>JAESFH010000039.1_pt1 | contig 206795 bp, 182 predicted proteins | sample 9269381 | NCBI WGS metagenome assembly JAESFH01 (sample SAMN14504062, study PRJNA617094) | algae metagenome | isolation source: Aphanothece sp. CMT-3BRIN-NPC111 and co-occurring heterotrophs from well... | place: USA: Clark Mountains Wilderness, California | collected 2010-04-18
GGTGAGAACGCAATCGTCGTCCACGACGACATGGGTCTAGTCAAAGCTGTCATTCCCATCAGCGAGGTATATGGCGTGTTCAGTGATGAAGTGGTCGAGCAGATTCGGACCCAGCCTGTTCCGGAGGAGCACGCAATTCCCGGCCACCCTCACTGAGAAGCTTGCGAGCCTAACGACTTCCTGAACGATCGCAGCTGCTCTGCGATCTTGCCACGCGTTTGATCGTCGGCGCGAGTTTCGACTCCGACACAATCCAGCTTCGTCGTCGTCTCCTTTGCGTCCGTCGTGCGAGGCCGTTTCATGGCTAGCCGCGCAATGGCTAAGTCGGCATCGAAGTTATCCGGCTGCAGAAAGTTACTCAGCTTCAACGCGCCGAGGTTCCGCTTGTCGCGCGCGATCTCGCGCTTCAGGTAACGAACGATCAGCTCCGCATCCGCGCGCAGCCGGCGAAAATCGAATCCGTAGTACTTCGACAGGTCGTACCACAGTCGCTGCGAAAAGCAGAGTTTCGTCTGTAGCCCGGTCCGCCCGCAGTACCACTGGTGCAGCTCAGCGATCGCCTGTTCGGTCGTCGTCATTTTTTGGCTCGCGCTCTTCTTTTCCTTCCAGGCTCTCGAGCGCTTCATCGATCGGCGCATCGTCCATCACGAAGCCCTGTTGCAGCACGCGCTCGCGCTCTTCGTCCGCTTCAGATTGTGGTGATTTCGGTTCGTTCATATCGAATTGCCTCCGGGAATCGCGTCGTCAGACGCCGCATCACGTCGTGTGTGAGTCTCGTTCGCGCCTCCGCGTTCGTCATCTCGCCGCGGGCGATCGCCGCGTTGAACTCGCTGAGGAGGCGGCTCAGCGTCGCCCTGTAATCGTTCACGATCGCGCGCAGGTCCGCGTGCGGCCAGCCGTGCGCCGGCCGTTGCAGTGAGTAGAGATAATCGCGGCCATCGGCAGCGCGCCCGATCGCGCGGATCTCCGCCAGGTCGGCATGAAACGCCAACTCGATATCGGCGAAGGAAAACGCCGACCCTTGCGGATGGTTGTGCGTCAGGACGAAATCTTTCATCTGCCGCACATCGTTCGGGGTGAATCGGACCTCGCTCCGGTGACCTTGGCTGCGCGAGAAAAGCAAGTCGCCCTCCGGTCCGCTGAAGAGATGCGCCGACTCTGTCGTGCGGTGCATGATCTCGCGCTCCTTTTTCGCCAACGGCGTCGGCTCCGGCCGCGCCTTCGGGAGTTCGACGTTGGGCGTTGAGCGTTTGACGTTCGACGTTTTCTTTTTGCCTCCGATCCAATCCCAGACCGTTCGTTCCTGATCGGCAATGTTCGTGCGCCGGGCCCATGATTCGAACGCGTTCCAGGTCGGCGCGTCGTAGCGCTTCTTTAGATCGTCGACGCGGAGCGTGAGATCGCCCGGATCGAACCGAAATGCGCCGGCCGGCGTCACGTCGACGAACTGCCGCGTGCCTTTCGCGAGGTCATAACGCTCGATGATGTTCTCGCGCTCGAGCTTCGCGAGCCGCGCCGGATCGCGCGCAACCACGGGCTCCGGATTCTTCTGCGCGATCTCTTCTACGTCGTCATCGGAGAGCGCGATCTTGATGCAACGGCAGCCGAACTCCCAGGGCGGATCATGCAGTTTCCAAAAGGGCGAGTCCGCCCGCAGGATAATTCCGTCGAGCGCCCGGTGCGACGCGCGCACCTTGTTGTCGCCCATCGTCTGGTATTGCCAGTACGGGAAGATCTCAGTTTGCCGGCGCATCACGCGATCGGCCGCGGCCGCGTAGGATTCATGGCCATGCACGCGGAGGAGCAGCTCCGCTTTCGCGAGCGCGCTTTCATCGTTGCCCAGGTAAGGCGAGATCAGTGCCGCGAGATCCTTTTTCACGACGTCCCACGGCTTGCCGGCTGGAAGCGTCGCGATGATGTCGCGGGCGTTCTGCAGGACGTTCGCGGACTCGATGCCGGTGATCGTAAACGCGCGCGCCTGGAGCTCCGGAAGCAGCCGATCGAACACATCGCGCGAAACGGCCGGCTTCGATCGAATAAACTCGATCGCCTCGTCATGTGGGACCGGGCCAAAGAGAAAATCTGGCATGGCCTAAAATTCGGCCTCTCGCCGCGCCTCGCCGATGCCTGTACGCTCGCGGGCGGCCGTTCCGCTAGTCTGGGAGCCCTTTGTAGCCTGGCTCGCTTGCGGCGATTTTAGCGCAGGGGTCAGAATCCGGACGGCGCGGCAGTAAGCCGCGTCGTAAAGATCACTCCGCCACAGCGCTTTGGCGACGCCGGCATCAAGCGAGTCGAAACAGGCGCCACAAAAAGACTCGCGCTTGCGCTTCTTCCGTCCGCACGGCCTGCATACGGCGCCGCGAAGATCATCGATGATCTCGCGCCGCGAAACTGTGATCGGCTCTGCCGCGAGATCCTCTGGCACTTCCACGTTCCTCCGGAGGTCGCGTCGCCGTAGCACTTCCGCGCGGCGCTCGAGCACTTTCAATGCGCGAGCGACATTCGGGTCCTCTGGCATGATCCCGCGCACCAGGTCGATAATGATGACCGTCGCCTCGCGCTGATTCATTCCAGGAGCAGCTGGCCGGCGCCGCCCGGATTCAGCGGCTTGTTAATCTTTGCTGACTGGCCGGCAAGGAAACCGGAGACCAGCGCCGTCTCATTCTTCCGTTTAACCTCGCGCGGCTTGATCGTGCGCGTGCTCGGCATCAGCTCCGCCATGTAATCGGTGCGCGCTTTTTCCTGCGCGGTTAGCACGAGCGCGGTCTGGCTGTCTTCCAGAACGACTTGCTGTCGCTCGCTCAGCTGGCGCGAGATGCCGTAAACGAAACCCTGGGTAAAACTGCGGCGCTTGTTCAGCGTCATGCGACGCCGCGCGGCCCGCTCACTGCGCTCGTAATCGCGCAGCCAGTGGCGGCCTTGCTGCACGATGAACCCGTAAACATACCAGGCGATCTGGACGTCCACCGCGGCGCCGACGAAGACAACGCGTGGGCGTGAGACGCATGCGTTGACATTGAAGAACGTCATCACGATGCCGATCGCGCGCGCCTGCAGGTAGCTGAGTTGCCCGCCGATCTTGAACCACTCGTGCACGATCCGTTCGCTTTCCTCGTCGAGGTCGAGGGTCGTGACATCGATGTGATGGCGTTGCGCTAACTCAAACGCGCGCGCCAGCGCCAGCTCCGCTTCATGGCGGTTCGCGCTGCGCGATAAACGCAGCAGCTTCTTGATGCGCTCGACGACGCCGTCGCTCACAGCCGCACCGCCTCCAGCTCAGTGAGCGATTGTTGCTTCGCCTGATACAGCTCGATCAGTCGCGCGACTGCTTCCTCGAGACCATGGAAGCTCTCGTTGGTCGCCTTTTCGATCGCTGACACTGCATTCGCGATCGTTGTGTTCGCTTCGTCCAATTCGTCATGCCGGCTCTCCTTGTCTTCGATCTCCTGCTCGATCGCGTTGATGTAGCCGATCACGAAATCGAACGTCGGGCGCAGCGGCGACGAGAGCGGCATTCGACTTACTGCCAGCTCTAAGTCGTCCATCGCCTGGTGGACCCGCTCTTCACCGTAGAAGCAGCCGTTGATGATCATAGCGCGTCGTTGTAGCGCTGCTTGTTCTCGCGCCGGCTCCAGAACTCCGGGTCCTTCCGCACGCGTTCGACGTGTTCGAACCAGGAAGCGAGGTTCACCTGGTAAAAGCCGGGCGACGGCTGCGTGCCGTCCACAAACCGAGCGTCGACGAGCCGCCGCAGCGTCTTGTAATCGATGTGCAGAATGCGCGCGGCTTCGGTGACGCGGATCTCCGGATCGAAGACTTTCACGAGCGGGCGATAGGTCCCGTCGCCCACGGCCTGCCATTTGATGATCGCGATCTCCGGAACGTGCTCCTTCGCGAGCGGCGCGACTTTTATGCCGGGCGCGACTTCGATCAGTTTGCGCGACGGATAGAGCGTCACCTTGCGGGTGGCGCTGCCGTGCTTGGCTGATGATCCATTTCCCTTCATGCGGCTTCGTCACCCGTCGAGCTGGAGCTCCGGCTGATATCCCGGCCTCAACGCCGCCGCGCGATCGGCGAAAAACTTGGCGCGCGCTTCCTCGAGTGTGAGCGCGCGATAGATCCCTTCGTTGCCAGGCACGCCGCCGAGCAGCTTCAGGAAGCCGAGCTGGTAAAGCTCCGTCGCGCGCGGCCGCAGATTGAGAATGTCGATACCGGATGCGCGCGCGACGGCGCGCGTCGTCCCGGGGCCGTGTTTGCGGAAAGCCTCATAGACGCGCATGCGCTTGTCCACTAATCCGCGCGCCTGCACCATCTCCCACGTTTCGTTCCGATAATCGATCGGCTTCATGATGGATTCCCCACCGGATCAAAGCTCGAGCTCCGCGGCTCGTTAGGCCGAGCGATGCTGATCTTGCGTGTCGTCGCGTGCAGCAGGATCTGCTTGAGCGCTCCGAAATAGAACTCCTCCTCGATTTCGTAGATGTGCGTTACGCCGCCCTCGATCGTGATCTCGAGTGTGCGCCGGCCATCGTGCGCGGCGCGCGTTAGTGTCTGTGCGATCGCGCTGATCAAAACGGATGCTCCGCCTCCTCTTCGATGAGCGCCGGCTCAGCTGAGACCTTGCGCCCGATTGCGCACCGTGAAGTTCAGATTCCAGAGCTGCTTCGCGTTCGCCTGGTCCAGGTCGCACTTGAACTGACTCCGGCAGATCGTCTCCGCGTAGCTCAGCTTCAGTCCGCGATCGGCGCACGATTCCTTCAGCTTGTGCAGCGCGATCGTCTTCTCCTGGACCGCGTCGCGCAGGTGCGTCTTCACTGCGCGGCCGCTCTCGCCCTTCAGGTTCAGGAACCAGGCTTTGAGCTTCAGGTAATCGGCCTGCACGCAATCCGTGAGCGACTCTTTGCCGACCGCGAGAAATTGCTGCTCGCATCTCCATTCCCGCAGATCCGCCGCGCCGTGAAAAACGAGCCCGATCCGATCGGCTGCCTCACGCGCGAGGATGCAGATCGCGGCCTTCTGCTCGTGCGACAGCGTGCCGCCGGCGCGCCCGGGATAGCTGTTGCGCGAGCGGCGATATTGATTCGCGAACTTTTTGCTCATCGTTTCCGTTCAAGTGCCGCGATGAAACAGCCGAGCGTGCGCAGCTGATCGAGCGTGCGCTTGCGGTAAAAGCTGGGGCGGATGCTGCGGTAAATGACTTCGGCGCCGCGGAACTGCAGCGCGATCGCGGTCACGTCGGTCGCGAGATTTGGCCGCTCTTTCTGCAGCTGCTTTTCCAGCTGGTCGCGGATCGCGCGCGCTTTGTGCAGCGTGATGCGCAACGGCTGGGTGGGAATCGGTATCTCCGTTTGCACGGCTACGGTTTTGGATTTGCCCCCCCCCGACACCTTGTGGCTGGTCATCGCGCGTCTCCTCGGTTGCGCCGGCGCAGCCGGGTGAACCAGCGGCGCCGTTTTGGTTTTGCGCTGCGGCGCAGGATCACGCCGATCGCCAGCGGGATCTCGCTGATCGTCGGCACGCGTAGCGAGCGATTGATCGTGATCATGCGGCGAGGAGATGCGGCTGCCGGCGTTGCGCGAAGCTCAGCTGCCAGTGGGCAAAGGCTGCGTCATAGATGACCAGCGTTGTACAGCGGCCGCGCCATGACTCGCGGGCGCGATCGTGCGCCTCGAGTGCAAGTCGCGCGTCACGGATCGCGCGCCAATTCGTCGAGCGCAGAGTTTCGCTCCCGAGGTAACGCTCGAGCAGCTCATCGCGGCGCGATCGCCAGGCTGCGAACTGCGGATCGTCTAAGTTGATGGGAGAAGGACTCGAACCTTCACGAACCGTTTGTGCCGGCTGATCAATTCCGGACGGCTCAGGAGCCACGTGCACGCGACTGCCTGCGTCTGCCAATTCCGCCACCCCACCTGTTGAAACCTTGCGCTTCGCGGCGCGCGTTTTCTTCGGCGCCGGCTCGATCAAAAACCAATGAACGAATAGCTCGCGGACCCGCGCGATCGGTTCCTGCCAGAGTTGCGCAACGACGCCGAGCGATTCGTTAGACTCGACGTAGTCGGCGTACATCGCCTCGACGACTTGCGACGAGAAATCGGCGATCGCATAACTCGCGTGCGCTTCCTGTAGAAACGCGGCGTGCACGCGGCGGATCTGTTTGCGCGTCATGATTCGAACAGCTCCGGACTGGCTTTGAAAACGCCGCGGCCGCCGACGACCAGATCGCGCGATTTCAGGCGCGACATGAAGGTCGAGAACGAGCCGCCCTTTGTGGAAACGCCCGCGGCGGCGCCGATCTCCTCTGCGCTCATCTCGCGCGGATAGGCTTCGTAAAGGACGCGGAAAATATCGGCCGCTTTCGTCGCGCCGAGGTCGCGCATCCAAAAGTCGAACAGCTCGCGGCCGCTCGGCAAAGGCTCATACGAGCCGAGCGCCTCGAGCCCTGCCGGCGTGATGTGCATGGCCGTCGACGGCGTGCCGTCGATCCAGCCGGCGCCGCGGCCGCGGGAGATGAACGTCGAGAACGATCCGCCTTTCGTGGAGACGCGAGCTCGCGCGCCGATCTGCCGCGCATTGAGCCCGTTTGGCGATACCTGCGCGAGCGCGACCATGATGTCGCGCAGCTTGCCGGTAGGTCCGCCTTCGACCGGCGGCGCCGTCACTCGCGGAGCGCGTGGCGTAGAAGCGGGCGGCGCGACAGTGAATGGCTCGTTGTGCCGGACCTCCACTTTCACGGGCACATCTGAATCGACGATCTGCTTCATCCGTTGAAGCAGTGCGCTCGCTTTTGTTTTCAGGTCCGCGAACTCGCGTGATCGTCCTTCGACAATCGTTTCGATCTTCTTCAGCGCGTTATCGACTGCGGCGCCGATCGCCTTCTTTACTTCCTCTGCCGGAACGCTCGCGTCGAAGTTCCGCGTCGTGATCTCGATGACGAATTTCATGGCTTCCTCCAATGCGCGCTTTGCTTTTGCGACTTCCTCAGCGCGGATGTTTTGCTGCGGATCGGCTTTCGGGACCGCCTTCTTGGCGAGCTCGCGCTTCAGCTCAGTGACTTGCTTCTGTAGATCGGCGATCGTGACGCGCTCCTGCTCTGCCTCCTGGGGAAGATCGGCGAGCTTCGCCAGGACCGACTTCACTTTCGATTTTGGCGCCGCAACTGGCGCCGGCGCCGCGCCCGCTTCCGGATGCGTGGTCATGACGTCGCCGACCTTGAACTTGATCACGTCGCGCGAGATCGCCGGACCGAACCCGTAGAACTCGCCCGGCTCCAGGTTGCGGAGTGAGAGCGTTTCTGCGCGCGAAGTGAAGCCGAGCTCCTCCGCCGCGCGCTTGCGGTCGAGGTCGATCGTGGCGCCGCCGATCAGTTTATTTTTCGCTTCCGCGGCTGCGTCTTTGTTCAGCTTCGAGATTCGCTGCGTGGCAAGGATGCCGCAGAAGCCGCGCTTGCGGCCTTTCGACATGAGGCCGATCACGGCATCCGCGACGGCATCGCCTTTCTGTTGCTTGCCGTGTTCCGGGCAATACTCGTGCGCCTCGTCGACGACAATCAGTGCGCGATGCCAGAGATGCTTCGGCGCGTTGACTAACGAGTTGAGGAAACGGCGCACGAACTCGCGGCGATCGCGCGGGTGCAGCTCGTAAAGCGAAATGATCGCCGAGACGCCGAGCTCGAGCAGACGTGTGGCGAGCAGCTCGGCGCTGCGCAGTTCCGGAACGCAATCGCCATCCTCGTGACGAACGAGGATGTAGTCGCCTTTTTCGCGCAGCGTGTAGAACTCATCCTCCGGATCGATCACGATCTGCTGCACGTGACCGTGCGTTTGCTCGAGCAGCCGACGGAGCGCCCAGGACTTGCCGCTGCCGCTGCTCGCCTGCAGGAGGAGCCGCGAAACGATCAGCTTGCGCAGATCGATCGTGACGTCGCGCCCGGTGCTGTGAATGCCGAGCGATATCTTCATCGGCATACCCCTTCGTGTAGCGTCACACGAACGACGCGGGACGCTTTAAGGTTGCGATCCTTTAGGGCGCCCTCCGCATTACGCCGGTCGGTAAACAGCCAAGGCGTTCCGATCCGTCCTGGATCGTGCATGAAGTACGGGGCGTGACGCCGCGGGTCGCCGATCCTGATCGCGTAGTATTTCTCGCGTGTCACGCGGCCGCCTCGCTTTCCAGCGCCAGCTCGAGCGATGCGCGCACACACGCGCTGCAGAGCGTGTGCTGTTCGTTAACCCAGTGACACGGCGCGCCTGTCTTCGCGATGCACTGGCCGCAGTTGTCGTCTGTGCAGCCGCAGACCTGGCAGCGGCCGCGAGGATCGAGCAGCGCAAGCGCGTATCGCTGCGGCGCATCGGCGCGCGGATGGAAACCGCGCTTCGCGCCAAGCTTCAGGTAAGCCAGGCAACGCTCGACATTGACCTCCGGACCGCCGGTAACGAGTCCGTATTTTTGCGCGGCATCGAGCGCGATCGCGCCCTCGCATTCGTCGACGAGGCTCTGCCATTCCTCGTCTGTCGCTGGCAGCTCGAGATCCATTGCGTCAGGCGATCCGGCGGATCTCCTCCACGGCGGCGCGCGACCGCGCGATCGCTTCGCTGCTCGGCTCGATGAAAAAGAACTCTTCCTGGTCGAACCGCAGGCCGACCGCGGCGAGGTTCTCTTCCGGGATCTGCGCGCGATCGCGCAGCAGCGCCTCTTTATCGAGCGATGGCTTCCACTCGACATACGCCGGGCCCCACTCGGTTTCGTCCAGACGCCGCGCGATCGCTTCGAAGGTGTCGGCTTTCAGTCGTTTGCCGACGCTGGGCGGATTGGTGCGGAAGCCGATTCGCGCGTTCGCAAAATCCTTCGACTTCTTTTCGCCTGGGAAAAGCTCCGCGCGATGATTGACCGCGTAGAGCTGCACGCTCGACTCGAGCACGGCGAGCTCCTCGCGCTGTTCCTGGACCGCGCTATCGAAAGCGCTGTTCAGTTGCGCGACTTCCTTCTCGTGCGCCGCGGTCGCTTCCGCGATCTGCAGCTTCAGTTCGACGAATCGATTGAGCGTGCCGAGCATCGCGTCCTCCGATGTGAGGACCAGCGCGGCGACGGTGATTTTCTTCTTCCTGTTAGGCATTATTTCCTCCCTGTTCGTTTCGATGATCCCGCGGCTCGTTTGTTGTCGCGGATGAACTCCTCGAGCGCGGCGGAAGCGCGCAGCCAGATCATGCGGCGGCCGGTACCGCCGTAACGCGCTTCGAAGTCCTTCGGGCAATCCGCGTTCCGCAACGTGCGCGGCAGACTTGTGATGTGAATGCCCATACGCGCCGCGAACTCAGATGGCGTCTCCTTCTCGTGCAGTTCCCGCTTGCGCACGTCGAAGCCCTCGTCGCTCAGAAACGCCGTCATAAAGGCGATTACCCCAGCGGTGTCGCCACTTTCGAAAGTGATGCGGATCGGCTTGCTCATACGGTGCGACCTTTCGGTGGAACCGGCGGCACGCCGGCATCCGTGATGATGATTTGCGGCGCAGCGCCTGCCGCGGATTTCATGTGCGGCAGGTCGGCGATGAGGCGCTCGCGCTGTTCAACGATCAGATTCGCGATCCGATAAGCGGCGCGCATTGCCGGCGTCGTTTCCTTCCGGCTCTTGATCGACGGTTCGAAACTAAGATCCGCGGTGAAGCTGTCATCCGCGTGATCCTTTAGGACGATGATCGCGCGCTGGAGCGTCTTCGCTTTCGTGCGCGGCGTTCCTTTGTCTGCGATCGCCGGCATCACCTGTCCTCCTGTTCGGTGCCCGCGATGACAACGCCGACTCGCGCGGCGCACTCTTCGCCCTTCGCGACGGCCGCTTTCATGTCGTCAAACGCGGCCTGGCGCGTGACGAGCTCAGTGCGACAGAAGAGCAGGACTTTCAGCTCCTCGGTCACTGCCAGGCCGCCGCGAATCGCAGCTTCCGATGTTCGCGCGTCCGGCTTCAGGTCCTTCTGCACGCGCTCGCGCATCGCGATGATCTCGCGCAGCGCACGCTCATCGATAGACTTCAGTGCGTTCGCGATACTGCCGCACGCCTGTATCAGCAGGCTCATTCGGATCATTTCATCCGCGTTCATGCGGCCCTCCGGAGCGTGCGCTCGTATTCGGCGCGGTAGCGCAGCGCGCGGCGCCACGCTTCCTCTTTGCCTAACGAATCGATGTTAAACTTGCGGTTCGTTCCGCCGGCATGCGCGGCGAAGAAACGATGCCCACCGGTCCGGACGATCGAGATTCCGACACAGCCGGTGCGATTGCGGCGATCGCGACTGCAGAGTGTGCCGGCACGTTTACCGCGACCAGTGCGCACCTTGCGCACCTTCACGCGCTTGCCTTCGACATAACGACGATACCAGGCGGGGCAGAGCGGATCGTTGATGCTCATCGGCTCGCCGCCTCCTCGGTTACCGCGCTGGTAAAGAGCTCGATGGTGACCTCGTCTTTACCGGCCTTCTCGTTCGCGCGTTTGCACGCTTCGCGAATGAAGGCGTACATCCCGGTGCTGCCGTTCGCCTCTTTCATCGCGACCGCGACGGCTTGCTTGATGTCGCCGTTCGCCCAGTTCGTGATCCGGCGCTCGATCAGCTTTTTGACATCGCTCTCGCGAACGTCTCTGCCGAGATAGATCTTTTCCGCGAGCCGATTGCCAGTGAGTTGCTTGGCCTCTTCGTAGGCGCGCGTCTCCAGTTTCTTCCAGAGCGTGTCGATCGCGATCAGGATGAACTCCGCGGGCGTCTGGTTGATCAGCGTTTTGATCAAGTTCAGGCAACGCGGCCCGAGGTGGTGCGCTTCCTCGACGCAGATGCAGCGGCGATATTTCTTCAGCCGCTTAAGCGTTTCATCGAGACGCTCGATAAAGGGCACGTCGTCCTTGCCGAGCGCGGAGAGAAGCGCCGCGAGCATCGCCTGTGGCGAATCATTCCAAACAACCGACGCCTCGATTGTCGCCAGCCGTTGCCCATATTTTTCGAGCAACAACTTGCGCGCGCTCGTCTTGCCGCTGCCGCTCGGTCCCAGGAGAAAGATCGCGCGCGCCTGGCCGCGATCGCGCGTCGTCTCGAAAAACGCGCGCTTCAGCTGAATAACTGGATACAGATCGTCGTACAGCTCCTCCTCCTCGCCGTCGTCGCCGGCCATCGATTCGATGAAGGCGACCGCGCTCCGGTAGTTGTTGAGCTGGTTTTCGAGATCCAGCTCTTTCAGATCGCCCGCGAGAATGCGGCGATAGGTCTTAGTCGATCCAATGCTCGGGACCTGCTTCGCGAGTGCCGAGTCGGAGAGCTTCTTTGCGATCTGAAATTCCTGCACCTTCTGGGCGAGGTCCTGCAGCTCCTGGACCTCTAACGTGCCGAAGAGTTCAGGCGCCATGGGTGACTGCCTCCTTTCCTTCGACTTTTGCGATCGCGGCAAGGGCTGCGCGGCCGCCATCGCACTCGTCCCATGCACCCTGTGAGCACGAGGCGCACAGCCGCATGTGTAACAGCGATTCGTACAGCTCTGGAGACGCGCCGATCAATCGCGCGTTGGCCGCCTGATAGGGCGAGCGGCCGTCTTTACCTTTCCTGCCGCCGCTCGGCTCTGCCACGACGGCGATTGGAGTGTAAGGCTCTGCGCCGCTTTTAATCTGCCAGCCCGGCAGCGCGACGCACGGCGATGTGTCGTAGCCGACGATCCACGGCGGCGGGGTGTGTTCTGCATTATCCATGTTCCTTTGATCCTGTTTTTCCTGTTGCTGCCTACGTGACGAGGATGTCGCCGCGCTCGATCGCGTCGCGCTCGAGGCGTTGAATCCGAGCGAGCTCGGCCTCCTCATCGAAAGGGGTTGCCGCCGCCGCTGGTGATTCATGACCGAAGCCCCGCGCAAGCACTGGCGCGGGCGAAGGCGACGCGGGACATCCCCGCGAACCACGCCCAGCCGACGACGGCAAATTTTCTGTGCGCGCGCTATTCCCGTAGCCGTCGCGCGCGGTGCTGATTCTTCTGCCGGTGCGACCTGCGCCGACAATTGCGCGGAACTCGCTGCGCACCGCGGCGTTCGCGTTTTTGCGCCGGACGAACTCGTATTCTTCCGGCCGAAGATTGAGCTGCGGCGCATCCTCCGCGAGCGGCGCCACGAACATGCCCTCTCCGAATTTCAGCCCTTCGCGATTGCGCGCGCCACGCTCCGCATTGAAGACGTGGCAGCCATCCTCCGGACGTCCAGGATGGAACGCGATCAGGACCGAGTACCCGTGCTCGAGATAGAGATCGGAGACGCCGTTGACGCGGAAACGGAACGGGAACGGATAATGGTCGATCGACTTCTCGATCGCACCGCCGCGGACCGTGGCAGAGTCTTTAATCGGCAGGAACCGCCAGAGCTCGTCGACCGGGCATTCGCGTTTTGTGGCGCCGGCAAACAAGTCGTTAGGCACGACCGGCTGCTTGCCGAAAGCGCGCCGGACTTTCGGTCGCGCATTGAACCGCTGCATCGCCGCCTGGATGCCATCGGCGGCCGCGGCGATATCCCAGAAGTGCATTGCGGCGCGCGCCCGTTTCTCGACGCTCGCCTTCGCATCGGTCGCATCGCGCAGCAGCCGCGTGGCGTGTTCGAACTCGCCGCGGCGCCGGCCGATGCAAGCACCGTCGCGTTCCGGATGGTGGTCCATCAACGACTGCAGGAGATCGAAGCTCGATTCGATCGTGCCTTTCGCGCCCGAGGTGAAGACGTGCTGGACGCGAAAGAGTGCGTCGAGCCCGCCCCAGCGTTTCTTCTCATCCCAATCCGGCGGGCGGATCTGCGGCTTTAGCCTGATGCCGTCGATGACCTGGTTCTCCCAGGCGCCGCGCTCAAACCGCCAGATCTGCGGCAGCCCATGCGCCAGGACGATGTCGCGCAGATGGTCCGCGATATCTTCCAGCCGGTAGGCGTCGCGATCGCGACCGATCGGCGAGACGCCCAGGAAGGCGTTCGAATAGACGTCGACGGTCGCGAGGTTTTGCCGCCCCACATCGAGATTGCCCGTCTGCGGATCCACGTAGCGATGCGGCTTGTTCGACGACATGTCGTCGCTCTCGCGCAGCGTGTTCGGGCCCATCGGGATCTCGACGCCGTTCTCCGGATCAAGCAGCCACATGCCGCGGCGCTCGATGATCTCGAACTGGCGCGCGTGCTTCTTGCCGCGGAACGCGGCGCGCATTTCATCACTCACGTAGCCGGCGCGTTGGAGCGACATCGGCCAGCTCGGCAGCCGGCGCTCGCGGGCCGCGCGTTCCAGTTCCGCCACGATCAGCTCGCGGGTCTCCGGCCGGCACTCCGGTTCGCTGATAAAATCTTCGATCGCCAGTGGCAGCGAATCCTTGCGCAGCCGGCAATGGCGGAGCGCGTTCTGTTCGTCCTCATCGAGCTCGAACTTCGCTTTCGCGCCGCACTTCGCGGCCTGCTGTGGAATCAATCCATCGCGCCCTTTCTCCTCGTACGCACGGCGCCACCGCGAAAGCACCGCGGCCGATTCGCCGAGAATCTTCGCCGCATGATTTTGTGAGAGTGGATTAACCTCGCGGTTAATCAGCGTCAGTAACTGCAGCACGATTCCCTCGCGCCGGTTCCGCTCCGTCGCCTGAAACTCGGAGAGTGGAGATTGCCTCTCACGACGGTCGCCACGGCCCACAACGGCGGAATCCGGAACATCGTCGTGTTGCTTCGCGGCCTTTACGCGAGGCGCTCCCTGCTGCGCGATCTTTTCGAACGCGCGCATGAGCTTGAGAAATTCCTCTTCCGCCAGCTCCTCGATTTTCTTCACCCGGCCGAGCACACGCGTTGTGATGGCGAATCGATTTGCACCGGGCTGCGCTTCCTCGGCTGCCTTCCATAAGCGCCAGTAGATCGCGTTGCGCTGCGCAGCCGACATCGGCTCCGGCGCGGGCGTATCGAGGACGAACTCTTTCATGAGCGCGTGACCTCCGGTGGCGCCGCCTCGATCGCTTCGCGAAGGAGCTGGATCTGGAACGCGAGATCGGCGCGGCGTTGAATTGACGTCTCTGGCGTCTGACAGAACTCGCGCTCGAGCGCGGCGCGCGCACCATTGAGAAAGACGTAGTGAACCGGCGTGAGCTGGCGTCCAAACGCCATCGCCTCTTCCGTCGAGCGCAGCTCGGGCAACGTCAGCTCGTCGCTCACGAGAGCCCTCCGCAGATGGCGATCACGACCAGCAGGAGGACCAGCTCGCAATCAATGATCGCGTTGAGCAGCTCGCGCGCGACGAAGTCGAGCACGGCGAGAATGCCGAACGCAACGATCAGCACTGGAATGATCCACGCGATCATCGCGCTCCTTTCGTTAGGCGCGACTTCAACGCCGCGAGGACGCGGACCTGCACTTCCTCCGGGGCCTCGGCGACGGCTTCCGCAAATTCGTTCGCGACCAGGAGCCGCATTTTCGGCGAGAGCTTGTCCCACCTGGAGAAGCGGACGCGCAGCGCATTGATGCCGCGGTGAAACAGATCGAGCTGGTCCGCGCCGGACTGCCCGCTGTTTCTTCCCTGCTGAGTCGCGACGTATCCGGCGACGCCATTGATGGCGTAGCCGAGGCAAAGCTCGCCGCTGAGGATCTCCGGCTCGAGGATCTTCTTCGCCTCCGGATGTTTCGCGAAAAGCTTGTGGACCTCTTTCGCTTGGAAAAACAAAGCGCGGCTGACTCCCGCCTGCCGCGCTATGCCTTCCGCCGATCCACTCGATAGTACATTTTGTGTACTATCGAGCTTTTGAGGCACTTGTACGTTGGCCGCGTTCGGAATCAGGTTGCCAACGCGACGATGCCGACTCTCGACTACCATCGCTTCGAAGAGCGGATAGGCGAGGTAAGCGAGCGCCGATTTCGAGTGATGCCGGCGCTGGAGAAGTGATTGGACGATGATCGTCGCTGCGTCAGCACTCGAGGCGCGTTTGATCGGCACTTCGGCGAGGTCGATCGCGAGCGCGACCTTTAGCCGAATGCGGCCATTCATGACGCGGTTTTTCTCGTCGACGATGAGCGCGTCATCGATCCCGCGCTCGACGATATCGTTCGCCATCGAAGTCATCAGCTCCGACTCCGGATCGGGCATCTGCGCGAGCAGCGGGTGAAGGCGGAGTGAATCTGTGGCGACGATTTCGACGGTCATGATTTTTCGGCGAGCATGTCTCCGAGCACGAGTTGCGAGGCCTCCGCTTGGCGATAGTGCGCGGCGGTGATTCGGCTTTGTTCCGCTTCTGCCGGCGCCGCGATAAGCGCGATGCCTTCAAGCAGGCGGATGCGATCGGAAATCTGTGGAAGAGACGGAATCGTTGTCGCCGCCTGCTTGGCGACGAAGTCGAGGAGTTTGCGCTCGCCCGCCGTCATAGCGAGATGCCGAGCACGGCGGCGATTTCTTTCCGAAGCAGGGGGAAAACGTTGTTGTTGATCGCCGTGCTGACGGATGCGCGCGGCCGATTCAACCGCCCCGCTAGCCAATCGACAGTCTTGCCACGCCGGATCAGCGCGATTTTGACTTTCTGATCGAAAGTTTCTTCTTGTCCGGCTGGTGCAATCTGTGGCATTGATCGACGGCGTTGGTTGATAAACGTTGACCAGTAGACGTTCACTAAGCCGACCCGTCAACGACAAAAGTGAACGAAAGTGAGAAATTCTCTGCCCGCCTGAAGCGCTGGCGCGCGCGAGTGGATCTCTCCCAACCGAAGGCGGCCAAGCTCCTAAAAATCGGCCGCACCTACTATTCGGAGCTCGAGAACGGCCGTGAGCCAGGAAAGTTCCTGAAGATGAAGTTTGACGCGATTGAACGCGCAGGCGTCGACTATATCAACAGGAGTCTACAATCTCTCGAATCAGCGGAGCCGGATCGGCGGCAACTTGCCGAGATGCTGGATCGGCACTATTCGGCGCAAAACCCCGTAGTAGAGGGTATGACCGGCGACACCGTGCAAGATCCGGCCGGCGAGTATGGGATGATGAAAAAGATCATCAAGATCGCGGAGGAAGGAACTCCACAGCAGAAGGCGCTGGTCAATGACTTCCTCGACAGCGTGTGTAAACAACTCGGAATCGCAAAACGGGCACCGGGCAACTCCGTAGAACAAAAAGGGTGAGCGCCTTTTTATGAAAAGCAAAATCGTAATTGCAGCCGGCCTCATGCTGCTAGCGGGCGCGGCTAGCGCCGCGCCGACAAAGCAGGAAATTGCCCGTGCGCGGTTCGAGCCGCTGCCGAGCAACTACGAAGCTCGCGCGCGTGAGTTCATCGGGATCACGCTGAAAGATCCGTATAGCGCCGTCTATGAGTTCCGCCCGCCGCTAAAGGGCTGGTGGCAGGATGGCTGGGCTGCCGGCCATCGAAAGCATTTTGCCTGGATCATCCCAGTGACTGTAAACGCGAAGAATAGCTACGGCGCCTACGCAGGTCGCCAGTTTTATTGGTTGGCGTGGAAGGACGGACAAATGGTCAGTGTGACGAACATGTTCATGCTGAAACGAGCGGGCTTTGTGGGCGCGCGGTGACTTCGCGCCGCTAATTTTCTCTTGGATTCCTTCCCACGCTGATTAGTCGGCGGCGGCGGGAGTTTCTACGGTGCGAGCACGCATGCTCGCGCTTTGTGTTTTAGCCCAGTCCGCGCCGCCGCCACTCTCCGCGGAGTGGCAGGGCGGATTGATCACGCTCGGCGTACTTGTCCTCATCGCGCTGAACATCTGGGACAAGGTGCGCCGCAAGCCGCCCCTCGAGGATATCTTCGCCACGAAGAAAGATTCAGAGGCGGCCGACGCGCGTTTCGAGCGCGAGTTGAAAGGCCTCGACGAGCGCACGGATCGCAAGCTCGAGGCGATGGAGCGCCGGCGCGAGCAGGGCGAAAAGGACAATCGCGACCTTCTGCATCGCGAGATCGCGGGCATCAAAGAATTTATCAGCGATCGCATCAGCGAGAATCGCGAGAGTAACGCCAGCCAGTTCGGCGAGATGAACGGCCGCATCAGCGCGCTGACCACTTCATTCCAGGGGCTCTCGAACGACCTCATGCACCAGGTCGGCCGGCTCGAAGGCCGCACCGAGAAGATTTCGAAGGCATGAGCGAGCAGCAACAACAACAGGAGCGGCGCGAAGAATGCCGGCGAGAAGTGCTCGCATTCCTGGCGGATCGCAGCGTGCTCGCTTTCCGCGCTGAGACGATCCGGAACAAGCTCGCGCGCGAGCATCAATTTTCTCTCGATGAAATCAACGCCGCCCTGGAGTTCCAGATCAGCGGAGGCCGCGTCACGCGGGAGCCAGATCCGGACGGAGCAACGCCGTTCTACAAGGTGACCCGCGAGGGAATCCTGCATCACGAGCGCACGCCATGATAAAGTCACTCTACGTTGAGGGCGGGCTTTACACGGTCATTGCGATGGGTGCGCCGTGGCTCGAGCTGCTCCGCGGCGACGCCGATTTAACGGGCCGTTCCGTCGCCGCCACTGCCATCGCGTCGCTCGTGGCCGGCGCGACCGCGCTGAAAGCGTTCCTCTCCACTTCGTACTCTCGCGCCACCGGTGACGCGCTTCTCGTGCGCGATCCACGGCCTAACGAAACGCCGTCATAGCCTCTTCTCCGCAGATGTACTACCTCATTCTTCTCGTCACGCTCGCGCTCCTCAGCGCGTGCGCGCGATCGCAGCGCCCGCCGCGCGATCACGATGACTGGCGCACGCGTCCAGCTGACGGCCCTGACACGTCACAGGTGGTCTACTTCGAAGACGGGGAATGGCGCACAAACTTCGGCCCGGTCCCGCCGGGCTACGACCTCCGTCAACCACCGCAGCAGTAAATCAAACTCGTCACGTCCGCACTCTCGATTATGAAAACCCTCACACTCCTCCTCGCCTCCGCCGTCGCGCTGCTCTCTCTCTCGAGTTGCGCCACGAATGGTGGCTCCAGCGACCCGAATCTCTACCTCCGCAGTGGCAGCGCTGTCGCGTGCACCGGTTTGCTCATCGGTGTGAAGCCGGAGAAACGAACGCAGCTGGCCGTAAATCTCGCAGCCACCGCGGAGGTCCTTGAGTCACTGAGCGTATCTTCCTTGCCGGACCCGGAGGCGTTGCGTCAGCTGCTCATCACCGCGCTGCCACACAGCGCTGACTACACGCTGATCGTTAATTCGGTCTCGGCGTTTTACCGCAGCGTCTGGCCGCAGCTCCAGCAGGGCCCGCCGCTGGCCTCTGCGGCCCTGCGCCAGATCGCGCTCGGGCTCCGGGATGCCGCGTTTCCCTATCTGCCGCCTGGTCGTTAGGCCCCTGGCTGCGCCTGCCGTGAGGAAATTACTCGCCACATACACCATGAAAACAACTCGCCTCATCTCCGTTCTCACCGCGCTCGCCGCGTGCACGCTCCTGCTCGTCTCTCCCGGGCAGGCGCAACAATCGTCTTCGAAGAAAAATGCCGCTAAATCGGCCGCCGCTGTCACTTCCGAGCAGCCGGCCTTGCCACAGACGATCCCGATCGTCCGGACTGGACCTATTCCGTTCGCGTGGGACGCGTCGCCCAGTGAAGGCGTAACGGAATATCGATTCTTCGCTGACGGTAGCCAACTCGCCACCGTGTCGGCGAATGCGACCATCTTTACAATCGAGGCCGGCCTTACTGTGGGTGAACACACCGTCGAGGTGCGCGCCTGGAATGGATTTGAGGAGAGCGAGCCCGGGCAGTGCGTCCTGACATTTCGCGTTGTCTCGAGGCCGTTGATGACTCAGACGCTGCGCATCACGAACATCGGCGCCGGCAAGCCAGGCCGATAGCGAGTGATGAAAGCATTCTGCGTTCTTTTGCTTGTTGTCGCTGCGCTTGGCGAAGCGCGGGCGCAGTCGCTCATACATGGAAAGGATCCGGCCGGAAGCGCGGCGTCTTCGAATCCAGTCGTCATCGGTGGCGTCGGCTCGACGGGGCAGGCCGTGAAGCTAAAGCTGAACGATGACGGCACTTTGGAAATTGGCGGCATCAGCCTGGGCGACGTCACTGTTAGCCAGGCCGGCGCGGCGAACGCGGCGGGCAGCCAGGTTGCTGCCTCGACCACAGCCGGGACGCTGGTCGTCGCGCGGGCGACGCGTCGCACCTGCCTCGTCCGAAACCTGGACGCGGCGATCACGGTGTATATCGGGCCGGCGGGAGTAAGTGTGAACAATGGTATGCCGATCCGACCCGGTGAATCGGTCGTGGTCTCCGCGGTGACGCTTTGGCAGGTCATTGCCGCTTCGGGGGCGCCCATAGTGGCAACGCTCGATGAGTATGATTAAACATCTTCTCTCCCTTCCAGGCCTTGTGGCACTGATCTGCGCGCCGGCGTTCGCGGTGAGTCCAATCATGGGCGGCGGTGGTGGTGGCGGCGCTGTCGATTCGGTAAACGGGCAAACGGGCACCGTTGTGCTCCCGCTTTCGTCAACGCTTTACCCGGAATCGTTCGGCGCAGTCGGTGACGGCACCACGGATGACACGGCTGCGATTCAGGCTGCGATCAATGCAGCGCAGAGCAGCGGGAAGGCGCTGGAGTTCGCGGCTAAGACCTACAAAACGACGGCCACGCTCAATATCACCTCCGCTTTCATCTTCCGCGGGCAGGGCATGGCTACGATCATTCAAAGCACCTTCGCCACCGGCGACGTGATCCACGTCGAGCCGACCGCGCCACCGTCTTCGACCGGGCTGACCGACATCGGCGGGGTGCGGAACATGGTCTTCAGAGATTTCAAAATGGCGTCAACCGTGACTCGCACCAGTGGCTACGCGATCGGGACGCTCTACACGACGAATATGCTGCTGCAGAACATCGAGATCGGCGACTTCGATCTTGATCCCACGCACACGCTCCCGTTCTTCGGCGGGGTGTCGCTTTTAGTGCAGGGCGCGTTTCACATGAATCAGTGTCGTATCTACTCGCGCGCGACCGGCGTCGCGATCTCCGGGAGTAACACTTACAATTTCTTTCGGTTCGATGGGATCATCGATGGTCAATCAAAGATCTGGAGTAACTCCGCGTCGACAACGTCAGTCGGGGTCCTGATCGGCGGATCAACCGGCGGCGTGGTGGTCGCCGACTCGGACATCTGCGAGTGGGGGGAAGGTATCCGCGTTGACACTTCTCTGAGCGGCGAGACGAACCGCGAGTTCTTCATGAACGGCGCATTCCTTGACAACAATGTGGTGAATGGGCTGGTCGTTACTGCGGACAGCCTCACGCTGCTCGAGTGCAATGACATGTGGGCGGCGGGTAACGGCAGAACGAACAATGCCGGCACCGGCGTGTCTCTGGCTGGCCCCACACGCGCCACGATCAGTGGCGGACGCATCTATGCTAACGAGACTTATGGCTTAACGGTTGACTCCGGTGTGCAGCTCCTGATGACGGGCGTCAACCTGTACGGCCACGGCTCCTACGGGATCTACCTTCTCTCCGGGAGCGTCGCGACCCTCGCCGGGAACGACCTCACCGGGAACACCGGCGCGTGCGTGCACATGGCCTCGGGCGTGCTCGCGGTGACGCTGAGCGGAAACAATCTGCAGACCGGAAACCCGATTGTCACCGGCGATATCCCAACCTACTTCAAAGCGTCGGGCAATCTCGGCTACGCCGACGCGGACGTTCACCCGTGAGCCCTCCCATTCGTGAGTGAAAGCGCCCGTAAGGGCAAGATCGCGAGCCTGCCGGCGCAGATCCGCGAGGAGGTAAATCAGCGGCTGTATAACGGCGAGCAGGCGCCGCAGATCCTGCCGTGGCTCAACGCGCATCCGGACGTCCTCCGCGTCCTTGATGAACGCTGGGGTGAGCAACCGGTCTCGCCGCAAAATTTGAGCGAATGGCGCAACGGCGGTTACAGGGACTGGCTGAAGCGCAACGACCGCGTTCATGCGCTGCGCACGCTGAGCGATTACTCGCTGAAGCTGGCGCAGGCTGCCGGTGGATCCATCAGCGAAGGCGCGGCCGCGATCGCGGGTGGGCGTATCCTCGAATTGCTCGAGCGCTCCGCTGAATCGCTGGATGATGAAAGTGATGTCAGCGACGCGCGGATTGATCCGGACGAATTAGTGAAGTCGCTGGTCGCGCTGCGACGCACCGAGATCATGCAGAAGAAGGTCGATCAAAACACGATCGTGCTTGGCCAGCGAGATCGTCAGCTCGCACTCGAGGAGCAGCGGTTTCAATACCGCACGGTCGAGAAGTTCTTCGATTTCTACGAGGACCAGCGCGCGAAAGAGATCCTGGAAAGCGACGCGCCGCGTCCCGTGCAGATGGATCAAATGGTGCAGCTGATGTTCGGAGCGAAGCCTGGCTAACACTTTGCGCAAAACTGCCTGGCGGGGCGGGCGGCGACCTGGCCCTACGAGCGCTGCCGACCGATCCATCGGTGAACTCGTCCCGCACCGCCAGTGCAGCTGCGCGATTTAGGAATGGCTCAATCTAAGACTTCCAAAAAGATCGTCACGCGACCGCGCGTGGCCGGTAAGTCAACGGCGTCTGCGCGTGTTGTCGCGCCCAGTGGCGAGCTCGGGCCCGTCGAGCCGCTGGTGCAACTCCGGCCGTATGCGGTCGAGCCGTTCTGGAATGATGATCTGCGCACCGCCTGGTGGGTTTGGGCGCGCCAGAAGGGCAAATCGTTTCACGCGGCCGCGAAAGCGTTGCGCCGGATGATGATGATCCGCGGACTACTTAGCGTGTTTGTCTCCGCGTCGATCCGATTAGGCCAGGAGTTCATTCGGAAGGAGGCGCAAATCTGGCTCGATGTGATGGGAAAATATCGACGCCGGCTCGCTGAGGGCGGCGCATTGAAGCTCGCGACGAGTGCCGACAATGAAGCCGGCGAGCTCCTCGATATCGACGCGATCGCGGATCTGTTCGAACACCAAAAGCTCGAAACGAAAATCTGGCACGACCGCACGACCTACAGCCGATCGATCGTCGTCGCGCCGAATCCTGACACCGCGGTCGGCTGGACCGGCGACATTTTCTTCGACGAGTTCGGGCGCATGCCGGACTTCAAAGACGTACTCGAGGCGTGTTTGCCGTTCATGACGAGCAATCCGCAATTTCGAATGCTCGGCACGTCGACGCCGCCGCCCGACGATAAGCACTACAGCTATGAGCTGACCGTTCCCCAGGAAGAAAACTTCCCGGTGAATCCGAAGGGCAATTGGTATCGCAGCCAGGCCGGATTCATGGTGCATCGCGTCGACGCGTGGGACGCTGAAGCGGCCGGGATTCAGATGTACGACGACACGACCGGCGAGCCGGTGACGCCGAGCGAGCATCGCGCGCGGGCCTTCGATAAGACCGCGTGGGACCGCAACCACGGCCTGCGCTTCATCCGCGGCGGTTCCGCCGCGATCGCGCTGCACGTTTTACACGTCGCGATGACGCGCGGCGCGACGGAAGGCATTGCGAGCGACATCACGGAACAAATCACGTTGGAGGCTGCATGAAGACCGACAAGCGCATCTCAGCCGAGCTCGCGGAAATCCGGCAGAAACTCGATTCAATCGAGGAACACCTGGTGTGGCTGATCAAGCCAGACCAGCGCTTCGCAGTCGGTCGCCGTGTTGAGTTTAGTCGCCGCGCACGCAAACGCGGCTTCCCACTAAGGAAGCGGGCGACTCGCGGCATCGTCAAAGCGATCGATGGCTTCAGCGTCGTCGTTCTCCTCGACGGCTACAGAAAGCCGTCGAGCTACCATCATGCGTTCTTCAATCCGGTTTCCGGACCGAAACTTTTCTGATGAGCAAGATCCGCGCGCTCACTCCCGCTGAGGCCTGGCCTGACGAGTGGAAATACCTGCTCGGCGACGGACCGATAGCGGTCGGCGTCGATCCTGCGACGACGACAAAGAAGCTGAGCAATCCGACATCCATCGCGGTGACACAACGCGTGGGACTCGATTACTTCGTTCGCGCGGTCATCCGTTTCAAAACTTCCGATCCGGCGGTGACGCGCGCATTCATCGATCGCGCGATCGATCTTCCAGGTGGCAAGCGTGTCCGGCGCGTCGTGATCGCGGCCACTTCTGAGCGGTTCTTCGCGACGGATGAGCGTAGCCGGCTCGCGGGCCGCGTGCCTGTCGAGCTCGTGATCGAAAGCGAGAAGGTCGGCTACATGGGCGAGGAGATGACGTACAAGCTCTACCTCGGAAATCTGCTCGTTAACACGCTGAACGATAATCTGCTCTCGCTGCCGAATGCTGTTTGGTTGCGCAACGATCTCCGGCAGCCGGAAGGCGCGACGTTCCAAGCGGACCCGGACGAAAATGGCAACCATGCGGACGCTTTTGTGGCCATCGCCTGCAGCCTGCATGGATTGATCAGCGCGGGCGGACCAGTGATGGCCGCGGCAGTGCCTTTAAGCACGATTGGAGCGCCGCCACATCTGCGCCCGGGTCTCAAGAACCCGCTCGCACACCTGTTCCCGAAAAAGTATGCAGTTACTCACCGAGTCCGCTAAGCAACGCATCGCGAATTTTATCGTCACGCGCATCCCGATGTTGCGTCGAACGGTTTTCAAGCCGCTCCTGGCCGATCAATCGATCGCCACGGCAAACATCGACGCTGCCACAATCCATGCGATCCTGGATGGAACTGACACCGGTCAAACGAATGAGTACTTCGCGCTCTGCGATCTCATGCTCCTTTCGGATTCTCACATGCAAGGTGAGATCGCGAAGCGAAAGCTGGCACTGCTCGGCGATCAGCTGACGATCGCGCCGGCGAAAAAGAAAGACGCCGTCGACACTCGCGCAGCCGACCTTTGCCGCGAACAGGTCGACGGATTGCCGTCGTTCCTGGAATCGTGCGCGGCACTTCTCGACGGCTCGCTTTGGCCGCTCGCGATCGCTGAGAAGATTTTTCGCCCGGCGACGCGCAATCGGAAGCTGAGTTATGAGATCGACAATCTTATCCGCGTGCCGCCGCGGCTGTTCGATTTCTCAACCGGCTTCCTGCGCATCTGGGACACGGATCGCACAACCGGCAATGTGCTCAGCACGACAAGCGAGCCCGATCCGATGCGCTATGTGATCCACCGTGGGCATCTCCTGAGCACGCCGGACTATCGCGGCGGCCCGATGCGCTCGCTCGTTTTCTGGTGGTCCTTCAGCGCGTTCGGCCGCGATTGGTGGGCGCGGTTCATGGATCGCTACGGCGCGCCGTTCATGGTCGGCAAGTACGACCAGGCCGATGATGAGTCGCGGATTATTCTCGAAAACGCGTTCAGCCTCGCGAGCAAGATCAGCGGGCTTGTGATCTCACGCCAGACGGAGGTCGAGATCCACGAGGCGCAGTCAAAAAGCGGCGGAGAGGGATACGATTTGTTCCTGAAAACGAGCAACCGTGAAAAATCGAAGCTGATCGTCGGACAAACGACCAGCTCGGACGCTGAAACGGGGGGGCTGAGCGGCAGTGGCGTTTCGAAGGTGCAGCAAAACGTCCGTAGCGATATCCGGCAATGGGACGGAGTCTCGCTCGGGAATACTCTCAAGCATCAGCTGTTCGTTCCGTTCCTGCGGTTCAATGGCATCCCGGGCGATATCAAGATCAGCTGGGGCGGCGACGAAGCGGAAAGCATCGAGCAGGTTTCCTCCGCCGTCGCGAGCCTGAGTGGCGCCGGCCTCGAGGTGACCGATGACGGACTTGAGGCGCTGAGCGGTTTGATTGGGTTGCCATTGCAGCGCAAGAAAATCGAGGAGCCGCCGCCTGGTGCGCCGCCGACACGCGGCAAGGTGCTTCCCTTGTCTGTCGACTTGCCAGATCGCTATCGACTCGCGGAGACGGCGAACATTGTGATCGCTCGCGAGGGCGCCGCGGATCTCGCGCGAGCCTTCAGCGGAGCGTTCGCGCCGATCGCGCGATTCGTCGCCGACAGTTCAGGACCTGACGATTTGATCGCGAAGATCACCGCGCACTATTCCGGACCAAGTTGGCCGCCAGAGCGCGTGGCACCGTTGATTTTAGAAGCTTTGGCAGCAATGGCGGCGAACGGCGCCGCTCGTAATGCAGCCTAACCAAAACAGCGAGGAGACGCGTCTTATGTTGAGTTGAGAGTTAAACCAGTGCTGCGGTGGCCCGGTGGCAAAAGCCGGCACCTGAAATACATCCTTCCGCTCATTCCGCCGCATCACTGTTATTGCGAGCCCTTCGCAGGCGGCCTCGCCGTCTTTCTCGCGAAGGAGCGATCGCGAATGGAAGTGATCAACGATCAAAACGGAATCCTGGTCGCGCTCTATCGAAACGCGAAGTTCCACGTCGAAGAGCTGATCGCCGAAATTCAGTGGATTTTGAATGCGCGGCGCGAGATGGAAGATTATCGCACCGAGCAGGGACTGACTGAGATTCAGCGCGTAGCGCGGTGGCTGGTCCGTAACCGGCTTTCTTACGGCGGGCTCGGCCGGCACTTCGGAATGGAGGGCGCGAGATCCTCGCGCGAAGCGACGCTGCGCAATCTCGCCGAACTCAATGCGCGGCTCGATCGAACGGTCATTGAGCAGATGCCTTACGAGAAGTGCATCGCGCACTATGACAAGCCCAACACATTCTTCTTCCTCGATCCTCCATACCTGAACGCCGATCCGGGCGTTTACGACGGCTGGACGGAAGATCAGATGCGGAGCTTCGCGGCGGTGATTCGATCGATTAAGGGCGAATGGGTTGTCACGGTCGACGACAGCCCCGCGACCCGTAAAATCTTCGCTGAGCATCGGCTCCGCGCGATCAAGTTCGACAACAAGCTGGCGACGATGCGTAACGGCAAGACGGCGATGCGGGAATTGATTATCACTCCGGCAGGATCGCGGAGACGCCGCGCTTCTTGAGCAGGCGTGAGAGCGCGTTGATTACCATCTCGCGGTACTTGCCTTCGAACGGCAGCCTCGCCGCGTAAGGTCGCAGGTCAATCTCTCGGCCTCGCGCCGGTCGGCGGATGTTCAAGCCGTCGTACCAACGCTGCGCGTCGTCCTGCGCCTGTTTCCAACTCAGCTGCCCATGATCCGCGTCTCCCCGCTGTTAAAAGCTCCTGGAACGCCGCACCATGACCCATTTCAGTCATTCCCTCCAGCGCCGACTGTCGCGGCTGATCGCACTAAGTCGCACCATCGCGCGCCATTTCATTCATCCCGACTGCACTCCGTGTCTGCCGTCGGGAGCGTATCCTGCGTGGGATGCGCAGAGGGCTCGCGGCAGCTGATCTTGTGTCTCGTTAGGCCGTGAACGTCGTCGACGCTGTCAACACCGCCAAGTCGTTTGACCTCGCGGCGGACCGATGCTCCGAGCCTCGACCGCTGTCTCAGAACCAGTTTGAGATGCTTGCCGTCCCCGCGATCGTATGTCGCGCTTTTGCCGCTGAGGTCGGTCTCAAGGCACTACTCCTCCATACCGCTGGCGCGGCACGCGGACACGATTTGCATGCGTTGTTCGGCCAGCTGCCCAGAGAGGTCCGAGATTCTCTCATCGCCGCTACCGGATTACCGTCGGCTGCATTCGACCGGGAGCTCGCCGGCGTAGCTCACGCATTCGTGGAGTGGCGCTACGTGTTCGAGACCGCACGAGCCGCAATCAACCTCAACTTCCTCACTAACTTTTCAAAGGCGGTTATCAACGCGTTACCGCGCACGACAACGGCCTAACAAGGCGATGCAGCTGACCGCGAGCAAGTCCGTCGTTTACGCTTGGAGTGTCTGCCGTCGGAGGTCTATGCTGCGTCGCGTGCACAGAGGGCTCGCGGCAGCTGATCTTGCGTCTCGTTAGATGTAGCGGCATGTCGGCCAATCCACCGCTCGAAGCCAAGCATTGGGGCACAGTGTTGCTCATGCTGCCGTTGAGCTTTGTCGCATTTCAGCTGGCGAACGGCCCCTATCTCATCCACCAGCCAGCAGCTTTCGTGTGGCTCAGCGCACTTGGCTTCTTCGTCGCCTTTATCGTAGCAGGCTTTCTTTGCGTTCGGTTCATCCCAGCAGCGATCACTTTCGTCTTGGCCGCAGTTGCATGGCTGTTTGCGCTCGTGATCCTCGCGCGCGAGTTGTGACTGTGAGGCCAGCGGCAACATCTAACCAGGCGATGCAGCTGACCGCGAGCAAGTCTGCCGTTTGCGCTTCTCGTGTCTGCCGTCGTGCGTCTATCCTGCGATTCATGCACAGAGGGCTCGCGGCAGCTGATCTTGTGTCTCGTTAGATGGCTACGTCGTCTGCGCTTTCGTACCCGCGATGCGCGTTGCGCACTGCGGGAACAGTGCTCGTGGTCTGCCTCGTGCTTTCCCTCGTATCGTTTGGCAGCGCGTTAGTAGAGTCGCCGACCACATTCTTTGCCGTCTTTACGATGATAGCGTCGGGCCCGCTCGCCGGCTGGATCACCGCTGCTCATTACGGGGACATTCCCGCTGCGTTATGGAGCCTTCTTCCTCTCACCGCGTTGAGCTTCGGCCCCGTGCTTGTCGCGGCCTATCAGCCACGTTCGCGGCGCGCTTGCTTCGCGGCGGCTGCGATCGTGTGGATTATTGCTGGCTATTATTATGGATTCGCGATGTGGATTTGAACCGCCATCTAACCAGGCGATGCAGCGAACCGCGAGCAAGCCTGCGTTCTACGTGCTGCGTGTTTGCCATCCACGCTTTGGCTGCTTGGCACGTTGCAGCGGGCTCGCGGTCGCTGATCTTGTGTCTCGATAGGTGTCATTGTCAGTCGCTTCGGTCACGCGTGTCGTCGGAAGTCTGCCTCAGACGCGCTTCGGTCATTGTTCGCCTGTCGATTCCAGCAGCGTCGCTGAAGGCGTGCGACATCGCACGGCTATGGCTCCCGGCGCCGGCTCGCGGCTTCTCCTGGGCCGCTTGGGGTGATCGTTCGCGCGTGCGTTGTTTCACTTCGGCATCGCGCTGGGCGAGAGATTCTGCTTCCATGGTTCTCGTGCAGATGAGCCACAGTCGGGTGGCCGAGCGTGTTCGCGCGGAGTCTTGGCTGCGCGCCACGCCGACACCTATCCAGGCGATGCAGCGAACCGCGAGCAAGCCTGCGACGGCTGTCTGGTGTGTTTGCCATCCACCCTTCGGCTGCGTGGCCGGTCGCAGCGGGCTCGCGGTCGCTGATCTTGTGTCTCGTTAGGCCTTATGAGCGCGTCGTCGGAGCCACAGTTTCGATCCTTGGACCTTCCGCGGAAGCACGTCACTCGTGCTTGGATGGCCGCGACGATCTCCGCGGGGATGACATCGCTCTTCAGCCTGCTTGCAGCCGCCGGAGTGATCACTGTGGAAGGAGTCGACGCGTGGAACCTCATCGATGCCGCCCTCCTTGCCGGCCTTGCCTATGGCGTGTGGCGCCGCAGCCGTGTCTGTGCGGCCCTGCTCCTCGTTTACGGCGTCGCCTCTGAGGTTCTTTTCGCGTTCGATCAGACCGCGCGCTTTTCGCTGCTGCGGATCGTGTTCATCTATTTTTACCTTCGCGGTGCGATTCAGATCTTCCGTGATCACCGCAGTGCCACAGCACCAGAGCCTGCCAAGGCCTAACCAGGCGATGCAGCTGACCGCGAGCAAGCCTGCCGTTTACGCTTCTGGTGTCTGCCGTCGGGCGTCTACGCTGCGAGGTGTGCACAGAGGGCTCGCGGCAGCTGATCTTGTGTCTCGTTAGGCCTATGAAGACCACGCTCCTCCTCATCATTGCGCTCGGGTGTTCCGCTGCGGCATCGCCGCAAGACCCGCGAACGCCGCGTGAGTTCGAGCAGTGGTATGGCTCCGAGTACGTGCCGCTCACCGAGGTGCAGAGAGATCGCCTCGCGCGCGCCGCCATTGCGGCTCGGAAGTCCGGCATCTGCAACGTGCATCGTGTGAAGATGCTCAAGAGACAAGTTCCCGTTCATTTCGGGCTTCTCGACTCCACCGACCCCTACTACTCACACGAGGTTTCACGTTTTCCGCACGCGAAGGAATACGTCAACGGCGGCTGCGAGGGCGATCCCGTTGCAGAGAAGAGGCTCCATCCGACGTTCGTATGCCTCGAGTGCAAGCGGGCCGAGCGGCAGTGGGCGCTTTCACATCCAAAGCATGAGGTGGCGAAGGAGATTCTCGCGCGCCAATAGGGCCTAACCAGGCGATGCAGCTGACCGCGAGCAAGCCTGCCGTTTGGCGCTTGGAGTGTCTGCCGTCGAGAGGGTATCCTGCGTGGCATGCACAGAGGGCTCGCGGCAGCTGTTGATTCGCTCACGCCCGTTGGCTCACACTTCGTGCTCAGGTCCATGTCGCTCGCTCCCAGCGGCTCCATTCTTGTGGTTCGTTAGATGGTAAGCGTGCGCACATCGTTTGCCGTTGCCATGTGCGCCTTCCTTCTTGCGTGTCAGCGCTCGGCACCTGCCGAGCAAAAGGTGCATGGCACTTGGGAGTACCGCCGCATAGACGATCTAGTAGCATGGATGGACGAGCGTTCGTGGCTACTGGGACCGGAAGCCGCACGTTACCTGCCGGATTGTTCTCCGCCGATCCTACGCTGGTCGACTTGCTGAGAGACGATGTCATGACTGGCGGCAGGTGGATGACTATCCGTTCCGGCAACTGGTCCCTCGACGGAAACACCATCATTATCGATCATGAGCCATCACAGGAGCATCTCTCTCCGGGCGAGCAGCCCTTCGCGCGGAGTGTCGTTCGGGTCCACATGGCTGAGTTCCACTCGGATAAGCTGATGCGTTCCGACGGACGTGGGACGTTCAAGCGCGTAAAACCTTGGTGGAGACCTTCGTGAGCGGTAAACCATCTACCGAGGCGATGCAGCTGACCGCGAGCAAGCCTGTCGTTTACGTTTGGAGTGTCCGCCGTCGAGAACGTCTGCTGCGATTCATGAACGGAAGGCTTGCGCCAGCTGATGATTCGCTCACGCCCGTTCACTCCACTTCGTACTAAGGTCGATGTCGGGCGCGCCCACCGGCTCCGTTCTCGTCTCTCGTTAAGCTTAAACCAGATTCGCGTTCAACGAAGCGACCGGTAGGCGCTCATAACAGCAGAGACCGGCGACAAAGCGCAGCGCTCCCAATTGTCACGACTGCTCGGCGACTCTGCGATCTTCTAGAATTGCCCATCCGAGATGCGGTGCTGCATTGAATCTGCACACTTCCGGTGCGGCGAGCACCGGACCGGACGCAGGTGATCGCGCCGGTCTGCTAACGCGGCAGCTGCGTCCCTGAAGCGGACTTCACCAGCCCAATGTCAGATGCATTGATTGACCCGCCATTTGCCGTCACGTCGGCGCGGAAATTCGAGGAGGTGACAGCCTGCCCAGATTGTTGTTTCACCTGGCCGATGTCGGACGCGGTCACCGAGCCGTTGCCTGTCGCGTCGCCGACGAGCACGTTCATTGGCACCACGACGTTCCCGGAAACTGATCCATTACTGACGCCGTAAAGCGTGACCTGGAGCCTTTGGCCAGAGGTGACGTTAGTCAGCGGGACGGTGACAACGTTTTGGTTCACCGTCACCATGCCGCCGTTCGCCGTTCCGCCGCTCCCGACAATGCCTGTGCCGGATGTGACTTGCGCCTGCGGGTTGCCATTGACAGTCACGGAGCTGCCGAAGAAGACGAGAAACTGGTAATCATTTGTCGGCCCGCCGCTGCGGCATTCGGTCACGGTCTCGCCGCTAAATGGGAAGAAAATAGTGAACTCGCCGGCGGTGCCGTGTTGCTTTCGAGAAGCTGTCACCGAAGGCTGCGGCCCGGCTGGCGGAGCGGTAATAAACAGGGTGCGGGTGACGCAGTTATTTGCGGAGACGCCGGGGTAACAGGCCGAGATCGACGCCACGATGTCGCTGGGCGGGACAGAAGTCGTGACGGTGAAGTTCGCGCTGCTCGAGCCTGCGGGGATCTCAACGGTCGCGGGGACGCTCGCCGCCGATGTGCTGCTGAGGCGAACGGTGGCGCCGGGCGGCGGCGCTGGTCCCGAGAGCGTGACTGTTCCGGTCGTCGAACTGCCTCCAGGGACGGGATTCGGATCGAAGGTGAGCTCGTTCACATTTGGAGGCGGCGCTTCGCATACGCCTGGTGTGCCGGCTCCGCCGCAGATCTCGGGGGACGTGCAGGAACCACACGCGAGCCACGCGCCGCAGCCATCGGGAATTGCGCCGCAGTTCTTGCCTTGCGCTTCGCACGTCGTGGGTTGACACGGTCCGCAAACATTGGCGACCCCGCCTCCGCCGCAGCTCTGCGGTTCCGTGCAGCTCCCGCAGGTCAATGTGTTTCCACAACCATCCGAGATGGTGCCGCAGTTCTTGCCAATGGACGCGCAGGTAATCGGCGCGCAGACCGGCGGCGGCAAGACCAGCCGATAGGCCGCGTCCGCTCCGGTGCTGAGGTTTGTCGCCTGCCCGACGATCACCGTGCCGTCGGCGGAGACTGCATTCGCAAAGATCAAATGCCAGCCGCCTGTGTCGACAAGCGGGTTCAGGTCCTGTAAACCGGTTTGAGCGGTCCAACGAATCGCGCGACTGAAGCCTTTCTCCGCGGGCGCGGTGCCGACAATCACCGACCCATCAGCCGAGATGCCCAGGCCGTAACTGCCGGCGCCCAGATGGCCGAGGTTCTGCATGCCGCCCGCCGCCGTCCAACGGAAGGCGCGTTCGCATCCGAGGCTGCAGTTATCAACCGAGGAAGTGCCGACGACGACCGAGCCGTCGGACGATGCCGCTGTGGCCCAGGTGTCGCCGCCGCCGCCGAGCTCGCCGAGGTCCTGCGGGACGCCGCCCTGCCAGCGAAACGCGCGGCCGACAAATGTATCGCGGTCATAGGAGATGCCCACGATCACCGCGCCGTCGGCCGAAACGCCGAACGCGCGGCTTTGCAGCTCGTTAGGCAGTGGCGCCAAAATCTCGAAGCCGCCGTCGGTGCGAAAACGAAACGCCCGCGGGATCAGGTCCGGCTGCGACGAAGTCTGCGGCGGCACGGCTTCGCCGGCAATCACCGCGCCGGTGGCGGAAATGGCCCAGGCGCGCGCGGTGTTGAAATGAGGCCCGTTCGGCGTGATGGGCGTGCCGATGTCTTTCGTTCCCGTCGGAGCGGTCCAAATGAAAGCGCGACGAAATGCCAGCTCGGAAACGCTCTCACCAACGATCTGCGAACCATTCGCATTGATCGCATGGCCCTCGACGTAGCCCGTGCCGTTATCGATCGGCGGCACGTCTTGGGGACCGTTCGCCGCCGTCCAGCGAAATACCCGCGTGCAACCGCCCGATGTCTGGCACCGCGGATCGCTCTGCGGCAGAAAGTATTCTCCCAAGACCACTGACCCGTCAGCCGAGATCGACGTCGCACCAGTGTTTCCGAAAGGTGTTTGAATGATCTGGAACGCTGGCGTGGGGCCGTCGAAGTTATTCGCCGCGGCTCCGCTGCTGAAAACGCGCGTCAACATCGCGGCTGCTACAAGAATGAGGCCGGCGCTGCAGATGGATCGGCAAATGGTCGAGTAGATGGCGCTCTCCCTTCGTTGTTTTGTTGCGACGCTATTAATCGAAAAACGACAAGACGAGCCGGCAAGGGTAACGTGTTCGTTACCTTCGCCCGCGCCGGTCCCGAACGGTGCAGGCCGTCTGGCCAGCTGCTTCCGCGAGCGGAGCTTCTTCTTGGGGCAGCGGGTGCGACACGCTTAGATCGCGACATTCCGATCACCGAACCGCCGGACGGCCGCTACGGATGAGAACCTAACGAGTGATGCAGATGACCACGAGCAAGGCTGATGTTTAGCTTTCCTGGCCGGCAATAGTGCGTCTATCCTGCGTCGCATGCGCATCGGCCTCGCGCCAGCTGTTGATTCGTTCACACCCGTTCACTCACACGTTGTGCCAAGGTCGATCTCTCTCGATCCGAGCGGCTCGATGCTTGTCTCCGGTCAGATGTTGCTGCGCGTGTGTCCCCCGACGTGCCGGAGATGACAGATACCGCCGCCGTCGTGCGGCGCGCGACGTTAGCCGACATGCCGGCGGTTGCCCGGATTCATCGCGCCGCGTTCTTCGGTGCGATGCCTGATATGCCTGCGTTACACACGGCGGAGGAAGACCTGGCGTTTTATTCGAAGGAAGTGTTTCCGGCCTGTGAGGTCTGGCTCGCCGAGCAGAATGGCGTAACAGCTGGGTTTATCGCGTACCGGAGCGGCTGGGTCGATCATCTCTATGTTGATCCCGGGTACCAAGGTCGCGGCTTCGGCAGCCTACTGCTGGCTCTTGCTAAAGAGCAATCGGAGTCACTTAGGGCCTGGACGTTCCAGTGTAATTTGGCGGCGCGGCGGTTCTACGAGCGCCACGCTTTTCGCGTTGAGCGCGAGACTGATGGACGCGGGAATGAGGAGCAGCGGCCAGATGTTCTGTATGTCTGGCGCCGCGCATGACGATATGACGGCGAGGCGATGCGTGACTAGAGCGCGCGGCAATTTTTTCGTACGCCGGCGGTTCTTTGGCGGGCGTTTGCCCGCTGTCGCATCACGGTGCATTGCTGCACCGTGATGCTGAAGCGAGAGGGTCGCGCGCCGGCTCAGGAAGCGATCGCTCGCGCGTTAGCTCTGACCTGCTCAGCTACGGCGAAAGCGAGGCGCCTGAGCGGCTTTTCACCAGGCTGACATCGGTGGAATTGATCGCGCCGTTCGCCACCACGTCCGCCTGGAAGTTCGCGCTCGTCACGGGCGCGCCGGAGCTGCTCTTAACCATGCCGATGTCGCTTGCCGTCACGGTGTCATTGCGGTTCACGTCGCCGGCGAGGAACCCGATCTGCAGGCTCGCCGTCCCGAGCGAACCGCCGCCCGGCGTTGCGACATTGTTCAGAGTCACGACGACCGTTTGCTGATCGGTCACGTTGTTGAGCTGGATAATCATGTCGTTGCCGCTGAACGTGACTGAACCGACTGTGCCGCTCCCGGTGAGGCTCGCGCTTCCGCCGTTCACCTCCCGGTCGAAGTGGGCCACGATCGTGTAGTTGCGCCCGGTGCCGCTGCCGGTGCCGAGGCGAGGCTCGATACCACGCGCACCGAGCGGGAGGTTCACGCCGAACGTGCCGGAGGCGCCGTGCGCCAAGACCGACTCCGCGCTGAGGAGCGTCGGCAATGGAACGCCGGTGCAGGCGTTCGGAACGCGGACGTTCGTCACCGCGATATCGTCGAGATAGAACCCGGCGAATTCCGAGGCCGGATCCGAGATGAAGCGCCACCGGAACTTCACGGTGTCGCCGACGGTAAAGCCGGTGAGGAGATGACACCGACGGCCATACGCGGTGAGCGCGCCGGTCGTCCATGTGGGACATCCCGCACCACCGCCGATCGGGCCGGTGATCACCTGGGTCGTTGCCGGGTCACCGCAGGCGTTTGCCGGCGGCGCGCCGGTGCAGCTGAGCGTCTGCCAGTCGGTGATCACGTCCGTGGTCTGACAACCGGAGGCGGGCAGATTGTTCGGCACGGGCACGGTGGTCCAAGGCCCGCCGTTGCGCGAGAACTCCACGGCAACGCCGTCCCAGCCCTGCTCGAGCTGGTGACGTTCCCAATAGGTCAGATTAACGGTATCGGCCGCGACGGTCAGCGTGGGTGACTCCGCTGAAGTGCAGGAGTTCGGTGCGTACAGATTAGTTGGGGCCGGTCCGGCTGTACGGTAGGCGTAGCTGCCGCCAGGTGTGTGGTTCGCGCCGGGATCGGTGGCGGTTTTAACAAAGCGCCAGACGGAACCGGTGCCGACGTTTAAGCGCAGGAAGGCGGTCGCATCGCCGCCGCCATCCGTCCAGGTGCCGGGGCTACTCTGCGTGCCGGGGCCATAAGCGGTCCCCGCGACGACGTTGGTGTTGGTCTCTTCGTTGCCGCCGCCACACGGGCCGCCGTTGCCGGTGGTATTATCCTCCGCGCGGACGACGTAGTAATAGGTGTTGCCGCTCGTGAGGTTATTCGAGTCCACGTAAGAATTCGGCCCCGGCGCGCATGTCGCGATGCGGTTATTCGGTGCCGGGACAAAGTCCGGCACGGTGCCGCGATAAATGTTGTAGCGCAGGTTGCTGGCGAGCGGGCAATTAGTCGCCGCCGGTGCCCACTGGACCGTCACGCTGCAGTTCGTCGTGTCGGTGCTGCTGGCACTCGTGGCGCCGGCAAAACTCGGCTTCAGGGTGCACGCGCCGGTGGCGGTCGCACTCGCCGTGCCGCTGCGCACGAGCGCCTGGCACTTGCCTGCGGCGTCACTCGCCGCGATCACGCGATACGTGTAGGTGACGCCGCCCTGGATGGCGGTGTCGACAAAGCTCGTCTCTGAGCCGGCGACCGCGCCGACTGGTTGATAGAGGCCTTCGCTCCCAGCGGAACCAACCGCGCGCTCGATCGCATAGCTGCCCGAAGCCGGCGAGGTGGCTGTCCACGTGACCAGGATCTGATTGTTTCCGCTCGCCGTTGCGGAGCCGATCGCCGGAGCTGTAGCCGGGCGATTAGTGCAAGTCGCGGCCTCACATTGGCCGACACCTCCACCCGCCGGGAAGCGGCTGGACGCGATCTGCGTTCTCCAGTTCGCATTACCGGTGTTCCCCGACGTGTAGAATTGGTTCACGTACCAGAAGGTGCAGTCATCGGCCGGGTCGATGACCATGCTGGTGTAATCTCCCCAGCGTCCCGGAGTCGTGGCGCTGTTCGTGATGTTGCGCGTGCCGTTGATCACTGTCGTCTCCGGCGCTGTCATTGTGCCGAGCGGGTCGCCTTTCGCGCGGCCGGTGTAGCGAATCGAGTGGTTCTCGCTGCCGTTCACCTTCCCCGTGGTGCTGTAGCCGACGAGGATGTTTTCGGCGCCGTCCATGCTGATCGAAGGCATCCAGCGCGAGCGGCCATTGGCTACGTCCGCGACGGTGCCCTGCTGGTAGGTGCAGGGATAGGATGAACAGACGGCATCCGGTCGGCCGGAGATACGGAAATCATACCAGCGCACGCCCGAGACTACTCCGGTGATCCCTGGATCGACCGAGTGGGAAACGACAAGCGATTCGTGATCGATGAAGTTGCGATACGCGAGACGGAACATGAGGCGATCGGCGAGCGAATCGACCGTCGCCGTAGAGCCGGGCTGCGGGATGCAATTGCCGCCGTTACAAGCGGCCGTAGCCGGCGCGACGGGCATCACTCCCTGCAATGAGCGGTTCGTGTTTGCTGGCGTCGTGAAATCGACGCGCATCCGGTAGAGATACATGCCGCCGCCGTGGAGCGAGACGAAGATGCCTGGCGCGCCGCCCGGCGGAGGCGCGTTGCCGTCGAGGTCCGCCGGCATATGACCGCCTTCGAGTGGATCGACGATTACCTGCCAGGTGGCAGTCGGATCGCCGGCGAGCATTTTCGCCCGGTCCATCGCGCCGAATGCGCCACCGACGAAGCTGCCGCCCGAGGCAGCGGTGAAATGGTGCGCCATCACGTAATACGCATCCGTCCAGACGCCGTAGTGCGGGTAGTCGCCGAAGTGATTGTTCGGCACTGCGAAGGCATAGCGGTAGTAGGTGCCGGTGGCGTTCGGCGTCGTCGAAATCGCCACGCACTGGTGATAGGGCGAAGCGGAAGTGAACTGCGTGATCACCCAGCGTTGCGCGAGCTTGTCGAAGAGGACGATCGGGTCGCCGTCGTTCCGGCTGGCGCAATTGCCGCCCGCAAAGCCGGTCCAAAGCGTGTTGATGTTCGTCGGCCCGAGAAGTGAAGTGACCGTGTTGTTGCCGCGGTTCAGCGCCCAGACCTGATACCGCGTGTTCACCGTCTCGACGTACTGGTCATTGCCGACTGCGCCGTTGTTGTCCGGCGGATAGCTGCCGGATCCGACGATGCCGAGGAAGTTGAAGCCGGTGGTCGGCGCGTCCGTGCCGCCACGGGCATTGTTTTCGCGGGAAGGCGCAACCTGCGTCACCGGGTCTCGCTCGTCGGAATGCGGGATGCGCCAGGGCGGGAGTTGCAGCTCCTCATACTCGGCTTCTTCGCGCTCGGCTCCGTCCGCCGTGCGCAACGCCGCCATTTCGCTCAACGGCCTCGAGACGTCGAACCCCGCGGGCGAGACGGTATATACGGTCTGGCCATCCGCGTTTTGGAATTCCGTAACGGTCGGCGCTGAGCCTTGCGCTGGCTGGTCTTTGCCAGACGCATCGGGCGTTGGTGTTCCGTCGCGGGAAGGCACTTTCGCGGCGCTGGAACGACTCCGTACTGTCGTCTTCGCCGCTCCGCCTCGACGGCTGCGCGTGCGTGTCTCCTTTTTCTTCGAGGCGCTCGCCTTTGTGACCTTTGCACCGCGGGCGGCCGCTTCCTCCGCTTCACCGAGCGGTCGCGCACCGCCGGTAAACGCCGACGCTGCGAGGATGAAAGCGGCGAGGCACAGGCTCAAGCCGAGCAGTGAACGGGACCGGGCAAATGCAGTACAGGCGGAGTTTGTCTTTTTCATGAGGGGTGGTGCCAGCGGGGGGTCATACGCCCGCGGCAGAACTGCTCGATTACCAAAACGCGCGCTGAACGGTCAATGATAATTACCTCCGGACCGGAAGTAACTCGCTACCGCACAACGTGGCGAATTGCGGTCCATTTTTTCACGACGGGCTTTGGCTTCTCGCATGAACGCCACTGTTGTCTGGCGTGGGACGCCATACACTTCCAGCCCTCCACAAGCAGCTATTTCCCGCGTCGCAGCCGTGAAGCATCGCTAGCCACCGCACAAAGAACCAATTTATCAAGACTGCTCATGAATGATGCAACCAAACGCTCCACCGCCCGCTGGATCCACCTCGTCTTCAGCATCCCCATCCTCGGTTACGTTTATAGTCCCTTTGAAGAACTTCCAAACTACGCGCCGGTTGTCCGGTTCGTCTCCATTCCTGTCCTTGTCCTGACTGGATTGTGGATGTGGAAAGGGCATGTCTTTCGACGGCTCATCTCGCGGCGTTCCACGTGATGCCTTACCGCTCGGTCGACAGACTTAAAGGACCTTTACCTGCGGCGCGTTCGCCGGCCCTGAGGCACGCCGTTCCGCCGAGCTGGCGTAGACACGCAGGCCGCGCGCGAGGTAATTCCGAAGCGCTGCCGGATGATCAAGCGTGCAGGTATGCACCCATACGCGCGTCGCATCCCACGCGAAGGCATTCTCGATCGCGCTGCTGAGAAGCGCTCCGCCCAGCCCTTCGCCGATGAAGTCCGGCGCGAGCCCGAAGTAAGCGATCTCCACGTCGCTTCGGTTCTTATGCAGCTCGTAATAGCCGGCTATTGAATCGTCGATGAAGCCGATGAACGTCCGCAGATCAGCCGAGCCAACGTATGCCTGCCAGCGCTCGTCCGCCCAGGTTTGCTTGTCCGTCCAGCCCCAGCGCTCGCCGACGAAGAGGTAGAGAAAGCGGTTCACCTGCCAGTGCGGAACGATCGCCTCCCGGACCTCGAACCGTGCATCGGCGGCCGGCTTCCGCTTCAACTCGTTAAGCGCGCCGATCTCGAGATACGTGGTCGTGACCGCGATCACAGCGACCGCACTGTAATCCAGATCTCAGCGCTCCGGCCCTTTGCGGGATCGGTCACCGCGATCTGATGTTCGCCATCCTCGGCAATCGCGAAATGCTCCCCGTTCTCGCTCGCGCACCGCAGCGACTCGCTTTGCCAGATCAACTTCTCACCACCCGCCGCGAGCAGCGGTATTCGTCCGCTGGAACCGACATCAGGATCTACAAGATACGTCGCACCCGGTAACGGTGACGTGATGCGCAGCTCGGACGCGGCGCTCGCGAGACGTGTTTGCGCGCGCAACGAATTCTCGGCGCTCGCATACCAGTCGGCGTACTCGCTGCCGAGTTTCACGTGACCGGCCGCATCATAATCGTCATGCGAGTCGCCCGGCGGAATTGCTTCCGGAACGAACTTCTCCTTCACGCCACGCGGATCAGCGTCGGCCAGTAGTTTCCCGGTGAGCGGATGCACCGTGCGCTCCACGATCGCTGCCGGTCGCGCATACCACGTCGTCCCTTTCTGCGCGCGCAGATGATCGAAGATGGCGTGGAGAATAGGTCCGGCACCGGTGACGCCGGAGACTTCGTGCATTGGCGAGCCATCAAAATTCCCGACCCACACGCCGACGGTGAATTCCGGGGTGAAGCCAATCGTCCAGTTATCGCGGAAATCCGTGCTCGTGCCCGTCTTGCAGGCTACCGGATAGTCGTAGCGCAGCGCGGAATTGATCCCGAACGCCAGCGTCCGCGCGCTGTTGTCGCTCAGCATATCGGCGATCTGCCAGACAAGCTCCGGCCGCGAATACCGGCGCGAAAAAGACGGCGCATCTGTCAGCACGCGCCAGGGGCGATACTCGCCGAGCCGGGCGAGACTCGCGTAGGCGTTCGTGATCTCCAGCAAACGCCCTTCGCAATTTCCCAACGTGAGGCCAAGGCCGTAAATGTCGGCCGGCTTGTCGAGTGTCGTTAGGCCGACAGTGCGAAGACGTTCATGCAGTGCCCCAGGGCCGCCGGCGGCGAGCAACACTTTCACCGCGGGAATGTTCAGCGAGCTGCCGAGCGCGGTGCGGTAGCTGACCGGGCCATAGCACCGGCGGTTGTAATTCTCGGGGCGGTAAAGGCCGTCGGCTGTCGGGAAGCTGGTCCGCACATCCGCGATCATCGTGGCCGGCGTCGCACCACGCTCGAGCGCGAGCAAATACGTGAACGGCTTCAACGTCGAACCGGCCGAGCGTTTCGCCCACGCACCGTTCACCTGCCCGTCCTCGGCGGCGAAGTAGTCAGCCGAGCCGACGAGCGCAATCACGTCGCCCGTCGCATTGTCGATGACGACCGCCGCGGCATTGTGGACGTTGTGATCGCGGAGCTGCGCGAGGCGATCACGAACGATCGTGTCGACCTGCTCGTGCAACGCAAGATCAAGCGTTGTGCGCAATTCGGGACCGACGACGTCCGGCAATTGTCGCAACACGAGCTCCGTAAAATGCGGCGCGCGGAATCGCCGTCGCGGCGCGCGCAGTTGCAGCGGCTCAGCGGCGGCGAGCTCGAAACGCGCGGCATCAAGCGATCCGTTTTCGTGCATCCGCCGCAGCACCGTTTGCTGCCGTGCGACCGCGCGCTGGAGCGCGACGTGCGGGTTCAAGCGGCGCGGATTCCTCGGGAGTCCGGCAAGCAGCGCGGCCTCGGCTTCGCTCAAATCGCCAACCGGTTTGCCGAAGTAGTAATCGGCCGCCGCGGCCAGGCCGATGTTGAGATTGCCGAAGTCGACGCGGTTCAGATACGCGCACAGAATGTGATCTTTCGGCCAGACTTGCTCGATCCGCAATGCCGTCGCGCTTTCGATCAATTTTGTCCGGAAGGTGCGCGGGCGGCGCTCCGATATCTTCACCAACTGCTGCGTAATCGTGGACGCGCCGGAGGTGATGCGACCGGTCGTCAGGCCATTGGAGAGCGCGCGGGCCGTGGCAAGCCAATCGATGCCGGCGTGCTTGTAGAAGCGTTTATCTTCCGCCGCGAGGATCGCATTGATCACGTGCCGCGGGATCTCATCGAGTGACAGCTCCCGGCTGAACCGCTCCTCGACGCGCGCCTCGCGGAGTGGTGTTCCGTTGCGATCGAGGAGCGCTATGCTTTGCACCGGTGCCTGCAGCAGGGAAGGCGGGATCGTGACGAATCGCAGAACCATAACTGCAGCGATAATAAGTGCCGCCGCGGTGCCGGCCGTAACGACGGCTGTGCGCCTCACTATTCGTTTCATCTACTCCAAGCCTCTGGCGCTCACGCGCAGCGTCTCCGTTGTCCCAAAACGCTCGGGGTGATACATCTCCTCGATCTTCGCCGCGGGCGCGATGCTTTCGCCGGCGGAAACGACCCGCGCGAGGTATCGCAAAGTGTAGCGGCCGGGGTTCAGCAGATCGACAAAGAAGACGGCGCGATCTTCGCGCAGCTCGGAGTGATCACTTACCCATTCGGTGCCGATGGTTTCACCGGCGAGCACCTCTTGCGACTTGAACGCCGGATTGATCGGCGCCAGCACGCTCGGCAACGGATCTTCGAGCGCGACATAGGTGGCGCGACGGCGCGCTTCGATGTCGAGCGTCACGAGCACTCGATCGCCAACGCGAAGATTGTCCGCAGGGGAGAGACGGCCGTCATCGCCGAGCTTCGCGTAGCGGCGCGCAACGCTGTAACCCTGATCCTGCCGCGGTTGCTCGACGAGGTTGGAACGCGACGCGACGGTGACCTCTGAAAATACCTGACCGCCGGTTTTTGCGAGGGTGATCGGCTCGCGCGCGGTCGCGGGGTTCAGCGGAAACGTGTGGCTCGCGAGCGGCGCCGCGTTGCTCAAGGCGAAAGGTTTCTTCACGTCGCGCCATGCGACTGTTCCGGCCGATTCGCGCGAGCCGGTCTCGACATTCCGCAGATACGAGGAGAGGGCGAGGAGCGACCAGGCGTTGCCTTGCGTGGTGCGCCAATGCCCGTTCGTGCGGCGGCTGAATAGCTCCGTCGCGAGTTGATCGACACGCGGTCCGCGCGGCTGATGCAGCGTCCACGCGAGGAGATGCAGCGCGTTCTCCCGCTCAACCGACCCGAACCATTGCTCGATGTAGTTCGGATCAACAGCCGGACCGGCGAGCAATTGATCGATCATCTTCTTGGCGCCTTTGCTTTCGATCACCGCCAGCGCGACGAGCGCTCGATCCTCGGCGCTCATCTTCGCGCGTTTCTGGAAGAGCAGATCGTGATACGCCGGCTCCGGCACGCCGGCGACGGCGAGGCTGTAGACGGTGAGGCAACGGTCGTTCAAGCCATAGCCGGTCACGTCGGTCGCCGTGCCGCGCAATTGATCGCTCAAATATTTGAGGAGGCGCTTGTAGTCAGCCTCCGGGACGGCGAAGCCTTGCTTCTGCGCGAGTGTGAGTGCGAGCGCGCCGTACGCGCTGCCCCACAACATCGGCTCACGTCCGCGCGGCCAGTAGCTCAATCCGCCGGTGCTCGTCTGCATCGAAAGCAGCAGGCGAATCCCGCCATTCACCGCGTCGGCGATCTCGGCGTCGGATTTCGCGAGTTCCGGCAGCGTCGCGCGGAGATCGCGGATGGTCAGCCAGGGCAGCATGCTCGAGGTGGTTTGCTCGGCGCAGCCGTAGGGATAATGCAGCAGCTGCCGGAGCGATTCACGCAGCTCGCCCACGCGCGAGTTCGTGAGATTGACGACGACCTCGCCGCTGCCTTCCCGAATCTGCGGGTCGGAAATGCGCAGCAGTTCTGCTGCGTCTGCTTCGATACGTTGCGTTGCGACCTGGCGGATCAATGGCGCCGGATGACCGAGCTTGATCGTCGCCTGCACTTCGTCCCATAGATCGACGGCGCCGTCGGTCGGGACGAACTTCGCGGCCCAGCGCCACTTCGCGAAGCCGGTGCCGACGATCTCGACTGGAATGTCGATCGCGAGGGATTTCTTCGCGCCGAGTGTGAAGAAACGCGTCGTTTCAGAAGTCGCGCGCGCAGTCGCCGGGTCGAGGTCGAGATAAACTTCCGCGCGGCCGCCGAAGTCGGTGGTGTTATGCACGACGGCGCGCATCACCAGCTTGTCGCCGACGTTGGCGAACGCCGGCATCGCCGATTCGATCATGATCGGCTTGTTGATTTCGAACGCCGACTCGCCGGCGCCGAATTGGCTCTGCTTCGTCACCGCGACCGCGATGACGCGATAACGGGTCAGGCTATCCGGCGCCTTGAATTCTGCGCGCACGCGACCGTCCGCATCAGTCCGCATCGTCGCGCTCCAGAACGGCGTCGCGATGAAGTTTTTGCGCAGCCCGTTGAGCGACGCAGAACCGCCTTTGCCCTCGCCGCCGCCGACGAGATAACCTTTGTTTGCGAAATCCGACTCCGGCGCGTCTTCGCGGAGAAGCGTCGGCAAGGTGAGGCTCGTCGCGACGCCGAGGCCGCGCGGTTGATTGAAAAACGCGAGCGGATCGGGCGTCTCGTAGCCGGTCAGGCTGAGAACGCCCTCGTCCACGGCGTAGAGAACAACCTCCGCATCGGCCGCGGGTTTGCCGGCGTGATCTTTCACTTCGGCGTCGAGCCGCACGAGGTCCGCCGGCCGCGCGGCGCGATTCGCCGGCCGCACCTGCACGGTTAACTTCTCGTTAGGCCGGGCGACCTTCAGGTTCGCGTAGCCGATCCGATACTCCGGCGTCTTCACTTTGCGCGGACTGTCATTCGCACCGCGCAAGATCATCACGGAGACGAAAACGTTCGGTCCATCGTCGCGCGTGATCGGCACCTGGACGGAGGGGGCGTTGCCGGTGAGCGGGACGATGAACGATCGCATCACACGATCGCGCTCCACCGTGACGAGCGCGTCACCCGCGATCGGTGTTTTCACCATCAGCGTCGCGGTTTGACCCGGCTCGTAGCTGTCCTTGTCGGCTATGACGTCGATCGCGTACGGATTGCGATAGTTCCAATCCGTCTCCGCTTCACCCGAGACATCGAAGACGAGCGACGTCAGGATATCGCGGCCGCCGGAATCCTTGCCGATCGCCTCGAGAAGATACTCGCCGGGTTTGTCGGCGAGCACATGTTCGAGCTGCGCGATGGCGGGTTTGCGGTCCGGCCCGGCGCCGGGAACAGTCGTCAGCTCTTTCTCCCAAACGACCTGCAGCTGCGCCTTGCTCTCGAACTCGCTCGTGTCGCCGGCGGTGGCGAGGCGGTTCGTCTGCCATTTGATGCGCGTGATCTTGATGGTCGCGCGGACCGGCGCATCGAGCGGCTGCCCGTCCGGCTTGACCGCGATCAACTCGACGGGCAACGGCTGCCCTTCCGCGACGACGGAATCGAAACGCTTCAGGCCAAAGTAGAAGTCGGAGCTGTGCTGCACGAACGAGCGCGACTCGGAGACCGTTTGTTGATTCAGGTCGGTGACTTCGCACAACAGTTTCGCCGCCCGCGGCTGCGGCGCTTTCGCGTTCACGGGCAACTGCGTGGTGATCTCGGCCACGCCGTTCTCGCCGATGGCGACTTCGCCCTGCGCGTTGAACTGCGAGATGCGGTCGAGTGCGCGGTTGAGACGGAAGTTGCCGATCGAATTTCCGAAGGCGAAACGATCGAGCCCGTCCGGCGCGAGCGGTTCGTCGCGCGCGACAAGCGACCAGGTGAGCTTCGCTTTCGAGAGCGGTTTGCCCATGAAATACTTCGCGCCGATCGGCAGCGTGAGCTGCGTGCTGCCGAAGGTGGTCGGCGGCGGTGGGATCAAAATCTCGAACGCGTTCGGCTTGTATTCCTGCACCTGGAAGGAACAGGAACCGCCGAGTCGTTCGCCCTTCTCGCCGAGCGCCATGATGCGGTATCGACCGAGCGTGCCCTGCGGCAGGACGATCTGCTGATCGAACGAGCCGTATTCTGAGAGCGTGGCTTCCTTCGTGAGAATCGGTCGCTCCTTCGCATCGCTGATGGTGATGGTGACACGCTTACCCGCCGGGATGCGCGACTCGCCGTCCCGGAAATCCTGCGCGTACCCTTTGAGGTAAAGCGTGTCGCCCGGCTTGTAGACGCCGCGCTCCGTGAAGAGGAAAATCGTGTTCGCGCTGCGGCCTTCTTCGTCGTGCTGCGAGGTGTCCTCGGTGACACCGAGATGATAGAGCGGGACGACGTTCTCCCATGATTCAAGCGCAATCAGGTGCGCGTCGGCCTCGGCCTCGGCGAAGATCCACCGCGCATCATCATTCTTCGGCAGGCGTGCATCGCCCGCGGCGTCGGTGGTCGCGTGCGCGAGTTCGTGGCCGTCACCGCTGAGCAATCGCAGGCGCACCGCGCCGCTCCCCTTGCCGCTCGCGAGTGAGAAAAGATGGAGCGACGTGCCCTCGCGATCGCGCTTCCAAACGGCGCCGAGATCGGTCAGCTGGACGAGCGACTGCGTGCCGACGCGCTTCCCTTCCGCGGTCACGGGATCGATCGATTCCGCCGTCAGCACGACAACGCCAGTGCGGTTCGCGCCGACGATTTCGTTCCAATTCAACGCGATCGTTTGTTCTGCATCGACTGCGGCCTGCGGCGAGAATTCCTGACCCCAAATCACGCGGCCGGGAAGATCCTCGACGTTCACGCGCGAGTACGATTCATCCGGCGCGAGATCCTCGGAGTGGCTCTGGTATTGGTCGTACGCTTTAACCGCCAGCGGGATCGCTTCGCCGGTGAAGAGCTTCGCGGAGATGCGGAGGCGCGGCACGTTGACGCCGGTGACGCGGATCTGCCGCGTCCCGCTCGCCAGCTGGTGCGTCGCGAAGTCCGAGAAATAAAGACGCGGCTCGATTGGCTTGAACGCGACTTCATTCGCGAGGACCGCGGTGGTTTCCGTTGGCTCGCGCGCCGGCAGGCCGCGGTTGATGATGACGCGGTATTTCGCGTGCAGCGCGAACTCGCCCTTCAACGTGACGGATGTGTGATCGACCGTCGCCTTCAGGTTCGCCGGAGCAGGCTCCACTTTGATCCAGTTGCCGATCGTCTCGCCGGTTACTTCCTCGGCCAGCGGCTTGTTGAAAATGATGATGATGCGGCGGCCTTCGACGCGGTTGCTTTCCGCCATCACGCTCGCCGGGGCGAATGGCTGGACGGTGCCAATCGGCACCTCGCGCAAGAACGGCAGCGCGGTCTTGCCCTCCGCGGTCGGGAGCCCGCGCTCGAAGACGAGGCGCCAGTTTCGGCCTGGCGGCAGCGGTTTCGCGGCGGCGACATAGAGGACATTCCGCACCGGTGGCGGCGGGTTTTTGGTCGAGTCGAGCTCCGCGCTTTCTTCTCCTCCCCCTTCCTCTTCTTCACCGTCGAGCGATCGGGGCGGCTCCGCTTTCTCTCCCCAGGCTGCTAACGAACGGTCTTCGCTCTGCCAGACCGGGAAGCGGCGGTCCGGTTTTCGCGGGTCGCTCGCCTGCTCCACACGCGCGTCCACGCGGACGCCGGCATCGTTCACAAAGCGGCAAAACTTCGCAGCCGCGGCTGCGTCTACGTTCGCGTTGAAGAGGATGAGGTAGCGCGGATTGACCGGCGCATTATCAACGTCGGTGTAACTGATCGCGCTGATTCCCTTCACGCGAAATGGCGGCGTCTCTGCCGTCTCGCGCAGCGTCGCCGGCACGGCCTTGCCGGCCAGATCCTTCAAGCCAGCACGCAGTGAGATTTTGAATTTTGTGCCGAGCGGCAGCACGCGTTCCGGTGCAAACGATCCGCTGCGCGTGCTCAGCCAGACGAACCGGCCCGGCACCTCCGGCTCGATCACAAGAGGCGAAACGTCGGCCGGTTTGCCGATTTGGTCCGGCTTCACCATCTCGGTCGCGAAACGCAGCTCGAAGGTGCTGTTCGCCTCGAGGGTGCGGCTCGGCAGGAGCAGTTGCGCGGGCGGATCGGCGGCGAAGAGCGAAGTCGCTAGGAATACGGAAGCAACGAGGCGGAAGCAACGAAACATGGGATGCGTGTTGCGGCGGATTACGACTGGTAAACCGCTCCGTTTCAATCCTTTTGATGCTACGCGCCGATGCACCGCGAGCGCGCACGCTCCACGCAGTGTATTCAGCTCGCGCGGATGAGTTTCGGCTTGCGCCCTGCGCCTGATGCGAGACGATTACCGCACTGCCGCCGGCGTGGCGGAATTGGCAGACGCGCTAGACTCAAAATCTGGTACTCGCAAGAGTGTGTGGGTTCGAGCCCCTCCGCCGGTAGTCTGGTCGCCGCAGCTGACCGAAAGATTGATCTGGTCAAATTACCCGGCACGCGGTATTTTACGTTTCGACATATGAAAGTTCTTCCCATTGCCGTCTTCACCTCTCTTTTCCTCGCGACGACAGCGTTCGCACAAAAGTCGACCGTAGCAGGCTACGCGCTCGGCACTGACCGGCAGCCGCTCCAGAACGTCAACGTTCGGATTCAACAGCAGAACGCCAAGAGCCCTGCCGTCGTCGTCAAGAGCAACGCGAAAGGAGCGTTCGTCGCCCGCGACCTTCCGGTGGGCAATTACACCGTCTCGCTGCTCGCGGGGGACGGCGGCGTCGCTTCGGCGGTCACTGTGAAGACCAAGCCTAACGAGACGGCTACTGTCAACTTCCTTCCCCAGGCGCCGATAGCCGCCGCAGCTCCGAAACGGCGCGCGCGCTGGGTGCCGCCGCCCACCGGAAGCCACATGGGAGGGTTCGAGGATTCAAAGTATAAGACGAGCGCCCAGGAAGAAGGCTACGGTGGACAGAATGTTGGCCGGTTGAGTCCGGCGGCGTTGAGCCGGATGCAGTCGACAAACCAGCCCGCGAGGCAGGGCGGGCAATAGGCTGCGGAGCGAGCGCCTGAGGTGCGCGTCGCGCGGCTTGCAGGTTGATCATTTCGCTGGCTTCGTCAGTTGGAACACCGCTTTGTAGCGCGGCGCTCCATGGCGCTCGAGCGCGTAGACGAACTGCTGCTTCGCGTCGTCGAACTCCATCGTCCAGACATTCGTCGCCGCTTCGGGGATTAACTTCGCGGTTTCTTCGTCGGCGGCGAAACGCTGGCGACTCGCGGTGCCGTCTGGCGTAGCCCAGCCGCCGTAGTTCGTCTGCGCGTCCGGCGTGCCGTCCTCGTGCCGATGGTCGTGCTTCAGGAGCAAGCGGCCATCGCGCAATGTGAGAATCCAGGTGCGCGATTTGTCTTCGCCGGCTTGCAGCGGAATCCGGATCTCGGCGTCCGAGCAGGACGCAAAATGGATCGTCAATTTCTTGCCGCCAAGCGGATGATTCGGGTCCTGCGGGAACTCCGTCGCGCCTTCGAAGGTGGCGCCGCACAGGTCGCGCAAATTCTCGAAGAACAGCTTCTGCGCGGCAGCCGGCTCTTCAGCGCGAAGCGATGTGACAACGACCGCACACAGAGCAAACGCGGTGATCGACCGGCAGAGGTATGATTTCATTGCGAGTTAGTACCGCTAGCCGGCTTTCGATTTAACCCAGCTGTCGACAAGCTCCTCGAGCACATCCAACGGAATCGGGCCACTCGTCAGGACGACATCGTGGAACTGGCGAATATCGAATTTCGCGCCGAGCTGCTTCTTCGCCTTTTCGCGCAGCTCCAGGATCTTGAGCATGCCGATCTTGTAGGCGGTCGCCTGGCTCGGCGAGACGATGTAGCGGTTGATCGCCTCGACGCAATCTTCCGGCGCGTTCGGCGTGTTCTTGATCAGGTATTCGATCGCCTGCTGCCGCGTCCAGCGCTTGTGATGCAGACCGGTGTCGACGACCAGACGCGCCGCGCGCCAAAGCTCTAACGCCAGGCGGCCGAAATCGGAATACGGATCCTGATAGAGACCCATCTCCTTCGGGATCAGCTCGGTGTAGAGTCCCCACCCTTCCGAGTACGCCGTGTAATGCGAGCCGAGCGTCCTGAATTTCGGCAGCCCCTGAATCTCCTGCGCGATCGCGATCTGCATGTGATGGCCGGGAATGCCCTCGTGGTATGCCAGCCCTTCGAGCTCGTAGGTCGGCGTCGACTTCATCTCCGCGAGATTGACGTAGAACATGCCCGGCCGTGAGCCATCGGGAGCCGGACGTTGATAGAATGCCTTCCCCGCTGACTTCTCGCGGAACTTCTCGACTGCTTTCACGACCACATCCGCTTTCGGTTTCGTGAGGAACAGCTCATCGAGACGGCCGCGCATCGTGTCGATGATCTCGGTCGCGCGGCGCAGGTATTCCGCCTGCCCTTCATCGCTCTGCGGCAGGTAGAACTGCGGATCGGTCCGCACGAATTTGAAGAACGCCTGCAGGTCGCCCTTGAATTTGACCTGCTTCATGATGCCGCGCATTTCGCCGTGAATGCGCGCGATCTCCTTCAGCCCGATGTCGTGAATAGCGTCGGCGGTCAGGTTCGTCGTGGTCGTTCGGCGAAGGGCGTATTCATAGAAATTCTTCCCGTCCGGGAACTGCCACGCGCCACCTTCTGCCGGCGCAGTTTTCTCCTGCGTTTCGAGGAAGGCGATCAGCTTGTGGTAGGCGGGACGGAACGACTCCAGCAATGCTTTTTCCGCGTCGCCTAACAAACGGTCGCGCGCCGTTTGATCGACATCTTTTAGCGCCGTCACCTTCTTCGTGAAATCCGCGAGCACCGGATTGTCCGCGCCGCTTTCATCAAATGGCCGGCCCTGCAGCACCTTCCGGCAGGCATCGAGCACCAGCGGGAAAACGAACTTCGGGGGCACGATCCCCTGCTCGGCGCGTTTCTGGAGATTCGTGATCAACTGATCGGATTGCGCGGCCAGACCGTTCAACCGGGCGACATACGCTTCCGCGTCCTGCACCGAGTCGACGCGATGGATGTTGATCAAGAACGTCGGCACCTGCGCATGCCAGCCGTACATCTGGTTCACCGGATAATTGTGCATGCGGAAGCGGAAGCCTTCCGCGTTCTGCTGCACGTCATCTTCAAACAAGCGCCAGCTCAGCTGCGTCTGCCGATCAAGCTTCTCGTAATCGAAGTCGCGTTTCAGCGTCGCGAGCGTTTGGAGTGCGAACGCGAGGTCGGCGGCGTTTGAGGCATCGGAGAGATCCTCCCATTTGTCGTAGCCGATCTTGAGCCCGAGCTGCGACGCAAACTGCGGATGGCGCGCCACGTTTTCATCAAACGCTTTATCGAGGAACTCGTTCACGCGTTTCGATTCGGCGGCGATTTCCTCCGGCGAGTGTGTTGTGTCGTTAGGCGCTGCCGTGACCGGGACGGTGAGTGCTGCAATCGCGACAGCGGGAAGGAGAAAAAGGAAGGGTGCTTTCATGACGTTGCTACACCTATGTTCGCGCATCCCATTGCGCTGTCATGCCGCGGTTGCTTCATCGTTGTTTGTCATTCCGACCGGAGCGAAGGGGAGTGCAGGAATCCCTCAACGTCTTCCGGTATGTCGACGTCGCTCTGAGGAACGGTAAGAGATTCCTCCACTGCGGTCGGAATGACAAAAGAGAAGGCGCCGGCCGCGCGGCGCGGTGCGCGAAGAACTCAGCACGCGATCCGCGCGGAGCTGCGCCCGCTTTAGTGCGGCGTCGCCTTCTCGGCGCCCAGCCCGGTATTCGCGCGCACGCTCAGCTCCGCGAATTTTCCCTCGGCGTCCGTCTCGCGCCGCCCCACCAGCGCGCCGATGAACGCGCCCAGGAAACCGAGCGGGATGCTAACGATTCCCGGGTTCTTGAGCGGGAAAAGCGGCTCCTTCATGAAATCCGGGCTGATCAGAATCAGCACGATGCTGGCGACCAATCCGACCGCCAGACCACAAACCGCGCCCGTGGTGTTGAAGCGCTTCCAAAAAATCGAAAACACGATCACCGGCAGATTCGCACTTGCCGCGACCGCGAACGCGAGGCCAACCAGGAACGCCACGTTCACCGTGGGACCGAGGACGATCGCGATGATGATCGCAAGCGCGCCGACGACAAAGGCTGTGATCCGCGCCACGCGCACTTCTTCGCCTGGCCGGTGCTCTTTGCCGTGATGGATCACGTTCGTGAAGAAATCGTGCGCAAAGCTCGTGCTGGCGCTGATCGTTAGGCCGGCGACAACCGCGAGGATGGTCGCGAATGCCACGGCGCTGATGAACGCGAAGAAGATCTCGCCGCCGAGGAACCGCGCCAGCTCCGGCGCGGCCATGTTCGTCCCGCCATGTAATTTCAGATGATCCGGCCCGAGGAGGCTGGCCGCGCCGAACCCGAAGAACGTCGTCATGATGTAAAACAGCCCGATGAGAATCATCGCCCAGACGACGCTCGCGCGCGCCGTCTTCGCATCCGGCACCGTGTAGAAACGAATCAGAATGTGCGGCAATCCGGCCGTGCCGAACACGAGAGCCAGGCCTAACGAGATCTGATCGAGCGGATTCTTGAAGAGCAGACCTGGCGTGAGAAAATTCCGCGTGACCGGCGCACCATCCGCGCCTGTGTAGGTGACGGCGGAAATCGAACGAAAGAAGTCCGCCAGACTGAAGTTGAACTTCGCCATGACCAGGATGCTGAGGAACAAGCTGCCGCTCATCAGCAGGACGGCCTTGATAATCTGCACCCACGTTGTCGCGAGCATGCCGCCGAAGACAACGTAGACGACCATCAATACCCCGACGCCGATCACCGCCATCTCGTAGCTCACGCCGGGCAGCAACTGCCTGACGAGTGTTCCCGCGCCGACCATTTGCGCGATCATGTAGAAGATCGAAACCGTCAGCGTGGAGAGCGATGCCATCGCGCGGACCGGTCGCGGCTTCAAACGATACGCGAGCACGTCCGCCATCGTGTATTTGCCGGCGTTCCGCAGCGGCTCGGCGACGATGATCAGCACGGTCAGGTACGCGACGAGAAACCCGACCGAATACATGAAGCCGTCGTAGCCGTTGAACGCGATCATGCCGGCGATGCCGAGGAAGCTCGCCGCGCTCATGTAATCGCCCGCGACGGCGAGTCCGTTTTGCCAGCCGGTGATGCGCCGGCCCGCCGCAAAGTAGGCGCTCGTGCCGGTCGATTTCTTCGCGCTGAAATAGGTAATGACGAGCGTCGCGGCGACGAACGCCAGGAACATCAGCAGCGCGGTGTTGCTCTGCTGCGCAACGGGGGCCTGCGCGAGGATCGATGGCAGCGTCATGGCTAGCGCGAGAACTTCGCGAGGACCGCCTTTGCTTTGCGGTCCCAGCCCGCGGCCACGACCACGTAGATCGCCGCGAGAGCCCACGCCATAAAGAACTGCGACAGGGCAAAGAGATACGCCCAATTCACTTCGCCCCAGACCTTCCGCTGCATCAGCTCGGTGTGATAGCCGACGAGATACGGCAACGCGAAATAGTAGACGACGAAGAAAATCGTCGCCGGGATGATGAAGCGCCGTTTCGCCTTCAGCAGCTCCTGGAATGGCTCCGACGCGGCGATCTCGTTCCAATCGGCGGCATCGATATCTTCCGCCGCCGTCTGCTCGTGCGGCGGCTTCCCTCCACGGTCCGAAGCAGGCGCAACGTCCGTCGGAGCTCCTACAATAGGTGTCGGATCGTTCGGGGGCTTCCGATCATCGCGCGCCATGCGCCTTGGTTATAGAGCGGGCGTCTCGAACGGCAAAGAAAAAGTCCGCCGAGCAGCGGTGGAACCGCTTGGTTAAGTTGCTCGGCGGACTTTCCTGTCGTGAAGATAAATCGGCAGGCGGGTGGCGTTTCGTTCGCGACCTCGCGGGAACACGGCGACGCAGCGCCGTGGCTACAGCCGCGCGCGGTGACTATAGCCGTCGCTGCTACGTCAGCACGGTGTTCAACGTCACTTTGCGATACGGTGACTTTGGCGCGGGGCAGCGGGAGACGTTCAGCACTGCGTCGGCTTCAACGGCTTCGTTGTCGGTATCATTGCTGTTGTCGTTGAGATCGTCGTTACCGCCCTGCTCGCCGGTCACCGATGGCGCGATCGCGGGCAGATCTTTCTGCTCGAGCTTGTCGTAACGCTGGCGCACCTCGGCCGGCAGTTTATCGAGCTCCTCTTTCGTTTCGACCGGGCCGCTAAAGACGGTACGGCCTTGCGGATCTTTCGCGGTTAGCACGCGCTTGCCGGCGACGTTCTCGATCTTCAGCTCGCCTTTGTCGTCGTGGTAAACAATCTGGGCTTTGTCCATGTCGATGCGGGTCGTCTTGAGCGAGCCGTCGTCGCGGCGGCTGAAGCGGAACTCACGCGCTCGTTCCCGCGCCTCGCGCGCTGCCTCACGCGCAGCCTGCCGCGCCTCGCGGCCGGCTTCCCGCGCGACTCGCGCCGCTTCGCGTTGGGCGCGCTGCACGTCATCGCGGATGCGTTGCGCGTCGACGCCGTTGAATTGCATCTGCCCGAGCTCCTCCGTCAGCTTCTCGAGGTTCGGTCCGAGGTCCTGGAGGTTCACGCCGCTTTTCCAATGCTCGAAGCCGTGACCGCGGCGGCGTTGCGTCACTTCACGTTTGCCGAGCTTCGCGGTCAGCTTCGTTTCCGCGCCTTTGCGCAGCACGGTGAGCGTGACGCTCGTTCCTTCGGGGAAACTCCGGACCAACTTCGAGAGCTGATCGGGCTCCATCAGGATCTGGTCGTTCAACATCTTGATGATGTCGTTCTGCTGCACACCGGCCGCGGCCGCCGGACCATCCGGCACGACATAGTCAACGACGAGGCCGAAGCCTTTCGCGAGGCCGAGTTGATCCGCGACGACGGTCGGCAATTCCGACGTTTCGACGCCGAGCCATGTGACTGGAACTTTCGGCGCTTTCTCACGGTGATCGCCAGGTGTGGGAGGCACGGCAGGGACCGCGGGAACAGCAGGAGCCGCGGGTGTCGCCGGCGCGGCCGGCGTGGTTTGAGCGAAGCTAAGGGCTGGCAGCAGGCTGACCGCTGCAATGACTGCGATGGTTTGTTTTTTCATGTTGGTTTGTTGTTTCGGAATCTTTTACTGACCGGAAACTGGGATGAGATCGACCTCCTCGGCCGGGTAGGTAACGCGAAGCGATGCGCCGGTGCCGGGGTCGCGCCACTTGAGCGTCTCGCGAGTGCGCGAACGGACGCGGCGGACGGGCTGCTCGGCCTCGGCGGGGAAGAGGAGACCCTCGTCGCGTGTGTTGTAGACGACGCGCGTGACGCCTTCCGGAACGAGTCCGGCGCTTTGCGTGGGCGACATCGAGGGAGCCGGCGTGAGCGCGGCGAACGTTTGTTGTTTCGCAGGCGATTGCTCAACCGGCATGCGCGCGAGAAGGAGGAACGCGGCCGCCGCGGCGAGACCCGCGCCGAGCGCGAACCAATTCACGCGGACTTTCGGGCGCGGCAGGACTCCGGCGGTGGGTGTCGATGTCGCGGGAGCTTCCGCGACGAGTGCGCGCTCGACGCGCGTCATCAAATCCGGCGACGGCGCGACGGGCCGGAGCTGCTTCAATTCCGCTTCGAGATCAGAGAATTCGTTCATACGTCGTGGACCAGAGTTTTCTTCAAAGCCGCGAGTGCGTAGCGATAGCGGGACGCGGCGGTGTTTTGAGAGATGCCGAGGACCTCGGCGATCTCGGCGAACGTAAGTTCGTTCCAGATTTTCATCACCAGGACCTCCCGTTGTTCTTCCGGCAGGCGGTCGATTGCGAGTGCGAGCGCCTGCTGAGATTCAGTCGCGAAGTTGAATTGCGGCGGCGCGGATTGATCCGCTTCCGCGACCGCATCGGCTTCACGACGGGCGCGCCGGGCGTCCCGGCGGAGCGTATCGAAGGAGATAGAGCGGACGGTGGCGAAGAGCAGCGCGCGATTTTGGATCGAATGCTGTTTGCGCCAGAAGCGGACGAACGCTTCCTGGACAATGTCCTCCGCATCCGCTGCGGTGCGGACAAACTGCCGGGCGAAGAGAACCAGCCCGGGCGCGGCTTCGGCAAAGCAAGTTTTCCAATCTTCATCAATGCCGACATTCTCCATGACCTCTTTACGGTCTTTGCTATTGAGACGCCGCCAACCGCCGAATTTGTCTAACGAGTTCTGACATTCTGTTGTCGCTCCCGGCGCGATCTCCGTCAGGTCAGTCATGATCGCGCATTTGAATCTTGGGCGGTTGTCCCGTGCGGCGCGCGCGCCGATGGATGTCAGCAAACGCGAGCCGTGTTATTATCCAGACGCCGCCGAAGCTCGCGTTTGTCTAGACGATGAAACTTTTTCTCTGCTGCCTTCTCGCGACCACGATGACGGTAGCCGCGCAGGAGTGCAATCCGCAGGCGGCCGCGCAGACGCTGGTCGAAAACGAGGCGAAGTTCGTGCAGATGGGCCACGATCAAGGCTCCCGCGCGGCGTTCCTCCACTTCCTCGCCGACGACGCGATCACATTTCAGCCGAGCCCGATCAACGCGAAGAAGTCCTGGTTCGCGCGCACCGACGATGGGCCTTCGCTGAAATGGCAGCCAGTCTTCGCGGCGGTGGCGGCGAGTTGCGATCTCGGCTACACCACCGGACCGGCCGAGTGGCGCGCGCGGAAGGAAGACGAGAAGCCGCAAGGCTACGGGCAGTCCGTGTCGATTTGGAAAAAGCAGAAGGATGGCGAATGGCGGGTCGTGATCGACATCGGCGGTTCTGCACCGGGCGCGCAAAAGGTCGAGGACCCGCCGGAGCTGGGGATCACCGCTCCGGCGCCGGCGAAAGTTGATTTGGCCGCGGCGAAGAAAAAGCTGCGCGAAGCGGAAACGTGGTTCGCGAACACCGCGAAAACAGACTCGACGGCGGCGCTGATCGGCTCCAGCGATCCCTCGGTGCGCGTGATCCGCGATGGCGTTTACCCGGCCGTCGGGCGTGCTCCGGCGAACCTGATGTTAAGCGTGCGCCGCGGCGAGCTAACGATGGAGCGGCTCGGCGGTGAGATGAGCGCCGCGGGCGATCTCGCCTACAGCTATGGCCGCTACAACGTGGTTCGGAGCCAGGACTCGGAGCGCGGACATTATCTGCAAATCTGGCGCACCGACGACAAAGGAGTGTGGAAACTCACGCTCGATTTCCAATCGCCGCTGCCGACGGGGCAAAAGTAACGGAGCAGCAGGCGATCGATACTCGGCGAGGTTCAGCGGTGATTTCGCTTTAACCCGCAAAGCGAGCGGCTAGGCAATGGTGTTACAACTCGTCATCGCGCGTCACGCCGAAGATCTTAGCTGGGTCGGCAACATTCCGGCGGGCCTTGATGTCGTCGTTTACGACAAAGGACCTGCGCCGCTGCCTGGTGCGGTTCCGCTCGAAAACGCGGGGCGCGAGGCGCACACTTATCTGCACCACATCTGCGAGCGCTACGGCGATCTCGCCGACGTGACGGTTTTCTGTCAGGGCAAACCTTTCGACCACGCGTTCGATTTTCATCAGACGTTGCGCGAGCTGGCCAACAACCCTGCGGGCGCGCCCGCGTTTCGTTGGCTTGGCCATATCGTTGATACCGATTCAAGCGACGGCGGTCTCTTCCGGGCCTGGAGCAAGAACCATCACGCGGTCGGTCTCGATCTCGCCGGCTTTCATCGCGCCGTTTGGAGCGCCGAAGGGCCGGACGAATATTCGTTTTATCTCGGCGGCCAGTTCGTCGTCCGGCGCGAGCTGGTCCTGACCCGTCCGCGCTCGTTCTACGAACACGCCCGACATGTTTCACTGGAGTTCCCCGATGCCGCGCACTGCTTTGAACGCTGCTGGGACCGAGTCTTCGGAGCGACCGGCGCCGCGGCGCGGGTTCTCGAAGGTCGTAAAACGGCGTATCTCAAGCGGATCAAGCGACAGGAGACGCGAGCGGTCAGCCCAAGCAGTAGCGACGACCCCTTGGCACGCGCGGGCGTCTAGCCAAAGCGTGAGCGAGAAGAAACATGTAGACGTCCCATGGGGTGTCCATGTGCTGACGGTGATTCATGGACTCGGCGCGATCGCATGTTTGATCATGGCGATCGGCTGCGCTCTTTCGGATCGCTTCCGGCTTAGCCTCGTCGCCTCGCCGGGTAGCGAGATCATGATCGAGTTCTTCGGCCGATACGTCTCGGTTTTCCTCCTCGGCATCGTCGCGTTGCTCACGACGCTTAGTTATGGCTCGTGGCGTCTGCGGCCATGGACATGGCCGCTCACGATCGTCTGCTACTCGATCGGTGTGATCGGCGGACTTTGGCAGGTCTCGATAGGTATTCCCGCGGGTTTGCTCGCGGCGACGATCAACGGCAGCATTGTGGCTTACGCCTGCACGAAGCGCGTTCGTACCGCTTACGGCTGGCGGTAATCAACTCGATTTGCGTTTGGCTTTGCCGGGCTAAACACGAGAATTCCGCTGCGACTCCTTTTGCGCCATGGCTGACACCGTTCTCGAGAAAGCTGCCAACTCCGCCAGCTCGGAAACTGCGCGTGAGATTGCCCGGCGGCGGACCTTTGCGATCATCTCTCATCCGGATGCCGGCAAGACGACGCTGACCGAGAAGTTCCTCCTCTACGGAGGTGCGGTGCAGCTGGCCGGCAGTGTCACCTCGCGGAAAAACCAGCGCGCGACGACGAGCGATTGGATGGAGCTGGAGAAGCAGCGCGGCATTTCCGTGTCGTCGACGGTGCTGCAATTCGAATACGGCGGCTGCGTCGTGAACCTGCTCGATACCCCAGGTCACAAGGACTTTTCGGAAGACACCTATCGCGTGCTCACGGCCGTCGATGCGGCGGTGATGGTGATCGACTCCGGCAAAGGCATCGAAGCGCAGACGCTCAAGTTGTTCGAGGTCTGCAGGCGCCGCGGCGTGCCAATCTTCACCTTCATGAACAAGCTCGATCGACCGGCACGTCCGCCGCTCGAGCTGCTGGATGAACTCGAGCGCGTCCTCGCGATCCAGGCGCTGCCGTTGAACTGGCCGCTCGGCAGCGGCGGCGAGTTCCGCGGCGTTTACGACCGGCACACGCGCGAGGTCCACCTCTTCGAACGCACCGCAGGCGGAACCTACCGCGCGCCGGTGGAAGTGACGGGAATCGATCACCCCGTGGTGCGCGAAGCGATGGCGCCGGATGTTTACGCGCAGTTCCGCGATGAGATCGAGCTGCTCGAAGGCGCCGGCACCGCGTTTGAGCTCGACGACGTCCGCGCCGGAAAAGTGACGCCGGTGTTCTTCGGCAGCGCGATGAACAACTTCGGCGTGCAGTTTTTGCTCGATCGTTTTCTCACGCTCGCGCCGCCGCCGATGCCGCGCCGCAGCGGCGAGGAACTGGTCGCACCGGACGCGCCCGCGTTCTCCGGGTTCATCTTCAAGATCCAGGCAAACATGGATCCGAAACATCGCGATCATGCGGCGTTTGTGCGGATCGTCTCCGGCGCATTCGAGCGGGACATGACGGTGCTCAACGCGCGTACGGGCAAGCCGCTCCGGCTCGCCAACTCGAAGCGGCTCTTCGCGCGCGAACGTGAGACGGTCGATGAAGCCTACGCGGGCGACGTCGTCGGCATTGTCGGTAACTACGACTTCCAGATCGGCGACACGTTAGCGGAAGACGCAGGCGTGGCGTTCGATGAGATGCCGCGGTTCGCGCCGGAGACATTCGCATTCCTCCACAACAGCGTGGCATCGAACTTTAAGCGTTTTCGCGAAGGTATGTCGCAGCTGCTGAAGGAAGGCGTCGCGCAATCCTACGAGCTGATCGATTCGCCCGGCCGCGTGCCATTGCTCGGCGCCGTCGGCTCGCTGCAGTTCGATGTCTTGCAATACCGGCTCGAGACCGAGTACGGCGCGACGACGCGGCTCGAAGCGGCGTCGTGGAACCTGGCGCGGTGGGTGGTAGCGAAAACCGAGAACGGCAACGGTGCGCCGGCCGGCGAACAGCCGCGCCCAAAGCTGCTGCTGCCGACGGGGGCGGCGCTTGCGCGCGACAGCCGCGGTGCGTGGGTGGTGTTGCTGCCTAACGAATGGACGGCGCGGTACTTCGAGGAGAAGAATCCCGACGTGCTCGTCTCGCCGACGCCGCTGTAGCAATCGCGCGCCTGCCTTGCGCGCGGCTGACGGCGCGAGTTCATTCGGCTCGCCGATGACCGAGATCGCCCTGCTCTGCGCCTTCTCGATGGCGGCGGGCTTTGTCGACGCCGTCGTCGGCGGCGGTGGGTTGATCCAACTGCCCGCTGCACTGCTCCTTCTGCCGGGTGTGCCATATCCAATGCTGCTCGGCACGAACAAATTCGCCTCGCTCTTTGGGACATCGATCGCGGTGCATCGCTATTCGCGACACGTGAAGATCGACTGGCACACCGTCGCGCCGGCGGCGGTCACCGCGTTTCTGTTTGCGCTTCTCGGCTCGCGCATCGTGACCTTGCTCGATCCCGCTCTGCTGCGCCCGCTCGTGCTCGGGTTGCTGATCGTCGTCGCGACGTATGTGTTACTCGTGAAGGAACTGGGCCTGATTCACAAACCGAAACACGCACCGCGCGAAGCACGTTTCATCGGCATCGTGGTGGGCGCGGTGCTCGGATTTTACGACGGCTTCTTCGGGCCGGGGATGGGCAGCTTTTTGATCTTCGCGTTCGTCGGGATCTTCGGCTTCGATTTCCTCTCCGCCTCGGCCTCGGCGAAGGTCGTCAACTGGACGACGAACTTCGCGTCGCTCATCTACTTCTCCGCTACGGGCAACATCCTCTTCGGGATCGGCATCGCGATGGCTACGTGCAACGTCATCGGTGCGCTCGTCGGCTCACGGCTCGCGATCTCGAAAGGTAGCAAATTCGTCCGCATCTTCTTCCTCGTGATCGTCTGCGGCCTCATCGCGAAACTCACACAGACAATGTTGCAGGGCTGAGAGCGCATCTCCGCCGGTTGATCTGTTGCGATTTTTTTTTTGCGCTCGCCGGGCGACGAGCCGTTTGCTAGACGGGGTACATCCCCCTTCGCCTGTCACCCCACGTCGATGAAAAAGCTGTGTCTCATCGCACTGATCGCGCTGCCGATCGCCGCCCGCGCTGCGTCAACGATCAGCCCCGGTAATCCCTACAGCTACGGCGGAAACATCGGCTGGATGAACTGGCGCGCCAGCACCGCCGATGGCGTGGAGATCGGCGAGTATGTTTGTTCCGGCTACATCTACGGCGCGAACGTCGGCTGGATCCACATGGGTAATGGGACGCCAGCGAATAACATTCAGTACTCAAACACGTCCGCGACGGACTTCGGCGTGAATTACTCGGTCGATCCGGCGCAACCGGGTTACGCTCTCCTGCGCGGGTATGCCTACGGCGCGAACATCGGCTGGATCAACTTCGCGAGCACGGGCAACCCCCGGCTACGCTTCTCCGATGGACGGTTCGAAGGCTATGCCTACTCGGCGAACTGCGGGTGGATCAATCTCGGTAATGGCGCCTTCACCCTGAGCACGGACTCGGTGTCGCCGGGCATCGACAGCGATGGCGACGGGATGGCGGACGCCTTCGAGTTTCAATTCTTTAACGGCCTCGCCATGAATGGCCTCACCGATAGCGACGGCGACGGAATGACCGATGCGCAGGAATATGCACAAGGAACCAGCCCGACCGCAGCGGGGGATCGGTTGCGGATCACGCTCTTCTCCACGAATCCGGGCGGCACCAATTCCCTCCTCACCTGGACGACGACTCCGGCGCGCCTCTACCAGATCGAAGTGAATCCAGATTTGCGGCCGAACCAATGGACGCTCGACCCGACCTTCGGCGTCATCACGCCTGATCCTGGCACGACGACTTCCCGCACCTTGCCAGCCGCAGCTTCGGGAAAACGCTTTTATCGCGTCCGCGCGATTCGCCCGCTGTCGCCGTAGCAGCCCACGTTTGCCTGAGAACCGTTTCCTCCCTCCTCCATATGATTCACTCCGCCACCTTTGTATTCGCTGTTTTGGTCGCGACGGCAGCGAGCGTTCTCGGCCAGGGACCGCTGACACCGCCGCCCGGTACGCCGGCGCCGACGATGAAGAGCCTGGAGCAGATCGAGCCGCGCACCCCGATTTCTGCGCTGCCGATTACGATTACCCAGCCCGGCTCGTATTATCTCACCGGTAACCTGACCGCTGCCGACGGTATCCGGGTCAGCGCGAGCAACGTCACCATCGATCTCAACGGGTTCACGATCCAAGGCACGGGCGGTTCGACCGGCGTCGGGATTTACCGCACCACCACTCAAACGAACACGACCGTGAAGAATGGTACGGTGAGAGGCTTCGGATTCGTTGGCGTTTCGCTCGGAGACCACTCCGTAGTTGAAGCGCTTCGCGTCGACGGTAATGGCTCGGGTATTTCGGTTTCCTTTGGATCGGTTGTGCGAGGATGCGTCTCGACCGGAAATTCCGGCATTGGCATCTCTGTTTTTTCGCGGAGCAGCGTTCTCGATAGCGTGGCGAGTCGAAACACCGGGGAGGGCATTCGCGTCGTTAATGGCCTCGCCGCTCGTTGCGTCAGCATCTTCAACGATGGCGACGGGTTCTATTTGGCATCAACGAGTCAGGCGACGGATTGCGTCAGCAACCAGAATAAGGGTGATGGTTTCGAGGCGACGGATGATTGCTACGTAGCTGGCAACACATCATCGAACAACGGCTACGAGGGCGCCGACGGGGCTGGCATCCACCTCACCGGCCAGCGAAATCGTATTGAACGTAATCACGTGACCGGCGCGAATGATCGGGGACTCGACATCGATGGCACCGGGAACGTCGTCCGTGAGAACACGGTGCATGGGAATGGCGACAACTACGCGATCGCGACAGGCAACCGCATCGAAATTCTGCTCACCCATTTGCCGGAAACGATCGACTTTCCGGCGCTCGTTCGACTCGCTGGGACGATTCAAGCCGGCCTTGGGCTCACGCTGACCAGCAACGACATCACCGTGGATCTGAATGGACACTCACTCGTCGGGCCCGGCGGAACTGGCCTGAATTACGGCATCAATTTATCCGGCAATCTACAGAACATCACGGTCAAAAACGGCACGATCCGCAGCTGGGGGAGCCATGGCATCAATGGCGTGGACGACGACCGGACGAGCGTCCACAACATCAAAGCCAACGGAAACGGCGGCGCGGGAATCAACCTCCGCCACGTCGCCCTCATCGAGGAGTGCACTGCCGCGGGCAACGGGGCTGAAGGCATCAAAGTCGCAGATAGCGGACGCGTCCTGAACTCCGTGGTCGATTCGAACACCGGCGATGGCATTGTGACCGGCATCGGCAGCCAGGTCTCTGGTTCCACCTCACGGCTCTGCGCGGGTGACGGCATTCGCGTGGGCAACAACAGTTCGGTCATCGCGTGCACTGTCACCGATGCGGGCGGCGCGAGCGGCCCGAATACCAGCCACGGGATTGAGACGGGGTTTGTCGCCACGGTTGCGGATTGCACCGTCCAAAGTTCCACCGGTGACGGGATCAACGTGAATGGCGGCAGCCGCGTGAGCCGTTGCACGACGGCTTCGAACGCGGCGGACGGCATTCAGCTCGCGGACGAAGCGAGCGCCGTGGATTGCACTTCTAACGGCAACACCGGCGACGGCATCATCGCCAGCAATCGCACCTCGGTCCGGGATTGCCAGGTGGCGAACAACGGCGCCTCCGGCATCTGGGTTTCAGGGACGCGGAACAAAATCGACGGCAACAACCTCGTGCAGAACCTCCGCGGCATCCAAACCTCCATTGGCGGAAACGTCATCATACGCAACACCGCGAGCGGCAATCCCGCCGCTACTTCCGCTTCTAACTATGTGATCGCGGGGACGAATGAAGTGGGGCCTATCGGCGGCGTCGCCGGGGGCACCAACTCGACGGCGAACATGTCCTACTGAGTTCCGCTCAAGGCGGATTCGGTCCGGCATTCTCGTTACGAGCAGTCCCTTCCTTATCGCGACGCTGCCTCCGTCTCGGCGGCGGCCCGCTCCACTTCCTGCAGCTTCGCGACGTTGGCCGGCACAAGCGCGTTTCGATCGCGCAGGTCCTGCCAAAGTGAAAGACTCCGCGAAAAGTGCTCGCGCGCCTGACGCCGATCCTCCTCTGCGGTTGGACCAGCCGAAGCGGCCCTCTGCCGGTAAACTTTGCCAGCGTCGAAATGAAATCCCGCGAGGCGCGCCTGACGGAAAGCGCGCATCGGACTTTGCCGCAAAAGCTCCTCGGCGAGCGGAATGCTTTTCGCGAAGGCTGCGATCGCGCCAGCAGGATCGTTACTTTGCGCCAGAGATTTACCGATGTCCTGATGAATCGCGGCCACATCTTCCCGCGCGCGAGCGTTGGAGGGATCGGCCGTCATCGTCGCTTCGCGGAGCGCGAGAGCGCGCCGGAAATTTGGCAAGGCGGCGGCGTGTTCGCCGTGCGCCGCCTGCGCTCTTCCGAGATGGGCCATGGTTAGGGCGACGTCGACCCGGCTGTCTTCGCTATCTGGATCCACGGCCAAAGCAGCTTCGCTGATCGCGAGGGCCCGGCGGTGATGTTCAATGGCTTCGCCCGCCTGACCCGCGCGCACGAGATCCATGCCGAGCTTGTTATGCGCGAGGCCCAGGGAGCGCAGCAACATCTGATTCTTCGGATCGGCGGCGGCCGATTTTTCCTCCTCAGCGAGCAAAGATCTCGATAGCTCGATCGCTTCCGCGGTCAGGTTGTTATCGACGAGCGCGAAGTGCAGGTAATACCGGGCAGTGAGCAGGTCACTGCGGGTCCCCTGATTTTCGGGCTCGGCGGCGGCCTTTTCCTCCGCCAATTGAACGGTCCGGCGCATGTCGCGGAGCGCGCCAGCGGCGTCGCCGGTGCTCAAAGCCAGCAAAGCGCCGTGAGCGAGGGCGTTGCCGTATTCGAACTTGAGGCCCATGTCTTGCGGGCGAGAAGCGATGAACGGCTCCAGAAGCTCGAGGGCTTTGCCATAATTCTCCAAAGCGCCGGCGGTGTCGCCCAGGTTCGTAAAGAACTCGCCACCACGCACATCGCCGGCCTTCACATAAAGCGAAGCCAGGGCTTTCGCATAGGTGGGGTCGCCAGCGCGACTGCGGTATGCGGCTTCATACAGGGTGACCGCGCGCTCGTAGCTCTCCAGACCGGCGCGAAGATCGCCCCGGGTATAGAGAACATCTCCCAGGCCCTCATGGCTATCCGCCGTTTCCGCCTGGAGCTCCGGATCACGCGGAGACGCGGCCAGGAGTTTCTCCCGGATCGCCAATGAGATGCGATAGCTCTGCATCGCGCCATCGGTGTCACCGAGATTTGAGTGATACGAGTTGCCCTGGACGTGACCGATCTTGCAGTACGCAGTTGCCAGCTCGCGCAACAACGAGGCGTCGTCCCCGGCGTCACGCGCGAGATTGTTCAGATATTCGAGCGCGTCGCGCACGAGCCGCTCACGCACCGGCGTGGCACCAGCCAGCGGCTCGATCAAGTCGTGATAATCGAACATGACCATCCGCGCGAATTTGCGCACCTCCTCGAAACGCCGTTGCGCTTTGCGCGCCTGCCAACTGGTGGCTGCGATGCCGCCGAGCAACGTCGCCAGCAAGAGAATGGCCGCGGCGACCGCGAGCTTGTTCCGCGCGATGAACTTGGAGGCGCGATAGCCGAGCGTGGCCGGCGCGGCGCGAACCGGCCGCCCATCGAGATAGCGCTGCAAGTCGTCGGCAAATGCACTCACGCCGGAATAACGCCGTTCCGGTTCTTTGCGCAGCGCGGTGCGCAGGATGTTGTCCAGGTCGCGCGGTAAATCTGTGCGTGAGATTTCCTGCTCGCCGATGACGCGTAGCAACTCCGTCGGCGACGGGTTCGGCGTGGCGAACCGATGCGGCGTGTGACCTGCGAGCAACTCGTAGAGCAGCGCGCCTAACGAATAAACATCGGTTGCCGTTGTGACAGCCTCGCCGCGCACCTGCTCCGGCGAAGCATAGCCGGGGGTAAGACGCTGGGCGCCGTCCAACGTCACCTGGATCGACTGCGAGTCGTCCGAAAGCAGCTTCGCGATGCCGAAGTCGAGCAGTTTCGGCACGCCCTCGGGCGTGACGAGGATGTTGCCCGGCTTGAGGTCACGGTGCACGACGAGGTTCTGGTGCGCGAACTGCACCGCGCGGCAAACCTGCAGGATCAGCTGGATCCGCTGCCGCGTATTCAGCCTGTGCTCGCCGCAGAACTGCGTGATTGGCGCGCCCTGCACATACTCCATGACGAAGTAGGGCAAGTCGGCTCCGGTGGTCCCGGCATCGATTAGTCGCGCGATATTGGGATGCTCGAGGCGCGCGAGAATCTGGCGTTCGGCGCGGAAGCGACGCAGCACTTCGTCGGTGTCGGTGCCACGCTTAAGAAGCTTGATTGCGACTTCCTTTTCGAAAGTCTCATCCGCGCGGCGGGCCAGGTAGACCGCGCCCATCCCGCCACGGCCGATCTCGCTCAACACCTCATAGGCGCCGAGCCGGGCGCCGATCATCTGGTCAGTCTCGAGCGATGGCGCCGCGATCTTTGCTGCACAACGATCGAGCGTCTCGTGTGATTGACTCAGGAGCGATTCAACCTCGCGGCGGAGCGACGTGTCGTTCCCGCATGCCAGCGCGACAAATTCTGCGCGCTCTGGAATTGGTCGTTCCATCGTATCGGCCACCACGGCCTTGATGCGCTGCCACCGCTCGGAATCCATCCTGCCGCCTCACGCCATCTCGCGCGCCAGCCAGAGCTTCGCGACCGTCCACTCCCGCTTGACCGTCGCGGGCGAAATCCCGAGCACTTCCGCGGTGTCTTCCACGGTCAGCCCGGCGAAGAAACGCATCTCGACGATCTGCGCCTGCCGGGCGTCGAGCGCTTGCAGATCGACCAGCGCGCGATGCAACGCCAGGACCGAGACAGACTCCTGGTCGAAGACCTCGACCGCAGAATCGAGGCTCAGGTTGGTGCTGCCGCTCCCGCGCTTGTTCCGATTCCGCCGGATCGCGTGTTTCACGAGGATGCGGCGCATCATGTGCGCAGCGACGGCGAAGAACTGTGCCTTGTTCGACCAATCTACGCGCCGTTGCTGGTTCAGCCGCAGGTAAGCTTCGTGGACTAGCGCCGTCGGCTGCAGCGTGTGCTCAGCGCGCTCGTTCCGCAGATAATTCGCGGCCATGCCACGCAGCTCGTCATAAACCCTCGGTAATTCTTGCGCCAGCGCGCTGCGGCTTGGAAGGAGCGAGCGCGTCTCTTCGAGCCACGCACTTTTCTCCGCCAGCGCTGCATCCGCCTTCACCCGGTCGAGAGTACCTCAATCACGTAAGGCGCGTCACCTAACAAATCTTCAACGAGCGTGAGCCGGTTCGCTCCGAAACGGGGCGCTTAAGTGTGGAAACCCTCCTACTCCTCCTCCTAAACTATGAACACACTCCGCAAATCACTCGCGCTCGCCATCGGCGGCCTAATCGCTCTGCCCACGCTTTGTCTCGCACTGCCTCCGCTCCTGAGGGTGACGATCTTCAACGGCGGCCACACCCCAATATCGAATAACGCTGAGACTTCCGGCGGCTACCTCTCGCGGAGTCTCGCTGGCACGGGTGGCGACGGCCGTCGTGCCGAGAGCGAAGTCGCGGCGAGCTTTGGCGTTCTGAGGGCGAAGACGCTCGTCGACGCACCTGGTGTTCCCGGCAGTCCCGAAAACAGTGTGACCGCGCGGTACCGCGACAACCGGGTAACGAATGCGCCCGGAAGAACAGGGCAAGCGGGCTTTGTGACGATCAAATTTACGATCACCGGGAACCTCGTGATCGACGCGATTTCAGGTCCCGGTGACAACGTCCACCGCGCTCGGGCGCGCTTCGAGCTTTGGATCACATCTGACGCCGGTGGCCCGAGCGGTGGCTCGATTAAGGAACAGGGGATTTACGCGAACGGACAGCCTTATGGCTGCGACGCTTGCGCCGAATTTCTGAACATCGAGCAGACTGTCACCTATCCTGTGATTTTCGGGACTCCATACGATTTCGACCTCCTACTCATAGCGGGCGCGGGGCTCCGTGCTTTCACTGGATGGACTGGCGGGCGGGTCGTGGCCGATCTGGGGAGCACCGCAACCTACGGCGGCATTGTCTCAGTGACTGACGCGAACGGCAACCCGATCACTGACTACACCGACACGTCCACATCTGGCACAAATTACGTTGGCCCGATCGTGCCGCAGTGCGCTACACCGCCAACAACTCTGGCAGGGTGGTGGCCGGGAGATGGTAATGCGACTGACATTCGGGGCAGCAACAATGGCACCCTGCAAAGCGGCGCCACCTTTGCCGCGGGACGTGTCGGCCAGGCGTTTTCATTCCCGGGCGCCGGAGCGCGCATTCGCGTGCCGCACGCCGCCGCGCTCGACTTCAACGCCACGCAGGATTACACCGTCGACTTCTGGATGAAGGCCGGTCCGCAGAGCGCGCCCGCGACGCTCGTGGAAAAGAACGGCGGCACGTATCCTTACTCGGTGCAGTTGCTACCCACCGGTTTCATCACTGCCGGCTTTAGCGATGGAACCAGCCCAACCAGCGTTACCAGCACCGGCACGCCGGGCAAGGTCGACAACAACCTCTGGCGCCACGTCGCGGTCCTGTTCAGACATTCGACTCAAGTGCTGGAGCTTTACGTCGACGGCGCGTTGAACGCGTCGCAGTCGTATACGGCGACGATCGGCCCGCTGGCTAATGGGCAGGACCTCTACTTCGGCGCGCGAAGTGACGGCAGCAATGCGCTGGTCGGCTCGCTGGACGAAGTCGATATCTCCAGCGGCGCACTTACGTTGAGTGAAATTCAGTCGATTGCTGCCGCCGCCGGCCTCGGCAAGTGCCGGCCCGCAGTGCTGCCGACGAGCGTCGTCTCGCGCAAGACGCACGGCATGGCTGGCGAGTTCGACATCATCCTGCCGCTCTCCGGCACGCCGGCGGTGGAAGGTCGCGGAACCGATGGCAACCACCGGCTCGTCTTCACCTTCCCAAGTGCCGTTAGTTTCAGCGGCGCGGTCATTACTTCAGGCACAGCCACCAGCGCCACCGCAACCGCGCTCAGCCCGACGCAGGTAGCGGTGGATTTGGCTGGTGTAACCGACCAGCAATGGCTGACTGTGACTCTTCAGGGTGTAAGCGAAGAGCTGGCAGCCAACGATGTCGCGGTACGTGTCGGCTTCTTAACCGGAGACACGAACGGCAGCGGTGGCGTCAACGCGACCGACATCGGGCAAACCAAAGCCCAGTCCGGCCAAACCGTGACAGCAGCGAACTTCCGCCAGGATGTAAATGTCAGCGGAGCCAGCATCAGCGCCTCCGATATTGGGTTGGTCAAAGCCCGCTCCGGGAACACCCTGCCTCCTCCATAAGAAACTGCGGTGAGCGGTGGGCTCACCGCAGATCTCGCAACAAACGAGGGAACGGGCAGCCGCGTTCGCGAGAGCGCGGCTGTTTTGCTGAGCGGCAATCTGAGGTGATCGCCTCGGAATCGCCATGGCCGTATGCAACATCATCGGCGCGCTCATCGGCTCGCGCCTTGCGATCTCGAAAGGCAGCAAGTTCGTCCGCATTTTCTTCCTCGTGATCGTCTGCGGCCTCACCGCAAAGCTCGCGCAGACAATGTTCTGGCCGCAGGAGCGGCGGCGCCGCGACCGCTATTTGATCCCGGAGTGCGTGAGCATTGCCTCGCACCGGCTGAGTTCCGCAGCGATTTCGGCGCGCTTCTTCGCCTCTGGCGCAGTTAGCTTCGTCTGCACGGCCACTTCATCCCAGATCCCGGCGCTCTTTTGGTAGCTTTCACGCGCGTTCTGCCAGCCATCAGCCTGCTGGTCCGCGGAAATCGCGAAGCATCGGCCGAGCTGCGCGTATGCATCCGCGAGGCTCTTGCGCGTGCTGGCGTCCTTCATGGTTGCGAGGGTTACCGATTCGCCAATTTCGACGCTGCGTTGCGCGGCTTTCAGCGCCCGCTCGACGTCACCGCGTTCCGCGAAGAAGCGACTGATGCTTGAGTGAGTGATTGCCTGCTGCGACACAGCGGTTGCGTTCTTCGGGTCTTTCGCCGCCAACTCCTCGAAGATGCGCAATGCGGTCTGGAAGCTCGCCTCCGCCTCCGCTGGCTGCGCAATTGCGGCGAGCACTTCACCGAGCTCGCGGTATGCGTAACCCGAACTTTGCCGCGTTCGCATATCGTTCGGATCGTCTTTCGCGAGCTGTTTGAAAATGCTGATCGATTGACGGCTATGCTCCAGCGCGCCGGCAGTGTCGCCAACCTGAAGGAGCGCGCTCCCCACGTGCCGGTGCTGAACAGCGACCTCTCTTCGACTCAGTGGATCGGTCGGCTTCTCGGCGAGCAGACTCTTGCCGAGGGCGAGCGCCTTCTGCAGGTAGACTAACGACTCGTCGATCTTGCCAGAATTGCGGCTCAGGCGAGCGCCATCACCGTAGCTGACCGCGAGCCCCTGCTTGTAACCGGCATTCGCCGGATCTTCCGCGAGGAGCGACTCGGCGATCGCGATGCTCTGCCTTGTCGCGTCGAGCGCACCCTCTGTGTCGCCCAGGTTAACCGGGAGAACTCCTAAAACCTGCGCGAGCGCGGAGTACGCAGCCCGAAGCTCGGCTCGGACGAATGTGTCGCGCGGGTCGCTCGCGAGCGCGGCCTTGAACATCTCTATCGCTCGCCGGAAATAGTTCGCTGCATCTGCGGAACGTCCAAGCAGCGCCGTGAGCCCGCCCAACGGCAGGTAAATGTCCGCAACGGCAATCTGTGCGGCGCGGTCGTTCGGCTGCAGGGCAAGGAATCTTTCCAGAATCACTAACGCCTTGGTGTAATTCTCCGCGGCGCCGGCGTGGTCGCCGAGATTCGAAGCGTTGACGGTCTGCCCGGTGGTGGGGCTGCTGACGATGCCGCCCTGAACGTCAGCGACGCGTCGGTAGGCCGTCGCAATTTCGCGCAGCAGTTCCGGATCATCGGTGCCGGTCGCCGCCAGGTTGTTCAGGTAATCGAGCGCATCCTTTACCAGTTCCTTGCGCAGCTCCGTGGAACCGGGCAGCGCCGCGATACCGTCGTGATATTTGAACATGAACAGGTTCGCCAGCTTGCGAACGTCGCGGAAATGCGCGGCTTCGCGCTGCGCGTGATACGCGGTGCGGCGGGTCTCGACAATGTATGCCGCCGCGCCTGCGAGCACCGCCAGCGCAACGAGTGCCACGGCGCTCACCGCAATCTTGTTTCGGGTGATGAACCTCGACGCGCGGTAGCCAAAGGTTGCCGGACGCGCTCGGACCGGCCGCTGCGCGAGATAACGCCGCAGATCTTCACTGAATGCCGTGACGCCCGAGTAGCGGCGGGCCGGCTCCTTGCGCAGTGCGGTCGCCAGGATGTTGTCGAGATCGCCGCGCAACTGACGCCGCAGCTCTGGCTGTTCGGCTGCTGCGCTTGGCCGCAGCGGTTCTGATTCTACGATAATGCGGAACAACTCCGTCGCGCTGGGGTGCTGGGCGGTGAACCGATGCGGTGGCTTGCCCGAGAGCAGTTCATAGAGCAAGGCGCCGAGCGCGTAGACGTCGCTCACCGTTGTGGCAGGCTCGCCGCGGACCTGCTCCGGCGATGCGTAGGCGGGCGTGAAGCGTTGTTGCTCGGGGAGCGTCTCCGCGAAGCCGGCCTCTGGTGTGACGAGTTTCGCGATCCCGAAATCGAGCAGCTTCGGCTCGCGGTCCGGTGTGATCAGGATGTTGCCCGGCTTCAGGTCGCGGTGCACAACGAGGTTCTGATGCGCGAACTGAACCGCCGCGCAAACCTTCAGGAACAAGTCAATGCGTTGTGAAATGCTCAGGTTCTGAGCCGAACAAAAGTCGGTGATCCGGACGCCGTTGACGTACTCCATCACGAAGTACGGCAAGCCGTCGACCGTGGTCCCGCCGTCGAGCAATCGTGCGATGTTCGGGTGTTCGAGCCTCGCGAGGATTTGGCGCTCCGCGCGGAAGCGCCGCAGCACTTCATCGGTGTCCGTGCCGCGCTTCAATAATTTCAGCGCAACGTCCTGGTCGTACTCACCGTCCATGCGGCGCGCGAGATACACCGCGCCCATGCCGCCGCGCCCAATCTCGCGGACGACCTCGTATGGTCCAATGCGCAGCCCTTGGAGTCCCTTCTCCTCTCGCCTTTCGCCGACCGCCAATACGTCCGCGCACCGATCAACGCGATCGCCGGATTCCGCGAGAATCGCTTCCACCTCGCGGCGCACGGTTGTGTCATCTGCGCATTGCGCACACACGAAGTCAGCGCGCTTCGCGGTTTCCTGCTCGAGCGCGTCGGCAGCGACCGTCTTCACCCGCTGCCAGACTTCAGGCTTCACTTCCCCTCCTGCTCTTAATCCTAATCCTACTCATAATCCTATTCCTTCATCGCGCCGGTCCTGAGAGATTAGGAGCAGAATTAAGATTAAGAGCAGGAGTGCCGGCTAAGCTGCGGCGCGAAGCTGCCGCTCGAGCCAGCGCTTCGCCACGTTCCACTCGCGTTTCACCGTCGCCGGTGAAATGCCGACGACTTGTGCCGTCTCCTCGACCGTCAGGCCGCCGAAGAACCGCAACTCGGCAATCTGCCCTTGGCGCGGGTCAAGCTCTTCCAGCTGGCGAAGCGCCTGATTCACCTCAATCGCGAAAACGTTCTCCTCGTCCATGACGTCCAGCGCGGTGTCGAGATTCACGCGCGGAGTATCGCCCCCGCGCTTCTCGGTTCTTCGTGCGATCGCATGCGTCACCAGAATCCGGCGCATCATCCGCGCGGCGACGGCCATGAATTGAGCGCGATTGCTCCAGTCGACGGAGCGCTGATTCGTCAGACGCAGATACGCCTCATGGACTAGCGCCGTCGGCTGCAACGTGTGATCCACCCGCTCGCGCCGGAGGAAATTGCCCGCCACACGTCGCAGCTCGTCATACACCTGCGGCAGCATGTCACCGAGGTCCGCGGCATCGGCGCCGAGCCATGCGCGGGTCTGTTCCAGAAAGTCTGTGTCGGTTCCCGGCGCCTCAGCGACCGGGGATGGCAGGGGAACCATTCGGCGAGCCTAATCTATTTACGGATAAACCGTCATCTATGAAAATAAGTGAGCCGGTTTCCGAGCGTTTCGAGCGTCTACTTCTGAAGACACAAACTCCCGGAAACCCAATCATGAAACACAAGATCACTTCTCTCCTCGCTCTCGCGCTCGGCTCGCTCCTCGCGCTTCCCACCGCCTCCGCGCAGCTCACGCGCGAACTGCGCGTTCACACAAGTGCTCACCCCTGCAGTAACGAATTTGGGTGTGGCCCGGCCACCACCCAGAGCGTGGGTCCCGATGGACCGCGCAGCCTTTCCGCACCCGCCGTCGGTGGTCGGTGCAGTGCCTGGTCGAACTGGGGAGTGCTCAAGACGTATGGCAACATCGTGCACCCCGGCAACACTCACCCTCTCGACACATACTGGTCGAACGGGCGAGCGTCGTTTCGCGACGTAGTCACCATTAACCATCCAACCTTAAACGGCACCCAAGGGATGCTGACGATCACCTATCGAGTCGACGCCAACTTGACGTCATCGGGACAGAATCCGCCGGAACCGCACGAATGGCGTTCCTTCGCGCGCGTCAACACACGTGCAACTATCGGCATCTACGTAGAGGATGCTAACTGGCGAACACGCCCGGATGGAACGGTGGAATATGGCGACACCGGAAACATCTTCAACGCGCCGCGGATGTTTACCGCTCGCTTCACGTTCGGAGAGCCGTTTTACCTCGGCCTGGAGATCCTCTCTAACACTCAGGTGATGGGCAACTATCAGGCCAACAATGTATCCGACGCCGAGAACACAACAACCTGGGGCGGTTTCAACGGCGTCACTGATCTTAACGGAAACCCGATTAGCGGATACACGGTCACGTCGGACTCCGGCACGAACTACACGCAACCAATTCCAAGCGCGCTAACGGCGACCGGCGCAGTCTCGCGTAAGAACCATGGCAGCGCCGGCGACTTCGATGTCCCTTTGCCGGGTGTCGAACCTCGGACCGGCGGAGCGAACCGCGACTACACCCTTATCGCCACCTTCAATAATGAGGTCGCGAGCGGCAGCGCAAGCATCGCGTCCGGCGTGGCCATGATCGCCGATAGTCCCGTGATCTCCGGCAACACAATGCGTGTGAACCTCACTGGTGTGAACAACGCGCAGACCGTCACCGTGAACCTGAACAACGTCACCGACAGCTTCGGCCAAACGCTCCCGCAGACCGCAATCAGCGCCGGCTTCCTCATCGGCGACACCAATGGCAACGGATCCGTGACCGCGTCTGACATCGGCGCAACGAAGGCGCAGGCTGGCCAACCGGTCACCTCATCCAACTTCCGCGCCGACATTACCCCGAATGGCTCGATCAACGCATCGGATATCGGTCAGGTGAAGGCAACCTCCGGGAGTGTTCTCCCCTGAAACCAAGCGATAGTCTCGCGCGCCAGTTTGCACACCGCGTCCGGCGAGGGGCGCGGTGTTGCGCTTCGTCAGCCATTCGCAGATCCGTGATCACCGGTTGCTCGTAAGACCGATCGCCTAGGCGCACGGGCTGCGAAATTGCGCGCGCCAAACGGCCGATGAGGAGTAATTGCGCAGCCGGACTGCTTGCTAGTCCACCCGCGCCAACTCCGCATCGCAGAGCGCGATCTGGCGAGCGGCTTCATCGATCTTGCCGGCATCAGCTGGCGCCAATGTGCCGCTGTCGCGCATCGCCAGCCACATGTCGCGGCTGCGTTGATACCACTTGCGCGCGTCACGTAAGCGCTCGGTCCGGTGAGCAGGCGCCGCGTCGGGTGCGGTGGCGGATTGCAGATGACACTTTGCGAGCTGGGATAAGGACTGGGCGAGGGTGTTTGCGGCCGTGGCGTTTTTCGGATCAGCCGTGACCAGCGCGTCCCCGACGGCGACAGCCTGCTGCGCCTGTTCCGTCGCCTCCTCCAACCTCGCGGCCTCCGCGAGGAACATGCTCTGCCGCAGGTGCGTCAGCGCGAGTTGACGTCGCATGAACGCGTTCGCCTGGTCGGTCGCGACCAAATCCTGGAACAGTGCTAACGCTTTGCCGTTGTGTTCGAGCGCACCGGCGTTGTCTTTGCTACCCGCGAGCACTTTGGCCACGTTCCGATGACTCTGCGCCAGGTCCTTGCGCGCATTGCGATCGTTTGGATCGTTCGCCGCCAACTGTTCGTAGATTGCGAACGATCGCCGCGTCAGGGCCAGCGCTTCGGCGGTGTCTCCGGCAGCAAGGGGAGAGTTGGCGTAGTTCCAGAGTTGCGCTGCGGCGCTGCGGCGCACTAGCACGTTCTCCGGATGCGTGAGCAGGCAAGCCTCGAACAGCACCACGGCCTCGCGATAGGAATTGGAAACTTCCTCGGGCGGCGCGTTGGCCGCGCTCAATACCGTGGCGAGATCGGCGTAGATTGTCGCGAGGTCGAATCGCAGGTCCGCCACTCCAGTTCCAGTTGCGGTTGAGCCTAAAGTCGTTTTCCACTTCGGCATCTGCTCCGGTGGAATCGATCTGAACATTTCCACAGCCTTTCGGAGGTGCTGGAGAGCGCCTTCGGTGTCGCCAAGGTTGGTTACACCGGGAAGACCGAGGACCGCGGCGAGCATTCGGTGCGCCACCGCGACCGCGGGCACCAACGACCGGTCTGTTGGATTCGCCTCCTGCAGCTTCTCTACCAGCGAGAGCGCCTCCCGAAAATGCGCCACGGCTTCAGCCGTGCTCCCGAGGGTCATGTTGATCTCGCCCAACCGTGAATGGCTCACCATCAGTCCTTCCTGGATCTGGCGAGTCGCCGGGTAGCGAGTGGCCACCGCCTGCTGAAGCGCCAAAGCCTTGCCGTAACTCTCGACTGCGCCTTTCGTGTCACCGAGATTCTGACCCAGGAATCTGCCCTGCACGTCGCCGATCTTGGTGTAGGCGGTCGCGAGTTCGAGTTGTAGCTCCGCGTTCCCAGCAGCTTCCTTCGCGAGGCTGTTCAGATACTGCGTCGCGCGCGTGACGAGTAGTTCCTTCGCTTTGACGGGCCCTTTGTCGATCTCATCGTGCAACTCAAACATGAACGAGTTCGCAAGCTGCCGGACATCGTCAAAGCGCCGCTCTGCGCGCGCCCACTCTGCCCGGGCGACACGCGCCTGCCAGGCCGTGGCGACGATTCCAGCCGACATGGTGAGAACCAAAATCGCTGCCGCTGCGACGCCAAGTTTGTTGCGGCGAATGAACTTCGATGCGCGATAACCGAAGGTATCCGGCCGCGCGCGAACCGTCCGGTCCTCCAGATAGCGGCGCAGATCATCCGCGAACGCTGCAACACCGGAGTAGCGACGCTCCGGTTCCTTGCGCAGCGCTGTTTGCAGGATGTTGTCGAGATCGCCGCGTAAGGCGCGGCGCAGCTCAGGCGTCGATGCCGCTGAGCTGGCGCGCACGGGCTCGACTTCGCCGATCACCCGCTGCAGCTCGCTGGCCGTTGGCTGCGCGGTCGTGAATTGATGCGGCGAATGGCCGACGAGCAGCTCGTAAAGCAGCACGCCTAACGAGTAGACATCGCTGACCGTTGTTATGACGTCGCCGCGCACCTGTTCGGGCGAGGCATAGCCGGGTGTCAGTCGTTGCTGGTCCTGAACCGTCAGCTGGAGCGTGCTGTCGCCAGTGCCGAGTAACTTCGCGATGCCGAAGTCGAGCAGCTTCGGCTCGCCTTCGGCCGTAATGAGGATGTTAGCCGGCTTTAAGTCGCGATGGACGACGAGATTCTGGTGCGCGAATTGCACTGCGCCGCAAATTTTCAGGAACAACTCGATGCGTTCCGCGACCGCGAGCTTGTGTCTCGCGCAGTAGTCCGTCACGCGCGTGCCGATGACGTATTCCATGATGAAATACGGCAGGCCGTCGTCTGTTGTTCCCGCATCGAGGAGTCGGGCAATGTTCGGATGCTCCAGGCGTGCAAGGATCTCGCGCTCGGACCGAAAACGTCGCAGCACTTCGTCGGTATCGGTGCCCCGTTTCAGCAGCTTGATTGCGACCTGTTTCGTGAATTCCAGGTCTGCGCGCTCCGCGAGATAAACGGCGCCCATTCCGCCGCGTCCAAGCTCGCGCACAATTTCATACGCGCCGATACGCTGCCCCGTCGCCGAATCCGCCAGCTTCGCGCCCGACAAGTGCAGATCGTCTGCGCATTCCTCGAGTTTTGCTGATGGGACGGCGCCGAGGAGCGACTCGGCTTCGCACTTTAATTCGGTATCGTCGCCGCACGCTTCTGCGATGAACGCCGCACGATCGATTACTCCCTCCTTCTCGAGCGCGCCACCGACCACTTCCTTCACTTGCTGCCAACGCGCGGGAGTCATAATCAGATCTGACTTTCAGCGCGATGTGGGTGTCGCGCTACTTCAACTCCGCTTCGCACCGCGCGATGTCGCCCGGGTGTGCAGATGTGACGGGGTCCGACGGCTTTCCGCGCATGCAAGTGGTCAAAGCGAACTTCCGGAGTTAGCAGCGCTCCCTAGCGTTGAGCTTCTTCGATCTCGTTCAGCGCCTGCCGCGCGCGCTGCTGGTCGAAGGCCGTCTCCACGTTGTGAGGGTTGGCTGCGACCAGCGGCTCGAGAATGCCTAACGAACGGCGGTAGTGATCGGCGGAAGTGGTGAGATCGCCGAGGAGGTGGCAGATGCGGCCGGTCGAGGCGTGGCCAAAACTCAGGTCTTGCTGCGCTTCTGCGTTTGAGACATCGGCCGCAGCAAGGTGGTTCAGGAGCGTTAACGCTTCACGGCATTCGGCCAGGGCCACCGGCAGTTCGCGCTGCGTGAGCGCGTGAGCGGTCGACTTCATGATCAACGCATCCGCGAGCGAGCGCCGATCCTGCGCGTTTGCCGGGTCCCGCGCGAGCAGCTCGCGACGAATCTCGATATCCCGAGCATGCAATGCGAACCCTTTGTCGACGATGTCCTGATCGCCGGCATTCGTGCCGACATGCACCATGAGGGCTGTGCGTGCGCAGGCTTTTGCCAGCCGCCGCAAATCGTCGATCGAGTTGGGATTCGAGGCGGCGACTTCCTCCGCCAGGTGCAATGCGCGCTCATAGTGCTCTAGCGATGCGCGGTCGAGTTCCGGGTCACGGAGCTGATGGTTACCCGATTGGATGGCATCACCCTGTCCGAGATGAGCCGCACTCACGAGCCGGCGCCACTGGTCGGCCTGCGCGCGATCCTCGCGCAGGAGCTGTTCACCCAGCGCGAGCGCTCGCGCGCCATTCGCCGACGCCTCCTTGCGGTCGCTGAGCCGCGCCTGCACCGAGGCGAGACCCAAATATGCGCGCGCAGCCGCACTGCGGGCACCGGTTTCGCTGGAACCTCGCTCCTCGGCGGCCAAGGGCGCGGCGATGGCCGCCGCCTTCTCATAGTTCCGCAGCGCACCTGCTGAATCACCCAGGTTTGCCGTGTAGGGCTTGCCCTGGACATCCGCGATCTTCAGATAGGCGTCGGCCAGCTCGAGCTGCAACGCGCGATCACCCGCTGCGTCGCGCGCCAGCTTGTCGAGGTATTCCAGCGCGCGGCCGACGATGAGTTGCCGCGCGGCGGTTGCACCAGGCAGTTTCGCGATTGCATCGTGGAATTCGAAGAGGAATGAATTCGCGAGGTGGCGGACGTCATTGAAATGGCTCGCGGCACGCCTTGCTTCGCTCTCGGCGCGGTGCGCTTCATGCAAAGCTCGCCGCGCGTTCACGATGGTCACAGCGGTGCCCGCGAGGAGCGCGATGAGCGCACCCGCTGCGGTCAACGAGGCACCTCTGTTGCGGCTGAAAAATCTCCGCGCGCGGTAACCGGTGGTCGCTGGCCGCGCGCGGACCGGATGACTTCCCAGATAGCGACGTATGTCTTCCGAGAACGCTCCGACCCCGCTATAGCGCCTCGCAGGTTCCTTCCGCAGCGCCATCAGCAGGATGTTATCGAGATCACCGCGCAAACGTCGTGCGGTCTGCTTTTCGCGCGCAGCGACGCTGGGACGAATCGGTGCTCGTTCGCCCACGACTTGCCACAATTCCGTCGGCGATGGATTCGGCGCGGCAAACTTGTGCGGCGACTGGCCGACGAGAAGCTCATAGAGGAGCACGCCGAGCGAGTAGACGTCGCTCACCGTTGTGATGAGTTCGCCGCGCACCTGCTCGGGCGACGCGTATGCAGGCGTGAGACGCTGCTGATCTTGAATGGTCAGCTGGAGAGCGCTGTCGCCAGCGCCGATCAACTTCGCGATGCCGAAGTCGAGCAACTTCGGCTCGCCTTCCGCAGTGATGAGGATATTGGCGGGCTTCAGGTCGCGATGAACCACCAGATTCTGGTGCGCGAATTGCACTGCGCCGCAGATCTTGCGGAACAACTCGAGCCGCGCGCGAATCGGAAGGTTTTGCGCGAAGCAGTAGTCGGTGACGCGCGTGCCGACGACGTATTCCATCACGAAATACGGCAGGCCGTCGTCGGTGGTTCCGGCGTCGAGAAGCCGGGCGATGTTCGGATGCTCGAGTCGCGCGAGGATTTCGCGCTCCGCCCTAAACCGCCGCAGCACTTCGTCGGTATCGGTGCCGCGTTTCAGCAGCTTGATCGCGACCTGCTTGGTGAATTCCTGATCTGCGCGCTCGGCCAGGTACACCGCGCCCATCCCGCCGCGTCCGAGCTCGCGCACAATCTCATACGCGCCGATGCGCTGCCCTGTCGCCGAATCCGCCAGCTTCGCGCCTGACAAGTGCAGGTCGTCCGCGCATTCCTCGAGCCTGGCGGGTGTGGAGACGCCGAGGAGCGATTCCGCTTCCCGCTTCAATCCTGTGTCGTCGGCGCACGCCCTCGCGACGAACGCGGCACGATCAGCCGTCTCGTCTCTCTCGAGCGCGCCGCCGACAACTTCCTTCACCTGGTGCCAGCGCGCGGGAGTCATCGGCAAAATCCCGGATTCACCGCTGCCCGATCTCGCGCTCCAGCCAGAGCTTCGCGATGGACCACTCCCGCTTCACGGTTGCGGGCGAGATGCCGAGAACTTCAGCCGTCTCCTCAACATTCAGGCCACCGAAGAAGCGCAATTCCACGATCTGCCCCTGCCGCGGATCCATCGCCTCGAGCTCCTGCAATGTCGCGTGGAGCGCCGCCGCGGGAACTTCGCGCTGGTCGAAGACATCGAGCGCGAAATCGAGGGTGAGCTTCGTTGCGCCACCTCCGCGTTTGGTGGCACCTCGTGCTTCCGCGTGATTCATCAGAATCCGCCGCATCATGCGCGCGGAGATGGCGAGCAGATGCGCGCGGCTTTGCCAGTTCGGCATGCGCTGATCAAGCAGGCGAAGGTAGGCTTCATGCACGAGCGCGGTCGGCTGGAGCGTGTGTTCCGGGCGTTCCTTCCGCAGATAGCTGCCGGCTAGTTGTCGTAGGTCGTCGTAAACCTGCGGCAGAAGCTCATCGAGAGAGCCAGTCTGCGAGGCGGGAACGGTCGCACGGCGTGCCTCTGCGAACTGCGCGATCAGCGCGTCGACCTCGGCAGAGTCCGCCGAAGCGGCCTTATTGCCGGGTTGCACTTCGGGAGCGTAGCACTTTCGCAATTAATCCGTCACTCACGAAATTTCGTGAGCCCGTTCGGACGTTTTTTCGGCGCTAGTAGGAAAGGGCGCATTGTAGATCTCGCGCCGAACCCCTGGACAATTTTATGCGCTCAACCCATTGCCTCATCGTTCATTGTCTCCGCGCGGTCTTCCTGTCCAAGCTGGCGGTCTTTTCCGCCGTCGCCTTTTGCATTGCGATCCCCGCCCCGGCTTCCGGCGCGCTCACGCTCCTGACGACGCGCGCGGAGGTGAACGCAAACCTCACCATCGATTGGCAGGTGCTGGGCGGCGCCAATACCGACGTCGCGACGAACCCATTTTCCATCAACTCAGACACCGGTCAGGGTTTCACGGTCAGCAAACCTACGGCTGGAGCCTTTAACCGGCGTAATCAGGTGCCGCCTGCAGGCGGCGGGTGGACCGGCAACTTCGCACCGGGCGACGCCCTCCTCACCCATCTGAATAGCGATGGGCCTGTGGTGATCGCGGTCTCAGCGGCGCAGGCCGTTTTTTCCGCTGCGGGCCTGCAGATCCAGCCGAACCAGAGCGGCGCCTTTGTTGCGACGATCGAAGCGTTCGATGTGAACGGAGCAAGCCTGGGAAGCTTTTCCGTCAACGGAACGAGCAACGGCAACAGCGATAACTCAGCGATTTTCATCGGCGTCCGCAGCGACACGCAGAACATTCACTCGATCTCCGTGGATACGAATTCGACGGAGAACGGCGGCGATTTCGCGATCAACAAGGTAAGCCTGAAGGCGACGGTCCCGCCGGACCCCGCGCCGACGCCGGCGCCTACAGTCACAGATTTCTGGGACGTGAACCGGGGCGCGACCGTTCTCAACACGAGCGGGGCCGGCCTCGGCGACATCCGCAACATGTTCGGCGGCGACTTCGCGTCCTATCCCGGCGAAGCAGGTAACACGCTCCTTCAGGACGGGAAGGCAGCAGGCTTCGTCCATTCCGTGGAATGGAAAAGCGCCCAGCCGACTCAGGTGAGCGGTTACCGTCTCTTCGTCGGACAGGATGGCCCTACTAACGGCTCGCGCGGAATTTCGGAGTTCCGCTTGTACGCCCTCAACACGGCCTCAAACACCTTTCAGCTCATCGATACCATCGCGATTGCGAATCCCTACAGCAGTATGCGGGTCTCCTTCACCAGAGCGGTTACCCCGTTGACGGCTCAGACCTTTCGGGGGGAGTTTGTCCAATTCGCACCCGCGCCTTACGGCGGACCGCGCATCGTGGAACTGGACGCGATCTCCACGGAGGTAGCTCCTCCGGTGCACTGGCTGGGCGGCAACGGTCTTTGGCACGATGCGGCGAAGTGGTCGGGCGGCGCCGTCCCGAACTCCCCCTCTGCCGATGTTGCAGTCGATAACGCGCCGGGGACGAACTCAATCATCACGATCGGGATCGGTACTACCGGTTCCGTCGGGCGCCTGCGTATCGATGCGGGGGACCGCGTGCAGACGCAGGATAACAGTGCCTTGTATGTTACCGCGACGGCGTTCCCAGGTGCTGGCGAGCTGCTCCTGAATGGCACGCTCGCCATTCCCGGGCAGGAGCTGGTTGGCGATAAGGTGATCAACGGCACCGGCAAGCTGGTGCTGGGTGGCGTCGCCGGCCAGAATGCGCGGGTCACTGGCGCAACGACGAACAACGGAACGATCGAAGGCAGCGGGCAGTTTGGGTTCTACAACAGCAACCGATATCGCACCGACAACAACGGCACGATCAACGCGAACGTGCCGGGCCAGGGGCTTCTCCTTTATGGACTGACGGGCGCTAGCCGAAGCACGAACTCCGGCACGCTCAAGGCGTCGAATGGTGGTTCGTTGTTGCTCGGGCAAGGCCAGTGGTTCGGCTCGCCCACGAGCAGCATCATTGCCGATGGTCCCGGTTCGGAACTGCTCTTCAAAGACAGCGTTCTCGTCGAAGGCGGAAGTTTGTCAGCGATCAATGGCGGGCTTATCCGACCGGGGGGCGACGGCAGCTTCCACACTAATGGCGTTTGGAAGGATCTCACCGTCTCGGGGCCGACCGAGGTCCGAAAGGGGGCGCTGTATCTAACCGGGACGATCATGAATAACGGTGTCATTACAGTGCCGAATGATTCGGGCCTGCTAGACATTGCCCCAGCCAGCGGACAGACCGTGACACTCGCAGGAACGGGGCAAATCGTGCTTGATAAGCCCAGCACGTACGCGAACCAGACCGTCGCGTTTTTGGACCAAAACGGCCAAAATTCAAAACTGGTGATCCAAGATCAGCTGGTCCGCGGACGGGGCTTTGTCGGTTACGAATCATACCCGTATCCCAGCGGGGTGGAGATTACGAATCGCGGGACATTCCAGGCAGACCGGAACGGTGAGCTCCTCCGGCTTTTCATTGGGGTAATAGACAATCAAAACGGCGGGACGCTGCGCGCACAGGATGGTGGAATCTTGCGTCTCCACATCAGTGGCACTCTTAAGAACACCGGCGGCACGATCGAAGCGCTGAGCGGCGGCACCGTAGACGCGACCTTTGCGCGGATTGAGGGCGGCTTGATTCGCAACATCGGCGGTTTCATCCCGCTTGGTGGGATGACGCTCTTCAACCCCGGTACCGGGATGCGACTCGAAGGTGACCTCACGCTTGGACTTCCGGCTGGGAATCAGGAAGCGACCATGATCAACGGCATCGAGAATGTCGGCGTGCTGCGGGTAACCGGCCTCGGACCGTGGGCGGCGTTGCGCATCGGCGAAAATGGAGCGCCGGGCGTTACGCTGACTGGCGGCGGTGAGCTGCGGTTGGGCGACGCGGCGAATGGCAGCAACGAATCCTACCTGACTGAATACTACCACCACCTCGGCGGCCAAGTGACCACGCTCACGAGCACCGACAACACGATCAGCGGCTTCGGCACCTTCGGTGATGCCAGTGCAAACCGTCTCATCTTCAACAACACCAGCGTGGTGAAGGCCGATGTCTCCGGCAAAAGCCTGCATCTCGGCCTGCGCACAATCGACAACACCGGCGGAATTTTTCGCGCAACGAGCGGCGGCAACCTGCGGCTCCGCGCGAACAACGGCTTCGACAATGTCGGCGGTCTGATTGAAGCCCAGGCGAACAGCTCCGTCGCCTTCAACTGGTTCACAGAGGTCTCCGGTGGCTTGCTCCGGAATACCGGCGGCACGTTTGATTTGTCCCACGCGATCATCAAGAACCCCGGCAGCGGCGTCACCCTGCAGGGGCCGTTCGTTATCAATAACAGCCGCGAAGCGCGCTTCGTGGGTGAAATCAGGAACGAAGGCAGCGTCACTGCGTTGCATGAGTTTAACGACACGCGGCTGATGATCGGCGCGGCGGGCGCGCCGAACGTCGTCATGACAGGAGGCGGCGAGCTCGTCGTGAACGGAACAGTCGCGAATCAGGAATACGGTCGCATCCTCGAAGGCGTCGACGGAGCGACCTTGACGCTGGAGGATCAAACGCTGCGCGGCTCCGGGTTGATCGGCTACACGCACGGCAACTACCGCCAGCTGCGGATCGTGAACAACCGCTCGATCGACGCCGACGAGAATGGAAAGATCCTACAGCTCTCAATCCTCCACCTGCAGAACAACGCCGGGTCAATCGCGCGCGCAACCAATGGCGGCAACCTCCTGTTCGACTCGAATACGATTGCGAATGCCGGCGCCAGCATCGTGGCGGGAATCGGCTCGACCGTTACGTTCGGCGCAGACGGCAACTACCGCCGCATTTCTGGCGGCGTCGTGCAAGCTGGCTCCGGAGGAACGTTGAATCTCCAGGAGGGAATCCGCGCGGAAGGCGGCGTCGCGTTCAATAATGCAGGCACCGCGATCTTCGGAAACCTTTCTGCGGAGCGCTCCTTCAATGGCAGCGAGAATGGCGGCGGCACATTCCACAATGCCGGCACCATTCGGAAGATCGGCAACACAACCTACTGGCTCAACGCACCGTTTACTCACACCGGCGCGGTGAATACCGAGGCCGGGGTTCTGCGTCTCGTCAGAGGTGGCACTGTCACCAACGGAAGCTTCACGACCGCGCCGAACGCCTGGACTGGTCCAACGAATTCCGCAGCGCCGTACACGTTCTCCGGCAGCGGCAATGTGATCAACGGCGCTGGCCGCTTCTTCCTGGATAATTCTTCCCTCATTCTTACCGACGCGGCGACAAACATCGCCGCGACAAACTTCGGCTTCTATGGCGGGAGCTCAATCACTGGGCCCGGCACGATGAGCATCAGCGGCGAACTTGCGTTCACTAACTACAGCGACTCGACTATTTCCGGCGCAAAACTGATCAACCTCGCAGGCGCTTCCGGCGTCATCGACATTACCGGGGCGCCGCGTGCGGTGCGTTTTACGAACGGTGCGAGCTTCGAGAACCGCGGCACCCTCACGAGCCAGGGATACGGAAACGCAATCGAAGGCGCTGCCGGGACGCTCTTCACCAACGTGGCCGGCGGCACGCTCATCGGAAATACGCACACCGCGATCGTGATGCCGTTCGTGAACAGCGGTGCGGTGCAGGTGAACGGCGGACAATTCTCACTGCATCGAAGCACCACCTTCGCGAACGGGACAGCGGCGCTCGCAAACACCACCAAGCTGCTTCTGACGGACGGCGCGACCCTCACGGTCGATGGCGAGGAGAACGCAATCTCCGGTCTCGGCGTCGCCGAGCTGAACGCGGGCACGCTCTCGTTCAACGCCGGAGCAAAACTCGCAGCCGGCAAACTCTCGGTGGTCAGCGGGTCCGGAATCACCGGCCAGGGAATCCTCGATGTGACGGCGCAGCTGAAGTTCTTCGGCTACCTTTTTGATAGCACGATAACTCAGACGCGTCTCCGCCTTGCAGAGGGCGGGACGGGCGAGATCGATGACCACGCTGGAACGATCCGGCTAAACGACGGCGCGGTTCTGGAAAACAACGGCACGCTCAATATCAGGCGGGGACCGACCTTCACCGGCGCAGCCCCAGCTTTGTTTCAGACGAACGAAACGGGGACCACGAACTTCTCCGACGGGACGGCGCTGAATGTGCCGGTCGAGATCAATACCGGTAAATGGACGCTGAACGCCGGTGCTGCACGGACGGTCACACTGGACCGCGGCGCTTCTTTCACGGACGCGCTCTTCACCAGCACCCAAGTCACCTCGCAATGGCGCTTCACGGGCACGGCGCCATTTAAATTTTCCGGAATGGCGAACCAATCCGTCAGCGGCATCATGAACTTCGATGACGCCCACCTTCAGTTCGAGGACAGCACGCCGAGCGATCCTGTGGACGACCCACGTCTCTACACCAGCAGTCAAATCCTGTTCACGGGAGCCGCGGCCAGTGGTTCCATTATATCCGGACGCGGCGAGTTTTCGACGACTGCCGGCTTTGTCTTCAGCAGCGGAAACGTCTTTGTCCAAGATGCCACCCTGATCAACGACGCAATCAATGGCGCCCAGAGTCTGTTCAATTCACCGAACGGTAAACTCTCGCTCTCTTCCGGCGCGCGCTTCATCAATCGTGCCCCGCTACTAATTCAGGCGGCGGGCAGCATGTTCACTGGCTTAACGGGTACCCTGTTCCATAACGCCCCCGGTGGCCGAGTGATCCAGGACACGAACACCACCACAACCTTCGACGTACCGTTCCTGAACGAAGGCTTCCTCGAGTTCCGCAAAGGGATCATCAACTTCCTCCAGCCGTTTAGCGGCAACGGTGGCATTGCCGTGAGTGGAGGATCCAAGGTCGATCTCGGGCAGACGGCTTTCACAGACCCAAACAACCTGCCGAGCGGGCTCCAAGCGAGCGGTGCCGGGTCCGAACTGAAGATCACGTTGGCCAGCGGCCAAGTTCACCAGGTCAACAATCCCGATTCGGTTAAAGCAGTTGCCGGCGGAAAGGTTGATCACCGCGGCGGCAGTGCGCTCGAATTTAGCGGACCATCCGCTACCGGCGTCGCTCAGGGACTCGGCAGCGTGATAGCGAAGAGTGGCGGCGACATGATCGGCCTGGATGGCGCAAGCATCATCACCCACGATGGCGCGAGCATCATCACGCACGACGGAGCCAGCATTATCACGCACGACGGAGCGAGCATGATTGGACTGGATGGCGGGTCGATGATCGGCCAGGACGGCGGGAGTTTGATCGGTCAGGATGGCGGCAGTCTCGTGGCAGGGCCAGCGAGTAGCCTGGTGGCAACTGGAGGCGGTCCTATGGTTGCGGCAGGCGGTCTCAATCGCGCAGGCAGCCTTAACCAACGAGGCACGATGAAGGCTCGTCTTCCGCGCGGAGGTCGCGACGCAGCGACTGGGATCTCCGGTCTGGACGCCATCATGGCGAAGGTGGACTCGTTAAGCACTGATCCGAGCGCGGGCAGGATTTTTGTCGACACAGGTGGGAATGCCAGCGTCGCCGGTGGCAGCATCATCGCCGAAGACGGGGGCATCATCGCAGGAGGAGGAACTTTCACTGGGCCGGGGTTGATCAAGAGCGGCGGGGCGCTCCTTCCAGGCAGCACGGTTGGGACCCTGACGTGGAATGGGAATCTGACGATTCAAAGTGGCGGATTACTACAGGCGGAGATCGGCGGAGCGGCCGCAGGAACCTACGATCGCGTTAACATCACTGGCACCCTCACGCTGAATGGAGCAGTCGGCGTAAGGTTTGTGAACAGCTTCGGCAATGTGCAACCGACGGATGTTTTCGACATCGTCACCGCCACCTCGCCCATCGTCACGGCTCTTGCCGGCACGCGCGCCGCAGTCATCGGCACCAACGGCTCATTTGGAATCCAGCTAGTGAACGACGGGAAAACGCTGCGGCTAACGGATTATCAGACGACAGGCCCGGTGACGTTCAACAGCTGGGCAAACAGCTACGGACTCACCGGCGCGAACGCCGCGTGGGATGCTGACCCGAACAACAACGGCAACTCTAACCTTTTGGATTACGCGCTCGGCCTCGACCCGACCGTCGGCGGCAGCACAGGAATCAAGAGCGGCATCGTGGAGGAGAACGGGCAGAAGTTCCAAACCCTCTCCTACAGTCGGCCTACCGGTGCCGATGCCAGGATGGATATCACCTACACGCCGGAACGCGCGACCTCACTGGTTCTGGCGAACTGGTCCTCGTCCGTGGTCGACATTATCCCACACGGCGTCACACCGGGACCGGGCAGCCTCGAGACGGTGACGGTGCGGTCAACGCATCCGATGTCATCCACGAATCGCGAGTTCCTGCGATTAAAGGTGACATTGAACCAATGACTACGATACAAACGGCCTCGGCGATGAGTAACTTACGTATTGCGCGATTCCGCGAACGCGTGAGGCTCAATACCTGCTTTTCCTGAAGATGCTGCCGCGAAATCCTGCAATTTTTTACCTTGGCTGTAGAAGAACTCCCTCTATAATCCCACTGACCGCCCCGCTATCCTCATGAAACGCTCTCTCATTCTGTCTCTCGTCGTTGCCATTGCCGCTTTTCCGCTGCTCGTCTCCGCGCAATCGGTCGCGACCGAGGCGGTCGGATTTACCACAAACACGGTCCTCGGGAATTCTGATACGCACATCTCGCCGCCGTTCGTCCGGCCGCCCGCATTTGTGGGCGGTATTCAATCGGCGAGCGGGAACACCATCACGGTGAGTGGCAGCCCATTCACGCCGAATCAGTTTGTCTATAACGGCAGCAGCCAGCGGAATCATTACTACGCCCTCGTCGGCGCGGCTCCCTCGGCGAATCCGAAGGAAGGGCACACCTATCCAATCGTCGGCAACGGCGCGAACACCCTGACGGTGCAGCTCTCGCAGGATGACCTCGTCGGCATCCCGGCAAACGCCCAGGTCACGGTGATCCCGAACTGGACGCTCGCGACGCTCTTCCCGCCGTCGGACCAGAACGTCTCGTTCACTCCTACTACTTCGAGCGCTTCCTATAAGACGCAGATCCGCGTGCCGGACCCATCGGCCGCAGGCATCAACCCGCCGCATACGAGCTACTTCTTCAGCAACAACGTCGACGGCACCTCCGGCAATGTCGGCTGGCGGCTCGTCGGCGATAACACCACGGATCGCGGTGATGATCCGCTGCTCCCGGATAGCTACTTCGTTGTGCGCAATTTGAATGGCGCGCCAACTTTGCCCCTGGTCACGCTCGGCTCGGTGCTCACGCAAAAAGTCACGGTGCCGCTGATGACGAGCACGAGCTCGCAGCAGGATAATCCGGTGAGCCTTCTCCGTCCGCTCGACGTCCCGCTCAATGCCACCGGGCTGAACCGCAATGACGGCTCGTTCACGCCGAACGATCGCCTCCTGTTGTTCAACAACGCCGTGGCCGGCTACGACAAACAAGCGTCCGTCTACTACGTAGATGCATCCGCGCCGAACGGTCCGTGGCGTTTGCAGAACGACGGCACGTTTAGCGATCGCGGCGGCGACGTTATTCCTTCGGGCACAGGGTTCATCGTGCGCAAAGCGCAGACGGCAACGGGCCAGCCCGCGTTCTGGACGAACAGCTTCCCGGTGCAGGCGGTGAAAGCCGTTTCGCGCAAGACACACGGCAGCGCAGGTACCTTTGATATCGAGCTGCCGCTCTCCGGCACGCCAGCCGTGGAGAACCGGCAGCCCAGCAGCACCCACAAGGTCGTCTTCACCTTCCCGGCCCCGGTGACGGTGAGTGGCGCGACGGTGACTTCCGGCACAGCGACCACTTCGGCACCAATGCTCTCGAACGGCGGCACCGAGGTGGCAGTCGACATGACCGGCGTCGCAAACGCCCAAAGAGTCACGGTGACGCTGCTCGGCGTGAGCGATGGCGCCAACACAAACGATGTTGCGGTGCGCATGGGGCTCCTGCTCGGCGACACGAACGGCTCCGGCGGCGTCAATGCCAGCGACATTGGCCAAACCAAAGCGGCTTCTGGCCAGGCGGTCTCGTCGACAAACTTCCGTCAGGACGTCAACCTCAGCGGCGGCTCGATCAACGCTTCGGACATTGGACTGGTTAAGGCAAACTCCGGCACCTCGCTCCCGCCGAACGTGACGATGGGCGCAGCGGAAATTGCCGCAGCGGACGAAGTCGCCGAGCGCGAGTAACGCTTAGCCGGTCGTTTCCTCACGCTGGCCAGCACTCGGCCGGTGAAGCGCGAGCGGTATCGCACGCGCGCGTTTACGTGCCACCTCTGATCGCGCGACATTCGTAAGCTGCTGCGCGCGCACGTACGATTCACCTTTCCGGGTGGAGTCGGTCGCTCTACTTTTGCGGCATGGAGTCCATTTACCTTATCGGCGTGGCGGTGCTCGCGCTCATCGCGTTCATCTTCGTCGTCGTTGTCTTCCGCTTCTTCAATTTCTGGCTACGCGCGCGGCTTGCGAACGCGCCCGTCGGCCTGTTCAAGATGTTCGGCATGAGCCTGCGCAAAGTGCCCGTCGGATTGATCGTCGATAACCGCATCACAGCTGTGAAGGCCGGCCTCGAGATCCCGCCCGATCCTCTCGAAGCCCACTACCTCGCCGGCGGCGACGTCAGCCATGTCATCCTCGCGTTGATCGCAGCCGACAAAGCCGGCATCTCGCTCGATTTCAACCGCGCCTGCGCCATCGACCTCGCCACGAAAGGCACCGGCAAAACCGTCCTCGAAGCCGTGCGCACCAGCATCAACCCCAAAGTCATCGATTGCCCGAACACCGCGATGGGCCGCAACACGATCGACGGCGTCGCGCAGGACGGCATCGGCGTGAAGGTGAAAGCGCGCGTCACCGTCCGTTCGCACCTCGACCGCTTCGTCGGCGGCGCGACGGAAGAAACAATTATCGCTCGCGTCGGCGAAGGCATCGTCAGCTCGATCGGCTCTGCGCCTTCCTACAAAGAGGTGCTCGAGAATCCCGATCGCATCTCGAAAACCGTGCTCGCGAAAGGCCTCGATAGCGGAACGGCCTTCGAGATTCTCTCGATCGATATCGCGGACGTCGACATCGGCGACAACGTCGGCGCGAAGCTGCAAACCGAGCAAGCCGACGCCGACAAACGCGTCGCGCAGGCGAAAGCCGAAGTGCGCCGCGCCGCCGCCGTCGCCGTCGAGCAGGAGATGCGCGCGAAGACGCAGGAGATGCGCGCGAAAGTCGTCGAAGCCGAGGCGCAGGTGCCGCAGGCGATGGCGGATGCGTTCCGCTCCGGCAATCTCGGCATCATGGATTACGTGCGGATGAAAAACGTCGAGGCCGACACCTCGATGCGTTCATCGATCGCGAGCGGCGAGAAAAAGCAGACCGACGGCACCCCGTAATTCGCCCGCCTAACGAACGGCACCCAGACGATGGAACAAATCTTCTTCCTCATTCTGCTGGGAGTCGTCGCGCTCGTGCGCTGGCTGTCGCAGGTGGCGGAGAACAAAAAGAACGCCGAAGCCGAACGCCGCGCTGGTTTGCCACAAACTGGCGGCGGCGCCCCGCCGACCCAGGTCCAGCGTGCGCCGGCCGACACGGAAGAGGAGCGGATCCGCAGGTTTATGGAAGCGCTCGGGATGCCGACAACGTCCACACCCCCGCCGCCCGTTCAGCCGCGCAAGGTTGAACCGGCAGCGCCACCGGCCAACCGGGAATTCCAGCCGATCGATCCGTTCCCGCGCCCGCAGATTCCTCGTGCAGAACAGCCGCCGCCACCAGCCGTTCCCACCACTCCTGCAATCCCCGCCCCCCCGGCGATCCCCGCAGCACCGCCGTCGCGATTGCCGACGCGCGAGACGACCGTCTTCGCTGAACCGATTCGTCAGCGCTCGGCACGCAGTGCAACCGCTTCCGAGTTTGAGGTGCAGGATGTCACCGGTGTAGCCGTCGACGATTTGCCATCCGACCGAGCCGCATCGTCAGGCAAACGCGCAGCCGGTAGAGCTGAAACCCGGGGCATCGCGGCGCGTCTCGCAACGGCACAAGGGTTGCGCGACGCGGTCGTGCTGCGCGAAATCTTCGGCCCGCCCCGCAGCATGCAGCCGATCGATCGACAAACGGTCGGCTAACGATCCGGCAGCGAACCGCGCGTCACGGCACGACCGGGACACTACCCTTTCGAGGGAGAACGAAACGCGAGGTACGAATTCGCCTATTCACATGAAGCGCAAAAAATCCGACCCTTGTCGCGCTGAAAGTCGCCGCGTTGCTGCTTCGGCTTGCCTGCACCTGATAAGATTTAGGCCCGACCGGATGACGCTCGTCGCGGACGAGAGTGGTTTACCAAGAGAGTGGTTTTCCAATGTTGTTCGTCATCCGTCGGTTTTTTGTCATTCCGACCGTAGTGGAGGAATCTCTAACCGACTTCTTTCATCGAGCGGTCTCCGCCGCTTGTCAGCGCTTGAGAGTGCCGGCTGGGCGACGCAATACCGGCGCGACGTCAGGCCGGACTCTCACTCGGAGCGGGAGTTTGCGAAGAGCGCGTTACTTCGCCGCGCTGCCTTGGATCTGCCTGCTGATCTCCTTTGATTCCTCGCTCGCAGCCTGAGCTTCCTTCTCGAGCGCGTCACGCCGCGCGGCAGCTTCCTGGAGTTTCGGCAGGAGGACCTGCATGTCTGTGATCGATTCATCCAACACCAGGTCGACGATCTCCTGATTCACTGCGAGCGACTGCGCCACTCGATCGTAGCTCACGATTTTTACATCGAGAAATTGCTTGAGCCTGCCGCTCCTGTTCACCTTCTGCGCCGCTTCGAGTTTCTCCTCGGCGAGGCGAAACTGCGCGACCGTCCGGCCGATCAACTCGCTCGTCTTCGTGGCTGCCTGCTTCTGCTGCGCGCGGAATACGCCGAGGCCCAGCTTATCGACGTCGCCCAGGAGCTGCTGGAACGCCGGGCTTGCTTCGCTCAGCAGCCGTTGAGCTTCCGCGAGCGCGACGTCGGATTCGTTCATGAGCCGTGCCAGCTCGGCCCTGTCGGCACCGCGCATCGTCTTCACGCCTTTCCAGATCTGCGCCGCGCCTCCGAGTGCGACAATGACGCCGCAGATGATCATGAAGACGCGGAGCCAGCTCGCTCCGTGTGTTCGTTTCACCGATATCATTTTCATTGGCAATCCTCGTAACGGGCGACGGCCGATGTTGTAGGGAAATGCAACAACCGCAGCAATCCCAAACCGCACGCGATGACGTGAAGTGGATTGTTCTCCGGCGGCGCGTTTGCTACCCGTGCGGTGCACAAGACGGCCCCGCTTCCGCGCTGCTCTTCACCCCATCGTTCATCTAATCTATGGCGTGCTCGCGATTGCGGTGGCGCTGCTGTTAACGTGCCGCGCGTTCGAGCTGCCGAAGCCGCGACGTGACGGTGGTCGCGCTCAGATGCAGCGCGCACACTGCTGCTAGAGCGGCGTCGCTACAACTCGACGTGCTTCGCGTCGACACGGCTCCAGCGCTTGTTCAGACTTGCGACTCAGCGCACTGGCAGATCATAGCGGCGCAGGATGCTGGAGCCGAGTGCGGCGACGTCAGCGCCGTAGACGTGAATCGACACCGCAACTCCATCACATGAATTCTTCACACGATGAATATCGCCCGGCGGCACCAGCGCAACCGTCGAGCCGATCGGATTCACCGTCTGTTCGGTAATCACCAGGTGCTGATTCGTGGGATCGCCTTCGAGCCGGTAAGTCGTCTCGCCTTCCTGCCCGCGGTACACTCCGACGACGCACCACGAGACGTGATCGTGGATGGCGGTCTCCTGGCATGGTAGCCAAACGAGCGACACCATCGAAAAGCTGCCATCCGGCTCGACGTGCAACACGTGCCGGCAGTAGCAGCTCTCATCCGGCTGCATCTGCTCGTCCGTGAGCAGGTCGGGCATTTCCAGATACGGCTTCAATTTCTCGGCTACAGCCTGGCTGACACGATTAGGGTTCGGCTCCGATCGCACCAGATCTCGGATCGCAGAGATCAATTGTGCCAGCGCGGGCGTGGTTGCCGGGCGCGGGGCGGAGATGGTGCCGGTCATCATCGTCTTTTTGACTTCGTGCGCGCGGAGTATAGCGGACCCCGCGCAGGAAAGTCGATCACGGATCGCGTGGAGCCGGCGCGCCCCCGGGCCGGTCACTGATTCGGTAGGAAGTCGGGCCCGAGGGCGGGCCGGCTCCACACGAATCGCATGCGAGCGGAACGCTCCTGCCGCGCGATAACATTGCGCCGCGCCTCAGGATTCCCTGCGCTTTTCGCGTTCATGCCGACGACCATCATCAACATCTCCAATCGCCTGCCGGTCACGGTGGCGGAGAAAATCACGAAATCGTCCGGCGGGCTCGTCGCGGCGCTCGAAGGACTTTCGCCCGAAGAGTACGACCTGAAGTGGATCGGCTGGCCGGGCGGCGCGATCGAAGACCCGGAGCGCCAGGAGGAGGTGGAGGAAATCCTGACGCGCGAGCATGGCTGCATCCCGGTGTTTCTAAGCGAAGAGGAAGTCGCCGGGCATTACGAGGGGTTCTCGAATTCCAGCGTCTGGCCGTTGCTCCATTACATGCCGAACTACATGCGCTACGACGCCGCATGGTGGGGGCATTATCGAAACGTGAACCAGCGCTTCGCCGACAAGGTGCTCGAGATGGCGCAACCGCGTGATCTCGTCTGGGTGCACGATTACCAGCTCATGCTCATGCCGCAGATGCTGCACGAGCGGATGCCGGAGCTGAAGATCGGCTTCTTTTTGCACACGCCGTTCCCGTCGTTTGAAACGTTCCGCTGTCATCCGAATCGCCGGGAGCTGGTTGCGGGAATGCTCGGCGCGAACCTGATCGGCTTTCACACTTTTGGTTACATGCGGCATTTCCGCAGCACGGTGTTGCGGCTGCTCGGACTTGAATCCGAGATCACGCGCATCCGCAGCGATGACGGCCACGTGAGCGCGCTCGGCGTGTTCCCGATCGGCATTAACTCGCGCAAGTTTGATGAGACGCTGGACACGCCGGAGTTCGCGCAGCGGCGCGATGAATTTCTGCAGACGAATGCCGGCAAGCGCGTCGTGTTATCGGTCGAGCGAATGGATTACACGAAAGGCATTCTGCATCGGCTGGACGCGATCGAGCAATTTCTCGAGCCGCTCACGCCCGACGAACGCGACGCGATCAAGTTCATCTTCGTGAGCGTGCCGTCGCGCGAGGAGGTCGAGGAATACAAGGAACTCCGCGAAGAGACGGAGGCGCGAATCGGCCGCATCAACGGCACCTACGCGACACTCAACAGCAGCCCGATTCGGTTCATCCATGGGTCTGTGCAGTTCACCGACCTGTGCGCGCTCTATGCGACGGCGGATGTCGGGATGGTCACGCCGTTGATCGACGGCATGAACTTGGTCGCGAAGGAATATATCGCCTGCCAGCGCGATCATGATGGCGCGTTGATCCTGAGTGAGTTCGCCGGCGCGGCGGAGGAATTGTCGAATGCGATCGTGGTGAATCCGTATGACGCTCGCGCCGTCGCGCAGGCGCTGAATGAAGCCCTCGCGTTGCCGGATGAGGAGAAGCGCGCGTGCAATCAGCCGATGCGGGAACGCGTGATGCGATACGATGCGCAGCATTGGGCAAGGACGTTCATCGAACAGCTCGGCGTGACGTCTCTCGGCACGATGGCCCTGTTTGATCCAGCGGAAAACGCGGCCGAGTTGCTGCGCTCGGCGGTCGCGGAGCAGAAGCGGGTGGCGTTGTTTCTGGATTACGATGGCACGCTCCGCGAGATCGAGCGCGATCCGCGCACCGCGCGACCGACCGCCGAGACGTACGAGCTGCTCGAGTTGCTCCAGCAGCAGGAGAACGTCGACGTGACCATCATCAGCGGTCGCACGGCGGCGGATCTACAGGCGTGGTTTGGTGATCGCGACATCGGCTTGATCGCTGAGCATGGCGCAGCCGTTCGGCGCCACGGTGCGCAGGATTGGGAGCAGCTCGACCGGAACGTTTCGTATCGGTGGAAAGAAGAGATCCGGCACGTTTTGCGGCTGTATGAACAGTCGACTCCCGGGAGTTCTGTGGAGGAAAAGCGCACGTCCCTCGTGTGGCATCACCGCAAGACCGACCCGGAGTTTGGTACCTGGAAGGCGAATCAATTGATGCACGAACTCGGCACGATGCTGGCGAACCAGCCGGTGAAGATCCGGCACGGCCGCAAGATCGTCGAAGTGACGGCCGAGCAGGTTTCGAAGGGCGGCGCCGTCCGGCGGTTGCTGAGCGAGAAACGCTACGACGTGATGGTTTGCGCCGGTGACGACCTGACCGACGAAAGCATGTTCGAGATCGAAGCGCCGGGGTTCATCTCGATCAAGATCGGGACGGAACCATCACGCGCCCGATATCGTCTGCGTGATCCCGCGACGTTCCGCCAGTTCCTCCGCGACGCGGTGGCTGCGGGCGAGCCGACGATTGCGACGGCGACCGCGTAGCTATTCCGACTTCGCGACCGCAGCCTCGAGCGTCCGGATGTGCTGAATCGCTCCGAAGCTCGTTGGCCGCCGCGTGGCGAGGTCAAACGAGTCGCCTTCGGTCAGCACGTGCAGCTTCAAATCGTAGACGGCGAGCGTCTTGTCGGCGTCTGATTCGTTCACGTTGGAGTAGCTGATGTAACGGCCGTCGACGGCGTAGACTGCGCCGGCGCCGACGACGTAGAAGCTCTCCGCCATGTCGATCACGACCGCCGTATTTTCATCGATGCCGAGACCGAGTGTCTTCGGGTTTTGCGCCACCGCGCCTAACAAACGCCCCATCCTCCCGCGCTCGGCAAAATGCTGATCGATGATCATGTCGCGGATGAAGCCGAGGCCGGGCGCCATTTGCACGGAGTCGCCAAGCCGCGGCGAAGTGCGCGCCGTTCCACCGACCAACATCGTACCGCAAACGACCGATGCGCCCGCTGAGGTGCCGGCCACGACCCCGCCACCGCGATAGATCTCGCGGATGCGGTTGAACACCGGTGTGTCGCCGATCTGGCTCGTGATCTTCAGCTGATCGCCGCCGGTGAAGAAGACAGCGCGCGCGTCATCCAGGACGCTGACGACCTTCTTCTCTTTCGCGTCGGCGCGGCTCGTGACGGCGAGATGCTCGACCTGCTTTACGCCGAGCTTGCAGAAGACCTTCTCGTACTCTTCGAAAAGCCCTTCCGGCTCCGACGATGCGACGGTCGTCACGACGAGCTTGCTGTCTCCGATGTGCCGCACCACTTCGCGCAGGATCAACGCATCGCCGATCTTATCCTCGCGCCCGCCGATCACGATCAACGTCGGCCGTGTCTTGCTGACGGAGCGCGGCAGCGCTGTCGCCTTCTTGCTGCTTCGCTTGCTCGCGCCGTTTCTGGCTTGGCCGTGTTTCGAGTGGCCGTTCTTCCCGTTTGTGCTCCGTGCCATAAAATTCCCTCAATGCTCCTTCTTTACGGAAGCGGCTGCCGCGGGCATTTCGGATGTGCGCCAGCCGGTCGGCATGTGTGAAGTATTGTGCGCCTGGCCGATTTGCCCGTGCCGATCAATTGCGATGCAGCCCGCTTCCCCGCCGACGCGGCGCTCCATCGCGGCGATTGCTTCTTCTGACGCGCGATCGGCATCGGCGCCGTTGCACATCGAATTCGTCACGCGATGCGCGAGCGCCATGCGCATGATCATCTCGCCGTCGCCCGTCATCGAGACGCCGCCGGCGGCGTTATCCGCATACAAGCCGAGTCCGACCAGCGGCGAATCGCCGATGCGGCCCGGGCGCTTGTGCATCAAGCCGCCGGTTGAAGTGCCAGCGGCGAAAGTGCCCCGCGTGTCCATCGCGACGGCACCAACGGTGTCCGACCCGCGCGTCTTCTTCGAAGCTTCCCACTCGCCGCGCTGGTTTTCGTGGATCAACTCGTTAGGCTCGCAGAGCTCCACCGCGCTCTGCTCTGCGAAACGCCGTGCACCTTCGCCGCTCAGAAGCACGTGCTCGGTTTCCATGACTTTGCGCGCCGCTGAGATCGGATTTCGCACGCCGCGGATCGACGCCACAGCGCCAGCGGCCAGCTTCTCGCCTTCCATCAGCGCCGCGTCGTTTTCCACTTCACCATCGGCGTTCAACGCGGAGCCGTAGCCGGCATTGAATACCGGATCGTCCTCGAGCACGCGGATCGCGGCTTCGACGGCATCGAGCGCCGATCCGCCTCTTTCGAGAATGGCGGCGCCAGCGTCGACCGCGGCGAGACAAGCGCGATCACTTGCGTCGATTTTGTGATCGGCGACCGGATGCGCGCCGCCATGTACGATGATCGCCCAGGACATCTTCAGGTATTCAGTGCTTTAACGGGGCAACGCAAGCTTGTCGCGCTTGCATCCGGCTGCTTGTAGCGACGGCGCTCTGTCGCCGTAAGACGCGCTGTCTGTTGCCAAGCGTCTTTACGCCGACAGAGCGGCGTCGCTACAACGCGCGCCGCGCTCATGTCGAAGCGTTGTGGCCGTTGAACGACGTGATCTGCTGCCACACGTCGTTGATCAGATCGGCGAAGATGACTACGAGATCGCGTGGTTGCGCCATGCGCATCGCGGCATCGACGGCTTCCGGTTCTGGCAACACGACGCTGATCTTGCTCTCGTTCAACCCGCCGCGTACCGCGCCTTCGCGGATCAATCCCGCCGCTTCACCCGATGGTCTGCCGCGCAGGTTCTCATCCTGCTTCACGAAGAGATGATCGACCATCCCGCCGGCGAGTTGGCCCAGCTCGACCAGGTCTTCATCGCGGCGATCGCCGGTCCCGCCGAGCACGCCGATGACGCGCTTGTACCGCTTCCGCATCTGCGCGAGCATCGCGGCCATGTTCGTGAGCGCGTCGGGATTGTGACCGTAATCCATGACCACGCGGAACGGGTGCTCATCATAGACATTCAGGCGTCCGGGATTCTGGAAGAACGTGGTCGAGAAGGAGCCGAGCGCGTGGCGGATCGTCTCGACTTTCAACTTCATCGCGTGACCGATCGCGGCGGCCGCAAGCGCGTTGTAGACATTGAACCGCGCCTGGCCTTCGAACGTCGCCGGGATCTCGTGCGTCCACATCAGCGGGATGTAATGATCGCCATCGTAGATCGCGATCATCTCGCCTTTCACGCCCGGTTGCGTCACGACCGCGCACCCGCCGGTCGCGATGTGCGGCCCGAGCCGTTCCGCGCCGCCATCCGCACCGCTCGCTGAGAAATAGACGATTTGTCCTTCCGCGTGCTCGCGCATCGCCCACGTGAGCGGGTCGTCGGCGTTCAGGATGCTGTAGCCGTCGTCGCGCACGACCTCGACGATCAACTGCTTTACCCGCGCAAGATCTTCGAGCGTGTTGATTCCGCGTAAGCCGAGATGATCGGCGCGCACGTTCAAGACCGCGCCGATGTCGCAGCGATCGAAGCCGAGGCCTTCGCGCAGAATTCCGCCGCGCGCGGTCTCGAGCACAGCGGCGCCAACTGTCGGATCCTTTAGCACCATGCGCGCGCTCCATGGGCCGGTCGTGTCGCCGGCCTTGTAGAGCTCTCCATTGATGTAAATGCCGTCAGTGGTCGTTAGGCCAACGCACTTGCCGTCGAGCTTCAACATGTGCGCGACCATCCGTGACGTCGTCGTCTTGCCGTTCGTGCCGGTGATCGCGATGACCGGAATCCGCGCTGGTTCCGGCTCAGGGAAAAGCATGTCGATGACCGGCTTCGCGACATTCCGGCCTTCGCCTTCCGTCGGCTGGAGGTGCATGCGGAAACCGGGGCCGGCATTCACTTCCACGATGCCGCCGCCGACCTCGCTCAATGGCCGCGAGATGTCCGGCGCGATGATGTCGATGCCAGCAATGTCGAGGCCGATCACGCGTGCTGCGCGGCGCGCGATCTCGCGGTTCTCGTAATGAATGTCGCCCGTCCGGTCGATCGCGGTTCCGCCGGTCGAGATGTTTGCCGTCGAACGAAGATGAAAGACTTGCCCGGCCGGCAGAATGGTCTCGAGCGTGTAGCCGGCTTGCTGCAACAGGCGCTCCGCTTGTGAATTGATCGTGATTTGTGTGAGCACTTTCTCGTGCCCGAGGCCGCGCCGCGGATCGCGATTCACGATCTCCACAAGCTGCGCGATCGTGTGCTCGCCGTCGCCGACGACGTGGGCCGGGACGCGCTCAGCGGCGGCGACGACCTTGTCGTTGATCACGAGCACGCGGAAATCCTTCCCGGCGAGGAACTGCTCGACGAGCACCCACTTGGTGTAGATCGCGGCCTGCTCGTAGCCCCAGCGCACTTCGTCGAGCGTGTTCAGGTTTAACGAGACACCGCGGCCGTGGCTGACATCGAGCGGCTTCGTCACGAGCGGGAAAGCGAGCCGCTCGGCCGCGCTGACGGCTTCGTCGACGCTGCTGACGAGGATGTTTTGCGGAACCGGGAGGCCGACGTCAGATAAGAGGCGCACGGTCAATTCCTTATCGCTCGCCATCTCCACGGCGATGTTCGAGGTCAGCGGCGTCGTGCTCGCGACGATGTGCTTCTGGTGTTTTCCGTAGCTCAGCTGGACGAGGCTTTGGTCGTTCAGGCGCAACGCCGGAATGCCGCGCTTCGCCGCCTCATCGACAATCGACTGCGTTGTCGGCCCGAGGGCGAGATCGGACGCGGCGTTGATCAGCTCCTCGAGCTCGCGTTGGTAATCAAACGGCGCGGCGCTGTCGATGTGCATGAGATCGTTCGAGAGCAGGCGGTGCAATCCTTCAATGCCCTGCAAGTGCGCGGGCAGGAGCGAATTGACGAGGCGCAAGGCGAGATGCGCCGCGAGAAAACCGATCCGCTCCTCGCCGTAAGAATAGACGACGTAGTAAACGCCATCGTCACCGGTGCCACGCGTTTTGCCGTAGGAAACGCGGGTGCCGGCGAGACATTGAAGCTCGATCGCGATGTGCTCGACGACGTGGCCGATCCACGTCCCTTCCTGCAATCGCCTGACGAATCCTCCCGGCTCGCCGTACGAACAGGTGTGCTGGTCGAGCGTGGGGATGATTTGCACCAGCCGATCGGTGAAATCGCCGAGCTCGGTTGTCGGGTACGCTTCCAGCTGGCCGAGATCGAGCGTGAGCCGGATCACGCGGCGGTAGGCGTAGATGCTCGGGCCGCGGAACGCGCGCGCCTCCACCACCCGCATCTTCCCGACTGCCGCTTGTTCATGCGCGGCCGACGTTTCCAAGACTTCAGCGCTCATATCCTCAGTTCGCGGCGCAGGGCACGATCCGCCGTAGAGACTTGTAGCGACGGTGCTCGGTCGCCGTAAGCAACCAGCGCTTCGAGCAACGCGTTCTTACGCCGACAGAGCGGCCTCGTTACAGCAGCGTGCTCTCGCGGTAGCTCAGCTCGCCGTTCACGATCTGCGCCGCGGACGTGAACGGATGCGGTCCCGCTTTCTTCGCGTCCACGATGTGGAGCACTTCGATCCCGCGCGCCTTCAGGTAATCGGCGACGAGACCGCGATGGCAGCGCCACCAGACCGCTTCGGCACACATGATCGCCACATGATGCTCGCGCGCGAATTCGAGCAGCCGTGCGATCCCTGCTTCGAACGCCGGCGTCTCCATGTAGTCGGCGTAGCCGCGGAACGCGTCGTTGCGCCATGCTGTGTTCGGCGAATCGGCGCGCGGTCTCCGTCTTCTGCCAAGCTCGCGGAAATGTTCGTAGCTGATGCCCTGCTCGCCTAACGACTGCGCGAGCACATCATTGTTGAAGTGCGGGTACCGTTTCGATCCCGGCAGCAAGCGCACATCAGCCAGCAGCTTGATCTGATGCGCTGCCAGCACGGCGATGAAATCTTCGATCGAGCGCGTCGAGTGGCCGACCGTCCAGATACGTTTTGGGGCGGCGGTCTGGCTCATCTCGGTTGCGCCCACTCCGGCAGCGCCAGAGGTTCCTGTTGTACCGACATCATCACGCAACGGAGACCACCAATATGAGCACGACAATCGAGGCGCAGGAATACGACGTCGCCACCATCATGGGTGGACTTTATGGCGACGGGATCATTGGGCAAAAAGGGGTGTTCGAGCGCGATTGGATCGCTGAGCTCGGCGAGGACATCGCCGTCTTGTACGAGGACGCGCTGAAGCGACCCGGCGGCGCGGTCGGCCGCGGGCCGAAGCGGCACTACGTCGAGATCCATCCCGAGGACATCCGCGGCTTTGTCGATCTCGTGACGAACCCGTGGATCGTCGCCGTGAGCGAGGCGGTGCTCGGGCCGGACTACAAGATCGTCGAGATCGGGTTCGATGTGCCGAACCCCGGCGCAATGACGCAGCCGTGGCATCGCGATTTTCCCGCGCCGGATGCGACGATTACCGGCCGGCGTTTAAACTCGCTCGCGTTCAACATCACGACCGTGGATGTGATTCCCGAGATGGGGCCGTTCGAGATCGCGCCCGGCACGCAATGGGATCTGCCGATCGGCTTCGAGCACGAGATGTTTCCGGATCGCTCGCTCTACCCGCGCTACGAGGCACGCGCGCAACAAAAAATGCCGCGAATGGGCGACGCCTCCGCGCGTTCTGCGTTGACGATCCACCGTGGCACGCCAAACCGCTCGGATCGCTCACGGCCGGTGCTCGTTCTCGGTGTCGATGCACCGGACGGAACGAACGCAGAACGCCACGATTTCCAGGTCACGCGCCGTTTCTACGAAACGCTTTCGGAAGATCTCCGCAGTCATCTCACCTGCCGGCTCGTCGATGAGCTGGAGCCGATCGTGCAAGGGCACACGATCGAAGGTCTGATGATGGGCGAAGCGTGACGCTTCTACGAATCAGGGCGCGGCTCGGTCTACTGCGTCGGCGTTGACGACGCTGATGTCGATGTTGTCTGCAGCGTTCGTTACCGGGACGGCCGCTGTTTGTCGCGTCAGCGCCTTTGTCATTCCGACCGCAGCGGAGGAATCTCAAAAAGATCGCTTCTCCTGACGCCCCGCAACGAAGCAGCGATCTTCGAGAGATGTCTCGACCGCGCTCGACATGACAGGGGTGGTCTTCGCGACCGCTGCATGAGGGCGTGTCCTCTGTTTATCTCGTGCCGTCTTCCGGCGCGCCTCGTCAGCGGGGCGGCGGCGTCGGCGCGGCGATGCTTTCAGTCATCGTCTTGAGGATGCGGCCGAGGTCGCTGCTGGTGGAAATGACAGCTGTTGTGTCGTTTTGGAAGCCGGCTCGCGCGACGCCGAGCGTGCGCTGGAAGAGATAAAGATCCTGCGCGCCCGGCGTGCTGAACGCTGCGGCATAAATCCGCGCTGCTTCGGCATCGGCTTCGCCTTCGATCTTCAGCGCGCCGCGTTGCGCAGTCGACGTAATGGAAGCGACTTCGCTCTCTTTTTGCCCGCTGATGTTTGCCGCTTCGCCTTTGCCTTCGGAGCGGAACCGCGCCGCAATCTGGTGGCGCTCGCTCGACATACGGTCGTTGATTTTCGCCGCGACCGCCGGGTTGTATTTGCTGCGCTTGAAGCGCGAATCGAGCAGCTCGATGCCGAAGTCCGCAATCTTCTCTCTCGCGCGGGCGGTGATCTGTTTCTCGATCTCGCCGCGGCCAAGCGTGATATCGGGAATGCTGCTCGGCAGGATGGTGCCGCTCTGCTCCAGCTCCTGGTCGCGGAGTGGTTCGCGGCCTTTTGTTACGCGGATGATCTCGACGAGATCGTGTGTGGCGACGGCGGTGCGGGTCTCGCTGATCAGGATGTCGTCGAGACGTGAGAGGGCGCTGCGCTCGTCGTTGAGGCGGTTGAAGTAGAGAAGCGGGTCGCTGATGCGCCAGCGCGCGAAGTTATCCACCATGATGTAGAGCTTGTCCTTCGTGGGCGCTTCGGTCGTCGGGCCGTCCCAGGAGAGAATGCGGTTATCGAAGCGATGGAGCTTGTCGATGAACGGCACCATCACCTTCAGGCCGGGCGTTTTCTCGGTGCGGATCGCTTTGCCGAAACGCGTGATGATCACCGTCTCGTATTGATGGACGACGAAGAGCAGCGCGCCCCACTTCAGCGCGGTGAACAACACGAAGAGACCAATGAGAACCATCGGCCAGCTTTGCAGGAGACGGATCGGCGCCGGTGCGGAGTAGGAATTCATGTGCGTAGCCATGATTAGCGGGCTCCTTTCGGTGCTTCGGCTTCGCCGAGGGGCAGCGTCTGCAGGATTCCTTTGATGCTGTCGTCGACGATCACTTTCTTCTGCAACGCGGGCAGGATTGCTTCCATCGATTCGAGGTAAAGACGTCGTCGCGTAACGTCGGGCGCTTTCGCGTACTCGGCGAGCAAGAGCGAGAATTTCTCGGCCTCGCCTTTCGCCTGGTTGATGCGGCGGAACGCATACGCCTCCGCCTGTTTCTCGCGGCCTTTCGCCTGGCCGCGCGCGTTCGGGACGGCATCGTTATAAACTGCCCACGCCTGGTTGATCGCCGTCTGCTTTTCCTGCTGCGCCTGGTTCACTTCATTGAATGCCGCCTGCACCACCGACGGCGGCCGCACGGTCGCGAGCTGCACCTGCTGGATTTGCAATCCGAGGCCGTATTCGTTGCAAAGCTCGACGATCCGGTTCAACGCTGCCGTCTCGATGTCGTGCCGGCCGATGGTGAGGACTTCATCGACGGTGCGGTCGCCGATCACCTCCCGCATCACGCTTTCCGACAAATCGCGCAGCGTCTTCTCCGGCTCGCGCGCGCCGAAGAGATAAGTCTTCGGGTCGGTGATGCGATATTGCACCACCCAGGGGACGAGCGCCGTATTAAGATCGCCGGTGATCATCGTCTCGGTGTCTTCCGGATTGTCGTCGCCCTGGAACACGTTCGTGCTGTTGGGGGACGCAAAGCCGAATTCGAGCTTCAACAATCGCTGCGTGGGCACCTGCACGATCTCGTCGACATACGGAATCGCGTAGGCGAGGCCAGGCTCCGCCGTGCTGGCATAAGCGCCGAAGCGCATCTTCACGCCGACGGAATTCGTCGGAATCGAAACGAAGCCAAACAGCGCGGACAACAGCGTAACGATGATACCGAGCGCGCCGATCACACCAAGAATGAGGCGGATCGGCTGGACCTGCAGGCCCTGAGGCATGTTCGGAGAGCGAGGGATAATTTCCATTCGGCGTGGAGCCTAGCACGAGGCGCAAGCGTCCGTCGCGGTTTTCGAGGAGCAGCAATGCTGCGGCAGGATGCACGCCCGAAGCAGCCGCTATGGATATGTATACGGCGCCTGCAAGCCGAGTGGAATTCCCGTCATCCAATAGAGCAGCAGGAACGCGGTCCACAGGACCAGGAACGTGATCGAATACGGGAGCATGATCGACACGAGTGTGCCGATGCCGGTCGACTTCACGTAGCGTTGGCAATAGACGACGACCAGCGGGAAGTACGGCATCAGCGGCGTGATGATGTTCGTGGTTGAATCGCCGACGCGATACGATGCCTGCGTCAGCTCAGGTGAGAGGCCGAGCTGCATCAGCATCGGCACGAAGATCGGCGCGAGTAACGCCCATTTCGCCGAGGCCGAACCGACGAGCAGATTCACGGTAGCGGTCAGCAGGATGATGCCGATGATCGTGACGCCGCCGGGCAGCGCCATCGATTGGAGCAAGTTCGCGCCTTTCAACGCGAGCAGCGCGCCGAGATTCGATTGGCCAAACGCCGCGATGAAGAGCGCGGCGAAAAACGCCATCACGATGTAGTAGCCCATCGTGCTCATCGTTTTGCTCATCCCTTTGATGATGTCGCGATGGCTCTGCACGCTGCCCGAGACGTATCCGTAAACGACGCCGGGAATCAGAAAGAGCAGGAAGATCAACGCGACGATTGATTGCATGAGCGGCGCCGTGGAGGCGGTGAGCGAGCCGTCCGGCGCGCGGAACGGTGAGCCGCCCGGCATCGATACGAACACGAGAATGAGGATGCCGATGACGAGCGCCGCCATTCCTGCGAACAAACCGCGCCGGTCTTTCGCGCCGAGCTCTTCCATCTTCGGCATGTCGGCGCCGTCGCCATCGATGGCGGTTTTCTTCAGGCGCGGCTCGATTACGCGGTCCGTGAGAAACCAGCCGAGGCCGATAATCAGAAGGCTCGAGATGCCCGTGAAGTACCAATTCGAGAGCGGATTCACGAGACGCTCGGGGTTGATGATCTGCGCCGCGGCTTGCGTGAGCCCCGCCAGCAGCGGGTCCAGGCTCGAAGGCACGAAGTTCGCGCTGAAACCACCGGAGACGCCGGCGAACGCCGCTGCAATTCCAGCAAGCGGATGTCGCCCGGCGGCGTAAAAGATGACGCCGCCGAGCGGAATCACGAGCACGTAGCCGGCATCCGCCGCGGTGTGGCTGACAATCGCCACCAGGATGAGCATCGGCGTGAGCAACTTCGCGGAGGTGAAGCTGAGCATCCATTTCAGCGCGGCATTAATGAAGCCGGTGTGCTCCGCTACGCCGACGCCCAGCAGCGCGACGAGCACGACGCCGAGCGGATGGAAGCTGGTGAACGTCGTCACCATATTCGCGAGGAATGCGGCGATCGAAGGGCCGGCGAGTTGATTCTTGATCTGGATCGGCTGGCCATTCCGCGGATCGATCTCGCTGAACTGCATCGAGGCGAACAGCCACGACAGGATCCAGACGACGAACAACAGGATGAGAAAGAGCGCCGCCGGATCCGGCAGCTTGTTGCCGACGCGCTCGATCGTGTTGAGCGCGCGATCGACAAATCGGGAGGAGCCGTCGGCTTTTACGACATCGCCATCTTTGGGAGTGGTCATGTTTGTGCGGCGGTTTTAGCGGCAACCGTCGAGGAAAGGAAGACGCGAATGCCTACGCCGGCCTAACCGATTTTCTTCCGAAAACGCAACGCGCAGAAGCAGAACAGCGCGACAGCCATTGCACTCATGATGGCGAGTGATGGCCAGTATTCCACGAACGTGGCGCCGCGCAGGATGATCGCGCGCATCAAGCCGATGAAGTAGGTCGTCGGCATGATGGCGCCGATGCCGTAAAAAATCGCGGGCATCGTTTCGCGCGGGAAGATGAACCCGGAGAAGAAGACGCTCGGCAGGATCAGCGCCATCGACATTTGCAAAGCCTGCATCTGGTTCTCGGCCTTCGTCGCGATCAGCAAGCCAAGGCTGAGCAGCGCAAATACGTAGACAAACGTCGACACGAGCATCGCGATGACGCTGCCGTTGATCGGCACGGAGAAGACGAAACGCATGATTGCGAAGAGCAGGATCGCCATCGTCATCCCGAGACAGAGATACGGAATCAATTTCCCGAGCATCAATCCCCAGCTGCTGAGGGGGCTAACGAGTAGTTGTTCGAGCGTGCCTTTCTCGCGCTCGCGTACCACCGCCATCGCGGTCGCGAACGTGGTGCCGATCTGCAGCACAACGCCGATGACGCCCGGCACAAAGAAATTCGGGCTGCGCATCGTGGGGTTGTAGAGCATCTGCGGGCGCACCTCGATCGGCACATGGCGCGTGCCGGTTTCGCGCATCAGGCGTTGGAGGGATTGCGAGAGCGTCAGGGCAACACCGGTGTTCAACGCCTGGAGCGCGGTCGTGGAATTCGAGCCGTCGATCAGCATCTGCACCTGCGCCGGATAGCCGGCGCGCAGATCGCGCGTGAAATGCGGCGGGATTTGCAGTCCAACATACGCGTTCCCTTTCCGAATCTCGCTCGCCAACTGCTCCACATTCTGCACTTCGCCGACGACGCGGAACGTCTCCGTGTTCACGAATCGCTCGATGAACTGTCGGCTCTCGGAGGTGCGATCTTCGTTCAGCACCATCATCGACATATGTTTCACGTCATTATCGAGCGCGTAACCGAACGCGATCATCTCGATCAACGGCGGAAAGAGCATGAAAAAGAGCGTCATCGGATCGCGCAGGATCGCGATGAACTCCTTGAAAAGGATGGCGTTGAGGCCGCGGAAGGAGGGCCCTTTCATGAGGAGCGAGCGCGCCGTGATGACGCGACTGTTGACGCCTGTGGTTTAGCGGTGCTCGTGCTGCCACGTGCGGCTTTCGAAGTCATTCGTCACGTGGCATGGCAGCGATTTCAGACCCTCTTGCGAGGTGGTTAGAGATTCCTCCACTTCGGTCGGAATGACAATCAAGGGCCGCGCGGAATGAGAGTAGAGAAAGAAGCGCCCGAATAGCGGCACCCGGCCCAGAAGCTTTGTGCCGATGGTGCGGCACAATCAATCAGGGGAGAGGCCTCGCAAAACCACTGCTGTGGCCTAGATGAGGTGACCGCGCGCGCGAACCACGGAATCGTAAATCGCCCATGGCACATACAGCAGCGCGAAGAAGACGATCGCGAGGCCCTGCATTTGCAGCAGATAGAGCGGCCGCCAATCGGACAGGTAACTGAGGAGCGAGAACGCTTCCGGTTTGCGCAGGAGATAGCCGTAATTCACGCCCGTGAAATGATCGACGATCAGCGCAAGGACGAAGTAGACCTGCGACCACAGGAATACGCGCACGACTGACATCGGGTACGGACGCAACCGCCGCGTCAGCATCACGTAGCCGACGGCGACGATGATGATGCCATGCGCGATGAAGAAGCTGATGAAACGCATATCGGGAAAGCCGAACCGCAGGTCCGGCGTCAACACGGCTTGGAACGTTCCGCCGAGCCCCCAAAAGTACGCGACCTCAAACCAGCGGTGATTCGACGTCCAAAGCGTGACGATGATGACCGCGACGGCCCAATCGCACATCTGCATCGGGAGCATTTGCTGCCAGGTGAGCGTGCTGGTTTGGCGGATGAAGAACAGGTAGGCGATGTAGTTGAAGATGAGGATGCCGGAGAGCCCGGCGATGACGCCACGATCGAGTAACCGTGAGCCGCTTCGGCGCACGATCGTCGCGAGCAAAAACGGCGACGCCACCGTGAGAAAGATCGCCACGAGGTGGTCGACGCCGAAAGCTTGAAACGCGCGCTCTGGATCCATCGCCGGGCGCTGACGGTGTCACGTCAGCGAATGATCCAGAGATTACACGGAATTACGTCCGTGACCCAGGCGATATGCGGTGGGAGCTCACCTGCTGCTGCGCTGGTCTCGACCGGAACCACGAGCAGATCAGCCTCGACGGCCTGGACGAAATCCGAGGCCGCGAAGCCGGTGTTGCCACGGATGCACCGGCCTTCGATCGCAATTGCGGGAGCACCAGCTTGCGCCTCGTCGATGAACTCGTCGAGCGCGTCCTCTTCTTCCTCGAGCGTCCGCGCTGCCGGCTGATCTTCGGGCAATTCCGCATTCGCCCGCAGCGTCGCGCGCGCCGCGTCGAAGGAGGTGTAAACGCGGATGACGTAGAGATTTTCGCACTGCTCCTGCCCGGCGAGTTGCAACGTCGTCTGGAGCGCGTGCTTCGCGTGCGCGGAGTAATCCGGCACGAAGAAGACGATCCGGCGGAGCGGTTTCGGCTCGCGTTCGGGCTTCGTGAAGAGGATCACCGAGCAGGGCGCTTCCCGCACGAGCCGCCGCGCCACATTCCCCAGAAACGGCCGCAGCACGACTTCCTTCTCGAGCGCGCCCGCCACGATCAGCTCCACCTGATTTGCCGCGACCACCTGCAAGATCGCGTCGGCCGGGCTACCCTGTTGGTAATGAATCAACGAGTCGCCCGGCAAATCCAGCGCCGCGAGCGCCTCGGTGAAACGCCTCGTCGTTTCGTCATCCTTCTCGCCGACGTAGATCAGGTTCAACTCCGAGCCGAGCCGTTCGCGCACCCGTTTCGCCTCCGCGAGCACCATCTCGAAGCGCGGCGAGAAGGCGCTGGCGACCGCGACACGGCGATAGGGCGGCTGGTTCATGAGTGACATCTACTTTCCAGCGCGCGGCATCTTCGGCAAATCGCTTGCCGCTTTGCATCCGGCCTTTCCTCTGCGAATTTCGCGCCGATGCGACGCGCGATTTATCCGGGCAGCTTCGACCCGGTGACAAACGGGCACCTGGATGTCATCGAGCGCGCGCGAAAGCTGTTCGATGAAGTGATCGTCGCGGTCGCCGTGAACGACCAGAAGCAGCCGTTCTTCACGCTCGCGGAGCGACTTGAATTGCTGGCCGCGACGATCGGCGATCGCGACGGCGTGCAGATCGAGCCGCTCGATGGATTACTCGTCAACTTCGCCGTGCAACAGGAGGCAACGGCCGTCGTGCGCGGGTTGCGCGCGGTCTCGGACTTCGAGTTCGAATTCCAGATGGCGCTCATGAATAGGAAACTGGAAGCGCGCGTGGAAACGATCTTTTTGATGCCGAAGGAGGAATACACGTACCTGAGCTCGCGGATCGTGAAAGAGATCGCGCGGCTCGGCGGCGACATTGCGAAATTCGTGCCGCCGCCGGTGGTCGCGGCGTTCGCCAGCAGAAAGGAATCATGAAAATCCATCTCAGGCAGATACCCGAGGAAGGTCTGCACCTCGAGGGCGAGGAAGATTGCCCGATTCCAGAGCTCGAGTCGGAGGATGTGATCTGCGCGGGACCGCTGCGCTACTCGCTCGACATCGGTGTTTCCGAAGGTGCGCTCTGGGGGAACGGCTCACTCGCGCAGCCGGTGAAGGTCCGCTGCGTCGCGTGTCTGGAGCAATTCGTGCACACGATCAAGGTTCCTGATTTCGCGTTGCACACCGATCTCGGCGGACCGGAGGTGATCGATCTCACGCCATTCCTGCGCGAAGACATCCTGCTGAATCTGCCGGCGTATCCGCGCTGCGACCGCACTGGCGCCCGCGTCTGCCCAGCCGCCGACAAGCTACAAGAGCTGAGCGGCGGACGGGACGACACAGAGGTGAGCCGCAAGCCCGACTGGAGCGCGCTCGACAAGCTGGATCTCTAGCAAAGGAGTAGATCAGCGGCCTCACGGCAGCGACGGGTCGGACCGTGCCTTTGCGGAGGCGACACCGCTGCGAGCGTCTCGCGAAGCTACAACGCGGAGACGGCGCGGATCCATTCATCCGCCATGAGCTGATGCCCGGAATGCGTCGGATGAATGCCGTCGTAGAGCCAGTACTCGGCAGGCGCGCGTTTGCGCGCCTCGTCGAATACCTTCTGAAAGCGGACGAAGCGCGCGCCGTATTTTTCGGCCAGCTTTTCCACGATTCGCGCGCGCTGTCGCACGTTCGTGTCCCAAGCGTTGACGGCGCCGTCGCGTTCGGGAGGTAATAAGGCGAAGGGCTCGCAGAGGACGAGCCGGACACTTGGAAGCGCGGCTTTCGTTTGGTCGAGCAGGGTGTCGTAGGCCGTTTCGAACTCATCGAACGCCATCTCGGCGGCGGTGTCGTTGATGCCGATGAGGATGCTCAAGACGTCGGGGCGCAGCGCGATCGTGTCCTCCTTCCAGCGCGAGACCAGATCGTGGATGTTGTTGCCGCTGACGCCGCGGTTCCGGAAAACGAGGCGGAGCTCGGAGTGATCGGCGCTCAGGCGCGCGGCGGTGAGATAGACGTAGCCGTGCCCGAGACCCGCATCGGTCGCGCTCTCCGAACCGCGATGCGCATCGGTGATCGAATCACCTTGAAACAAGATTTTGTCTCCTAGTTTCCACGGCAGCCGGGCGTCGGCGGCTTCGGAGTGGTCGCTCTTTATCAACATGCCTGCGGCGACGACTGCAGCCGCGACGGTAAACAGCCAATCATGGTGAACTTGTAACAGGGTGCGCAATTTTTACGCGACGTGGCCGCGTAGCATTGCAGTCACACATCGCGGCGGCCGGTGCAAGCAAGCTCAGCGATGGCTGGGGACGCGCGGCATTCCCTAGCTTCAACGCCTCGCAAACGCACGCCTTCACTCCTTTCGGACGGACGATGGAAAGTTGACCGGCCGCGGCTAGCCTGTCACCGCGATGTCCATCGTCACCATAATCATCGGTGCAGTGCTGCTGCTGGATTTGATCTGGTGGTGCGCGGCCGATCAGCTTCTGCGGCGCGCCGGCTTTCAAGGACGCGCGCGTCTCTTCCACGGTCTGTTCATTGCGGTTCAGCTGCTTGGCCTGGTAGCGGTGATCGCTTCGCGCGGCTCGGAATCGTGGGACCGAATGCCGCAGCTGCTAACGTCAGCCGTTTACATCTGGCATCTGCTCATCCTGCCACCGTTGCTTCCGCTCCTTCTTCTCGGCGCGATTTTGGCGCTCGTCTGCTGGATTGTTCGCAAGATCAGAACGCCGTCGCCCGTCGAGACCGCGAACGACCGCGCAGCCTTGAGCCGTCGCGCCTTCCTCTCCGCAGGTGCCGCGTTCGCACCTCAAGTGCTGACATTAAGCCTGACGGCGATTGCCCTTCGTCAGCTCGAGCAGTTCCGCACCCGCCGCTTCACGATTGCGCTGCAGGATCTGCCGCCCGCGCTCGATGGGCTGACGATTGCCCACGTGAGCGATATGCATGCGGGTCGTTTCACTCGCAGTAGCGTCCTTCGGGAGATGATCGGCGCCGTGAACGATCTTCGCTGCGATGTCGTATTGGTGACGGGTGACTTGATCAACGGCGCGGTCCACGAGCTGCCGGAAGGAATTGCGACGGTGCGGGGCTTCGACGCGCGCTCGGGCGTTTACATGATCGAAGGAAATCACGATCTGTTCATCGGACGCGAGGAGTTCGAATCGCGCGTGAAAGCATCCGGTATTCGCCTGCTCGTGAATGAGACGGAGCAGCTCACGGTGCGCGGTCATCCAGTGCAACTTCTCGGTCAACGCTGGGGCGGACCGGTCTTCCGGCGGCGCGCAGGCTCCGACGCGGGGACTATCGCAGCTTCGTTTGAGGAATTGATTGCGCTGCGGGATCCCGAGGCGTTCCCGATTTTACTCGCGCATCACCCGCACGCGTTCGATCCGGCCGCGGCGGCGGGATTGCCGCTGACACTCGCCGGTCACACGCACGGCGGGCAATTGATGTTGAACGAGGAGACCGGCTTTGGGCCGATGATGTTCCGCTATTGGTCGGGGCAATACACGCGCGGCGAGAGTCATCTCATCGTGTCGAACGGGATCGGAAATTGGTTCCCGTTGCGGACGCAGGCGCCGGCGGAACTGGTGCATATCACGCTGCGGCGGGCGTAACGCACTCGCGGGTCACGGGCCGATGGCGTAGACTCTGAATCGCGATGATCGAAAATCGAATCGAGAGAATCCAGGCGACGATCGAGGGCTCCGGCAACATTCCGGACGAGGCGAAGTCGGAGTTGTTGGCGCTGGTCGACGGCCTGAAATCGGAGATCAAGACGCTCTCGGAGACGCATCACGAGGAGGCGTCGAGCATCACGCGCTTTGCCGATGTCTCCGCGCATGAGGCCGCGCGCACGCAAAAGAATCCGGAGCTCGCCGACACGGCGTTGCAGGGGCTGCGTGCTTCGATCCAGGGGTTCGAAGATTCGCACCCGGCGCTCGTCGCCGCCGTGAATCGCTTCGCGACCGCGCTCTCGAACATGGGGCTGTAGCGACAGCAGGTTGCCTTTTGCCGATTCTCTGCTTTTCTACCCGGCTCGTATGGGAGTTCCAAAACGCAAAGTTTCGAAGATGCGGCTGCGCACCCGAAAGGCATCTCATCGCTGGGAGCCTCCGCAATTGAACAAGTGCACGCAGTGCGGCAGCACCGTCGCTTCGCACACCGCGTGCCCATCCTGCGGCTACTACAAAGGCCGCCAAGTCCTGACGGTCGACGCCGGCTAGTCCGCAGCGGCTTTCCTTCTACGGGCGCGTGATCTGCACGCGGTAGAACTTCGACGCGCCGGTGGCGTTCGGGTCGATGACAGTGCGCTCGGGCCCGTTGTCGATCTGCGTCGTACCGGTGAGCGGAGCCCAGCCGCCGGCCGCCAGGTTGGTGCGGAACTCAGGTGTGTACGTGCGGCCGGCCAAGCGCGGGCTGAAGATCAGCTGCCGCTGGTTCGGCTGTCCCGCGACGGCTCCGACACGCAGCAGGAAGCGAGACATCGCGTTGTTTGGGATAAGCCCCGCTGTGAACTCAAACGTGTTGTTTTGGCCGTCACCATCAGGATCAGCCGCAGCGAGGCCATTCGGGCTGTTTTCGCCGAAGTATTGCACCTGCCAGTCATCGTTAATGCCATCAGCGGCGTAGATGCCGAAGTCATCGAGATTCACGTTCAGGACGCTGAGCAGGAGCGTGCTGGAGAATGATCCTCGGGCACCGAGGATGGTTGCGTTGGTGTGCTGGTACACAATTCCCGCAACTGCGACGCCGCCGCTCGAGATTGTCGTGAGCGGACCGCCGAGGATGCTCCAACTGACACTGGCGGGATCGACAGCGAGCAAAGACGTGTCGTCGAGAACATCGGCGGCATTTAGCTGGCGCGTCTGTCCCTCCTCCACCGTCGCGGGCGCGGCGTTGAGAGCCAGCCCCACGACTCGGTACGCTTGGCCGCCGAACCCCGCCTTCGCAACATACGAAGTGGAGGAAGCGACTGTGCCCACTTCACCGAAGACGTCCTCCACGGTGTAGCCCGCGGTCGCGCGGGCGCCTCCGGCTGGCGCATACGATTCCGCGGCGATGGAGTAGTTTGTGCTCGCGCGTGGCCCACCGAGGCACGGCTCCCCGCAGACCGCCAGGAAAGAGGCGAGGGCAAACGCCCACGCGAACGACTTCATCATGGTTGCAGCGCGATCCAGTTGATCGTAAACGGCCCCACCGTAGGCGCGTCTGGCCGAATGAAGTTCAGGTCACGATTCGTGAAATCATAATAACTGATCGCCGGGTAGCCGTTAACAACGGCAAGCGATGTGTCGTGGCCTACAATAGCGGGTCCTGGATCCAGTCGCACCGGCGCTCCCCAAGTTGTGCCGGTCGCATTCGTTGCGCGGACATACCAGACATCTTCGTCTTTACCGTAGCTGACTGCAGGATTCCCGTCGACGATCGCTGCCGATACCCACCCGCCTCCTGCTGGATCAATAACGACCGGAGTTCCCCACGTTGCGCCGTTTGCATCATTGGCACGAATGATCTTCAGGTACGCCCCGTTCGCATCCTGCGCCGGATAGACGATCGCTGGATTGCCGCCAAGGACGAGAAGCTTAGCGCCGTATCCGACCGAATATCCGGGCGTCGCCACATCGTCGACAGTCACAGGGGTGCCCCAAGCCGTGCCGGTTGCATCAGTCGCGCGGACATATCTTAGCCTCGCATTAGTGGTTTCGTAGTAGCTGATCGCCGGATTTCCATTCACTACAGCGAGCGACGACCTTTCACCTGTGATGCTGGCCGATGCGTCGAGCGTGACGGGCGTGCCCCACCCCGTGCCAGTGGCATTTGTCGCCCGCACAAATTTCAGGGATTGGCTAGTACCCCCGGAGTTTTGGGAAGCATAACTGATCGCAGGATTGCCGGAAATCACCGCGAGCGAAGTATCAAGGCCAGGCGCGCTGGCATCGACTGGCACCGAACTGCTCCACGCAGTTCCCGTTGTGTTTGTGGCCCGGACGAATCTAAGGGCACCGGCACCGTCGAAGTAAGCGACTGCCGGATTCGCGCTGACAATTTGCAGAGATATGGCAGAAAAGCCGCGGGCACCTCCCAGGCTGATTGGATTTCCCCAAAACACGCCACTGGAGTCATTCGAACGGATAAATTTCACGTCATGGTCTGTTGCATCGTAGTAGGCGATCGCGGGCCTGTTGCTGACGACGGCGAGCGAGCCGTCTTTGCCGACGTCACCCGTGGCGTCGGGCACGAATTTCGTGGGGGTAATTGGCACGCGAACCGTAAACCCTGAGAGTGATTTATTTTCCACCCACGGGACGGGCGGTGTTCCGTCGGGCGAATTGATCTCTAGCGAGACGGTTACCGCCGGCGTCGAAGTCAGTGCCGGCGAGAATGTGACGGACGAGGATGCGGGCTGCCCAAAAGCGTACGTCAGGGTCGCCGACGTGATCGTGCCGGATTGCGTCGGCTTGGCAAGCTGTGCGGCGGTGATAGCACCATTCGCGATATGAGTGGTATTGACAGCCCCCGTCGCGAGTTGCATGGAGCCGATCGCGCCGTTAGCGATTTGGGGTGCGCCGACAGCACCGGTGGCGATCTGCGCGCTGGTGATCGCGCCGGCCGCAATTTGCGAGTGTGCGAGCGTGCGCCATTCGCCGTTCCCGACGTATTGCAGCGACGCGACTTCGCCCTGCTGACCGTTCAAGACGGGGCTCGAGGTGTAGACTTGTGCGCCGCGAACCGTTGCTGCCAGTCGCGTGCCGTCGGCGGACGCAGCTGCGCCGAACCAGTTGCGCGGCGAGTCGCGCGGCGACCACGTTTCGCCGGAGTCGGTCGAGGTGTAGACCTGCCCGTTCGCCACAACTGCGACAAGCCGTGTTCCGTCGGCCGAACTAGCCGCCTGTTGCCACGTGCGAGCGCTTTCGCGAGCGGTCCACGTCGCGCCCGAGTCAGTGGAAGTGTACAGCGAGCCGTTGTTAACAGTCGCGAGCAGCTTTGTGCCGTCCGCGGAAGAGGCGAGTCCGCGCCAGGCACGAGAAAGCTCACGTGGCAACCAGCTGACACCTCCGTCGATCGACGTCCAAATGTTCCCGCTATCGACATGCGCGACCAGCTTCATGCCGTCAGCAGACGAAACGATGTTCCCCCAATTGCGCGCGTTCTGACGCGGCGTCCAGGTCGCGCCGGAATCCGTCGAGGTGTAGATCTGCCCGCCGAAGACAACGGCAGCCAACTTTGTGCCGTCGGCTGATGATGCGACGTCAACCCATTGCCGCGCAGTTTCACGCGGCGTCCAGGTCACGCCTGAGTCTGTCGAGGTGTAGAGCTGCCCGTTGAATGCAGCCGCGATCAGTTTTGTGCCATCGTTCGACGAGGCGACGTTCTGCCAGAAGCGGGTGCTCTCCCGCGCCGTCCAGGTTGCTCCGAAGTTCGGCGAGGTAAAAATCTGACCTCCATCGACGACCGCAACGAGCTTTGAGCCATCCGCAGAGGATGCGATACCGCCCCAGGTGCGATTGCTCGCTCGTGGGGTCCAGACGGAGTGCAAATTGACATTGAGACCGGAGATGACATGCCCCGCGGCGCCACCGATCGTCCACCCGCCAGCACCTGCGCCGGAGACCTGCACGACGTCGCCGACGTTGACCGTGGTCGGCAGGACGATCGATGTAAGCGAGTCCGAGGTGGCGGCATACGAGGTGTTCGCCTGCGCGTTCAAGCTCGTGCCTGTGATGTTCTGCCACGTACCGCCGACGCCGGCCGCGAGATTCTGCGGCTGGACCGCGCCGGGCGCCAACTTCGCCGAATTGATCGCCCCATCGACGACGTTAGTCGCCATCATCGCGTAGCCGACTGAGGCAATCCGTTGATCAGGATCGAGTCGTTGGAAGCCTGTCGTGCCGTCGTTGAACCAGATGCGCAGGCGGACGTCGGGGTTGTTGAAGACGGTGGCCGGGATGGCCGTCATGTTCTGCAACAACGCATTACCGAGCAGCACAGAGTAGAGGCCCTTATCGACGGCGAGCGCGACGGAGTTTGTCGGCTGACTGCCGCCGGTGCTGGTGCCGTCGTTGCTCCAGTACGTGGTGGTGCCGGTTCCGTTCACGAGCGCGAACTTGAACTGGCCCGTGCCGTGGAAGTTGGTCGAGCCGACGAGGACGCGGCCCTGGTAATTGATCAGCTGCGGCACTTGCGCCTCGGCGATGCAGAGGCTGAGGAAAACGCAGCCGAGCAGTGCCGCGAGTCTGGGAGGTCTCATGTTGCGCGGGAGGATGGCCGATCCGCCCGGCAGCCGTCTATCAGCCGAAAGGATGATTGTTCATGAAGAATGTCTTTGACGCCGGCGAGGAGGATTTAACAAAATCGTGTAGCTCGCAGGCAATATGGAACGGCTGACTTCCAAGAGCGCGCGCACGCTTTCAGAGCTCTTGCTCGCGGTGTACGAGCCACTCTCGCTCGCGGAATATCGCCCCCGGATGCTGGAGTGCATCGGACGGGCGATCGCGCACGAGATGCTGTGTCACAATGAAATCAATCGTGCCGGCGGCACCTCGATCACCGTCCTACGGCCGCAGGTCGAAAACTTCGAGCCTCTACGGGCGGTATTCTTCCAGCATGCGCACGAGCATCCTTCGCTCAGCCACCTCATCGCCACCGGGGACACCGGTGCGGTCAAGATTTCCGATTTCGTCTCGCAACGCGAGTTCCGGTCGCGCGCGGTCTACCAGGAGTTTTACCGGAAACTGCACGTGCGTTACCAGCTGACGTTTGGTTTCCAAACGGATTCGGGTGCGCTGGCATTCGTCGCGGTGAGCCGCTGGCATTCCGACTTTACGGAGCAGGAGCGGGCGGTCTTGAGCTTGTTCCGGCCTCACTTCATCCAGGCATATCGCAGGGCCGCGTTGCGGCAGACGGCGAACACGATCAACGGAAACTGTCTGGTTCCTTTGAGCCTGCGCGAACGCGAGGTACTGCACTGGCTGAGCGAAGGGAAAACGAACGCGGAAATCGCACAGATCCTCGGCGTTAGCGTCGCGACGGTAAAAACGCACGTCGCGCGAATTTTCGAGAAGCTCCACGTCGAAACACGAACCGCGGCGTGTCGGGTCGCCTTGGTGGAAGCTCAGACGACATAAAGCCACATTCCGGAGTTCGCCACCCGCTCTTCGGGCAGCGTCCGCGCCGCAGCCACTTTGGTTTGCATTCCCGTATCCGACTCCGCAAACTGCCGCTCCGATGAAAATCGCACTCGATGCCATGGGCGGCGATTTCGGGCCGCCAAATCTGGTGGCGGGCGCGGTCATGGCGGCGCGCGAATACCCGCGCATCGAGAAGCTTTATCTCGTCGGCGATACGGCGCAGATCGAGGCTGAGCTGCGGAAGCATGGCTGCAATGACGGCCGGCTCGAGATCGTGCATTCGACACAGGTGGTGGAGATGTCGGATAAGCCGGTGGAGTCGGTGCGGCGCAAGAAGGATTCGTCGATCAGCCGCGCAGTTGATCTTGTGAAAAAAGGCGAGGCGGACGCGGTCGTGAGCGCCGGACATACCGGCGCGGCGGTTGCGGCGACTACGATCAAGTTGCGGACTTTGCCGGGAATCGATCGGCCGGGTATTGCGGCCGTCATTCCCTCAGAGACGAACGTGTTCGTCTTGATCGATGCCGGCGCGAACGTCGACGCGAAGCCGATTCATCTCCTGCAATACGGCATCATGGGCTCCGTCTACTCGCGTCATGTCCTCGGCTACGAGAAGCCGTGCGTCGGGCTGATGTCGATCGGCGAGGAAGACGCGAAGGGGAGCGACTTCACGAAGGAAGTTTTCAAGATGCTGAAGGAGAGCGCCTTGAATTTCCGCGGCAACATCGAAGGTCACGACCTGTTCGCGCACCCGGTGGAGGTCGTGGTCTGCGACGGTTTTGTGGGCAACGTCATCCTGAAAACGTGCGAATCAGTCGGCGACGCGATCTTTAAATGGCTGAAACACGAGTTGATGAAGAGCAAGGTGCGCATGGCCGGCGCCTATCTCGCGCAGGGGGCGTTCCGCACGATCAAGAAGAAGGTGAACTACGAGACGTATGGCGGCTCCGTTCTCCTCGGCGTCAACGGCATTTGCATCATCGCGCACGGCTCAAGCACGCCGCTGGCGATCAAGAACGCGCTGCGGGTGGCGGCTGAGTCGATTGAACATGAGGTGAACCCGCATATCGTGGAGGAGGTTCGCCGCTACAATGAAACGACAGCCCAGCTCGAGCCCGCGATCCACTAGACGCTGTCGCACGGTCTCGATCGTTGGCACCGGCAGTTATGTGCCGGAGCGCGTCCTCACGAACGAGGAACTCTCGAAAACGGTCGATACCACCGATGAGTGGATCACCACCCGCACGGGGATTAAGACTCGCCGCATCGCACGGAAGGACGAACACACGAGCGACATGGCGGCGCGCGCCGCGCTCGCCGCGATGGAGCAGGCGAAGATCACCGCGGATGAGATCGATCTGATCCTCGTCGCGACGGCTTCGCCGGACATGATCTTCCCCGCGACGGCGTGTTTCGTGCAGACGAAAATCGGCGCTGTCAACGCGGCCTGTCTCGATGTCTCGGCTGCCTGCGCCGGTTTCCTGTTCGCGCTCGAAATCGCGCAGCAGTTCGTCACTTCACACGCGCATGACACCGTGCTGGTCATCGGCGCGGAGAAGCTCAGCTCGATCACGAACTGGACCGATCGCAACACCTGCGTCCTCTTCGGCGACGGCGCCGGTGCAGCGATTCTGCAGCACCGCGGCAGCGCGCACGGCGTCATCAGCACGCACGTCGCCAGCAACGGCAACTACAGCGACATTCTCTGGATGCCGGGTGGCGGTTGCCGCACGCCAATCACGGCCGAGAACGCGCACCAGTGGCTCCAGACGATCCACATGTCAGGCAAGGACGTTTACAAGCAGGCGGTCACCTCGATGATGGACGCCTCCTACAAGGCGCTCGAGAAAGCGGGTCTCGCGGTCGAGGACATCGCCTGCGTCATCCCGCACCAGGCAAACATCCGCATCATCGAAGCGATCGCCGAGCGGATGAAGATCCCGATCGAGCGGTTCTTCATCAACGTCGACCGCTACGGGAACACCTCAGCCGCAGCAGTGGCGATCGCGCTCGATGAAGCGAACCGCAGCGGGCGGCTCAAGCCCGGCGATTACATCCTGATGGTCGTCTTCGGCGGTGGCCTGACCTGGGCCAGCACCGTGCTGGAGTGGTAGGTGCCGGCGAACAGACCGCGACTGAGCGCCTTCGGGATAAATGATCTAGCGGCGCCGGCGAAACCGGTTTGCGGCAACGAACAGACCCGCGCCTGCGCCTAAAATCATCCACGTCGATGGCTCAGGGACCGGAGCGGCATTGATCTGCATCGCGTTGAAGATCGTCGAAGATGCCCAAGTGGTTCCACCATTCGAGGAAAAGCGATAGCCGACGAACGCCACGCCACCGCTCGCAGTCGGCGCGGTGTTTACGGTGTTGCTGTTCCACGCGAGAGAATTCGTGGTCGCGGGCCCATCGAGGACAAACCAATAGGTCACGCCCGGCATCATCGTGAACGGCGACGTCGTCATGAGCGAGAACGGTGTCATGCTGGTGCCGGTGGCCACGTTGATGGGAATGAATGCGGCCAGCAGCGACCCGGGATTCCCGCCTGCGTCGGAGAAAATCCCGCCGCTCAGCGCGGCGGTCGCGCCAGGATTACTCATGATCGCCTGCAGACTCTGGAATAGAAACGGCAGCCCGGCGCCGATGGTCATGCCGACTGCTTTCGTTCGATCAGCTCCATCCGTCCCAACCCCCAGATTCGTGACGCCGCCGGCGTAAGCACCAGTCAGGTTATTGAGGACGGATTGTGCGTTAGCGGATGACAGTGTTCCGGCCAAAAGGCCGACGACGAGCAGGTGTTTGAGCAGTTTCATCGGGGAGGACCTCTCTGTTTTTGGGGGTTTAATTTAGTGCTTCTCTGAGGGGGAGTGGGTTGGGTTTCTGTTGTTCTATTAAGAACTACCGGATTTGGCCGACGAACGTCGAGATTTTTCTATTTGCTTTTTTGAGCAACTCGGTTCCGCCAGACGCTTGGCTTGAACTGCGTTTCTCGCTCGCGAATTTACGCGACGTAAAACATTCCGCCGCATGCTGATCGATACGCACGCGCCGGCTCGGCACATTGATGGGCGTCACGGACCTCGGTATCGGCTTCAACTTTCGATCCAGCAGCGAAGGGGGTGAACTACGTTGATGACACGAACGTTCCTCTCATTGTTGTTAGCTCGTTGTTGTTAGCTCGTGGAGCATTCGCTACGTTTGGAGACCTTCACTGAAGCGCTTATGAGCAGAGTCGCCGAGTTGACGGACCATTGCCGAGCATGAAAACCTACAAAGCACCCTGGAGCACCTCGCTGATCGTCGTGTCCGCGCTCGTCAGCATCCTGTGCGTCGCCGTCGCGCTACTTCTTTGGCGAAACGGTCGCACTTGGGAGGCGTTGCTTCCGCTCGCGCTCGTCACGGGTGCTCTTCTCTTCACGATCCGGGGCTACAGCATCACCTCCGATGCGATCCTCGTGCACCGCCTCCTCTGGTCGACTCGGCTTCCCCTCGCGGGGCTGCAGTCAGCCGAAGTATTGCCGGAGATGCCCTCCGGGATTCGGCTCTTCGGAAACGGGGGCTTCTTCTCCTTCACCGGCTGGTTTCGCAACAGGGCGCTCGGCGTCTATCGGTCGTTCGTCACTGATCCGCATCGGAGAGTAGTGTTGCGCTATTCTGCCCGCCCCGTTGTAGTATCGCCCAGTTCGCCAGACGAGTTCGTTCAGGATGTCGTTGCATCACGCCAAATCGCCTAACCAGGCGATGCGGCTGACTGCGAGCAAGCCTGCCGTTTACGCGGCGAGTGTTTGCCATCCACCCGTCCCTGCCTCGAGACCGCAGCGGGCTCGCGGCAGCTGATCTCCGGTCTCGTTAGGCGGCCAGGCAACACGTATGCACATCCCAACCAAGACAAAGCTTCCGCGCCTCGACGAAACAACCGTTGAGTGGCGGGGTCGAGCGTTTGCTCTGCCCTACCTTTACCGCGAAGGCACGGGCGGGCCATCTGTATTCTTTCTGCACGGGTTGGGCGGCGCGAAGGAGAATTTCTACACTGCATTCCAGAGTCCCGCTCTGGCAGACTGCACACTGCTTACTTTTGATGAACCCGGCACGGGCCTCGCTGCTTTTGAGCCCGACGCGGGCCTCAATGTCAGTGCGCTCGCCGACATGGCGGACGGGGTGGCGGCGCAGTTGGTACCGGGACCTTACTTCCTGGCCGGGGCGAGCATGGGCGGGCTGATTACGTTGTTACAGCTTCGCCGTCATGGAGTAGGTCGTATTCAGGGGCTGATCAACCTGGAGGGCAATCTAGGCCCCGAGGATTGCATGTTCTCGCGGCGCGTGGTGTCCCACCAGCTGGAGTCGTTTGAGCCGGTCTTCACGCAGATGATGGACGAGCTCCGTGCATCGCGCTTCGCGGGAGACCAGATCATTGCGCACAATATGGCGCTGAACGTAGATATTCGTGGCTATCACGCCTACTCGTTTGAGACGGTGGCTGAGTCCGATTCCGGCCGTCTCATTGAGGAGTTCCTCGCTCTGCCCATCCCCCGTCTCTTTCTCTACGGCGAGGTCAACAAGACGCTCTCGTATCTGCCCAGGCTGCGGGCGAGTTCCGTCCAGGTGAGGGAGGTTCCGTCGAGCGCCCACTTTTTGTTTTACGATAACCCCGTGGACACATTCCAGGCGATCGGTGAGTTCGTTCACGCGGCACAATCCACTGAAGCCGCCTGACCCGGCGCAGGACGGAAGGCACGCGAGGGGGACACTTAGCTGGTCGGCGCCCTGCTTCACACTCGCAGAACTCCCGCGAGCGTGACACATTGCGCGCATGCTGATCGATACCCACGCGCACCTCGATTATTCCGATTTCGCTGATGACTTCGAGGCAGTGCTCAGCCGCGCCACCGAGGCCGGCGTGACGCGCGTCCTGACGATCGGAACCTCACTCGCCAGCAGCAGGAGAGCTGTCGAATTGGCAACCCAATACCCGAATGTCTATGCGGTCATCGGCGTTCATCCTACGACCGCCGACGAGGCGGAAGAGGATGTGATCGATCCGCTGCGGGAGCTCGCGCGCTCGCCGAGGGTGGTGGCGATCGGTGAGACGGGGCTGGATTATCACCGCCTGCCGAGCGCGGAGAATGCGGAAGGGAAACGCGCGCAGGTGCTCGCGGCGCTGCAAACCGAAACCGTGGAGCGGCTCGAGGCGGGATTGCACGATGGCGCCTACAAAGCGAAGCAGGCGAGCCTCTTCGAGCAGCAGCTGGATCTTGCGGTGGAGCTCGGGCTGAACGTGGTGATCCACCAGCGTGATGCGTGGGACGACACTCTCCAGTTGATGGGCCCGTACGCCGGCAAACTCCGGGGCGTCTTTCATTGTTTCGGAGGCACGCTCGAGCAGGCGCAGACGGTGCTCGCAGTCGACCATTTGGTGTCGTTCACCGGAATCGTGACGTTTAAAAATGGCGCCGCGGTCAGAGATGTGGCTGCGGCATTACCCCTCGATACGTTTATGGTCGAAACCGATTGCCCTTACCTTGCGCCGGTGCCGTTCCGGGGGAAACGAGCCGAGCCTGCACACACGCGTCTGGTGGCGGAATCGATCGCGGAGGCGCGCGGGGATTCGCTCGAAGAAATTGCGCGTGCAACGACCGCAACTGCGGAGAATTTCTTCAGGCTCAAGCGATGATGAAGCTCCCTCGCCTGTTCGTTTGTCGCGCAGCGTGCGCGGTCGCGCTTTCGCTCCTCGCGACGTCGTGCGCCACGCGCGATACGCGCCACCATCTGGTCGTCAGCGTGCCGGAGCAGCGCCTCGCCGTGGTCGACCGGGAACGCGGGGCTCTCCTCGCCACGTATCCGGTTTCGACGTCGAAGTTTGCGATTTCCGATTTGCCAGGCAGCCGCGGAACGCCGCTCGGCGAGCTGGAGGTGGCGCAAAAGATTGGCGGTGGCGCACCGCTCGGTGCCGTCTTCAAAAGCCGCCGGCGCACGGGAGAAATCCTGCCGCCGGACGCGCCGGGTCGTGATCCGATCGTGACGCGCATTCTGTGGCTGCGCGGCAAAGAAGCGCAAAACCAGAATGCCTACGGACGGTACATCTATATCCACGGCACCGCGGAGGAGCGAAGCATCGGGCGGCCGGCGAGCTACGGCTGCATCCGGATGCGGTCGCGCGATGTGGCGCAGCTTTACGATGTTGTCGGCTGGGGCGCGCGCGTCAGCATCGTGAATGCTCCCCTCGCCGCGATGGTGCCGGCGCTTGCTCCAGCGCCGCAGGTCGCGTCGGTCGCGCCGGACGAGCCTGATATCGGCAGGCCCTAACGGACGCCGAACCTACGGCAATTTGCCGAGGTGCTTGCGCGTCGACGCGTGGCCGAGCGCTTCGACATCGGCGTCGACCATGATCTGCACGAGTTCCTTGAACCGGACCTTCGGCTCCCAATCGAGGATGCGCTTCGCCTTCGCGGGATCGCCGATCAGCAACTCGACTTCCGCGGGGCGCTCGTAGCGCTCGTCGTGCTTGACGAATTCTTTCCAATCCATGTCCACGTGCGCAAATGCGGCTTCAACAAACTCGCGCACGGTGTGTGTTTCGTTCGTCGCCAGGACGAAATCGTCGCCTTCGTCGTGCTGCAGAATTCGCCACATGCCTTCGACGTATTCCGGCGCGTAGCCCCAGTCGCGGCGGGCGTCGAGATTGCCGAGGAAGAGCTCTTTCTGGAGGCCGTTTTTGATCGCCGCGACGGCGCGGGTGATCTTGCGCGTCACGAACGTCTCGCCGCGGCGTGGGCTCTCGTGGTTGAAGAGGATGCCGTTGCTTGCGAGAAGGCCGTAGCTTTCGCGATAATTCACCGTCGCCCAGTACGCGAAGACTTTGGCGACGCCGTAGGGGCTGCGCGGCCAGAATGGCGTCGTCTCAACCTGCGGCACTTCCTGCACTTTGCCGAACATCTCGCTGCTCGATGCCTGGTAAAATCGCGGCCGAATGCCGGTCTCGCGCATCGCCTCGAGAATGCGAATCGTGCCGACGCCGGTGACGTCGGACGTGTACTCTGGAATGTCGAAGCTGACGCGCACGTGGCTCTGCGCCGCGAGGTGGTAAATCTCGTCCGGCTTCAATTCGTAGAGCAGCTTCACGAGATTGACCGAATCGCTCAGATCCCCGTAGTGCAGGAACATCCGCACCCCGTTGATGTGCGGGTCGGCGTAGAGGTGATCGATGCGCGCTGTATTGAAGGTGCTCGCGCGCCGAATGATCCCATGAACCTCGTAACCTTTCTCGAGCAGCAGATCGGCGAGATAACTTCCGTCCTGCCCGGTGATGCCGGTGATAAGCGCTTTCTTCATCGCGGCTTCGGCTTTAGCTCAGGGCAGGCGCTGCGGCAACTTCTTTGGATTCGGCCGCTGCGACCTCACGAAGGATGGCGCGCTGGGCGTCGATGAGTTCCGCGATTCCTTTTTTGCCTAACGAGACCATCTCGGCAAGCTGATCGGCCGAGAAGGTCGCTTCCTCGCCGGAACCCTGGAGTTCGACGAACTCGCCCGATTCTGTGGCGACGAGGTTGAAGTCGACCGAAACCGCTTTGTCTTCTTCGTAGTTCAGGTCGAGCAGCGCGGCGCCGTTCAAGACCCCCGCACTGACCGCCGCGACGAGGCTGCGGATTGGCACGGCCGCGAGCTTCTTCTGCGCGACGAGCTGCTGGCATGCGATGGCGACGGCGAGACTCGCTCCCGTGATCGCCGCCGTCCGCGTGCCGCCATCGGCTTGCAAGACGTCGCAGTCGACCCACATCGTTCGCGGACCGAGTTTTTCCAGATCGACAACCGCGCGCAACGAGCGGCCGATCAGCCGCTGGATCTCACTGCTCCGTCCGTCGAGTCGGCCTTTCGAAATGTCGCGCGGCTTCCGAGTGTTCGTCGAGTACGGCAGCATCGAATACTCCGCCGTCAGCCAGCCGCCGATCACCCCCTGCTCTTTCATCCAGCGCGGCACGCCCTCCTCGATCATGACACCGCAGATCACGCGTGTGTTGCCCATCGAAACGAGGACGGAACCGGTGGCATGGGGCGCGATCCCGATCTCAAAGCTGATGGGGCGGATCTGGTCCGGCGGGCGACCGTCAGGGCGTAACATTTTGCAATACTAGGGTGCGGCTCCCTGCTGCCAACTGAAAGGTGGTGACCGAGAAGGAGGCCACCCGCGTTAAATCCAGCGATCCTAGATCAGGTCGGCCACCCGCACGTGTTCTTCCGCGTAGCGGCTCCCGACCTCGCGGAGGAAGGGAATGAGGCGAAGATTGTCGAGCGTAATCGCGGCTTTGCCATATCGCTTCGCCTGCTCGATCTCGGCGCTCGTAAAGGAATGGTCATAGCGCAGGTAGGTGCACTTTCGGTTCGGAATCTCACTCGCCGGCACGTCGCGAAAATCGCCGACTTCGGAATCGATTGGCTCGCCTGCTTTGCAGAGACCGATCGTGCGGCAAATCATGTCCTGCTCCAGGTTGATGGAATCCATCAGCGCGACCGGGAGCGTTTGAGCGTGGAAGAGCAGGCTCATCTGCTCGGCACGTCGGAGACCGATGCCGGTGCGGACGCGACCAGTGCCGATCGACACCAGCAGGAGCTTATCCACTCCGGTGGCCCAGTTGAGATTGTAGGCCGGCAGCGTTGCCATCATGAAGAGCAGGAGCGACGGGTTGTTGTAGGGAGTGATGCCGCCGTCCACGAAGACCTGTTTGCGCCCGCCGAGGTCGATCGTCTCCGGTGGGAAATAGACCGGCGCGGCGGTGCTGGCCCGAACGAGCTGCCAGAGCGGCAGGTTCAAATTGCACTCCGGCAGGCTGCTGTCGTTGAACTTCGCCGCCGGGTTATTTGAGACCGGCCAGGGTGAGCCGCTCGATTGGTTGCGCATGACGAGCGTGAGGAAAGTCCGCAGCTTCTTTGTGCTGAGCAGCGCGGGCGTTTTCCCATGTCCATCCTCGGAGAAAAGACTCTGGAGCATGCGCGTGATGGCGGCGCCTTCGAACTTGTGCCACCAGCGCAGGTAGATCGGCGCAAGCCGGAACATTTCGACGCCACGGTTAAGGTAGAGATCCTGAACCTCCGCGACGCTCATCCCCCACGAGAGGCAGGTGGCGATGATCGCGCCGGTGCTCGTCCCGCCGATGTAATGGAAGTGGTCGGAGAGGAGGAGATTCGGGTTGCCACTTCGCTCGCGGAGCTGCGCTTCGAGCCGCGCCAGAATCTCGAGCGAAAAAATACCGCGGATGCCCCCGCCATCGAGAGTTAGCAATCGCTTCACGTCTGGTGTCGGCATCAGTGGAACCTCGGGAATTTGAAGAGGGTAAACCACTCGAGGAATTCACCCGCGAACGTATTCTCCGCGCTTTCCACTGCTCGGCGCAAACTCGAGAGGTTCTCACATCGGCCGATCCGGTCACGCACCGTCTCGAGCACATTCTCCATCGCTCGTGAGCTCTCGAGCTGACGCGCGAGATCGAAAATCGAAATCAGAGAAAGGGCGCACCCCGCCGCAAGCGGCAACGCGATCGGCAGAAAGGATTGCATGAAGCGGGTGAACAAGGGATGCGCGGCAGGCAGCCCGACAACGGCCGCGAAGAGCGTGCGACCCATCCCTATTCCGGAGAAGATCCAGAAGCCGTAGGTAAAAGCAGTCAGCGCAAACTGGAGACGGCGACTGCGTTCGTGGAAATAGCCGAACTGATCGGAAATACGATGGGTGAGATAACTCTCCCGGCGGTCAGCCAGTGTCATTCCGGGAGGATCCTGCGCGCGCATTTGGAGCAGACGAATGCTCTTGGCCAGGCGCGAGAAATCCGCGAGGTGGAACCAGAGGCGTGCGGTGACCTCGCCGACGTGCCAGGTGGCAAGGGCGGAACGGCAAATCTCCGCGGCCACACGTGAACGAATCCAATTCTGATGCGCTCGCTTTCGTTTGATCTGCACGATCGAGAGCACCGCCGCACCGACGAGCATGAAGACGATTGTGTCGAGCATGAGCGACCGCACGCCGAAACCGATTGCCGCCGCGACCAGAATTGCGGCGACCGTGTTCATGATCACAGAAGCCGCGACCCAGCGACGGAAACGCGGTGCGGTGCGCGACGCCTCGGCGTCTACTTTTTGGAAAAAGCACCGCAGGATTTCCTTGGGATCGTCGCTCGAACCCGAAGGCTCGGACGACGAGATCGGCGGCGGAAGCTGATTGAGATAATTCATCTCCGCGTCGACAAACAGTTCCGGCGTAACGCGCTCTCGAGCGAGCGAGAGCTCGTCCGGATGGACGATGATCAACGGCTTCCCGAGCACCCGCGCGTGAGCGACAACGTCGGCCGTTCCTCCCGTTCCACGTGACGGCTGCCCATCCCAGAGCGCGATCATGACGTCGGCTTCTTCGACGGTCGCGAGGCCAGCCTCGAGATAAGCGAGGTTCCGATCTTTGACCGCGGCGAGAGAATCGACGCGCGCGGCCCGGTGGAGCAACGCACGCGCCCGCGCCCAGTCCCCCTCACTGAAGTCACTTCGAAAATTGTCCTCTGCCACCGGAAGCAAGGCGATCCACGGAATCCCGGCGGCGAGGCAGATTTCCGCGAAAAGTGTGTCGCCACCGATCGCGACTGAGGAGTGGCCGACCAGCTGGCCCGGTATCTCCTTGATGAGCGACGCGACGAGCTCCCGCATTACCTCGGCGACCGCTTCCGGGTTGCGCAACCGGCGGTGTCCGGTGAAACCAACGATCCAGCCCGGAGGCAACACGGCGGACTGCGACATCGGGCGGACTCAGAGCTGGCCTCGAATCAAAGGCAGAAGGAGGCGAAAGATCCCGAGCTTCACGCGCTGTGCAACAGCAACGCGTTGCGATGACGGCGCCATCGGCTGCTCGGGCGTGACGCGCGTGCAGTCCGCTTTATGTGCGTTGATATAGCGCGCAAGTTGGCGCGCAGTCGTCGTGTCGCGGATCACGACCGCAGTTTCGGAATTTAGATGTTGCGAACGCGGGTCGATGTTGAAAGAGCCGACGAGCGCCAGCCGATCATCGAGCACTGCCGACTTCGCGTGCAGCGTGTCGGGGCCGTTGTATTCCCAAAGCTCGACGCCGAGCCGCATCAACTTTTTCTTAGAGGTCTCGTAGCCGAGCTGCACCAGCGCCGAATCATTTGAGGCGAGCGAATTGGTGACAATCTCGATCCGCTTCACACCACGCGCTTTGAGCAGGCGGATGTCTTCGTAGAGCTCCTTCGTCGGAACCAAATACGGCGTCTCAAGCAAGACGGAGTGGCGCGTGCGCAGCAGCTCCCGGCGCAACATCTGGGCGATGCCGGGCTCGACATTCTTCTTCCCGACCACGTCATGCAAAAACGCAACGGAACCGACCTCACGCGCTCGCGGGCTCCACGCGTTCTTGGTGTTTAGCCGGACGATCTTACTTTTCGCGAGCCCGGCGCGCGCCTCATCCAGCAATCTCTCACCCTCGGAGGCGAGCGCCCCATTGGGATCGTTCACTTTCACGGGCGCCACTTCCCGGCTATTCCAGAGTTCGTTGAAATAAGCGGCGGATTGCTTCGCCGCGCGGCCCTCCACGTAGATATCGCGATCGATAAAATTGCGTTTCGCGTAGCCGAAGTAATCGCCGCCGATGTTGCGGCCACCCAGCACCATCCGCTGCTGGTCCACCTGCACGCCTTTGTCGTGCATGCGGCGCAGGAACTCCCCGGGCTTCGCGAGGTTGAACGGATGATACCGCCGGACCTCGACCTGCTCGCGCTGCAAATGCGCGTGCACCGACTTCGGCACCTTGTCGGAAAACGCATCGATGATGAGCCGCACGCGACAGCCGCGCCGCGCGGCATCGCGCAGTAATGTGAGACCGGCGAGTGTGTAGTAATCCTTCCCTACGATGTAATACTGCGCGTCGACCGAGCGTTTCGCCTGCTGGATGATATCGACCCGCGCCTGCGACGCTTCGCGCGGATCTTCCAGAATTCGGACCTTGTCGGCGCTCGCGCGCGACGCCAACAAACAGACGATCAGCGCGAGCGTGGTACCGCGGACGTTGCTCATGGACGGCTCCCGACGAAGCGCTCCCACAGAGGTTCGTATTCCCTTGCGCGCTTTTGGCCGGCGTATTTTTGGGGGAGCTCGCGCAAGGTAGGAACGGGCGTCTCGTTGTCATCCCCGAGCGGCCGCACGCCGGCGACCGCGTCCGCGATCTCCGGAAGCCAGCGCGGAGCCGACTTCCCGGTGAAGCGCAGATCGGCTGCATCAGGCCGCGCTTTCGGCAATGCGAGATCCCACACGCGCAGTGCGTCCATGCCCTGCCAGGAGGCGCCCGAGAGCGTGATGAGAGCTTTGCCGTCCGCTCGAAACGACGGAACGATGAATCCCTGGTCGGCGATCACAATCGGCTCGCTCCGCATTTTCCCGGCCGCTGTGTCGATCACGTTCAGCATGCCTCCTCCGGTGCCCGCCATGGCGAGGACGAGCGCACGTCCTCCTGTCCCCGCCGGCGCGAATGCCACTCGCAAAACTCTGTCGCGCGCAGACCTCGGCCGGATGACTTGTGCGTCGCCGCCGCGCACATCCCAAACGCGGACTGGTTCGCGGACGGCGGTAGCGGCGAGCGCCTCGCCGTCATGGCTGAAGCTGAAGCTGTAGTAGCGTGTCTCCACGTTAGGTTCAGCTGGGACCAAACTTGGCTGCAGGCCGCTGTCGGCGGGTGCGGGTTGAAGCGTTCGCGCGTCGAGAAATTGGACGTTGCCTCCGGGCGCGCCGACCGCGAGCCAGCGATTATCCGGGCTCAACTCCGCCACGGTAGTGTTCGGAATCGTCGTTTGTTGCTTATAGCTCTTCCCGTCGAGGCGGAAGACGCGGCAGGTCGCCTGGTCGAAGCGCATGGGCAGAATGAAGAGGGACGCGCCGTCTGCGCTCCACGCGATCGAGCGGATCGATTCCTGGTACTCGACCGTCGTACCGTTAGAGCGATACGTGCGGTCCTGGTCCGACCATTCATAAACGCGCGCATTCTCGCGCCCCGGCGGGGAGAGCGTGACGAGCAGGCGTTTCCCGTCCCGGCTGAACGCGGCCGAGCTCACTACTTCCGGCGACTTCGATTTGTCCGGCGCGAGCGGCATATGGGGAACGGGAGTGAAGTCGGTTGTGTTCCAGCGCACGAGGTTCCCGTCCTGCGCCACCGCGACCAATTCGCGATCGTCGGGAGTGATCGCGGCGCAAAACAACGCGCCGTCGGGATAACTCAACGGCTGGGAAAGCGGTGGCATCCAATCATTCGTCATTAGCAATTCGCTCAGGAGACGCGCGGCCTCAGCATTCGTCGGATCGAAGCGCAAAGTCCGCGCGAGCAGGCGCAAAGCTTGGACCTTGTGCCGATCGTCGTCAGTCCGAGCAATCCGCGCCTTCGCGTGCCCGAGGATGGCGCGGCTTCTCTCCTGCGCCTGCGCACCAGTGCGAATGCGGGCGCGAGCGAGGTAGCCGGCCACGCAGAGCACTCCTGCGAAACAGATCGTCAAGACAAGGAGCGCGATGCCAAAGCGGCGCGCGCGGCGCATCTGCGTGATGCGCTCGAGCGCGACGGCTTCACGCTGCTGGGCCTGCTTCGCCTGCTCTTCTGCTTCGGCACGTTGCCGCTCCGCCTCCTGCAAACGGCGCGCCGCCAGCTCGCTTTCTTCGCGTTCCTTCCGCTCTTTCGCTTCTCGGACCTCTCGCTCGCGCCGGCTTTCCTTCACCACATCGCAGAGAACGTCGTGCGTCAGCTCCAGCCACCGCGTCTTGTCTTGCGGACGCTCGTTGATTCGCAAGAGGCGCTCGTCGACGAGCTGCTGGAGCGCGGCACCCGGATTCTTAACGCCGGCGCGATTGAGCCGATGCTGCGCGCGCTCCAGTTCAGCCATGTTGCGGTAGCCATTCGGCGTGAGGAGTTCGTCTTCCACGAACTTCTGCACTTCTGCCGCGCTTTCCCTCTCGGGCAGCGCCTTGAAACAATCCGCATAGAAGCCGCGCAGAATCGAGCGGCCGCTGTTCCGAAGCAGATCATCTACAATTCCCTCGGTGATCTTTGGCTCCTTACGCCGCTGGCGTTCCGCGTTCAGCTCGCGGCAGACCATGCTAAGCAGCGCCGGATCGACCTGGAGCTGCGACTCATCTGTGAACTCGCCGTTGTTTGCCGCGGCTGCCGCGCCATCCCCGTTCGCGTCACCCCGCCGGCTGGCAGCGACAAGCTCCACGACCTCGCGCGCGACCACCGGCTCGACTAGCGTTTCGCCAGGAATCGCGATCGCGTCGAGAGCCTGCCAGCCGTTCAGCGGGAGAAGGCGCGTCTCGTTCTCGTGGATCGAGGGGATCAGTTCATCGAGGTCGTGCAGCTCGGCGAGGTAGTCTTCGCGCAGGCTGAGAACGATCCGGTAATCCTGCCGCGTGAAATCCAGGTGCGCGTAGCTGTCGGTCGCAGTCGGATCGCGCTGATTCATCTCCTTCAGGATGGACTCAGGAAGGCGGTTCTCGACGCAGTCGGAGAGGTCACGCAGGAAGGTCTGCCGAATCGCGCGCCGCGCTTCGCTCCGGCCGAGGGTGAAGATTTCCTCGAACTGATCGAAGACCAGGACGGGTGCAACGCGGTTGCTGGTCACGCTACGCAAACCGAGATCGCGCCGATGCAGGTATTCCCAGAGTGATTCGTTGTCGCGCGGCATCGCGAACGCTTCCGGACCATTGCCGGTTTCCGCGATCAGCTGGCCTCCATCGACTGCGTCGGCGATCGCTTCCCGGATAAACTGGTGTGTCTGCCGAATGAGCGCAGTCGGCCCCTGGCCGCCGAGTCCATCAGCATCGGTGTGGCTCAGGCGAATGTAGACTGGCAACCAGCCATCAGCGCGCAGGCGCGGAAAGAGGCCGGCTTGGAGCAGCGAGCTTTTGCCGAGCCCCGATTGGCCATAAAGCACGGTGAGCACGCGATGCCGCACCATCGAGAGCAGCAGATCCGACTCGGCCTCGCGCCCATGGAAAAACGCCTGGCTCTGCTCAGCAAAATAATCGAGACCAGGCCACGGATTCTCCGCGTCGACCACCACATGTTTAGCGGGGCTGTCGTTCGCGTTCATAACAGGCCGCGGTTTCGCGCCTACTCCTGCACTTCCTCGGCGTTGCGCGCATCGAAGAGCGCGCGGATTTCGTCGAGGAAGTGCGGCGTCGGCTGGCCATCGGGCAATTGCCACCAGTGCGCCTTCAGGAATACCTTCGGGACGCGTGCGGTCAGCGCCTTCGTGTCGTCGATCGCCACTGGAAGGATGAAGCGGATGTCTTCATGCATGGCGCGCGTCCGGTCCGCCGCCTGGTTCCATTCCCGCCGGAAAAATCCCTCCATCCGCCGATTCGTATTGCGGGAAATGACCGGCATGAAGAAACGGCAGCGGGCAATGTTCTCCTCGATCTTGCGCTCCCAGCCGTCGCCCGCTTCAAGCTTCGCCTGATCGAACCAGACCGGGTAATCCTTCAAGCCTGCCCGGAGTCGCTCCACCGCCGCCGCATCCTCCCGCGCGTAGCTGATGAAGAGGACACCATCCGGCATCGTCGTCGGCAACCGCTCCGCAGGCGTGGCGGGCTGACGCTCGCGGACGACGGACAGGCCAAGTTTGTCCGGGTTGCGTTCGCCCCAGCGGCGGTGCAGCTCATCGACAAATCCAACCACGTTGCCGCTGCGAAAGACGCGCGTGCTGGTCCAGAATTGCTCGAGGAAAAGGACGAGGTTTTTCTCGGTTGGCGCGTAATCGTCGACCACGTACTCCACGATGTTGCGCAGGCGTTCGTCATCCGGGCGGGTGGACAGGCGGCGGCGCTTAGCCGCGCGGAGGAAGAAGCGCGCCAGCCAATCGGAGAAGCTGCAGCCGAGCAGGAGGAGATGATTTTTCGAGAACGCGTTCAGCAGATTGACGGGAACACGTTTCTTATTCTCGGAGTAGAGCGCGCAGACGAACTCGAGCAGGTCTTCATCCGAGATGACGACGTTGCTGGAGTTCACCGTCAGCCGCCCCATCAAGTGATAGACGTTCGTCTGGTTTGCCGCCGGTTTCGATAGAGGTAAATCCTCGACCGATTTCCCTGATGGCGGCTTCGGGTCGTAGGCGAAAACGCTGGCGCGGCGGCCTGCCCCCGCGCTGCCGCCCTCGATCGCGTGCTCCATCAGCGAATCGAAGGTGGTGGTGACGAAGAGCTTGAAGTCGGTGATCTCCGCCAGCTGTCGCAGTGCGACCGGCGGCGGCCACGCAGAGACCTCTTTCAGGACCTCGAGAATGCTGTAGCAAATGTCGAAATGATTCCGGCCGTGGCGCATGCAAAGACCGACCGCATCGTTGAGCCTGATGTCGGCTTCCCGGTGCTGCGCGAGGTGCGGGAACGCGACCGCAAGCTCATCGACCAGGCGACGTGCAATCAGGTTGTAGAGGAGAACCGGAGGCGTCTCCGCATCGGGGGCGACCTGCAGCAGGTCACGGCCCAAAACCGGAATGACCGTTCCAGCTTCTACATTGATTAGAAGCTTGTCCCAGTCGTGGTCTTTCCAGCCTTCCCCGACATTAGGAACGACCGGCAGAGCATTAGTCAGTGCCATGGGGCGTCTTTTCTCCGGTCCCAAGGGTGGAGCAACGCCTCTGAAACGTCGATAGCTTTTTTACTGGCGTGGTTGCATCATACGGCCGTTGATGTGCACTGCCCGCCTTCTCTCGGTTGTTGTCGTCGCCTGCGGCTGTGCAATGCGTGTCATGGCGGCCGAACCCGATAAACAGAAGCCGCTGGAACGAATCGACGGCTGTATCCTGGTAGAGAATCGCTGGAATGACGGCGATACCTTCCGCGCGAAACTGCCGGACGGCCGGGAGGAAAGCTTTCGCCTGTACTTCGTGGACGCGCCGGAGCTGAAAACGCGGCTGCTCGATCGAAACGACGACGCCCGCGCATACTTTGAGATCGACGCCGACGCCCTCGCAAACCTCGCGAAGGAAGCCGCAAACCTCACGAAGGAGCAGCTGGCGGCGCCGTTCACTATTTACACGCGCTGGCGGCCGGTCTTCGGATCGAACCGCTACTATGGATTCGTCATCACAGCGGATGGCGCAGATCTGAGTGCGTTGCTCGTCAGCCGTGGCGTGGCCGCAATCCGTGGACCACGCAACAAGGCACCTGATGGACGACGTCCCGACGCATATCTCGCGAGCCTGAACGAGCTGGAAAAACAGGCGAAGGAACAGGCGCTCGGCGGCTGGAAGCGCTAGACGCTTACAGCGTCTTCAAGTATTCGACCACCGCCCAGCGCTCCGCTTCGCTGAGGTGCTTGCCAAACGGATGGCCGGTATTCGTATTTCCCGGAAGGGTCGTATCGAAGATGAAGGTCCCTTCCCGCGGTTCGGTCCGGAAGCCGACCTTCACCGGATCGAACTCGCGGCGGCCGACGGCAAAACGCTTCGTGCGCCGGACCGGGTCGCTGATCATCTCGTAGAGAGTCGGGACGCTGCCGTTGTGCAGGAATGGCGCCGTCGACCAAATGCCGTTCAGAGGCCGCGCCTTGTATTGCATCTGCGGCTCCAGCTTCAACTGATCTTCCGCGTCGGAGAAGGCTTTGATTTCGGCTGTGCGGCGCATCGAGTTGTCGTTCAGGAACGGAGAAATCTTCCCGAGGAGAAGATGCAGAACGGTGTTCCGGGTGATGTGAAAGGCGGTGTCGTTGGCGGCCATCGGTTTGCCGACGATGACGCTCTGCCGTGTTCCGGCGAGGAACCCGGTGCTACCCCTCGTTTTCATGAGGTTCTCCGCGGCGCGGGCGTCCGTGCGCACCTTCCAGATCGGCACCTGAGTGACGCGAATGCGACTTCGCAGATCGTCGCGAGCGTGATCTTGATGGCAGCGGTTACACGACTGCGCGAAGACCTCACGGCCGTGCGCAGCTCGAGCGCGATCGATCGGCGGCAGGATGTCTTCAGGCCAAACCGGTGATTTAAGCTTCGTCAGCCGGTGTTCAAGCGCCCGCAGATTCCCGAAACGAATGGAGGAGGCATAGCCGACTGTGGGCGGCGGGTTGCCGGGATCAATCATACCGAACACACCGACGATCTGCCCGATGTTGCGCATCAGCGGGCCGATCCCGGTGTTCTTGGCGATCGCTGTAAACTGGACGCGATCGAAGCGCGGCGTATTCCAGAGCTGCGGAAAACTCACTGGAGCGTCGGGGCTGTGGCGGTTTTTCGGATCGACGAGCGTAAGAGCGCTGCTATAGATGCGGCCGAACGCGTCCAAACGTCCCGGGCCTTCCGCAAGCGTGGTGCGATTGCGTCTCTCGTAGGCGGCACGTTCCTGCGCGACATCCCGGAGCGCGCTCCGCAAGGCCGCTCGCTGCGACGCATCGGCGTTGGCGCCAATGACGCGATTTGCGAAGCGCTGAAACTTCGCTTCATCACGAAGTGTGGCGTGGAGAGCGGCGGTCAGGTCCGCGATCAATCGAGACATATCGCCGAGCGCCGTCGCTCCATCGATCCGCATCGCCGTCCCCTTGTAATTGATCTGCATGGTGTGGCAGGCGGCGCAGGTGAAACCCACTGCCCGGCGATCCGCGAGGAGGTCTGCACTCAGCACCGGTCCGGGATCAGCCACCAGCCCCACCGGCAGTCCATGGGGATTGAGCGCACTCGGCCGCTCCGGCAGCATCCGATACTTCTGCATGTTGCGCGCATCGCGGAAGAGCGCCTGGTCGTCGGCCTGCTCAAGCGCGACGAAGAAAGCGTAGGGCAGGAGTTGTGAGCCCTGGCTCGTCCAATAGAACCACTCGCTGTCCGCGCTGCTCCAGCCTTGCTCGAGGCGGACAACGCGGCGGCTAAAATCGCCGCACCAATCACGACCAGTGATCGGAATACCTGGCACCTCCGCGGCGGCTTGCTCCTGGTGTGCGCTCGATGGCGATGCGGCCGTCGTTGACGAAAGCGCGACTACCAACGCAACGCGCGGCAGCAAACGAGCGCCATGGGGGCGGCGGCCGAGGGCATTCACGGAGGCCCTGATTGTTTACAGCAGCACTCCCGAGGTCAAAACAAAAGCTGTAGCCTCAACCCGGCCGGCGCATCGCGCTGAAGGGCCAGCACCGTCAGATGCGGCCCCGCGGCGACGTGCGATCTGCCTACAGCGGCCGCCGCGCGCCCGCGAGCGGATGTGTAAGCTGCGTCGCTCAGCCGTTCACAACTGACCCCCCGTTCGGATGGAGGATCTGGCCGGTCATATACGACGAGTCATCAGAGGCGAGGAAGACGAAACTCGGCGCGACTTCCCCAGGCTGACCAGGACGCTTCAGCGGCACGTCTGCGCCGAAACTCGCCACCTTCTTTTCATCGAAGGTCGACGGGATTAGCGGCGTCCAGATTGGGCCCGGCGCGACGCCATTCACGCGGATGCCTTTCTCCGCCAGGTTCTGCGAGAGCGAGCGCGTGAAAGCGACAATCGCGCCTTTGGTCGATGAATAGTCGAGCAACTCCGGGCTTCCTTTATACGCCGTCACAGAAGTTGTGTTCACGATGGCGCTCCCTTTTTTTAGATGCTTCATCGCGGCTTTCGTGAGGTAGAACATCGCGAAGATGTTCGTGCGAAATGTGCGCTCGAGCTGCTGTGCGCTAATGTTTTCGATCGATTCCTGCGGATGCTGCTCCGCGGCGTTGTTCACCAGGACGTCGAGCTTTCCGAGCTCCGAGACGGTGCGTTCGACGAGCTCCTTGCAGAACGCTTCGTCGCCGATGTCGCCGGCGACAGTAATACATTTGCGCTTCTGTTCCTCGACGAGGCGACGCGTTTCGTCCGCGTCTTTGTGCTCGCTCAAATAGCTGATCGCGACGTCGGCTCCTTCCTTCGCGAACAGAATTGCCACGGATCGGCCGATGCCACTGTCACCGCCGGTGATGAGCGCGACTTTGTTCTGGAGCTTGCCGCTCCCGAGGTAATGCGGGTCATCCGCGTCCGGGCGCGGCGTCATCTCGTGTTCCCGACCGGGCTGCTGGTTTTGGGTTTGCGGCGGGAGTGTCTTCTTCGTTTTAGGCATATGGGTGGATCAGAATAATTGGTGACGGTGCGACGCTATGTTCATCAATCGCATCGCGAGTGATCGTCGCTGCACCGCGAAACAGTCGTCGTGATCGGCCGAATTTCCCGCTGCCACACGAGGCCCGCGGCGCACCCACGAAAAACACGAAAAAAGTTCACTGGAGCGCTTGACGTCCCGCTGCTGATGACTAATTTGCTGGCCCGCCGGAAGACCTTTCGCCTCATCTCAAGTGATGAATCGGCAGGCGGTGCAAAAAGTTAAACTTTTTGCGAAATGTGAGTTGACGGATTCGTTGACTCGACTATTTTCGAAATCCCGCCAGAAACGGGGCTCCCAAAGCGAAAGCGGCAGGAGTGGGTTCTTCGATATTTTGGGACTGCAAATTGGAGCTCAATTTTGTCCCGGCACTGATGATCGGAAACGAGATTCACAACCGGAAGACAGAGTTGGGTTTTTTTGTCGCCTGAAATATCCGAGACCGCTGGTTCTTTGACATCTACATACAGGGTAGTAAAAACAACTTTTAAGAGCTGAGTCTGAAGTATCGACCGGGAAGGTAAGATGTCCCGGTCCGAGAGTTTCAGTTATCAAAGATCTCTGGTCGAAAGACCGGAACAGATTGATCAAGCTACAAAGAGCACATAATGGATGCCTTGGTGCCAATAGGCGATGAAGGACGTGGCTAACTGCGATAAGCCTCGGAGAGCGGTAAACACGCTGTGACCCGGGGATTTCCGAATGGGGTAACCTGATCGAGGTAATACTTGATCGAGTCTCTGTGAATACATAGCAGGGACATCGCGACACCCGGTGAAGTGAAACATCTCAGTAACCGGAGGAAAAGAAAGCGAAAGCGATTCCGTAAGTAGTGGCGAGCGAAAGCGGACCAGGCCAAACCAGCAGCTTGCTGCTGGGGTTGTAGGAGCCCGTTATGGCAGTGCAACGATTAGATGAAGCGAATGGAAAATCGCTCCACAGAGGGTGACAGGCCCGTAATCGAAAATCCGAGCACGCCTAGGGATTTCCTGAGTAATGCGACGCACGTGAAACTTCGCATGAATCTGCGCCGACCACGGCGTAAGCCTAAATACTAATTGGCGACCGATAGTGAACAAGTACCGCGAGGGAAAGGTGAAAAGAACCGCTGTGAGCGGAGTGAAATAGTACCTGAAATTATGTGCTTACAAGGTGTCAAAGCCCCGCAAGGGGTGATGGCGTGCCTTTTGCTTAATGAGTCTGCGAGTTAGTGTCAGTGGCAAGCTTAAATCCTTCTGGGATGGAGGCGAAGCGAAAGCGAGTCCGAAATGGGCGACCATAGTCGCTGGCACTAGACCCGAAGCCGAGGTGATCTACCCATGAGCAGGTTGAAGGTTGCTTAACCGCAACTGAAGGACCGAACCCGTGAAGGTTGAAAACTTCTGGGATGACTTGTGGGTAGGAGCGAAAGACTAATCAAACCCGGTGATAGCTGGTTCTCCCCGAAATAGCTTGAGGGCTAGCCTCGTGTGCTGACCTGCGGAGGTAGAGCACTGGATGAACTAGGGCCCATACCAGGGTACCGAATTCAATCAAACTCCGAATGCCGCAGGGTGTAACACGGGAGTCAGTGCGTGAGGGATAAGCTTCACGCGCGAGAGGCAAACATGCCAGACCAGCAGCTAAGGTGCCCAAATAACGTTGAGTGGAAAGGATGTGAGGTTGCTTAGACAGTGAGGATGTTGGCTTAGAGGCAGCCATCATTTAAACAGTGCGTAATAGCTGACTCATCGAGCGATCTCGCGCCGATAATGATTGGCGATAAGCGTTATACCGAAGCTCTGGAAGACGAGTGGTTTCGACCATTCGGATTGGTAGGGGAGCGTTCTAGCGACATTGAAGCAGGAGCGGAAGCAACTGTGGAGTTTCTAGAAGTGAGAATGCAGACATGAGTAGCGACAAGACAGGTTAGATTCCTGTCCGCCGTAAACCCAACGTTTCCTGGGGAAGGTTCGTCCTCCCAGGGTTAGTCGGGACCTAAGCTGAGGCCGAAGGGCGTAAGCGATGGACAGCTGGTTTAATATTCCAGCACCGGCTGTGGTTAAGTGTAGTTGTGACATATGGATGGAGAGCAGTCGCCGATTGAAAGTGGCGGTCCCGCAAGGGGACGGTGAGGCTACGGCCAAGCCGGATTGTTTAAAATCCGTATCAAGAAAACCAATTACATGTTTCCACGGTTGCCCGTACCGTAAACCGACACAGGTGGGTGGGTAGAGTATACCCAGGCGCGTGAGTGAAACCTCGTTAAGGAACTCGGCAATCTAGCCCCGTAACTTCGGAAGAAGGGGTGCCACCTTTATTGGTGGTCGCAGTGAAATGGGTCAACCGACTGTTTAACAAAAACACAGCACTCTGCTAAGTCGCAAGACGACGTATAGGGTGTGACACGTGACCAATGCGGAAAGATTACGGCAAGAGGTTAGCCGCAAGGCGAAGCTTCGAACCCAAGTCCCCGTGAATGTCGGCCGTAACTATAACGGTCCTAAGGTAGCGAAATTCCTTGTCGGGTAAGTTCCGACCTGCACGAATCGTGTAACGAGTTGACCGCTGTCTCAACGAGGAGCTCAGCGAAGTTGTAGTGGCGGTGAAGATGCCGCCTACCCGCAGTAGGACGGAAAGACCCTATGCACCTTTACTACACGCTGTTACTGTTGTTTCGATTTTGATGCTTAGCGTAAGTGGGAGACTGTGATTGCGACCTTTCGGGGTTGCATGAGTCGCCAATGAAACACCACCCTTCGGAATTGGAATAACTAACCTCAACCCATTATCTGGGTGAGGGACAATGGCAGCCGGCTAGTTTTACTGGGGCGGTATCCTCCCAAAGAGTAACGGAGGAGTACGAAGGTTGGCTCAACCTGGTTGGCAATCAGGTGACGAGTATATGGATATAAGCCAGCTTAACTGTGAGACATACAAGTCGAACAGGTACGAAAGTAGGTCCAAGTGATCCGGTGGTTGAATGTGGAATTGCCATCGCTCAACGGACAAAAGGTACGCTAGGGATAACAGGCTGATCCTGCCCAAGAGCTCATATCGACGGCAGGGTTTGGCACCTCGATGTCGGCTCATCACATCCTGGGGCTGGAGAAGGTCCCAAGGGTCCGGCTGTTCGCCGGTTAAAGTGGTACGCGAGCTGGGTTCAGAACGTCGCGAGACAGTTCGGTCCTTATCCACTGTGGGCGCAGGAGATTTGAGGGGTTCATACCTTAGTACGAGAGGACCGGGTATGACGAACCGCTGGTGTTCCAGTTGTCGTGTCAACGGCAGTGCTGGGTAGCTATGTTCGGAAAGGATAAGCGCTGAAAGCATCTAAGCGCCAAGCCTATCCCAAGATGAGATCTCCCTGAAGAGTCGTGGTAGACCACCACGTTGATAGGTCACTGGTGTAAGTGCAGCAATGTATTCAGCTAAGTGATACTAATAACTCGTTCGGCTTGGTCATTTACTTTTCAATTAACCCGCCGCGTCGGGTGCAAACCTGATGCGGCGGCAAATTGAGGGGAATGACTTTAAACAAAACGAAGCCTTGAAAATTGCGGACACTGTCCCTGTATGTAGATATCAGAGAATCAGCAGACTGGTTCTTTTAGAGAAAATGATTGTGACGAATGCGTCACCAGAGAATCGGCACCGGCCGATCTCGCTGCGAAAGCAGTGAGATGCCCGTGCGGTTCCGCACTCTGGTGATCATAGCGCAGTGGCCCCACCCGTTCCCATTCCGAACACGGAAGTGAAACGCTGCAGCCCCGATGGTAGTGCTTGTATAGCTTGTGCGAGAGTAGGACGTCGCCAGAATTTATGCCCGGCATCTTGGAAACAAGGTGCCGGGCTTTTTGGTTCCCAGGCCGGCGGTTCGGATCTCCGCCATTCCGGCGACGCTTGGCGCCGACGCGCGTGTCGGCGTCGGGAACACCAGGCGCGTCGGAGTCTAGAGGCGGCTCTCTCGTGCCTCAGCACCTCAGAAAGATTTTCCCGACTGTTCGCCTCCTCACCCACGAACAAATATTGACGCTTCCCGCAAACAACAACCCCAAAGCAACTATGATTCGAATGCTCGTATCAAAATTAATGCTCTGCGCGCTTGTCGGAAGCTTCACCTTGGCTGAACCGGTCTTCGCGCAAACCGACAAAACCGCCACCACCGAACAGGCCCCCGCGGAGAAGAAGGCGAAACGCAAAGGTTACAAAGGCACGATCGATAACATCGACACGGCCGCAAACACGGTGACCGTGAAGAAGGCTACGACCAGCAAGACGTTCAAAGTCGCCGACGACGCGAAGTTTGCTACAGCCGACAACAAGAACGCTAGGCTGGCGGACCTGAAGCAGGGCGACCTCGTCAATGTGCGTTTTACGGACGAAGGCGAGATGCCGGTTGCGCACCGGATTGCGCACGCCGCGAAGAAAGAGGAAGCGGAGAAGTCGGAGTAGTTCACGGTCCGGCGTCGCGGACAACCGGACGCGCGGCCACGGAGTTGCTGAGCCGGAAGAGCGGGCATGTGCGGCAACGGCGCTGCGAACGCGCGCGCCGCCGCTCGTCTTGTGCTTCTCGCTGCACTGACTCCATTCGGACCGGCTCTGCGGCTGCCGCCCATTCGGCCGACCATCTCTCCAGGATTTGGCTGATTCGCGCTGCACGGGCCGTCGACGCTTTCCGCAGACAACCACGCAAGCAACTATGATCCAAACTCTGTCAAAAAAGCTCATGCTCTGCGCGCTCGTCGGCAGCCTCACCCTGGCTCAGCCGCTCGTCGCACAACCTGACAAAGCCGCCTCGCAACCAACTGTGGCCGCGGAGAAGAAGGCAAAGCGCAAAACCTACAAAGGCACTATCGACATGATCGACCCGGCAGGCCGAACAGTGACGGTGAAGAAGGCGACGACCAGCAAGACGTTCAAAATCGCCGGCGATGCGAAGTTTGCGACGTCGAACAACCAGAATGCCAGCCTGGCACCGCTGCAACCCGGCGATGTAGTTAACGTGCGCTTCACTGATGAAGGAGACGTTGCTACCGCGCACCACATTGCTCGCGCAGGAAAGAGAGCAAGCGCCGCAAGGAAGTCCGAGTGATGCACGCCGGCACGGCAGCGTCTTCGATAACCCGGCGGTCTGCAGAGTCGGACTGACGTTTTTGCGGCAAACCTCCCGCGGCTGATCGAGGGTGGATCACGAGCACCGCGGCGGAGGATCCGCCGCGCGCGACGGCTAGGATCAGCCCCAGAGAGCAATCCCTGGCTTCATTTTGCCCAAAGGTGCGGCGTTTTTAGACGCAGCCGCCGACAGCCACTTGTCCCGATCAGCCGAATCAGAGATGATGAAGAAGAGCGCATTACTCAGCATTGTGGCGGCGACGTTGTTCCTCGCGGGCAACAACAGCTTCGCGGCCGAACCGAACACCTACCAAGTCACAGGTCCCGTTCTCGAGGTCACAGACGACATCATCGCTGTCCAGAAGGGAAAAGAACGTTGGGAGATCGCGCGGGACTCGAGCACCAAGGCGAGCGAAATGAAGGTAGGCGACAAGGTGACGATCACCTACACGATGCGGGCGAAGAAGATCGAGGTGAAAGCCGCTGGCAAAGACGGCGACAAAGCCGCCTCCGGCGCGAGTCCGTCGCCGAGCCCAGTGACGGCTCCGGCGAAACGGTAACGATCCGTTTCTGCGCTTCCGCCGTTGATTAGCGGCGACGGCTCGGCTGCTTCCCGCCAAAGAATGATCCGAGCAAGCCGCGCGCGATCTCGCGTCCGAGATGGCTGCTCGCGGCGCGTGCGACGCTTTTCGCCATCGTAGTCGCGACGGTATCATGAACGCCGCCGCGCGGGCCGATCTTTGGCTGAAACACAGACTCGATCCAGGTAGGCTTGGTCGGTTCGGTTGCGGGAGCTGTTCCCGACGAGGCCGTTGTCGTAGCGCCTTGCGCCTTCTGCGCGCGCGCCTCGAGGATTTCGTGCGCCGACTCGCGATCGACCATCTGCTCGTAATGGCCGAAAACCACGGACTGCTTCACGATCGCCTGCCGCTGCTCGGGCGTGATCGCACCGAGGCGGCTCCGCGGCGGAAGGATCTTCGCCCGCTCGACGATCGACGGCTTCCCATCCTCCTCGAGCATTGAGACGAGCGCCTCGCCTACCCCCAGTTCCGTCAGCAACGTCTCCACGTTGAGTTTCGGATTCTGCCGAAAAGTCTGCGCCGCCGCCGTGACGGCCTTCTGATCGCGCGGAGTGAAGGCGCGAAGCGCGTGCTGCACGCGGTTGCCGAGCTGCCCGAGAACCACGTCCGGAATGTCGAGCGGGTTCTGCGTTACAAAATAAACGCCGACACCTTTCGAGCGAATCAGCCGCACCACCTGTTCGATCTTCTCCGCGACCGACTTCTCGATGTCCGAGAACAACAGGTGCGCCTCGTCAAAGAAGAACACGAGCTTCGGCTTCTCCGGATCGCCCACTTCCGCCAGGCGCTCGAACAGCTCGGCGAGGAGCCAAAGCAAGAAAGTCGCGTAAACCTTCGGCGACTGCTGCATGAGCTTTTCGGCGGCGAGGATGTTTACGACGCCGCGACCGCTCTGTGTCTGGATCAGGTCATCCAGATCGAGCGCCGGCTCCCCAAAAAACTTATCGCCGCCCTGCGATTCGAGCGCGAGCAGGTTGCGCTGGATCGCGCCTGCACTCGCAGCGGAAACGTTGCCGTACTGCGTCTTAAATTGCGCCGCGTTATCAGCGACGTGTTGGATCATCGACCGCAGATCCTTCAGGTCGAGCAACAGCAGACCGGCATCGTCGGCGATCTTGAAGACCATGTTCAAAACGCCAGCTTGCGTGTCATTCAAATCGAGGAGACGGCCCAGCAACAACGGCCCCATCTCCGAAACGGTCGCGCGCACCGGATGCCCGTTCTCACCGAACACATCCCAGAACACGACGGGCGAAGCGGCCGCTGCCCAATCAGCGACACCGAGCTCTTCTACGCGCTCACGCACTTTCTCGTTGTTGCCGCCGGGCTGGCTCATGCCCGCGAGGTCGCCCTTCACGTCGGCCATGAACACCGGCACGCCACGCGCGCTGAAATTCTCCGCTAGCGTCTGAAGCGTGACCGTTTTGCCTGTTCCGGTAGCGCCCGCGATAAGCCCGTGCCGGTTTGCCATCTCCAGCAGAAGATGAATTGGTTCGCTGCCGGCTTTCGCGACCAGGATCGGCTCGTTCATACTGGCCGAAATTCTGCCGCAACACGCGGCGATGTCGAGCAGGCTGACAAATCAGGCTGCTTGTGAGGCGATCTGGGCGTCGTGTCGAGGGGCGAGCGCCCGATGAGCTGGTAGAATGCGTCGCCGTCGAGACTCTCGTGCTTCAACAGCTCGCGCGTCACATTTTCCAGCTGATCACGCTGTTCTGAGACCGTTCGCTTTGCATCGGCGTAGGCATTGTCGAGAATTGCCTTCACCTCCGCGTCCACGCGCTCCGCGGTCTCGTCGCTGCAGTCGCGCTGCAACGCGCCGTTCGCACCCGTGAGGAATGCCGAAGCCTCGCGCTGCAGCACGCGAGCGAGCCCGATATTCTCGCTCATCCCGTATATGCCCACCATCTGGCGCGCCATCGCGGTCGCACGCTCGAGATCGTTCTCCGCGCCGGTAGTCACTTCGCCGAAGATGAGCTCCTCAGCCGCACGCCCGCCGAGCAGCCCTCGAATGCGGTCGAGAATCTCCGCCCGAGTCATCAGGAACTGCTGCTGCGTGGGCAATTGCATCGTGTAGCCGAGCGCCGCGCGCCCGCGAGGCACAATGCTGATCTTCCGGACCGGATCAGCGTGCTCGCTGTAGGCGGCCACCAGCGCGTGCCCAACCTCGTGGTACGCGACGCGGCGTTTATCATCTTCGCTTAACCGCCGGCTCTTTCGCTCAGGCCCGGCGATTACCTTCTCGAGCGCTTCGCGAACATCCTGTTGGTGAATCTCCGATGCGTTCCGCCTGGCGGCGTGCAGAGCGGCTTCGTTGAGTGCGTTCGCCAGATCGGCCCCGGAAAAGCCCGGAGTGGCGCGCGCGATCTCGCGAAGATCGACATCGGCCGACAACCGCTTGCCGCGCGCGTGTACCTTCAGGATCGCCTCGCGCCCATCCAGGTCCGGTGCGTCGACAATTATCTGGCGGTCAAACCGGCCCGGCCGCAGCAATGCACGGTCGAGCACTTCGGGACGGTTCGTCGCTGCCAGCAAAATTACGCCGGCATTCGCATCAAAACCGTCCATTTCCACGAGGAGCTGGTTCAACGTCTGCTCGCGCTCGTCGTGCCCGACTCCGACATGGACGCCGCGCTGGCGCCCGATCGCATCGAGCTCGTCGATGAAAATGATGCACCGCGCGCGATTCTTTGCCTGCTGAAAGAGATCGCGGACGCGCGCTGCGCCCACGCCCACAAACATCTCCACGAAGTCGCTGCCGCTAAGCGAGAAAAACGGAACCTTCGCCTCCCCGGCCACGGCGCGCGCGAGCAGTGTTTTGCCGGTGCCCGGCGGGCCGACAAGCAGAGCGCCTTTGGGAATCCGGGCGCCGAGCGCCTGATAACGCTTCGGATTCTTCAGAAAATCGACAACCTCCTGCAGCTCGTATTTCGCTTCGTCGCAACCGGCAACGTCTTCGAACGAGACGCCGGTTTTCTCATCGATGATCAACCGCGCCCGGCTCCTGCCGATGCCCATGATCGCGTGGCCTGTCGCCCCGGCGAGGCGGCTCAGGCCAAACCAGAAAAGCATCATGATCGCGATGGGAATCAGCCAGGACGTGAGGAACTGCGACAGAACGCTTGGCTTGATGCCACCATATGTGACGCCCGCCTGCTGCAATTCGTTAACGAGGCTTTGGTCCTCCACGCGAACCGTGCGGAAGATGAACGGTTTCGCCTCGCTCGGCGCAGCGCCATCGGTCGGCTGAGGCGGGCGCGGCTCGATGCGTCCGGTGATTTCATCCGTCGCGATCCCAGCCTCCTTCACTTCGCCTGCGACAAGGTGCTTTTTAAAGTCGCTGTACGGGATCGTCTGCACCATTCCGCGCGAGAAGACCTGCTGCCAAATCCAGATCATCCAGATCGCGAGCACAATGTGCAGCAGCAGCCATCGCCAGTCGAACTGCGGCGGCCGGTTCCTTCCACTATCGCGTTGATCGAGGGCAGCCATGCGTGACAGCTGCAACAAGATCGCAGCCGCTAACTAAAATAGACGGACGCGCGCGATCAGGAAATAGCGACGGGCTGACGGGTCGTCTTAATTGGATCAGAGACAAGCGCATCATCCTGCGGCGCCACATCCACCGGTGCCGGTTCGATGGAAACGACTGTGAACCGGCCCGTGCCGTGCTCGGTATTCAGCTCCACCACATCGCCTACTTTGCGGCCGAGGAGCGACTGCCCGATCGCCGTTTGGTACGAGATGATGCCCTGGTCGGGGTCGCTGTCCCACGCGCCAAGAATGATGTAGCGCTGTTCCTCGCCCGACGCCGCGTCTCGCAACGTTACGATCGTGCCGATCGACACCTGCGAGGTATCCGGATTCTCGAAGTTCGTGCCTCGCGCACGGTGCAACATCGCCTCGAGCTCCTGCTTCCGCCGCATCAAGACGGCTTGCATTTCCTTCGCGGCTTTGAACTCGAAATTCTCGCGCAGATCGCCATACGACCGCGCGACGCCGATCTCCTTGCTGTTCTCCGGGATCTTCTTGTTCACCAGCTCCTCGAACTCGGCTTTGCGTTTGTCGAGGCTGCTCCAGGAGACGACCAGCGACTCCATCTTCTCTTCCTTTTGCTCGCCGGTGATGACCGTGTCGAGTTCCGGGAAAAGCTTGATGATGCGTGCGAGGAGCGAGCGTTTCGTCAGCTCATCGAAGACCGGCGTTAACATGAGCCGGCGCATGCCATCGCGCGCGACGCTGCTTTCGACGCCAGCGAACATGTCGGGAAGCAATTCGCGATCGTCCAGCAACAGATCGCGCAGCCTGCTGCCACGGCTGTTCTCGTTGTGTTGATCGCGCTCGAGCGCCGAAAGAATTGCGCCGAGCAGATCGGGTGTGATCAAATCGCGCCACTCAGGATCGTTCCGCTCCTTGCAGAGCCAGGTAAGCGCCTCGCTCGTCACCGAATGCTCGCGGATGCCGCGTTGCAGATACGCGCGGAGCTCCGCCTGCTGGCCGGCCTCGACAAACACTCGCGGGATCTGGTTCACCGCGCGCGCGTGATTTGCCTGCATGAGCTGCAGCGCGCGCGTGCTCCATTGCGGACCGAGCGCGGTCGGCAGTGCGGCGAGAACCCGCTTCTCTTTACCGGATGGCAACTTCGGCAGAATCGTGACGAGTCGCGACTCTTCTTCGGCGATCAAGCGGTTGAGCGTGAGCTCGGGATTTGAAGACTTCAGTTGCGGACAACGCTCCAGCAAGTCGTCGCGCGCCATCACGAGCTCGAGGCTGAACGCGGCGTTGAAACGCTGATTGCGCATCGCCGCGTCCTCGATCGCATCGATCAACGGCTGCAGCTGCGTAGCCGGATCGTCGAATTCGTTGTGAAACTTGATGATCTGATCGAGCGCGGCAGTCTGCTCCTTCGGCTGGCGCGCCTGATTGAAAAACGTCACGAGCTCATCCGCGCGCGAAACCTTCTGCGCGCGGAGTTGGATCGGCTCCGTCTTCTTGGTCGGGATGTGGAAAAAACCTTCTTTCTTCAGCGCCTTGGTCGTCGAGCTCCACCAGCGCTTCCATTCCGCTTCGCTGAACAGATCGCCGATCATCAACTGGCTGATTTGTGTCTGCGTCGCCGCACCGCCGAGGCTCTCGAGAATGTTCCGGACGATCGACGCCGGCTCTTTCTTGAGCAGGTCCTTGATTGCCGCGAGATCCGTCGCCTTTCGTGCGAGGAAATGCGTCGGCTCGATGACCGTGAGGTTATCCGCCGCGTAATTCAGCTGCATCGGATGGCCCTTCTTGCCCTGAAAATCGATGACGATTTGATTGAGCAGAAGGTTCCACTCGGCGACTTTTCCGAAGCCCCAGCTCTTGTGGAGGCAGTAGGTGCCCGGCTTTAATTTCTCCAGCTGATCCGCCGCCTTCGGCGTCAACTTTCCGGACTCAACGAGTTTCTCGAGTTCTGCATCCATCTCAGGTCGAAGAAGCTACGGTGAACGCCGCAGCGCGCCAGAGAAAACTCGGCTGCTGGCTGTGATTGCGCCTGTTCGCAGCCGCTGAAATCGGAGCGGCGAGGCAAGAACAGCAGCTCCGCTCTTTCGGTTTGCGACTCGATAATGTGCGTGGAACGCTAGGCGCTCGTGCCACTCTGGTTCTGGATCGCATTTCACGTCGGGGTCTTCGTCGTGCTGGCGATCGACCTCGTCGGATTTAACCGCAAGGCGCACGTCGTCACGATCAAAGAAGCGACCGCGTGGAGCATCACGTGGGTGCTGCTTTCCCTCAGTTTTAATCTGCTCGTCTGGAAGTTGAAGGGCGCCGAAGCCGCGCTCGAGTTCTTCACCGGCTACCTGATCGAGTACTCGCTGAGCGTCGACAACATCTTCGTCTTCGTGCTGATCTTCACCTACTTCCAGGTGCCGAAGAAATACCAGCACCGCGTGCTCGTGTGGGGCATTCTCGGTGCGCTCGTCATGCGCGGCATCATGATCTGGCTCGGCGTCGCGCTCGTGGAACGGTTCCACTTCGTGCTCTATATCTTCGGCGCGTTCCTCCTCATCACCGGACTCCGGATGCTCGTCAGCAAAGGCGAGGAGATCGATTTAGAGAGCAACTTCCTCGTGCGACTTTGCCGCCGTTGGATGCGTCTCACGCCGCAATATCACGGCAGCAAATTTGCCGTGAAGATCGGCGATACCTGGATGCTGACGCCACTCGCGCTCGTCCTCGTTTGCATCGAAAGCATGGACCTCGTCTTTGCGGTCGACTCGATCCCGGCGGTGTTCGCGATTACGCGGGATCAATTCATCATCTATACGTCAAACGTCTGCGCGATTCTCGGCCTGCGGTCGCTCTACTTCGTGCTCGCTCACGTGATCGATCGGTTCATTTACCTGAAGGTTGGGCTCGCGATTGTGCTGAGCTTTGTCGGCATCAAAATGCTCATCAGCGACATCTATCACCTGCCGAATTGGGCTTCGCTCGCGTTCATCATCACAGTCCTTACCGTCACGATCGTCATCTCGCTGCGCGTGACGCGTGGGCAGAAGCCGAAGAAAATCGCGGAAGCTGCGGCCGGTCCGCCGCCGGCGGCGAAATGAAGATTGCCGAGGCGCGCCGAAACCGGTTAGCTGCTCGCGAGCCTATGAAGAATCTGCTCGCGGTCGCGCTCCTCTTCGCACTCGCGGCTGTCTGCCGCGCCGACATCCACGATCCGCCTTCGAACCAGCAGGGCCCTACGCGGAAGCTCGGCCGCGGCGTTTCGAATCTCCTCTTCGGCATCTCCGAGCTGCCGGAGACCGTCCGCAAAGTAAATCAGGACGAGGGCAATTCTGCCGCTGCCGGCTACGGAGTTGTGAAAGGTGTCGGCCGCAGCGCGATGCGAATCGGAGCCGGTATTTTCGAGATCGTGACGTTTCCGATTCCTGCGGTCCGCGGCACCTACTTCCCGGTGCTGGAGAGCGACACGCATTGGATTCACGCCGGCTACAAGGAATTTCCGCCCGAGCTCGGCAACGAGTCGAAATACCCCTACACGCGGAAGTACTAGCATCGGCGTGACCTGGCGCGCCATGGAACGCGCGCTCCTTGCTCGTTCTCGCGCGCGGACGACGTTCTCCGATGCGTGCGGTCGAGCTGGAAATCCACGACGTGGCCTTCGGCGGGAAAGGCGTCGGCCGCGCGAATGGGAAGGCGGTCTTCGTGCCCTTCACGATCGAGCGCGAGCGTGTCTCGGCGCAAATCGTGCGCGAGAAGAAGCAGTTCGCGGAAGGGGAACTCGTGGAGATTCTCGCGCCCGCCGAGCAGCGAGTTGAGCCGGAATGCCCTTACTTCGGCCGCTGCGGCGGGTGCAGTTATCAGCATATCGCTTACGAACATCAGCTCGCGATCAAGCACCGCCAGGTCGAGCAAATCCTGCGGCGCGTGGGCCGTATCGCGAACCCGCCGATGCAGCCGATCGTCCCCTCGCCCAAACCGTATCGCTATCGTAACCGCGTGACGGTTCACGCGGAGAACGGTGTCATCGGTTACTATCGGCGCGACGCGCATCGGTTGATCGACGTCGAGCAATGCCCGATCGCGCAGCCGGAGGTGAACCGCGCCTTGGCGGCGCTGCGCGAACGCAAGCCGCGCGACGGCCACCACACCTTGCGCGCGCACGCAGGGCCGCGCGTCTTTGAGCAAACGAACGACGAAGTCGGCGAAGCCCTCGCGCAACTAGTCGGGCAACTGCTTCCGCCAGCGGGTCAATTGCTCATCGATGCCTATTGCGGCGCCGGTTTCTTCGCTAAGCGCCTGCTCGATAGATTTGAGCGCATCGTCGGGATCGAATGGGACCGCTACGCGGTCGCCGCGGCGCAGCAGAACGCCACCTCGAAAGAGCATTACATCAGCGGCGACGTCGAGCTGGAATTGTCACGACTTCTCACTGCCAATGTCGTCCCCCCGACGTGCGTCATCGTCGATCCTCCCGCGACGGGATTAACTGAACCAACTCGCCGCGCAATGCTCGACCACCGAATCGACACACTCGTCTACGTCTCCTGCAATCCCGCCACGCTCGCGCGCGATCTCGCGGCGCTGCAGCAGGGGTTTACACTCGAATCGGTCACGCCGCTCGACATGTTCCCGCAGACCGCGGAGATCGAATGCGTGGCGCTCCTGAAAGGTACGTCGGCCCCGCGTCCGCAGCCGTAAAAGAGCAGAGCTGCTGCTGCTGAAATCACTTGCCCGGCGATAGAAGCGGCCCGAAAACAGCGCTCCATCTTCATGGCTGAACCTTCTGTCGCGCCTGGCGTTCATCGACCTCGTAACGTCGATTGGAAACGCGCGGCCGCCTTGCTCTACGGCGACTGGGGCACGAGCAAAGCGTACGTCATCGGCCTCGCGTTCGTTGCAGCCGGCTTCTCGTCATTCCCGATCATTCTGGCGGTCTGCATCCTGACGGCCGTCGTCGGCTACAACTACATCATCGTCTGCTCGCATTTTCCCGACGGCGGCGGCGTCTATTCCGCCGCGCGGCAACAAAGTCGCTTTCTCGCATCAACCGGCGCTCTGTTACTGGTCGCGAACTTCGTCGTCACGGCGGCGCTCAGCGGCTGGGCCGCGGTGAGCTACTTCGGTGTGCCGACAGAACATGCGCCGCTTGCGACGATGGCACTCGTGCTCGTGGTCGGCGTCATGAATTACTTCGGGCCGCGGCACAGCGGCAGCGCATCGATCTGGCTCGCGATCCCCGCTGTCGTGGTCGTGGTGCTGATCGTCCTGCTCAGCGCGCCGCATCTCACCACCGAGTATCTCGAGCCGCGTCACGATGATTTGCGCCATACATGGGTCGCGTTCGTCGGCGTGATCCTCGCGCTCAGCGGCGTCGAAGCCGTCGCCAATATAACCGGCGTGATGAAGCCCGATCCCGACTCGACGCCGGAGAAGCCGAAGGTCACGCGCACCGCGACGAAAGCGATCGTGCCCGTCGCGCTCGAAGTCGTGCTCGGGACGGCGTTGCTCGGTTGGGCGATGCTCTCGATCCCGAAAAACTTCGCGCCCGATCTCGCCGCGCACAAAGAGGACATGCTCCGCTACCTGGCGGACTACTACGGCTCGCTTACGGTATCGCCCCCGGTCGGCTCGATCTTCGGCATCATCGTCGGCGCCGTCTTCGGCCTGCTGCTCTTCAGCGCAGTCAATACTGCGGTCGTGGCGTTGATCGGCGTGATCTACATGATGGCGCAGGACGGCGAAATGCCGCGCCGCCTCGTGCGTTTGAATCGCCACGGCGTCCCGTTTATTCCGCTGCTCGTTGCGATTGGCATCCCGATCCTGGTGCTTGCGTTCACGAAAGAATTCGAGGGCCTCGCCGGCTTGTACGCGATCGGCGTGGTCGGCGCGATCACGGTGAACCTCGGCGCATGCACGTTCAACCGACAGCTCGATCTACGCCTCTACCAGCGCCTCATCATGGGCGTGACGTTTTTCATCCTGTTCATCGTCGAGCTGACGATCGCCCGGACGAAACCGGACGCGCTGTTTTTCGCGGCATGCGTGCTCGGTGTCGGCTACGCGCTCCGCGCCTACTCGCACAAGCTGGAGGGCCTCAAGACAATGACCGTGAGCACCGGTGTCGCCGCGATGGTGAATCCTGAGACTGCCACCGCGGTCCAGCCGCGCCTTCAGGAAGGCCAGAAGATTCTGGTCGCAGCGCGTGGTATTACGCCGGTGCTCGGCTACGCGCTCGAGGAGGCGCAGCTGCGGAATGCTACGCTTTGCGTTCTCTATGTAAAAGAGATCGCCGTATACTTTTCTGGCGCGCCGACCGCGCCGGCGAAGGCGCGCTGGCAGGATGATCCGGAAGCGAATGCTATTATGTCGTTGATGCTGAAAACGGCGGAAGAGCGCGGCGTTTCCGTCCTCCCGGTCTATGCGGTGAGCGACGATGCGGCCGGGACGATTCTCGATCTATCGGCGACGATGGGTGTCGATTATCTCATCATCGGCGCGTCGCAACGCACCGCGCTGACGCACCTCCTTCGCGGCAGCGTGGTGACGAATGTCGCCGCGCAGTTGCCGGAAGACATCCGGCTCGTCATCTTCGGCTAACGACACACATGGCGGCTCCAAAAATTCTTGTCGCAGATCCGATTTCATCGCGTGGTATCGAGGAACTCGCGCGCGACGGAGCACTCGACGTGCAGGTGCAGATCGGACTGCCGGCCGCGGAGCTGATCGCGATCATTCCCGAGTTCAGTGGACTGGTTGTTCGCAGTGAAACGAAGGTTACGTCTGCTGTCCTCGAAGCAGCTTCGAAACTGCGCGTCGTTGGCCGAGCCGGCGTCGGCATCGATAACGTGGATGTCGACACGGCGACGCGACGCGGCGTGATCGTGATGAACGCGCCCGGCGGCAACACCGTCTCGACCGCGGAGCATGCCTTTTCGCTGTTGCTCTGCGCGGCGCGGAAGTTGCCGCAAGCCGATGCGATGGTGCGGAGCGGGAAATGGAGCCGCAAAGAATTCCAGGGCGTCGAGCTGCACAACAAGACGCTCGGCATCATCGGCATGGGACGAATCGGGAGCGAGCTGAGTCGACGCGCGATTGCCTTCGGCATGCGGGTGGTGGCGTTCGACCCCTATCTCTCGGTGACACGGGCGCGCGCATTGCAGGTCGAGCTCGTGGATGATCTTGGTGATTTGTTGAAAGCGGCGGACTTCATCACGCTGCACACGCCGCTCACGCCCGAGACGCACCACTTGTTAGGCGCGAAGCGGCTTGCGGAAACGAAACGCGGGGTTCGCATTATTAATTGCGCGCGCGGTGGATTGATCGACGAAGCGGCGCTCGCCGACGCGATGCAAAGCGGACAGGTGGCAGCCGCCGCGCTCGATGTCTTCGAGACAGAACCGCTCGAAGCGGATTCGCCGCTGCGGCAGCTGCCGAATCTCGTCCTGACGCCGCATCTTGGCGCGTCGACGGCCGAGGCACAGGAGAGCGTCGGCATTGAAATCGCACAGTCGATTCGCGCGGCATTGCTCGAGGGCACGATTAGGAACGCGGTGAACATGCCAAACCTCGACGCGAAGACGCTTGCCATCATCGGCCCGCATCTCCGGTTCGGTGAGAAGCTCGGCCGGTTCCTGTCGCAGCTCGCGCCGAAACGCGCCGAGCGATTGAACATCAACTACAGCGGCAAAGTGAACGAAGTCGACACGACCGCGATCACCCGCTCGGTGTTGAAAGGCTTTCTGCAGGCCGCTGGAGGAACGGAAGTGAACGACGTCAACGCACCCGCGTTTGCGGAGGCGCACGGCCTCAAGGTCACGGAAACGCGACTGAGCGCGCTGGGCGATTATACGGATCTGCTGGAGCTCTCCGTCACCGCTGAAGGCAAGACGATCTCTGTTGCCGGTGCGTTTTTCGGCGCGACTCCGCGGATCGTGAGCGTCAACAGCCGACCGGTTGAAGCCCGTCCCCAAGGCGTCGTGCTGGTGCTCGAGAATACGGACCGTCCCGGCATCGTTGGTCGCATCGGCACACTGCTCGGCGAGCACGGCGTCAACATTGCGACGATGTCGTTGAGCCGGAACGAAGCCGGCGGCACGGCGTTAACGGTGCTGAATCTCGACACGGTCCCGGATGACGAACTGCTCGCGGCGATCCGCGGCAGCGAAGACATCCGCTCCGCGCAAGTGGTGCAATTGTAAGGCGCGACGCGGCCAAACTTCGCTGTTCGAGCGAATCAGATTCCGTTAGCTTCAACACTTAATCGATCCCCCTCTATGACAGCACTCCTCTGGACCATCATCATCGGCGCCGTGATCGGCGTTGTGGCAAAACTCCTCACGCCAGGGCGCGATCCGGGTGGTTGCATCATCACGATCCTCCTCGGTATTGCCGGCTCGTTTCTGGCGGGCTTTCTCGGCCGCGCGATGGGCTGGTATGCGGAAGGTGAGCCTGCTGGTTTTATCTTCTCGGTCGTCGGCGCAATTATCCTGCTGCTGATCTACCGGATGGTCTTCGGTCGGAAGAAGTAGCGAGGCTGCCAGACTGTAGGGGAAGCTGCTACCTTCCCCAGATTCTGAAACACGGGAAGCTGACAGCTTCCCCTAAAGCTCAAGTCACCGCGCGCGCGGCGCGACTTGCATCGCCGGTGATGCAATGCGCTCGTCTCGCGTGGAAAGAAAGCCGCGCAAGCTCGCGATCATCGCCGCGTTCGCGGCGGTCTATCTTGTCTGGGGCTCGACTTATCTCGGCATCCTCTTTGCTATTGAGTCAATCCCGCCGCTCCTCATGGCGGGCACGCGTTACTTCACTGCCGGCATCATCATGTACGCGATCGCGCGCTGGCAGGGCGCACCACGATCCGGTTGGGCAGATTGGCGGACGGCGGCAATCGTCGGTGCAGCGCTGCTGCTCGGCGGCAATGGCGGCGTCACGCTCGCCGAGCAATATATCGCATCGGGTCTCGCGGCGGTGGTCGTCGCGACAGTCCCGATCTACATGGTGCTGCTCGGCTGGATCACTGGCTCGGCGGCGCGGCCGACGCCGATTGTCTGGCTTGGCCTTGCGGGCGGATTCTCCGGTGTCGCCTTGCTGCTCGCGCCGTCTGCAAAGCTCGTTGATCCAATGCATCCCCACGCGACAACTGGAATGATCATCCTGCTCGTCTCGTCATTCGCGTGGTCAGCCGGTTCGATCTATTCGCGGCGCGCGCAGAACGCGCCGTCGCCATTTCTCGCCGCCGGCCAGCAGATGCTTTGCGGCGGCGCGTTGTTGATGCTGGGCGGAGTCATGCGGGGCGAGCTGCGCGGCTTCGAACCGGCCAACGTGACGGCGCATTCGGTGGCGGCGTGGATCTACCTCGTGCTCATCGGCGCGATCGTGGGGTTCACCGCCTATATCTGGCTGCTGCGACATTGCGATCCCGCAAAGGTCGCGACGTATGCTTATGTGAACCCGATCGTTGCCGTGCTCCTGGGCGCTGCGTTTGCGGGAGAGAAGCTAACGACGCGGACGGTCATCGCGGCGGCGTTGATCATTGGTTCGGTCGCGCTCGTCATCACGGTCGGCGAACGGAAAGTGGCGACGGGCGCAGCGGCCGCCACCGCACCTGTCGCGCGCGCCGGCTGAGCGCGCGCGAAATTACTCCGTCGCGATCGCGCTCTTGCGGTCCGTCTGGTCAAAGTACCGCACCAGCGCTGCCGCCGCGGTCGACGACTCCGGCACGAGCGCGAGCGCCGGCTGGCCTTTCGCCTTCAATGCGTCGTTCACCTTCGGCAACTCCTGCGTGCTCACCTGCTCGAACTCCTTTGTCACTTCGTCGAGCTGGCGCTTGAGCGTGTCGATGTAGGCGATCAGGTAATCGCCCGGCTTTCCTTCGTAGCTGAGGATCGCGCCGTAGAGTTGATCCGTGTGCTCGCGCAGGCGCTCCTCGCCCGTGATCGCGCCGCCTTCGGTCGTCGCGACGATCTGCTTGCGCACCGCGTCTATCTTGCCTTCGAAATCCGCGAGCGTTTTCCGCAGCTCGTCGCCTTCGGGCAATGCCTTCATCGCCTTCGCGACCGCAACGCGCAGCGGCATGATGCGATCCATCAGCGCGCTCTCCGCACCGAACAGCGCATGCACGCGCATCGCGGCATCGTATTGCGCCTTTCGATCGGCCGCGGTGAACTTCGCGCGTCGATCGAGCCCGACGTTGAGTTTCGTCTCAGAAACCTTGTCGCCCTTCGTCATCCGGATCGTGTAGGTGCCCGGCAATACGCGTGGTCCCCGCGTGCCAGCGAAGGCGAGCTGCGCCGCCGGCGGAACACGGGGCGGCTTTTCCTGCATGCTCCACGTCACGCGATTCAATCCCGAGCGCTTGCTCGCGGGCAGCGTGTCAACCACGCGACCAGAGGCGTCGAGCACCTCGATCTTCAGCTTGCCGAACAGATGCCGCGTCCGCTGGTAGTAAGTAATGACCGCCGCATTAGGCGGATTCTCGCCGACGAAAACGGCGGAGCCATTCGCCCAGCCGCCCTGGCCCTGGATGCGCTGCTGCACTGGTCGCGCAGTGACGAAAGCGCTCTCCTGCGCGAGCAGCTCAGGCGTTAGCGCGCGCAGCGGCGTGATGTCGTCCACGATCCAGATGCCGCGGCCGTGGGTGCCGAGCACGAGCTCGTTATCGCGCGGCTGAATCGCGATATCGCGCACGGCGACGGCGGGGAAGCGGTTGCCTTTGAATTGCGCCCACGTCTTGCCGGTATCGACCGAAACCCACAGGCCGAACTCGGTCCCGAGGAACAGGATGTTCGGCTTCACGGTGTCTTCTTTGATGACGTGGGCGTAGCCTTGGACGCCGGAGAGTTCCTGCGGCGACACGAGAGGCGTCCACGTTTTCCCAAAGTCTCCCGTGCGATAGAGGTACGCAGTGTGGTCTCCAAACGTGTGCCGATCGAACGTCGCGTACGCGGTCCCCGGCTCAAAGTTGCTCGCCTGAACCCAGCTCACCCATGAATTCGGCGGCAAGTTCGGCACATTCGCGACGACGTTCGTCCAGTTCTTCCCGCCATCACGCGTGACCTGCACGTTGCCATCATCGGTGCCAACCCAGATGACGTTCTTGTCTTTCGGCGACTCCGAGATCGAGTAGATCGTCGTGTGCATTTCGGCCGCGGAGTTGTCGACCGTGATACCGCCGGATAGTTCCTGCTTCTGCTTTTCCGGATCGTTCGTCGTCAGGTCCGGCGAGATGCGATCCCACGTCTGGCCCTGGTTCTTCGAGCGGAAAAGGAACTGCGAACCGATGTAAATCGTCCCCTTCTCCGTCGGCGACAACGCGATCGGCGTGTTCCAATTCCAGCGCAGCTTCTCTTTGTAGTTCGGCTTCGGCTGAATCTGCCGGCCCTGCAGCGTTTTGCGGTTGATGCGCGCGATGAAGCCGCCCTGATATTCCGCGTAGACGTAATCGGGATCAGCCGGATCGGCGAACATCCAAAAACCGTCGCCGCCATACATGTTCTCCCAACGCGAGTTCGTGATGCCGCCCGGGTACTGCGAATCGCCGACCCACGAGCTGTTGTCCTGGAGACCGCCGTAGACGCGATACGGATCCGCGTCATCAACGCTCACGTGATAGAACTGCGAGATCGGGAGGTTCTCGCCTTTCCACCATTTCGTCCCGCCGTTGTAGGAGTACCAAATGCCGCCATCGTCCCCGGCGATGACGGTCTGCGGATTGGTCGGATCAACCCAGAGCGCGTGCATATCGCCATGCGCACCCTGGAATCCGCCGACAACCGTGAAGCTCTTACCTGCGTCATCACTCATGATGAGGTTTCCATTATCCTTGAAGACGCGATCGGGATTCTTCGGATCAACCGTCATCCGCGCGAAGTAGAACGGCCGCCAGACCATCCAGGTGGACTTGTCGCGCTCGTCCCAGGTGGCGCCGCCGTCATCGGAAACGAAGAGCGCGCTGTCTTTCCCTTCGACAAAGCAGTAGACGCGTTGCGCGTTTGACGGCGCGTGATTCACCGCGAGACGGCCGTACGGCTTCGTGGGGAAGCCTTTCGCGTTTTCTGGTGTGACTTCGGTCCAAGTCGCGCCGCCATCGGCAGTGCGGAAGAGCCCGCTCATCGATTCCGCCTCCGGGCCGTCCCCGCCCGAGCGGAACGTCCAGCCTTTGCGCCGGAAATCCCACATGCTGGCGAGCAGCACGTTCGGGGTACTCGGGTCCATCGAAATGGTCGAGCAACCGGTGGAAAGATTGCCGCCCTTCAGGATGTGCTGCCAAGTGCGGCCGCCATCGGTCGTCTTGTAGAGGCCGCGATCCGGCGAGTCGCTCCAGAGCGCGCCCGGCACCGCGACGTAAACCACATCGCTGTTCTCCGGACTCACAATGATTTGCGCGATGCGCTCGGAATTCGGCAGCCCCATCCGCTGCCACGTGTCGCCGTTGTCGGTCGACTTGTAGATGCCGTTGCCGATCGACACGCTGTTGCGCGTCCACGATTCGCCCGTCCCCACCCAGACGACTTTCGAATTCTTCGGATCGAGCGCGATCGCGCCGATCGATTGCACCGGCTGCTCGTCAAAGATCGGCTTGAAGATCGTGCCGCCATCTTCGCTCCGCCAAACGCCGCCACTCGCCGCGCCGACGAAGATCTTGATCTTGCCGTTCGGCTCGCGGTTCGCCGCCATCGCGGAGATGCGGCCGCTCATGGCGGCGGAGCCAATGTTCCGCGCGCTGAGGCCGGAAATGGTGCCGGAGTTATAGGGAGCCTGCTGCGCGTGCGCGAAGCCGGCGGTGAGGAGAGCGGAAGCTGCGAGAAGATGTGAGAAGCGCATGGGTGATTAAGGAAAGGTTATTTCGAAGCGGTCGCCGGCATTTTGAATGCGGTCTCGTCGAGCGGCAGATTTGCCTCCGCTTTTTCGATGATGATCTTCTGCTTGTCGGATGTGCCTTTCGGCGCCGCCTCGATTGAGAATGGAACGAAGACGCCGTTCACCTTCTCGTAGTCGCTCAGGTCCGTCTCAATCTCGACCTGATTCCCGTGCTCTGTGCGCTGGCTCAGGATGCGGATCTCGAGAAAGTGATCGGGATCGAGGAAGACGTAGTTCACGTCGCCGCTCTTCCGCGTGACCTTGAGCTTGTGCGCTTGTGTCCCGTCGACGTCTTCGGTGCCGAGATACTCGACCTGGCTGCCCTTCTCCTTCCAATCGATCAGCGGCCCGTCGACCTCGGAATCTTCGATCAGCGACTTCGTGTCATCGGCCGACATTTTCTCCGGATCTTTGCGACCCTGAAACGGCGCGATCTTCCAGCCTTCCGTGCCGTCGAATGCCTGGACCATCGTCATCCCCTGGAGGCTGTATTCGTTGCGCACCGATCCCGGCCGGCTCTTCGTCTGCGCGAAACCGAACTCGAGCTGTCCCTGGTTGACGAGCATCTTGCCGGTCAGTTTGATCGACTTCAGCGCGCGCAACGCTTCGCTGCCGCCCTTCGCCTCGGCGTTTTTCGCGACGAGTTGATCGACGGTCATCTGCTTAGTTTCCTGCGCGTGCGTGAGCGGGGTGAGTAACGCTCCAGCGGTTAAGAGAGTGAGAAGGCGTAGGTTCATAAGGAGCGAAGTCGGCGGGTAGCAGTCGTTAGGCAAGGAGAAGCCGTTCGTTCAAACTATTGCGAGCGGCGAAAGAAATCGGTGCGACCACGCGGAGTTGTCGGCTATCGCACAGTGCATGCCAAAGCTCTGTCGCATATCGATCATACTGGCCGGCTGAAACTTACGGGCGCAAGCGCAATTCTTCATCGGCGCGTCGTGTGCCGCTTTCGGGAAATGCATGTTCCGGAAATGGGAAGATTTGTTGGCGAATATCAACTCGGCCGGCGCGCGCTCTCTTCGATGCTGCGCAAGCGAAGCGAAAAGCTCGTCGCGACCATACCAATCGAGAAGAAAGTGATCGCAATCCCGCAGCAAAGTGAAGCGTGGCTTGCCGCCAGCGTTGATCGTCGAATTTGATCGGCAGGCCGCAGAGCCCTCAACTGGCACTGCTCTGCCGCAGCTCCTCGAGCTCCTGGCGCACGCGATCAATCGCGGCGGCGCGGTGATTCCCGGCGCCGTTTGCCACCTCCTGCTCGGCGAGCTTCGTCAATGCCATGAGATGCGCCGTGTGCAACGCGAGCTTCGCCGGCACCGCGATATCCGGCTTAACGCCTGTGCCTTCCCAGTTCGTCATGGTGATCGGATTGCGCGCCCGACCTGTCGGCACCGAAATGCGAAAGCGGTCATCAAGTTCGAAAAACGTCACCGGATTTGCTCCGCCGCCCGTCGTCTCGCCCACAAATGTCGCCCGCTTCAGGTTCGCGAGGTTGTAGGCGAACTCCTCCGCCGCCGAGAACGTGAACCCGCTCGTCAGCACATAGACATCTTTCCCGGCGTAGCGCCTTCCCGCGACCTCCTTCGAGGTCCAGAACTGCTGCTGCACCTCGCCATCGCGGTCGAGGAAATCGTTCAGGTGCACCGGCTCGCCCTCGAGCAGGTACGAGATCAATAGCGCCACCATCGCGGCGTCGCCGCCACCGTTCTGCCGCAGGTCGATCAGGAGCGCGTCCGTCTCGGCGATCGAATTCATCGCCTCCGCGGCTTTGCTCGCAGCGAGTGAGGCGGGCGAAAACGACCGCAGATCGATGTAACCTATGTTGCCCGGCAGCCGTTCCACGCGCGCGAAGCCGAAACTGCCGTCGGCCCTGTCGTGCGGGAGGCGGCGCGTTGGAACGGCGCCGGATTGGGAATGCTGTACCCGCAAATGCTTATCGCGGCTGATCGCCTGCAGATCGGCGGTTAGCTTCGCCGCCAAGGCGGACGCGCTGTCGATGCTCTCGTATTCGTGACGCGCCACGCGCTCGCGAATCGCCTTCTCCATCGCGACGCCCACTTCTGGAAAAACGTACGAGGTGCGCACGTGCCGGACCGTCTGCTCGATGACGCGTGCGCGGCTCGCCGCATCGACAGAATCATCCGGCGCGCCAAGAGCAGCCGCGGTCGCGCAACAAACGCTGGCTACCGCAGCCGCTCTCGCCCACCAAGCTCCCACGATCACTTCTTGTTGAACACGCGCTTCGATTGCATCTGCCCTTGCTTGCCCGCGAGATCCATCTCAATCGTCAGCGTCTTGCCATCGGGCGAGATCCGCCAGGTCCGTTTGCCTTTGATTTCATCCGCACCTTCGTCGGTTTTCACCGTCGCATGTTCGGTCGTGTCAAAACCGCTTCCGTTAGCCGACCACGTCGCGACTCGCTTCCCCTTCGCCGTCCCGTCGCCGCCGATGATCGTCGGCGTGAACTCCGTCTCCTGGCCGCTCACGACATAACTATCGGTGGACGTGCGGTCGCCTTGATTGCCACGGACCTTGATCTCGACCTCCAGGCGATCGCCCTCCTGTCGCACCGTCATGACCTGGCGCATGTCACCGGGAACACCTTCGCTCTTCTTCGGATCGAGCTCCCACGTGCCGCTGAAATCCGGCTTCGGCGGCTCGCAAAACGCGGAGCCGGTGGTCGAAAGGATTGCCAAGGCGACGGCGAGTACTGTTTTGTAGCGCGTGATTGTGTTCATTCCGAAGAGCGTCACCGGGAAATGACTGTAAGTCAAATCGAGTCACGAGTCATGACGGCGAAACCTGCCGCTGATCCCGCGACACGCGAGGACCTCATCCTCGATGCGGCCGATCGTCTGCTCGCGCGCTACGGCTACAAGAAGATGACGGTGGAAGATGTCGCGAAGGAAGCCGGTATCGGCAAAGGGACGGTTTACCTTCATTTCCCCAGCAAGCAGGAGGTGGTGCTTTCGCACGTCGATCGCATCGTGCGGCGATTGATCGTGCAACTTCAGGCGATCGCCGATAACGACAGCCCGCCACCCGACCAGCTGCGAGAGGTGCTGCGGCTGCGCGTGATGCTCCGTTTCGATGCGGTGCAGGATTACACCCAGAGCATCAGCGAAGTACTACGCGACTTGCGGTCAAATCTGCTGGAGCGCCGCCAGCGTCATTTCGAGCAGGAGGCGAAGGTCATCGCCTCCATCTTGCGCGCGGGACAACGCACGGATCTTTTCCGCCGCGCCGACCCGCTCGCGACGGCGCGGGTGCTGATCGCCGCCACCAACTCGCTGCTGCCGTTTAGCCTCAGCACCCGCGAGCTCGGCAAGCGCCGGGAAGTGCAAGCTACGGCCACCCGCATCGCAGAGCTGCTCGTCGACGGGTTGCGGCCACGCTAACCGCTCCATCACACCACGTGCTCTCCCGCCTCCTCCGCCTCGACTTCTTCGAACGTTACCGCGATTACGCGCCGCTCTTCCTGCGGCTGCTGATCGGCATCTTCATCATCCACGGCGTGCAGGACAACATCCTCAGCAGCGAACGCATGGCCGAGTTCGAGAAGTTCCTCGCGGCGCGCGGCGTGCCGGCACCCGCGGTGGCCGCGCGTCTCTCGGTCTACGCACAATTCATCTGCGGCGTCTCCATTCTACTCGGCGCGTGGATTCGCCTCACGTCGATCGTGTTCATCATCAACTTCATCTTCGCGATCGTTATCGCGCACCGTGGCCATTCCTTTCAGCTGATGTTTCCGGCGTTGATGATGATCGCAGCCGGGTTGTTCTTTCTCTTCAACGGCGCCGGCCGGCTGTCGATTGATGCGCTGTTCGACCGGCGCGACGTCAGCAGATAGGACGTTGTCCAAGTCGCGATGTTGATCGCGTTTCACAAGCCGTACGGCGTCCTGTCGCAATTCACGTCCGGCGGCTCGCGGCATCGGACCCTCGCTGATTTCGGATTCCCAAAAGGTGTTTACGCGATCGGTCGCCTGGATGCTGAAAGCGAAGGCCTCCTGCTGCTGAGTGACGAGCCGGAGCTGAATGCGCGGCTTCTCCATCCGGGCAATGCGCACGTGCGGACGTATTGGGCGCAGGTTGAGCGCGTGCCGGATGAACGCGCGCTTCAGCAGCTCGAGGCAGGCGTGATGCTCGGAGGACGACTGACCCTCCCCTGTCGCGCCTTCATGCTCGATCCGCAGCCGAACGTTCCGCCGCGCGACCCACCGATCCGCTTCCGGAAAAATGTGCCGGACACCTGGATCGCGCTGGAACTCGTCGAAGGCAAAAACCACCAGGTGCGCAGGATGACCGCTGCCGTCGGTCATCCGACGCTCCGGCTCATCCGGGTGCAGATCGGCAGATTCGCGCTCGGCGATCTGCGCGCGGGCGAGAAGCGGATCTTATCCAACGCGGAAGGCCGTCAGCTATTCGAGCGCTGGGCTGGGCGCTGAAATCAACGCGAGATACTCCAGCGCACCCGCTTCATCCATGCGGTGCTGAAGCAACCCGATGTGGTCGTCGGGCCGGATCAGACACAGGAACTCGCCGGCGAGGCCATAGAGCGCGCGAAAGTCGCCGTGCACATCCTCAAGCGCCGGGTGCGGATGCAATGTCGGAGCGGCTTCGCCAATCATAAACGCCTCCATGCCAGCATCGGCCAGAGAGCGGATGACACGCGGGATCCTAGACTCGGCGCCAGCGCTCGCTGACGTTCCGATGAGCGCGATCGGCCGCATCGGCTCGAGTAATCGGAAGAGCGTCGTCATCTCACCGGTCTCGCGGATTCGAAAGGCGACATCCGGCGCGCGATCCCCCGCGCGAAGGGCCGATCGCGGCCGCCACCCGGCGGCATCTTCGCGCGCGAGCGTGCAACCACGGTAGTTCACATGGAGCTGGGACAGCTTCGCGAACATCTTCTGCTGCACCCACGGATTGCGCATGATCGGCAGCAAAAGCAGGTCGCGAAACAGACGAGTCCTGAAGCTGGGTGCGAGAAGCACGGTGGTCGTTCGGTCGGTCTCCCTCAGCACCTCGCGAGCTTTCGGGAGTCGCTCTTCCTGGTACGTGTCGAGGAGGGATTCCGGCGCGCCGCCGATCACGCACGCCAGCTTCCAGGCGAGGTTCGTCGCATCCAGGATGCCGGTGACAATCCCCTGGCCACCCGTCGGGCTGTGCGCGTGCGCGGCGTCACCAGCGAGGAAGACGCGTCCGGCGCGATACCGATCGACCATTCGACAGTGGATGCGGAACTCGGAGATCCACGAGGGATTGCTGATCCTGAGCTGCGATTCGCCTGTGCGCTGGAGCATGATTTCGCGGATCTCATCGAGTGTGACCGAAGTCTGCTCGCCGGATCGAGCGCCCGCGGCCGACGTGACATCGACGAGCAGGCGCCACGTCTTTGGCTTCGGCAAAGGCAACGCGGCGAAAGATCCTTCCTTATGCAACCACACGTAGTTTTCGCCATGCGCGAGAGGCCCCTCCATCTCCACATCAGCGAGGAAGAACGCCAGCGGATACGTCTTACCGGTAAAGCCAATCCCCGCCTGTTTGCGAATGGCGCTGTGGACTCCTTCGCAACTGACGAGCCAGCTGCAGCGGAGTATCTCGTCTGCGCCGTCAGGTCGCTTCAACTGGCATACGACCTCGCCTTCACTCTGCGCGAAGCTGATGAATTCGGTGCTCCATTCCACATGCCCGCCGCGCTCGCGCAGCAGCTCGCCGAGGATGTTCTCCGTCTCGCTTTGCGGGATCATGATCGCGCGCGGTTCGAACGCATCGCGGCCACTCTGACGTCGCGCGGGCCGAAAGCGCAGCTGCACGAGCCGTCGGTCACCGGCGAAGATGTTCACCGCAGTCGGGTTTCCGCCGCGCGCGAGGAACCGATCAGCGACGCCCATGCACGCAAGCATTTCGGAGACGCGGTATTGCAAACCGATCGCCTTCGAGGTGGTGGAAGGACCCGGTTTCTGATCAATGATGCGAACCGCGACACCGAGCCGCAGCAAGTGACAGGCGAGCGCCAATCCCGTCGGCCCCGCGCCCACTATCAGAACTTGGACGTGCGGGTTCATCGCCCGCAGTCTAACAGATCGCGCTCACGAGGCGACGCGCCGCCACAGTGATGGCGCGGCGTGATTGACTTTTCCGAACAGAAGCGCACCGTCGGAAGTTCACCGGCGGGGCGACGGACGGCGTGACGATTCGCAACGATTGTCACCTCGGACCAGGTTTTCGCCGGGCGAATTTCGGGGGTATAGCTCAGTTGGTAGAGCGCTTCGTTCGCAATGAAGAGGCCAGGGGTTCGAATCCCCTTACCTCCACCAATGATCGGCCGGACGGCGTGCTTTGCGCGCACCTCGGTGCACTTCTGACAAAGCGACGGCGTGCAGCAGAGTAGTGTCTCGATTCCGGCTTGCTTGACCCGCGCGCGCGGCATTCGGCATTCGAATCTTCTACAGTTCATCACCGACATTTCGGCTGAACGATGGCCGTCGCTGCTCGTCAAACAGCGGGCGCGACAGCTTCCCCACAACCATCCAACCTTATGAAGTACAAATTCCATCTCCTCGCCGCCGCTTCGGTCGCGGCCATCGCGTGCATTGGCGCTCCAACCGCCCTCGCACAGGGAACCGCATCCTCCTCACCATCGCCGACCGCGAAGGCGTCCCCGGCAGCAACAGCCGCTGCCTCGGACTCCACGACCGCGGCGACGAAGCCAGCGCGTGCGATCCCGTTCCGCGGGACTGCGACCGCAGTGGATCAATCGGCCAAGACGTTCACGATCGCCGGCAAGTCGAGCTCGCGCGTGTTCAAGGCGACCGACAGCACGAAGATTACCAAAGCCGGTGAGCCGGCGACCTTCGCGGATCTACCGGACAATGAGCCGGTGACTGGTTCCTATCGCAAGATGGAAGACGGCACGCTCGAACTCAACAGCCTGAAGATCGGCGGCAAGACCGATGCTGAGAAAGCAAAGTCAGCCACAAAGAAGTCGAAGAAGAAGAAAGCTTCCGAGGACGAAGAAGCGCCTACGAGCGAAGAAGAATAGTCGTCTCGCCTTTTGGCAATCGAAAAGCCTGTGGTGGAAACGCCACAGGCTTTTTGCTTTCACGCGATTGCCTTCGCGGCGGCACGCAAATCTGCGAGGAAGAGGCCGTACTCGCGCGCGCGGGATTCTTCATCCGGCTGGCGAAGGAGCGACGATGGGTGAACGGTCGCGAGCACGCGCGGCGCCAACGGCGATTCCAGGACAACACCGCGCTGCTTCGTGACACGAAACGCCGGCCCGAAGATCGCCTGCGCCGCCGTTGACCCGAGACAAACCAGGAGCTTCGGCCTAACGAGACGCAGCTCCGCTTCCATCCACGGGCGACACGCGGCGATCTCGCGCGAGTTTGGCTTCTGGTGGATGCGACGCTTACCACGCGGCTCCCATTTAAAATGCTTCACCGTGTTCGTGACATAGACGTCGTCGCGTGGGATCCCCGCTTCTTCGAGCGCGCGATCGAGGAGCTTGCCGGCAGGGCCGACGAATGGTTTTCCGGCGAGATCTTCCTGATCGCCCGGCTGTTCGCCGAGCAACATCAGCTTCGCGCGTTTCGGCCCCTCGCCGAACACGGTCTGTGTGCCGCGTTTGTACAAATGGCAGGCGGTGCAGACGCGCGCCGCTGCTTCGACTTCGCGCAGGTCCGACGTGTCGGGCACAGGCGCCGGGCGCCAATCCGTCTCGTCGGAATCAGCTGCCTTGCTCGCGCTTCGTTTGACCATCGCTTCGACTCTTCGCGGAGCTTCCTGCAGCAACGACGGGATCAGCGCAGCTTCCGGGAGATTGCTCCAGTACTTCATCGGCATCTCGGTCTGCATCGCGTGCACCTTTACGCGGGCGGGGTTGAAAATGTTCGCGTAGTAGGTCAGCCAAAGCGGCTCGACATTCTCGTCGCTCGGCGCGTGCGAGCGATCGACACCATCGCTAAAGGTCACGTCGGCGCCGTTCCAATGCGCGCATCGATCCGGTGTCAGAATCGACCACCGCATCGAGGCGAAGCGCTCGACGAAAAAGCGAGCGTTGAACTCGACAATATGATGCCCCGGCTCGAACACGCAGCAGCAGATCGCGCGGCGCTTTGTTCAAGTCGACCGGAAACGCGTGACGGTTTCGGAGCGCCCAGCCGAGCTTCGGATCGACGCCGAGATTGAGGTTCGGTGCGGCGGGAGTTGTCAGCTCGTGCGCCTCGAAGCCGTAGAACCGAATCAGCCAGTCGGCCTGGTAGAGCCGGTGCTCACGGACGCGCGGCGGCGCGACGAGCGGCAACTTGCTGGTAGCGTCCGGAATCGGACTGAACGCGGAGTAATAAACGCGCCGCAGCTTTTGCTTCGCGTATAACGAAGCCGCTTGCGCGAGGATGGTCGCATCTGGCGCGTCGGTCGCACCGACGATCATCTGTGTGCTTTGACCAGCCGGTGCAAATGCCGGCGCTTTCCTGCTCTCGCGGCGCTCGGCTTTTGCCCTCGTGATGCGATCACGTATGCGGCTCATCGCCGCTTCCGTATTCTTGAAGCTCTTCTGCGGTGCCAACTGCTCGAGCGCGACTTCGGTCGGCAGCTCGAGGTTGATGCTGAGCCGATCCGCCCAACGTCCCGCCTCGCCGATCAGCGCGGGCGAAGCCTCGGGGATCGTCTTCAGATGAATGTAGCCGCGGAACTGATGTTCGGTGCGCAACGTGCGCGCGACGGCGACCACCTGCTCCATCGTGTAATCTGGATTGCGGATAATGCCGGAGCTGAGGAACAGCCCCTCGATGTCATTGCGCCGATAAAAATCGAGCGTCAGCCTAACGACTTCTTCAGGTGTGAACCGCGCCCGCTGCACATCGCTGGAGATGCGGTTGATGCAGTAGAGGCAATCGTAGATGCAGTAGTTCGTGAGCAGGATCTTGAGCAGCGAGACGCAGCGGCCGTCCGGCGTGTCGCTGTGGCAAATTCCAGAACCGGTCGTGGAGCCGAGGGCGCCCGAAGCGCGCGAGTTGCGCTTCGTCGTCCCGCTACTCGCGCACGATGCGTCGTACTTCGCCGCGTCGGCGAGGATTGCCAGTTTCTTCGTCAGGTCCATTATTTCCCCGGAAGGTACGCGCCCGGCAGCATTTCAGATGCGCGCGCGAGCTGCTCTTACGTTCGCATGAACACGATTGAAACTCCTCGGCTAATTCTGCGCGAATTCACTCCCGCAGACCTGGATCGCTTCGCCGAGTTATCGGCAAATCCCGGGTTCATGCAGTTCTCCAGCAAAGGCGCGATGTCGCGCGACGATGCCGCGGCGCTGTTCGAGCGCATCCTCGCTCCCGCGCGAGTCGGCAAGCCGACGCAGTTCGCGGTGATCATCCGCGAGACCCGTGAACTAATCGGCTATTGCGGCTTCTTCCTGCAGAACGTCGATGACGTTGACGAGCTCGAGATCGCCTACCGCCTGCATCCCGACTCCTGGGGTCGCGGCATCGGCAGCGAAGCCGCTAGCGCCGTGCGCGATCATGCGTTCGGCACGCTCGGAGTCGATCGCGTGATCTCGATCATTCATCCCGACAACAAACGCTCACAACGTGTCGCAGAGAAGAACGGCCTTTCGGTCGAAAAGGAGACGCAGTTCCGCGGCTTTCACGTCCTGATCTACGCACTCACCCGGGCGGAGTGGCAGGCCGCGCGTGCCGACGGATGAACTCATCGGCGAGCGCGCGATAAGCGCGCGCGCCCACGCCATTCGCATCGTACTCGAAGATCGATTTTCCGAAGCTCGGTGCTTCGCTCAAGCGCACCGTCCGCGGAATGACGGTCTCGTAAACACGATCGCCGAAATGCTCGCGCACCTCCGCTACGACTTGCCCGCTCAGGTTCGTTCGCGCGTCGAACATCGTCATCACAATGCCGGCGATCTCCACGCGATCGTTCGCGCCAGAGTTCCGGATTTGATCGACGACGCGCACGATTTTCACCAAGCCCTCGAGCGCAAAAAACTCGCACTGGATTGGCGTCAGCAATTCATCCGCGGCGGCGAGCGCGTTCGTCATCAAAATGCCTAACGACGGCGGGCAGTCGAGCAGCACGTAATCAAACGTGTCGTCCTTGCGGAACGGCGCGAGCGTTTCGCTCAGTCTCGTGAGATGACTTTCCATCCGCGCGATCTCGATCTCCGCGCCCACGAGGTCGAGATCCGCGGGGATGATGAAAATGCCGTCGTGTCGCGTCGGCAAAACCTTCTCGACCACGGATGCGTTCCCGAGCAGCGGATCGTAGATGCTTTCGCCTTCGATCTCCTGAAAACCGAATGAGCTGGTGGCGTTCCCCTGCGGGTCAAGGTCGATCAAGAGGATGCGTTGGCCGCGTTGCGCCAGCGCACAGCCGAGATTCACCGACGTCGTCGTTTTGCCGACACCGCCCTTCTGATTCGCGACGGCGATGACTTTCATGAAGCGCGCGGCACGATCAACGTCCGAAGCTCGAAGGTTCGACGGCCATCCGCTTCCTGCCAGCAAAGGTGATCCGGATCGGGCAACATCTCCGTCACCTCGAGCTCGCCGGCTTTATTGAGCCAACGATGAAAAATCTCGAGGGAGAGATAGCTCTCGAGGTCAATGTAGACTGGCTTTGTATCTTTATCGCGGCCTTCCGCGCCGCTGCGTCGTAGTGCCTGCTCCGTCGGCCGGATGTAGATGTGTCGCGGCCATCCTTTCGCCGCCCGGAGCTGCTCCACGCCGAGGACGAGATCGCGTGAGACGCCGGTGTAATCGCCGGGCGGAAGCTCGCCGACGCCGACCGTCCACGATTGCCGCTGCACAATCACGTTCCCGCAGCGCAGACGCGGCATGTGTGGCGCCCGGCCAAAATGGAAAGGATGAAATCCGAGTGGGATCAGCCACGCGCGCGCGAACGAGCCGAGATACTCACCGGAACCGAGCCGGCGCAGGCCGACATCTCCGGAGGTGTCATCGATCACGACCTCACATTCCGACGGCGGGACGACGCGCCAGCGATCATGGCCACGTTGAGCAGCGACGAAAGTCGTCAGCTCTGGCAGCGCATCGAGCACGCGCACCGCGGTGTGCGCGGTGAAATCAGCCGCGAAAAATCCGAAGTGAAAATTCGGCATTCCGAATGTCGATTGCGCCAGCGCGTTCGAGAGCGCTTCGTGGTCGGGGCAACTCCAGTAGGCGCCGTGATGCAAAATGGCCGGTGGCGGATGCAACTCGCCGAGGATCCATTGGTATTCGCCGCGCGCGACCGCTTCGGCCGATGGCGCGCTCAGCTGCAGGTCGGCTGACGGGTAGGTGTAAGCGTCGAAGCGTTCGAATTCGAAGCTCTCCCGCACGAGATTGCAGTCCGCCGCAGTCAGCTCCCATTCTTCGGCTTCCGCTCGACTGCCGAGGTGCGCGCGAAACGCCGCTTTCACTTCCTGAAACGCGATGTGCGCGAGGACGACCATGCCGGGACCGGTCAGCGGCATTTTCATGTTCGCCGAATGGCGCAGCAACGCCGGCAGGAGCAGCGCGCCGTTCGGACGCGGCGCCGTCTCAATCAGGGTTCGCAAGCCGGCTGCCACGCGGCTCGCGATGAACGCGTAGCAATCGCGCCAAAGGTCGATCCAAGGAGCCGCATCGCGCGCGACTTCCTGGAGGAGATCGTCAGCGATCGTGAAATGACATTCGCGGAAGCATTCCTCCGCCAGCGGGTTGACCGCCGCATAAAGGAAGCGGCCGCCGCGCTCGCGCTCGGTTCCGAGTTCCAGAAAACGCGCGCCCGCTTCGCGCGAAACGTCGGTGCGTGCGGCTGCGTCGTAGGTTTGCGCGAATTGGGACGCGAGTTCCTGAAGCGGATGGAGGATGCCGAGCCAACGATCGCGCGCGGCCCCCGCACGCCAGGTCTCCACATCGGTGATTAGCTGCGCGAACGCGTACGGGTCCATGCCGGGCACCTCGGCTTCCCAGAGGAGCACGCCGCGTTCGGCGAGATCCGCGAGCGCAGGCAGATCCACGCCCAGTGCGTGCGCTGGAGTTCGTCCATCACATCGGGCGAGCGATTCGCGCGCGCCTTGATCCAGCGCGATGCTCGTCCCAGTGGCCGGGAGAAGAAACGAATTGCCTTCGATGCGGCCGCTCGGATTCAAGCGCGGCGCCAGCTCAGGCCTGATCTCCGCATCCGCATTCATCGCGACGCTGACGGTGAACGCCGCCCACCTCTCGAAGAACGCCTCACGTTTAGCGATGCCAGGCTCGGGCGCAATCCGGACGCCGGAATGACCCGGCTGCGACCGTCCCCAGCCCGAAGGACCGAACTCGCTAAACGTGTCGTTCTTTCCCGCAATGCGCTGGAGGTAGAGCAGCAGGTGCCGTTCACGTTCGCGTGCGCGTTTGTTTCGGGGCGGGAGTTCGGAGCCGTTAGTTGCGAGCGCCTCGTGCAGCAGGTCGTGGACACCGGCGGCACCGAACACGAAATAGCGCGGCAAGACGCTGCGTGCAGAATCGAGCAGCGCGATTCGCGTCTGCGCCAGCTCGCGGTCCAAGGTCTGTTGCAGCACCTCGGCCGCTTCATGAGAACGGCGCGCCGCGCGCACGAGCTCAAAGCATTCTGGCGCGCTGCAGGCGAGCTCAAACTCCTGCGGGATTGGATTCGCGCGGAGCACCTTTCGAAGCGCTTTCGCGGCGGACCGCTCGAGTCGACCCTCGGCGCTTGTCAGGAGCTGCTCCGCCGCGGCGAGGGCATTCGTCAATTCCATTCGCCGCGCCAGAAATACGCGGGCCGCCGCGATCGTCCCGCGGGTCTCGAGCCGCTCGACGACATCAAAAGGCACTCCCGCTAACCGGATTAAAAAAAGCGGGGCGACGGCGTAGCCGGACACGGCGTCACAGAAACGGAAGCGACTGGCGGTGACAAGCGAAACAACGCGCGGCCGTTGCATCGGCTGCGTTCACGACTCATCTCGACAGGTGCGAATGCGCACCTCTCGATGATGACGCACGACTATTCGGAGATCAGCGGCAGCCGGATCGTGAACGTCGTGCTGACGTCGGGCGTGCTGTCGACCTTGATCGACCCGTGATGATCTTCCACCACTTTCTTCGTGATGTAGAGACCGAGGCCGGTGCCGCTCTTGCCCTGCCGGGTCGTGAAATACGGCTCGAAGATCTTCGGCATTTGCGCAGGCGTAATGCCGCTGCCGGTATCTTCCACGCGCACATCGACGTAAAATTCTTTCCGCGCGCACGCGACGGTGACCGAGCCTTTTTTCTCGGCCGCGGCTTGGACCGCGTTGACGATCACGTTTTGGATCGCGCGTTTCAGTTGCACCGGATCGCCGAGCAACATGCACGGATCTTCGCTGATCTGGCCGGTTAAGCTCACGCCGCTTTGCGCGGCGATTGATTCCACACCTTTCACCACTTCGCGCACAACGGCCGAACCGGAGATCGGCTTGTGCGGCGCCGCTTCGACGCTGCCGTAGCTCTGCCACATCGTGAGCAACTCGCGGCAGAGCCGCACATTCTGCTCGATGATGTTAAGCTCCTTCGCGGAGGCGGCGCTCTGTGCCGGTTGCTCTCTCTCAGATTGCTCCAGTTTCTTCGCGAGCAATTGCACGTAACCCCAGACGATCGTGAGCGGGTTGCTGAGATCGTGGACGAACTCAGCGGACGCCTGGCCAAGCGAGGCGAGGTGTTCCTTTTGCGCAAGTTCCTTGAGGAGGCGGCTGTTGAGCTCCTTGATTTCGCTCGCCGCGCTTTCCGCGGTACGGTGGAGTCGCGTGCGCTCGACGTTCCGGCTGATGACATCGCGCATTTCGGTCGCGTCGAATGGCTTGCTGATGTAGTCGTTCGCGCCGAGCCGCAGCGCTTCCTGCGCCGTCTCGAGCGCGCCGAATCCCGTCAGCATAATCACGGCGACATGCGGATCGATTTCCCGGATCCGACGCAAGCCATCGATGCCATTCGTGCCGGGCATGCGGATGTCGCTGACGATCGCGTCTGGCCGTTTCTCGCGCAGCAGGCGAATGCCCGCCTCGACGGAATTCGCGGTGTGCACCTCGTAATTCGGCTTCAGAAGCATGCGCAAGCTCTCGCGTGGCCCGACTTCGTCATCAATGACGAGTACTTGGGGAAGGTCATTGGCACTGGTCATACGTGGTGGACGGGAAAAAGAAAGCTAAGCGGGTGCCAATCCTTCACTTATAATGCGGAACCGCCCGGGCGACGGACAACGGGCGAATAGTCGCGGGAAATCGTGACGAGTTCAAGATCATCTTGTGAATAACTTTGAAATCTGCTGACAAACACCAGTCTCGCGGCAGAGTGCATGACACCGCGCGAAGTCGTTAAACCTCCAGTGCCAGCCTGCTTTCGCACATGATCAAAAGAAACCGCGTCGTCGTCACAGGCATGGGAGTACTGGCGCCGAACGGCAACAGCGTCGAAGCGTTCTGGAAGTCGCTGCTCTCCGGCAAAAGCGGGATCGGTCCGATCACGCTGTTCGACGCCAGCGAGTACAAAAGCCGCATCGCGGGAGAGGTAAAAGACTTCGACCCGGCGGATTATATCGAGCCGGAGTTGCGACCGAAGCGGATGGCGCGCCACACGCAACTCGCCTACGCGGCGACAATGATGGCGTTGAAAGACGCTGGCCTCGACATCCATGATCTCGACCTGCCAAGCCCGACGCCGGTCGTGATCGGAGTGAGCACGAGTGCGCTCGACGTCATCGAGAAGGTGTTTCACGACGTGCACGACCGCAGCCCAAACCGCGTCTCGCCTACCGCACTAGGCGCTTCGAAGCCGCAGGCGCCGGCGAACCTCATCGCCGATCGACTCGGGGTTTCTGCCAATTCCGCGACGGTGTCATCGGCGTGTCCATCGGGGCTGGATGCGATCGCGGACGCGACGGAGATGATTCGCTCCGGCTCGGCCGAAATCGCGATTGCGGGCGGCGCCGATGCTCCGATCACGCCGCTCGCGATGGCGAGTTTCGCGGCGACAGGTTTGAGCTCGATGCGAAACGACGAGCCGGAGCGCGCGAGCCGGCCGTTCGATCTCGACCGGGATTCCGGCGTGATCTCGGAAGGCGCAGGTGTGTTCGTCCTCGAGAACGCGGAGCGCGCGGAAGCACGCGGCGCGCGCGCCTACCTGGAGATCAGCGGCTACGGGAAGCAGCGCGATTTTGATTCGACGCGGCCCGCTTCTGGCTTGGAACATTCCATGAAGCTGGCGCTCGCGAACGCGAGTCAGACGGTGAACGAGGTCGACTACATCTCAGCCTATGGGCCGGGGCATCCGTTCCTCGACGCGATGGAGATCGAGATCATCAAGAAGGTGTTCGGCCAGCGGGCGCGGTTCGTTCCGGTCAGCTCGATCAAAGGAGTGACCGGCAATGCTTTGGCCGCCGGAGGGCCGTTTCAACTCCTGGCGTGCGCCCTCGCGATGCGGGACGGATTGATTCCGCCGACCGCGAACTACGAGACGGCAGATCCGCGTTGTGACCTCGACGTGGTGCCGAACCGCGCGCGGAAAGGACGGATCGATTGCGCGCTGATTAACGTCCGTGGCCTCGGCGGCAGCGCGAGCACGCTCGTCGTTGATCGCGTCCAGCCTCAATGAACAACGCGACGCTTCCGACTCTTATCGCGCTCATTGCGCAGGTCAGTCTCGGCCTTGCCGTTTTTCAGGCGAACCCGAAACGGCACTCGAACCAGTGCTTCCTCCTGCTCTCGGCGGTCGTGGCGGTTTGGCTCGGCAACCTCTACTTCGCCTTCAGTGCGAGCACGCCAGAGACAGCAGCGTTCTACATCCGCCAGGCTTCCGCTGCGGTCGTTGTCATCCTCGCGGTGCTTAATCTTCTGCGCCTCTCGATCCGTGAGCGGCAGAAAGGTTGGCCGGAGATTCTTCGACAATCGTGGCTCTGGCTCGCTCTGGCGTGCGCCGTGATCGCGTTCTGCCAGACAAAGTTCTTCCTGCAGACCGCGCAGTTTCCGGTCCAGGCCGCCGTCTTCGATCCCCTGCCCGTGCCGGTCTACGGCCGCGGCTTTCTGATTTACGCAGCCTATTTCGCCGCCGCTGCGGCCACGCTCTTTGCGAAGTACCTCCGCGACATCAAGCAGACAGCCGGAGGCGAGCGTGCGGAACTCGCGTTCATCCTGATCGGCATGCTGGCGACGGTGGCGCTGGCACTCCTGCTCGCCGTCACGTTGCGCTACTTCATCGAGCCGTCGCAGCTGATCTGGTTCGCACCGTTCCGGATCGTTCTGTTTAGTCTCGTGATCGCGTACGGGATCGCGACCCGCAAAATCATGGAGGTGGGGGTGTTTCTCCGCCGGGTCATGGGCTATCTCGTCCTCGCGACCTACATTGTCGCGCTCTACGCGCTCGTCTGGTGGCTCTCGGGTGCGGTCTTCCGGCAGGTGCTCACAATTGAGCAGGCACGATCGCTGGCGCATATCTGCGCTGCGGTTGTCATCGCTTTCGCAATGGCGCCGGCGCGCGGCTTTTCGCAATCGATCGCTGATCGGCTCTTTGGCGGCAGTCGCAGCCTCGACTTCCGGGCCACGATGAACAAGGCCGCTGACATTCTGGAATCGGTGAGCACGTTGCCCGAGTTGCTGGAGCGCTTTGCGAAGATGATCGGCGAGGCGCTCCGGAGCGATCACGTCGCCATCCTGCTCGCGGATCGCCAGACATTCGAACAGGCGTACCCGCCGATGCCAGTCGGTTCAGGCGAGGTGATTCGGCTCGAGGAATCCGATCCACTCATCACTTACCTGAAGGCGCAGCAGCAACCGATCGTGCTCGACGAACTCTACCGCATCCGCGCGACCCCGGAGCTGACAGACATCAAGCAGCGTATGCGCGATCTCCGCGCAGCCGCCGCCACCGGAATCTTTACTCGCAAGCATCTCGTCGGCGTCATGCTGCTCGGACCGCGATTGTCGGGCCGCATCTACGGCAGCGTCGAACAAAACGCGCTGCAGGTTCTTTGCGGTCAGCTCGCGGTCGCCGTGGAAAACGCACAACTCTTCACCGAGGTGCAGAACGCGAAGATCTACAACGAGACGCTGCTGCAAAACCTGACGACGGGTGTGATCGCAGCCGACGCCGACGGAAGGATCACTGTTTTTAACAAAGAAGCCGAGCAGATCACCGATCTCCCATCGCACGACGTGGTCGATCATTCGATCAGTGGGCTTCCGCCGCCGCTCAGCGCGGCGATGCGTGACACGTTGCAGTCCGGCGAGGTCCAGGAACATCGCGAAATCGTGCTTCGTTCCGGCGAAAAAGCGGTTGTTGTGCGGGCCAGCAGCTCGCTGTTTCACGCGCAGAATGGCGAGATGCTCGGGGCGCTGATGGTGCTGACCGATATCACCGCCTTGAAGCGCCTGGAGCAGCAGATCCGCCGGAGCGATCGCCTCGCGAGTCTCGGAACGCTTTCCGCGGGAATGGCCCACGAAATCAAGAACCCGCTCGTCTCGATCAAGACCTTTACGCAACTGCTGCCGGAGCGGTACCAGGATTCGGATTTCCGTGAGACGTTCTCAAATCTGATCGGTCACGAGATCGACCGCATTGATTCCCTCGTGAATCAGCTGCTCCGATTCGCGCGGCCCGCGAAGCCGCTCCTGCGGCCAATGCACGTGCACGACATCCTTGAGAAGTCGCTCATGCTCGTCGGGCACCGACTTTATCAAAAAGAAATCAAATTATCTCGTTCGTGGAACGCGGACGTTGATACCATCCGCGCCGATGCAGATCAGCTGGAGCAAGTTTTTCTCAATTTCTTCCTTAATGCCATGGACGCGATGAAGCAGGGCGGCGAGTTGACGGTCTCGACGGAAATCCGTTCGGCGGCAGATTTGATTGCGCCGGTCGATGCGAGCGTCGCGGCGAGCAGCAACGGCGCCGGGCATGAGGTGCTCCGAATCACGGTGCGCGACGACGGCGAAGGCATCCGGAGCGAAGATATCCCGCACGTCTTCGATCCGTTTTTTACGACGAAGGATTACGGCACCGGCCTGGGTCTGTCGGTGGTGCACGGGATCGTGCAGGAGCATGGCGGGCAGATCGAAGTGGAAAGCGAACTCGCGAAAGGCACTGCGTTCCACATCCTGCTGCCGCTGGTGCGCTTCGAGCAAGAGGTCGCCGCCGCATGAATGCTCACCCCGTTTGCATCCTGTACACGCAGGATGCTGACCTCGCTCGGCGCGTGAAGGCATTCCTGCGCATGCTCGCGCAGGTGCGGCATGTGTCGGATCCGGATCGCCTCGACGCCGTCTTGCAACAGGCAAGCCCGGCCGTGTTGTTGCTCGATCTGCGCGCCACCGATGCGCGCGATCTGCTGGATCAAGTGCAACGCGATTGGACCGAGGTTCTCATCATCGCGCTCGGCTCTGCGCGCTCGGAGCCGCTCCGTGACGCCGAGCAATCCGGCGCCTATGCAGCAGAAGATCTGCAGCTGGATCGACGGCGTTTGCAAGGGCTCATAGCGCGCGCGTTCGAACACCTGCGCGTGCTGCAGGAGAACCGCGAGCTGCGCGAATCGACCAGTCTCGTGCCTGTCGGCGAGCCGACGCGTCGCGGCCTCGAAGTGATGCCGGATCGTCACGCAGCAACGTTGCCGTTGCTGCGCTTTCCGCGCGTCTTCCGCCGCTTCGAAAACGTCGAGTCGTTACTGGCCAGTGTGGTCGAAAGCGTTGCGGATGCGACCAGCGTCACCCGCGTCGGCATTTTCTCGCGCGTCCGGCAAAGCGATCGTTATCGGTTGCGCGCCGGCTTGCGTTGCCTGCCGGAAACGTACGACGCTGAATTCGGCGAACGCGACCCGCTCGTCCGGTGGTTCGAGCTGCACGCGCACCTGATCGCGCGGGCGAATCTTGCGCAAGCACCCGGACAATCCCAGCGAACCGTGATGCGCCGCGCGCTCGACACCTTCGGCGCGGAAGTCGTCGTGCCGCTGCACGCCCGCGGCCGAATCATCGGCTGGATGTTTTTCGGCCATCGACTCACAGGCCAGCCCTTTGCCTACCAGGACCTCGAGCACCTCATGATCCTGGCCGAGCACGTTTCGACTGTCCTCGAGAACGCGCTCCTGCACGAAGAGATGACGCTGCAGAAAACGCTCGCTGAAACGCTGCTGACGTCGATCCCGCCCGGCATTATCGCGACCGATGAAGACGCGATCGTGCGCTGGTTCAATCCGACCGCCGAATCGATGCTTGGTCTCTGCGCAGCCGATGTCCTGAATCGGCCGGTCGAAGCCGCCGGTCATCGCCTCGCGTCCATGCTGCGGGAGACGCTCGAAACAACGACCACTCTTCCGAGCCAGCAGTGGGTAGATGCGAACACCCGCCGCTCGCTCCGCATCGAAACACGGCGTCTCGTCCATCAGAAAACGCCTCTCGGCGCCGTTGCCGTGGTGCACGATTTGACGGTGCAGGATAATTTGCGCCAAAAGCAGGACCTCGTGGATCGCGCCGCGTTCTGGACCGATCTCGCGTCCAGCATGTCGCACGAGATCCGCAACCCGCTGGTCGCGATCAAGACCTTCGCGCAGCTGCTGCCCGAGCGGTTCGATGACGCGGATTTCCGGAAGGATTTCAATAACATCGTCGTGCAGGAAATCGATCGGCTCGACAAGATCATCACCCAGATCAACAACTTCGCGCATCCGTCGGAGCTCGTGATGAAGTCGGTCGATCTGCGCGCATCTGTGAAGCGCGCGCTGGACGTCGCGCGCGAGAAGTTCGGCACGAACGGAACACCGGTCGAAATGCATTTGCCAAACGACCTGCCACCGGTTCTCGGCGACGAGTCCGCGCTGACGGAAGCGTTCGCTCACCTGGTTGCCAACGCCGCCGAAGCAACTGTCGGACAGAACAAGCCGCGCATTACGTTAGACGCCAAGCCGCTCCAGGACGGCGCCTCCATGAGCGGCGTTGTCGTGACCGTGCACGACAACGGCAAGGGCATCGATCCCGAACTCAAAGACAAGATCTTCTCGCCTTTCTGCACGACCAAAGCGCGCGGGATGGGTCTGGGATTGCCGATCGTCAAACGCACGGTGTTTGATCACAACGGCCGCGTGGACGTGGAATCGAGCACGCACGGCACCTCGGTCAGTATTGTCCTTCCGGCATCGCCGACGAGCAACTGAGGCATTTTCGGTTTTCGATTCCGGTTTTCCCTTTTAGAGTCGGCTTCCGCGCTCCGCCGCGCCTTGCGTTCGCGCCGAGCAAAAATCATTAACCGCAACCACCGACCAACCCATGATCGTCTCCACCAATCAGCTCTACAAAGTCGCCTACAAGAAGTTCGCGGTTGGCGCGTACAACATCAACAATCTCGAGCAAACGATGGGGCTCTTCCGCGGCAACGTGCAGAGCAAGTCGCCGTTCATCATTCAGCTCTCGAAAGGCGCGCGGAACTACACTGATAAGCGCATGCTCGAGGCGATCATCCGCACCGCGGAGGAGATTTTCCCGGAGGCGATCTTCGCCGTTCATCTCGATCACGGTGATGAGCAGACCTGCTACGACTGCATCGATTCCGGGTTCTACAGCTCGGTCATGATTGACGCGAGCCATGAGTCGTTCGAGGATAACATCGCGATCACGAAGCGCGTCGTGGATCGCGCGCACGAGAAGGGCATCAGTGTTGAGGCCGAACTCGGGATGCTCGGCGGCGTGGAGGAAGACATCAAGGTGGATGAAGGCCACGCCTGCCTGACGAATCCTGACGAAGCGGTTGAATTCGTGAAGCGCTCCGGCTGCGATTCACTCGCGGCGGCGATCGGCACCAGCCATGGCGCCTACAAGTTCAAAGGGCAGCAGTCGCTCCGCTTCGACGTGATCGAGCAGATCTCGCAGAAAGTCCCCGGCATGCCGATCGTCATGCACGGCAGCTCGAGCGTGCCGGTCGAAGAAGTGCAGCGAATCAACGCCGCCGGCGGCAAACTTGACCCCAGTGCGCGCGGCGTGGCCGAGAATGAATATCTCCCAGCAGCGAAGCTCGGCGTGACCAAGGTCAACATCGATACCGATGGCCGCCTCGTCTGGACGCGCGTGCATCGGGAGTTCTTCCGCGACAAGCCGGCCGAGTTCGATTTCCGCCCGCCCGGCAAAATCTTCATGCAGGCGTATGCGGATTTCATCGCGCACAAGAACGAGAAGCTCGGGTCCGCCGGCCAGCTCGACGCCGTGCGCGCAAGTCTCTAACGATCGCGAGCGGTTGGCGTTTGCGCCGCCCCTGCGCGCGAGCGGCGATCGCTCCTGACACGATACCATCGTGACTTTCACGCTTCAGGAACTCGCCGCGATGAGTGACGGCGAGTTGATTGGCGATGGCGGCGAGAACATTTCCGGTGCTGCTTCTCTCGCGGAGGCCGCCCCGGGCGAGATCACGTTTTTCGCAAACCCGAAGTACATGCCGCACTTGCGCAAAACGCGCGCGACAGCGGTGTTCGTCCCGGTGGATTTCGCCGAGACGATTCCACAGGCGCAGATTCGCGTCGCCGACCCGGGCAAAGCGTTCGAGCGCGTCGTGCTGAAACTCGCGCCCCCCCCCGTTCGCTTCGAGCCGATGGTTCACCCGACCGCGATCGTCGCTCCAGATGCGAAACTCGGCGCGCGCGTGTCCATTCAGGCCCATGTCGTGATCGAGCCCGGCGTGACGATCGGTGATGACACTGTGATCGGCGCGAACAGCTACATCGGCCACGGAACAGCGATCGGTGCCGGTTGTTTCATCTACCCGCTCGTCACGGTTCGGGAGCGGATCGTCATCGGTGCGCGTGTCGTGATGCACAGCGGGGTTGTGATCGGTGCGGATGGATTCGGTTTCGTGATGAAAGAGGGACGGCACCAGAAAGTGCCGCAGGTCGGCGTCGTGCAAATCGATGACGACGTTGAGATCGGCGTGAACTGCGCGGTTGATCGCGCGCGCTTCGGTCGCACTTGGCTGCAGGAAGGGGTGAAACTCGACAACCTGGTGCACGTCGGCCACAACGTGATCATCGGCCGTCACACCGCGATCGCCGCGCAGACGGTGATCGCCGGCAGTTCGCGCATTGGCGAACATGTAATGATCGGCGGACACACGGCGATCACAGGCCATGTCGAGATCGGCGATCGGAACATGATCGGCGGCCGATCGGGTGTGACAAAGAACCTGCCGGCCGATGGCGGCGCGTGGTGGGGCACGCCCGCGATTCCTCTCGCGCAAGAGAAGGAGCGGATCGGCTGGACGCGGAGGCTCGGCAAGCTGTTCGCGCGGGTGAAAGCGATCGAGCAGAAGCTCGGGATGTAGGTCATTCGTGCACGGCGAGGTCCAACGGCGCCGAAGCGCAAGCAGCGCTGCCGTTTCGCTGAGGCGCGATCGCGTTTCGTCACGTGTCTCTCGGCGCGCGATTTTCCGACGGCGGCCGTGGCAAGGTTACTGCTTATAGTAGTTATAGAAATTATACAGCAGCCGCCAACTATGAAAGTCCTCACCCGCGCTTCCGCCGACTTCCTGATCATCGACGATGATCCCGCCATCACGAAATTTCTCGCGACCTACCTGAAACAAAAAGGCCACACCTGCCACACGCTGACCGAAGGTTTCCAGACCGCCGCGTGGCTCGAGCACAACCAATGCGACGTCGTCGTCGTCGATCTCAACATGCCCAAAGTTGACGGCATCTCGTTGATCTCCTTCGTTCGCGAGATGAGCCGGAAGTTGCCGATCATTGTCTTTACTGGCGTCGGCTACGATGAAGATCGGATGCACGCCGCGCTCCGTGCCGGTGCCAATGGCTACGTGAGCAAGAACCTGCCGATCGAGCAGCTCTATTGCGTCCTCTCGCGAGTGCTCGCAACCTGCCAGCAACGTGCGCGCCGCGAAGCGCTCACCGCGAAGACGCATCAGCCGCTCGCGGGCGCGGCATAGGCGCACGCCGACAGCTTTGAATTTCGCGACCGCCCCGCTTCGTCGGGGCGGTTTGCTTTTCGCGATGCGCATGGCAGGAGCTGAAGCGCCACCGGCTCGTCATTTTCTCTGCGCGCTTTCCAACAGCCCGCGCAAACCTTCTGCGGAGACATATTCCGCGCCGCAGGCAGCGACTGTTTCCTGCTCGAGATAATCGCTCGTCGCGATGAGGAGCTTGAATTGCTCGGCATACTTGCTCGCCAGCCGTTCGACAATGGCGTCCGCCGTCTGGCCGATGCGCGAGTAGAAAATCTGGATCTCGCCCGGATCAGCACTCGCATCGACCGCCGATCCTTTGCCGTCAAACACGACGACGACGCGGACGCCGGTCCAATCCTGGTAATCGCGCAGCTTTCGCACCAATGCGTCGCGCGCCAGCGAGGTGCGCCGCTCATGCAGCTCGCGTAGTTCCGGCCACGCGAAGATGATGCTGTGGCCGTCGACGATGAGATACTGCGGCTGCACCGGCGACCTATAGGAGCGCGCGCGGCACAATCAAGCTGGATCGAGCCGCGCCTGCGGCTCATGTTCCGCGAACGGAAACCTACTCCGCAGGAGCCGGAGCAGGAGCGGGCGCTGCTGCGCCGGACGTCTTCTTTGCCGCCTTCGTCTTCGGCGCGGCGACTGTCTCTCGACGCGCTGGAGCCGCCGCTTTTGCCTTCGCTTTCTTACGCTCGAGGTAAGCCTCTCGGCGGCGGCGTTTAACAGTGCGGCGATGTTGCTGGCCCATGAACCGCTTCCTATAGGATGGAAGGCAGTTCTGCGCAACGTGAAACCGCCGGCACCCGACCGGCGACGCAAAGGCACGACGCCCATGCGATGGAGATTGCCAGCACACCACGGTTCCGCGTAAAAACATGTTCGCTCCCCTCCCTCTCCCATGCCGCGAATTCTCCTCAGCTTGTCGGTTCTATTCCTCACGTTGTCCGCTGTGTTCGGCGTTCTGAACACCAACAAAGCGCGCGAACTGCGAGGCGTCGCGGAGCGGAGCAACCTCGAGCGAGCGGAAGCCGAGCAGCTGCGTCTTGCGAAGGAGAAAGAAATCGCCGCGCGCGAAGCGAACGTCGCGAAGAGCGGCGCGAAGCCGCCTGTCTCCGACAACAGAATTGCCACTGCCGAAGCGCAGCTCATCAAGGCACAATCTGAAAAAGCAGAGCTGCAGGCGCGTTTGCAGGCGCAGCAGAGAGAGCTCGCGGAATTGCAGCAACGCGCGCAGAAACCCGCGGACAAGGAGTTGATCCCCGATGTGCTGCCGATGCCCGGCGCAGGCGATTTGCAAACAGAGCTCGAGGAAACACGACGCCAACTCGACGAAGCCGAGCGCGACAAGCAGCGGCTCGCCGATCGGATCCGCACGACGCAGCCGCGAACCACGGGCGCCGGCAGCGGGACGATAACCGCCGGCGAACAACCGCGCCGCAGAGTCGCTTCACCTCCACGGCCGGACGTGCGCGGCACCGTCCTCGCCGTGAACCAGGATTACAACTTCGTCGTGCTCAATCTCGGTGGCCGGCAGGGCATTCAAGCCAACACCGAGATGCTCGTGCTGCGCGGCGGCACGTTGATCGGCAAAATTCGCGTCTCCTCGGTTGAACCAGCCACTGCCATCGGCGATATCATCACCAACAGCCTCGCGCGTGGCGTGCGGGTGCAGCCTGGAGATGTCGTAATTTATGCTGGCAGCAATTCGTAATCATTCCGTCGCTCGCGCGGCGAAGTTCGCGCTCCTCCTCGGCATCGCCGGTGGTTTCGCTTCCTGCGCGACGAAGGCGAAGAAACCTCAGCTTCTCTCCAGCGGCCCGGAGGCGGAATCGACGCTCCCCTGGAACAAAGCGGAGAAGTGGGAGAGCCAGGGAGAGCTCACCGGAATGGCGGAGCGGATGAACGCCCGCTAGATCCAGAAGCCGGCGGGAATCACCGCGTTCTTCGGCACCACCACGATCCCGTCGCGGATAAAATAATTGCCGCCATCGAAATCTGGCGGCTTCCCTTCCGGCGTGATGACAACGCCATCGGCGATGCGCGCGTTTTTGTCGATGATGGCGCGATCGATCACGCAGTTGCGACCGATGCCGATCGGCGGCACGCCCTGCGGAATCGATGATGGGTCCGTCTCGTAGTAATCGGCCCCCATCACGATGCTGTTGCGGATCGTCGCACCGGTTTGAATGACGCTTCGCACGCCGATCACCGATCGCTCAATGTGCGCATCTGAGATAATACAGCCATCAGCGACGATCGCCTGCCGCAGCACCGCGCCGTTGATCTTGCTGCCCGGGAGGAAGCGCGGATGCGTGTAGATTGGCGCTGATGCATCAAAGAAGCTGTACTTCGGCAGCAGATCGGTCAGATCGAGGTTCGCTTCGTAAAATGCACGGATCGTTCCGATGTCTTCCCAATAGTCGTTGAAGATGTAGACGCTGACGTTCCGCTCCTGGATCGCGTTTGGGATGATGTGCTTTCCAAAGTCGACCATCGCTTCGTCGGCAAGGCAGTCGCACAGCACCTGCCGATTGAAGACGTAGATGCCCATCGAGGCCTGGAAGAGTTCCTCGCCGGCACTCATGCCGATCGAGCCTAACAAATCCGGCCCGAGCTTCAGTGTGTCGAGCACCGCGGCGTCCTTCGGCTTCTCCACGAAGCGGACGACCCGCCGGTTCGCATCGCTTTCCATGATGCCGAAATCGGATGCCTGGCTCCGCGGCACCGGCTTGGTCGCCAGCGTGATGTCGGCGCCCGAGCGAATGTGTTGATGCAACAGCTTCCGGAAATCCATCCGGTAAAGCTGATCGCCGCTCAGGATGAGATAGTAATCGAACGGCCGCTCGAGGAAATAGCGCATGTTCTGCCGCACCGCGTCCGCCGTGCCTTGATACCAATCCGAATGCTCCGGCGTTTGTTGCGCGGCCAGGATGTCGACAAAGCTGCGTGAGAAATTGTCGAACTTGTAGCTCGCCTGGATATGGCGATGCAGCGACATCGTATTGAACTGCGTCAGGACGTAGATCGAGCGCAGGCCCGAGTTCAGGCAGTTGCTGATCGGGATGTCGACGAGGCGATACTTGCCGCCGAGTGGGACCGCGGGTTTCGAGCGATCTTTCGTTAATGGAAAAAGACGCGTGCCCGCGCCGCCACCCATCACGATCGCGAGAGTCTGCTGCGTGGTCCCCGGCGGCAGCGCGATCGTGGAGAGCGCGCTCGGTGTTCCGGAGAACGCGTCGCGCGATGGCCGGGGCTCGGTTTCCACATCTACATTAACTCAGCGACCCGCAGGCTCGGCAACCAATTAACGCGCCAGAGGCTGACGAGCAGAACGCCCGCTGCCTTGCGCGGAATGAGCGTTGGTGTCACGCTCATTTTCTATGTGCGGCATTGTTGGTTACGTCGGTCGATCGGAAGCAGCTCCCATCTTGCTGGACGGCTTGCGCAGGCTCGAATATCGCGGCTACGACTCGGCCGGGGTCGCGATCATCAATGGCGCGGGCGTTGAGACGCGGAAGTGCGCCGGGCGTATTGCGGACCTTGGGAAGTTGATGACGGAGCGGCCGCCGACGGGCAACTACGGCATCAGCCACACGCGCTGGGCGACGCATGGGAAGGCGACGGATCAGAACGCGCATCCGCATTTCGATCAAAGCGGAAAGCTGGCGCTCGTGCACAACGGTGTCATCGAAAATTACCAGGCGCTAAAGGACGGGCTGCAACGAGACGGCAAGCATGACTTTTTGTCGGAGACAGATACCGAGGTGCTCGCGCACTTGATCGGCAAGCTCTACGACGAGCAGTGCGCCCAGAACGGCGCTGCGATCGCGAACCCCAAGGGTTGTCTCGTCGCCGCCGTGCGTGCCGCCCTGAAGCAGGTGATCGGCACCTACGGCATCGCGTTAGTGCATCGCGACATTCCGGACTTCATCGTCGGTGCGCGGCGTGGCAGCCCGCTCGTGCTCGGCGTCGGCAAGGAGGAAAATTTCCTCGCGAGCGACGTGAGCGCGATCGTCGCCTACACGCGCGACGCCGTTTATCTGAACGACTTCGATGTTGTCGCGGTCGAGCGGGACAAGTTCGAGATCAGCTCTGTTGCTGGTGAAGCGGGCAAATACGAGGTCAGCAAAGTCGAGTTCACCGACGAGGACATCAAGAAGGGCGATTACCCGCACTACATGCTCAAGGAGATCTTTGAGCAGCCGGGATCAGTGCGCGACGCGATGCGCGGTCGCCTGAGCGCGGAGGAGTGCACCGCGAAGCTCGGCGGGCTCGAAATGACGCCGGCCGAGCTGCGCGATGTCGGGCGGATCGTCGTCACTGGCTGCGGCACGGCGCTGCACGCGGCAATGATCGGCGAGTACATCCTGGAGCAGATCGCGGGCATCCCGACGGAGGTGGAATTCGCGAGCGAGTTCCGGCATCGCAACACGCCCATGACGCGCGACACGCTCGTCTTCGCGATCAGCCAGAGCGGCGAGACCGCGGACACGCTCGGCGCGCTGCGCGAAAGCCGGCGGAAAGGGTACCGCACGCTCGGCATCTGTAACAACGTCGCGAGCACGATCGCGCGTGAGAGCGACGGCGGCGTCTACATGCACGCGGGGCCGGAGATCGGCGTCGCAGCTACGAAGTCGTTCACCTCGCAGGTGACGATCTTCTCGCTCATCGCTTTGCTGCTGGGGCGCATGCGCCACCTTTCGACGTCGGAAGGAACGCGCATCATCGAGGCGCTCGAGAAATTGCCCGAGCAAATCGAAGAGACGCTAAAGCTCAGCAATGACGTAAAGGCGGTCGCGAAGAAATACGCGTCGGTAAACGGCATGTTGTTCTTCGGGCGGCAGTTCAATTTCCCCGTCGCGCTGGAAGCCGCGCTGAAGCTGAAGGAAATCACTTACCTGTTCGCCGAAGGCCACCCGAGCGCGGAGTTGAAGCATGGCATTATTGCGCTTGTGCGCCCGGATCTGCCGTCGGTCTTCATCGCGCCCGACGACGCGGTGTTTTCGAAAAACGTTAACAACATGGAACAGGTAAAGGCGCGCAAAGGCCCCGTCATTGCGATCACGAGTGGGAACGGCGCCGAAAAGCTGCAGAACGTTGCAGACGACATCATCACGGTGCCCGCCGCGGCGGAGTTCGTGAGCCCGATCTTGAGCGTGATCCCGCTGCAACTGCTCGCCTACCATCTCGCGGTCGAACTCGGCCGCGACGTCGACAAGCCACGCAATCTCGCCAAGAGCGTGACCGTCGAGTAACTCCGGGAGTCAGCAGCGTTCGAGCACGAACTGCAGGCGCGGCTTCGCTGGCGACGGCGCGACGAACGCGTCGTGATCGGTGCAACAAACGAGAACCGCGCAGCCGATTGATGTTGCGAGCGTCGCCATCTCAGCCGGCGTGAACAGCTGCCACTCGAAGTCGTCGTACGCGCCGTCAGGATAATCGAGGTGGACGAAGAGGCGTCCGTCACTCACGTATTTGCGTTCGCGAACGGTTCCGCCAGCAGTCTCGAATTGCCGTGGCCCCTGATGCGCAGCGAAAAACTCCGGGCTCCACACGTCGAGCACGAGACGACCGCCGGGTCTAACGCCGTCGGCGAGGCGACGCAAGAGGTCGCGGTTCGTCTCTGGATCGAAATGCCCAAACGTCTGTGACATGACGATCGCCGCATCGAACGCGCCAGCGTCGGGCTGAAAATCGCGGATGTCCGCCAGCAGGTAGGTTGGACCCCCCGCGCTCTCGCGCGCCTTGTCGATGACGGAAGCTGCGCTGTCGATCCCAGTGACGGAATAACCACGATCGCAGAGCGCGCGCGCATGGCGTGCCAGGCCGCAGCCGACATCGAGAATTCGCCGAAAAGACGGCAGCGGCGCGGATGCGCAGATGAACTCCGTCTCCTGCTTCGTGCGCGACTCTGGAATGGCCGCGTGAAAGAACTCGAACCACCGCTCGGAATAAGCGTTCGGTTCTGTCGGCATCACGTCGCAGCTCGCGCGAGCAGAACGTCACCAGCCATCCATCACGCCACAAAGCCGTAGCGCGTCCTGCAAGATAGGTATGCCCGCGGGTTACGCCTTGGCGTAGATCCCGAGCAGCGGACGCGGTGACGGCTTCTTGTTCTCGAAGTCGCTCACGAAACCGGTTTTCGTCCGGATTTCGACGTGGCCAGCCGCGCGGCGCGAACCGTAAACCAGAACTGCTCCGATCGGCGCCTGATAGGGGTCGCGGATCGGCAGCTTCTTGAAGCCGAAATCGCGGACAAGCTCTTCACCGGCTTGCTTCGCGTAGGCGGTCTTCGGATAAGAGGTGATCGCGCCGGCGGCAAGCAGGGCCGTTTTCACATAGCGCCAGCAACGCGACTTCGAGCGCGCGTGCGCCCGGTCCTGCGCGATAGAGGCGGCGCGCATCAGGGACGGGTTCAGGCGGCGATCGATCTTGGCGATCGGGCCGGCGAGGACGGGCGCGGTCACCATCCTTCCGCTGCTGTCCTGGTACGTGAACTCCCTCGGCGCCGACCGGACCGCCGAAGAGATGCCGGCCGCGGGCTTGCTGCTGGCACTCCGGGTGTTGGCGGATTCGGACTTCGGCTTGAGCGCGTAAGTCGGGGCGAAGGTTTGAACTTGAGCTGCGGAAAGGCTTGATGCGGCAAGTGAGCAGCCGCAAACGACGATTAGGGATGCAAAGTGTCTCACGCGGCCGGTTTATGGCGTATAATCGCCAGAGCCGCAAGTAGTTTTTGCTACTGCACGAGGCCCGTCGATGCCCGAAGGCGGCACTCTCCGGCCCGCCGGCCGAGCGCGTTACGCCTTTGCGTAAACGCCGATGAGCTTCCGCTTCGACGGTTTATCGGTCTTGAAGTCGCTGACGAAGCCGGTCTCCGTGCGGATCTCGACATGGCCAGGCGCGCGCTTCGCGGTGTAGACGAGGACGGCACCGACCGGAGCCGCATACGGATCCGTGACCGGGAGCTTCTTAAAGCCGTAGTCGTTCACCAGCTCCGCCGCCGCCTCTTTCGCAAGGGCGGTTTTCGGATACGAATCGACGACGCCGGCGGCGAGCAGCGCCTGCTTCACGTAACGCCAGCACTTCGACTTCGAGTGCGCGTTGGCCCGCTCCTGCGCGATGGTCGCCGCTGCGGCGAGCTTCGGGTCGAGGGAGGGATCGATTTGCGCGATCCCCTTCTTCGTCAGCTTACGCCTGGCCGACTCTTCGACGAGCGGCACGGACGCGATGTTGCCGTTGAAATCCTGAAATTTGAACTCCGGAACGGCCGGAATGGGCGCGAGAGCGACCACCGGAGCCGGAACTGCGGGCGAGACGGTTTTAACCGGGGCCGCAGCTTGAGTTGCACTGAAGAAAACGGCCGCGACGCAGCCGCAAACGATCGTGAACGAGGTAAGTTTTCTCAAGTGCGAGGACAATCGGTGAAAAGGTTGAGCAGGCAAGTAGTTTTTTTACTGAAAACGTAATTTATTTCTGCCGGTTTTCGCGAGGGAGAAAACGCCGTTCCGTTCCTACAAATGGAGCGTGTTTTGTGCCGCGTCGCTCGTTCATTTCGGGCGGGCGGCCTGGACCTGCCTCGCGGCAAGATGACGGTAGACGGCAGCTGTTTGCTTCTATTCGGATTAGTTTCTGCATTCTATGGTGGCCGCTCGCATGTCTCCCTCTCCGCCGCCGGAACAAATCTTCGCCCTCGAGCGCCCTCACCCTTCGCTGCGAACGCTTTACGTCCTCCGTGCGTTGCTGACGGGCCCGTTCGTCATCGTCCTGCTCCCGCTGTTTCTTTTCCGCTATCGAACGCTGCGATATCGCTTCGATGAAGAGGGAATCCACATGCGGGTGGGCGTGCTCTTTCGCCGGGAGGTGAACCTCACCTACGCGCGCATCCAGGACATTCACCTGCAGTCGGGCGTGCTTCAGCGCTGGCTCGGGCTCGCCGACATCCACATCCAGACCGCCTCCGGATCAGCAGGCGCCGAGCTGGTGATCGAGGGTTTTAAGGAATTCGAAGCGATCCGGGATTTCCTCTACACCAGAATGCGCGGAGCAAAGACCGGCCACGTCGGCTCCCCGCCTGCCCCGCTGCCCGATGTAGCCAGTGCCAACGATCACGCCGAAGTCGTCACGTTGCTCCTGAACATTCGGGATGAACTCCGTCGCACCCGCGAGCTTCTCGAGCAACGCCGGCAGCCGCAGGGCAACATCTCCGCACCGCCAAATGTATAAAGTCTATCGCGAATGGTGCCAGCGCCTCCTGCGCATTCCAAGCGATCCGGAGCCGCCGCCGGGTGACGAAGCAACCACGCGCCGGTTTCAGGCCGCGCCGAATTACTACAAATACCTGCTCGTCACGTGGGTGGTCCGCACGGCGATCGCGCTCGCCGTCCTGGTGCCGATGGAGATCCTTCCACTAGTCGCGCCGCTCACCCGCGCCTTCGAACGCAGCATGCGCGTGCCGGAAGTCTTCACGTATCGCGCGCCGTTGCTGATCCTCGTGCTCGTCTTCGGCCAGCGACTCCTCGCGCTCGCGCTGCTCCGGCTCGATTTCGAGAAACGCTGGTACCTCGTCACGAACCGCAGTCTCCGCGTCCGCGAAGGTGTCATGCGCGTGCGCGAAATGACTATCACCTTCGCGAACATCCAGAACATCTCCATCTCGCAAGGCCCGATCCAGCGACTGCTCGGCATCGCGGATCTGCGTGTGGACACTGCCGGCGGAGGAGGCGCGCAGAAGAAGGAAAAAGGAGGGGAGGAAAACAGTCACGGTGTCCAATTCCGCGGCGTGAATAACGCCGACGAGATCCGGCAGCTAATCAACACCCGGCTGCGCGAGCTCAAGGACTCCGGTTTAGGCGATCACGATGACGAACGACCTGCTCCGCCTGCCCTGCATGCGCCAACCGACACTCTCGCGGTCCCCTTACGCGCGGTTCTTGCGGAAGCAACGGCGCTTCGGCAGGCCGCAGCAACCCTGTAGGAAAAAATGCACCTTTGGCGGCGCCCATTACACGCGCGCAAATTTCCGCAGAAAGAATGAATCCGATTTGCCAACGAGCTGCATCTCACTCTTGCAGGTCACAACCAGCGCGCATGCGCATCGCCCCGGAGGTTCCCCATTATGATGACTGATTTTCGTTTCGCTCTGCGCCAGCTGCGCAAAACGCCCGGCTTCACCGCACTCGCCGTGCTCACGCTCGCCCTCGGCATCGGCTTGAACACTTCGATCTTCAGCCTGATCAACGATCTGTTCCTTCGCGGCCTGCCATTCGTCCAGCCGGAGCGCGTGCTCCACATTTACAGCGCGCCGAAGCAGAACCCCGCTGCCGAGTGGCCGCTCGGCGGGCCGCGCTTCCTGCACATGCGGGAAGCGCAGACGATCTTCTCCGGGCTGGCGGCAGAGAACTTCAGCGGCGCCACTCTCACCAATCTCGGCGATCCGGTGCAGATGCCGATCTTTCGCGTTAGTTCCAACTACTTCGATGTGCTCGGCGTTCGACCCACTCGCGGTCGCACGTTCCTGCCGGAGGAAGAGGAACGGGCAGACGTCGCGATCGTCACCGAAGCGTTCTGGAAGAACCGCACCGGCAGCGATCCGAACATCATCGGCCGCGTCATCACTTTGGACGGCACGCCGCACACCGTCGTCGGTGTGATCCCTAAGATGCCGATGCTCTGGTCGGGACCGAATGCGGAGGTCTGGACCACGAAGCCATTGGTAATCCCCGGCTTCTCGCACGAGCGGATGATGCGCGGAACTGCGTTCCTGCGCGTCATCGGCCGGCTCAAGCCTGGCATCAGCTACGATCAGGCACGCGCTGCGCTCGGGCCGATGGAGCAAAGCTACCGCACGCAGTACCCGGAGAAGATCGACGCCGAGTCGACGACGTTCTTCAAAGCACTGCCCGAAGACGTTGGCGGCGATCTGCGCCCGGCGTTCGTCACGCTGCTTGGCGCGGTCGGTTTCGTCTTGCTGATCGCTTGCAGCAACGTCGCCAACCTGCTCCTCGTGCGCTTCAGCGGGCGGCGACGCGAAATCGCGTTGCGGATGGCGATCGGCGCCTCGCGTACCAGTGTGCTGCGGCTCTTTGTGCTCGAGAGCCTGCTGGTCAGCGCATTTGCCGGCATTCTCGGCGTGTTGCTCGCGTGGGTGCTGGTCCCACTGATTCCGAAAGCGGCCGCAAACATCCTGCCGCTCGAGGCGAACGCCAGCGCCGCGCTGTCAATTCCGGTGCTCGTTTTCACACTCGCGCTTTCGCTGCTCACCGGTCTCGTGATGGGCCTGTATCCGGCATGGCAAAGCTCACGCGCCGATCTCGTCGACGGGCTGAAGGAAGGCGGCCGCGGCTCCAGCGGCAGCATCCGTCAGCAACGTTTCCGCAAGGCGCTCGTCGGCGCGCAGGTGGCGCTCTCGGTTACGTTGCTCGCCGGCGCGGCGCTGCTCATCGTGAGCTTCATCCGCTTGAGCCAACAGGAGCCGGGATTCAATCCGACGAACCTCTGGGTTGCCGGCATCACGCTCCCGCAGGCCCAATATCCGGATCAAGGGGCACGCACCCGTTTTGCCGAGCAGACACTGACAGCGCTGCAGGCGATCCCGGGATTCGAGAACGTCTCCATTAGCAGCAATGTGCCACTCGGGAACGGCGGCGGTGCGACGCTCTACACGCGCGGCGATCGCGAGGTCCCACCGGTCGCGCAGCGCCGCGGCGCGCCGTCGCGCGACATCACGCCGGGCTGGTTCCGCACCTGGGGCATTCCACTGCTCGCCGGGCGCGACTTCAACGAACATGACATTGCCGATCGACCAAACGTCGCGATCATCAGCCAAACGGGTGCGAAGACGGTGTTCGGCGACGAGGACCCGATCGGCAAAACGTTGCTCGTCACGAGCGGCAGTGTGCCGGTCGAGATCGTAGGCATCGTCGCGGACATCCGCTCGGTGCAGCTCGCGGAGCGGAACGAGATGGAATTCTACCGCCCGTGGGCGCAGGAAAACTTCCCGTTCGTGAGCGTGACAGTGCGAAGCCGGATGTCACCCGACAGCGTCACGAAGCAGGTACAGACGGCGCTGAAAACGATCGATCCCGGCCTCGCCTTGATTCAGCCGCAGGCGATGGACGAGATCATGAAGCAGGCGCTCGGGCAGGCGCGCCTGATGATGACTTTGCTCGGCATCTTTGCGGCGGTCGCGCTGCTGCTGGCGACTATCGGCATCTACGGGGCCGTTGCGTATACGGTGGAGCAACGCACCGGCGAAATCGGCGTGCGGATGGCGCTCGGCGCGCAGACGGCAGACGTGCTCCGCCTCGTCTTGAGGCAAGGCATGACGCCAGTCGTGTTCGGCTTGGTTGCCGGCATCGCCGCGGCGCTTGCGCTCGGTCGTTTGTTGACGTCGCAGCTCCATGAAGTCTCGCCACATGATCCGATGCTACTTGGCGCGACCGCGGCGGTTCTCGGATTCGCGGCGCTCCTCGCGTGTCTCTTCCCCGCGCGGAAGGCGACGCTGCTGAATCCGGTGCAGGCATTGCGCGCCGACTAACGAAACGCGTCCCTGCGTGAGCGCGAAAAATCGCGCTGCGCCGAAGATTCTCCTATTGACACTCTATAGGAGAGGAGTCACTCTGCTCCTACAGATTATCTATATGAGCACACGCGAAGATCATTCCAAAGCTGATCTCCTCCAGGGCACACTCGACTTGCTGGTGCTGAAAGCCCTTTCGCCGCAGCCGCTCCACGGGCTCGGAGTTTCAAACCGCATCAATCAGATCACGAACGGCACGTTCGACGTGAAACCGGGATCGTTGTTTCCCGCGCTGCACCGGATGGCGGAAGCCGGCTGGCTCAAGGCCGAATGGGGCGAATCCGAGAACAATCGCCGCGCGAAATTCTACAGCCTGACGAAAGCCGGTCGCCGCCAGCTCGAGCACGAAACCGAAGACTGGCAGCGCATCGCGATCGCGATGACGAACGCGCTCCGCGCCAGCTGAACCCGAGGTTCACACCATGACCAAACTGATTTCACGAGCGGGCAGTCTCCTCCACAACACGACGCACAAGCAGCAGATCGATCGCGAGCTGACGGAGGAGGTCAGCTCCTACCTCGAGATGTTGACGGAGGAAAAGATGAAAAGCGGAATGAACGAACAGGACGCGCGTCGCGCAGCGTTGATCGAGCTCGGCGGCGTCGAGCAGGTGAAGGAAGAGGTCCGCGCCGGACGCGCCGGTTCAGGACTTGAAAGCTTTCTGATGGATGTCCGCTATGCCCTCCGCTCGCTGCTGAAGAAGCCGGGCTTCACGATCACCGCCGTGGTCGCGCTCGCGCTCGGCATCGGCGCGAACACCGCGATCTTCAGCGTCATCAATGGCGTGCTTCTTCGGTCGCTCGCCTATACGAACCCGGAAAGCATCGTGATGCTGTGGGAACGGAGCGCCCAGGAGGGTTCGACCCGACTGCAAAACGTGGTCTCGCCCGCGAACTACCTCGACTGGCAAAAGCAAAGCACCTCGTTCGAAGCGATGGCCGCGGTGGCGGATCAGCGCGTGAATCTCACCGGAGGCAAAGGCGAGCCGGAAGAGATCAAAGCGCAGTTAGTCGGCCAGCAATTCTTCACAGTCCTCAGCGTGCAGCCGATGGTGGGCCGCTTCTTTCTGCCGGAAGAGGAGAAGGCAGGAAACGATCTCGTGGTGATCCTCAGCAATGATCTTTGGCGCAGCCGCTTCGGTGCGGACCCGGCGATCGTTGGCCAGCAGGCGACCATCAGCGGTCGGCAGCGCACGATCGTCGGCGTCATGCCGGCGGGTTTTCATTTCATCGACGACAAGGTCAAAGCGTGGCTGCCGGCTGGGCTCGATCCCGCGATCAACTACCGGGAAGTATCCGGCCGATTCCTGCGGGTCGTGGCGCGGCTCAAGGATGGCGTGACGTTGCAGCAGGCGCAGGCCGAAATGGATGGAATCGCGCGCCAGCTCGAGCAGGCGCACGTGAAATTCAACACCGGGTGGGGCGTGAACGTCCTGCCGATGCATGAGCAGGTCGTCGGCGAGATCCGGCCGATTCTGGTCGTGCTGCTCGCGGCGGTCGCGTTCGTGTTGCTGATCGCCTGCGCCAACGTCGCGAACCTCCTGCTCTCGCGCGCCGCTTCCCGGCAGCGCGAGCTCGCCCTGCGCGCCGCCCTCGGCGCGAGCCGTGTTCGACTCGTTAGGCAAATGCTCACCGAGAGCGTCCTGCTCGCGGTGATGGGCGGCGTGCTCGGCGTGATCCTCGCGAATTGGGGAATCCAGCTCCTGATCGGCTTCGGGCCGGACAACATCCCGCGCTTGAGCGAGATCACGATCGACCTGCGCGTGCTCGCCTTCACGTTTGGGATCTCGCTCCTCACCGGCGTCGTCTTCGGCTTGATCCCGGCGCTGCAGGCTTCGCGCCCGGACTTAAACGAGGCGCTGAAAGAAGGCTCTCGCGGCTCGGCCGGCGGGCGCAGCCGCACATTTCGGAATGTGTTCGTCGTCGCCGAAGTCGCACTCGCATTGGTGCTGCTGATTGGCGCCGGGCTCATGCTCCGCAGTTTCATGCGGCTGCAATCTGTGCAGACCGGCTTCAATCCTGAAAACGTCCTAACGATGCGCGTGCAGCTCCCGAACCGGAAATATGCGCAGCCGCACCAGAAGACCGACTTCTTCAAACAGGCGCAGGAGCGTATCGCCGCGATCCCCGGCGTTCAGGCCGTCGGCGCGATCAGTTATCTCCCGCTCACCGGACCGGCTGCGCGCGACGGCTTCAAGATCGTAGGCCAACCCGACCCAAAGCCGGGAGAGGAGCCGCCATGCGAAGTGCGCGTCATCACGCCGACGTATTTCCACGCTATGGGCATCCCGCTGTTGAAAGGCCGTCTGCTCGATGAGCGCGACGGCAAAGAACCGCGCGTCCTTCTGATTAACGAGACGCTGGCGAAGAGATATTTCCCGAACGAGGACCCGATCGGCAAACGCATCGCGGTGAGTTGGTTCGATGGCGAGGTGGATGAAATCGTCGGCGTCGTCGGTGACATCCGCGAAGGCGCGCTCGATAAGGAACCCGAGCCGGCGATCTACTGGCCGCACCCGCGCGAACCTTACGGCGGAATGGCGCTCGTCGTCCGTACGTCAGGCGACGCAGCGCGATTCGGAACCGCTGTGCAGAAGGAGATCCGCGCGCTCGACCCCGATCAGCCGGTAGCCGACGTGCGCACGATGAAGCAGGTCGTCGCGAAGTCGATCGCGCGGCCGCGCTTCAACACGCTGCTGCTTGCCATCTTCGCGGCCGTGGCGCTCGTGCTCGCATCCGTCGGCCTCTACGGGGTGATGAATTACTCCGCCACGCAGCGGACCCACGAGGTCGGCATCCGCATGGCCCTCGGCGCGACGCGCGCTGACATCATGCGGCTCGTCGTGGGCAACGGAATGCTGCTGACGTTGATCGGCATCGGGATTGGCGTGGTCGCTTCGATCGGGCTGACGCGCGTCATGCAGAGCTTCCTCTTCGATGTCGGCGCGACGGATGCGGTGACATTCATCTCCGTTTCTGCGCTGTTGATCGCCGTGGCCCTCGTCGCCAACTACATCCCGGCCCGCAAAGCCACGCGCGTAAACCCGGTCATCGCGCTCCGCTACGAATAGCGACGACGTTACACCGTTCGAGCTTGCGCAGTGTCCGGAACGCCCGCCGCACGCAATCGGTCCGTCAGCTTATCGAGCACGGCGCGGTCGCGATACCACTCCTGCTCGCGGAGGTATTGCACGGAGAGATCGGGCTGCGCGGCGAGCGCGGCGCGCGCGAGCTTTTGCGCTTCCTCCGTTTCGCCGAGCGCCATGCGCGCGGCGATTTGATATGAACGCGAGCGGCGCGTCTGGAATGGCAGAGCGCGCAGGTGCTCGACGGCTTCACGGAAACGTCCCTGCGCATAGAGCGCGATCCCGCGTTCCTCGACGCACCACACCGGCAGATACGGGTCGAGCGCTTCGGCTTCATCGAGCAGCTCGAGCGCCCGTTCCGGGTCCCCGAAGAAGGTGTAGAACGCCGCGCAACGCCCTTTGATGTAGGCGTCGTGCGGGCTCAGCTCCATCGCCTTTTCGCTGTAGCGCCGCGCCGCGTCGAAGTCGCCTTTCGCCATCTGGACGGCGCCCATGATGCGGTTCGCCTCCGGGTCGTTCGGGTCGAGCTCGAGCGAGCGTTGCGTCACGCGCTCGCCTTCCACGCTATCGAAATCCGGCAACCCGGAGGCCGCGCAAACTCGCATCGCGTACGGCCGACCGAAGCTCGGGTCGCTGTCGATTGCGCGATCGAACCATTGCACGGCTTGCAGGAGGTTCTCGTCCGTCACACCGCCGAGCCGGTGGAACTCGAGGCCGCGCAGATGGCACTCGTACGCGGACATCGACTCCGGTCGCTTCCGACGCGCGACCGCGATGTCGGCTTCCTCCAGCCGGCCGATCACCGTCGCTGCGATTTTCGCGACCAGTTCATCCAGCGTCTCGAGCAACGTCTCGAACGGCCGCTCGACACGATCGTTCCAGACGATTCCGCCCTCCTCTGTCTCGGCGAGCGAGAGAGTGATCCGCACGTTCTCGCCGATTCTGCGCAATCGACCCGAGAGCACATAGCGCACGCCGAGCGCATCCCCGATCGCCACCGGATCGTGCTGTTCTGTGCGCAGCACCGCGCTGGCGGTGCGTGAGCTGACGAAGAGGCGCCGAAAACGCCCGAGCTCGAGGATCAATTCCTCGGTGACGCCGTCAGCGATATACCGCACGTCGTCGCCGTCTGGCGGCGCGGCGAGCGGCACCACCGCGATCGAGTTCGGTCGCTTCTCGCGCCGCGGATTGGCACGCGTTGGGGCCGTTCGGAACACATAAGAGTCCTGCTCGCCACGGAGCCGGTACACGGAAATCTGCTCCGAGATGTTCTTGAATTGCCGTTCGCCGAGCGGCTCGAACGTAAACGGCGAATTCCGCCGCACCTGTTCGAAGAGCGTCGCACTGAGATCGATCGCGCCAGGGTCAGCCGTCTGCTCGATCCGCGCCGCGACATTGACGCCATCGCCGATCAAATCGTCTCCCGATTCGATCACGTCCGCGAGATGCAAGCCGAACCGCATCTGCATCGTCGCGCCGTGCGATTCCGCGAGCGCGCTCCGCATGTCGACCGCGCAGCGCAGCGCCTGGAGCGGACTCGCGAACTCCGCGAGCACCGAGTCGCCCATCATCTTGAATACGCGCCCGTCGCGCGCGGCGACCTTTTCCCGAATCATCGTCGCCACTTCGGCGACGCGCGCCGCAGTGCCTTCTTCGTCGGCTTCCATCATCGCGGAATAGCCGACAACGTCACCGACGAGAATGGTGGCGAGGCGTCGTTTCATCGCAGCGAGGCGATGATGCGCGACGCTGGCAGTGTTCGCAACACGCGGACGTAAGTCGCACCGGTTCAGCCTTGTAGGGCCACGGCGAACGTGCTCAAAGTAGCGTTCCTCCGCTATGAAACCACTCCACCTCGCCACCATCGTCGCGGTCGCGATTGCCTCCGCCTCGCCAAACGTTTCCGCTGCGCCCGAGCCGTTGATCGACGGGCTCGGCTCCTATTCGCGCAAGATCACCACGAAGTCGCCGAAAGCGCAGCGCTACTTCACGCAAGGCCTCGCGTTGCTCCACGGCTTCAACCACGCCGCCGCGATCCGCTCATTCGAGGAAGCCGCGCGTCTTGATCCGGAATGCGCGATGGCCCACTGGGCGATCTCGCTCGCGCATGGGCCGCACATTAATTACCCGATCGTGCCGCCCGCCGCGGCTGAGGTCGCGTGGAAGGAGCTCGCGCTCGCGCAGCAGTACGCGGCCAACGCGACGCCGGTCGAGAAAGCGCTCATCGACGCGCTCGCCCGCCGTTATGCAAACCCACAGCCGGAAGATCGGATGCCGCTCGACCAGGCTTACGCCGACGCGATGCGGGAAGTTTGGAAGGCGTATCCGAAAGACCCTGATGTCGGCGCGTTCTTCGCGGAATCGATGATGAATCTGCGGCCGTGGAATCAATGGTCGCTTGAGGGTGAGGCGCAACCCGGCACCGAGGAGATCATCGCGACACTCGATGCGGTGCTGAAGCTGAATCCGAATCACCCGTTCGCGAATCACCTTTACATCCACGCCGTGGAAGCGTCGCCGGATCCCGCGCGCGCCGATGCCGCCGCGGACCGCCTGCGCAAACTCCAGCCGGGCCTAGCCCACAACGTGCACATGCCTTCGCACATCGATATCCGTCGCGGCCGCTGGCATGAGGCGATCGCAACGAACGCGAAGGCGGTCGAGGCGGATCGCAGCTTCCGCAAAGTCGCGGGCGCGAAGCCGTCCGGCTTACTCCCCTTCTACGCCGCGCATAATCAGCACATGCTCGCCTACGCCGCGATGATGACCGGCCAGCGGGCGCTCGCGATGAAATATATTCGCGAGATGGTCGCTGAATTGCCGGCCAAGTTCGTGAAGGAGAACTCCGTGCTCGTCGAGGGCTTCCTCGCGTTGCCGCTCGAGGTGCTCGTGCGCTTCGGCCGCTGGGATGAAGTGCTGGCGGAGCCCGACAATTATCCGGAATACGCGCCGTTCAGCCGCGCGTTCCATCACGGCGCGCGCGCGATCGCGTTTGCAGCGCAAGGCGATGTCGCGAGCGCTCGCGCCTCCCAGGCGAGGTATGCCGAACTCGTGAACGCGGTGCCGAAAGAAACGGTTCTCGGCAACAACACCGGCGAGTCGATTCTCGCTCTCGCCGCCGACATGATCGAAGGCGAAATTCTTGTCCGTGAAGGAAAGCTCGAGGAAGGACTGGAAAAGCTACGCGCCGCGATCAAAGCGGAAGACGAAATGAAATACGACGAGCCGCCCGGTTGGATGATCCCCGTCCGCCACACGTTGGGAGCGACGTTGATGCGGGCCGGACGCTTCGCCGATGCGGAGCAGGTTTACCGAGAAGACTTGAAGCGGCTGCCGGACAATGGCTGGTCGCTGATGGGCTTAGCCGACAGCCTCCGCGAGCAGAAGAAGGAAGGCGCGGAACTGAAAGCCACGCGCGCGAAGTTCGAAAAGATCTGGGCGAAGGCCGATCTGAAGATCACGAGCTCGTGCCTCTGCCAGCCCGGGAAGACCGTGAGCGCTAACTAGCGCGGATCGGTCGACGCAACCTGCGCGCGCCGGTGCGTTCTTCGTCCGCTTGCAGGTCCCGGAACAGGCGCCGATGTCTCCGGAGCAGCGCGTTCTCAACTCGCAGTTGTGAACGCGCGCCATCTTCGTATCTGGTGTTCCATGCGGATTAAGTTGTTCGCCGGACTGCTCTTGCTGGTCAGCGTCGTAGCAATTTCACTCGCGCAGGAGCCGTCGAAAACGCCCGCGCGAAAGCTCATTCCCTACGACTACTACATCGACGATCTGCCAAACGATCTTCGGCTCGTCACGATCCCGACCGATTACCCGAACCTCGTCGCCTTCTACATCGTGGTCGCGACGGGCTCGCGGAACGAAGTCGAGCCGGGGAAAACCGGTTACGCGCACTTCTTCGAGCACATGATGTTTCGCGGGAGCGAGAATTATCCGCCCGGAAAGCGCGACGAGATCATGCAGCGCGCGGGCGCTTCGACGAATGCCTACACGACCGACGATCGCACCGTCTATCACGCGACGTTCTCGAAGGAAGATCTGCCCGAGATCATGAAGATGGAGGCCGACCGCTTCCAGCGCCTGAAATACGCAGAGCCGGAATACAAGACCGAGGCGCTCGCGGTGCTCGGGGAATACAACAAGAACATCGCCGCGCCGACCTTGAAGCTGCAGGAGACGCTGCGCGCGACCGCGTTCAAGAACCACACCTACAAGCACACCACGATGGGCTTCATCCAGGACATCGAGGACATGCCGAATCAGTTCGATTACAGCTGGGAATTTTTCCGGCGCTACTATCGGCCCGAATACACCACGATCCTCGTCGTCGGCGACGTGAAGCGCGACGAGGTGCTCGAGATGGTGCGGGCGAATTTCGGCACGTGGGAGCGTGGCGATTACAAGCCGGAGATCCCGCGCGAGCCGGAGCAAAACGAGCCGCGCACCGCCCATGTCGATTGGGCCACGCCGACGCTGCCGTATGTGACGGTCGCGTTTCGTAATCCGGCGTATTCCGACGAGCAGAAGGATTACGCTGCGCTCGACCTGGTGGGGGCTGTGGCGTTCGGCCCCACTTCGGAGTTGTATCAGCGCCTGGTCTTGAACGAGCAGAAGGTTGACCAGCTGAGCGCGTTCAATCCGGAGCGAATGGATCCGCATCTGTTCACGATCACGGCGCGGGTGAAGGATGTGAAAGACGTCGATTACGTGCGCGACCAGATTCTCGCGACCGTGCAGCGCTTCACGAGCGAGGCGATCCCGCAGAAGAAGCTCGACGATACGCGCTCACGACTGCGCTACGAGACGGCGCTCGGCTTCGATAGCTCGGAAGCGATCGCCGGCGCAGTGGCGCCGTTCCTGGCCCTGCGACGAACGCCGGAAACGATGGACCGGCTCTTCGCGGTTTACGACACCGTCACGCCAGAAGATGCGCGCGCCATGGCCGCGAAATATCTCACGGAGCAGAAGCGCACGATCGTGACGCTCGCGACGAAAGCCGGCGCGACCGCCGCGAAGACGGAGGGCGGGAAATGATCGCGCGGCCCCTGATCGGCATGTTGCTCGCGCTCGTCATTGCGCAAAGCACCTTCGCACAGAAGAGCTCGCCGAAGGCAGCGACGAAAGACGCAAAGACGGCTGCGATTCCGACGGTGCTCGAGGCGAATCGTTCGCCGCTCGTCACGTTTCGCATCCTCTTCATGACTGGCTCGGCGAGCGACCCCGCGGGCCAGGAAGGCGTCGCCGCGCTCACCGCCGCGATGCTCGCCAAAGGCGGGTCGCGCGCGCTGAGCTACAACCAAATCACCGAGGCGATGTATCCGATCGCGACGCAGTTCAACGCGCAGACCGACAAGGAGATGACGGTCTTCACCGGCAGCACGCACATCGACAACCTGGACACCTACTACGGCCTTATCAGCCAGATGCTGCTCGACCCGGGCTTCCGCGAAGATGACTTCGCGCGCGTGAAGAAGGACGCGATCAACTTCCTCAAGGTGACGCTGCGCGAAGCGAACGAGGAGGAGCTCGGCAAGGAAGAGCTCTACAACACGATCTACGCCGGCCATCCCTACGGGCACCACAACGTCGGCCGCGTCAGCGTTCTCGAGAAGCTGACGCTCGACAACGTGCGCGAGTTCTATCGCAACAACTACACGCAGGCCAACCTCGTGCTCGGGCTGGCTGGCGGCTATCCGGAGGACACGCCGCAGAAGTTGCAGACGGATTTCGCGAAGCTGCCGGGTGGCAAGGCGGCGCAGACGAAGTTCGCCGCGCCGAAGCTGAAGTCCGGCATGGCGATCAAGATCCTGCAACGGCCGACGCGCTCAACCGGCATCTCGTTAGGCTTCCCCATCAGCGTCACGCGCGCGGACAAGGATTGGCCCGCGCTCGCGGTGGTGGCGTCGTATTTCGGCCAGCATCGCTCCTCGAACTCCCACCTCTACAAGCGCCTCCGCGAAGCGCGCGGCCTGAACTACGGCGACTACGCCTACATCGAGTATTTCCCGCGCGGCATGTTCCAGTTCCAACCGGATCCGAACCTCGGACGCCAGCAGCAGATCTTCCAAATCTGGATTCGCCCCGTGCCGCCGGAGAACGGCCATTTCGCGCTGCGCGCCACGCTTTACGAATACGACAAGCTCCTGCGCGAAGGCATTCCGCCGAAGGAATTCGAAGCCACGCGCGAGTTCCTCTCGAAGTTCGTCAACATCCTCACCGGCACACAGGACGCGCATCTCGGCTACGCGATGGACAGCCGCTATTACAAGATCGGCGATTTCAGCAGCATGATGCGCGAGCGACTCGCCAAGCTCACGCTTGGAGACGTCAACGCGGCGCTGCGCAAGCATCTGAAGTCCGACAGCATGCGCGTCGTGATGGTGACCGGCGACGCCGAGGGCCTGCGCAAGGCGATCATCGACAACACACCGTCACCCATCACCTACAACTCGCCCAAGCCGCCGGAGCTCCTCGAAGAGGACAAGGTGATCCAGGACTACAAGATCAGCGTGAAGCCGGAAGACGTCACCGTCGTGCCGGTGGCGCAGTCGTTCGAGTAGGAGAATCCAGCGGCGTGCCCGCGCGCGAACACACTAGCCATGGAAAACGACAAACGTGAACAGATCGTCGGCGAGCTGAAACGCGCCTACGCAGCCGAACTCGAGACGGTGCAAAACTACCTCGCGAATTCGGTCGATCTCGACGGCGTTCGTGCAGAGGAGATCAAGAAGTCGCTCGGCGCCGATATCCAGGAAGAGCTCGGCCACGCGCAGATGCTCGCGAAACGCATCAAGGTGCTCGGCGGGCGCGTGCCGGGATCGCTCGAGCTTCAGCGCGAGCAGTCCTACATGCAGCCGCCGCAGGATTCGACCGATCTGATCACAGTGATCAAAGGCGTGATCGCCGCGGAAGATTCCGCGATCGAAGGGTACGAGCGGATCATCAAACTGTGCGACGACGTCGACCCGGTGACGCAGGATCTCGCGGTCACGTTGCTCGGCGACGAACAGGAGCATCGTCGCGCGTTCGTCGGTTATCTGACCGAATTCGAGCGCAAGCAGTAGCAGCATTCGGTGCCGAGATCGGCTGCCGATTGACGCAGATCGCCGCCAGCGTGAGCCTCGGCTCGTGTCTGCCGAGATCAGCATTCGTTTCATCACTCCCGACGATGCCGCTGCCGTCGCGTATCACCGCGCGCGCATGTGGCAGGACATGGGCGACTTGCCGGACGAGCTTTTCGAGACACTGCGCGCGCGTGCCGAAGATCAGTTCCGGCAATTGATCAGCGCCGGGAACTATGTCGGCTGGCTTGCCGCTCCACGTTCCGAGCCGCGAACAATCGTCGCCGGTGCCGGCATTTTCCTGCGCGACTCACTCCCTTCCCCTCGGAAGGAGAACGGCAGAACCGTCGGCGTCACAACCGGCCGGCAGGGTTTGCTGATCAACGTCTTCACCGAGACCGAATGGCGCCGACGCGGCGTCGCTATGCTCCTGATGCAACGCGCGATCGATTGGTCGCGCGAGCAGCGCCTCGATCGCCTGATCTTGCACGCGTCAGACGCAGGCCGGCCGCTTTACGAAAAGATGGGCTTTGTTTCGACGAACGAGATGCGGCTCGAAAGTCTCTGAACCCCGCGAGCTTGCACAGCATCCCCGAAGCGGCTACGAAATTCGGATTATGCCAGCACGAATCGGAACAGCAGCTTGGGACGGAACACTCAAAGAAGGCAGCGGCAAGATGAAGCTCGGGAGCGGCGCGTATGATGGCCCCTACTCGTTCAAGTCGCGCTTCGAAGAAGGCAGCGGCACGAATCCAGAGGAGCTGATCGGCGCGGCTCTGGCTGGCTGTTTCTCGATGGCGCTCTCCGCAAATCTCGAGAAAGCGGGTCATCCGGCGCAGCATGTCGAGACCAGGGCAAACGTGAAGCTGGAGATGGTCGCCGGAAAGCCAACGATCACCACGATCGAGCTGCAGAACGAGGCGACAGTGCCGGGCATTGATGAGCAGACATTCCAGCAGCAGGCCGAAGCGACGAAAACCGGTTGCCCCGTCTCCCGCGCGCTCACGGGGGCAAACATCACGCTGAACGCCCGGCTGAAGAACTAGAGCGCCGGAGCACGGCCGTCCCGGCTGTGCGGCCAACGGGCGTCTCGCCTGTCGATCCTGGAGAGGAAGACAATGGCAACAGACGAAACCGAGCCCAACGGCACGTTCTACGCCAGCTACGGTGACTTTCACCGCGGCGTCCTCGCCGAAATCCGACGCGAGACCTTACGGTGAGGATATCGGGCGATTCGGCTGGATCACCGCCGACGAGCTCCGCAGCTTCCTCGTTCGGCTGCAACTAGGCGCCGACTCGCACCTGCTCGATGTCGCCTGTGGCTCGGGCGGTCCCGCAGTTTTCATGGCGCAGACCACGGGCTGCCGCGTGACAGGGGTGGATATCAACGCGAGCGGCATCACGAATGCACGGCAGACAGCAGAAGCGCAGGGGCTGCAAACCCGCGTGAACTTCGAACATATCGACGCGCGCAGCCGCTTACCCTTCAATGATGAGACGTTCGACGCGATCATCAGCATCGATGCGATGAACCATTTCTACGATCGCGCCGAGTTGCTCGCCAATTGGCGTCGCGTCCTCCGCCCTGGCGGCCGATTCCTCTTCACCGACGCGGTGATCGCCACCGGGATGCTCACACGCGATGAAATCCTTGCCCGGAGCAGCTCGATGGGCGTCTTCATTTTCACGCCTGCTGGTGTGCACGAGCGCTTCATCGGAGCGGCGGGCTTCGTTGATCTGCATGTCGAGGATGTGACGGAGACGATCGCCGGCGTGACGAAGCGCTGGCACGACGCGCGCGACAAACGCCGCGCCGAGTTGCTAAAAACGGAAGACGCCTCCGAGTTCGACGCCCTGGAGAAGATGCTTGCGGCGGGGCACACGCTCGCGAGCGAACGCCGGCTTTCCCGTTTCGCGTTCAGCGCGGTGAAGCCAGCTTGCCACGGTTAACCAGATCCCGCGCTTTGCCGCAGCACGTTGAGGCGCTTGCGGCAAGCACATCTCCGCTGCGCCGCGATGCTTCGCGCGCTTGATAACCGCGGATTACCGCGTCGCGCTGATGTCTCTCCTAGGGAGAGCGCCGCGCATGTGCAGAACAGCCGCGCGCACCGCCGCCACGATCTGGCGCTGCCGCTCGGGGGTATTCAGCTCTGCTTCCTCCTCTGGATGCACGATCACACCGCACTCCAGCAGCGCTGCCGGCATTCGCGCGCGCTTCAGCACAAGCAAATCGGGAAAATGATAGACGCCGTACTCCGGCAGAACGAACTCGCGTCCTTCGCCCGGGATCTTCTCCGCATGATGCGCGGTCGGGACGAGGCCCTGCTCACGCATGGCGCGGCCAAGTTGCTTCGCGAACTCAAGGCTCGCCGCCGCCTCAGCGTTCTTGTCGGAATAGAAAACGGAGTAGCCGCGGAACCGGTCGCTCTGGCGGAAAACGCGGCCACCGATGCGACGCGTCACTTTGTAGCGCTCGTTCACCGAATCATGGTGCACGGAGAGGAAGAGGTCCGCTTTCGCCTGATTGGCCGTGTCGCCGCGCTGCAGGAGCGAAATTTCACGCCCGGTTGGATTCACCACCGTGACGGCGATGCCCTCCTGTTGGCGAAGATCCTCCGCAATGAGCTCGGCCATGCGCTTGTTGTAAGTGTATTCCATCACGCCCGTCGCGCTCATCGCACCCGGCGCTCCCGGCGTGTGGCCGATGTCGATGGCGACACGGAAAGGCTGCGCCCTCGCCGCGTCGGGCGCGACCAAAAGCGAAAGAAAAGCGAGACAACGGAAAAGGATCACAGGTCACTTATACCGCATTGAGTCGCCTAAGGTAGGTCCACAGAACGCCGCTTGAGGTGCTCTCCATAACGTCTTAATATCGACGCATGACAACGCTGTCGCCCACGCAAGCCCGCATCAACTTGTCGTCACTTCTGAAGCGCGCGGCGGAAGGCGAAGACATCGGGATTCTGCACGGCGACCAGGTCATCGCATTGCGCCCGGTCAAAGTTCATTCAGACGATTATGTGCTTCAAGAATACGGCGTCACTGAAGCTGAGCTCGATGGCTTCGTGCGCCGGACGAAGCAGCGTATCGCTCGACATCGCAAATCCGGAAAGATGACCATCTTCAGTGGCGACATCGAAAAAGATATCGCGGATTGAGCTGGCGCCGGAGCTGAAAGCCGCCATCCGGCGCCTGCCGAAGCGCCAACGACAGCAAATTGGCGACGTAATCACTGCCGTGCGCGACGGCTTCGGCAATCCACATCTGCATTCCGGCCTCGGTGTCCGCCGGCTCCGCGACAGCGTTTTCGAGTGCCGCGTTGGCCTCAAGCTGCGACTCGTCTTCCAAGCGGAGCCGGGCGTGCTGTCATTCACTGACCTCGCCACACATGACGAGATTCGGAAACTGATCAAGAACCGCTAGGCTCCGGATCTCCAAAAGGTCCGCGCGACGTCTGAACGCCCGCATCAACGGAAAGCGGAGATCAGCCCTAGCGA
>JAESFH010000040.1_pt1 | contig 206096 bp, 157 predicted proteins | sample 9269381 | NCBI WGS metagenome assembly JAESFH01 (sample SAMN14504062, study PRJNA617094) | algae metagenome | isolation source: Aphanothece sp. CMT-3BRIN-NPC111 and co-occurring heterotrophs from well... | place: USA: Clark Mountains Wilderness, California | collected 2010-04-18
TACAATATCTTTTTTAAGATCTTCACTAAAGATACGCCTTGGCTTAATCGTAATTGACATACTATTGACCCTTTTAGTTTAGTAATTCTATTAATTTTAGGTCAACTTATTTTAGGCACGCACACTGCGAGGTATGGGTCCAGAATCAAGAGTCCAGCATTCCAGAATCGAGCATCAAGTATTCCGGTCCAGTTCATTCGTTCCGTAAAGTTTGTGCAGGATTAATTAACGCAACTTTTATTGACTGCCATGTTACAGTTAACACGGCAATGACGATCGAGAGAATACCTGCAACAATGAATACCTTCCAGGAAAGGTCAACGTGATACGCGAAGGTGTCAAGCCAGCCTTCCATCCAAAACCAGGCAACGGGTAGAGAAATAAAACAAGCAATAAGTACCAAGAAGATGAAATCGCGGGAAGCGATATAGAACAACTTGCTTGTTGAAGCACCAAAAATTTTCCGAATTCCAAATTCTTTGCTCTTCTGATCAACTGTAAAAGAGGCTAGTCCGAAAAGACCAAGGGAAGATATAAGTATAGCCAACACTGCAAAGTATTGAAAAATAGTACCGGTTTGTGTTTCGGATCGGTAAAGATTATTAAAATCCTCATTCAAAAATGTATAGACGAAAGGACGATCAGAATTTAGTTTTTTCCATTCCTTTTCAATCGTCTTTACCATCTGCTCGGCATTCCCCTCCACGTGAACCATTGTACTACTAAAGCCATCTTCATCTTCCACGTAGAGAAGAAGCGGCTCAATTTCATCATGTATTGACTTGAAATGAAAATCTTCAACAACTCCAATAATGGTCCACTCTCTATTGTCTTCCTTTATCTTTTCTCCAATCACATTCGGGAGGTTCATAATCTTCATGGCCTGTTCATTAATCATGATCGCCATAGTATCAGAAGGAATTGATTTTGAAAAACTGCGACCGGCTACAACTTTCATTTTCATTGTTTCTATGTAGTCATAGTCTATACCCTGAGAATGAAGAAGAATTGATTCGTCGGGAGATTTTCCACTCCATGAATAGCCGGCGGAGGAATTCATCACATAAGCTGGATGTTGATTTGTTCCAGCAACGCCTTTAATATCAGGATAAGTGAGCAGTTGATCTTTAAAGGCCTGATACTGATTACTTCTTCGTTGAATATTGACGACGTTGTCTTTCTCATAACCCAGCTTCTTATTCTTAATAAATTGGATCTGGGTGTAAACAACCAATGTTGCCGTTATCATTACAATAGAAATGCTGAACTGAAGCACAACAAGTATTTGCCGGAATGAACTGCCCGACGCAACACCGCTTATTGTTCCCTTCAAAACCTTCGCAGGTTGAAAAGATGAGAGAAAAATAGCTGGATAACTGCCAGCCAATAAACCAGTGAAAAGTGTAGCTACAATACTTACAGGAATCATGCCATGAAGTGTTGATAAGTTCAAGGAAAGATTTTTATTGGTGAGGGTATTAAAAGGATTCAATAATAAATCAACAATTAGTATTGCAATAGCCATGGCGATAAAAGCAGTGAAGACTGATTCGCTAAGAAATTGAAAGATCAACTGAAGTCTATAAGCTCCTATTGCTTTGCGGAGGCCTACTTCCTTTGCACGTTTCATGGCACGAGCAGTGGAAAGGTTCATAAAATTTATACATGCAATAATTAAAATGAAAGCAGCTACTATAGTGAAAATTTGTACATATTGTTTATTTCCCCTGTCAGATATATCGGCCACAAAGCTTACCTCACCTAAATGAATATCGGTGACTGGCTGAAGATATAGATCAAGATTTCCTCCAGGACGATTTTTTTCTATATGACCTTTAATTTTTTCATTAATCCTTTCAACTGAACTCCCCGACTTCAGCTTAACGTATGTATAGAGCGTGTTGTTATCCCAATCAGTTCGCATCTTCTGATCAATATGACCTAATCGGAATTCCATAGGCATTATAAAACTGAATTCGAGGTGACTATTTTCAGGAATATTGTAAAGTACACCTGTAACAACTATACTTTCTTCCCGATTAATGCGGATGGTCTTGCCTATTGCATCCTCTTTTCCAAACAACTTTGTGGCAAGTTCTTCAGTAATTACAATTGAACTGATGTCTTTAAGCGCAGTGGCCTTGTCTCCTTGCTTGAGCTCAAATGAAAACATTGTCAGGAAGTCATCGTCTACGAATATTCCTCCGTCTTCAACCTTTTGTTCTTTGTAGTCAAACGAACTCCATACAAAATTCGCTCGCGCGGCTTGCTCTATTTCCGGGTAACTATCTTTTAAAGATGCTGCAAGTGCATGTGGCGTAACCGCTACCGGAAAAACATCCTGGCCTGCGTAATACTGATTCTCAACAGCTCTGTATAAATCTCGTGCGTTAGCATGAAATTTATCATAACTTAATTCATCTGCTACATATAGAACAATCAGTAAAACAGTAGCCATTCCAGTTGCAAGACCAAGAATATTAAGCAAAGAATAAAATTTCTGTCTTTTAAACTTCCTAAACGACATCTTAACGTAGTTCCAAATCATCATACTTATCGTTCTTTAATACTGGATATATTTCTCCTTCTACTCGTCCCTCAAACACTTTACTGGATTAATACTCGCAGCTTTCAATGCTTGTGTACCAACCGTTAGCCATGAAATACCTAAGGCGATAAGTCCAGCAAGAATAAAGTACCACCAATCCAAAGGTATTTGGTAAGCAAAGTTTTTTAACCACTGGCTTGTGATGAAGTAACTTATCGGCAAGGCAATCAGGATTGAGATGAAAACAGTTTTTGTAAAATCACTTGACAAAAGGTATACAATACTTAATACACTGGAACCCATTACTTTCCGAATACCGATCTCTTTTACTCTTCGTTCTGCGGTGAATGCAGCAAGTCCAAACAAGCCGAGACAGGAGATGAGTATTGCTAAGCCAGCAAAATATCTTGATAAGACAGCAACTTTAATTTCAGCATTATACTGCGCCTGATAGTCCTGATCAAGAAAACGATAATCGAAGGGAAACCCTGGATTAAAATTTGCGAATAATGATTGGACACTTGCTAATGTTTCTCGTTCTTTTCCTGGTTCAATCTTTACGGCAATTTGACGAGTGAATTGCGGAAGCAATACAAAAATCAAAGGAGCAACATTAGTATGGAGCGATTCAAAATGAAAGTTTTTCGCTACTCCTAAAATCTGCAAATTTATACCACCTCCCAATTTCAACACTTTACCAATAGGATCTTTGAATCCAATAACTTCTAGCGCAGCTTCGTTGATGATAACCTTCGTGCTATCCGTACTAAAGTTTTTTGAAAATGACCGGCCTTCTGCCATCTGTATACCCAGCAGCTCAAGGGCTTCGAAATTTACTGGCCTCACCGCAAAAGAAATTCTTGTCTCTGGGTCCTTACCTTCCCAGTCAAGGTCAGTTGTATTTCCTCCACCAACCATACTCTGTCCAATGCTTGTCGCACTTAAAACCCCTGGTATTTTTTTAACTTCATTAATGAAAGTCTCAGGATCTTGTTTCACTTTTCCTTCCATGGGAAAATAGACAACGTTCTCCTTGTCATACCCGAGATTTTTGTTCTGTAAAAAATCAATCTGATTATAGATTACAAGAACACTCACAATAAATATTACAGAGATCGAGAATTGAAAGATCACTAATCCTTTTCTTGCCCACAGCGCCCCAGTACTGGTAGTAAATTTACCTTTCAACACTGATGAGGGATTAAAACCAGAGAGATACAACGCAGGATAACTCCCCGCAATAAGACCAGTAATTATGGCGACCGAAAGAAAAAAGAGAACGATATCCAGATCAAGATTCAGCACAAGTTGTTTACCTGTAATGATATTGAATTGCGAAAGAAAGAGATCAACAATAAGAACGGAAAGAAATAGTGATAAAAAACTCATCAAAAGTGATTCGCCCATGTATTGCATCACAAGCGTTCTTCTGCCTGCACCAACAGCTTTTTTTATTCCAACCTCTTTTATTCTTCTCGAAGCTTTAGCAGTGGATAAGTTCATGAAATTAATACAGGCAATCACAAGGATGAAAGCTGCGATCAATGAAAACATTGTTACGTATTCAATTCTTCCTCCGGCTTGCTCACCATTTACATAATTTCCATACAGGTAACCATCGGAATACTTACTGGCAAACAAAGTGCGATGTGTATCTTGCGTCCTCCCTTTAATCACTCCGGAGATCTTCTTATTGAACGCTGAAACTTTAACTCCAGGTTTAACAACAACAAATGTCATTGGTCCAGAATTACCCCAGTTTAATAAGCCGGGATTAGTTTCCTTTGCAACTTCAAATGATAACACAAAATCAAATTGAACGGTAGAGTTAGCAGGAGTTCCTTTAAAAACTCCAGAGATGTTGTATTGTTTATCGTGTTGAACCTCTACTGATTTGCCAATCACATTATCATCTGTACCGAATAAACTGATAGCAGTGTGCTGCGAGATAACAATTGATTGTTTATCAGCCAGTACTTGGTCTGCATTGCCATGAATAAGATCGTAAGAGAAAATATTAAAATAATCTTTGCTTGCATAAATACCGCGAGCAGCGATATTCTTGTCTTTGACCGTGAGCGCAAATTTATCAAACCAATAATGAGGTGTAGCAACTGCAGCATATTCTACCTCTGGTATTTCTTCTTCAAGTGCTTCTGCCAATAGTCCAGGTGTTGAATCAGTCACCCTGATGCTACCGGTATGCTGCTGGTGTTCCATTAACTGGAATAACTGGCTATCCTTCTTGTGAAATTTATCTACGTTCAGTTCATCTTTCACCCATAGATAAATGAGTAAAGTACAGGCAAGCCCAGTAGACAGCCCGATAAGATTAATGAAGAAAGAGGTTTTGAAACGCTTGAAGTTCCTGTAAATAATTAAGAGATTATGCCTGATCATGCTTTCTTAAGTTCTTTTAATGTCCATTGATGCGAAGGTAGTGCCATCTCGCAAAACTCAATTTTTGCTTCAAATTCGAAGGATTGAACCTCCGAAACTCCTCAAGTGTCCATCTATAGAAAAAGTGAGTGTCCAAAAATGGGCAGTTTTCATTGTATTTAATACTCTGCTGAATATCTTTAAACCGACAAGGATAAGCATGAGTAAAGTTTCAGGAAATATTTTGCTGGTTGATGATGATGAATTTGTACTGCTCTCTATCAAGCTCCTGCTACAACCTCATTTCCTCTCTGTGAAAACAGTGAACAATCCCGAGCGCATTCCAGCTCTTTTTGATCGCGAGCAGTTCGATGTTGTAGTACTTGATATGAATTTCCGACATGGTGATACCACTGGAAACCAAGGACGCTATTGGCTTAAAAAGATCTTGTCTCTTAATGCTGATACTCAGGTTATTTTAATTACAGCTTATGCTGATATCCAGGTCGCTGTTGACTCGATAAAAGAGGGTGCACTTGACTTTATTGTTAAGCCCTGGCAAAATGAAAAACTTTTGTCTACTGTAAAAACAGCAAATCTTGTAAGCCAGGAAAAACGAAAAGTAAAAAATCTAAAATCACAACAAAGATCCCTTGTCTCTGCGCTCAATCAACGACATGAACCACTCATTGGAAATTCAGAAGTGATTAGTGTTATAAGAAAGGTGATTGAAAAGGTAGGACCAACGGATGCCGAAGTTTTGATTCTAGGGCAGAATGGTACTGGCAAAGAAGTTATTGCACGTGAAATACACCAGCACTCGAATCGAGCAGAAGGTATTTTCATGACGGTAGATGTAGGCGCATTAAGCGAAAATATTTTCGAAAGTGAATTGTTTGGTCATCGTAAAGGAGCATTTACGGATGCAAAGGAAGACCGCGTCGGAAGGTTTGAAGCTGCTGCGGGAGGAACAATTCTTCTTGATGAAGTTGGAAATCTCTCACTCCCACTGCAGGCAAAATTGCTAACGGTGCTACAGCACAAAAAAGTGGTGAGATTAGGCACTAATGAACCAATTGATTTGGATGTTAGAATCATCTGCGCCACCAATTGTAATCTTCACCAAATGGTGAGAGAAGGAAAATTTCGAGAAGACTTACTTTATCGAATCAATACAGTAGAGATAACAGTTGCACCATTGCATGAAAGGCCTGAGGACATTCCACTGATTGCAGACCACTTCCTTGCCAGGTTCAGCCAGAAATATCAAAAGCACTATCTTAAGATGCCAACGCAAGTGCTGGAGCATCTCCAAAAATACGGCTGGCCGGGTAACATTCGTGAACTTCAACACTCCCTTGAGAGAGCCGTAATTATGTGTGAAGGCGAGCAACTTTCGCTGCAGGATTTTGGATCGATACAAAAACAAACATCGAATGATTTTATGTTTGATCATCTCAACCTGGAAAAACTTGAAGCCTGGGCAATTAAAAAAGCCATTGCAAAACACGGGGGCAACATAAGCCATGCAGCCGAAGAGTTAGGTTTGTCACGGGGAGCGTTATATAGAAGAATGGAGATGTATGGTATTTAAAAGCTTCAGACTCCTCATCATTCTCAGAGTGCTTTTACTCACGCTATGCCTAAGCCTCTTCGCCTGGTGCCTGGTTAACCATCTATACTTAAGAAGTGTCTATTTGGGAGTGTCTGCGATAATTTTAATAGCAGAATTAATTGCGTATGTAGACCGGTTCAATCGGGATGTAAAAACATTAATGACAAGCTTAATGCAGCGCGATTTTACTACACACTACCAGGCTACTGGAAAAGGTAAAACGTTTGACGAACTGTATGACGTACTCAATAAAATATCAGCAGCTTTTCGAAATCTTGGAACGGAGAAAGAAGTGCAATACCGCTACCTTGAAATGCTTGTTGAACATGTACGCGTGAGCATTCTCAGCATTGATGGGGATGAAAAAATACATCTTGTAAACCAGGCGCTGCGAGATCTTCTTAAAAAAAATGTGCTTCTAAACTTAAAGTCACTCGAAACATTTGACGAGTCTCTCGTGAAAACAATTCGTGACATCCGCACGGGTGAAACAAGACTCATCAAACTTCGCCTGAACAACGAACTGCTTCAGCTTTCTATTCATGCTTCTGAATTTAAGTTGGAAGATCGATATTACAAACTCATCTCCATGCAAAACATCCGCAGTGAGCTTGACGCACGAGAGATGGAAGCTTGGCAAAAACTCATTCGTGTACTCAGTCACGAAATCATGAACTCCGTTGCGCCAATCATATCGTTGAGTGGCACGCTGCACGGTTTGGTAACACAAGGCATTGCGCAAGCCAAATTACCAGAATCCGATCAATTCAACTCGCTTGATAAAGGACTTGAAGCCATTAAAATTCGCAGCGAAGGACTATATAATTTTACACAGACGTATCGCAAGCTAACCGGCATACCCAAGCTCGCGCTGAAGCAAACAAATCTGAAAGAGCTCATCGCCCGCGTGCAGTTACTCATGGAACATAAAATGGAAGAAAGAAATATCTCATTTTTAGTTTCACCTCTTGATGTTACAATTTTTGTCGATCCGGATTTGATGGAACAAGTACTTATTAATCTGCTAGTGAATGCTGTCGAAGCAGTAATTGGGATTTCACATCCACAAATTGAAATCAAAATGTCATATGATGAGAAAAGGAACATCTGCCTCTATATTATAGATAATGGTGAAGGGATGGATGAGAATACGGCAGAAAAAATATTTATTCCATTCTTCACTACAAGAAAAACCGGCTCAGGCATTGGCCTTGCACTCACCAAACAAATTCTGCAACTACACAACGCTGATATTCAATTCAGCACAGCTCCAGGGAAAGGAACAGAGTTCGTAATTATATTTTAACGTTGGGATTTGAAAGTCGAAATTAGAAACTAGAAATTAGGAACTAGGAGTTGGCTTTTGCCGTGCCCTCGATCACAGCGCTGATAGCCAACGCACATCGAGGTCGCGCTATACGCTATACTCCTCGTGCCCGCTCACATACCCACGCAAACTGCGGGGTGCCGCTACTATCACTCACGGAGTCTCTCACTTGTAATACTATCTTCCAATCAAAAAAAAGCATCATCGTATAATAAGTCAATGATTTTTTACAATTCCTCCCTTAAACTAGCAAGTACTTTTACTTCGTTCAATTTTAACACACCGTATGATATTAAAACGAAGTATAATTTTAGTGACAGCATTCTTATTTGCTGTAAGCCCCAAAGCTTCCTCACAAGATCACAATTCAAAATCAACGAAACACCAAAACGGAGAGAAACCAATGACTATGGAACAAGCGAGCAAAAATAAAGAAGCTATTCGCAATCTTTATGAAAATATTCTTAACACGAGACAACTTGAACTTCTTAATGAGCTTATAGCAGATGAATATACAGGCATTCGTGGAGAGAAAGGCGTTGCTGCATTTAAAGAATCGGTTGTGGGCCTCATCAAAGCATTTCCTGATATCCAATGGACAGTCGAAGATCTCATTGCTGAAGGTAACAAAGTTATGATACGACAAAAATTACAAGGAACACACCGAGGTCAATTTCAGACTTTCGCAGCAACCGGAAAAGTAATTTCAAATACTGGAATTGGTGTCTATGAATTTAAGGACGGAAAAATTATCAATCATAATATTCAAACGGACCGTTTAGGTTTTTTACAGGCACTGGAAGTTGTACCGCTTGATCTATCCTTACTTGCTAATAATAAAGAGAGGAAAGGCGAGGTGAGCTTTATTGATAAATTTTTTGTTCCAGCAAATGCAAAAGAAGAATTTTTTCAACGGATGAATTACAACAGAGACTTCATCAAAGCTCTTCCTGGCTTTGTTAAAGATGAAGTGTATAGCGAAACAGATGCAAACGAAAATTTAACAGTAGTAACTATTGCGGTGTGGAAAAATGAGACTTCGCTGAGCAATGCTAAAGAAGCAGTTAAGGCTGAGTACGAACGAATGGGTTTCGTACCTGCCGAATTTATCCAGCGCCTAAATATAAAATTAGAGCGAGGTGTGTTTCAAAAGATAACACCATAGATCAACTTATTCTTTCCCTCCATTTACCAAGCTAATTTCTTGTTAGCTTGGTTTTGACCGTACCATTGCAAATTGCTGATGCAATGAATTTTTCTCGCAATTACTGACTAACAATTATGCTGCGGGCATTCGAACTACGACATAGCAGCACAACGATAAACGGCAATAAGATTATTCTAAATAAACCATCTCGACCATTACACCGAACTGGATAAGGCAGTAGAATCTTACACCAGCACGTAAGGATGCCAGTCCTTATATTCCAATCAGTCGAATAACTGCCTTTAATCTAAACGCGTGATGAAGGACGGTGCGCATGATTTTGATAAAGCTTATTCAAATAACATTTATGTTTAAAAAGAACGCTTTTAACATTTGGCACGATCCATCTGATGTCGAGCACGTCTTATTTACGACAGGGGTGTTCGCTATCTGCTTCCTCCTGGGGCAGTCATTGAATCTTGGACTGTTGACTGCGTTACTCAGTATTAGTGGACAAGGTGCTTCAGGCATTGAGATGAAGGGGCTTTATTTTGAAAGACTTAAAGTGACGCTTCTTTTTGTACTATTTTCAGTGTTGATCGCTGCGCTTGCTGTTTTCGCAAAAACAAACTTTACCATAGCAATAGGATCTATCATTCTGCTCGCATTTTGCTTTGGAATATGGCGACAATTTTTTCCTGGCAACTGGCCAGGTATTGTTATTCCTTCAGGCGTAATCTTCTTCATTGGTTATTTTGCACCCTATAAATTAGAGCTCGTGATAAGCACGGCCGCTGGTGCGCTTATTGGATTTGCTGCTGTGTTTCTCCTCGGCGTCTATATCATATATACCAGAAAATCTAACAACATCAAAACTGCAGAAGCCGTCAGTGAAAAAATTCTAGACGTACAGCAAACAAAAATAGCAGGCATGCATAAAGAACATTTTTTGTATGCTGTTGAACTAACAATACTGCTTGTTGCGGCTGTTATTTTGTGCAAGCATATCTCCTACCCGCACAGCTATTGGATACCACTCACTATTATTATTCTGTTCCGCGTCGGTCAGCAGGGAACAATACAGAGATTTACAGAGCGGCTTGTAGGAACTATAGGTGGATGCATAGCCGGAAGTGCGTTAATGTACTTTCATCCTTCAGGAATAGTAAGGAGTATCATGATTATCTCATTTCTCTTTTTGTTCTTGTACTACATCAAAAAGAATTATGCGATAGGCTCAGCGCTGGTAACAATTTATGTAATGCTTCTTCTCGGTGCGTCTTCAGAAAATCTTGTAAGCTTAATCCTCGAAAGGATAGGCTTCACATTTATTGCTGGCACCATGACTATTATGACGCATTATATCTTTCTTCCGTTTCAAAAATCTAAAGTGACTGTTTGAAACATCTCTTCTTGCTACATGAAGGCATAAAAGTTTTACGCTGATCCTTACCTGCATTGTCACAATTATAGAATACTGAAATGCCTGGCCCTTAAAATTTTTAAAGCATGAATGATGCAGCAAAAAAAATCGTAGTTGTTGGTGGTGGATTCGCTGGCCTTAACTTTATTAAACGCCTTGCAAATGATAACCGTTTTCAGATAACACTGGTTGACAGGAATAACTATCATTTCTTTCCACCACTGCTATACCAGGTAGGAATGGCCTTCATTGAACCATCCAACATAACCTATCCATATCGCAGACTTTTTCAGGAAAAGAAAAACATTCGCTTTCACTTAGGATGTTTTGTAAAGGTAAATCCGGAAAACAATTCTGTTGAAACAGAGACAGGCATCCTCTATTATGATCATCTCGTTATTGCTGTTGGCACTGAGCCAAACTATTTTGGAATGGAGAGCGTGAAAAAAAATTCATGGCCGCTGAAGACGATCAATGACGCTACAAACCTCAGGAATCATTTGTTGTTAAACATTGAGCGTGCAATAAGAACGAATGATGTTGAAGAAAGAAACAAATTATTGAATGTAGTTATTGCCGGAGGCGGTCCAACAGGTGTAGAGATAGCTGGCATGTTAGCAGAGTTAGTTCGTACGATAGGCCCAAGAGAATATCCTGAAATAACACGGGGAACTTTCAAGATTTATCTTATTGAAGCTGCACCTGTACTGCTGGGTCCAATGAGTGCTAAATCACAAAAGGAAGCAACGTCTGTGTTAAACAAACTAGGAATTATAATATTGCTTAACACTGCAGTGAAGAATTATGCAGATGGAAAAGTGTTTTTGGGAAATGGAGAAACGATAGCAACAAACGCATTGATCTGGACGTCTGGTGTCATTGGTAGCGAAGTAAAGGGATTAGCATCAGATGTGTTCGGCAGAAGCAGACGAATTATCGTAGATGAATACAATAAGGTAAAGGGATCACAAAATATTTTTGCTATCGGAGATATTAGCTTAAATACACTTGATAAAAGATTTCCTGCGGGACACCCACAGCTTGCACAAGTAGCAATTCAGCAGGGAAAATTACTGGCTGAGAATTTCAGAAGATCGTATGAACAACGTGTACTAAAGCCTTTCGTCTATGATGATAAAGGAAGCATGGCGATTATCTCAAAATACAAAGCAGTTGCAGACTTGCCGAAAATGTTTGTTAAGGGATTCGTTGCCTGGTTCATCTGGCTATTCATTCACTTGATACCGATTGCAGGATTCCGAAACAAAGTAAAGCTTGCTTTTAGTTGGGCTTGGTCATTTATGACAGATGATCCAACACTAAGACTTATCATAAGACCTAAACGTGAAGAGTTTGCTGAAGAAGTGACTACAAAATCCAGTGATTCACAACCATTAAGAGAGAAAATACCTGTAAAAGAAGTAGCCTCGCTAAAAACAACAAGATAATATGGAATGGATTCTGATCCTCAAATCTGGGCTTCATTCCTGACGTTGGTTTTGATGTAAACTGTGCTTGGTATCGATAACATCGTTTTCATTTCTCTTCTTACCGGAAAACTACCGATTGAGCAACAAAGAAAAGGACGCGTGTTAGGATTGGGTCTTGCACTGGTTGTGCGAATTCTACTGCTCATTTCCATTAGCTGGATCATGACGTTAACAACGAATCTTTTTAATGTTAGTGAATGGGTTGGAATTTCAACTGGTACCTGGCACGAGCATCTTGGAATTTCTGGAAGAGACCTTATCCTCATTTGTGGAGGCATGTTTCTGATTTACAAAAGCAATAAAGAAATTCATGAGAGTCTTGAAGGTAGTAAAAGACAAGAAGATAGGAAGCCGTTGTCACTAACACAAACGGTACTTCTAATTGGTTTACTCGACATAGTCTTTGGCCTTGATTCGGTTATTACCGCTGTAGGAATGGCCGACCATTTGGAAGTAATGATTGCAGCAGTTGTTGTCGCCATGTTTTTCATGCTCATTGCGTCACGAGGAGTAGGAAATTTTATCAACAAACATCCAAGTGTAAAACTACTAGCACTTGCATTCTGTTGCTCATTGGTATTTCCCTCATTGCAGAAGAAATTGATCAACCAATACCTAAAGGTTTTATTTATTTCGCAATGGCATTGTCTATTTTTGTCGAGTTCCTCATTTTGAAACTTGTAAAAAACCAGTACACAGAACCGGTTCAGTTAAAGAAGTAAGCCGGAGCGTATAAGTCTAATCATCGCTTTACCGCTACAATGATTCCTGTTGCCCAAACTTGTTTTGTTAATACCAGGTCTTCTCTTGCTTCAAGAATTTTCACCAGGTTGATTGCCTTTTCATGATGTCCATCTGGCCAGTTTGGTTGTGGTAACATGTCATCAATAATATAAAGGCCACCCTTGTTCAACATCGCGAGTACTTCATTCAGCAAGAGATATTTTCCATGCCATGTATCTGCGAAAATGTAGTCGTATCTGGCTTGTAAATTTTGATTCACCCACGCCTCGCCATCGCTCGAAATTAGCTCAAGCCGTTTGTCACTACCTAAAAAATTATTTGCAATCGATAAGAACTTATCTTCATTATCAATAGAAATCAATGACGAATCAGAATCCATGCCATCCAAGATCCAGGATGTGGATAGTCCCGTACCAGTTCCGAGCTCGAGAAATTTTCCAGATGGTTTTGAAGATGCCAGTGTTCGAAGTAACGAACAAGTAAGAATATCAGAAGCCATTGTAAACCCAGAGGTCTTTGTAGCTTCATCGATGTCCTTAAAATATTTTGGCCATTGCTGATTTATTTCTTCTGTCATCTTCAAATATTTTTTCTTGATTATTGATCACACAAAAAGAAACTAGAAATTAGAAATTCGTTTTTGATGGGATAATAATAAGGGAATTAAAGATGATCTTGCTAGAGACAGAAGAAATAAAATCATTTATAAACTTAAGGACACGAACCATCGCTCGTTTTTTATGATCTGCTCCCTAGCGTTTGTGTGCTTATCCTAAAGCGTTTTTCTCTGTAGCGCCTCCACTATTTCATTTCTGGACGTCAAATGAAATACGAGAACATAGACGCCTTAACTTTACAAGGACTTATTTCCGCACTTCTTTTTCAATCTTTAAAATAGATCCCATCAACGGCTTGAGTTTTTCGTGAGGCGCTTCATCATCGAAGGAGTGCTGCCATGTTTTTCCGTCTTGTGCTGTTATTGTCAAGGTGGAATGATGTGCTCCATCAAAATTTCTTTTTGATGTAGGAGACGGAAATGATGGAACTTCGTTTAAAGTGATATCCTGCAGATCCTGCAACAAACTATTCCATTGATCCGCGGTTAATTTTCTTTTAACAACATTGCTTTCCTTTCGTCCGTCAACAATCTCAGTAATGCTATCAGGTGAAATAAATATTTGTTTTTGAAATCCCCTGGTAGCAGTGCTGAACTCAATTTTAGAAATTGAGCCTGTTGTTTGGCATCGTACAACAGTGAATAAGAAGCTGAATAAGAAAACGTAAATAATTTTGTTTACCATATCTAAGCTTATGCTACGGACAAGAAAATTAATGCAATATCCAAGATAGCCAAGTTGTACTTTATAGTCTTTCGACTGCTGATTCTAACTTACCTTGAACAAACTTAAGGTGATAGCTTGTCATTGGATCTTTAGTACGTTGTAAAGCTTTCGAAATATTATTATTAATCTCTGTAAGCTTCACTTTCAAAATCGGTCCCACATCACGATAGTCTCTACCTGATTTACCAGCAAGATCCACAAGCTTATCTACATAAGCACGTTGTAAATTTCTTCTGTAAATGTCTATTGGCGCAGACGTCTTTAACTCGATCCACATTGCATTATCAATATCCGTAAAATATGTGTACAGCTGATAAGCTTTCTCTCCGTACATGGCTTCAGTAACAGCAAGCTTTGAAAGCGTAGCTGGATTCAGTAAATGATTCAGCGCCATTGTCTGAGTTTTTCCAATTGTTTGTGTAGGAGATTCACCAATTCTTGAAAGTATAAGTGTATCCAACAACCATTTAGGTGTTGTAAAAACATGCTTCTTAATAAAATCCATCGATTCCAACTGCTTCGTTAAGGGAACCATTGAATACACCGGGCCGATTTGGTCAGTTGTTTTTGGCGTTTCATAAATCCCGCCAAGGTTATTTAACACATGGCCAACATAGTAATCAAATTGATTTGTAACACCCGTATACAACTGTTCAAGATTTGAAAATCCTTCGTTCGGCTGATAAGTCCACTGCATGAGTCCTCGCATCACACGCTGAAGATTTTTAATTCCATACTCTCCCGCTTTTACTGCGTTATCACCAAGATCTTCAGTTTGTGTTCTTGGATCATCGCTGGTAAACTCCGATCCATACCACAATGCTTTGTTCCCCATTTTCTCCACGATCCACTTATTCAACATAGGAATTTCATCCTCAGGAGTCTTCAGTTCAGGATACCAACGGTAGCCCCATTCGATTGCCCATATATCGTATTCACCTATCCTAGAGATTAGTCCTCTTTCCGAAATGCTATCTTCCGGTTGAGCAACATAATTAAATCGGGCATAATCCATTATTGATGGGGTATGTCCATTTGCTTCCACCCATTCGCGATCGCGTAATTTTTCTACCGGGACAGTAGAGCTAGCGCCATAATTGTGCGTAAGGCCTAAGGTGTGACCAACTTCATGCGATGCAACGGAACGGATTAGTTCTCCCATAAGCTCATCATCAAAAGTAAGTTTCTGAGCCCTCTTATCGTTAGGTCCACATTGAATCATATACCAGTCGCGTAAGATAGACATCAGGTTGTGATACCAGTTGATGTGGCTCTCTAGTATTTCACCACTCCGCGGATCAGTAACAACAGGTCCTGCGGCATTTGCATGAGAAGATGGTTTGTATACAATAGCGGAATGTCTTGAGTCTTCCAGGCTCCATGCGGAATTTTCTTTAAGATCCGGAGCCTCACGTGCAAAAATGGCATTTTTAAAGCCAGCCTTTTCGAATGCTTTTTGCCAATCTGCTACACCTTGTTTGAGGTAAGGGATCCACTTCTTAGGCGTGGCTGGATCAATGTAATAAACTATTGGCTTTAATGGCTCAACAATTTCGCCGTTTTTATACTTCTCAACATCCTCAGGCTTTGGTTCAAGTCTCCATCGTTTGATGTAAGTAACTTCCTTGATGCCTTGTGGATTAGCATTGTAATCTGTGTAACGTTCTGAAAAGTAACCAACTCTTTTATCCGCATAGCGTTTCCGCATGGGAGTTTTCGGAAGCAATACAACGGATGTGTTGAGTTCTAGTGTAAAGTTCTGCTCGGCATTTGATCCTGTATAGGTCTTGATCGTTCGTATTTCAAGATTGAGTGGATAGGAATTAACATCCTTGATATAACACATGTTGCGCATTGGATTGCCAACATTCATGTTCTTTCGTGCACTTGCATTAAAAAACAAAACATCGTTATCACCATTGATATAGTCAGTCACTTCAATTACTCGACCCTTACCGGTCGGGCTGTACGCACCAATACCAAAAGCTGCTACAAGGGGTTGAAGATTGGACCTTACAACAGCGCTATACATCGCATTGGTGCTGTCACCTGCATATTCTTCGTACGTAATTCTTCTTAAAAATAATTTGTGGCCGGGGCCTTTCTCAAACCTGATGATTCGGCTTCCAATCTGATCGCCTGCGTAGCCGGTGTAGCCTGGCCTTACTCCTGCTGCGCCTTGTGCAATGCGGCTAACGACAAGAAGATCTCTGCCCAGTAGGCTGTCCGGTATTTCAAAGTAATAGTTGTCATCAACTTTATGTACTGTAAACAGCCCTTTTCTTGTAATCGCTTTATTACGCAATAAATTATAATAATTACGCGGTGCAGAAAGCTGATCATTACCAGCAGGTACTGAAGAAGGCGTTTCCTGTTTTATGGTATCTTGCCTTATCGTATCCGTATGTAAGAGGGATAGTGATTCTAGGGTTTGTGAATGCGATTGTGTTGCCAGTAATATGAAGAGAGCAAATACAAAAACACTTTTTATCATGATAAAAATTTAAATCCAACAAGTCTAAATCAGCCAGGTCGAGGAAAGTGTAGAATTATTCTACAAATTTGATAAGGTCATAACGAAAGCGATGCAGCATTAGTGCCAAATTTTAAAACAATCATCTAACAAAAAGTACACTAAAATTTCGTCTTAAAAAATCACCTACAATCTTAAGCGTCTGTTAGGGGCCGCTTGAGCAGTTCCTTTACTGCAAAGTGATCAGCTGTATCTGGGCATACGATTTGAAATGTTCCTTCAATAAAATCCAATGTTTATGAAAGAAGTATATTACAAAGGTCAGGCATATGAGTACCAAACTCTGGAGCTGTCCGGAAAACGCCAATTTCAGCTATTTAAAAATGGTGTCCTGTTTCATTCAGTTGATCAAAGCGAACTTGATATCAGATCACTTGTAAGCCTGATACTGGATTCATATTATTTGAACACGCATAAGAGGAATGTTAACACAATGGAACAGGTGAGGATGTAGACATTCATCTACATTGCAATATCGAGACTTGTCTTTATTGACAATGAATGTTACATCCTTCGAGCCGCTGCCGTTTGGCTTTTCTTAAACATGCAACCCGTTGTTCCGAAATTTTTGTTGCGCCTACACCTTCTACTTTTCCCATTCGTAATATCCTGTATAAGGTAGGGTATAAAAGTTGAGAGCTTGTACTGATAACTCAATCGCAATAGCTTTTGAATGTATTATCAGTCACATTAAAATTAAATTTATGGGAAAGAAAAAGAATAAATCGTTTTACAAAGCGAACGTGAAGCCTGTGATTTCAGATAATAAAATTTTATTAGCCGCACTTGGCGGTGTAGCCGCAGGTATCACATTAGCTGGCATACTGGGCACTGAAAAAGCAAAACAAATCGTACAAACCGTTGAAGATTCTGTGAAGGACTTCACACAAAAATTTGGTAGCGAATCCGGTAGCGAAAATACTTTCGATACCGATCTTAAGCCAAGAAAGAAACATCATTTAGAGAAACAACCTATTTAGCAGTTACAGGCTGCCTGATTTGCTTTTCAAATCATCTTATTTACTTTAGCAGGATGAAGTTTATCATCCTGCCTGTTATTTTTTTGTTTTCATCTTCACTACTATCCGCCCAGGAAATTGCCTTAACCTTCGATGACGCACCTACCTCCGATGGGCCTCTTTTTCCAGGCAAGGCGCGTGCAAAACTTATTATCGATCACTTAAAACAACACCGTGTGCCTGCTCCTGCGCTGTTCGTTGTGACTTCACACATTGATAGTACTGGTAGATCAAGATTAGAACAATATGCGTCCGCTGGATTTTTACTGGCGAATCATACTCATAGTCATGAACGGATTCAGAAACTCGGATCAAAAAATTATATTCTGGATATTGCCAGAGCAGATAGTGCCTTACGTAAAATGAAGGGCTTTGTCCCTTGGTTTCGATACCCATTTCTTGATGAAGGAAAGACAAAACCTGCACGGGATTCTATTCGTCTTGCACTGCAAAATTTAAAACTTACCAATGGCTATGTAACAATAGATAATTACGACTGGTATCTCAATGGTTTGCTAAGAAAGGCTATTGGAGATAAGCGCATGATGGATTTCAATAAACTTAAGGAAGTCTACATCAATCATATCTGGCAAAGCATTTTGTTTTATGATGCTATTGGGAAGAAAATTCTCAATCGATCGCCCCGACACGTGTTGCTATTGCATGAAAATGATCTTGCAGCTTTATTTCTGGGAGATTTGATCTCTTATTTAAAACAAAAGGGATGGACCATCATTTCAGCTGAAGAAGCTTATAAAGATCCTATAGCTTCTACAGTACCTGATGTTTTATTTAATGGACAAGGCAGGATTGGCGCCATGGCTTTTGAAAAAGGAATGCTCGCCAAGGATTTGGTGCAGCAGTCAGAGGATGAAGCGTATCTTGATAAACTTGTACTAGATAAGGAAGTGTTTAAGCTGCCTTAATAAAACTTTGTTCGTCATTATTCAAGTGCACTCTACCATTAATCTCTTCGTTAAATCGCAGCAGAAATTTTTCTCTAACCATTCTGATGATTACTCCCAGCCCAATATATTGAATAGCAAACAAACCAATAATTGAAAGGTCGAAAGTTATCGGCTGCGCCATCGTGTAACTCAGCCACCAATTGATCAACTCCTCTGTAAATGATCTTATATCTGTCATGTGAAAAAAATCTATTTCATCTCATAAAATGAAATAATGTGCCAGCACTAAAAATTGCCCTTCTGGCTATTCTCAAAGAAAAATTTGTAGGATAATTACACATTGTGTATCAGGCTAGTGTTGCATACTCTCGAGGTTCCATAACGGCCTTGGCATCGGTTTTTTAACTGCAATTGAAAAATTGTATTAAAGTATAAACCAATAGATATGAAAGTTTCATCAACATTAGGAGGTCTTGCTGGTGCAGCAGCGCTTACTTTAGTAAACGAAGGTGTGAGAAAAGTAAATGTAAACGCACCACGGTTAGATCTTTTAGGTCAGAACGCACTTGCTCGATTCATGAAAGGAAATGATATCGTCAGTAAAACCGCTCAACAGTTTTTTCCATTGGCTGGAGATATTATTTCAAATTCACTTTACTATGGTATGTCGCGTGGTAACAATGCTACAGAAACTTTTATAAGAGGTGCATTTTTAGGATTAGGCGCTGGAATTGGTGCCGTTGTTTTACCTGGAAAAGTGGGCTTGGCAGAATCACCAACTAACAGAACTAACCAAACGAAAGTGATGACTGTTGCATGGTATCTCATCGGAGGTCTTGTAGCTGCGGCTGTGATCAATGCCTTAGATAATTATTCAAAACCTGAAGTCGATGAGCTGAAAAATACTGCTGTAAGCAAAAGTAAGAACGTAGCTAAAAATATTGTGAAACAAGTTGCACAAACTGTTTAAATAAAATTTATGATAAAGGGACTTGCACTTGTTCTAACAATCTTTGGTATAGCAGGCTTAATTCTTGGCGTGATGGGAATTTCAGGACGCGATTACACTGAATTTAATCCTTGGGCACTCGCTGTCCTCGGATTGATCTTTTTCTCCTCAGGAATAGGCCTTCTTAAAAGCAGAAGTAAAGACACTGACGAAGTCTAGTAGTCTACTGATCCAATTGTATAATAAGCGGAAAGTTCAAGTGATCGGTTTTGATATTTAATTGTTTCTCCAGTGGGAATATTATTGCTGTCACGCATAGCAGTTGGATCAATGACACTTGAAAAGCCGATATAATACCTGAGGCCTGCAGTAAACTTTTTATAGAACTTATAATATAGCCCGGCATCCATCCCAACGTCCAACTTGTTGTTCCAGATATTGCTCACATTGCCATACGCTGATTTAGCTGAAAACAGATAACCGAATTCAGGGCCTAGTTCAATCATAAATTTTTCTGACAAGCTGTATAACGGTAACAGAGACAAACTTATATAATGTAAATTTATTTCACCGATTGCATCAACGCCACGGTTGGTATACTGAAAGTCAGAACCCAGATGAAACCGCGGAAAAACCTGTAGTCTTGCAAATGCTCCGGCATGAAAGCCAAGCTTCAAGTTATAGTCGGACTCGGCATCAGGATTAATATAATTGGTGATTACAATATCAGAGATATGGCCTCCTGCTTTTATACCATAGTCCAACTGCGCTGCAGATTCAATATGAATAACAACTAGCCCCGCTAAAGCGAATAAAATTTTTTTCATCATCTCGTTACAATGTAGTTCATAGCCCTACAATAAAAAAGCCTGCTATAAATAACAGGCTTTGTATATCCGATTCTTTGTGATTAGCTCACCACCTTTTCATCGTTCAACTGCAATTGCTCACCAGCAGGCACAGGGTATTTTTTCATAATAGCCTTGATACCTTTTCTGATCTGCTTTTGAAGACCGTTTACATTTTCAACGTTCCCGCTTACAGTACCTCTCCATACAACTTCATCAGTCTTCTTATCTTTGATATCGATAATCAAAGTACCTTCAGTATATGTGTAGGTGCGAGCATTATTTGACCATCCATAAGGGAATCTCATTCCATAACCGAAAGGATAGAATCCAAAACCGAACGGCATGAACGGACCATAGAACGCATTGTTCTGACTTGTTTCCTGTTTTTGTTCAGTGTAAGTATGATAGCTTACAAGGAAATCAGGGCTTTCGGAATTATAATTTATTCCGCGTTTCGCAAATTCATTCTCGACGGTTGTCTTGATATTTTTGTTAATTAAATCGCTGTTATATACAGGGTTTTCCGTTTTTATTTCAGACGTGCCCCATGCAAAAGTTTTAAAGCGATTAAAATCAACTTCACGATCGATATCTGTTACTGCGCAACTTGTTACTAGCAACAGAAGTGCAGCAAATATTAAATAGAAGTTTATTACTCGTTTCATAATACATTTTTGATTTTCAGGAATATAACGTTCTGGGGTGAACGCATCGTTCATCAAAACCATAAATATATTTTTGTAAAAATCAAGGAAAAAAGAAACAATTTATCATCCATTTTTCGTTATAAAAAAAGGCCAGTTCAACGCTGGCCTTTTCCTTTTGCAAATCCTTTTTACCCTTTCTCTTTATCTCTTCTGCTATCTCTTCTTTTCTTTCTCTTAGCTTTCCTTTGCTCTTTCTCGTCATCCTCGGTATTCAGTGCCGCTTCTCCGCCCTTATCCATTGCGTTGAAGTGTTCCTTCTTGATATTGCCTTCAGCTCCTTGCTGTCCTTGCGGAGAAGTTTGCTGACCTTCTGATCCATTTTTCTCCGCTGCAGCATTTTGTGTTGAAGCGTTCTGCTTTCCTAAGTTAGGATTAGCGGATTGAGGAGTGGCCGCCTTTTGACTTTCTTTCTTACTGCCGGCTTGTTGTTGATTTACATTTGGTCCGCTGCTCCCTGTTGCTTGTGACTGTTGATTTGTAGCGTTGCCTTGCTGTGACTCTGCAGGAGTGCCTGGTACTTCAGTATTTGGATTTCCGCTGGCTTGCTTTTCCTGTGCTACTTCATTGGGAACAGCTTCAGTTTGCTGCTGAGAAGTTCCTCTTTCCCTTTCTTCATCCTCATCTACATCACCAACCTTCATTCCCTTTACGGGTGAACCTACCATGTTTGGTTCTGCTCGCTGTACTGTATTTGTTCCATCCCTCTCCGCGCCTTTTTGCTCAGACAATACAGATGGTGAACCGCTCTGGCTGCTTGTTGTTTGATTAATATATGGTGCATCACTTGCATCACCAGTATTGCCTTCTGCCGGTGCGGCAGGCGCACCTTGGTCAGTACCAGTTGTACCTGTCGCACCGCTTTGATCATTTGTATTTACAGCTGCGGGAGGTCTTGCTTCAGTGCCACCAGTTGTTGCTCCCCCTGATGTACCAGAACCGGAACCAGATGTGCCGGCACCTGATCCGCCAGATCCCTGACTTTGAGAAGTCATCCCTGGGGGATTGTTATTGCTTTCAGTAGCATTGCTACCAGTAGCTGTACCCGTTGATCCTGTTGCAGGCTCTGCCTGTACATCTGAACCTTTGATGATACTTCGGTTATTTGGATTACCTTTTACCTTGTTACCATTAGTATTACTCCTTCCAGAATTTTGATTTCCCCCTGTTGTTCCTTTGGCTTTTTTGTTTCCATCCCCTATTAGTTCTGCTGATCCGTTATCAGTACCTCCACCAGAACTTCCGGAATTGTCAGAACTTGTTGCTGAGGTTGAGCCAGTAGCCGTACCTGATGTTACACCACCCCCGCCCTGCTGATCGGGAGGATTGCTGGGAGCATCTTGGGTTGTAGTTTGTTGTTTTTTATCAGTATTGCTGCTCGATCCCTTATCTCCTTGCGCATTAGAAGCTATGGCACCTACCAACATCACTATTACTATTGACAATATCCTTTTCATATGTTTGTTGTTAGTTGTTACAAGGGCTAGTGTATAAACATGGTGCCAGTGATACATCCAGATTTAAAAGCGAGTGTCTATGAGTAACCATAAATGTTTAAAGCAGTGACGCCATGGACAATAACAGAATTACAATTAAGAACGTGAAAGATGAGGCGACTTTGCTAAAAAAATCTATTGATATTTTTTTCTTACGCATTTTAGGCACACTTTTTAAACAAGGGCCTATCATGGAGAAAATTAAAAATGGCGATCAAGTTATATACAAGGATCGCAAGGGCATCATATACGGCAAGCCCAGAGAAAACAAATACAGAGGCGTATTGTACACTGTGAAGATTGGCGATGATTACGTGAAAGCTACTCCAAGTGAAATCTCACTTGAAAAAGAAAGTAACGTGTTGGCTCCCCTCTCTTAAGCTATCAGCATTCCTGGCAAACTCACTTTCACTTTTGAGTTCGCCTCCAATAAACCTAATTGTTCTTTGATAAAATCTTATAGGGGCATCTGATCCTGATCAGGTACTAGAAACTGCAAGGCATTTTTCTCAAGCGCTATTGATAATGGCAATTGTGCATCAATTGTAATCATCTCGTCATCAATATGGGAAGTTGTTCCTTGCCATTCAATTTCTATGGTGCGAGATTGTATCGTTTTGAAGGATGTTTCAATTTCATTGCCATTTATTTTCGCCGCCAAATAGTTTGCAAATTGATCTCTCTCTTCCTCATGGATAAGTACAACGTCAAATTTTCCATCACCAGGATCAGCTCCCGGAGCTAATATCAGGTTTGGGCCAATAGAACGAATGTTCATTACCTCAGCAAGTAAATATTTACCAGAGTGATCCTGACCATCAATTTTTATTATACAGTCAACAGCTTCAAAAGACTGGACGATTTCATGAAGCAGTTCCACAGCTGCCTTTAATTTAAGTGCAGGATCTTCAATTGATTCCTTGCCTTGTTTTTCCATTTCTACCATCAATACCGGAAATACTCCAAACCCAAATCCCTCAAGAAAAAATTTATCCTTGGGCAGTCCATGTATTCTTCCAACATCAAATGATTTAATATTTCTTTTTTTCCAAGAATGGATGATCTGGTCAATTTCCCCGCAGAGGCCAAGTGTCTTCGCAATATTGTTTGCCGTCCCCATAGGCAGTAGGCCTATCGGTAGATTTTCGTCCAGTAATTCCTTTGCAATCTTTCTTACGGTACCATCTCCCCCTGCCAACACAAGAAAATCTAATTCATCTGGTTTAATGGTCGGCTTTGGCCACGCTTTTGTAGACGAATAACTACATTCGAAGCCTGCAGATTTTATTATTTCGGCCAGATCCTTCATTGAATGTTCACCATCCCCCGCTCCAGGATTGTGCAAAAGCTTAGCATATCGCATGTTGTCTTTCAAATTATATTTTATCAAAAATTAAATTGATGGTACTTTGCAAAGGGTAGGAACAAAAATGTTACCGTCAACGCGTATGAGAATATTGGTAACAAATGATGACGGGATTTATAGCCCTGGAATAGCGGCTCTCGCAAAAATTGCAACGAAATTTGGAGAAGTTCGCGTAGTTGCACCTGATGTTGAACAATCGTCTATGGGCCATGCGATAACAGCAACCCGACCATTGCTTTATAAGAAATCACCGATTCATTTCGAGGGAATCGAAGCATTCAGGGTGAACGGGACACCTGCGGATTGTGTCGCGCTGGGAAGTCATCTTTGGCAAAAAACTGATATTGTATTGTCAGGAATCAACCTTGGTTTAAACTTGGGTAATTCTATGTGGCACTCAGGCACCCTGGCCGGAGCAAAGCAAGCTGTACTTTTAGGCATGCGCGGAATTGCTTTCAGTACAGAAGTAGGAAATACTGAACCGGATTTTGCAGCGCTCGAACCTTCAGTAGAGAAAGCACTTGAAATGTTACTGCATGACAAGGAGTTATCACTGGTCAATGTTAACATTCCCAAGAATCCTCAGGAGATAAGATGGACGAGGCAATCTGTTCGCCAATACGATGGCAAAGTTATTCCAGGTGTCGATCCCATGGGACGCAAGCACTATTGGTTTACCGTTGCACCGCTAGAGCCGGCAGAAGAAGGAACAGATCGGTGGGCAGTGGAAAACGGTTGTGTATCTATAACGCCATTGCGTTTGGATTTAACAAACGAGTATGAACTGAAAAGAGCTTTAGAAAAACAACCTGTTTCACAACAAGTACATCAATAGGCTACTCCAGATTTATTTAAACTTTCTTAGGGGGCAAATCAAACGCGATAGCAGAATGATCGAGGATTCCCTTGTGTGCGCCATCGCAAAAAGGTTTGTTCTTGGAAAGTCCGCAGCGACAAAGTGAAACTACAGTTCTTCCGGCAAGTCCATAAGGTGTACCTTGCATATCAACGATCTCAAAATCTCCTTCAATCTTAAGTGACCCATTACTATTCACTGTTATTTTTGTGCTACTCATGCTTCAATAATATTTTTTCGAAAAGTAACTAAATTACGGCAGGCACCCAATGTTTATCGCTGCAGTTAGGGCAATCATTTTCGCGGCTTGGGACAGGGTTTCTGGCACCGCAAGTATGACAAACCAATATACCATTCCTTGGAAGTTCCCGCAAAAACTCAGGATCATTTTCAGGAATAACGGGAAGACCAGGCAACGGCTCAATAGCTTTGATAATCGTAAAAGTACCATTGGCCTCCATGTATAATCGTTTTACTTCTCCCATGTGTTTTATTTGCTCTGATCGCAACTCGGCCATAATACGTCCTTTTGTAATACGCGTCTTCATCATTGCCTTAGGATCGATCACTGCATCTTTTACAAGTGTATCAAGTGCACCATGGGTTGCAGCTTCAACTTTTTGAGATTTTGCTGAGACAAGAGAAACCAACCTGCTTATAGCCACTACAACAATTGCTATCACCAGTGCAGGCAGAAGTCCTCTCTCAGGAGAAATGATGGGTACTCCTATTGCAGCTGCCAATGAAGCCATCGCTGCCAACTCATTTCTTGTGAGCTGAGAAGCCATTCGTTTACCCAATAACCGCATGGCCAAAAGTAGAATGAGATACATCACAGAAACTCGAAAAACTACTTCCAACAAATATGCTGGAGGAACTTCACCAATGAATATTCTTAACCAATCGTTTATTTTTATTTCTTCAGGTTTCATACAAAATTTAATTTAAACTACTGCTACAATCCATTTCTTTTCGCCACAATTGTTACACTTATTATTTTTTAATTGGGCGAGTTCAACATTCCCACAATTTCTACAAGCGATGTGGCTTTTGTCTAATGACAGTTTTGGTGTTATCTCCGCACTTTCATCGGAAGGTAGTACTGGCAAACCTGGTTTTGGCTGATCATTCTCATAAACATTGAAAAGACCGCATGCTTCAAAGTACAGTCTTTTTACTCTTCCTAGATTTAAAATTTGCTTACCTCGTAATGCTGAAAAGAGATGCTGTTTTGAAATTCCAGCGCGCAACATTTCATCTACTTGCATTTTTCCATCCCGAATGAGGATACTCATAGTGCCTTGTGTAATGTCTTCAATTTTCTCGTTTTTAACACTCAGCCAGTTAATACCCCGTTGCAAGGCTGCAACAGTAATGAGTGCAACCGCACCCATTGCAAATCCCTTATCCGGCAGTTGCATTGCCACAGAGACAATCGCACCCAGGGTTACCATCACTCCCATCTCTGTCAGTGTCAACTGGCCATCCATGCGTTTGCCCATCAGTCGCAATACAACAAGAAGCACTATGTAAATTAAAATGGTGCGAACAAGAACTTCTACCAGGAACTCCGGAGGTGCTTGCCCTAACATAATACGCTTCCAATCCCACAATACGATCTCCTCTTTTTTCATCTGGCTAATTTTATTTCGCTGCCTAACAAAACTTCTGTGCCCCCGAAGGCCATCGGTTCTACATCGAATGAATGTACTAATATTGTAGAACGACCATTTTATATTGAGGAGCTACGGTTGTATTATTGTGCACTTATGTACATCACTTATATCATTATGGGGCTTACTGTATTGGTGAGCTTTGCTGCATGGAAGCAACCAGGTTTAATGGGAAGTTTTATGATGAATCCTTATACAACCAGCACAAAAAATGAATACCACCGCTTTGTCACTTCTGGTTTTATTCATAAAGATCACATGCACTTATTGTTCAACATGTTTTCGCTGTACTTTTTCGGTATAGCAGTAGAACGTGTTTTCCAAAGTGTCTTTGGTTCCCTGGGCGCAATCTACTTTATCTTACTCTACGTTTTAGCCATTGTAGTTTCAGATATTCCCACCTACATGAAACATCGGCATGATGTGGGATACAACTCGCTTGGCGCTTCAGGTGGAGTAAGTGCTATTATTTTTGCTTTTATTATTTTCAGACCACTGCAAGAAATTTGCATTTACATTGCGTTTTGTATGCCAGGTTTTATTCTGGGAACACTATACATTATATTCTCCTGGTATCAGGGTAGAAAATCCAATGATAACATTAATCACGATGCCCACCTTTATGGAGCATTATTTGGTTTGATTTTCTGTATTGTATTGTACCCTGCGTCTATCCCACTTTTTTTCGAACAGATAAAAAGCTGGGATTTCTTCAATTGATGGTGATAGTTTTTGTTCAAGATAGACGCTTTTATCTATCTCATACGATGAACACCTCACAATTTGATTCAGTTTGATTGTGTAAAAGTTATGAGAGGAAATTAATTAACTAATATAGACAACATTTTAAGCGCTTATGTTTAATACAGTCCTTGGGAGATTACGCATTGTAGGATTACTAGAAGGTTTATCTTTCATTATACTATTAGGAATAGCAATGCCGCTAAAATATTTGTACAATTCACCTGAGGCAGTAAGAATAATTGGTATGGCGCACGGCATTTTATTCATGCTCTATATTGCCCTTACCATCCAATCGAAGCTTGTATATCGATGGTCCTTTATGAAAATGTACATATTGTGGATTGCCAGCGTTGTTCCTTTAGGAACCTTTATTGCAGACTATAAAATGTTACGGAAAGATCCCGTTAAGCTTTCATAAAAATTGTTTGCAGAACGAACTAAGGGTTATAGTTTCTGCACCTATAACCCTTAAACTTTTACTTTATCTTATTCAATAAATGTAAATGCAATACTTAAAATCTCGTGCCGCTAATGGAAGCTGTCAGCACTATTAAAAAAGCTAGGTCGGGCAAAAGACTGGTGAGAATAATCCATACTTATTTATTAAAACCAATAAGGTGTATTTCAAGATGCAGCAACAGTAAAGAATCGGGGTATGAATTTTATATTTATGCTCGCAACTATTAAGAACCAGAATCATTTGCAGGTCAGAAAAATTAAGCAGAATTCAGAATATGTAGTCAGTGAAAATCCGCAAATCGACATTGCAAGCAATAACGGATTAAGCAGAAGTTTCAAATCCTTTCCAGCGCTGCAAAACAAAAATTACAGGTTGTATATTTTTGGTCAGTTTATTTCTGTGATCGGCACATGGCTGCAAATTGTTTCCCAAGGTTGGCTTGTTCTTCAGCTCTCTAACTCTGCTATCGTCATTGGCGCCATTGCTGCACTCGCAACGTTTCCCACGCTCCTATTCACACTATTTGGAGGCGTGATTGTCGACAGATTTGAAAAGAAAAAAGTTCTCTATATCACGCAGTCAGTAAGCATGTTGCTGGCCCTGTCATTGGGCGTTCTTACTACATTAAATTTAATCACCATACCATTAATTGGCATAATTGCTTTTCTCATGGGAACCGTAAATGCTGTTGATGCACCTGCACGACAGTCTTTCATTTCCACTCTTGTCACAAAAGATCAACTTGCCTCTGGAATTGCACTTAACTCATCCATCTTTAATGCTGCAAGAGCTATTGGTCCGGGTGTCGCAGGCTTATTGATTGCAACTGTTGGAACAGGTGCAGCCTTCCTGCTTAATGGTGTTAGCTATCTTGCTGTGCTTATCGCTTTAAGATTTATTAACATCAATGAAATCCGTGTCACGAAAAAAGTACCAGCGTTACAAGCCATTAAAGAAGGAATAATATATTCTTTTACGCATCCCGTAATTCGCATCCTGATTATTTTCACGGGTGTACTTTCTGTTTTTGGATGGTCTTACAGCACCATGATGCCCGTTATTGCAAGAAATGTGTTTCATGTTGATGCGCAAGGTTTAGGATACTTGTATTCTGCTACGGGACTTGGAGCCTTATTTGCAACTTTTCTTGTTGGTCGTTATGCCCAAAAAATTTCTACCGTTACCTTCATTGCTGGAGGAAATATACTTTTTGCAGTTTCGCTCATCATCTTCAGTATGATTAATTCTCTCGTGCTGGCCTTACCGCTACTTTTTTTTATTGGCATGGGCCTGCTGTGTCAGGCAGCAACTATCAATACGTTTATACAAAGAATTTTAAAGAATGAATATCGAGGACGCGTAATGAGTTTGTATGTATTGATGTTTTTAGGACTTGCTCCCTTTGGAAATTTTGAAGTAGGTTTCATTACCGAACGGATAGGAATTTCTACCGCCCTTGCGCTCAATGCCTCTATCGTATTATTGTTTGGTGTAATCGTTTTCTTTTATAGAAATAAAATAAGACTGGCTTACCAACATTATAAAGATATTAACCAAGAGGTTTAATTTTTACAGTAAAAACCAATTAGATTTCTGCCTATTCATTTCTACACCTTCTTCCCAAAAAATTCACTGCTAGTTCGTGCGTTAAGTTTAAATCAAATATGTCGTTGGCATAATGTTTTCAGGAGTAGCGTCAGTAGCTAATATTCTTATCGTGAAAATTTTATTCATTCCAATCCTGCTTGTGCTTATTACAGTTAATGTAATGGGGAGAAACAGAATAGCAACATCTGCCGACAGGCAAATCTATGGTGATTATATCACTGAAGGAGATCTGATTATTGATAGCCCGACAAAAATAACAGAAGATATTCGTGAGGTAGTGTACTATTTTATGGCGAAACAGTGGCCATTATTTCGCGAAGGCGGAACGATTTGGTTTGATGGTGAAAAACTTGGAATGCTAACGGGCATTAACTTTACAAATACCTCCAACACCATCAACCCGTGGCATGTTACAACAGCAACCCTTAAGAATATTCCCTATACAAAAGTACAGACAAGATCTTTTGTTGTCAACGGATTAAAGCATATCGAAATCAATGGTGAATCTACTTTTTACCCAGGTCTTTCGCGCTGGCCAGAATCCAGAAAATTTTTAACCGGGTCGTTTGGTTTCCATGTTATCAACAAGATGTTTAAGGGCCACGGATATGGCGTTACCGTTCTTGATGGTGGCACTATAAAAATAAAAGGCATAGAAGCACAACATGGATTTTCAGCCATCCGAATTAATGGAGGCAATTATGATTTAACGGTTGAGTCTATTGACATCAGCAACTTTTATATTCATGATACAGGGGACGGAGAAGGAATGTATCTTGGTGCAACACACGGACCACCATTGGCGAAATTAAAAAATCTTAAAATTCATAATGGTATCATCACGAGAACGGCAGCAGAAGCACTCCAGTTGCAGCATCTTGTTGGCGGTGCTGATGTTCATAACGTTATCATACGTGCAGCAGATGTTCGATGGAGAAATGAATTTCAACCTGGTCAGGATTCAGGAATACAGTGGAGTGTGGACGCGGGAGAAAACACTCTTCATCATATCATTCTTGATGGATTTGGAAGTGTTGGAATTGTTCCTTTCGGATCTGATCAAAAACCAATTGGCGGAACAAGCCGTGTTTCAAATGTATTATTGAATGATGGAATAGACACCGGAATTTACTTGCACAAATCTGGAAGTTTTGGTATTCGATGGACTTTCGATAGTTTATACTTTAGGAATTTTAACAACGATCCTTCGTACATTAAAAATACTGGTCGCCCAGAACGTAAGTTCATAGTTTCAAATAAAAATGGCAAAGATCGTTATGCTTTCAATAAAGTTTTTCATGATGGAACCAAGCAGGACGTTTTTCAGAAAAAGGACAGTCTAGAGGTGAATGAAGTGAAGCAAAAGGAGTTGCCAGCGCCAAGTTATAAAAACAGCGGGTTTCATGAGCCAGCGAGTAAAATAAAACAATGGTATCCGCAATATGCCGGCTATTTTCCTGCAAGCAGAGCAGGCAAAGTTAAAATTCCAACAGATTGGAAAGCAGGTGACATTGCGATTGAGACAGAAACAGAATATGGGTTTTACAAATGTATTACCACACACAACGCAACAGAACAAGGCCCTGCTGAAAACAAATATTTTCAAAAACTTACCTGGGACGAGAATGGAATAAGGAGCGATCAACCAGAATGGAATTCAAGTACCCGCCAATCTAATTTTCCTCCCGATGATTTGAGACTACAAGAGGATTGTTTCTGGAAAAAATTAGGCTTTGGACTTCAGGGAACAGAAGCAAATATTAACTAGAAGGATTTCGGTGTAAGGTTAACATATTCGCGAGCTCATCTTTTGAGAACCCAAGCTTCTCCGCGACCATCGTTATCATTTCAAGCTCGGCTTTGGCAAACTCGCCATCAACAAGCGCCACTTTTATCATCTGCTCAAGCTGGCTCTCCCTTTCGTGTTGATTCTGAGGAATCAGATATTTATACTCATTCGCTCGTTGAATCATTACATTAAATCGATCTAACGGAATACCTTGATCATAGGCAATCTTATACAACGCCGCACGTTCTACTTCTTCAATTTTTCCATCAGCAGCAACCAGGGAAACAAGATTGCGGAAATGCTCAAGCTTAATATTATCCAACATGTATTACAATTGTCCGGGTAAAGTACATCTTTTTTTTGTATTCCCGATCATGTAACGCAGTGGGTAATGAGCATTGCTATTGCAAAGGTCATTAATACAATCTTTCGTAAACCAACTTTGTATTGGTGCAAGGCTTAAAGTTGTTATCTTTCAATCATTCCTGAGTCGAAATTATGAGACAGCTCTGCATTGTATTTTTCACTTTATCTGTTGTGTTGTCTTTTGCACAATCCAATAAAAAGATCCAGAGTTTTATTTCAAGTTCCGTAAATCAACATCGATGGCTAACAGAATATGCTGAATTTCTTTCCATTCCCAATGTTTTCGGAGATAGCGTAAATATCTATCGCAATGCTGCGAAAATTCAAGAGATGCTAGAAATCCGGGGAGTAAAAACATCGTTGTTAAATTCAGGCGTTCCAGGGTCCTCACCTGCAGTTTACGGGGAAGTGAAAGTACCTGGTGCAACTACCACAATAATCTTTTATGCACATTACGATGGTCAACCTGTTAATCCAAAACAATGGGCAGAAGGGTTGTCGCCATTTATACCAGTTCTGTTTACTGATCGTATCGATAAAGGCGGAAGGAAGATTCCTTTTCCTCAAACTTCTGAAAGCATTGAAGGCAACTGGCGATTGTATGCAAGAGGTTCATCTGATGACAAAGCAGGTGTCTTTGCAATTATTGCCGCCTATGAATCAATCCTAAAGACGGCATCCAAGCCTACCGTTAACATTAAATTCTTCTTTGAAGGAGAAGAGGAAGCGGGATCGATAAATCTTAACAGTATTTTTAAGAGAAACCTTGATTTGCTTAAAAGCGACGTGTGGATTATCTGTGATGGACCCCGCCACACTTCCGGCAAAAAACTAGTTGTGTTTGGTGTACGTGGTGATGTAAATGTAGACTTAAAAGTGTACGGAGCAAAGCGCCCGCTGCATAGTGGCAATTATGGCAACTGGGCACCCAATCCTGCTATGCGGTTAGCCCAGTTACTGGCTTCCATGAAAGACGAAAACGGTATGGTAACTATCAAAGGATTTTATGACGATGTGATACCACTTTCAGAAAAAGAAAAGAAAGCGCTCGAAGTAATCCCTGATGTTGAAAATACGTTGAAGGAAGATCTGCTTCTTATAAATCCGGACGGAAATGGAAAGAGCTTTAAAGAGCTTCTTACGCTTCCCACTTTAAATATCAATGGATTTCAAAGCGCAAATGTTGGAGAAATGGCATCAAACATAATTCCTGCTGAAGCTACCGCAGTGCTCGATCTTCGAATGGTTGCAGGCAATGATGTAGACAAACAAATTGGAAAACTTACCGATCATATCAAGAGCAAAGGATATCATATCATTGATCATGAGCCTACGGATGAAGAACGTAAACAATATCCCTTACTTGCTAAAGTAGTGAAACGAAAAGGCGCGTATAATGCCCAACGTACTCCGATGGACTTACCCATAGCACAAAGGGCAGTGCAGGCTGTGCAAGCAACAGTTGATTATCCTGTTATACAAGTGCCATCGTTGGGCGGAAGCCTTCCATTGTTTTTATTTGAGCAAACCTTAAACACTAAACCCATCACAATCCCCATCGTCAATTATGACAATAACCAACATGCCGAAAACGAAAATTTAACGTTGCAGTATTTATGGGAGGGCATTGAAACAATGTCTGCTGTCATGATGATGAAATAAGTGTAGCATTGATCTGCTGAACACTTCTATAGCCCTTTCATCTTAACATTATTGTTTTACTGCTTATTACCTTTTACATTCAGTTAGAAAAACAAATTCTTTAACATGAAAAGGAGAACGTTTATACAACAGACCATTGCTGGAGCGACCGGCGTTGCGCTTAGTATTCCTGCATTCTCTAATTTTATAGTTTCGCAGAAAAAGAAACTTGGTGTTGCCCTTGTCGGGCTTGGATATTACAGCACAGATCTTCTCGCTCCAGCCCTTGAGCTCACACAGCATTGTTACCTCGCTGGAATTGTAACGGGTACACCAGCAAAAGCAGAACAATGGAAGACAATGCATAACATTCCCGATAAAAATATTTACGATTACAGTAACTACGATTCCATAGCCAACAATCCTGATATCGATATCATCTATGTTGTATTGCCACCTTCAATGCATGCTGAATATACCATCCGTGCTGCCAAGGCAGGGAAGCACGTATGGTGTGAAAAGCCAATGGCGATGACTGTAGCAGAATGCAAAAGCATGATTGAAGCTTGTGCTAAAAATAAAGTTTCTCTCAGCATTGGTTATAGAGTCCATCACGAGCCCAATACGCAACATATCATGCAATTTAGGAAAGAGCTAAAGTATGGTAGAATAAAAAACCTGACGGCTGAAGCAGGATATTACGACTCAAGAACAGATCATTGGAAACAAAAGAAGAAGATGGGCGGAGGTGCGATGTATGACATGGGAGTGTATCCGTTAAACGCCGCACGTTATAGTACAGGACTCGAACCTATTGCAGTCACTGCCAGACAATCTACCACGAGGCCAGAAATTTACAAAGAAGTTGAAGAGACGATGGCCTTTGATCTTGATTTCCCTGGTGGAATTACAGCAAAGTGTGAGACCAGTTTTGGTAAAGGCATGAACGCGTTACGTGTAAACTGTGAAAAGGGATGGTATGAGTTATCACCTTTCCAGGCCTACAACGGAATTCAAGGAAGGACAAGTGATGGCTTAATCTTAAATGCTACAACCCCAAATCAACAAGCGAAACAAATGGATGAAGACGCATTAGCCATTATGAATAAATCACCTTTGATTGCTCCTGGCGAAGAAGGAATGAAAGACATAAGGGTTGTTGAAGCAATCTATCAATCTGTAAAAGAAAAAACTAAAGTCAAGATTGCGTAGCCAAAAAAAATACACCTATAAAATTCATTTAACATGAGATCTGTCCTTCACGTTGGAAGCTTTATTCTTCTCTCCCTCCTATTGGTTTATTGTAACGATGATAGCAATACAAAAAACGAATGGCGAGAATATCTTGGAGGCCCTGACAGAAACCATTACTCTTCTTTAGATCAGATTAACATTGAGAATGTTAAGAGACTACAAGTTGCATGGGAATATAACACCAAAGACAGTGGGCAGATACAATGCAATCCCATTATTGTCGATGGAATACTTTATGGAATGACGGCCACTGTACAGCCATTCGCGTTGGATGCAGAAACAGGTGATGAGATCTGGCGGTTGAGAGACACCACAGGAACAACCTGGTATGGTACTAGCCGTGGAGTTGTGTATTGGGAAGAGCGTGATGATAAAAGAATCCTTTTTACAAAAGAATCATTTTTATATGCGCTAAATGCAAAAACAGGAAAACTTATTGAATCATTTGGCGATAAAGGGAAGGTAAGCCTAAAAAAAGGATTAGGAGAAACCGCAAAAGACAAATTTGTAATCTCCAATACTCCCGGAACTGTTCATGAGGATTTGATCATTATGCCTTTGCGTGTTTCAGAAGACAGTGATGCTGCACTAGGTCATATTCAGGCATTCAATATTAAAACAGGTGATTTGGCTTGGGTTTTTAAAACTATTCCAGAACCAGGGCAGGTGGGTTACGATACATGGCCAAAAGAAACCTATAAAAATACAGACGTAGGCGCGGTAAATAATTGGGCCGGTATGGCGATCGACAGAGCCCGCGGCATAGTCTATGTGCCTACCGGGTCTGCAGCTTTTGATTACTATGGAGCAAAACGAATTGGAAGTAACCTCTTTGCTAATTGTCTTTTGGCACTCGATGCGAAAACTGGAGAAAGAAAATGGCACTTTCAATTTGTGCATCACGACATTCTCGATCGCGACCCCCCTGCCCCACCAAATTTATTAACGGTAACGCATAACGGTAAAAAAATTGACGCTGTTGCTCAGGTGACAAAACAAGGTTTAGTTTTTGTTTTTAATCGTGAAACAGGAGAACCACTTTTTCCAATCGAAGAAGTTCCTGTTCCTGCCTCAGATATTCCAGGAGAAGAAGCATGGCCAACGCAACCGGTACCCGTAAAGCCATTACCTTTTGCAAGGCAGACCTTAACAGAAGCAGAAATAAATACATTCTCTCAAAACAGAGAAGAGTTATTAGATAAATTTAAAAAGAGCAGAAGTGAAGGTCCCTTTACGCCTTTATCTAAAAACGGTACTATTATTCTACCAGGGCTTGATGGTGGTGCAGAATGGGGAGGCGCGGCAGTTGACCCTGATGGAATTTTGTATGTGAATAGCAGTGAAATGCCCTGGCTAATATCGCTCAATGAAAAAAAGCCATCAGACGATCTGATAGATCCTGGCGAACAGGTATACGCAGCCAATTGCTCTGCTTGTCATGGATCAGAAAGAAAGGGAAATGCTGCAAGTGGCTTTCCGTCTCTCATTGATGTGAATAATCGCTTTCAACGCAATCATGTACTTGATATAATTTCAAAAGGCAAAGGGATGATGCCAGCTTTCAAGAAATTAACTGAACAGGAAAAGAAGCTTTTGATCGCTTTTCTGTATGGTGATAAAGCAGAATCAGAAAAAGAGGGTGATAAAAAAGAGGCAATGACAGATGCCTCAAAAAAAGAAGCAAATGAAACCAGTTACAAAATAAGTGGTTTTACTAAATTTCTCGATCAGGATGGTCACCCTGCACTTACGCCACCATGGGGTACACTTAATGCAATTGATCTTAATACAGGAGAATACGTGTGGAAAAAAGTATTTGGTGAAGTTCCGGAATTGCAGGCGAAAGGAATACCGCAAACTGGGTCCGAGAGTTATGGTGGTCCTGTCATCACTGCCGGAGGTCTTCTTTTTATTGCAGGGACCAAGGATGGAAAATTTAGGGTGTACAATAAAAAAACAGGCGACTTAGTTTGGGAAACAAAACTTCCCGCTGCTGCCTTTGCAACACCCAGCACCTATGCGGTAAATGGAAAACAATACGTTGTTGTGGCCTGTGGAGGAACAAAGCTTGGTGCAGCTAAAGGAGAAAGCTATGTAGCCTACACGCTTTCCGATGAATAATCATTGCTAGTTCAAATGTCTTATTTAAATTAGTATTACCAAGGTTCGCAAGTTCGGATTTCAGATGACGATAGCTAAACAGAACCTCACCTCAACCCGTGAGGTTTATTTTTTATACCGACAATAATGCAACCGGCAGGTTTATCTCTACTAATGTAATTGTATCGCGAAAGTCAACAATAAACCGAGATCATCGTTATAACTTAACCTGAACAAAGTAATTTTCGAAGATGAATAAAGTAGCACAAGCTGGACAAGTCGTATATATTAAAGATGAGTATTATGCAGATAACAATCTGTCGGTAATGGAAATACCACGTTACTCCTGGAAGGTTATGAAAGTGCAGGAAAATGGTATTGCCTTATGTGAGTTCCAGCGCAGAGGACGTAACTCTTTGATGACATTAACCATCGAACTAAAATATCTGAAAGTCGAATACTTTTAAGCAGCTACTGGCTTTCTTGAAAACTATTTATTCTCAATGAATAGACGCACCAGTTCCTCAGGCTTGCTCCACTGAGGGTTGTGGTCGGCAATCATGTTAATAACTTTCCAGCCACGTTGCTTTGCCCTTTCAGCGAATGCAGCGAAGTTATCTTCTTCAGCTTTTTTTCCTTCATCCACCGTTAGGATATAAGCGGCATTAATATTTCTTGCCGCTGCGTTTTTTAGTACAATCGCTTCAGAAAAAGTTTTAACAGATTGTGGCACATCCTTCGGTGGCTTTTGGTCTGCTTTAACCCAGACGGGAACAATCATTCCGTCTTTTTCCATTTTGCGTACGCCTTCATTTTGGGGCAGAGCCGTGAATACACTTTCTCCATCATTAGGAACAAATGCATCGAGGTAAATTAGCTTTGCGATCCTGTCAGGAATTCGGTCAGCAACACCGGTAATCACCATTCCGCCATAGCTATGACCTACTAATACAATATCTTTCAGATTCTCAAATAAGATCATGTTCACCACATCATTAATGTGCGTAGAGAGATCAATATCAGGAGATGCCAGGTGCACACGTTCACCCTGACCAGTTAAAGAAGGGCGATACACAATATTACCTTGTGATGTCATGAGGGAATCAACTTTTTTGAAAGCCCAACTGCCTCCCCCATGCACCATGAACAATAACAAAAGTTTTTGTCTTTCCTGGTTGCCCCATCGTAACAAACGGCATGAGTACAAAGACAATTAAAATGATTTTAAAAGGATAAAGCATTTTCATGATCCAATATTTACAGGATCTAAATTAGAATTTTGAAAGACTAAACAGTCAAAATTAACACTGATAGTTCCTAATATTAATGTCGGTATAAAAGTGCCACATTACACACCAAGTACTTGCATATCTCGCAAATAGGATTATAATTGTGTAATATTACACATAAAATTAGTATATTGCAGCTCAAGAGAACATGCTATAAATAATATTAACAGTAACTGAAATCTCTTATGCGCTACGTTCCCTCTCCTATTCCAATACAATGCGAATGGGTGTATACTGCCACAGCGAATAAATCAGGAAGAATGCAATATCATAAAATCAAGCCTGGGCAAAATAAATTACGCATTAGCAGAATTGAGTTTATTAAAGCGTATAACTCTACGCCAATATTGGCAATGCGTCCGCTGCCTGTAAAAGAAAACGAAACAGACTTTCAACTTGAGTTTTATGTTTAACTTTCGACAACCTTAACTGTAACCTTCCCAATCATTTACCAAAAGTTGATTTAATCTTCGTCAATGTTTTATTGAGGTCAATTCCCTTCCCTAACACCCCTTTAAAAATATCACCTTGTTCTTTTAGTCTTGGTATTGCATTGCTGATATTAAAATCCGTCATCTTTAAACCTTTCTTTACTTCTTCCCAATGCAACGGCATCGATACGGGCGCACCAGGTTTTGGTCTTAAGGAGTACGGTCCGGCAACAGTAGCCTGGGGTCGGTTCTGTAGAAAATCAAGATAGATTTTTCCTTTTCTATTGGACGTTAATCTTTCTACGCTTGTAAATTCAGGGAGCTTCGCCTGAATTATTTTTGTAACCGTTCTTCCGAATTCCTTTGAATCCTCATAGGTGTACTTTGCACCAAAAGGAATATAAATATGAAGTCCTGTTGATCCGGAGGTTTTACAATAAGAAGGAACATCTATTGCATCAAGCACTTTCTTAGTGACCAGTGCTGTCTCGATAACCTGTTCGAAAGGATTCTTATCTGGGTCAAGATCAATAATGCACCAATCAGGATTATCGGGTGAATGTTTTCTACTGCTCCAGGCATTCATCTCAATACAACCAAGGGCAGCGATGTAAAGCAGACTTGCTTCATCAGTACACACCATGAAATTTTTCTCACGCTGATCAGCTTCACTATAGTACTGATACTTTTCAATCCACTCAGGCACCTTACCGGTAACATCTTTCTGATAGAAACTTTTACCTTTAATTCCATTTGGAAATCGGTTTAAAGTTTGAGGTCTATCTTTATAATAAGGCAACATGTAAGGCGCGGCCTGATAGTAATAGTTAAGCATGTCCCTTTTTGTGTAGCCCTCATCAGGCCAGTATACTTTACTTAAATTTGGAAACTTAAGCTCATGGCCATCAACATTTCTTACCTGAGTTTCATCTTTAGGATTTAATAAAGATTTACGCTCTTTCTTACCTGCCTCTGTAAGCCCTTTGTCTTTTAAAATTTTACTTTCCTTTTCTTCCAGTACGGGTGCCGGTAACGGCTCTTCTCTAACAATTTCATTCACTGACTTATCTTCTCTTAAACCTTTGAAAGATGGATGCCTGAATGAGCCATCGCTTGACAATGTGCGATAACTAATTTCAGCCACTAATGTTGGTTTTACCCATGTAACTTTTGCCTGTGGTGGATTAGGTCTAAATCTTGAAGGCTTATTGTATTCTGGAACTTCTTCGAACGGACATTCTTTTGTTTCAAGGGGTTTTAATTTTTTAAGAATTTCTTCCTGCACTTTAGTAGTAAAGCCAGTTCCTACCGGACCAACAAAAATAAGTTTATTGTTTTCATAGAGTCCTAGCAAAAGTGCACTAAATAATTTTGAAGTATTTTCATTTTGAGTGTATCCGGCGATGACAACTTCTTGCTGCTTACTGGTTTTGATCTTCAGCCAGTCCTTGGAACGGACATCAGGAATATAGAGGCTACCTTCTTTCTTCGCTACAATTCCCTCCAAACCCATTTTGTCGGCTAGGCTGAAGAACTCAGAACCGGTAATCGCAAAGTTTTCGCTCAAGCGAATAATTCCCGTTTTTGGTGCTATCATTTCGAGAATGGCTCTCCGTTGTCTCAGCGGCACCGCCATGAGATTTATTCCATTTAGCCAAAGAATATCGAATAAAAAGTATACTAACTCCCCATCCGCTTCACTTCGCCAAGTTTGCAACGCTCCAAAATCAGGAAGGCCTTTATCATTGATAACAATGATTTCTCCATCGAGCACTGCATTTATATTCCAGTCTTTCAGGGCGTTGGTTACCGGATAAAATTTTTCATTGAACGACTTATTATTTCGCGAACATAGATTCACCTCTTCTTCTCCCAAGTAAGCTAATGCACGATAACCATCCCACTTTACTTCGTACATCCACCCTTCTCCAGCCGAAGGTTTATTTACAAGCGTTGCCAGCATTGGTTTAATATCAACTGGCATGGCAGTCTTTTTCTTATTGATTGAAGCCAGGACTTTTTCTACCTGTTCCTTGTCAAAGCTTTGGTCTTTTTGCTGCTGGCTTTCGTTTTTTTTTAAAGTTGTCCGCTGTATTTTTTTTACTGGCGTTGATGCTTTTGCGGATTTAGTTCTAGTCGATGCACTGCGATTACTCTGCCATTCTTTGGCTCCGGAATCAGCTGCCATCTCTTCAATGTTTTTACCGGAGCGCACTGATCTGTCTTCTACTGTGATATCACCATCCGTAGCGGACTCATCGCGATGCTTAATGAGCAGCCATGCGTTATCGGCACGCTTCGGTGTTTTAACCAATACAAATTCACCTTTCAGTTTCGTACCATGCATTCTGATCTTCAGTTGACCTGCATGAAAACCTTTCAGTAATATTTTTTCCTGCTCTGCTTTATCTTTTACCTCTTCTAAAGGTTCGTAAGTGCCTTCATCCCAAATAATCACTGTACCTGCTCCATAGTTGCCTTCAGGAATAATGCCTTCAAAATTTTTATAATCGAATGGGTGATCTTCAACAAGCATAGCAAGTCGCTTGTCGGCAGGATTTAAAGATGGACCTTTAGGAACAGCCCAACTTTTAAGAACTCCTTTCAGTTCTAACCTAAAATCGTAATGAAGTCTTGAAGCGTCATGCTTCTGTATAACAAATTGTAATTTACTTCCAGAAGCTTTACCACCAGTAGGCTCCGGGGTGGAATTAAACGAACGTTTCTCCTTGTATTCTTTCAGTGCCATGAATTGATTCATAGCATTTCTGTGCCAACAATATTGAATTATTTTACTTAGATAGTGGCCATCTTCACCAACGCATGCTGCGTTTGATTTCATCAATGTTATGTTTTAATTCTCTGATCCTGACATACACAGGATCTGAATAGAGGGCGCTATAAACTTTAAGCGTTTCAATATCCTCGATATGATAAACGTTTTCTTCCAGCAACGCACCGTATACCGAGACCGGATTAAATACAATAATTCTGTTTGATTTTACTTCCTTAACTGATGTGAGAAGTGGTTTATCGTTGCCTTTAACTTTCACACAGATAACATTTCCCCTGCTTTCACTCTTGAATAGATCGGAAAAAATTTGATCGTAATTCTTAATCATGCCCGTTATTAATTTAACTATTTTTAAAAAAATTATGCCGGGAACTGATTCTTTTAGCAGGTAGATGAGCCATGACACACTTCATTTATTTCTTAGGTACAGTTCTAACGCTTAACAGCAAGATTTCATGCTATTCATGTGCCCCAGCGAGGAGGTTTCAAACAGCATTCACACTCAAAAAATAATACAAAATGGTGCTATATTTGAGATCACAAAATTGAATATGGATCAGGAGTTTGAAAAAACCACTCGCAAAATAAGGAAACAAGTATGGGAATTAAATGATGATTTTAGCCTTATTGAAGAAAATGATTTTGTAATGGTATGCTTGTCAGGCGGCAAAGACAGCTATACGATGCTTGACATTCTGTTGAATATGCAAAAGGTTATAGACTTCAAACTCATTGCCGTCAACCTCGATCAAAAGCAGCCAGACTTTCCTCAGCATATTTTACCTGATTATCTGTCTTCAAATAATGTTCCTTTCAAGATCTACGAAAAAGATACCTACAGTGTAGTGATTGAAAAAACACCTGCTGGCAAAACCATGTGCAGCATGTGCTCAAGGTTGAGACGAGGAAACTTATACTCGATTGCAGAAGAATTGGGTGTCACAAAAATTGCGTTGGGTCATCATAAAGACGATGTACTGGAAACATTTTTTCTCAATCTTTTTTTCAGCGGAAAGTTGGAAGCTATGCCAGCAAAGTATCTTACAGACGATAAAAAGCATATTGTAATTCGTCCACTTGCGAATACCCGTGAAAAAGACATTATAAAATATGCTGCGTTCAGAAATTTCCCTATCATTCCATGTAATCTGTGTGGCTCTCAACCTAACTTACAGAGGAACCTAACCAAAAAAATGATCTCGGAGTGGGAACAACAATATCCGGATCGTGTTGAGATTATGTTTAATGCACTCTCAAATATTTCACCTTCACATTTATACGACAAATCATTGTATGATTTCGCATCACTAAAAAATCAATGGTTAGAAAATGCTGGGGGACCTATTCTTTAAATATTAATAGTGTTTAAGGATTTTTTAAGATTGATTTAGTGGATTGCAATTCCTTCTTCTACCAATGTTTGTTTATGCGTTTTCGGCTTTGCTAAAAATTGGTTTGCCAGTGCAATAAACTCAATTGCCCTTGTTTCCCAATTATTCTGTGAGGCATATCCAATTCTACGTTTCTTTTCAACAACTGAATCTTGCGATATTGCTTTGTCAATATTATCAACAAAACTTTTGTGATCGTAACAGATAGCCGCGATGTCGCTGAACTTTGAAATGTCTTCTGAGAAATTAGTAGAAATTACAGGTTTTCCCGCCGAGAGATATTCGTTTATCTTCAATGGATAAATGCTTTTCGTAAGTTGGTTACAGAGAAAAGGGATGATACAGCAGTCACTGTACTTTAGATAAGCCGGTAATTCTTCAATAGATTTCCTTCCTGTGAAAATAACATTCGGAAATTTGTCCAACCCTGATGTTTTATAATTATCGTTATAAAGCGGACCAATCATTAATAGTATCTTGTCTTTGTGTTCCGCAGCAACTTTAGACAAGAGCTCATAATCCAATCTCATGCAGATGTTGCCCGTATAACAAATAATCTTTTTTTCCGGTGGTATCTGTGCTAACTCCTTGGGCTTCTGCAACGGTTCAGTTACTGCTTTTTGAAATAATTTTACATTGGCTGCGTTGGGCAGAAGATATACATGCTGTGAATACCTGGAACTCATCCTTTTCAACTCAGAGGATGTAACAATCGTAAAATCAGAATTACGAATCAAATCAGCCTCTAACTTCGGCCCATGCTTGTACAAGTAGTCAGATTGTGAACTGTCATCTACGTTTTGGTAGACCTTCAATAAAGGCTCAACAGAAAACTTAAAGTGCTTACTAAAAAGAGGATTAAATGAATTAATAAAAATATATCTTTTGATTCCGAATTTTTCGATCGTTCGGTTAATGGCCTTATTTACCACTTTGTCATTAAACCTTGACAAGTTATTGTAAATGTTTCCGCTCGGAAGCCAGTTTATCGGTAAAATGAGCTGCGGAGTAACTGCGACAAGCTGTGGATAATTTTCATCAGGTTTTACAAAGATATCTTTTCCTTTCACGAGTGCATTTTTCCGCTTCCCAACCAAAGATTTATTTCTAGGGGTAAAATAGTCCTTTATGGTGAATGGATTATCAATGTAAAAAACCCTCGTATGTCTTGACAACTCTTTTGCAATCGAATACGCGGTTGATGAATATGGGCTATCCCACCGCGTAAGCGGCATTATAATGATATCGAAGTCTGGTTTTTGCATTAGCTTAATAGAAGTCCTTGTGTTGTTAGAGTCGTATTTAAATAAATTAAGTAAACTAAAAAGTAAAAATAGTGCGAGAACCGGGTATAAAATTATATAGCGTATAGATATAAATATTCGAGCCGATGCTTGGTAAGGTAAGCGAAGCCTTCTCCTGTTGAAGCCAAGAATATTGTTCTGTGTCTGGCAATGTTTAACCGCTTTAAGTTTAATTATTGATATATGGTTTCATATGATATTTCTTCAAGATCTGAAATGACAAAAACAAACAAGAAGCATGACCTCATACCCGATTTCCTTATTATAGGTGCAGGCAAGTCTGGGACTACCTCCTTAGATACATATTTGAAACAACATCCCGACATCTTTATACCAACAGTAAAGGAGCCAAATTTTTACGGCTATGAAACTGTCAGTATTGAAGATTTTAATGGTGATGAGGATGAGATTGGTCACTATAGGCGCTCTGTCACTGATCTTCAAGACTATCTTAATCTTTTCGAAAATGCTCAACCGAGGCAGGTAAAAGGTGAGACCTCGAATACTTATATGTATCATGAAAAGGCTCCAGCGAGAATAAAATATTACAACGAATCCATGAAGCTGATTGCAGTGCTGAGACAGCCAGCCGGTAGGTTATATTCAAGATTTCTTCACCTGGCGCGTGAAAACAAGCGTCCCACTGAAAATTTTTCAGACTGTCTTAACAAAGACACCATATGGTGGCAGCGCAATGATTTAATTAAGGAAGGTTTTTATTTTAAAAATTTATCTCCTTTTTACGCCCTCTTTCCTAAAGAAAATATCAAGGTTTACTTATATGAGGAATTCAATGAGCATCCTCAGGTAGTACTAAAGGATATATATAATTTCCTTAACGTTAAGCCTGATTTTGAAACAGATGTTTCCATTAAATACAACCAATCAGGATTTATTAAAAATAAATTGCTTGATAAGATCTACGGTTCCAAAGGAATTGTAAATCAAACGGTGAAAGCAATTCTACCAAATACTATTTTCAAAAAACTAAAAGAAAATGTGATCCTTCAACGCGGTCTTAATGACCTAAGAAGTGGCAATCTTGCACGACCAAAAATGGATCCTGAAGTAAAGCGTAAACTCCTTCATGAAGTTTATAAAACCGATATTTTGAAGTTACAGGAACTTATTGGTAAAGATCTTTCATCCTGGTTAAAGTAGAATCTGCGTAAGCAAAAGACAAAGTAAAAAGGTAATAAGTACGAAGTACAAGGTTGGAGTGATAATGCTTGTTGCTGTCAATTTAAATTGTTCCCGAAAGAACGAGCACGCAGCAAGTCAGACTTTTACATTTCTTACTTGAACAGCTCCTGCTCTTCAGTATAATAAGTTTTTCGCCCACTTCCTTCGTGTACTATAATCGCTGCTCCGGTTGGGCTTTTTTCCTTTTTCGAATTGTGGATCATTAAAAAATCCCTTACTTCACCGCTAATAATTTGTGGGTTTGATTTAAGTATCGATTTTTCCGCATCTTGCAAAACCGATTTGATCGCTTTTGCCAGCGCTTTAATATGTGTTTCAGGAATTTTGTTAGCGATGGAAAAAGGTGAAATTTTTGCTTCCCATAAGATCTCGTCTACATAAGCATTACCTATTCCCCTTACCACATGCTGGTCAAGCAGTAGCTTTTTAATCGCAGCTTTGGATTTCTTTAAGGTCTCTTTTAAAAACGCAACATCCACGTCCAGTGCATCAATGGTGTCACGTTTTTCAGGATTTAACGTAGGCGTTGCTTGCCCTTGAAAATCAGCCATGGCAAGACCTGTGTCATCAGAAAAGATTAATTCTATAACACTATACTTTTCAGTGTTTTTCCGTTCGAAGTAATCCAACTTTCCTCGAAGCATGAGGTGAAGTGCCAGAATTTGATCATTGTCAAATTCTATCTGAAGTTCTTTCCCCTCGCGATATACTTTTTTGACCTTACCACCTGCTAGCTTCGCTTTCAATTCTTTTTCAGTGACGTTTAGCTTTTTTGAATTAAGCACGTTTACGTCTTTAACTTTTTTCCCCATTAACAGCTTTGTAAGGTTGCGGCTGAAAACTTGAAGGTCTGGCAATTCAGGCATAGCATGAAATCTAAGTTGTACAATTATTCAAATATAATGTAAGCTTCAACACCCGGCATGTTCTTTTATTGCTTTGTATTCGACAAGTAAATAATAAATCCACAGTCTAAGTTAACGAAAATGGGTATGGAAGAAAGGGCATCATCGCTTGATAGTAACCTGCATTGGTATAAAGACGCTGTAATTTATGAAGTGCATATAAAAGCGTTTCGGGATGGTAACGGAGATGGTATTGGCGATTTTAAAGGTTTGATGGAAAAGCTGGATTATCTCCAGGATCTTGGCGTAACGGCTATATGGGTACTTCCCTTCTACCCTTCTCCGCAAAAAGATGACGGCTACGATATTGCAGATTACTATAGCATTAATCCTGCTTATGGAGACATCGCCCAATTTCAAAGTTTCCTGGCGGAAGCACATAGGCGAAATTTAAAAGTAATTACAGAGCTTGTCATAAATCATACTTCGGATCAACATCCATGGTTCCAACGTGCAAGAAAAGCACCTATAGATTCTCCTGAAAGAAATTATTATGTATGGTCCGATGACGCGAACAAGTTTAAAGATGTGAGAATTATTTTTCAGGATTTCGAAACTTCTAACTGGACGTGGGATCCTGTGGCGCAGCAATACTTCTGGCATCGCTTCTTTCACCATCAGCCCGATCTTAATTATGATAGTCCTTTAGTACAGGATGAAGTTTTCAAGATCATTGACTACTGGTGCGATATGGGCGTTGATGGATTTCGTCTGGATGCAGTTCCCTACCTGTTTGAACGCGAAGGAACAAACGGAGAAAATCTTCCGGAGACTCATGCCTTTCTAAAGAAACTTAGAAGCTATGTAGATGAAAAATATCCTGGAACATTACTGTTGGCGGAAGCAAATATGTGGCCTGAAGATTCAGCGTCTTACTTTGGAGATGGCGATGAGTGTCACATGAATTATCACTTCCCACTAATGCCGAGAATGTTTATGGCATTACAAACTGAAGATCGCTATCCTATTACTGATATCTTTGACCAAACTCCGGCAATACCTGAAAACTGTCAATGGGCAATGTTCCTCCGAAACCATGACGAGCTGACCCTTGAAATGGTGACGGATGAAGAACGTGACTACATGTATAAAGTCTACGTGAAAGATCCACGTGCTAGAATTAACCTTGGGATTCGCCATAGACTTGCTCCTTTGATGGGGAACAGCCGTAAAAAAATCGAACTGCTGAATTACCTCCTGTTTTCAATGCCCGGCACTCCTGTTCTTTATTATGGAGATGAGATAGGAATGGGTGATAATTTTTATCTTGGTGATCGCAACGGAGTACGTACACCAATGCAATGGTCCTCTGATAGGAATGCCGGATTCTCAGAAGCCAATCCTCACCGATTATACTTGCCAATTATACTTGATCCGGAGTATCATTACGAGTCTGTCAATGTTGATATGCAAAGTAGAAATACTTCATCATTGCTTTGGTGGACAAAAAGGATGATCAATAAACGGAAACAATATAAGTCGCTCAGCCGTGGCGATATGAAATTTATTGTTACTGAAAATCCAAAGATACTTGCCTTTACGCGCACGTATGAAGATGAAACAATGCTGGTTATTGTAAATCTTTCACGGTATACGCAACCTGCGGAACTTGATCTCAGTACCTTTAAAGGTTACGTTCCTATAGAAGTATTCAGTAAAAATAAATTCCCAAAGATCAAAGATGAAAGCGCCTACTTCTTTACGATGGGGCCACACGATTGTCAATGGTTCATACTTCAGAACGTAAATCAGGATACCGGTATTGCTGATAATTTACCAATGCTGGAGCTTAAGGAGTGGAATGGTAAATTGGATAAAAAGATTTTAGACACGCTAACCACTACCATTCTACCAAGCTACATGATGCGAATGCGCTGGTTCGGTGGAAAAGGAAGAGTAGTCGAAAACCTCCAAATTATTGACTATGCAAGCGTTCCATTGGTAGAAGGCAATGCTATATTTTTATTGATAGAAGTGACCTATCAAAGCGGTCTTCCTGAAATATATCAGTTACCTGTTGCTTTTGGAAGAGACCAATTTGCCTACAAGGTTAGGGAGATGTGTCCGCAAGCAGTGCTATCGAGATTGAAAGTTGGTGAAGAAGAAGGCGTGCTTTATGATGCCATTTATGGTTTGGAACTTCAACAGACTATTATTCAGAACATGGCAAATAAAACGAAGGTCACTTCGTCCAATAGTGTCATAGAATTTGTGGGTAATGAAAAACTTGAACAGCATGTAAGAGAGCAGGAGAAGATCAAACCGCGTGTGCTGTCAGGAGAACAGAGCAACACGTCCATAATATTTGACAACTGCTTTTTCTTAAAGCTCTTTAGAAAAGTTGATCGTGCAATCAATCCTGATCTTGAGATCACTCACTTCCTTACGGAGTTTGCAAAATTTGAACACATCCCGGCTTTTGTTGGCTCAATTGAATGGAAGCATGAAGATGGGTCCATGGTGCTTGGTATGATGCAGGAAATGGTGGAAAGTAATAGCGATGCGTGGGCTTATATGCTTGATCGCCTTGATGACTATAATGAACGAATTCTTTCTACTACTGAAGAAAATCCACCGGCGGAATTGAAAGGAAATATTTTGGAGCCGGTGATCTATGAAGAAATTCCAGAACAAATGAAAAACCTGCTTGAAGGTGCATTGGTGGAACGGACACGACTATTAGGAAAACGAACAGCTGAAATGCACCTCGCATTAGCTTCGAATAATGATCATCCGGATTTTAAACCAGAAGCATATTCTTTGCATTACCAACGTTCATTGTTTTCTGGTTTACAATCACTGGTTAGGGGAACGTTTCAAAATCTTTCCCGTGTATTGAAAAATCTACCGGAGGATGTACAGCAGGAAGCACAAGAAGTGCTCGATATGAAAGATGAAATTCTTAACACACTTAAGAATATCTATAAGAATAAAATTGATGTTGTTAAGATCCGCATCCATGGTGATTATCATCTTGGGCAGGTATTATTTACGGGTAAAGATTTTATCATTACGGATTTTGAAGGTGAGCCGGCTCGAAGCTATAGTGAACGAAGATTAAAACGCTCTGCCCTTAGGGATGCAGCTGGAATGATTCGATCATTCCACTACGCAGCTTATGGAAGTCTTTTCCTTGATAATCAGATTCGACAGGAAGATATCAGCAAGCTCATGCCGTTTGCAGAACAATGGTATCATTACATAAGCGGTTTCTTCATGCACGAATATTTGGAGACTGCAAATGGAAATCCATTTATTCCAAAAGATAAAAAAGACCTTGAAACATTGATGACCACGTTCTTGCTTGAGAAAGCTATCTATGAGTTGAACTACGAGTTGAACAACAGACCCAAATGGGTGTTGATACCTTTGCGAGGAATAAAATCTATTATGAAGAAAGAATCGAAACAGTTAAAAGAATCTCTAGAGGTAGCAACTACATAAAATACATCTAGTGGTATCGCACCAAACATTCCTGTGCGATACCACTTACTTTACTATTATTCCTACCAGATAAAAAATTTCTGCTTATTAGGCCATTCGTATAATTGCAACTAATTTAAGATTGCCAAACAACCATTACGAATGAAAACTAAAATAATACGCCTTTGCCTCGTGGCGGTAGTGTGTTTTCAAGCACATGCCTTTTGCCAGGATCTTTCCATTATACCAGAACCCGTTCAATTACAAAAAGGATCTGGTACCTTTGTGCTGAGTAACACAACACAAATTATTATTCCCAACGACCAGGCTGGGCTTGATAAAATTGCAAGAATCTTTTCTGATAAAATTAAAACTGCCAGTGGAATCACGTTGAAAAGAACTTCAACAGGAGATGCAGGAATTCATCTTATTCTTAATCAAAAGCAAGATTCTAAATTAGGGTTGGAAGGGTACTCGCTTGACGTAACAAAGGAACGCGTTACGATAAAAGCCAATACAGCAGCGGGTATCTTTTATGGATTACAAACATTAACACAACTTCTGCCTGATGAAATTGAAAGCAAAAATTTAGTGACCAATGTCAACTGGCAAGTGCCTGCTGTTTCTATTACCGATTACCCAAGATTTTCCTGGCGTGGTATTATGCTTGACGTGAGCCGTCACTTCTTTCCCAAAGAATATGTCAAGAACTACATCGATCAGATGTCGCGTTATAAATTGAATCGCCTTCATTGGCACCTCACTGACGACAACGGTTGGCGAATGGAGATCAAAAGCTTACCGAAACTTACAACGGTAGGAGCATGGCGCGTTCCCCGTACGGGTCACTTTGGAAGTAATGATGCACCAAAGCCAGGCGAGAAAGCAACGGATGGCGGCTTCTATACACAGGAGGATATTAAAGAAATAATACAATATGCGAAAGAACGCTACATCGAAATTCTTCCGGAAATCGATGTTCCTGGTCACAGCATGGCAGCCCTCGCTGCATATCCTGAATTATGTGTAACAAAAGATTCTACTATAAAAGTAAGTCCTGGCAGCAATTTTTCAACATGGCACGGTAACGGAAAGTTTACCATGCACATTGATAATACACTCAATCCGACGGACGAAAATGTCTATGCATTTTTAGACAAAGTGTTCACTGAAGTTGCAACTGTCTTTCCATTTGAATACATCCACATTGGCGGAGATGAATGTTATAAAGGTTATTGGGAAAGAGATAAAAATGTGCAGGCATTTATGAAGAAAAACAACCTGAAAAATGGGGAAGAACTTCAAAGCTATTTCACTAAACGTCTCTCAAAAATAATTACGGATAAGAAGAAAAAAGTGATTGGCTGGGATGAAATCCTCGAAGGCGGCTTAGCTCCCGGTGCTGCAGTAATGAGTTGGAGAGGAACAAAAGGAGGCATTGAAGCAGCGCATCAAAAACACCACGTAGTGATGAGCCCAGCACCAATGTATTACCTTGATATGGGACAAGGAGAACCATCCATTGAACCTCCCATATACAATGTAGCAAGATTAAAAGATACTTACCTCCACGAACCACTTCCTCCCGGTGTAGATTCAACATACATTCTGGGGGGACAAGGCAACTTATGGACCGAACAAATTCCTACAACGCATCAGGTTGAGTACATGACGTATCCGCGTGCATTTGCTTTATCAGAATCCCTGTGGTCGCCGAAAGGCAAAAAGAATTGGAATAGCTTCGTAAAAAAAGTTGAAAATCATTTTGAACGATTTGATTATGCTAATATTAATTACGCAACTAGTCTGTACGATCCTATTATAATGGTAAAGAAGAAAGGTGATCAGTTATCAATCAATCTTTCCAATGAAGTAGAAGGTTTGACAATCCATTACACTTTTGATAATACAGTACCCAACAAATATTCCCCTGCCTCTACAAATGAATCGATTGTATTACCTGCCGGCGCGGATTCATTTAGAGTGATGACGTATAGAGATGGAAAACCTATTGGAAGGTTAATATCTTTTAAAACAGAAGAACTTGTAAAACGGGCACGATAAAAAAAAAGGAAGCTCTTTGGCGAGCTTCCTTTTCATTTCTTTTTTAATTTATCCATCCACCGGTTCGCTTCTTTCATCCTTTTAAGTTTACCTGATGCTAGGAACTCAGCTAGCTTAGCATTCATCGGACCTCTTGAAGTAAAGTGATAATGTCGACAATCTTCACATTTGTAGATGGCTATTGGAGAGTGACTATCGGCATATTCATTTTTCGACCACAGCTCAATCAAAACATCCTCTGCAATCTCTGCGGAAGCAAAAACCTTCTTATGAGAGCAGCATTTTTCCATCATTAAATTTCTTAGTGACCAATATAGCAATAAAAAAATATTGATAGAGCGCCGGCACATCAAATTGAAAACAACTCACTTCAATTACTTATCAAGCAGCCTAAGAGTAATTTATAATCAGCGTCCTTGTTAAAGCAGTTAAGTCTCACAATATCACAGCGCCCGACTATAAATTCCTGCTACGACTTCTCTAACGCCTCGTCCAACCTGTCATTAATAAACGTTTTCTCATGTGAAGGAAAGCCATTTGTCCTTTCTTTTACGTGCACATGATTTTTTGCAAGACCCTCAACCTCTTGTGTATAAAAAGAATGCTCCTCCAACTTCAGAAGATTATCATAGGGGCCTTTATTAGAAATGAGCTTCACAAATATGGGTGAAGTTTCAATCGCGATGAATAACAAGATAATGAACCAGTGTGCCCAGGTTATTGCTGTACTTGACACCATAATCCTATCCAGCGCTTCTATTCTTGCTGCAGGTCCATCAATTCTACTTCTTCCGAGGGAGGCAATTTCCTTTCGCAACGATGATTCATTCTCCTCTAACATTGTCAATATTTTATTGACACGAAGATTATTTTGCAATGTTATGCTTTGCAATTCTTCATCAGCTTTATCTGCGTCTGCTTTCTTTACTTTATAAATGGGTCCAAGATTTCTTTTCTTACTTCCGCCTGTTCCGTCAGCTTCCTCTTGTGCGATACGCAGGAGCTCATCTCGTTTTGCTTTTTGATTTGCAACATCTGCACTAAGCGATGCCATCTCTTTCTTCAAACTATCTTGCGCAAATCCATATTTTGATTTCACTACTTGCTCCTGCTCCGAGAACATTGCTTGCTCCATCAATACCAATTCCGGCTGAATTTCTTTATCAAAAATTTTTAATTCAAGCGGTTTTGCAATTACTACGGAAATAAGAATCGCTAGTATTAATCTTGGTGTGGCCATTAAAAATTCCTTTCCCACCCTACCCTCTTTTCGCATACTGGACACAATGTAACGATCGAGGTTGAAGATCATTAACCCCCACAGCAAACCAAAAAATATGGCTGCTAATATGTTTTCAAAAACTGTATAGAGGAAGTATCCTGCGGCTAAGGAAGCAAAGATGCCTGTAAGAAAGACAGTCGCGCCTATCCCCACATATTTACTTGACTCCGTTGGACAATTTTTCAAAAGTGTTGTATCGGCTCCTGAACAGAACCAGAAGAAAGATGTGGCTTTGTGCATTTATAACTAACGGGTTAGGCGAAATTCTATTTCAACCACACTCAAGTTAAATGCCAGTTCAATAAAGTCTTTTTTTGAAGGGCATTGGAGGTTGCGCCAAGCATGGTTATAAAATATCGTACAATGCACTGTTCAGTTATGATCAAACGAATTGCCGGTTATAGAATCTTGGAAAAGTCATGCCAGCCTGCCGATTTTAAAGATGAGTTCAATTAAATAGCAGTTCAAAGGATGTCATGAGCGATCAATGGCGATTTGAACAAAATTTTCCCCATACTATTTACAAGGACGCTTCCCCAAGCCAAGAAATATCCTTTCATTAAACGGCATAAAATTTTATTAATTCGATTTTACTACCGTCAGCACCATAAGAAAAAACACCTAATCGAACGCTATGAATCAAATGATCACCCTGAAGCACAGGCTGATGTCTTTGGATAAAGATATCAAAGTCGGAATAATCGGTATAGGCTCAATTGGGAAAGGCCTGGTCTTTCAAACACACATCACACCAGGCATGAAACCGGTAGCAATTGCCGACATTTATCTTAATAAAGCAATTGATTGTGCTCAGTGGCTGAAGCTTGATTATGAGATTGTCAACAATGTTGACGATCTTAATTATGCAATTCAACGGGGTAAGTTAGCAGTGACTGACAATGGAGAACTAATTGCCTCGAGCGGTCTGATTAATGTTTTGATCGAATCTTCCAATGCAGTTTACCAGGGAGCGATTCACGCCATTAAAGCAATTACAAATCATCAGCATGTCGTGATGATGAATTATGAAGCAGAGATGATGTATGGACCACTGCTTCTTCAACTTGCCGTTGATGCAGGTGTTGTTTATACGTGCGCAGATGGGGATCAGCCTACAGTTATTAAGAAATTAATTGATGACATAAGTTTGTGGGGCTTTGACTTGGTAATGGCTGGGAACATGAAGGGCTTTCATGATTTATATACCAACCCAACAAAGATTGCTCCTGAAGCCGACAAGCGATCGCTCGATCACAAGATGTGTTCATCTTATACCGATGGATCAAAACTTTGTGTTGAGATGGCCGTTCTTGCAAATGCTATCAATGGAAGAACAGCAAAACCAGGTATGTTCGGGCACAAGGTTGCTAAAGTAAATGACATCTTTAAACTCTACGATTTCGAGAAACTTTGGGATGGTAAAACACCTCTCGTAGACTACTTGCTAGGTGCAGAACCTAAGGGTGGCGTATTTGTTATTGGTCACACACAGGATAAGTTTCAACAGTATACGCTTGAATGGTTTCCACCAGATATGGGGCCTGGACCTTTTTATGTTTTCTACAGGCCATTCCATTTAGGTCACATTGAAGCAATGGAATGTGTTGCACAGGCTTACCTCGATGGCACAGCACGTCTTCAACCGATTTATGGTATGAAGACTAACGTTTTCACCTATGCAAAGAAGGATTTAAGCGCTGGGGAAATATTGGATGGCATGGGTGGCTATCAATCCTACGGTTTAATTGAAAATATAGGTGATGAAGCACAGGCTGGCTTACCAATTTTGCTTAATGATGGACTGAAACTTAAACGTGATATCCCAAAAGATCAAAGAATTAGTCTTGAAGATGTTGAATACAATGAACAGGATCCTGCATTCAAACTTTATTTTCAAGCGTTAGAAGTAAAAGCAAGACTGTCAGAAAACGTTAAAGTTTCTGAAACACTTGTCACTTCCGTGGATAAAGACCTTCAATATGCACAATAATAACAACGACCCATTAGTAACAGTAGTTATCGCAACCTACAACCGCGCGAATACATTGCGGTATGCGATTGAGAGTGTACTATGGCAAACATATCAAAATTATGAGGTGTGGGTTGTCGGTGATGCTTGTACTGATCACACTGAACAGGTTGTGAAGTCATTCACGGATCCCCGCATTAATTGGTATAATCTTCCAAAAAATTCTGGGTATCAATCCAAACCAAACAATGAAGGAATGCAACGTGGTAAAGGTAAGTATATCGCTTATTTGAATCATGATGACATCTGGCTTCCTAATCATCTTGAGGCAATTGTTGGTCACTTGGAAAAAACGAATGCTGACTTTGCATTTTCTATCATACAGTGGGTGTACTCCTTTACTTATTCTCGTCCAGACATCCCGTTGTTACCAGATATGCCAATTCCTCCCGAGGCAACTGCAGTAATACATAAAAAAGATGTTGTAAATAAGATCGGATATTGGAAGAATATAAATGAAACGTATTCCTATCCACGTGTCGATTTTTTCAGACAAGCACAATACATCGGGATGAAGTTTGAAATTGTTCCTGCCGTAACAGGATTGAAGTTTCTTTGGGATGAAAAGACATATAGTGATGTCGGTCCTCAGCCTCTTTACATGGAGCGTCTTCGCAATGAGCCCGATTTCATTAATAAAGAATTATCGGCTATGCTGATTCGTGCCGAGTATAGCATCAATGCGCTTCCAAAAGGAAAACGTCTGGTTTGGATCATGGCAAACCCGCTGCGTAAACTCATGTTAAAAATGAAGATGGACCCAGCGATGCTTAAATTCTGGAATAAGAAAGGCAAACAAATCAGAGTTTGGAGAAAGCGACACGGCTTGAAAGAGAAAGTTGAAGAACCCCAAACGAAATCTGGGTCTGCTCCTGCAATGAACAAGGAGACCTCGCTTCAAAGTTAATATTCTTCTCTCCTTCTATTTATTATTTATATAAGGTGTTTGGAAACGAACACCTTTTTTTATGAGGGCATATTTTTGGTAAACCACTTCCATCAAAGGGTGATGATGGAAAATGTGTGGATAGTTATTGCTTATATATCGGCTGTTGGCGTGTGGATTAGACTCTTGCCTTATCTCAAGTTCAATTCATTAAAGAAGAACGTACTTCCAAGTGCTCCTCAACCACCCATCTCGATTGTAATTCCTGTTAGAAATGAAGCTAAAATCATCGGCAAACTGCTTGATTCATTATTACAATTGGATTATTCAAATGTTGAGGTGATCGTAGTTGATGATAGCTCGACCGATCATACAAAACAAATTGCCGAACATTATCCTGTAAAGATCATTACAGCTCCCCCAAAACCCCCAGGGTGGGTTGGAAAGAGTTGGGCTTGTAATATAGGCGCATCTCATGCAAACGGGAAATATATACTCTTTACAGATGCCGATACCATTCATAAACCAGACAGTCTGAAACGTGCATTACACTTTTTACAGGAAACAAAGAGCAAATTAATTTCCGCGCCTGCTTTTCATATTAATAAACTGTGGTGGGAAAAAATATTGGGTCCGTTCTTCTGCATTTTGCATGCTGGTGCTTCACCTTTTGATAAAGTATCCGTTGATCATCCTTACGCACTAGGCCAATATCTCCTGATTGAAAAGGAGTTCTATTACCATATAGGCGGCCATGCATCTGTTCGCGAAGAGCTCGCTGATGATGCATCACTTGCAAAGGTTGTAATTCAAAACAACGGCACTTTTAAGATGTTTGGAGCTTCAAGACTTTGTGAGGTGCAGATGTATGGATCGTTTAAAGAGTTCACTCAAGGCTGGCTGAGAATTTTAAGGTTAGGGATGCGCGAACTAAAAATATCTGTTTTCTTCTACACGCTGTTGCCCCTATTTGCGCTAAACTTTTCAGGTCTGCTGACGCTAAATTTAATCTCTTATATTCCAATCATTACTACGCTCATTTGTTTCGCACTAGTGCAATCGAGAATCGGCAACTTTAGATTAATAGGTGTGCTATTGTTTCCAATTTCTGCTTTATTATTTGTAGCCTTGGCAAGTTGGGCAACCATCAGTCATTTACTGAATCTTCCTATTGTATGGAGAGGAAGAATCTATATCCCCAATCGAAAAGTTACAATGGGAAATGCGTAAGCATTATTACCTTAGGGCAGTCTGCACCCTTTTAATATTCTGGTAATTGAATAAAATTAGAGCTGCCACGATAATCAAGTAACCTAATGCCTGAAGTGGGCTTATTGATTCCTTGAAAACAATAAATGCTACACTAAAATTGAACAAAGGATTTAGATACATCAGTATACCAATAGTTGCTGAATTAATTTTGTTCAAGGCAAACAGATTTAGAAACAAAGGCAGCACGGTAAACATGGTGGCGATGATGAAAATCATCAGGTAGAATTTTACATCACCAGGTACATCATCAACAAGGTAAGGGTAAAAAAAGCTTAGGATAATAAATGAAAACAGAACTTGCACACCCAGTACCACCAGCCTGTCGAATCCCTGATTTTTTCTCTGTGAAATAAGATACAAGGCATATGTAAAAGCAGTGAGAAAACTATATCCCAATTCCAATGCTGAATTTAATCCCATCATTAAACAACTTAATCCACACAAACCAACGGCTAACCATTGCTGAAGGGCAAGCCTTTCCTTGATCAGTACATAACCAAGCACGGCAGTAATTACTGGACAAATAAGATATGAAAACGAGGCGGTCTTAACATTGATGTGATTTACAATGTATATAAACGTAAGCCAGTTAACAGTGAGTAAGGCACCACCGGTTAATGTTAATAAAATGATCTTCCATCGTTTTGATTGTTCAAACGATTTAAAATAATGCACGTCTGCTAATAGATGTTTTCTTCTGAACCCTGCAATAATGATGAATAAAACAGCAAGCGAAAAAAGGATTCTGAAATAAAGAATTTCTCCAGCTGAATAATTGCTAAGTGCGCGAATTGGAATTGAAAAGAAACCCCAAATGATAAAGGCAGAGATCGCAGCCAGGTAATGTTTTCTGTTCTCCATATAGCTGCAGCGAAGATAATTAATAAAACTATCGCTTCGACATATAAGTTTTTTCTTTGGCTAAATCCTTGCCATCACTAATTTCATTGACCTTTTTCTCTTCAAGCTTAGTTTTTATTCTTACACTTTTAATATCTATCCTGATAAAGGCATAAAGACTCATGTAAATATTGGCAACCCAAACGAGCGCAAACCCTGCTATTAGATAGCCGCGCCAATCATCAAACAGCAACCTGAAGTTTGTAATAATCAAAAAGAATATTGTAACGTAGTGGCTAAAGCAATACTCGCAGGTGAAGAGATAGAAAAATTTTCTCGTTAATAATGATTTACCTTCACGACTCTTGTGAACACAATAATCTCTCGGCTCACGAAAAACTTCTTCGTGCGTTACCGTCCAGGCAATGCAGGCTATCGGAATAGCCATGATAAAAAGTGTAGCAAGCTGCGTGCTTATATCTATCGGAATCATTATTGTAAGCGATAAAATAAAATGCCAAAGCTTTCAAGTACAGCTGCTTATGGAAAAAGAATGTAGCAGCTATATATTTTTCCCGCTAGCGTAATCGTTACTTAATAAATTTTAATAGTCGCGATAGATATTCCATCATTTTATAAATTATATTTGATACACTATTATTCTAAAAGCCTTAATAGTAAATGCAAAACCCATGATGAAGCAAGTGAAGTTGAATACCACCAGTATAAAATTTACACCCAGCTCATTTATTACCTACTATGAAGTAAATTCAAATTTTGTAATAAGTGACGAGAGTGAGCTTTTAAAACTGGACGAAGTTCAAGCGGTCTTGAACAACAACGAGCCTATCATCAAAAAAGAATCCACTACCTGGAGTATTGCCATCACCATTCCTATTGGTAAGACTTTCAAAAGCTAACAGCAGCAGTTCTTCATTATTTCAATTTCTTTTCTCGTTGCAGACGTTTGCTGTATTTGTAATAAAACAGCTGTAAACTTTTTACGTTTAAAAACCATTTTTACCTTTACGCTTTACGCCAGGTACAAATGATAGAAGAAAAGAGTTTAAATTTCCTAGAAGAAATCGTTGAAAACGACCTTACCACAGGAAAGCATAAGAGTATTGTTACAAGGTTTCCGCCAGAACCAAACGGGTACCTCCACATGGGGCATGCAAAAAGCATTTGCCTTAATTTTGGCTTGTCACAAAAGTATGGCGGTTATACTAACCTAAGATTCGATGACACAAACCCGGTAACAGAAGATACTGAGTATGTTGAAAGCATAAAAAATGATGTGCGCTGGCTCGGTTTTCAGTGGCAGAACGAGCTCTATGCTTCCGATTACTTCGATCAGTTATACGAATTTGCACTTAAGCTTATCAAAAATGACCTTGCATATGTTGATGACAGCACCAGCGAAGAAGTAGCTGCCCAAAAGGGTACTCCTACTCATCCAGGCGTTAGCAATGCTTTCCGCAACAGAACCATCGAAGAGAATCTAAAGCTTTTCGAAGACATGAAAGCAGGGAAGTACAAGGATGGAGAGAAAGTGCTTCGGGCTAAAATTGATATGGCTCACACAAACATGCACATGCGTGATCCTATTATTTACAGGATCAAACATGCGCACCACCATCGCACCGGGGACAAATGGTGTGTCTATCCGATGTATGATTTTGCACACGGACAAAGTGATGCGATTGAAAAAATAACACACAGCATTTGCACCCTTGAGTTTATTCCGCATCGTGAACTTTACGAATGGTTTATTGAGAAACTAGAAATTTATCCTTCACGTCAGTATGAATTTGCACGCCTTAACATGACCTATACGGTGATGAGTAAGCGAAAGCTATTGCAACTTGTCAATGAAAAAATTGTACGTGCATGGGATGATCCACGGATGCCAACGATAAGTGCAGTGCGCAGGCGTGGCTATACTCCTGAAAGCATTCGTGAGTTTTGTGATAAGATAGGTGTTGCCAAAAGAGAAAATCTTATTGATGTTGGATTACTAGAGTTTTGTGTGCGCGAGCATCTCAACAAAATTTCGCAAAGGAGAATGGTGGTCTTTGATCCCATAAAAATTCTTCTGACCAATTACCCTGAAGGAAAAACTGAAATGATGGGTGGTGAAGATAATCCTGAAGATGAAAATTCGACAATGAGGGAGATGCCATTCAGCCGTGAGTTGTACATCGAGCAGGAAGATTTCATGGAGGTTGCTCCGAAAAAATTCTTCCGCTTAGCACCAGGCCAAATGGTGCGCTTGAAGAGCGCCTATATCATCAAGTGTGATAATGTCATTAAAGATTCTTCCGGTAAAATCACGGAGTTGCATTGCACTTACATTCCAGAAAGCAGAAGCGGTTCTGATACCTCAGGCATTAATGTAAAAGGAACATTGCACTGGGTAAGTGCTCCGCATGCCGTGCAGATAGAAACGCGCTTATACGACAGGTTGTTTAAGGTGGAAGACTTAAGTCATGCAGAAGGAGACTTCAAAGATTATATCAATCCTGATTCTCTCCAGGTTACCACAAATGTGTATGCTGAACCAGAATTGCTGAAGGCAAAACTGGAAGATCGGTTTCAGTTTATGAGAAAAGGATATTTCTGTCTCGACCCGGATTCAACAAAAGACAAACTTGTTTTTAACAGAACAGTAACGCTTCGAGATCTCTGGACAAAAGAGGCGAAGAAGGGCTAGAGCCTCTGATGATTTTCCAAATATGCACCTTTCGCTGGGGCAGCGGTAAAATTTAACCAGGCCACACAATGGCACATGCATTTTGTTGTGCGCTGGTTTTAAAGTGCAAACTCTATTTTAAATAAAACTATTTTTTCTTTCTTAATTCACTCTTCAACGTTCCATACCTAACCTGTACTTTGTCCCAATTGTTTTCTTTTAAAAGCTTGTCAGTCTCCAGTAAAAAATCATTCTTTATTTTCTCCAATTCCGTTTGATTGTATTGAGGATTATAGCTCATCATCCAATACCCGTCTGTATTATTATCTACCTCATGACCAAAACCAACTTGTGCCAATGGCTTTGTCTGAAGCAATCCTATCTCGGATTTAGTTAATTCTATTATTACTGTTGGGTAGATACCGTTCGAAGAGTATCCCGTCTTTTCATCAGCTATGTCACAATTGTTACAAACTCCATATCTGATGACCTTGACCACTTTGATCTTACCTTTAAAAATCTTTATGACATTGTCAGGCGAGGCTGCTTCAAAGTGAACCTCACACTCTCCAGGAGCCCTAGTCAAAGCAGGAAATTTTAGCCGTCGAATGCTCTTGTACAATACTAATGTGTCAGTTGGGTTAGTTCGTTTTAAATAATCAAGAAACGTAATGTCAGTAAACGTAAATTTCCTCTCGTACCCCGCAACAAAAACAAATCCCCTCACAACTCGACCGTCATTTATTCCCACGTCTACTTCATACTTAACGCAATTTCCTACGTCAGTAAATGCTTTCTCGAAAAGCCCAAATGTCAATAGTAAAATTATGATTATGTGTCTCATACTATTCTAAAAAACTTGGGCAAACCTTTCAGATATATATAACAAGTAAGTGGAAAACACCAACAATCAAAATATGTTTTTAACTCCGGGAGTAACGAAGCATGGATCGCAATGCTTCAAAATCGGTGTAGAGACAAGGCCTTTTAGCTGGAAGAATGGTAATACGCCTTTCTGTCAGGGAAATAAGGTTGAATGTCAGCAAAATAAAGTTGAATGTCAGCGAATATCTATCAAATGTTATCAAAATACGACTGACTTTCGGCGAAATACAACCGAATGTTGACGACATACGACCGGATCTCAGCGAAATACGGTTGAATTTTGGCGAAATACGATCGTGAGGAGCCAACATTCAACCAAATGTTGATGACTAACAGCCCAACTTTGATGGTATTTGATTGATAGTTGAAGAGATCAAATTGAGTGTGAATGGTTAAAAGCGAAAAGCTTAGGACATCATAGTTAATTCTACAAGGTATACTTAATACGTCTTGCAGCTTCGTTTGCTTTATCTCGCGCTTCTTCAATACTCTTGCCCCGCGCCAGACAAACACCCATTCTTCGTTCTCCATCTACTTCAGGTTTACCAAAAAGTCTCACCTGTGTATCTGGTTCGGACAATGCCTCTTCTAATCCTGTAAAAGCAACGTTGTTTGATTTTCCTTTCACCAAAATAACACTCGAGGCAGACGGGCCATGTTGTATGATGTTTGGAATGGGTAGACCAAGGATCGCTCTTACATGCAATGAAAATTCTGAAAGATCCTGCGAGATCATCGTTACCATTCCGGTATCATGCGGACGAGGTGAGAGCTCACTGAAATAAACTGTTTCGCCTTTCACAAAAAACTCAACACCGAATATACCTCTGCCTCCAAGTGCATCTACAACTTTCGACGCAATACTTTTAGCTTCGTCAAGTGCTTTCACTGGCATGGGATGAGGTTGCCATGATTCCTGATAGTCACCATGCTCCTGACGATGACCAATTGGGTCACAAAAAGAAACTCCTCCTTTATGGCGAATGGTAAGCAATGTGATCTCATAATCAAAGTCAACAAAACCTTCGATGATGACGCGACCGCCTCCACTCCGTCCACCCTCCTGTGCATATTGCCAGGCATAATCGATATCGTTTAAAGATTTTATTAGGCTCTGGCCTTTACCTGATGAACTCATGATTGGTTTTACAACGCAAGGAATTCCTATTGATTCCACTGCGCTTACGAATTCGTCTTTTGTTGCTGCGAAACGATAAGGTGATGTACGCAGCTTTAGTTTTTCTGCCGCCAATGTTCTGATGCCTTCACGGTTCATCGTTAAGTGCGCAGCTTTTGCAGAGGGAATTACAGTATAACCTTCACTTTCTAGTCGCACCAATGTATCCGTGTGGATAGCTTCTACTTCTGGAACTATGAAATGTGGTTTCTCCTTTTCAATTACTTCACGAAGTGCTTTTTCATCAAGCATTGAAATTACGTAAAATCTGTGTGCAATCTGCATTGCCGGAGCATGTTGATACCTGTCTACTGCAATCACTTCAACACCATATCTTTGAAACTCAATTACAACTTCTTTACCCAACTCGCCCGAACCCAGAAGCATTACTTTTACTGCTGAAGGTTTAAAGGGTGTACCAATGGTTACGTTCATAATAATTCCAAGTATTATCTCCGAATAATACTAGAATTACTTGCCTCCTGCAAATGTTGAAATTGACTGTTAAAGTTATTTCTGTAGATGCTAGTATCTACACACAACGCTAATGTATTTTTCTTTGCGCCCTTTGCGACTTTCCGTCTTAGCGGTAAATTAACTATCCTTTGAATAAACGCGAAACTCATGGAAAGACTTAAGTTTTTATTTTAGATAGGCGTTTTTTGAAAGAGCGAGTTGTTCACGGCGAAGGTGCAAAGACGCAAAGAAACGCGAAGCCAAGTGCTAAAAGTAGCCAGCTTTACAAAGTAGGATCAAGCTACTTCCCCAACGTAGCTGATTTAAGAACAAGGATCAACGATTTAAGATTTTAGAAGTTAGGCGCAGTAAGGATGACGATTTGTTTGGTTTACTCACCACCATCATTGGTAGCGCTGACATTCGTAGCCTGCATTTGTTCGCTTGCAAGTATAATTCGTTTCTTGCGTTTGTATAAAGTTTGCAAAAATGTTTCAGGTGGTGGTGTCGCCAACGTGTCACTTTGCATGATTGAGTCGCGTTGATAAACTGTTTTTTCAACCTGTTGCCAGAGGTTATCATTAAACTCATACAGGTCACAGTTCAATTTTCTTTTAGTGGAATAAGTTAGAGAAGGGAATCTCGCCTTAGAAATTTCAATGTAATTATTATCCTCGTTAACAGAACGAAGAAAATAGGCCGCCATTGGCAAAGCAGTATTTGAACCTTGCCCAAGGTTTGTATTCTTAAATCTGATTCGAGGATCGTCCGCGCCAACCCATGTTCCTATAACCAAGTTGGGCGTCATTGCCATAAACCAACCGTCAGCATTGGCTTGAGTAGTTCCAGTCTTTCCGGCAACATCATTGTGAATTCCATATTTCCATCTCAAACGTGAGCCTGTTCCTTCATTCACAACGGTCTGCATCATTTGCCTTACAAGCTGTGCAGTTTCTTTAGACATTGCACGTTTGCCAGAATTCTCTGGTTTAAACTCTTTGTAAATTTTTCCTTCGCGATCTTCAATGGAGGTGATAAAGTTAGGAGATGTTGAAACACCCTCGTTGGCAAAACAGGAGTAGGCTGCCGTCATTTCCATTAACGATATGGCCGAAGAACCCAGTGCAATGGATGGAACATCAGGAATCTCACTATGAATACCCATGTCTCGCGCTAGCTTGATCGTATTATCAACTCCTGCGCGTTGTATTAATTTTACAGATACAGTGTTCACTGAATACGCCAGTGCACCACGCATGGAGTACTGTACCTGGTAATCATATTGTGTGTTTCTAGGAGTCCACTCCTCTCCTTCGTCATCAATGTATGTTTGTTGTCCTGCAGGAATAAATTCACAAGGAGCAATGCCTTGTTCAATTGCCATGGCATAAACAATGGGTTTAAAAATAGAACCAACCTGTCGCTTTGTTGAAGCCTTCACATGATCGAACTGATAGAAGTCGTGAGAGATTCCGCCAACCCACGCCTTTACATCACCCGTTGCTGGCTCCATTGCAAGGAAGCCTGCGTTGAGAAATTGAAGATGATGTTTGATAGAATCCAACGGACTCATCTCTGCATCCTTTTCTCCTTCCCATGTAAACAATTTCGTGGGTACTGCTTTACTCAATGTCTTAAGAATCTTTCCTTCGGACAGTCCCTGTTCTTTCAATTGCTTATAGCGCGCAGTTCTCCTCACCGCGTCAATAACAACTTCTTTTCTATCCTCCCATGGTTCGTCACCATCCAGCTGATCGATAAATTGTTTCTGCACTTCTTTCATCTGCTTTGTTACAGCTTGTTCTGCGTAAGCCTGAAGTTTGGAGTCAATCGTGGTATAAATCTTTAAACCATCAGTATAAAGATTATAAGGCGAACCATCTGACTTATTATTTTTTTCGCACCACTTCGCAAGTTCCTGCTTTAGATACTCGCGGAAATAAGGTGCGAGTTCGTGATTGACAGCAACCTGGCTGTACTGAAGTTTCAACGGAAGTTTTTTGATTGAATCGTTCGATGCGACAGAAAGCTTTTTATACTTCTTCATCTGCGCCAGCACAACGTTTCGTCTTGAAAGCGCATTTTTTGGAAAGAGTCTCGGATTATAATAATGTGTTGCCTTTAGCATTCCTATGAGAACTGCTGCCTGATCTAATGTTAAGTCCTTCGCATTGGTAGAGAAAAAACGTTTTGCAGCGGCCTGGATGCCATAGGTATTATCACCGAAAGGAATTGTATTGAGATAGAGGGTAATGATGTCTTTTTTGTTATAAATACTTTCTATTCGTTTTGCAATGGTCGCTTCTCTGAGCTTATTCACAAGCATAGAAAACATGAGAAAGTCTTTTCTTGGATAAAGATTTTTTGCAAGCTGTTGTGTTATTGTACTTCCGCCACCTGCAGATTCGTCCTGTAAAAGAATGGACTTTACCAGTACTCTACCCAGGGAAACAAAGTCAACACCACTATGCTTAAAGAATCGTACGTCTTCTGTAGAGATCAGTGCATCAATCACTAAAGGTGAAATATCTTCATATTTCACTTGTGTCCTATCCTGAATAAAATATCTACCAATTAAAACACTGTCTGCAGTATATACTTCTGATGCCAGCGGATTTTGTATAGCCTTGAGTTCCTTGCGTCCTGGAGTCTCACTAAAAACAACCGACAGCAAAATAACAACGATCAAAGTGGGAATTGCAAAAACTATTGTCCAGACCCTAGCCTTACGGTGAGTTTCATAATATCCGATAAGTTTATCAGCCTTCTCTCTAAGAGAATTTAAAAGCGGCTTTGATTTTTGATAAGCTTGGAGGAGGTAACTTCTTACTTGCTCTAAAATTCTTCTAAACGATTCCATATTCAACACTTGCCCCGCCCACCTATAAAAATCTCACACCATCACTGCTGACTCCGGCTAAAGTTATTTTTTATCTCGCTAGAGAGTGCATATGACTGCTTAACGTAGCGGCTGAATTTTATAAACTGATGGAATTTTCAACAGTATCTTGAAATGTCACACTTCGCACATTGGTGTGACCCGGGTTAAAACAGAAAACCCATTCTGATATAAAACATATTTCCATCGTTTGAATGTGCAAACTCCGTAGTAAGAACAGCTAAGTTATACGGTGTAAACCAAATGCCCCCGCCAAAGCCTTTATGCCAAAGTGTAGACTGTCCATCTGTGACAGAAGGATCATTGCCATTAATGTCTTTATACCACACTCTGCCGGTATCGTAAAAACCTAGCACACCAAGACTCGCAGGAAACAAGTAAGACTTAAAACTCAACAGTTTCAGACGCAACTCCATATTCGAGTAGAGTTTACTATCTCCGTAAAATCTTGTTTTGCGGAAACCACGGAGTTCAGTTTTTCCATCCAGGATCTGGGCCTGATAAAATTCGTAGTCACCTGTATTGAACCCACCACCTACACGCACACCAAACACTACACGTGCTGGCAACCGGAAGGAATGATAAAATGCAAGAGTACTTTCATAGGATGCAAACGTATTCGACCCACCACTTAACCTGCGCATGTTTCTGCCACTAATATTCCATTGAAGTCCGTTAGTGGTGAATTGCGGACTATTCCTTTTATCTATGGCAAACTGCCAGCTTGCTCCACCAAAGGAGTTGTATTCACTAAAAAGGTTGTACGGAAGGCTAGCAGCATAATCATTGATGAAACGATCACCTTCCTCTTCGGGTTCTTCCATCTCAATGCGTTGAAAAGATGGACCGAATCTTACCGTTGCCCAATTACCAAGCTTCCTGGAAATTGCCGGCTCTATCGTGAACTCTTCAAAGCGATAGCGATAGTATTGTATTGCATTGTCTGTAGAGATTCCAGGTCTATCATCGATGTCGTCGTCAAATACTGTTTCATTTCCAAAGCCAAAAAAGTTATTGACGTAGTTAGGTGATTTTAAATTTGCTTCTACCTCTACATTCCATTTGCCAATTACTTCGGTGAACTTTCCCTGATATCTAAAATTGAAGGACAATGTAAGTGGCGCAACACTTCCTAAAAACAAGTGTCGTGAAGCAAAGGGCAATTTTCTAAAACCATGTTTGAAATAGATAAAACCTCCGCCAAGAAACAGTCCATCATCCGGGTTAAAATTACCGAACAACAATGGAGCAAGTTTGTTGTACTGAAATATTTTCCGATCGTATAAATTAACATCGGGATTGGCTGATGTAAGATCCTTCACTTCATCGGTATTTGTTATTTCGCCTTGCCCTTTTAAATCGTAAAAGAATGTTTTCTTGGCAAAGGTTTTAACAGTAGACTTATCTGAAATAACATCAGTGCCATCACCTCCAACTACACGCAATAAGATTGCCTTTCGTGCAGAACCTGAAATATTAAATGTGTCTTCTCCATTCAAACCATAAAGTCTGATCTCTTTAGTTTCATTATAAGCAAATTGCCTCTCATACAAAAGTTTCCCCTTCTCCCCTTGTTTAGTAATCTTAAAGACTTTAACATTTGTACTTCGATCCTTTAACCTCGCCACTTCAAACAATTCACTTTTATCAGATCCTACAACATCAACCTCCTGCGAAAGGAATTCGTAAAGCGAGATTGCATACTTGTCAATATCGTCTCTTCTTTTCTTCAGTGCTCTTACGATACGTTCTCCATGATGCGCATAAATCTCTTCAGGCCATTTCTTAATCGCTGATTCGATCGACTCATCTGTTAACGATGACTTCAATTCATTGGCAACTTCTATCCATTGCGTTCTTGAAAGGCTAGTAAGAAATGTTCTGTCGAAATAGCGTGCGTTAAAGGAAAGACCGGGAGCCCAATCTATCTCCTCATCAAAGCCTTCGAACTTTGCAAGCGCCCACTTTCTGCTCCAGATTTTTGCAATACGACCTTCATTAACAAACAAAGCCTGATCACGATCTCTTGGAATCGGCCTGAATACAGTTCCTTTTTTCTCTTTAAATGTAGCCCATCGCCACTGATCATCATGTCTGTCCCAATCGCCAATGATCATATCGAACAACCTCGACTTCAACACAAACTTCTGATCTACAACATTATCGTTATCCTCGGCTAATTTCTCCAGCACTTTTGTTGTACTGACGATCTTTTTAGAGTTCCCAAAGTAACTCGCTTCAGACCAGTCATTGTCAGGCCGCTCTTCAAACAGCGCCAAGGTGTTGGCAAAAATACTTTGATATTCACCTAAACGTGGGTCATCAGGAATGTAAACTAATTTTGGATTGGTATGATAAATCCCTACTGCCTCGGCCATTGGAGGAATGGCCAGTGCAGCATATGGGTGTGATGCCGAGATCTGATCCTGAACAATATCCTGTGCAAAAGTTTTTCGGAATATTTCGGGCACTGCGTTCTCCGGAAATTTCTCGACAGAACGCAAAACATATTCATGTCCGGTAGAATCTGTTAACCGTAGTGACAAGGTTTGTTGTCCTCCGCCACGCTGAAGAATCTTCAGTCCCCCTTTTTCCTTTCCAAGATCAAACACAGGAACTTCTACTTCCTCGCCCCACTCCTTTCGGTAGTTTTCGCCAAGCAGTTTTTTCTTTGTTTTTCCTGCGTCATACTGATTGCTGGCTTTTACCTTAACTACCTGGTTAGAAAAATCGAGAACCGTGTTCGTGCTTTTTTTCAATTCTATTCTTGCAGGTGCCGGGATAGTAGTTTGATACACTTCCTTTTCTATTCCAGTTTCTTCGTTCACTTCATAGAAATGCGCTTTAATGTTGCCGCTCCCCAAAATATCAAGACGAACAAATCCTCTCACATCTTCCGCGTACTTCGCGTAGCCTTTCTTTCTAACATGTTCAACCTTTGCACCAGACCCACTAACAATAAAATGTGAGCTGTCTTTTACAATGTGCTCCAGCGCGTGCTCATGACCGTTAACATATACACTTCCTGGAAATTCGCTGATGATCTTTTCAATTCCCTTACTGAACTCACGATATACAGGATGCGGGGTATCCTGGATGTGGCCAAACCACTTTCGGTACAGTGGATAAATTGACCCAATCACAGGCAATGGAATATACAGGTAATGAGTGGCATCGAGTAATGGGAAAATATGAGACTTGAAAGGAAACACACCTCCATGTTCACCATAAGTATAAATGGGATGATGACCTGCGATAATAATACGTTTCGATTTATTCCTGATGAAAACATCGTGCAAAAGGTTAAGAACATCTGCTGTAGTTTTTGCATCGCACGAGCTTTCTTCTCCTGGTTTATCCCACTGATGAAGAAACCATTGTGTATCGATAACAACGAGTAATGTTGTTGAATCTAAGGGAACCTCAACTGGTCCGGGGCAACCATCGCGTGGTAATAATGTGATTCGTTCATCCTTTACAGAATCAATCCATTGTTGTTGATTCATCATATACTTTTGGCCTTTTCTGCCCCAATGGTGCCAATCGTGATTACCCGGAATGAAGATGCCTTTTGCTCCCGTGTCTTTTATCCAGGAAATTTGCGTGTCAAGTATATGCTCGCCTTCTTTCCGCAGTCTTTGCCCTACATCCGGCAGACCGCGGGGATAAATATTATCACCCAGATAAAGTACCGTAGCGCGATCACTCCGCTCGGCAACCTGCAATCGCAATTGTTTCCCAATCGGACTCTTATCAACATAATGCTCTCCCGCATCGCCCACCAGGAACACACTATGATTGACAACATCAACTTGCTGAGCAAAAATATTTGCAGTGATAAACAGTAATAGATAAAATAAGCGTTTCCTTATCATATGCGGCAAAGCTAATTCCAAAGCATTATAATACTATTGATTTTGATGCTAAGAATGGATGTGTAAATAAACACGAAAATGCGATACAATGAACAGGGCAACCTTGAAAGGAAACGAAACTAAAGTTAATTGTGGCAATGAAGTTGCTGGCATCTGTGTCTGGAAAATTTCTACCTTTATCATCTATGCAATCTGAATTGATTAGAAAATCAAAAGCTTACGCTGAAGATATATTTAAAGATCGTGCTTTTGAAAACCGGGCCTTCCATAATATCAATCATACACTTGATGTGGTAAAGGCGGCTGAAGAAATCGGAATTCAAACATCGCTTACAGAAGATGAGCTCGAGTCAGTCATTATTGCCGCCTGGTTGCATGATATTGGGTATGTACATGGCGCTGAGAATCATGAGCTTAGTGCCTCCAGAAAAGCAAACGATCTGCTTACTGCATGGGGTGCATCGAATAAGAAAATTATGGAAGTCACCGATGCGATTCTTGCCACAAAAGTGCCACAGCAGCCAAAGTCAATGGTGAGCAAAGTGCTTTGTGATGCTGATCTGTACCATCTCTCAAGCGAACAATGTGAATCGAAATCTAATAACCTGCGTGAGGAATGGGAACAGGTAGGCAATAAGGTATTATCTGAAAAAGAATGGATTGAATCTAATCTCGACTTTATAGAAAATCACCGCTATCATACGCCTTATGGTCAAACAATTTTACAGCAGGGCAAAAAGAAAAACATCAAGCGTTTGCGCAAATTGTTAAAGCCTGACATTAGCGAAAAGAAGTTTCATAAATTAGAAGAGGAACTTGTAAAACTAAGGTCGAAGCTAGAGAAGGAGAAGTTGCTGAAGCCGGACCGAGGTATCGAAACCATGTTCAGAACGACTTCTCAAAATCATTTGATGTTGAGCCAGATGGCCGATAATAAGGCTAACATTCTCATTACTATAAATTCAATTATTCTTTCGGTAGTAGTATCGGTATTGGTGCGTAAGCTTGAGGAAAATCCGAGGCTCGTGATCCCAACTATCATGCTGATAACCGTTTGCCTTACCACCACCGTTTTCGCCATTCTTGCGACAAGACCTAATGTTTCTTCAGGTCGATTTACGCGTGATGATATTAAGAGCAAGCGTACGAACTTACTTTTCTTTGGAAACTTCCATGGGATGACCATTGAAGATTACGAGTGGAGTATGAAGGAAATGATGAAAGATGGCGACTATTTATACGGCAGCCTTATCAAAGACATCTTCTACCTCGGTATTGTATTGGGTAAAAAATACAAGTCCCTCCGCATTGCCTACAACATCTTTATGTTCGGATTTGTGGTGTCTGTACTTTCCTTTATCGTTGCCTTTATGATGTCTCCGAAGCTATAACAAGATTTACTTTCATGTTGGATTTGAAGAAAGAAATTTTGAAAGAACACTCGCGTGCACAAACAACTAAAATTGTTGCTTACATAGGAAGCGATAAAAAGAAATTCGAAGCGTTAGTTGATATTTATCTTGCCGGACCCTATCGCGTAACACAACGTGCGGCCTGGCCGCTATCAGATTGTGTACTGCATCATCCTGAACTTGTTAAACCTCATCTCAGCACTTTAATTAAATTTCTGAAAAGGCCTGGCATTCACGACAGTGTGAAAAGAAATACAACAAGGCTTCTGCAGTTTATCGACATTCCCACACGGCTTCAGGGTCAGGTAGTGGATGTGTGTTTTGAATATTTACAAAACAAGAAAGAACCCATTGCCGTTCGATGTTCTGCCATGACTGTTCTGGCTAACTTGTCGCAAGAGAATCGCGACCTGAAACACGAACTGCGGCTCATCATCGAAGACAATTTACCGCTTACCACGCCAGCTTTTACCAGTCGTGCGCTAAAAGTACTGAAAGCTATTAAGGAGTAAGTTGGCTACTGGCTTTTAGCTGCAAGCTAATTCGTGTTAAGAAGTTAGATTCCGCTAATGAAAAGTTATTCGTGTATGGGGCTGGAAGCTAGTAGCCTGCAGCTAGAAGCCTTTTCCTTAACCTACCTACTCATCGTAGATAACTGGAAGATGAGATTGTTGGTTTGCTGATGTTCTTCATCAGGGGTGAGTTCGCGATAAGTAGAAAGAACTTTAACAGCCTCCTTGTAAGACTTGAGAATGGCAAGACTTAATCCGAGATTATAATAACTATTAGGAAAGTCTGGTTCCAGTTCAATGGCTACTTCATAGTGAATCTTTGCAAGTGCATAATTTCCTACTTCTGCATAAAGATTTGCGAGGTTGTAGTGTGCCTCGAAGTGTCGAGGATTATTTTTCAAAGCTTTGGTAAAACAATCTATTGCTTTGGGAAAATTACCTTCCTGAGATTCAATGATGCCTAAATTACAATAACAGTCAGCGATGCAATCATCTTCGTAAATCGCTTTATTGTATTGTTCACGTGCAGTTTTTTTATCACCCTGCTCATCCATCAACAGCGCTTCCTCAAAAGGCGAAAGTTGGTTTAACTTAACTACCTTACCACCAGTGAAAAGATTAAGCTGCGCCTTTGGTGGTGTATCCTTACATTTCTTTTTGCGCGCGCGTTGCAGCCCGAACTTCTCCGGTGTAGTGTTAACAGGAAACTGAACTACCTTAGCCATGGTACAAAAATAACGCTTATTGGCTATTAATTAACGTCTCTGATGCTCAAATAATTCCAGCTGGTGTTGGCTGGATACTTGATCTGGATTCCCGATTCTTTTGATTCCGGATTCTGTTTCGCGTTAGCTTGCTTTGCGCTTTGCTGCTTTTGCAGGCTTCTCTGCTTTTTCTGCTTTTGCTTTCTTCGCAGTTTCTCCCTTTGCCTTCTCCATTGGTTTCTTTTTCGCTGCATCAATACTAGCTTTCAGTGCCGTCATGATATCAACTACTTTAGGAGCTTCTTCCTCAACAACAACTACCTCTTTACCAGCAACTTTTGCTTCAATGATATCTTTAAGCTTCTCAGTATAATGATCTTTCATTTCGATGTCTTTAAAACTTACCGTCATCGAATCTAAAAGTGTTTTTGCCAGCTTAAGTTGTTCCTTATCTGCCTTCACATCCTTTAGCAAAGGCACTTCATTAATATCTCTGACCTCGTTTGGAAAACGGAGTCTGTACATTACAATCCCATTTTCATGTGGTGCCAGCAAGAGCGGTGTTTCTCTATCGCGCAACACAACTTTACCCACACCGAGTTTATTACTTTGCTTCAAGGTCTCTGCCAGTAGGCCATAAGTTTTAGCGGCAACATCTCCATCTGGACCAATGTAGTAAGGTGCTTCAAACAATGAAGGAGAAACTTCTGAATTATCAACAAAGCCTTGAATCTCAATTACCTTTTCGCTTTTGAGTTTTACTTTGTCAAAATCCTCCTGATCAATGATCACATATTGACCTGGTTCATACTGATAACCTTTAATGATCTCTTCAGTCTTAAGGGTTTTGCCCGTTACCTTGTCCTTCTTTTCATAGCTTACAGGGTTATGACCCTCTTTTGAAAGAAGATTAAAACTGATGCTCTGACCAGAATCAATGGCATTGTAAATACGAACAGGAATTGTAACTAATGAAAATTGGATGTGTCCTCTCCAGATTGCACGCATAAATATATATTTAGATTAAAAAATTAACCTGGTGGCGCTAAGTTATTGAAAATCTAATAGTTTACAAATTCTGGTTAACTTTCTACTCCAGGACGTTTTAGGGCTTGGCGCGAGGGCTTTCTCTTTCAAGATCAATACAATTCGGTCCCTTATGATTTTCTCTCTTCGCTCCAAAATCTTAAAACGTTGAGATATTAGAAGTAAAAAATGATGCCGGTATAGGCGTTGCAATTTTTAGGATCTTAAAAATTCAAAATGGATGTAGATGAAAGTTGATTAAAAATTAAATTAGTGCGTCACTAATATTTTTATGAAAGATGGTAGAGAACAATGAGCGATTCAACTGGGCAGTAGAACTTATGAAAGTTAAGCCCAGTCATAAAATTCTTGAGATTGGGTGTGGGGTTGGATTCGCAGTAGAGATTATAGCTGCTCAGCTAAAGAGCGGGCATATTACAGCAATTGATAAATCGAAGCCCATGATTGATAAAGCGGTGAGACGAAACCAAAAGTTCATAGAAAGTAAAGTTGCTACTTTTCAAACAACAGAACTTCTCAAGTTTTCGAACGAGCAACGTTTTGACAACATCTTCTGCTTCAACATCAACATCTTCTGGACTAAAAAATCAGTAACAAAGGAAGTTGATGTAATCAAAAAACACCTTTCCGAAAAAGGCTTACTACATATCTTCTACGGGCCGATGTTTGGTGCTGGTTATAAGAAAATACTAAATCCCGTTAAGGATAATTTGGAAAAGGAAAACCTGAAGATCATTGAAAGTATCTACGAAAAGAAGATCGAATGCTGCTGCTTTATAGCAAAGCCTCGAGATAGAAAAACCGAATAGGGAAAGTCTGAAACTTTCCCTACCAGTAGGTTTAATATTAAAATATAGATTGTCTCAATTCTTAAACGCTTTGTCAAGGAACAAATAACGCGCTTCTTCTTTAGCATCTACAGCTTTTGATTGTACATCAAGCACCATTACCGGAGGCGTTGTATCGTTCGCTTCTGCAGCAGGCCACTCAGGAAGGTGATCACCATTTGGGTTTCCCTTGATAATAAAATTAGCGAAGTAGTTTTGCATGGTAGCGGAAACATCATAGTCCTCTTTTGTCCAGGCGTATTCCTTAATCAAATCAAGATTGCCCATGCAGTATTCAATTTCGCAAGCATGTGGCGCTCCAACAGGCTCAGGCATTTTTGGTACGTTTTGTCCTTTTTCAACTGTACCTCCTGCAAGCCCAGATGCTCTACTATTATCAACCAAGGGAGGTCTCAGCTTACTGTATAAATATCTGTATACGGGTTTCCCACTTGTCTTCCTATGAAGGTCGAACCACTTCCAGGTACTGTAAGCGATGAATCTATCAGACGCAAGCGCTGTCGCGGATAACTCAATTTCCCGTGCTGAGCGATGCGGATAAAGTTTTAAAACCTGCTCTGCATCATTCGGATAAGTCTCTTTAACTTTCTTCACAAAGTTTTCTTCGCTGTATGGCGAACCCTGCATAAATGCTACTCCTGGAATTTCTGCGGAGTTCCATCCTAATAACAACGGTACCTGTGCCTGCTCTTTAGCCTTGAAAATTTCCGCGACAGTTTTTGGATAGAAGTATCCGTCAACAACAGTGGGGAACCTGAAATTCTTGGTCTCTGCGTAGATCTCATAGATCTCCCTGGTGCTCAATGCTCTTAATTGAGCAAGTGTCGGATGCCCTGCTTTTGTTGCAAACTCAAGTCCGGTCTTTTCCGCTTCCGCTAAGGGTACGGGAGCCAATGTAGGGTTTATCGCTGCTCCGCTCTCACCTATTGCACCTGCTATAAGATTTTTTGAAAGTGGTGAGGCCATTTGTGCACTCACAGAAATGGAACCAGCCGATTCACCTGCAATGGTAACTTTCTTTGGATCGCCACCAAAGGCAGCAATATTTTTCTGAACCCATTTCAGCGCTGCATTCTGATCCAGCAAACCATAATTGCCTGATGCATGATAAGGCGCTTCTTTACTAAGTTCAGGATGGGCAAAAAAGCCAAAGATGTTTAACCTGTAATTAACAGTAACTGCTACCATTCCTTTTGCAGCCATGCTTGCGCCATCGTATCGCGGCTCAGAAGCATCACCAGCTGTAAAGCCTCCGCCAAAGAAATAGACAAGAACAGGAAGCCCTGAAGTGTTACGTTTCGCAGGCGTCCAAACATTTAGGTAAAGACAGTCTTCACTCAGACCATTGGAGCGCGAACCCATATCGCCATAGACGATAGCCTGTACAGGTCTTGGGCTAAAGGATTTTGTTTGTAGTACACCCTGCCAGTTATCAGCAGGCAGTGGTGCTTTCCAGCGAAGATCGCCTACAGGAGGTTTCGCAAAAGGCACCCCAAAATACTTCTGGATGCCGGTTTTAGTATCATAGATTCCTTCAATCGTTCCGTTTTCGATTTTCGTTTGAACGGCAAATCCATTGTTCGTCTGTGCCTCTAATAGCAAGTTGTATAGACAAAGAATGGCCAATAAATAGGTAAATTTCTTCATTATGGTTTTAAGGTTGTTTCATTGTGTAATATATACACTTCGATACACAAGTGAAACTAATTAGCGAGATGCGGTTAAAAGCAATAAGGCGCCTATTGGTATAAGCGCCTTATAATAAACCGATATTAGACAATTGCTGGCCGTACAGCTGTGGTGCGAGTCTACTCGTTCCTTAATGACTTAACAGGATTGGAGTGCGCTGCACGCAATGCCTGGGTGGATACAATGAGCAATGCAAAGAAGAGAGAAATCAAACCCGTGAGCGGAAATACCCACCATGGAATATCTATTCGATATTTATAACGATCTAAGTATTGGTCGAGAAACCACCATGATACAGGGGCCGACAGCACAAATGCAATGATTACAAGCTTGGAAAAGTCTTTGGAGATTAGTGCTACCAAACCAGAAACTGAGGCACCTAGTACTTTGCGGATGCCAATTTCTTTTGTTCGTTGCTCGGCAGTGAATGCAGCAAGACCAAACAAACCAAGTCCTGTTATAATGATAGCCAGCGAAGCGAAGATATTTGCAAGTGCACTGGTCATGTCAATAATTTTAAACTTCTTCGCGAACTCTTCATCTGCGAACTCGTATTCGAAAGGGTATGCAGGATTATATTTCTTGAAAACAGAAGCAACTTTGTCCAGCGATGCCTTCAGGTCATTTGTTTTTTCCAATCTTACAGAGACTGCATTTACCCAACCTGGAACAAGTACCACAAACATCGGTCCTACAGGTGCATGCGGATCTCCCATCAAAACATTGTCTACTACACCAATCAGTTCCCGCTTGCTGCCCCATAAATCCAGTTGTGTACCTATCGGATCTTTAAGCCCCATCACTTCGAGGCCGGCCTTGTTTATCAAAATTGCTGCTGTGTCACTTTTAAAATCCTCTGAGAAGTCCCGCCCCTCAAGCACTTTGATTCCCATGGTTTTGGTATAGTCATAGTCCGCAGCAACGGTAGCAAAGATCACCCGATGGTCTTCCGGCTTTCCTGGCCATCCTAAAAAGTTATTAGAATTAATTTGTGTAATGGAACTGTTCGACTTTGTTACTGAACTCACCACACCTGAATTCAATAGCTCTTCTTTCAGAGCCTTATAATTCTTTCCAATCTCATCAGTATACTCTATCGCAATAAGGTTCTCCTGCGCATAGCCCAAGTCACGATTCTTTACAAGCTGAATCTGTTGATAGATGACCAGTGTACCGATAATCAGTAGAATAGAAAAACCAAATTGCAGCGTTACCAAAACTTTCCTGGGCAAGCTCGCACTTTTACCAACCTGCACTTTTCCTTTCAATACTTTTACCGGTTGAAAAGAAGATAGGTAAAAAGCCGGGTAGCTGCCTGAAACAATTCCTGTAAAGAAGATAAGCACAAAGGCAAAAATCCAGAACGCAGGCGAGGTGTAATCAATAAAGAGTTTTTTCTCAACAAGGTCATTATAAAATGGCAGTAATAACTGCGCGAGAAGTATTGCAATGGTGAATGCTACAAATGAAATGAAAAGAGATTCTCCTATAAATTGCAGGATGATCTCACCCCTGCCCGACCCGACACTTTTCCGTATACCAACTTCTCGCGCTCTTCGCTCTGACCTTGCAGTGGAAAGATTCATGAAGTTGATGCAAGCAATAACAAGAATAAAGACAGCTATGATCATGAACATTTGCACATACTCAATCATGCCACCCGTTGACTTTCCATTTTCAAAATTGGAATAGAGCCTCCACTTTGTGAACGGATGAAGAAACAACTCATGCGGCATATCGTCCTCACCATGACGTGTAAGTAGATCCTTGATCTTGCTCTCGACAGTTTCCTGTTTCGAAGCGTCATTCAATTCCATATAAACCTGAAAGGAGTAATTGCCCCAGTTATCTTTATTGTCCTTAACCCAATCCATAGTCTCATACAAATTCCATGGGAGCAATGCATCGAACTGGAAGCTTGAGTTTTTCGGTACGTCTTTCAATACGCCAGAAACTTTCAGCTCATCTTTATTATTAAGGCGAATCATTTTATTAATAGGATCTTCATCACCGAAGAGTGCCTTTGCTGTTGATTCTGTTATTACAATGGTGTAAGGGTCTTCTAAAACCTGTGCTGCATTTCCTTTAATCAATGGAAATTCAAACATTGTTAGGAATTCTTCACTCGCAAAATATGCTCTCTTGCGAATGCGTATCTCCTCTCCGCCTTTAGCATTCTCAACGGTGAGCAAATGATCGCCACCCCAATCGGTAGCAGCTGTGTTCACGATGTTCGTATTTTCAGGTTTCAGCCCTTCGTACGCTGGTAGCGGAAGGGAGTTCCATGAGTTAATTTTACCGTCAAACTTTGCATTTACCCAAACCTGATATAATCTGTCCGCCTTCGGAATAAACTTGTCGTACGAGAGCTCGTCATTCACCCATAACAGGATGAGCAGACTACAGGTAATACCGATTGAAAGCCCGGCAATGTTTATGATAGAGTATGTGGAATTCTTGAGTAAATTCCGAAGGGTAACAACAATGTAATTCTTTAGCATAATAGGCGGTTATGTTAATGCAATACTTAAGGATCTTTAAAAGGTTTCACCGAAAAATATAAATATTTCAGCAAGCACATCATAGACTGTCCTGAACTCGAAAAAGTTGCATCATGACCTGTTTTTTTTAGCAAGATCACATTGTGAATGTTTATCCCGGTCTTTTAAATCAGGTGCTTATCGATCATCCGAGGGGATTTTAAGAATCTGTTTTATGTTGATCTAGATATTCTGCCAATGCTCGGAAGATCGGGAAGCACGTCAATTCCTTATCACCTCGTGAAATTCGAATGGTCTTCCGTGCACGTTTGTTGGAAGCTTGTGAATAATTTGACGCAGACGACCTAAACGATCTTAATATCTTTATTACTCAATTTGGCTAAAATATCCAGTCTTTCAACTGCACACAGGTAATGATTATTAATAAGACTTTTGCAAGTGCGCGAATGATAAAACCAAAGCAATTATTCGCAAATAGCAGGGAGAATCAGGTGAAATTCAGCACCGTTTCCTGGTGAAGAAATGGCGAATATTTCACCACAGTGATTCGTAACAACCTTCCTTGCTATTGCTAACCCTATACCGGTACCTTCATAGGAGGTGCGCGCATGCAGTCTCTGGAAGACGGTGAATATTTGATCCGCGTACCTTTGGTCAAAACCTATTCCATTGTCTTTTATAATGATTTCCCAATGGTTAGTGTCTTCAAGGTTTTCATAAGTTTTACGTTTCTTGGTGTCCAGCTTTGAGCAAGAGATCGAGATGGTCGGTGCCTGATCAGTTTTTCTGTATTTAATGCTGTTGTTAATGAGGTTATAGAACAATTGTTTTATTTGTAAAGGCCGACCTTTAATAGTTGGTAGGTCTACTGAGAATAAGCTTGTACCACTTTGAACCAATGCTAGTTCAAGGTCTTCCTTTATTTGATGAATGATATTATTCAGATTTACAACTGACTCAGGTTCCTGCTGATTGATTTTAGTAAAACTTAGCAAGTCTTTTAATAACTTACTCATCCGGCTTGACGTGCTAATGATCTTATCAATGTATCGTTTATGGTTTTCACTCAACAGATGAGAACCGTCATCCTTGACAATATGAGCAAACGTCTGGATCTTTCTCAGCGGTTCCTGAAGATCGTGACTTGAAATGTGAGCAAACTGTTCAAGCTCAGCATTTGTCTCCTCCAATAGCTTTGTTCTTTCCTTAACCTTTCGCTCTAACTCCTCATTTAAGAGGACCTGATCGTGGATATCAGTTGAAGTGCCTACCCACATTTCAACACTTCTATTTTTATCGAACAAAGGTGTGGCCTTGGATAAATGCCATCTGTATTCACCGTCAAACCTCCTAAATCTCGAAGCATGTTGGAAGGTTTTTCCCTCCTTAACTGATTCTTTCCATTGTGAAGCAAGAAGATTACGGTCATCCGGATGAACTATTGAGACCCACCGCTCGCCCATTCCTGCTAATGGTTCCTTATTTGTGTAATTATGCCAACCTTGGTTGTAATAGTTAACATTCCCCTCCCCATCTGCCGTCCATGCTATGTTTGGCAATGACTCTAGAATCGCATTAATTCTGCGATTTTTCTCCCTCCTTTCGGTGATGTCATTGATCAACAATATTATACTGTCAACATCCCGATCGGGAATAGTAGAACTAGTGATCTCAAAATAGCTTCCACGGCCGTCTTCTACTGTTAAGGATTTTTCAATGTTACCTATTTTAATCCGCTTACCAATTTCGATGAAATCGCGAGGGAACAAGGATTCTAAGGGAAGCAAACTTCCATTCAGCTGACTAAACATTTCACGTGAGCTTTTATTTGCTCCAATAACGTTTAGTTCCTTGTTGATCAGAATCGCTCCTATTGGAGCATGCTCTAAAATATGTCCAAGGTTATCGAGTTTAACAGCCGGCGATGTCAGTTCAGAAAGTTTTCTTTCTGAAGCTAGGTTGAACTTGCTGAAGCTTCGTTTTTGTTGCGTCCTTACAATTCCATTTTGAAATACTGACGTGTAGTTTGCAGCAGGATTGAATACAACACATAATACACTTTTCCCAACCGACATGGAAAAGAGAAGCGATTGTTTGATCTGAATATACCTGGTAGTGCCCGTCAAAATAATTATGCTGAGTAGTTGATCCTTCGCCACAACCTGTTGCACATACTTAACTGGATTCTCCACTGAAGGTCCAATTAAAAATAACTGAGCATCACTTAAATTAACTGAACTGATATCATCTACATGGCGAAATGCAAATTCCTCATCCAGGTTCTGCTGGATACCGTGGAGTTCTAAAGCTAAACCCAGGCAGTAAATCATCGATGAGCTAAGCTTTATTCAGATAATATTGGCTGATCAAGTAAGGACCGGCCTATCCATGTATAAAGGATATCAGTTGTTGGCGACATGACATGAGATGCGCGTGCATCCCTTAACAACATCCCGAGTATGCAATTATTAGAATATCCAATGCCACCGGACAATGTCATTACCTCGTTAACCACGTCCACACAGCATCCTGCTACTTCAGCTTTGGCAGAAAGTAATGACAATACAGCGGTAGGATCTCCCGCGTCTCCTTTGCGGGCCGCACTATAGATCAGTGTACGTGTCCGCTCAACTTTTGCCCACAATGTTCCAAGACGATGTTGAAGCAATGATACTTGAGCAAGAGTGCTTCCATTATGCGTATAAATCCTTTTGCTCATCATGTCTTTTGCTTCTAGTAAGGCGCATTCTGCAATACCAAGATAAGTCCCAGCCATGGCTGTGAGAAAATACGGCGCTACCACATTAAAAACATACCATAATTGATCGCCACGCTCTCCAAGAATCTTATCGTCTGTTATGGTAACATTGTTAAGTTTCATTGCTCTAGAGGAGTTTCCGCGCATACCTAATCCATCCCATTCCTTTCCCCATTGTATGCCGGACGTATCTGCATCCAAGACGACACATGAGAAATGCTCAGGATTGGCGTCATGGGTCGCAGCCATTGTAGAAACTATATAGGAATCGGCATGTCCTCCATTAGTTACAAAGGTTTTACTTCCGTTGATTAAAAAAGATTTTTCAGAAACAGGCATTAACGATGTTTGCGGAATATAAAAATGGGCTCCGGTACCGGGCTCACTTAGTGCTAGCGTTGTAATGTGTTTGCCTTCAGCAATCCTCTCTAGATATTCTTGCTTTTGTAGGGAAGTAGCCTTGGCAGCTATCACAGCAGTGCCAACACAATGCATTCCAAAACAAAGTCCAACTGAAGAATATGATTTGCCCAACGTTTCACATATCCGTGCCAATTCGAAGAGGCCCTTGCCTAATCCACCTGAAGCTGTCGGAACAACGAGTGCTGTAAGCTTTCGTTCCTGCAGAGCCCTCATACTTTCTTTAACCCAAGTTCCATTTTGCTCGGCCTCCACGCGTTCCTTCGTAACAATGGTCTTACCGATTTCTTCTGCCTGGTTGACTAGTTCGTCAATGGTGATCATACGCTCCTTTAAAAGTGTATCCATATTATCAACAATAGGCTAACATTTTTTCTGCGGTTGCAATAAGATCTTTCATATTTGAAGGCTTAACAAAGTAGTCCACTGCACCATTTGAAAAAGAACGCTTCTTATTATCATCATTATCGGAGGTAGAGAAAATTACTTTTGGTACCTTTTCAAATTTAGGATCATTTTTTAAGGCCGCTAAAGTTTGGAAGCCATTTAAAATCGGCATATTAAGATCCAAAATAATAAGGCATGGGAGATGATTATTATCAGCAAGCGACTTTAAAACTTCCTCACCATTGTTAACAATTTCAAATTTGTGATCAGCCGTGACCTTAGAAAAGGCGATGCGTATTAACTCCTGATCATCTTCATCGTCTTCGGCAAGTAGAATGACATTATTTTGAACCATTCGTTTCGAGGTTTGGTGCCGGAAAGCCGGTAATCTGCCAAAGATATTAATGTAATTGTAATCCATCAGGCTCCTTTTAACTATTTTTTTAAGTCGAAATTGCTACTATCAACTTGAAAAGCGTACCTGTCCATACTTTGCCTTAAAAGAAGTTTTTTAAATGAACATTCACTAAATTAATGGGAGCTCAAACGCGGTTTTCACGGGCGGTTTTTGCTTAATAGGAATAGGCAAGCAGGAATGACGCTTACGATGGAAGTCGCCATACCTGCTGCTTGTGATGAACCCTTTGTATTTAAAGTGATTTGATTTCAATGCACTTAATTCAACTTATCATCGGCATATACTTCTCACGATTCTCTATAATCACCCAGACGTTTATTGCTAGCAGTATCAGCGCCATTGGCAAACCTGAAGGTGCCGTTGTGATATGAAACAAGACAATCCCTACCATAATTGGGAAAATGATTATAGCACCAAGCGCTCTGGTCTTATTAGGAATCATAAGCACTCCACCGACAATTTCTCCAACGGCAATCAGTGGCATTAACCAGCCTATCTGCATAAAAGCTCCCATTGATTTCATCATAGGCTCAGGTAAATCATCAGGCGGAGGCATGTAATTAAAAAATTTGTTCAAACCCGCATTAATGAACATCAGGCCGAAGAGGAGACACAACACAAATAAGATTTTCTTTTTCATGATTTTTGAATTAGTGTTTGAGAAATATACAACCCATATCGTAGAAGTTGTGTTAAATTTAAACCGCTTCCTTTTTGGTAGCAGCGAGCAGTTCATCCAGCCCTTCCATTGCGATTCTTAATCCGTCTTTGAAACCCATTTGTATAGTAGTCTCAAGTTGTGCGAGATCATCAAAAGCAATTTGGAACTCTACGAGCGTTGCTTCTCCTTTATCTGAAAAAGATACATTCCATTTTGATTGAGGCAACTCCTTGTTCACATTGCCTTCTGCATCAGTAAACGCATCAAGACCAGTAAAATTTTTTCGAACTTGAATAGTCTTATAATGCGCGACCGCCCAATGCTCTTCGCCCTCTGGTCCTACCATTGCATAATGCCAATGTCCACCTTCCTTGAAGTCCATTGTTTTCGTTTTTGCTCTCCACGGTTTAGGTGCCCACCATTGGTCAAGGATTTCACTTTTTGTGTAAGCGTCCCAGACTAATGAACGTTCTGCTTCAAATTCTCTTTTTACGGTGATTGTTTTGTTTTCCTTGTCTACAGAAAAATCAAAGGCTAAATTAACACTCATTTTTTGTTGTTTTTTTTAGTTGATAATACTTTGCGAAGTTGATTAAATCAGGCTGGCATTCTGTTAAGATTCGTAAATGCTTTGACATAGCTTGGCGAGTTGTATGAAAATGTTCAGCAATAGCATTTGGTGCCATTGCTAAAACGCAATAAGTAATATATGGACCGCCTCGTATGGTCAGCAATTGCTTTAAAAACATCTCCCCTCATGTAAGCAAATACGTCTTACGCGAAACCAACCAGTTGCAAATATGTATGCAATTGATCGGTTGCGCAAGTATTTTAAATATTATTATTACAAACTTAGTTGAGATGGAAATGCGCACCAGTGGCTATTTCTGGTTATTTCCGTTGGGGGACATAGTAAGAATTTGCGCGAAGTTATAGCATTCAAACAACGGTAAGCGGCTGCATAATGGGAGACCTTCAGTACCATTACACTTACTAAATGCTATTTGGCAATATTCTGATCCAGCCGCAGTTATTCTGATCGTAAAGTTTCTGTAGGGTTAGAAATGGCAGCGCGTATCGAGCGGTAGCCCACCGTGAGCAATGCGATGATCAATGTGATTGCGATACCAATTATAAAAACTGACCAGTGAATATCAATATGGTAGGCAAAGCGTTGCAACCACTCATTCATAAAATACCATGCTATTGGTGCCGCAATGATAAACGCAACAACAATCAGCTTCACAAACTCCCGCGAGAAAAGCATGACGATACTTGCAACAGATGCTCCTAATACTTTTCTGATCCCTACCTCTTTTAGCTTCTGATTTGCCATAAATGCGATGAGACCATACAATCCTAAACATCCAATAAAAATAGACACGCCAGCAAATACTTTAAACAAAGTAAATATGCGCTCCTCCTGTTGATAAAGCCCTGAAAGGTGATCATCCAGAAACTGATAGTTATAATAGTATTCAGGATAGATCTCAGTAAATGTTTTTTCGATGAAGGACAATGTCTCTGGAAGCTTTGAAGGATTAATCTTAATCCCTGCAGACGTATAGAAATACGGGAAATTCATCAGGGCAACAGGGCTAATCTTTTCATGCAATGACTTTGTGTTAAAATCAGCAACCACCCCAATAACAGGCGCAGAAATATTATTGAGGCCTACAGTTAATTTTTTTCCAATGATTTCATTGATGTCATTAAACCCAAGCGTCCGCGCTGCAGTTTCATTTACAACGATTACGTATTGGCGCTCTTCCCATTTCAATGGAGGACTTGACAGCTTCTCTTCGCTCTCAGTAAACCAGCGACCTGCTTTTAACTTCAACCCATATGCTTCCAGGTAATTCCGATCTGCCACCTTTATACTCACATCAAAAGTTTCGGTATCTCCTTTTTCAGAAAGAAAGAGGCTTGTGTTAAGACCATCAGAAGATGTCGGTGCTCCCATGCTGTAGGAGACAATTTGAATATCTGCATTTGCTTCAAGCCTGGATCTGAACGCATCAAGTTGCTGCTGTTTATTCGTGGGAAGATCAACGTTAACAATCGCTTCGCTCGCAAACCCCAGGGGCTTGTTTCGAAAATAATCCATCTGGTCGGAAACTATGATGGTACCAATAATCAAGACCTGTGCAATGAGAAACTGAAACACCACCAGTATTTTTCTCACTGACGTTCCTGAAGTACGATGGGTTGTTATTTTACTCTTCAGGACATCAACAGGATTAAAGCCCGACAGTATCATCGATGGATAAAATCCTGACAATAACGTGACGATGATAACGAGCCCTGATAGAAATGAAAGTAAAACGACGTTAGAAAATAAATTCATGCTCAGTTCCTTTTCAATGAACGTACTCAGCCACGGCAAAATCCACTCTACTACCCCAAGTGATAGCAGCAAAGCAAATAAAGTAATGATGGCTGTTTCACTTACAAAAGCCAAACTTAGCTGTAGCCTTTTAGCACCGAGCGTTTTTCTTACACCAATTTCTTTTGACTTCTTCACAGCCAACGCAGTAGCAAGGTTGATGAAATTAACACAGGCGACCAGTAGAATAAAAATTCCAAGTGCAGAAAGTATAATCATATTATTTACATCAACTGACTGAACCATTGATTCAGACGATGCATAGCTTGTATTAAAATGGACGTCTGATAGAGGTTGAAGCAGGTACGTTTCTGTATTGTCATTATTTTCAGGGTAGTACTTCTTCACAAAGCTTTTGAAACGCTCTTCAATAGTTAATTCATCTACAGTACTTGGAAGAACTAAATAATTGAAGCCGGCATGGTTCAATCCCCACTGTTCCAAGGGCAAACCGCCTACTAACGCCGAATTAAGTGAAGGCATAGACACGATCATGGAGAACTGGATATGAGAATCCTTTGGGGCGTCTTCAATGATGCCAACGACCTCCACTTCTACTTCATTTGCAATTTTAATAGTTGTCTTACCGCCATCTTTCATTATTTTTTCAGCGAGCGACTTAGTCAGAAAAGCTTTTCCGGGTTCACCCAGATCTTTTCGCGGATTACCGCTGATCACTTTAAAATCAAACACCTCAAAGAACATTGAATCGGCGAACAATATTTTCTCTACCAGTAGTCTTTCAGCACCAATGGTCAACAGCGCTTCACCTTCATCATGAAGTTGCGTAAGCTGACTGATTTCAGGAAAATCATTTCTAAATGCCTTTGTGAAGGGATATGGCGTTACACCATTAAGGTCTACACCAGAGGCATTTTCAGAGTGATGCACAACCCTGTAAATTCGATTATATTTACTGTGAAATTTGTCGAAGGCGAGGTCATAGGTCACCAATAAAAAAATGATAATACAGGATGTGATCCCGATGCTTAGGCCAATGATGTTGATCAATGTATAGTTCTTATTTCTAAGAAAATTCCTAAACGTTGTGATCAAATAACTTTTTATCATAATGATTTAAATAAGAATACAATTACTCGGTGCGAAGTGAATCAATAGGATTGGCCTTTGAGTCTTGTAAAGACTTAAGCCCAACAGTTAAAAAGGTAATGATAAAAGTGACGCTCAACCCCAAGAGAAAGATCTGCCAGCTGAGGTCAGTTTTATATGAATAGTTTTGAAGAAACTTGCTCATGAGCCACCATGCCATTGGCGCAGAGAGCACAAACGCTACCAGTACGAGTTTAGAAAACTCCCAGGAAAACATTTTAACAATATTTGTCACCGAAGCGCCATGAACTTTGCGTATCCCGATCTCCTTCGTTTTCATTTTTGACATGAACAGCACGAGGCCATACAGACCGAGCACTCCTATAAATATTACCACACCACAGCTAATCGAAAACAAAAGTGAAAGCCTTTCTTCTCCTTGATAAAAGCCTTCAATTTGTTCGTCTAAGAAGGCAACATCATAAGTACGATCAGGATATTGAAGTTTCCATTGTTGTTCGATAAACTTTAAGGCAGCCTGCCAATTACCTGGCTTGAGCTCAATGCTCATGGTTCTAAACAATTCTTTGCGATAAGCAAGAAACAGAGGCTCGATAGCAGTTTTTAGTGAAACAGTATTGTAGTTTTTTACAACACCCGAAACTTGAATCGTTCTATCCTCATACTTAAAATCTTCGCCAATTATTTCCTCTGGCTTTTCGAATCCTAAATGTTCGACCATTGCTTCATTAACCAGGATATGTCGGAAGGTATCTTCGGCTTCGATATTTTTTCCTGTTAACAGTGGTATACCATACAGCTCAAGAAATTGTGGATCTACTGACTTGACCTGGAAATTATAATTCTGTGCATCTTTTGGCCAGTAAACACCAGTGACACTTACTGAACCTGAAATTGGCGGTGTATCGGAGACACTAACTGAACTAATACCGCTATGACTCTGAAGAATATGCTGCAGCGCAAGTGCTTTTTGAAGATCAACAACAGGAAGTGGAACGATAACAATAGCTTCTCGCTGAAAGCCCATATCAAATTGCTTCAGGTAACGCATCTGCGTAAACATGGTGATAGTACCAATAATAAACACCTGAGAAATGACAAATTGAAATACGACCAGTGCCTTTCGTAATGAGAAGCCTTCACCCAAATGCAATTTATTCTTGATAGCCAGTACCGGTTTCACACCTGAAAGTGTAAAGGCAGGATAAAAACCTGCAAGAATAGTCACTGATATTAATAGCGTTGAGAGAAATAAAATAAGCCGAAGGTCCGATGAGAAGTTAGAAAGCAACCCGACGTTTAAATAAGGATTAATAAATTGAATGATGATAAGTTCGACGATACACATCGAGATCATTAATGCCAGGAGCGTAATTACAAAAGTTTCCCCGAGAAACTGGAAAATCAATTGTCTCCGGTTTCCCCCAATCACTTTTCTTATCCCAACTTCTTTTGCCCTGGCCAACGAAGCTGCAGTGCTTAAGTTGATGAAATTGACTACCGCAGTAATAAGCAAAAATGCTCCAATTGCAATCATCATTAATATCGAGTTCCATCCTACTGTCATATACAAGTAATTACCGAAGCGAGGATCGAACTGCAACTCCCGTAAAGGCTGCAAAAAATATTTACGATCTCTACCTGTGGCTTTTATTACATTGTATTTTTCAGAAAACGCAACAAGCCTTTTATTGATAGCGTCAGCGCTGGTGTTTTTGGAAAGCAAAACATAACATTGGTCATCGCTGGAGGTATTGGCCCAATGAGAATATACTTCCAGCTCTTTTCTTGCAGTTTCGTAAGATATGAGAACATCAAAAGGGAAGTGAGAATTGGAAGGAAAATCTTCTACGACACCTGTAACAGTTAGGTCATATTGATCATCTAGTCTTAATGTTTTTCCTAATGCATTGGTACTGTTAAAATACTTCTTTGCAAATCTTGCAGACAATACAACGCTGTTTTTATTCTTTAACGAATTCTCCGAATCTCCTGCGATAAAAGTCCTATCAAAGATTTGGTAGAACTCGGAAGTTAAATAGACTAAGCCCGTACCTTCATCAAAAGTCTTCGTTTCATTTCCCACATTTACCGTAATCACCCCTGCTCTTTTATAAGACACAAAAGCAACTTTGCTGACATCAGGAAAATCAGTTTTAAATGCATCCGGTAAAGGCAAGGGAACGCCTGCACTATACTCAGTTCCTGTTGACAGCCGGCTTTCTGTTACAACCCGATAAATGTTTTCAGCGTTTGTGTGATATTTATCAAAACTCATCAGGTATGTTGTAATGAGATAAACAGTAATCACACCAGTGATACCCAACACAAGCCCAGCTATATTAATTACAGTATGACTGAGGTTGCGACTAATGTTGCGAATGGTAGTGGTGAAGTAGCTTTTTAACATGGCTTAGAACTTATGATTCTTTCAAAACATCTGTTGGATTTTGTAATGCTGCCTTAAGTGTCTGGCTTCCGATGACGATAATAGCTATCAGGAAAACTACAACAAGTGTTAATGCATAAATAAACAATCCTATATCAATGCGGTATAAGAAATTGTTGAGCCAATAGTTAGAGATTAAATAATATGAAACAGGAACAGCAATGACGAAGGCAATGGCAATGAGCAGTAAATAACTCTTTGATAATAACTTAATGAGCTGATGTAAAGAAGCCCCAAGAACTTTTCTGATGCCAATTTCCTTCCTCCGTTGTTCTGCTGCAAACATCGCGAGCGCCAGCAAGCCTAGTACGGATAAAAAGATTGCCATGCCGGTGGCGAGGGTGATGATGCGAGACCATCTTTCTTCGGCCTCGTACTGTTTTGCAACATCTTCATCTAAAAATGAATACTCAAACGGTGAATTGGTATTAACGGCTTGAAACAGCGCTCTAACTTTGCTAAGGCCTTCTGCAATTTTGCCCGGTGCTAACCTGATGTGGATATAAAAGTTATTCAAAGGATGATTATAGAGAAACATCAAAGGTTCGATTTCAGCTTTTAATGAATTAAAATGGAAATCTTTCACAACACCAATAACTGTTGGATTCTTTATCCATCCTATTGTGCCGCCAAGTTTTAGCCCTATCGAATCCTCCAGGTTGAACGTGCGTATCAATGCCTCATTCGCCATGATATAAGAAACATCATTAATTTTCTTGCCCGTAAATGTTTCGCCTTTTATAGGCTTCATTTCCATCGTAGCGAAGTAATCTTCATCTATACTTTGCATGAAGATAAAACGCTTTGTTCCATCCGGCAGTGAACTGAACGTTGCATTTTGGCCTCCCGTAAGTAAGCCGGATGTCTTCGAAGCATTGATCACTTCAGGGATTTGTAACAGTTCATTTTTAAGACGATCCAATGTTGCGGTATCACCTGGATCAACTTTCACAATGAGTACTTGTTCTTTGTTATAACCCAAATCTTTGTGAAGCATATATTCCTGTTGCTTCCACATGACGATAGCACAAACAATAAGAATTATAGACAGGGCAAATTGCAGCGACAGGATACTACGCGTCAATAGATTATCACCACCAATTTTAAAATGCCGTTTAAAAGTATTTAAGGTATTTAGATTTGCTAGCACAAATGCTGGATAGCTTCCGGCCAACATTCCTGTTACGACTGAAATTAAAAATAAGCCGAGATAAATGTCCAACTGATTTTGGTTAAAAACGGAGAGGTTAGCATCGAGCAGATTGTGTAATAGTAAGAGGCCTAACTCTGCTATTCCAAGACTAAATATGGCTGCGAAAAAACTCATCAATAAAGCCTCGGTGAGAAACTGTCTCATGAGTTGAACTTTACCCGCACCTACTACTTTTCTGATACCAACTTCAATGAAGCGCTTTGATGACTGCGCATTGGTCAGGTTCATAAAGTTGAAACAGGCCAGCAAGAGGATGAGTATAGCAATCCCTGCGAAAACATAAAGCCCTTTGACATCTCTTCCTGCCTTAAGTCCACCGCCATGAAAACCATTCTCAAGGTGATGTTTCGCAAATGAATTTAGGACAATACGCATATCCGGATGATTCTTTTTATCATCGATGTACTTATCTACAAAGGCCGGCATATGCTCTTTTAGTGTTAAGACATTCTCAGAGTCAACCTTTACAAAACTGGTGGTATAGAAATTAAACCATTCGTTCTTAGAGTTCTGGTCATCTATATATAGGTTCTCCAGAGGAATCAGAAAATCAAAGTGCATACTAGAATATTCCGGTATCGGTGCTGCTATGCCAGCAATCGCGAAATCTCGAAATTCATTTTTTAATTTAATACTGATTATCTCTCCTAGTACTGATTTTTCTTTGTAATACTGATCAGCTACCCTTTGGCTGATCACAATTTTATTTAAGCTACTCAACACTTGTTTTTCGTTTCCGTGTTGTAATGGGAAAGTGAAAAATGAAAAGAAGTTTGAATCAGCAAATAAAACTTCCTGTGTGAGCAACTGCTCTTCAATCTTTACCGCTGTTGGAATTGAGGACGTTCGAAGGGTTTCCTTTACAAAGGAGTGGTGCTTCTCCAATGTCTCTGTAAGCAAATAAGGAGATCCAGTAATGTTATAACCATCAAAGTCAAAAGTGGCAGTAAAAATTGAATTGACGTCACGGTGAAATTGATCTGTCTTAAGCTCGTTTTGAATATACAAACCTGCTACCAGGCAAGTAGCCAGACCTAATGCGAGCCCAAACAGGTTGATCAGTGATATAATGCTATTGCGCTTGAAATTTCGAAAAGCAGTACGGATATAATTATATAGCATTTAACTTCAATTTAGCGCAAGGTTGGCCAAAATCTTGCCAGACATGTAACTAATTGGAGCATAAATAATTGGTTCGATTCGTCAGCCAATTTGTAATGAATTTGTATCATTATCGATACACCATAGTGTTTAGCTGTGATACAAATTAACATTAATCACAAGCATAATTTTAGGCGTTTCGTACTTGTATTATTACAACTATTCCTTTTGAACCGCAGGCATAATTTCATAGAACTTTAATATTTAATATAAGAGGGATACCAGAATAATCGCAGGATAATTCAAGCCAGTATCTCTTTGTAAAATGTTTGCTTAACGTTTTGAATTGTGACACCGATGGAATCAGGTCTTAGCACTTTCGTAGAACTTACCCCTGACATGCAAGTCGCGGAAGAACGGTCTTACGAAGACGTCATGCTGCAATTGGGAATGCCAGTCGAAGTGCTATACTTTATCTGCGGCATCCCTGTTGCACGTGCTCTGCGATGATCAACACGTTCTTGAAAGTCTTCTTCAAAGAACGATTCTCAATATCGCACTTCATCTATAGTGCGATGATGAGGGTTCCCGCAGATATGGCTTGCATTTCATAGGAAGTGTGTAATCGCGGGATGACGGCTACGAGAAAGGTCATGTCAAGACTACGACCATTCAATTCAAGCGCACAATCAGTAGCCGCTACGTTAAACGGCCATTTCTTATGGCACCTAATTTGAATACTGACAAATGCACTCTACTGATTTTGATGACGTGCAACAGTAACTCTTAGGATGAACAACAAATCTACTATGAAAAAGAAAATCAACATTTTGGTAATACTGTTGGCTTTGATGTCAACAGCGAGCATGGCGCAGTACCGTAACAGTAATATCGACAGTGATGAAGAATCCAGCAGCTATCTTAAAATTGGTACACAAATTCCTTTTCAGCATTCCATCATTTATGATCACAGAATTACACCAGCGTTTTCCATCAATGCTGGATTAGGATTTATCACGGCTCCTTATACCGGATTATTTTTCTCAAGTCTTGAAGGTAAAGAGTCAATATCTTCCAGTGACAGGGATGTTCTTGATCGGTCCTACCAATTTGGTCTCAGCTATCAGTTAGGTGCCAATGTGCATTTCGAGAAAAATTATGTGCGTTTGTTCGGGCAGCTCGCACATTTAAATGGTGACTTAGCAGTTACAGATCTCGCCAATCTTTATCTCCAAACAAACATTCCTCCTATCGCAGGTTTTCTTAACCCTATTGACATCCGCTCAAATATTCCTATGATCGGATTGTTGTTTGGCAGAAAGTTTCCTATAGGTGTTAATTCGGAAATTCATTTAGAAGCATCGCTAAGTAAAACATTAGGACACAACACAACTTATAAAACCAATACATTTATTGACAATCTTGGTTTTGTAAATGATCTGATCTATAGTGAACTTGACAATGATCTTGATAGCTATTTTCGGAATCGAGGATGGATTCCAAGTGTGAACGTGTACTACGTGTTTAAGCTGTAAGCTAGATTTTAGATGCTGGATTCTTGATACTTGTTAGAATCCAGCATCAAGAATTTAGAATCAAGGACCCAGCATCTAGTTTAGTGTGGTGGAACGAACTCAAGGGCTAGATACTGAATTTTTGGATCTTTCTCTGGTGACAAGGTAAAGTACACCTGTACGTCACCTTTCTCTCCATTCAATAAAAAATAACCCCGTAAGTTATTCTCGGCAACCATTGGGCCGGTAGAAATGATCTTGCCTGCCTTATTAAACACTTCCTGATTTTCCTTGACCCGATGTTCTTTCGATTGGTCGAGAAAGAAATTCTCAGCAAAAATATTTTGTGATGCCTTATCTTCGAAGGAGGTAAGTAGCGGTATTAATTGCTCTTTACGCTTAGTCAAAATATCTGAAGCTGGAATTATTCTTTTCTCCAAACCTCCGGCAAATAATAACGTATCCACTACACGTGAGTTAACAGCGCCTGCACCAGCATAGGTGCGATTGGCAAAACTAATTACACCAATACCGTACTCGGGATAGAACCGATACTCACTACCAAAGCCTGGCAGCCCACCACTGTGGCTGATCCTCACAATTCCACCACAATCCTGACGATTGCCCAAACCAAATCCATATCCGGAAACAGTTGGGCAAGGTGTTCCATCAAGTCGTTTTGAATCACTATACAATACCGGCATATAAGGTTTATGCATTTCGCGAATGGAGCTTCTTTTAATTGGCCCTTTCTCTATTTCATTTCTATGTGGGTAAGCTGAAAGATGGAATGCAACATACTTGCTGAAATCTTCAATTGTTGTAATCAGTCCTCCCATAGCACCATACGCACCATCATGAAGCATAGGCTCTTCTTTCCATTGCTCATCCTCCCAACGATAGCCAAGCGCAAGCACTTCAGGTTTTACCTTCGAATATTCCCAGTGAGTATTATTCATACCCAGGGGCAGTAGAATATTTTTTGTGATGTAATGTTGATAAGGCATGCCTGAAACACGTGTAATAATATTACCGAGAATAGCATAGCCTAGGTTGCTGTATTCAAATTGCTGGCTTGGGGTTGATGAAAAAGATACACCTTCTTTAAGAAAACGCATGAACTCATCATCTGTATCTTCGAGCTGTCGGTCTCCCCATGGATTATCCTCGGGAAATCCAGCGGTCATGGTTAACAAATTATGAATGGTAATCGGTTTTGTATCCTCTGTTAAATAAACGAAGTCTTTCATTTCAGGAACATACTTAGAAGCATAGTCAGTAATGTTAAGCTTGCCATCGTCCTGAAGTTTCATGATCGCCATGGCTGTGAAACTCTTTGTCATCGAGGCGATTCTAAAAAGTGATTGAGGGGTAGCCTTTTGCTTTGTTTTAAGGTTGAGCATCCCTGTAGCACCCGCGAGCACAAGTTTACCGTCTACAACGATTCCATAAGCTATTGCCGGGAAATGATTTTTTGCTGCATGCTCCTGGAAGATCTTTTCTACTGCTGGAAAAACCGTCTCTAGCTTGTTAATGCGATTAGGATCTTCAAAGACACTTTGCTTATAGGCTTGTGATGAGTTAACCTTCTGAGCATTTGTTGACGTGAGAAGTGCAACGAGGGCAATGACAGTGAAAAAATATTTCATGCTGAAAAGTAATAGTAAATAGCATGAATTGAAATGCGATGAGGAAATTTATCTTGATTTAGGGCTTGTCCGCTTCAGTACTACTGATAGAGTTCCCTTGCTTTGAGCTAAGAACAAGGATCAACGTTTGATGGTTTTAGAAGTTGGGGCACTTCGCAGATCTAAGTTCGTTATCCTTGTTCCTAAATCAGTTTTTACTTGAAACGCACTTACTCCGAGCGTAAACTCTTGACAGGATTTGTGATGGCTGCCTTAATGGTTTGAAAACTAACCGTAAACAGTGTGATCACTAAAGCAGCCAAACTGGCGATGGCGAAAGTTTTCCACGAAATATCAACCCTGTATTGATATTGTAAAAGCCAACTGTTCATGAAATAAAATGATATCGGGATCGCGACAACACAAGAGATTACAACCAACACAACAAAATCTTTCGACAGCAGTTGCCACAATTGTGATATAGAAGCACCAAGTACTTTTCTAATCCCAATTTCCTTTGTGCGTTGTTCAGCTACAAAAGAAGCAAGACCAAATAGACCAAGGCAACTGATGAGAATGGCAAGTGCGCTAAACAGTGTTGCAAGTTTACTAACCCGTTCTTCTTCAAGAAACTTCTCTTCATAAGCCTGTTCCGCGAAGGTGAAATCGAAGGGAGCAGAAGGAACGAGATTAGCGAAAACTGCCTGCATTTTTGGTAACGCTTGATGCATGGCTACTGTAGGCTTAACTTTTATATAAAGCCATTGCATGTCATCCTGCGAGAGAAAAATAACGGAAGGAAATGTTTCTTCATACGGTGATCCCTTAATCATGTCTTTTACAACGCCAATTATTTTAAATGTACCTCTTTCATTTTCTCCTGGTGCCCACTTCAGGCTTTCACCAATAGGATTTTTTAGTCCAAATAATCTTAATGCTGATTCGTTAATGACTATCGCCGCGGTGTCACTTGCAAATTCTCTCGAGAAGTCTCTGCCTTGTAGAAATTCCCAGCCCAGGGTTTTGCCGTATTCATGTGTCACAAAGATTGTGTTGAAAGATGGTTCGAATTCCTGTCCTTGCCAGGAGAAGCCTCCATTCCATCCTTTGGTAGAAGTAACAGGATAGTTTGCCTCTGCGATCTCTTCCACCATTCCAGTTTGCTTTAATTCATTTCGCAACACCTGGTATTTTCCTTTAAACTCCGGTGAAGCTGCCCGCATGGAAATTAATCCCTCGCGGGTGTATCCGACAGGACGGTTCTTTGCAAATTCGATTTGATGATACACGATCATTGTTCCTACGATCAGGCAAATTGATACAGTGAATTGAACAACCACAAGAACTTTTCTAGGAAGGCTTGAAAAACGGCCACCCTTAAAAGTTCCTTTTAATATTTTAACAGGTTTAAATGATGAAAGGTAAATCGCAGGGTAGCTGCCCGCTAGTAGTCCGGTTAATAACGTGAAGCCTACACACACAGCCCAAAATGCAACGTTCTCCAAAGGCAATGAAACCGTTTTGTCTGCCATGCTATTAAACCATGGCAACGTAAGCTGCACAATTAAAAATGCGAGCACAAAAGCAAGCAGTGTTACCAACAATGATTCGCTGTAGAATTGCTGAACCAATTGGCTGCGTTGAGAACCTATTGACTTTCGAATGCCTACCTCCTTCGCTCTTCTTTCAGATCTCGCTGTGCTCAAATTCATAAAGTTGATACATGCAATAAATAAAACAAAGCCGCCAATTATGCCGTAATACCAGACCGTACGCATTCTTGCACTAGTGACGCTAAAGCCATTTTCAAATTCTGAGAACAAATGCCATTTACGCATTGGATGAAGGAAGATTTCCGGCTTAGACCTAGCAGTCTCCTCGTCTATGTGGGCCAATGTAACATCCTTTATAATTGATGATATCTTTTCTATGTTGCCTTCCGGATGGATTTGCGCGTAAATAATCATGTGGTAATTATCCCACGCATTTAATGAAGCCCATCCATCAAGGTATAAATCGAGCGGAGCAAAATAGGAAGCTTCATTGAATTCAGAATTTTTCGGCAAGTCCTCATATACACCCGTTACTTTTAAATCCCACTTCGCGTCCATGCTGACGATATGATTTACGGGATCAATGTCACCAAAAAGTTTTTTCGCCAACGACTCCGATAACAATATGGATTTCATTTCCTTTAACCCATCACGAACGCCATATTTCATTTTAAGTGTAAACATCTCACCTCCTCCTGGCTGCATGAAATAGCCCTGTTGGGTGAACTTCTTGTCATTAACAGCTAATACGCGTTCTTCCAAGTTGGCCCTTACCATGACCACGTCCTTGAAGTGAGCGCTATACTCTGTCTTGAGGAGTGTACCGAGGCCCGTAACGTGCGTGGTATTTGCCTCAGTCTGACCTTCACGCGTTTCCATTCTATAGATCTTTACTATGGTGTCATAATTTTCATGATATTGACTGAACGACAGTTCATCATAAATCCAAAGCCCGATTAATATCGCCATAGCCATGCCTGCAGCCAGTCCTCCGATGTTAATCATTGAATAGCCTTTATCACGGAGAAGATTTCTCCATCCTATTTTAAAATAACTTTTGAACATAGTGTAATTGTTTACTGAATAATATTGTTGTGATGGCTTAATGATGCCTGGCCTGAAAAGCAAGACAACATCAATAATAAACTTTAAATCTGCTCTCCTTTTTCCCGAAGCTTTCAATCGTTCATCATACAATTCCATCAGGTCACCTTCAATGTAATTCTTCAACTCCGGATGGCAGAACCATCGGAAGAAGTAAAGGAATATTGCTGGTGGCGATGTATGATTCTTTTTCATAAGCTTATTCAGATCTCAAACTATTTACAGGATTACTCAATGCTGTTTTAATAACCTGGTAGCTTACCGTAAATGAGGCAATGACAAATGAACATCCTATCGCCAGCGCAAAAGTCATTGGGCTGATTTGGATTTGAAACTTAAAGCCTTGCAGCCAGTTTTGCATTATCCACCAACCGATTGGCCCGGCTATTAAAAATGCTATGATAATGAGTCGGGTAAACTCTTGTCCAAAAATCCAAAGAACATCTGCAACGCTCCCGCCTAAAATCTTTCTAATCCCGATCTCTTTCGTTTTTTGTGTCACCATAAATGACACCAGTCCATACAAGCCGAGGCAACCGATGAAAATGGCAATGAAAGAAAAAGCCTGAATACCTTTAAGCATAGTTTCCTCAGTCTCATAAAACCTGGCGATGGTGTCATCTAAAAACTCATATTCAAATATCTGATCAGGATATTGTTCTGCCCATAAATTCTCTATAGCAGGCAGAACTGTTTTTGCGTTTGTCAAATTGAGCTTTACAGCAAACATTGAATAATCATTGCTGTAGGTTGTAATGAGTATCGGACTTATCGCTTCATGAAATGACTTGTCGTGAAAGTCTTTCAAAACACCTACAATAGGTCCTCTCATGGAACCTCCGTTTGCTGTGATCATTCTTCCAATTGCTTCATCCGGTGATTTGATGTTTAGCTTACGAATCATTGCTTCATTTACCAGCATCTCCTTTACAGTATCTGACACTGTAAGATTTCTTCCAGCTACCAGTTCCAAATCAAAAGTTGAAACGTAATCTGTGTCTGCAGATTTGATGCTTGTCCTGAAATTCACTTCTTCTGCGCTGTCATCAAATTTTATGGAATTACCCCATTCATTATCAGAAGCAGGTGCAGCAAAACACAGTGAAATTTTTTCAACTCCAGGTAATCTCAACATTTCATTTTTCATCACGTTCATTTTTGTCCGAGTAGAGTCCATACCCATGTCAATCATGACAATTGCTTCTTTGTCAAAGCCCAGATCTGATTGTTTGGCGAATCTCATTTGATTCATGATCACCACCATTCCAATAATTAACACTTGGGATATGGCGAACTGTGTAACAATCAATGTACGCCTTGTGTTGAAGCCACCAATGCTCTGCTGAGCAAGTTTTGCTTTTAATGCCGCAACCGGTTGGAACCCTGCAAGAACGAGTGCCGGATAATAGCCAGCGAAAATGGTGATAAGTGTACCTAGTGACAAGCAAAAAAGAATCGTAAACCAATCTGTAAATAAATTTATTGGGATTTGAATTTTGAACAGAGCATTGGCGTACGGAGAAATAACAGAGGATAGTACTATAGCTAATACAATTCCAATTGCGGTAACTATTGCTGTTTCAAAAATGAATTGCCAAAACAATTGCCTTTTTACGCTACCTAAAACTTTTCTTACGCCTACTTCTTTGGCTCGTTTCAAAACTTGAGCTGTAGCCAGGTTTATAAAGTTTACACATGCAGTTAGGAGTAGAAACAAACCTATGATTGACAGTATCCATAAATTTCGTTTCTCCATTGCGCCGCCATATAGGGCATTAAAGTGAACATCAGCCAAAGGTTGGAGCTTATAGTGATGCACGTTCTTGCTCGTAGGCCGGTATTTTTTTACATAAGGTTGAAGTGCATCTTCTACCTGGGCCCTAGAAACGTTTGGATGAAGTAAAGTGTAACATTGCATCCCATCACTAATTCCAGCCCAGCCATCCGTATTGCTAGCCAGCCATGGATCATATGCCTTTAGCGTAGGGTATGACACAAACATTTCGGTTCGCACATCTGTATTGGCAGGCAGATCTTTGAGAACTCCTGTAACGGTACAAGCGATTTTGTTATCTAACCAAAATGTTTCACCAATAGGATTTTTGTCTCCAAAAAACTTTCTCGCAAGTTTCTCTGTGATAATCGCTGTATTAGGTTCTGTAAGGGCTTTAGTTTTACTACCATAAAGCAACGGGAAATTAAAAATCTCAAAGAACTCATTTTCGGCAAAAGCCAGACCCTCAGGTTCTTTAAATTTCACCAGTTCAGTATCTTTCTTTACGGTAAGAAGAATGTCTCTTTCTATGTAAAGACGAGCCGTCTTTTCACTGAACGTGTAGTCGTTTCGATAAAATTCTCCTAATGGAGAGGGGACACCATTCCGGTGAGCAATAACATCACGGTGGAGTTCCGTAACGACCCTGTATATTCTATCTGAGTTTGAATGGAAATTATCAAAGCTAAGGTGATGTTTTACCAAGGCGAAAATAAGGATACCACAAGTCATGCTTAATGCAAGCCCGGCAATATTGATAATTGAATATCCTTTATTCCGTGCTAAATTTCTCCATCCAATGGTAAAGTAACTTTTAAACATAACGTAGTTGTTTACTGAATGATACTGTTGTGTTGGTTTAATAATTCCTGGCCGGAAGAGCAGAAGAACATCGATGATAAACTTGACATCTGCTTTTCTCTTTCCTGATTCTTTTAATCTTTCTGAATACAATTCCATCAAGTCACCTTCGATGTAATTCTTCAACTCGGGATGGCAGAACCATCTGAAGAAGCGAAGGAAGAGTTTGGGTGGTAATTGATGGTGCTTCATATTTAAAGGCTATTCCGACCTTAAACTTTTTATAGGATTTGAAATAGCAGCTTTGATTGTGTGAAAACTTATTGTAAACAATGCAATCAATATTGCCGCGATTCCTGCAATCACAAATACCCACCAATGAAAGCCTATTCTATATTCAAAACCTTGGAGCCACTCATTAATGATATAGTAAGCAATAGGCGATGAGAGTATAATCGAAATAATTACCAGCTTCAGAAAATCTTTGGACAATAGTGACACGATTTCGGACACGCTTGCACCAAGAACTTTGCGAACACCTATTTCCTTGATGCGCTGTTCCGCTGTAAATGTTGTTAATCCAAAAAGGCCAAGACATGCAATGACTACTGCAACAATGGTGAAGTACCGGATAAGCTGTGCCGTACGTTCTTCCTTTTCATAGTTTTTCTGAAAGTCCTGATCCAAAAAGGAATAAGCAAAAGGCGAGTTCGGATTAATCTTACTCCATGATTTTTGAAATGCTGTTATTAATTCAGCATAATCACTACTCTTAACATCTACAATTAAATAACTTGTTGGACCGCCAAAAAACGGTGAGACTGTTAATGCGAGAGGTTTGATTTTTTGATGCAAACTTTGAAAGTGGTAGTCGGCAACTACCCCTATAATATTCATTTCAACTTTTTGATTTTGGAATTCGTAATACACTTTCCTCCCTACTGCGTTTTCAACAGTATATCCTAATTGCTTAGCCGCAGCTTCATTTATGACTAAGGCTTGCAGATCGTCAGCAGAGTCCTTAGCAAAATCTCTTCCCTCCAGTAGTTTAATTCCAAGTGTTTCAATGTAACCTGCTTCTACAGACGCGGTATTGATGTCTACATTTTCCTGGCTTGCACTTCCTTCAGCATGAAAGAGCATGCTCGTGACACTTTCAATTCCCGGATAAGTACCTCCTTTGGCCACAGCAAATACGGCAGCATTATTCAGCAACTCGTTTTTTAAGGTATTTGCGTTTGTAAAAGATTCATTGGTTTGAATGGGAATAATAATTTTTTGATTTTTATCGAACCCAAGACTTTGGCTGCTCAGGAAGTTCATTTGCTGCCCAATTAATATGGCACTAAAAATCAACACGATCGAAATTGTAAACTGAAAAACTACGAGTCCTTTCCTGATTGCCACCGCAGAAAAGTTATTTGCCAACTTTCCCTTTAATACAGCAATAGGCTTGAATGCTGAAAGATAAAAAGCCGGATAGATACCGGATAAAAAACCAGTGACCAGGGTCAGCGCGATTAACCAGATGTAACCATGAGGCACTTTCAGCAACGATAAATGTTTATGCGTGAGCTGATTAAAAACAGGAATAACAAGCTGAATCATTACAACAGCAAGCACCAATGCGAGCCCGCTGATAAAAATTGATTCTAATAAGAACTGACTTACCAGAGCACTTCTGGTAGCACCAATCGCTTTCCTCATGCCTACTTCCTTCGCACGTTTCTCGCTGCGCGCAGTACTCAAGTTCATAAAATTGATGCAGGCTATTAGGAGAACAAATGCTGCGATAGTAGTGAAGATGTAGAGGTACTTCACATTGCCATTGGCTGCTACCTCATATCCGTAATTAGAATGGAGATAAATATCTTCTAAAGGTTGAATAAAAAGTTGCTTGGTAAAGCCTGCTGCTTTGAAATCGGCACCACCATTCCGATCCAAAAAACTTCCCAGCTTGCTTTCAAATGCTTTTGCATCTGTCCCCTCTTTTAACTTAACATAGGAATGAAATATACTATTAGAAGCCCAGTTGGTTAATGTTTTCACCCATCCACCTACGTCACCATTGTTCATTGACAGTAAGATGTTGGCAGGGATATGAGATTTATTGTTGCTATTTTTAAATACCCCTTTTACAGTATAATTAAACTCACCAAACGAAAGACCTATTTTCAGTACATTATCCACAGGGTTTTCGTTGCCGAAAAATTTATACGCAACCTGCTCAGAGATAACAATTGAATTAGGTTCATGTAATGCTGTATTAACATCACCGAATTTTAAATCATATGTAAATAATTCGAAGAAGGTTGAATCAACGTAGTAGGCATTCGTTTCAAAGAACTGCTTTTGATTCTGTTCATTCTTAAGCAGCATCTTTTCTGCTCCTGGAAATCTTAATAATCTTGTCACTTGTTCAACTTCCGGGAAATCTTTTTTAAGTCCCTCTGCAAGTGGAGCTGGAGCAGCCATCCATTTTTCACCCTTTACTTCAGAAGCAATTCTATACACGAGATGCCCATGCTTGTGATGTTTGTCATAACTCATTTCATCCAATACATAGAGCATGATTACCACACATGTCGTTAGCCCAACCGCTAAACCAGAGATGTTTATGAAAGAGAAACTCTTATTCGCTGATAGATTACGGAAGGCGATCTTAAAATAACTTTTGAACATATCGTAGTTGTTTACTGAGTGATATCCTTTCGCAGGTCTTATAATGCCCGGCCGGAAGAGCAATAGAACATCTATTATAAATTTTATATCTGCTTTTCTCTTTCCTGATTCTTTTAATCTTTCTGTATACAATTCCATCAAATCGCCTTCGATGTAATCCTTTAACTCAGGGTGGCAGAACCATCTGAAGAAGCGAAGGAAAATCTTTGGAGGCACTAGTCCTTTTTTCATAATTCATCCTATTCCGATCGCAAACTTTTAATAGGATTTGCAAGGGCAGCTTTGATTGATTGAAAGCTCACGGTTAATATCGTAATGACCAGGGCCCCTGTTCCGGTAACAACAAATACCCACCACGAAATTTCACTTCGATAATCATAGTTCATTAGCCACTGATCTAGAAAATAGTATGACACTGGAATGGCAATTATACACGAGACAATAACCAATACAACAAAATCAGTGGAGAGCATCTTCCATAAATTCAACACAGAAGCTCCAAGCACTTTGCGGACACCAATTTCTTTTGTTCGCTGTTCAGCTACGAATGATGCGAGACCAAAAATACCTAGGCAACTAATGAACACTGCAAGAACTGCAAAAGAAGTAGCTAGTTGACCAACGCGTTCTTCGTTTACAAATTTCTTCGCATACTCCTCGTCTACAAATTGGTAATCAAAGGGCGTCTCTGGATTGTATTTCCTGAATGTAATTTCAATATTACTTAATGCTTCAGACGAACTGACGGATGGGTTTAGTTTAACAACCACAAAATTGCCGCCTCTAGGGGCTAAATGAAACATAGACGCCCGCGGCCTTCCATAAGGAGAAAGCACCATATCCTTTACTACCCCAATGATACGAAAAGGTTCTCCATCCCATGTCAAAATCTGGCCAACTGGGTTTTTTAATCCCATAAATTCTACAGCACTCTCATTCAATATGAACGCGGAGGAGTCAGTGATAAACTCTCTTGAAAAATCTCGTCCATCTGTGAACTCCCATCCTACCGTTTTACCATAATCATGAGAGACTCTAGTATTTGGAAAATCTGCAGCAAGCTGGGGATCTTTACCCTCCCATGCAATATCAGAATTTGTTGCCCATATCTCTGTAACCGGGCTGCTTGATTCGGCAATCTCTACAATTGCACCAGCAGATTTTAATTCACTCCTCACAGCATCAAAATGCTTGTGTATTTCTTTATTGTGCATGCGCACCATTACTAATCCTTCTCGATTAAAACCGAGCGGCCGATTTTTAGCATATTGAATTTGCCGGAACACGACAATCGTACCAATAATCAACGTGACAGATACTGTGAATTGAACTACCACTAACACTTTTCTTGGAATGGCAGCAAGACGCCCTACTTTAAACGTTCCCTTCAATGCTTTTAGTGGTTGAAAAGATGAGAGATAAAGCGCTGGGTAACTTCCTGCCACAATGCCTGTAAATAAACTAAAGCCAATCACGGATAACCAGAACATCGGATTGGTCCAAAGTATCGAAATTTCTTTACCGGCTACCTGATTGAAAAAGGGAAGCATAAGCTGAACTATACAGAGTGCTAGTGCGAAGGCAAAGGCAACTATCAATAAAGACTCACTTAAAAATTGTCCGATCAACTGACTTCTAAAAGAACCAATTGACTTACGAATTCCTACTTCCTTCGCTCTTTTCTCAGAACGTGCAGTACTCAAATTCATGAAATTGATACACGCGAGAAGAAGTATAAAAACACCTATTACCCCAAAAAGCCAAACGAGTTCAATTCCTCCACCTTTACGCACGCCATTATCAAATTCAGAATAAAGGTGCCACTTGCTGATAGGGTTCAGGAAAAATTTAGGTTTATAAGGGTCCTGCTTTCGGGGACTGAGGTTTCTAATCTTCTCTGATATTTCATTAAAATCTGCGTGATCCGCGAGTTGTACGTAAGTCATCCATCCATTCCAGTCCCATGGATCTTTCATTTCTCTTAGCCCTTCTGCACGGACTTGAAGTTCAAAAGGTGCAATAAATGCCGTTCCTTTAAAGTCCGAATTTGCTGGTAGGTCTTCATAGACCCCAGTTACTTTCACTTCGTTGTCATTGCCAACTTTCATCACCTCTCCTATCGGATCAGCGTCATTAAAAAAAGCCTTTGATGTTGACGACGAAATTAAAATGGATGTAGGGTCTTTGAGCCCTTGACGACTGCCCTTAAGCATCTTCAGCGATAGCATTTCAGGTGCATCGGGTTCCATAAATGTGCCGTTCTTCTTTAATCTCTTATCACCATAAGAAAGGACCTCGTCCGTGTTTCCGGTAGCTGCTACAATATATTTGAAATCACTGCCAAAATTAGTACGAAGTTCATTTGCAACAGGAAAGGGAAGATGGCTTTGGGTTCCTATCTGACCATTATAGGTGAGGTGTTGCATTACACTCGCAATCCGCTCGTAGTTCTTATGATATTTATTATAGGACAACTCGTCCCATATCCAAAAACCAATGAGCATCGCCACAGCCATGCCCACTGACAACCCTGCAATATTGATAAAGGAAAATCCTTTCTGCTTGATTATATTTCTGATTCCAACTTTAAAATAATTCAGGTACATATCGTAGTGATTTAAATTCTGAGATCCTTTCACAGGTCTGATAATGCCCGGCCTGAAGAGCAATAAAACATCAATGATAAAATTTAGATCTGCTTTTCCCTTTCCTGATTCTTTTAACCTTTCTGAATACAATTCCATCAAGTCGCCTTCGATGTAATCCTTCAACTCAGGGTGGCAAAACCATCGGAAGAAGCGTAGGAAAAGCTTTGGTGGAACGTGCCTGTTTTTCATGGTACATTATCCTGCAAACTTTGGGTTCAAGGCAATTTTTGGAATAGCATTCCAAAGTTCATTTCTTGTTTCTTTAGAATATTCCAGTGCTCTTTTACCCAAGGCTGTAATCACAAAATATCTTTTTGGTCTGCCAGCTCTTTCTTCTGTTGACTCTCCTTCGTGCGATTTCAAATAACCCTTATCTTCAAGTCGTTTCAATGCAGTTTGAAGCGCACCTACACTAACCTTTCTGGAGAGTCTTCCTTCAATTTCCTTTTTTATAGAAACACCATACGCTTCTTTATAAAGGATACCAACAGTAAGCATGACGATCTCTTCGAACTCGCCTAACTGATACTTTTTCATTTGATGAAATAATTGATTCCTATTTGTAGTATTAATAATGATGCCATAATCTAAAATCATCGCTGGGAGCGAATTTTTAGCATTTGATAGAACGAGAATGTTCGGTATCGTACAAAGTTTGGACGCATCCGTTCACTTTACTATTAGCCTTCAAATTGATTTTTTAAAGCAGCTTTCCGATTTAGCTTGGGTAGTAAGAAAATATCTTTTAGACACATTTCGCTACAAGCATGCTCGGAGAACTGAACTTTAAAAATCGACTTTCCTGGCGCAACCTTCGCGACTTTCCGCCTTTGCAGTACATTACCATCCTTACAGGAAACGGTAAACTTTATGGAGAGACTCTGCCTCTGATTTAAGAGGTTAATAAATCAATTCTAATGTCGAATTAAAACACAAATTTTTTCAAGAGTTGGTTTGTTTACTGCAAAGGTGCAAAGACGCGGAGATCCGCAAAGTAACTCGCTTAAAGTAATGACAAAGTAAGACTAACAATTGTTTATTGACGTGTAATTGCAGTGCGAACGTGATAAGCAATTGCTCACGTTAGGGATTAGTAGTGGAAACCCCGCAGCATGGGTTGGAAGTGCGGGATGCGAGGAGTTGTAACGGATAGCCCGGCCGAGGTACGAGGCAACGCCCATAACATCTAAGTGCATTGCTTTATTATTTTAAAATAAAATCGTTTACACGTTGTATTAAAGAACTGATTTTTAAAACAAAAACGTTACCCGGAATATTATTCCAGGTAACGTCAACTTTATAAATGAAACTAAAAACTAATTTTATAGCTGATGGTTGGTAACATTCCTAATTGCTTGCCTTTGTAAATTGATTGTGTAGCGCGGATGTAGTCCTCTCCTACTACGGTCTGGTTATTCAAGATATTCTGTACATCCAATTTTAGTTCGGTTGTTGTATGCTTTCTGTTTCGTCTCAAGCCGATAGAAAAATCAGTACGAAAGATGTCGTCACCCTTTTTAGAGAATGGATTAAGTTCATCTGTCACTTCCGTCCCTGCCGCAATTGATTCTTCTAAATTGATAGGTGAATATCTTTTTCCTCCAATTAACGCAATCTTTGTATTTAAAAAGAAAACTTTGTTTTTGGCAGGAGCTCCAACTTTAAATTCTTTCCCGCCAATGAGATTTGCAACATAGTTATTATCGAAAGCAGATTCTCTTTCAATGTCATCTTTAGCAGTATACAACGAACGAAACAATGACAAGGTACTCATATAGTAAAGGCCATTGTGAAGATAGCGCTCTACCGTAAATTCAACACCGTAATTTCGTCCAGTACCTTCGTTTACCAACTGTCGTGTTGTATAACCTTCACTTCTATTCAAAAGAGAAAACGAACTGTTGATTGAATTCTCCACCGGCACATCATATAAATGTTGATAATAGGTTTCTATTCTCATGTGTGTGTTAGTACCGATCTGGTTATCATAACCCAGAACGAAATGCGCAGCCTTCGTAATTTCTAAATCTTTATTTGGCTGGGTGAATGTTCCGTTATCATCATATTGTTTCGCGAGATACGTTGAAACGCCTTCTAGCTTACTGTGAAGCCCTACACCTGTATTGAAAGATTGCCTTTCACTGAATTGCCACTTTAATGCAAGCCTCGGTTCTATGGAGTAATTGTTGTTCAAAGCAAACTGGAGGTAGTGCAAACCGTTGATCATGGTAAGCTCTTCGCTAATCCTGTACTTCCAACTAGCGTATGCCTGAAACGTTGCCGAGTTACCTTTTTCGGAAAGCTCATTTACCAACACATCTCTCTCGAAGTCCCACTCATCAGCCTTCATGTTGTAATTTAACCTGGTAAGGATAACACCTGATTCAACTTTGTGTTTTGCATTTAATTTGTAGTTGAACGAAGTTGTAGCAATGAGCGATGACTTATTAATCTCCCCATTTTCAATGGTATAAAAAAGATCCTGGTCGTCAGGAATAGCGAACTTGAAAGTATTGCCACTACCAGTAGCCGCAAGAGAACTTTTTAGATACATATCGTCATTGATCTGATAGGTATGTGATAATCCCAGTACACCCACTTTGTTACTACCATTAAACTTTCCAACAATTATATCTTCGTCTTCTTCATCTTTCTCTTCTGTATCAATACTGCTTTGGCCGCCAAGTCCAAACAAAGCGAAGTTGTGATTTCCATTTACCGGAAGCTGAATTTTAAAAGACAAGTCCTGGTAGCGAGGTACGCCACCAAAATCTACGATGCCTGCTTTGTCGAGAAGATCGAGGGCGGAGTATCTGTAGTTTGCAATATAAGATCCTTTGCCTCCTTGTTTGAAAGGCCCTTCTGCAGTCATGTCAAGACCTAGAGTACTAAACGATGCCGTGTACTCGCGTTGTTCGTTGTTACCACTTTTCAATTTCATGTCGAATACACCAGAGGTGGCGTCTCCATATTCCGGAGCGAACGCGCCTGTAAAAAAATCAGAGTTGCTCAACATCTTACTGCTGAGTGCATTGATTGGTCCGCCTGTAGAACCTTCGCCTGCGAAGTGATTGGGATTTGGAATTGCAATACCTTCAAGTCTCCACAGTATTCCTTTCGGGGAATTTCCTCTAACGATAATGTCGTTATTTCCTTCTGCATCACCGTTGACGCCAGCAAATGCCACTACCATTCTCGCGGGGTCATCAAAAGATCCTGCATAACGTTGCGTTTCTTCAACGGAAAACGTATGCGCACTGATCATTGCCATCTCATTAAGCACCTCACCTTTTGCCTGGTCTGCATTTATGGTAACTTCTTCAAGTGTGCTGATAGATTCTACAAGCGTAATATTTAAAATTTCTTCTTTTGCTGATCCGATCAGCAAGTTGGGAATGGTACGTTCTTCATATCCCATAAACGTTACTTTAAGTGTAACCCGTCCAACAGGAACACCGTTGAGCCTAAAGTTACCGCCAACATCAGTAACAGAACCAATGACAGGGTTGGAACCCGATACGATAACCGTTGCCCCTATGAGTGGGATCTGACTATCCTGATCTTTGATCGTACCCCTCACTGTTTGATTGATTTGCTGTGCGAGGGCAAATGGGGTTTGCAATGCGATGAAAGCCGCAAGCAGTAATGTATTTCTTAAATTCATTGGTTGGTGATGTTGGTTTTGCTTTATGACAACTCTGTTTTCAAATACCCCTATTCAATTGCTTAGAATTGTTTCAAGTTTTTATAAAAGTTACAACTCATAGATTATTGCCTTCAGTAACAAGGGCGAAGTACTCACAGATGAGCGAGATTTTATGAAAGACCTGACCGAGTTGTTAAACTAAGGTGATGGATTGTAGAAAGATGGTTTTACCAAATCGCTTAATGTTGCAAAGATTGCAGAAGTAATGATATGATGGTACTACAAGCGTTCAAAGTATGTTGATAATTTGACTTTGATCTTTTAAATGGAAATTGAAAGCTAAGGGTGAATAAAATCACAACCAGCGGAACAGAACACAAAAAGAACAAGACGGTCGAACCACTAATTATGGAGCAATCGTGTATAAGGCAGGCAAAGCCAATGTCACCAAGTACTTACTTGAGGATCGGTCCTGGCTTGCCCATGAAATCAATATTGTAAAAGTTTCGCCCCTGGTCGAAACTCCTCTGAGAGCAAAAAATTGAAGTAAAAACCAGGAGCTCTAAACCTATTATTAAAGAGTATCCTCCTTTGGTAGTTTAGATGAATAGAACAAGAATTTCCTAAATATCCTGTAATCCGAGAACTCCCATGTTACTATAATTTTTATAGCAAGTGAGGCATTCTAGATGCTGATAGCTTTTTATAGACCAAACTGTACCGCCACAATGCGGACACCTTAGATTGTGACCATGTTCCGTATAATGTGGATCGTAAAATCCGTAATCATTTTTCTTAATAGGATATTTAACTTTGATGTCCAGTAAAAGATCCCTGAATTGCTTAATCATTTTAGTTTAAGATTTTTTGCCAACTATTTTGCTTACCAATTTTGTTTTTTATTGTAAGCCGCCATTCTCTCACTTATAAATATTGTGCCTGCCTTTTACAATTGCATTTCATTGCTTGAAGATTTAGGCTCCATAATACCGCAATTGAAAAACGGAGGAATTGAATAACTCATCCGCCTTGATTAAGTGATTGAAAATCAATAGCTATTGCTTGTAATAGTTTCTATAAAATATTTTCGCAGAAACGACTAAGCTTAGAAAAATCAATGGCCAAAGAAGCCGGAACATTACGATGATGAAGAATATCATGAACAATCCAAAAATCCATTGGACATATTGAGCCATCCTTGTACCCAAAACATATAAGATCATTCGAAATAATATTGAGGTACTTAATGCGAAAAGGAACAGACCAATAGAAACATCTAACTGGAACGCGAAGAATGTCCAGACAATTTCCGGCAAGATCAACAGCGAATAGAGTAAAGCAAAATTCAGCAACAACCCGCTCCTTCTATAAGGAAAATTTCTTAAAAAGCTCAAATATCTATTTTCGAAAAGATGCGAGTAATAAATCAGTACAGTGTGTGCCACTACTATCACCAATATCGCCAGCCCTGATGATCTCAAGTCATGCATTTCGTGAGGAATTAAATAATTAAAGCCTACAATGATGGAAAAGGATAATACTTTAGTAAGAACGTAAGCGAGTTTGAGCTTATCAGCGAGGTGACAGACAAATAATATGAACAATGGTTTGCGCCACTTTCTCGTTAGCCTTATGATAGATGGTTGCTGATATACATCTTGCAGCGTGTTGAGTTTGTTCACGTAAAGAAATGCGCTAACGATGAACAGTAATAGTACATAACACGTACTAACTGCAGGAATAATATAGTGGTTAAAAATAATTCCTGTTATAATTGAAAAAAGAACATAGACAATTATAGGCAATGAAATTACGGTTTGTACAATAAACCAGCTTTTAAAAAGCTGAACGGGGCTCATTGAGGTTATACTGTAATGCAAGAATTGATGCGCTGGGTTTCTTAATTGTGCGGTAACATAAGTCCAGCTCTTAATGGAATAGATTAGCCATACGATAAAGATCACCACCATCATACCTGGTGAGCTAATAAAGGTCAATACCACCAGGAGGTGAAAAAAAGTAGATTGTTCAGGGATAATATCATTCAAGATTTGAATGTAGAAGCAATAGCTGACGACGTTGACGAAAAGGAATATTAAAAATCCTCCGTGTTCTCTGTAAAAACCTCTTGCAAAAATCTTTACCAGTACGCTCGTCAAAGGTCCAGGCATCAGACTCTATATTTTAAAGACTGATGTTCAACCTGGATGATATTGGATGGCTGAATGATGTGATGCTCGAGTGCCTGATGAGATGAAAGTAAGAGACTGCAACCTGTCGCCTTGTGCTTTTCGGATATCCATTCATAAATTATCTCAAGTGAGGCAGCATCGATGGTAATTAATGGTTCGTCTAGCAAAATTAATTCAGGATCTCCAAGGAAGGCCAATACGATAGAAATCTTCTTCAGCATGCCACTAGAATAGGTACCAATAGGTTGATGAACATAATCCTGCATGCCCATACTTTCGATAAAATATTCTTCCTGACCTTTTTTCGCATTCTTTGCTGTTGAAAAGACATTGATCATTTCCATTCCGGTTAGAAATTCCGGAAAGATTGGTTCGGCTTCTGCAAAATTTACAAGTCTTCGATATGCAACAGGTTTCTTTTTTATACTAATGTTGTTCTTGAGAATAATGTCACCATCAAAGGATAGAATCCCCGCAATGGTTTTTAATAAAGTACTTTTGCCAGAACCGTTTGCACCGCGTATCCAGTAAATTCCCGGTTCAATTGTCAACTCTTTAATTTCTAAAATCCGAATGCTCCCATAGGCTTTTTTAAAATCGACAAACCTCAACATGCATTTTCATTTTCTTAGTTTGTCGGTCAAGTTCTTTGTGCATTACAAAATTCTATAAATACATTTAATTCTTCTCATACCAGATAAAAAGAGGAGCGCGTCAGCCAGCACATGTTATCCTCACTTCGGCTTTCAAATGTCACTACTCTTGTAATTTTGCTTGGAGAAGCACGTCAGGATTCCCAACGGTAAGACTCGGGAAATAAGCAAGCAATATTTTTAGCGAAGCCATATGCCTAGGGTTGATTTTCACCACCTGATCCTTTTAGGTATCGATTTCACTTTACTTCTTAGGTATTAAACCTATTGCCGTAGCCCTATGACAAACACTTGCGCCGGTTATAATGTGAACATACTGTTGTATGATTTAGGGAACTACTGGAAAATTTGATCGACTATGAATGTCTTACTTTGTTACAACCAACTTTAAATATTATGGAAATTTTAGCAAAAGAAAAATTTATCGAGATCTCTTATGAATCTTCCGGAGACTATTTGTATTGCAATTGGATCGGATTTCAAAATGAAGAATCTGTAAAGAAAGGTTGCGAAATGATGTTGAGTCAATTAAAAAAGAATGGTTATGGCAAAGTTTTGAATGACAACACCAAAGTAACAGGTCCATGGCAAAGCGCTTCTGAATGGGTAGGAAATGTATGGTTCCCACAGATGGAACAAGCTGGCTTAAAGCACTTTTCCTGGGTTTTCTCCCCAAATATATTTGCCGAACTTTCAGCAAAGAAAGCAATGCCGGCTTCTGGTGTCGTGAAATCATTCAACATAATGGGTGAAGCGAAGAGGTGGATCAGTGTTCAATAGAGTAAGCAATTTTGATTTTTTAATTAACCTTGAGCTGGGTTACCACAAGCCCAACCGTAATTTTCAGATGTTTCAGATACACCGAGATTTTTCGCATTGGTATTAATCATTGAATGACTCGCGGCTATCAGACTTTTATCTCTACGGTAAAAAGTTTAATCTCTCAATTTCTTTTATAATGACGTTGCTCCTGAGAACAATGTTTAATAGTGAGAAAACTCCCACAATAGTTCATCCAAGTTGTTACAGATTGATCGCAACATATTTCTTTTGCCTATATCTGTAAGTAGAATTCAATACAACAAATACCTTTGAGGTCGTCTCGCTGCAAATAAAAAAGCCAGGTAAGAAACCCTCGCTTTAAAATATAACTCAAAATTTGCTATTGCTCTTTCAGGGCATTAACTGGATTTGTTCTTGCCGCTTTGTATGACTGAATGCCAACTGTTAATAGCGCAATAGCCAATATCAATAATCCAGCCTTAACAAATAATAAAGGTGTAATATCGATTCTGAAAGCAAATTTCTGCAGCCATTGGTGTGTAGCATAATAACTAAACGGAATGGCGATGATGAAAGCAATGGCAATGAGCAATACATAATTTTTCGCAAGCTGTATCACCAACGTTGACTCTTCCGCACCCAAAACTTTTCTGATGCTGATCTCTTTATATTTTTGAGAAGTGCTATAGACCACCAGGCCGAATAGTCCAAGGCAAGCCACGAAAATTGTGAAGGTGGTAAAAAAGGTAAACAGCGTTGCAAGCTTCTCTTCAGACTTATAGAGCTTGTCAAAATTATCATCTAGAAATCTGTATTCAAAAGGCCATTCCGAGTTAAATTTCTTCCACGATGCTTCAAAATGGGCAAGCGTTGCTGGAATATCTTCCTGTTTTATTCTTAGCGACAACGTTGAATAACCAAATGGAAAAACGTGGAGAACAACTGGTGAAATATTTTCCTTTAAACTATTCAAGTGAAAATCTTGCACTACTCCGATTACTCTTCCCTCTTTTAATGTATCGGGAGCATCCCACCTGGGCCAGGCAAGCTCATGATCGAGGGCGTCTTTTGGATTACTATGCCCCAACATTTTCGCTGCAGTTTCACTGATGATAAAAGCATTTTTCGCATCGGATGGGAAATCTTTTGAGAAGTCTCTGCCTGCAATCACTTTTATTCCCAAAGTTTTAATGTAATCGTGGTCTACTGTTAGCATTGAAATTTGCCAATTTTTGCTTGTCACATTATCTATAAAGGAATCTCCAGCATACGCTTCACCAGGTAGCCCATAACCAAGCGAAGCGCTAATTACATTTGAATGGTTTGCAAAGGTATTTTTCGCAGCCTCAAGATTTGTCTGCATATCACCGCGGATTGATACAACTACAACATTGTCTTTGTCAAATCCCATGTCTTTCGTGCGCATGTAAGTATGTTGTTCTGAAACTACCAGGGCGGCTGTAATAAGAAAGAACGACAGCATAAATTGGAGTACAACTAATCCTTTCCGTAATAAATTTTTGCCTCCCTTCCCAGATTGTTTATTTGATAAAATCTCTGCTGGCCGATAACCCGAAATATAAAAAGCAGGATAAGCTCCGGCTGCAATACCGATTAGAAATGCAAACAACAGAATTGTAATCACAAGAACGGGATTGAGAAAAATTCCAGTTGGAATAGCCTTTTCCGTAAAGGCATTTAGACTCGGCAAAATAAGCTCTGTCATCAATCCTGCAATCAGCAAAGCAATGAGAGAAATAATTACAGACTCACTAATGAACTGATAGATGAGCTGTGTGCGTAATGCGCCTACAACTTTTCTAACACCCACTTCTTTAACCCGATTTACAGCCCTGGCCGTAGAGAGATTGATAAAATTAAGAATGGCGATGACAAGAATAAAAATTGCTGTGGCAGAAAGAATGTATACAGTTTGAGCATTTCCACGCACTGCAATATCCCATACGTGGTCGGAAGCATAAAGATGAATATCTTTAATAGGCATCAAATGTGGAATGTAGTAATTACCGCTCTCCTTCTCGGTAGGCCAGGCGTAACGTTCAGCAAAATTTTTAAGCTTACTGTCAAACCTTATGGCATCAGTTCCTGGTATAAGCTTGATATAGGTATGAAACTGACTCCAGCCCCAGTTCTCCATCCGCTCCGGAATTTCTTTCACCAAATTCTCCATCGCCAAAAAGTAATTTAACTGAAGATGTGAGTGAGCGGAGAAATCTTCAAACACTGCAGCCACTACAAAATTTTCATTCGATACTTCAATGTTTTCTCCCAGTGCCGGCTTATCTCCAAAGTATTTTGTAGCAAGCGTCTTGCTAATGGCAATTGTGTTAAGGTCTTTTAAAGCAGTGTTAATATCACCTTCAACGAGTTTAAGACTAAACATATTAAAGATAGCGGGATCGGCATAGCCGCCTTTGGGTTCAGTCATTTTCTTGGTCGCAGTTTTGAACAACACCGGGCTATTTAGATTCAAGAAACGGACATAAGATTCTACTTCCGGATATTCCGCGGCGAGTGTTGGTGCAATCGGGGGTGGAATCATAGCTCCTTTACGCGAGGCAACGTTCTCGTTAAAGTGCTGGTTATAGACCCGAAATTTCAAGTCTGCATCTTCAACGTGTTTATCAAATTTCAGTTCATCATATATAAACAGTCCGATGATGAGAAATGAGGCAATGCTAATCGCCATACCACTGATGTTGATCGTAGTGAAGAGCTTATTCTTGAGCAGGTTTCGGATTCCGATCTTTAAATAATTTTGTAGCATTGGATGTGTTGATGTGTTGTACTTCTTTTCTTTATCATATCCGAAAGTATACCAATATTTTAGGAAGCTATTAACCAGATTGTTAGGTATTGCGCTTCACTTACCTTGTTTCGAAGCGGAACACTTTTGTGTTTCATTTTGAAACAATACCTTTAAGGATTATGCATAAGCTTTCAGCAAAGATACTGGTAGTTGACGATGACCAGGACGTTCTTACTGCCGCAAGAGTAGTTCTGCGGCAGCGGTTCGACATTGTTGAAACTGAAAGTAATCCTCAACGATTAAATTTCTTGCTAGAACAGAATCGCTACGATGTTATTCTGCTGGACATGAATTATTCCACCGGAAGAACAAGTGGCAACGAAGGTATGTTCTGGTTGAAACAAATTCTCGCGGTTAACGCGGAACAAAGGGTGATAATGGTTACGGCTTATGGGGATATTCAACTGGCTGTTGAAGCGATGAAACATGGAGCAGCCGATTTCATTGTAAAACCATGGGAGAATGAAAAGCTTGAAGCAACTGTAAATGCCTCTTATCAATATGCGATTGCAAAAAAAGAATTGCAACAGGTTAAAACAAAGCACGCTCACTATAATAAGATTGCTCATGCACCAGAATCAGAACTCATCGGCAATTCCCTTTTAATTAAAGAAGTTTTAAACACGGTGGATAAAGTTGCTAGAACCGATGCAAATATTCTTTTACTGGGCGAAAATGGTACTGGCAAAGATCTCATTGCAAAATATATTCATCATCAATCCCTGCGAAAAGATGAACCGTTTATTAAAGTAGACGTAGGATCGCTTTCTGCTAATTTATTTGAGTCAGAACTTTTCGGCCACAAGAAAGGAGCTTTTACAGATGCCAGGGAGGAAAGAATAGGAAGAATGGAACTTGCAAACGGCGGCACGCTTTTTCTGGACGAAGTGGGCAATCTTCCGATGCCGTTGCAAGTGAAATTACTGTCCGTACTACAGAATCGCGAAGTCACTCCTTTGGGCAGTAGCAAGCCCGTTGCCATAAACATACGATTAATTTGTGCCACAAACCTTGACATACACGATGCCGTTGAAACAGGGCAGTTCCGGGAGGATTTACTTTACAGGATCAATACAGTGGAAGTAACATTGCCACCGTTAAGACAACGTACGGAAGATATCCCCCTCCTCGCAAAACACTTTCTCAAAGTATATAATTTGAAGTATCGTAAAGAAAATAAAATGATAAGCGATGGAGCGTTAAAATATTTACAACAATATTCGTGGCCTGGAAACATTCGCGAGTTACAGCACGCTATTGAAAGAGCGGTGATCATGAGCGAACATGTTGAAATCAGCAAACAAGACTTTTTATTTTCCCCGCGGAAAGAAGTCTCACTTTCTGACTCTAATGAACTAAAAAAGGAGGCGCTTAATCTCGATGAAATGGAACGCAAAGCCATTATTCAGGCAATGCAAAAGTATCGGGGAAATATGAGTAAAGTTGCAAAAGAACTCGGGGTAGGCCGCACCACATTGTATAGAAAAATGACTAAGCATGGACTTCCTTTCGGTAAGTAAAATCTGATCGTAAGCCGATGATCTATAAAAATTTTCGTTTTAGTATTTTCATCAGAGTTTTCATCATTGTTGTTCTCGCACTATTGCTAGCATTTGTAGTCCTTCGAAATCCTACATTTTTTGTTCCTCTTGTCATTGGGCTTGCATTGATTGCAGCGGTTATAAACCTTATTCAGTATATAGAGAAATCAAACAGAGACCTTACACATTTTCTCTTGTCTTTACGTCAGGGCGCATATACGGAATCCTACACTTCCGGTCAGCGTGGAAAACCTTACGAAGCATTGAGTGATGCATTCAATGAAGTAGTCCGTGAGTTTGCAAATTTAAATATTGAAAAGGAACTTCATTATCAATATTTAGAGGCGCTTAATGAAAACATCAATGTAGCCATTGTAAGTTTTGATGCAGAGGGAAAACTGCTTATGATAAACCCAGCTGCTAAAAAACTTTTAAATCTCCCCTCCTTTTCATCTATTCATCACTTTAAAAAAATTGATCTTAATCTTTACGAAACAATAGTCGATATTAAGCCTGAAGAACGTCTAGTAACAAAGGTCTTCATTGGACAAGAAATTTATCAGCTTAGCGTTCAATCAAAGTTCATTATCCTACAGGGCAAACAGGTTAAAATCATTTTGCTTCAAAATCTGAACTCTGAACTTGAAGCAAAAGAAATTGAAGCGTGGTACCAACTCATCCGTGTGCTCACACACGAGATCATGAACAGTGTAACACCGATTGTATCACTAACCGCTGCCATGCAAACGATGTTGAATACTGACGGCACAAGAAGGGATCTTAGCAAACTTAGTGATGATAACATTGATGACGTATTCAGTAGCCTTTCCACAATAGCCTCTCGCAGTAAAGGATTATTAAAATTCGTTCACGCTTATAAAGAATATGCTAAACCACTTGAACTTCATCAGGAGCCAGTTGACGTTGTCGACTTGGTAACCCGAGTTGTTGAATTGCTCCGTCTTGACATTCGGCAATCTCTGGTTGAGGTTCAAGTAATCCACGCTGATAAGTCAGCTCTTGCAAACGTGGACATTGCATTAATGGAGCAAGTACTTATCAACCTTATTAAAAATGCCTTGGAAGCCTTGCCTAAGAATGGTGCGGGGAAAATTATAATAGAGATCAAAACGAAGTTAAGCAACGAGGTGAGTATATCTGTAACTGACAATGGCCCTGGAATTGACCCTGAGATTTTGCCCAAAATCTTTATACCATTTTTCACCACAAAAACTAGCGGAAGCGGAATTGGCCTGAGCCTCTCAAGACAAATCCTCAAGCTTCACAACGGGAACCTCAAAGTTCATTCAGCCTTAGGTGAGGGAAGTACTTTTATAATGGAATGGCGTTAATAATTACACAGAAACTATTGTCCGTTGACTAGTGGAATAAATTCAGATGTCTATAAGGCAATATTATCCTGAATAAACTAGTGAGAGCACCAGGCCGAGTCGGTAGCTTCTTAGCTGACTAAAGTTATTTTTATTTATGCCGGATGTAAGATTTGGGTGTATGTGATCATAGTTTTTGAATGGTTGCTTCATTAAAAATGAGCATTTTTGTGGCTATAAATCCGACTTATACCAATCATGAAGAATACGCTAGCCATTCTTTTACTTGTTACTGTGTCTACTACACTAACGTCATCTGCACAAAGCATAAATCCCAACTGGAAGAATGATGTAGCAAAGCTCATGGACCAGTTTTTAAATTGCTCGGGCGCAACTTCGGACAACCATAAATGCAGTGCATTTATCAGTGAATCAATGGCTAAAGTTTATAAGCTGAACTCTTTGTACTCCGAAAAATCCAAGCGGTACCTATTGATGAGCGAAATGTCTGGCTTATTCACACAACCAGCACAATGGACTGCACTTGGTCATGCATACGAACAAAAGGCGCTGACCGAAGCACAGGAACGCGCAAATGCAAATAAAGCTGTCGTTGCCGTTTATACAACACCTGAAGGCATAAGACATATTGCGCTCATCCTGCCAGGCGAATTGCAATTTTCCGGCAGTTGGGGATTTCAAGTACCTAATTCGGCATCATTTGTATTAAATGATCCTCCTAAGTCATATGTTGGTAAGGGACTTTCGTACGCTTTTGCGCGAAACATGATCAAAGATGTTACCCTTTATGCAAAGAATTATTAATTCATTTTGAATACCAAGCCAGCCATTTCTGGAAAAGAATTATTGATCTAAAACTTAAATTTCCAAACAAGCTGAAATGAGTATATTTGGAGTTCATTATATCCAATATGGCAAAGCTATCAGTAGACCAGGTAAAAGAGATCAATACAATTATAGCCGATATAGAAAAAGTTGTTAAACCAGACAGTGAAATCGGAGCACGGGACAGGTCGGTATTATCATCCTTGTTAAAGGCAAATAAGATAGAAAAGAAACCTGTTTTCTTTAATTGCAGAAGAGAACATTCTAATGAAATTGTAAATCACTTTATCAATAACAAATCTGTAAAGAGAAACAAGTTTCACATGAGTGCTCAAACAGCAATCTATATTCTCTAGGTTTTTCCAAGCAACTAAAGCAAAGGCAGCACTTTAATTACTGAATATTTTCTCAGGAATATCTTCCAGGTAACGGTTTGCTTGCATGGTATATAACGCCGCATATTTTCCGGTCAGGAGCATCAGTTCTCTATGCGAACCTTGCTCGATGATTTTGCCGTGTTCGAGCATGAGAATTTTATCAGCATTTTTAACGGTACTGAATCGATGCGTTATCAAAACTACCGTCTTACCCTGTGTATTCTTTTCAAGTGCACTAAAAATTCTCTCTTCAGTAACGGCATCGATAGAAGCAGTTGGCTCATCAAGAATTGTGATGCTTGCATCTCGATAAAACATTCTGGCCACCGCCATGCGTTGATGCTGCCCTTTAGAAAGATCAATCCCGCCTTTAAAGTCTTTCCAGATCAATTGGTCGTAATCAGAAATAAATTCATCTGCCCCTGAAAAAGATGCTGACTTTCTGAGTTTTTGTTCGTCCAACGATTCTGTTATTCTGCCAATACCAATTGATTCTCGTATGGTCGAATTATAGATTGGAAAATCCTGAAAAAGGATACCAAGAGCACTTTGCCAATCTTTCAGATCAATATCTTTCAAATCTATTCCGTTAACATAAATGCTTCCTGCAGTTGGGTCGTAAATGCGACATAACAATTTTATTAATGTTGTTTTACCCGCCCCATTAACACCTACTATGGCAACTTTTTCTCCAGGCTTAATAGAGAAAGACAAATGTTGCAGCACCCATGAATTCTCCACATCCTCATTAGGATAGCGAAACGAAACATCTCTAAACTCAATATGGGGAGCTTCTTTAAAAGAGATAGGCAGCGCATTTTCTTTTGAAACAATTTTCGGTTTTAAATCAAAAAGTTCAAACCAACGGGCGGCATAGCGGGCAGCTTCTTCAGTAAAAGAAATTGATTCAACATATCCATTGATCGTTTGGTAGAATTTGGTGTAGGTATTAAAAGCAAGTAGCAATCCTCCTACCGCAATACTTCCGGCAAGCGCTTCTTTCGTCATCAGCGCGATTGCAGCAAAGAGAAAGAGAAGATACCATAAACTTAAAACACTATATGAAATCGACTTCTTTTTTTCTGCAGCGGATATCTTCTTATTGTACACCAGTTTCCTGTCGCGAATCTGATCTTTCAGCCACGACTTCAATTTCAATAATATAACGTCTACAGCTTTTTGCAACTCTTCAAAGTGAGAGATGCGATTTCCTATCACACGGTGGTCGTCAATGGACAGGTGTCGGATCCGAAAAACCTCCATACTATATTTCTTATAGAAAAAGTATATCGGCAAAGCTGCAAGGATGGCAAACAAAACCAGCCACCCACTCAGTGACCAGAGAATAACCATAGAGGTAATTATACCTGCAAAACTTGTGGCTGATGTAAAAATAAAATCCTGGAGATTGAGAACGCTTCCGCTCCCCCACTCTTTCGCTCCGCGCAAAAGCGTTTGATAAGAATTGCTCTCGATGGTGCCAATGTCAAGGCCTCCTTGTTTTTCTATTTTATACAACTCCAACTGCAGACCTTGTTCCATTCTAAAAATTGCCCTGCAGTACGTCAAGACGTTACTAACAATTGTGGGGACGAGAAACGACAAACCGAGTATAATGGATGAGCGAATTAGTTCTGTCGTATTACTGAGCCCTTGTTTAATCTTGATGATCTCGTCTACGATAGAGGAAAAACTAGTGTATTGAACATACACCACAGAACCCATAAAAAGATTCAGTATGATAATGAGTAAAAATAATTTTCGACTTGTTTGCCATGCGAAAGCAATGGACTTCAACGCAACTGTAAAGATGTTTTTGCCTTTCATTCAAAGTGATCAACATTAATTTAAGGCAAAGAGTTTAATTTATCAAAAACTGTTTGATCTGATGATAGTAAAGCAAAGGAGCTTCAATACAAAGTACTAAAAGTCAAAAAACATCATCAATAAAAAGCCGTCTTTTTTAAGAGACGGCTTTTTATATTATTTGTATTAAAGTTATTACACATTACCTAAATTAACTGTAATCACTGGTCTGCCTTCTTCCTTCACTAATCGATCTGATAAATGATTGGAGAAGATTCTGAATATACCTTCCTTTTTATTTTTGATTACTGCAATAAGTCCTGCTTTTACTTCACTTGCGTAGCTAATTAATCCTTCAGCAGTGTCATCTGCATCAATAATTCTGATGGTATAATTTTGCAACGATGCGATATGTGCAATGCGATTGAAGTACTCATCCATTACAAGTGTAGATTCAGAAGCTTTGTCACGCACGTGTACTAGATGAATTTTCGAATCAAAACATTCCGCAAGTGAACGAATACTTTTTAATCCATCTGCTAATTGGTTGTCCGTAATAATACTTACACCCACAACCATGTTGTTAAAAAGATCAGGATTAAAGCCATCTCTTACTGACAGCACAGGACAAGCTGAAACACGGATGGCTTGTTCTGTGTGATTTCCTGTAAAGGTCTCTTTTGCATTCTCCTCCCCTGATGTACCCATCGTAACCAAACTAATGCTTTCTGCTTTCAGGTATTCATCTATACCATGTTTAAATTCATCGTCAACTATGGCAGTACCGATGTTGATGCCCATTGCGCGGTATTTATCCGCTACAACTTCCAATCGCTCTTTCATTGCTTTTAAAGCCTCGATGGTATAAAAGTCTTCTTCTGAATTTACCTTTGTTGCTACTTCACCACTCGCAGAAAACGTGGCCCCAAAGGGATGTTTCGTGAAATTTACAAGGCTAATACTTGCCTCGCATCTTTTGGCTATTTCTGCCGCCAATTTTAAACCCAGCTCAGCTATTGCTGAAAGATCAGTAGGAACAAGTATTCTTTTCATAAGACGTAAATTGGAAGGATTAATAGATAATAGCTGAGATAGAAAAATCAAGCCAGCAGTTTCCATCGAATGCGAAAACAAAATATTTAGGAATAATCACGAATTTCTGTGGTTCTTATTCTACAAGGCCCGACGAATAATTAGCCATGTTAACTTCTATTCATTAAGATGATTGTTATTTTTACCGAAAATCAACTTGTTTAAACTATGAAAAGAAAAGCAACAGCCATCTGGAACGGATCCGGAAAAGAAGGCAAAGGAACCCTATCAACCCAGAGCACCGTGCTTGAGAAAACACAATATTCCTTCAACACTCGTTTTGCCGATGGTAAGGGAACTAACCCGGAAGAATTAATCGCAGCGGCTCATTCGGGTTGCTTTAGCATGAAGTTAAGTTTCGTACTTAATGAAGCCGGATTTACTGCAGATGAGATTAACACGGAGTGCGCAATTAATTTTGAAAATGGAGTGATCACTGAATCATTTCTGAAAGTACAGGCTAAAGTTCCTGGAATTACAAAAGAAAAATTTGATGCTTGCGCTGATGATGCAAAACAAAATTGTCCGATATCAAAACTCCTGAATACTTCCATAAAAATGGAGGCGAGCTTAGTGTAAACAATAAAAAAGCCCTCGGTGAGTACCGAGGGCTTTACTTGGAAAATCAATGATTTATATTAGTTGGCTAACCTAACATTAACCGCGTTTAATCCTTTTTTTCCTTCTTTCAGTTCAAATGTAACTTCATCATTTTCATAGATGTTGTCAACCAATAGACCTGATACGTGAACAAAGTATTCTTTGCCCGTTGCTGTTTCTTTAACGAATCCAAATCCCTTAGATTCGTTGAAGAATTTTACTGTTCCTTCTTTCATTGTGATAAAAAATGATAATTAATAATCGCCAAAGATATGGTTATTGACTGAGTAAACAACCATTCGGCAAATAAAAGCGTTCCGCAACAACAATTTTATTTAACACTGCTCAACAAAGCCACCGGAAAATCCTTAAAAACTTCCATCAAGTATAACTGTTGATCTGCTTCAATAAATTCTTCTGAAAATACATTTTTCCATCGTCTTGGTGCATTTTCCGGTAAATTAATGTATTTCTTTTCATTCAGCTCATCAGCATAAGGCTGCTCAGATTGCCTGTTTCTTGCCAGGGCAAGTGGCACAACAACCAATACCCATTGATCATTTAGCACTCTTGCATAGGCAATCACTACTGTGTCATCGCCAGTTACCTGCAAAGGCAAATACTCGCCCTCTGTAAATACTGTTGGAAATAATTTTCTGAAATTCAATGCTTTCCAGGTAACAAATAATTTTTCGTATCCTTCTTTTCTTTTCGCCTTGAGATAACGAAAGAAAGGATCTCGTCCGTCCTTTTCTTTTTCCTGGATTTCGTTCAACATAGCCGATCTCTTTTCATAGTCCACCGGTCTTCTGTTATCGGGATCAACAAAACTAAGATCCCATAACTCACAACCTTGGTAAATATCGGGAATGCCAGGAGCAGAAATTTTTATCAATGCCTGTGCTAACGCATAAATGTGAGCATATCGATAAATCATTTCCACAAATGGCTGGAATCTTGGGAGAAAATTATTCTCTCTCTTTAAGATCTGTTCAATAAACTTTAAACACGCGCTTTCATAAGCTTCATTCGGCTCTGACCAATTTGTGTTTACCTTCGCTTCACGCATGGCTTTGATCAGGTAGTCCTGAACACGTTTTACAAATTCTTCAGTTACTTCAAAGTCTTCCGGGAAGCCCCCTACAAGCGTTTGGTAAATAAAATATTCGTCATTTAAAGAAGGAGCATTTGTACCGTTCACCTTTTCGTGCAAATCTCGATTGTGCTCCAACCATTGTTTTACATGACTGATCCATACATCTGGCATTTCACTCAATATGTTAAGCCGGAGTCTTGCATCTTCTCCCCTTTTTGTATCGTGTGTAGCGGTAGCGTTTAAGGATAAAGGAGATAGTTTTTGACGCGCTACCATCTTGGCATGAAATGACTTTATCGTGATACCAAGAGTTGAAGGAGCATCACCTACTTCGTCATGTGAAATAAGCGGGTTGTATACATAGAAGGTTGTGTCCTCCACTCCCTTCGCAGTTAATGGACCTGTGAATTGCATGAGCCGTTTGAGAAATTGGAGAACAGATTTTTGTTTTGCTTCTCCCTCAGCGTTCCCAATAAATAAATCACGGAGATAACCTATTTCATCTTTATATTCTTTTCCTTCCAGAAAGGCCTTTGTAAACGCTTCCTCCATTACCTCAAGTTCTTTTCCTTCCAATGGAAGTTTATCAGGATAGATTCTATAGACCGGCAAGCTTAACATAAAATAACCAAGTGCTTGTTTAAGTCTTTCCTTTTCAAATTGATCTTGCAGATTTAACTCATGAAATAAATGAATGAGATTATTCCATTCGCCACCCATATAGTTTTCGAGAATCAATTTCTTATTCTCGTGCACTAATTTTTTGTAAGGGCGTATCTCCGGGAATAACTCGCGGTAAAATTCTACCAGATTCTTAGCGCCTTGTTTATCAGTTATTAACTGGCTAACAAAAGAAAGAAATTCATAGCCACTCGTTCCTTCTATCGGCCAATAGCCTGGCATGTCTTCTTTCGCTTCAAGAATTTTCTCAGCAATGATATAGCAATCTTTTCCGAGCAGTGCGCGCAAACTATTCACATAACCTGTTGGATCGTATAGTCCATCAATGTGATCGATGCGAACGCCTTGTATTAACTTCTCCTGATAGAGCCCGTTCAAAAATTGATGGTATTCATCAAAAACAGATTTCTCTTCCATGCGAAGACATATCAATTCATTCACGGTAAAAAATCTTCGATAATTAATTCTTTGTTCAGAATTTTTCCAGTATTCGAGGAGGTAGAACTGGGACTTAAGAACGTCCTTCAAACAATCGCTGCTCTCATTAATTCTTGCACATTCTTTTTCAATCGCCTTCTGTAAATCAGCACGCTCAGAAATTTGCTTAACCCACTCCTTACGAAATTGCACCCACTCTGTTAATGTTGAAGTTTTTTTTGCCGTTTCAACATAAGTTTTTAAGACTTCTTTTAAATTACTGTCGTTGGTCAGTTGCTGAAAAGCAGACAATGACAGTGGATATTTTGTATCGTAGTAATCTATTACAAACCCTTTCTCCGTAAATTTTAACTGTAGTTCCTTTTCTTCAATACATTTCTGCAAACTCTTTCCGAGAAAAGGGACACAGATTTTACCTTTCAAATCTTCGTCCTGATGTTTCCAGTTAATATCAAAATAATTATAGTATGGTGAATATTGAGCGCGCTCAAGAACATCCATCAATCTTTTATTCTTAACATCAAACGCCATGTGATTTGGCACAATATCCTGAAGCCAGGTCATTTTTTTCTGTCGAAGCGTAGTAGACAAACTCTTAAACTCTTCCTCCTGCCCAACTTCAGAATCAATTGTATGAGGATCGACAACATCGTATCCGTGCATACTTCCTGGCTTAGACCTTAATATTGGTGCTGCATAAACAGTAGAGATGCCTAGTGCTTGCAAGTAGTCAATAATTCCACTCAGCTGCTTGAAAGTGAAATCCTTATTGAGTTGAATTCTATAGGTAGATGATGGTATTTCCATTATGATTGATGTTCTAAAATCACTGCTGACACAGGATTAACTTCGATAACTTTACTGATGATTCCCTTATTGATTTCTCCAGGCCCGTTCCATTGCTGAGCTGATGAATCAAAGATTTTGTTTAGTTTTAATTTTACTGGCAGTGACACTGTTTGCTTCTCTTTATTGAAATTGAACACCATTACTAGGTTATCATTTTCCGATTTTTTCTCAAGCACAATAACTTTCAATTCATCATCAACCGAAATGATGTTCAGTGACGCTCTTGTTTTATCCAGCATGGCAGCACGAGTTTTACGGAAATTGATGAGGTGCTTATAAAAAGCAAGAAGTGTCTGTGCTTTCTGATCCGTATTCCACGATAACGTGCATTGCTTAAAAGTTTTTTCCGATTGTGGGTCCGGCACCTCTCCCTCCCATTTAAAATATGAGAATTCTTCCTTTCGTCCTTTTCTCACAAGCTCCACCAACTGCTCATCAGTATGGCTGATGAAGTATTGAAAAGGATTAGTCTCTCCGTATTCTTCACCCATAAAAAGCATGGGCACTTCTGGCGACAATAAAACGGTAGCCGCAGCAAGTTTTAAACCTTCGAGTGACACCTGAGTCGATAGTCGGTCTCCCAGCATTCTGTTACCAACCTGATCATGGTTCTGAGAGAATACTACAAATTGATCAAAAGAATTGTGCTGCGGATACGAGCCGAATAATTTCTTCCGGTGAATTGAGTACTCTCCTGTATAGACATAAGAATCTTTAAACGCTTTCGCAAGATGCGATGCTTTTCCGAAGTCTTCATAATATCCATCGACTTCGTCTGTTATCAAGGCATGCAATGAGTGATGGAATTCATCTATCCATTGACCATCTAGCCCATAGCCGCCATGTTCAGGCGGGTTGATGTATCTGGGATTATTTAAATCAAATTCAGCAACAAGAACTTTCTTTCTTCCGGTTTGCTCTTCAAGCTTTCTTACTTTTATCCGCAGTTCATCAATAAAATGGTGAGCACTGAAATCCCAAATCGAATGAACTGCATCGAGCCTTAACCCATCAATGTGAAATTCATCCAACCACATTAAGGCATTTTGCCAATAAAAGTTTCTAACGCCATCACACCAAGCATCATCGTAGTTTAATGCTTTACCCCAATTGGTTTTGTATTTGTCAGTGAAGTATGGACCAAATTCCGAAAGATAATTTCCTTCCGGCCCCTGGTGGTTATAAACCACATCGAGTATTACTGCAATGCCATGCTGGTGCGCTTCGTTAACAAGTTTTTTTAAACCCTCAACACCACCATAGCTCTCTTGAACAGCGAAAGGGTAAACTCCATCGTATCCCCAGTTTCTTGAACCTGGAAACTGTGCCAGTGGCATCAACTCAATCGTGTTAACGCCAAGGTCTTTAAGATATGGCAGTTTTGAAATTACACCTTCAAATGTGGCCTGTTCTGTAAAAGTGCCAACATGAAGTTCATACATAATCATGTCGCCTAACGGCAATCCTTTCCATGCTGTATCGGTCCATCCGAAAGAAGTATCAACAACTAAAGAAGCACCGTGTACACTCCCCTGTTGTGCCCGTGAAGCCGGATCAGGTAAACTTTTTTCCTCGTCTAACTTATATTTATATGCAGCACCTGGTTTAACGCCCGGTACGGACGTGGTCCAATAGCCCCATTGCTCATGTTGGAGAGGGTAACTCTTTTCATTTAATACTACTTCAACTTTCTTCCGTTGAGGAGCCCAGACAACAAAGCGGCAAAGATCATTTTCATATGAGGCACCAACAGTCCTGATTTCGTTCATCTATAACATTGTTTATGCATGATTTTAAAATAACATGCCATTACTCAATATCGCTGTTGCTTTTAGCGCACAAACTAAAAGGCACGAATTTTTACTTCAGTGAAGCTTAACTTAATTAATCCAACCTTTGAGCACTAACAATTATCCTGGCAGCCCTTATCCTTTAGGCGCTACCTATGATGGCAACGGAGTAAACTTTGCACTTTTCGCTGATCACGCTACTGCTGTAGAACTTTGCTTCTTCGAGAATGAAGAAAGCAAAAGTGAATCGCAACGTTTTAAAATGAAAGAAAGGACACATCAGATTTGGCATATCTACATTCCTGATTGCCAACCTGGTCAACTTTACGGATTTCGTGTTGATGGGCCATTTGAGCCACAATATGGACATCGATTCAATGCAAATAAATTATTAATAGATCCCTATGCTAAAGCAATTTCAGGCACCATTGACTGGAACGATGCACTCTTCGGCTATGAAATAGGAAATCCCGATCTGGATTTAAGTTTTAGTACACTTGATAGCGCACCCTTCATTCCAAAAAGTATAGTAGTGGATCAGGACTTTGATTGGGAAGGTGTAAAACAACCAAAGATCCCTTATCATAAGTCTATTATATATGAAACGCATGTGAAAGGTTTCACAAAACTTCATCCTGACATACCTGAAGAAATAAGAGGAACGTATGCAGGACTTGCTCATCCTGTTACCATAGAATATCTTAAACAACTTGGTGTAACTGCAGTCGAGCTGATGCCTGTTCACCATTTTGTAGCGGACCGACATCTTAAAGAAAGAGGCCTCACTAATTATTGGGGTTATAATTCCATTGGATTTTTTGCACCTGACATTCGATATGCGACTCCTGGAAGTTCAGGAAGTCACGTACTTGAGTTCAAAAAAATGGTGAAAGCACTCCATGAAGCTGGCATCGAAGTAATTCTTGATGTGGTTTATAATCACACGGGAGAAGGTAATCAAATGGGCCCTATGCTGTCTTTCAAAGGAATTGATAATGTTGCGTATTACAGGTTGACAGATGATAAGCGCTACTACATGGACTACACCGGTACCGGTAATACCTTGAACGCCAATCTTCCTAATGTACTTCGCCTCATGATGGATAGCTTAAGATATTGGATACAGGTCATGCATGTAGATGGTTTCCGATTTGACCTTGCCGCAACACTGGCTCGTGAGCTTCATGAAGTAGACAGGCTTAGTTCATTTTTTGATATCATACATCAGGATCCCATTATCTCTCAAGTGAAATTAATTGCTGAACCTTGGGATATTGGGGAAGGTGGATACCAGGTCGGAAATTTTCCTCCGGGATGGTCTGAATGGAATGGCAAGTATCGCGATTGTGTAAGAGACTATTGGCGAGGTGCCGATAGCATGTTGGGGGAATTTGCGGCCAGGTTTACTGGAAGCCCCGATCTTTATCAGGGTGACTATCGCAGACCTACTGCAAGTATCAACTTCATTACTGCGCATGATGGTTTTACTTTAAATGATCTCGTATCATATAATGAGAAACATAACATGGCGAATGGTGAAAACAATCAGGATGGTGAAAGCCACAATCGATCATGGAACTGTGGCGCAGAAGGACCAACAGAAGACGAAGCGATCAACGAATTAAGAAGCAAACAGAAAAGAAATTTTTTAACAACGTTGTTTCTATCGCAAGGCGTACCAATGATTGTTGCAGGAGATGAAGCCGGACGAACACAACAAGGGAACAATAACGCCTACTGTCAGGATAACGAAATCTCATGGATCAACTGGGCAAGTGCTGATCCGAACCTTCTTGAATTCACCAGCAAACTTATTGAGTTTAGAAAGAACCATGCAGTATTCTGCAGAAGACGTTGGTTTCAAGGTTTACCTATTAAAGGTGCTGGTGTTGATGATATCGCATGGTTTCTTCCGGAAGGAAATGAAATGTCAGAAGAACATTGGAATAATGATTTTGCAAAATCTCTTGCAGTGTTTTTAAACGGCCAGGGACTTCACGCTGTGGGAAGTAAAGGCGAACGTATTAAAGATGATCACTTCTATGTTATTTTCAACGCGTATCACGAAGCATTAGAATATAAATTACCAACTTCAAAATATGGTAAGTATTGGGTTAAAATTCTTGATACACATGAAAACCATATCGGGTCTCATGGAGATAAATATGATGCAGAATCTACTATTGTAGTGGAAGGCCGTTCGATAATATTGCTTCATCATCCACTTACCAATCCTGATTAATGAAGACCGAACTCTCAAAACCATTTGACAAAAGAAGTGCAGGAATTTTATTACACATTACTTCTTTACCCTCTCCCTATGGGATCGGTGACATTGGGCCGGAAGCACATCGGTTTGCTACCTTTCTAAAAAAATCAAAACAGACTTACTGGCAATTACTGCCGCTTACTCCTATTGAAAAAGCGCAGAGTTATTCTCCCTACAGCGCAAACTCAAGTATGGCTGGCAATACTTTACTGATTAGCCCTGACCAGTTACAACAAGATGGCCTTTTAAGTGAAGCAGATCTTAGTCAGGGATCAGTGAGAAATGCGGGAAAAGTTAATTATGAAGAAGCACAACGCATCAAAGAAGGATTTTTGAAAAAAGCCTTCCGATCTTTTACTCGAAAGAAACAACTTCACCAGCAGTTTGATGACTTCTGTAATAAAGAAAAAAATTGGTTAGATGACTTTGCGGTTTATTCAACGCTCAAGCAGCTGTACAAAGCTCAACCATGGTTTGAGTGGCCTGATGAATTCAAATTCAGAAAACGGAATGAGCTCAAAAAAATTGAAGAGAAGTATGCAGACACGATTCAATTCATCAAATGGCAACAATACATTTTTTCAAATCAGTGGACTGCATTAAAAAATCATTGTACAGATCTTAACGTATTGCTATTTGGCGATTTGCCATTCTACGTCAGTTATGATTCTGCTGATGTTTGGTCACATCCTGAATATTTTGCCATTGACGAAAACATGAATATGACAGGGGTTGCAGGAGTACCACCGGATTACTTTAATGCAGATGGCCAACTGTGGGGCATGCCGGTTTTCAATTGGAAAACTTTGAAGCAAAATAAATATGACTGGTGGATCAAACGCCTAAGAAAAAACATTGAACTCTTCGATGTGGTTCGCCTCGATCACTTTAGAGCTTTCGCGGATTATTGGGATGTACCGGCTGTAGAGACAACAGCAAAGAACGGACAGTGGAAACGAGGACCGGGAAATGACTTCTTCAATGCTGTAAAGGCTGAGCTAGGTACGCTTCCTTTTATTGCTGAAGACTTAGGTGATATCAATGAAGATGTTTATAAACTAAGAGACAAGTTTCGTTTTCCAGGAATGAAAATCCTTCAATTCGCCTTTAGTGATAACGTTGGGCAGTCCTCTTATATTCCACATAATTACACGCCTGAGTTCATTGTTTATACAGGTACCCATGACAATAATACAACGTTAGGTTGGTTTAGAAAGGACATAGGAAAGACTGAAAAGAAAAACCTCTCTACTTATCTGGGTAAAAAAATAAATGAAAACAACGTTAATCTAGAGTTAACACGATTGGCTTATTCATCGGTTGCAAATATTGCTATCATTCCTTTCCAGGATATTTTAGGATTTGACGAGACCACCAGAATGAACACTCCTGCATCGGTCAGTAATAATTGGATGTGGAGATTGAAGGCTAATGATTTGGATAAATCCACTGCTCAAAATCTTGCTGAGCTTGCAGAGATTTACAATAGAGCTTGAAAATCTTAAAATAAAATAAGAGGCTGCATGATGAGTGCAGCCTCTTATTTTTCATTCTGTAACAAATCAGTTAAGCGTTTTCGTTAGTACGGTTCGCCTTGTTCTTGCGATTGGCTCCGCTAGCTTCTCCACCTTTTCTTCCGATCTGTGCCATGTGCTCACGGTTTCGGCTCACTGCCTCCCCACCTTTCCTGGCTATAGCGCGTTGCTGTTCAGGATCCATTGAAGCGAATCCGCGATTGGCGGTTCTGCTATTATTACCTTCTTTAGATTCCATAACTCTCTCCCTTCATTTATTGTTTTACATTAATTATTTTGTTGTGCTTTAATTATAAGATAAAGTTACACTACTCATTAAAAATGGGTGCCGTGCTGGTTACCTTTAAAAAACGGCCTAAAGTGTTGATAATGATAAACATCAAAGTGTCAAATTGAGGACTGTATTCACCACTTTAATATATTCACTAAGACAAAGCGTTCAATGATAGAACGTTTACATTGAAATGATTTTCAGTTCTTGCAGCCAGTCGTGTGTATTCTTCGATAAGTTAACAATGGTGTCTTTTTTCCCAATGTTAAATGAATGGTCTGCCTTCTCTATGGTCATCAATGTTGAAGAGCTTAGTGTTCCACATACACTAGTGATTAAACTTAACTCTGCAAGGGCATCATTAGTTCCTTGTAAAAACAACATCGGTACAGGAACTTTTTCAAGATGCTTTGCTCGATCAGTACCTGGCTTTCCCATGGGATGCAAAGGAAAGCCATAAAAAATTATTGCTTTCACGAAGGGTAATATTTCCCTCGATAAAAGTTGAGATGTCATTCTGCCTCCAAATGATTTGCCTGCCCCAACGATCGGCGTATCCGGAAACATACGATGCGTTTCTTCCAATACTACTTGAACTGTCTTTTCAGCTATAGCGGGAAAGTCAGGCATCTTCTTTCCTTTTTCCATGTATGGAAAATTAAATCTTAAAGTACCAATGCCATAACTTGCCAATGATTCAGACAAGCGCACCATGAAGTTATGGTGCATCCCTGCCCCAGCTCCATGTGCCAATACAACCATGGCCTTCAATGTGTCGAGATTCGAGATGGAAGCTGAGACAGAACCAATCGAGTCGCTAATATGAATTTTTAGTGTCTTAAACTCCATAGATATGTTTATGCAGTACGCATCTACAAAGTACGTTTTTTAATGTTTCCGTATTTTTTATCCTAACTATTTTATTTATTAATCCTCCGCTACATTCTCTTTGTGTTCCTGCGTATGGATGACGTATGAAATTCACCACCTTTACTACCTCAGAAGCTTTCTATTGTCATCTTCATCATAACAACAGCTATTTGAGATATACAAAACTTCATTTGTGTTAACTATTACTGCTGAAGTGAATTTGTTATAAAAATATCGTTTAACGTTACCTTAATAGGTGGGAACGATTGCAATACTTTAATCTTACAACGCGCAGGCTGCATCCCAATTTATCAGCGTGAATGCGTAACTTCGCATCACGAAATGCGTAATAATACTCGTGAAGATTTTTTAAACGCAGCACTCTCAGCGATACGTAAAAAGTATCAATTTTTTAACGGAGAATATAGTTGGGGTACGATGCTTCAATTTGAAATATAACACTTCACGCACGACTTAAAAACAAATTGTATTACACTAACCATGGGTTGGACAACTTTATACCTTACAGGTAAATCAGATTTTAGAAAAGAAGTAAGAGAAAAAATTGATGACAGCACCTTGAAGGTAATGTCAGGCTACACTGGAACAATGTCTTTAACCGGTGAAGTTCATGATCTTTATTGGGTTGATGAAAAGATTGCCTTAAGAGAATTTAAGGAAGCAGTCGGAAGCAAACTTATTTGGAAATATCGTTTGCAATTCTATCCCAGCCTTGAAGCATTTATCGAAGCTCAAAACAATAACGATAGATCTTCTGAATTCACTGCAGAAGACCTTGCATTGATTGAGCAAGCCAAAGCGGCTGTAGCCTGATTCATTTTCCGGAATCACCTCTCCTCCTTGCACCTTTGAATTTGGTGATCTTTACTTTCTTTTTCTTTTTAAAGATCTTTTCGAAAATATTAAGGTTCGACTTCGACGGTTTGCAATCCATTTTTGCTAACAGCCGCTCAGGCAAAGGTTGAAATCTCGCATACATTAATTTCTTTAGGTTTTTATCGGCGCTTGCTTTTTGAAAAAACCTAGCGACTATAGGTAATGCAGTAGCAGAACCTTGGCCTAAAGCGGTGCTGGAAAAATGCATCCTTGGATCATCCGCTCCGACCCAAGATCCTACAACGAGATTAGGTGTGAGCGCAATAAACCATCCGTCTACATTAGATTGTGTTGTTCCCGTTTTCCCAGCAAGATCATTGGTGAGACCATACCTTGTTCGCAAAGAAGAACCAGTTCCTTCCGAAACCACGCTTTTCAACATGTGAATCATCATTTGAGCAGTTTCTTTGGAAATGGCACGAGATGGTTTCTTGTCCTCATTATCATACTCTTTTAAGACTTCCCCTTTTCTATTCGTGATTGCTGTCAAATACTTCGGTGTTACTTTATTACCTCCATTGGCAATTACGCCATATGCACTTACCATTTCCATGACTGAGATAGATGGAGTGCCCAATGCTATTGATGGCACAGCAGGCAATTCACTACGGATTCCCATTTTGCGTGCTGTAAAAATTGCATTTCTTATCCCCGTCTTCTCTAACAACTTTACAGAAACAGTATTCACTGATCCAGAGAGTCCGCCTTCCATTGAATATTTCTTCTCGTAAGTTTCATCACTTGTGTTATCAGGGCTCCAGTCATCCATGTTAGTGTAAACTGTTTTACGCGCGGATATATATGAGCATGGACCTATTCCACTCTCAAGTGCTGCAGCATATAAGATTGGCTTGAAGGTAGAACCCACTTGTCGTTTTGTAGTTTCCCTTACATGGTCGTATTTAAAATACTGATGATTAATTCCGCCCACCCATGCTTTAATGTCACCATTCAATGGATCCATCGCCAATAAGCCAGCCTGCAGAAATTGCAAATGATGTTTTACAGAATCATAAATGCTCATGTTCACTTCCTTCTCCCCTTCCCATGTGAAGACTTTTGTTTTTACTGGCTTTTTCAGTTTTGCAATAATTTCTTTTTCTGAAAGTCCTGTCTGTTTCAAGATCTTGTATTGCGCTAGATGTTTAATATTACCATTGGCGATGGCCGTAAGTTGCTTTTTGTTGATCTGCCCTCTGAAACGATCTTGTAAGATTTTCATTTGTGCCTGCATAGCGCTTTCGGCATACGCCTGCATTCTTGAATCGATCGTAGTATAGATCTTTAATCCATCTTTATATAAATTGTATGGTGCACCATCAGGTCTGTCGTTTTCCTTACACCATTGCAGAAGCTCACGTTGGATGTAGGCTCTGAAGTATGACGCAATTCCTTTGTTGTAGGCTGTTGTATGACTATAATTCAATCCCAAAGATTTTGACTGCAGTGATTTCTTTTCTGCCTCTGTCAGGTAACCATACTTCGCTACCTGGGCGAGCACAACATTTCTTCGTTGCAGGGCACGTTCTGGAAAAAGCCTTGGATTGTACCGATGTGTTGCCTTCAACATGCCCACAAGTACTGCGGACTGATCCCACGAAAGTGATTTGACGGGGGTAGAAAAGAATCTTTCGGCTGCAGTTTTAACACCGTAAGTATTATCTGCAAAAGGAATTGTATTAAGATACAGAACAAGAATCTCATCTTTAGAGTAGACACTTTCGAGTCTTAATGAAATAATGTATTCGCGAATTTTATTAATGGGTAGAGAAAGAAACACATAATGCTTTCTTGGAAACAAGTTTTTTGAAAGCTGTTGGGTTAAAGTACTACCTCCCCCAGAAGACTCCTTCTGGAGTAAAATGCTTTTTACAACAACACGCCCAAGGCTTTTCAAGTCTATACCGGAATGCTCGTAGAACCTGATGTCCTCAGTTGCCACCAATGTTTTTTTCAACGATTCAGGAATCTCATTCGCATTAACGGGTGTTCGATCCTGGATATAATATCTTCCTAATAAAACGCTGTCCGCACTATACACCTCACTTGCAGTAGGATGTTGAATATCTTTTAATAATTTTTTATTTGGCAACTGGCCGAAAAATCCCATCCATACGAGGATTACGAGTAAAAGCACGCTGCTAACCATTAACGTTAGGCTATACAATGCTACCCTGATCAGGATATTGGAGGTCTTTTTTTGTGGGAATAATTTCTTTGTAAAAAGTAAGATTAAAGGCCAAATCGTTCGCATAGCTGTTGTTATCCCGATACAACGAAAAAATCCGTTCCTCGTACCAGCTATTAATATGAAGCAACATTATACTCCTCAGATCGTTTCTAAATTCCTTGAATAACATTGGCACCTTCTTAGAGCGTAGCATCTAAAAAAATTATTCTGATGACATACGATGAAAAAGTATTGCTTGAACTTGACGCCTGGAAATATCGCATGCAGCGCTCGCCTGGTTTTACAGGTGCTCTTGCCAAAAGACTTCAGACAAAAATCAATAAAGTTATTCCTGATAAAGTACACAATACCATCACTGCGGCCATTAAACAAATGACGAGGGCTGTAATATTTGGGGCTGAGTTCACCACTCCACCGCGACCACTTGAAGATGTTCCTCTTGAAATAAGAGAACTAAAAGTTCAGGAAAGAATCAAGTTTTATAGAAATACAGCTGCTGCCGAAGGTGCAATTACTGGTGCGGGAGGAATACTATTGGGTCTTGCGGATTTTCCCATATGGTTGACGCTGAAAATGAAAATGCTTTTTGAAATAGCAGCGATTTATGGAAAGGATGTAAAAAATCTTAAAGAACGCATCTACATCCTCTATGTCTTTGAATTAACATTTTCAAGTCAGCAACACCGTAACACCATATTTGAAATCGTTAATAAGTGGAGTGAGTATGAAAAGCAGTTGCCTGATGATCTTAACGCTTTCGACTGGCTTAAATTTCAACAGGAATACAGGGACTATATTGATATCGCCAAGCTGCTACAACTTGTTCCGGGTATTGGTGCGGCTGTAGGCGCGGTAGTAAATCATAGACTTACCAATAAGTTAGGTATCACAGCAATGAACGCTTATCGACTTCGGGAAAATAACAAAAAAAACCAGGCACTTTTGCCTGGCCTACAATAAACATGGATCTATTTAATTATGGTGCAGTTGCGTAACCCCAATAAGAGTCAACATCGCCATAGTATGTATGGTCATTTGTATCAGGCCAGTGATTCTTATCGAAGCCTGGAGAATTTTTTAGATATTCTTCATTTCGATTCAGAATAAAGACATGACGCCCAGGCGCCAGTCGTAGTTCGCTGAAGGGAATCGCGAATAACTTACCACCAAGACCTAAAAAAGATCCATATTCAAGCACAACATATTCTATTTTACCGCTACCAATATTAATCATCAGGTTATCAATTCTTCCAAGGTCATCTCCCTCGGGATTCTCAACTTTATCACCGATAATAGAGGTAGCCGTTAAATTTCTCACCGGACGATTTGCATCTGGTCCTTCATGATTGGTGCCTGTTCGGTTATCTACTTCAAATTCCTTTTCTATCATACTCATAATGCCTCCTTATTTTTTTTGATTAAATAACACATACATTTTATACGTATTTCAACAGACTCTGTTCAAAAAATGGAAGGATTGCTGGTATGGTTTTTTCACAATAGCCCTCCTATTCACTTGACACTCAGATCATAGACTATATCTTTATTGCAGATCAGATATTTAATACTTTTGAGTCACAATATTTAGAACAGTACCTCGTCTAAGCATCAGACCTAAAAAAGACTTTCCAACATGTCGAAATCCAGAGTGACTATCGGTCACGTTTTCAAAACGATTGTGTGGCCGAGACGAAACATTGTTTCAGTCGGACTTTTATTAATAGTAATCAGCAGACTTGCCAGCCTCGTATTGCCATGGTCAAGTAAATATCTGGTAGATGACGTTCTTACAAAACGAGATACGGAAATGCTGAAATACTTATTGGCAGGTGTAATTGCCTCCATTGTTGTTCAAGCAATCACATCATTTTTATTAACTAAAATTCTAAGTGTCGAAGCACAGCACCTTATTTCTGTTCTTCGTTCGCAGGTGCAAAAGCAAATCTTAAAGTTGCCAATTCGGTTCTTTGATAATTCAAAATCAGGAGAGCTTGTTTCGCGGATCATGACGGATGTTGAAGGTGTTCGCAACCTGGTCGGTACTGGCCTTGTTCAACTTGTTGGAGGTCTGCTAAGCTCCGTAATATGTTTGGTATTACTCATTCGCATTAGCCCAATGATGACGTTATATGTTTTAGTGCCTGTGCTCATTTTTGGGTTGATTTCACTGAAAGCATTTGCGTACATCAGACCGATATTTAGAGAACGTGGAAAGATTAATGCAGAAGTAACTGGACGTTTAACAGAAACCTTAAATGGCATCAGGGTTATAAAAGGTTTTAACGCAGAAAATCAGGAGATAAAAACTTTCGAAAATGGTGTGGAAAAACTTTTTCTTAATGTGAAGAAGAGTCTCACCTCCACAAGTCTTGTAACAAGTTCTGCGACATTTCTCCTTGGTCTTGCAAGCACTGGCATCATGGGCATTGGTGGTTATCTTATTCTTGATAACAAACTAACACCCGGAGATTTTCTATCCTTTACACTTTTCTTAGGTTTCATGATCGCTCCCATTATTCAAATGAGTAACATCGGAAGTCAGCTTACGGAGGCTTTTGCCGGATTGGATCGAACAGAAGAAATTATGAACCTCACACCAGAGGATGATGGAAGTATAAGAACAATTAAAATCGGAAAGATTAATGGTGATATTGAATTCGACAATGTTTCGTTTGCTTATGAAGAAGGCAAACCGGTGTTAAACAACATTAGCTTTAAAGCGCCAGCAGGATCTGTTACTGCACTTGTCGGAACATCAGGTTCAGGTAAGACTACCATCGCTGGATTGGCTGCGTCATTTCAAACTCCGGCCAGTGGTAAAATTACAGTTGATGGTATTGATCTTTCAAAAGTTAGTCTTGACAGTTATCGCAGTCAGCTAGGAGTTGTGTTGCAAGATGATTTTCTTTTTGAAGGTACCATTAAAGAAAATATACTTTTTCCAAGGCCACAAGCTACTACAGAGGAATTGAACAATGCTGTTCATGCCGCGCATGTTCATGAATTTACCGATCGTTTCGAAAAAGGATTGGATACTGTAATTGGTGAACGCGGTGTAAAGCTTTCCGGAGGACAACGTCAACGAATTGCTATTGCAAGGGCGATACTAGCCAATCCAAGAATTTTAATTTTAGATGAAGCAACATCGAATCTGGATACTGAAAGTGAATCCTTTATTCAGGAAAGCTTAAGAAATTTGATGAAAGGCAGAACGACATTTGTAATTGCACATCGTTTAAGCACCATCCGCCAGGCAGATCAGATCCTGGTAATTGAGCATGGCCAGATTGCTGAACGTGGACGACACGAAGAGTTGATCAACAAAAAAGGAAGATATTTTGAATTGTATACTTACCAGGCAAGAATATAAAAAAATAGAGGCTGATTAGCAGCCTCTATTTTCTAAAGATCAGAATGCGAACTTCAATTCTAGTCGCGCTCCATCATATTGTTTTCATATGTCTGAATCGTGTCTTGATCTATTGGTTGATCAGTTGTTGTAAAGTCCGGTGAGTTCTTCTTAGACTTTCGTGTTTTCTTTCCTTTCGATTTATCACCCTCAAACGATAATGATCCTTCAGCATTTGGACTTTCACCAGTCTCAAATATGTTTTTAAATCTTTGAAGATCATCCTTCATCATATTCTCGACAGCTGGATTAAAAAGTTTGGCTGCTAAAGCACCAATAGCTCCGGCAGGTAGACTATAAACAATAAATACACTTACCTGTGTTTCGCCCTGTATGCCATCTTCAAACCTTACTTCACCTGTATTGTCAACTGTTGAACCGGGAAGTGATGACCAGGAAATTAATTCTCCAGGTCTGTCTTCCTTAATCTCAGCTTCCCACGAAACACTTCCTACGCCACCAGGAATTTTTGCTTTCCAAGTTGAACGCAATTGATCTTGCTCTTCTACTTTCTCAAGATGCTTCATGAATTGAGGAAGGTTTTCAAGCTTTCTCCAAAACGCATAAACTTCTGCCTTAGGTTTATTAATAGTAAATGTCTCTTTAACTTCCATTGCAGAAGTTGTTGTCGCTGCTGTATTTCTTCCTACAGCCTCATTCACCATGCAATATCCAGTAAGGCCTCTTTGCAAAAGCATCCCGCCTGCAATAGCTGATAAGATTCCGGGTAGAGAGTTGATATTTTTCAATCCATATATCGTACCGGCAGCGCCCAGTAACACAGATGCTATCCGCTCACCAGAGCCCACGTTGATATTGCCAGAAGAAATTTTATCAACAACATTACTTACTCCCGAAGAAAGTGTTTTCAAGCTTACTGCGCTTTCATCATTCATTATTCCTGATTCCATAGTTGTGTTTAGTTTTAAAACGAAATTATTGTCCTAATGTATTAGCGATGCTATCAGCCATCACATAGTGTTCTTGCAAATGCGGAATGTGTTTGCTCGCATGTGCCTTTAACTGTTGATCCTGGCCACTAGTGTTCTCAGTTTGATACAGCGTGATCATCAATTGATGGTCTCTTACCTGACTGTTGATATAAGCAGTATCGAAGCTATATCCTGATAAGGTATTCAATTGTTGTTTCAATGTCTGATGTTTTGCATCAAGTTCATTACGGAATGTAACATTTTTGTCATCCGCAATATCCTCAAGCTCATCCAAAACGGGTTGATGGTCAGCTACCATTTTTTGACCATAAGCCTGAATGCCTGGCGTGGTTGATCTTGTTGCAGCGATTTGTCCAAGTTCAATTTCAGCCTGGTTGCCCATTGCTGCCATGTCGATAAAATTCTTGTCTTGTTGTGCCAGCTGATTATTATTATCATCATCATCGTCATCACACGCTACCCAGCCTAAGGATCCAACCAATAAAGCGATCCACATCATTCCCTTCAATTTCATAAGATTAAAATTTAGTTATACATTATTTTTTCAAAGGGTATAAAAAATCGTATGCTTATGAAGGAAAAGCGTCTGAGATTAGTCTGATTAACCAGACTATATAGAAGTTGTTTTACATTTTAAGTCGATGAAAAAGATAAGAAGTCGCTTACGAAAGTATCTCTGCAGCGCCTGCCTCCATTAGCCTATGGGTACCTTAATACACAACGGGTCGCGAACTACCTTCGTCTGCCCATTCTCATGACGAGCCAGATGATGAGAACGATGACGGCTACAACTACAAAAATGCCTGTATAAAAGCCGGCTCCGAAAATGTCACCAATCATTTCGCAGCTTGACAGCGTAAGCAACATTATAATGGAAAATAATACTATTGGATTTTTCATATGTTAGAGATTAATTCTGTTTGTGTTTCCTTTTAATGGGTTGCCTATCGTCTGGAGGGAGCTTTATACCTTCACGTGGTACGTCAAAATCACGGAGTTCTATTGGCTTTGATCGTTTTCTTATTTTCATGTTTAATAATTCAATACCAAGCGCGAATGCCATGGAGAAATAGATGTAACCTTTAGGTACATGCACATGTAAACCTTCAATAATAAGCACGAGACCTATCATCATTAAAAAGGAAATTGCCAGAAGCTTCATCGCTGGGTGTTCATGAATAAATGTGCTGATCTTCTTGGCAAAGATGAGCATAACGGCCAGTGCTATAACAATCGCAATTACCATAATGAGAATGCTATCCACTAAACCCACTGCAGTTAATATTGAATCGAATGAGAAGACGATGTCTAATAATACAATTTGAATTATTGCCGCGCGCAGTGTTAGCGTTTTAACATTGCGCTGGTCCTCTTGTTCACCCTCAAGCTTTGCATGTATTTCTGAAGTGCTTTTATATAGAAGGAATAAACCTCCCGCTATAAGAATACAATCACGAAAACTTAATTCGAAGTTGCCAAATGTAATGAACGGATCTTTGAGACCAATGATCCAGCTTATTGCCATTAACAATCCGATCCTAACAATTAGTGCAAGTCCGATACCTATCGTGCGCGCTTTGTTCTGATGTTGCTCTGGTAATCTGCCAGAGGTAATTGAAATGAAAACAATATTATCAATACCTAATACGATCTCAAGAAACGTTAGTGTTAAGAGACTTACAATTCCCTCAGTTGTCAACAGCTCTGCCATATCTCATTGTTTAAGACCTTAAGGGTAAAGATTGTACCAAACAATGGCGTAGCGGATGTTGTAGAAAGACAGATTTAAAATGATTTCATGTAGACAGTTTTACACAGCTGGCATGTATTTTTTACTGTCTCTTAAATGCAAGACAACAATGACTCCCCATTCTACTTAAGGTTCGGCCTTACTATTATCAGCATTGCCGTTCTTGCTGTCGCTGTATATTTAGGACGGGGTATCTTATTGCCTTTCTTGTTCGGAATACTTCTGGCAACGCTGTTACTTCCGATAACAAGTTTTTGTCAGAGCCATGGATTTGGCAAGGTGCTTTCGATATCAATACCGTTGCTACTAACCATGTCAATCCTCGGTATTTTCGTTTACTTTCTTTCTACTCAAATCGCGAATTTCCTGGCTGACTTTCCTGCCATGGAAAAAAGGTTTAATCAATTGCTTTGGTCTGGGCAACAGTGGGTGCACGAACATTTTAATATTGGTATGCGAGCACAAAAAGAATATCTGCAAGAGACTGCAGAAAAAATGAAGACTGACAGTCCGCAATTACTCAGTCAAACTTTTGTGACGCTTACAGAAGTAATCTCTTACGCTATTTTTCTCCCGATCTATACTTTCCTCATTCTTTATCATAAGGATATGATTAAGCGATTTCTGATTGAAGTATTTAAAGATGGCAACAAAGAAAAAGTCAGGGATGTATTACAAGAATCACAAGCTATCTCGCAACAGTATATTACAGGACTTCTAATAGAACTAGGAATTGTTTTTGTTTTAAATACTGCCGGCTTTTTACTGCTTGGTATAAAGTATCCAATTTTTCTCGCACTGCTCGCTGCCTTCCTAAACATAGTTCCCTATATAGGCATGCTAATCGCGAACATCATTTGCATGACAGTAACTCTAATGGCTTCTCAAAATCCATCGGATGCAGTATGGGTTGTAGGGATATTGGCGGGTGTGCAACTCATAGACAATAATGTATTGATGCCGCTGATTGTTGGAAACAAAGTTAAGCTTAACGCCCTTGCCATTATCATTGGAGTCTTAATCAGCGGAGCACTGGCGGGCATCGCAGGAATGTTTCTTGCAATTCCGGCATTGGCAGTGATTAAATTAATATTCGAGCGTGTTGATAGTTTAAGACCGTGGTCAATTCTTCTCGGTGATGAAACCACGATAGAAGAAGATAAGAAAAATCCTGTCCGACGAGCCATTAGCCGAGTTAAACAAAAATCGAGAGAAAGGCGTGAGCGAACGAAAGCAAGAGTAGGTTCAAGAGCTTAGGGTACACGATGAGAGGCGACCATCAATAAGGTTCTAAGAAGTACACGGACGAGAGACGACTGCTCACAGGTTGTAAGGGTTCATTAAAGTGGCCAGTTATATAGTAGTGTTCTTAAATATTGAAAGACTGCGCAGAGTTACTGCACAGTCTTATATCTCACATCTTACTAAAAAATCACTTTCCACCTTTAGAAGAAGCAGCTTCTTTCTGCCTCCGCTTTTCTTGCTTTCTAAAATATCCGCGGAATAAGAAGTTACCCTGTAAGGCAGTCATATTTTGATCTAGCTTCTGGGTTGCGTGCTCCGCATTTGTCATTGTACTTTTCAGCCTGTTGGCGAAAGTTGAATCGGCGAGCAATACATTGATAGCATTATTCTCATTATTCATCTTTTCAGAAAGGGAACCTAAGTTCTGTGCTACAACTTGTGCATTTGTACTTACCTGCTTAACATTTTCGAGAGCCTGTGTAAAAGTTCTCGCGTAAGAGGTATCAGAAATTAATGTAGGTAATAATCCATTGCCAGTCCTTAAATCTGCGAGCAATGTTTCTAATGCAGCTGATACTCTAGCAGAGTTATCACCAGTTTTTTTAAGACTTGAAACAGCTGCTCTTAAATCTTTCGCTAATTCACCATCTTTAAATAATTCACCAACGATACCTTGTCCATCATTCACACGTCTTGCGATCAATTTTAAATCGGTAGTAAGTGATCTTGTATTTTCTCCTACATCTTTTGCGATATTGATCAATTCCTGTGTATCTGCAGGCGACAATGTATTAATTGTATCACCATCCTGAACAATGGAATTTGCACTTCCCGGGCGAACAACGACTATTTTATTTCCAACAAGTCCATCAGAACCGACGGATGCCGTTGCATCGCTGGAGATAAATTCGTGTTGATTATTCTTTAATGCAAGCCTCACAACAACCTTTCCAGGCGACATGATATGTACATCCGTTACGGTTCCAATCTTTACTCCAGAGAACCAGACGTTATCTCCTTCTTTCAGACCTTCCACGTTTTTAAAAACAGCGGAAATGTCAAAAGTTTTCGCGAAGAAATTGTTTTCGGCACCGATGTAAAACACTGATACTAAAAACAAAGTAAGTCCTCCCAATACAAATGCACCTAGTTTAACTTGTTGTGATATTTCTTTCCGTTCCATATTATCTTTCATTAATGTCTAGTATCTAAAAAATGGTTCCAAATCAGGGTCTTTTGCATTCTTTAACTCTTCGAATGTCCCTTCAATTTTATTCCTTCCATCAACAAGGCCAATGATCCTGTCAGATGTTGTTCTTGCGCTACTAATGTCATGCGTAATGATGATGGAAGAAGTTTTATATTTTTCCCTCACGGAAAGAATCAACTCATTAATCTCCATAGAGGTGATCGGATCAAGCCCGGCAGTTGGCTCATCATACAACATGATTTTGGGATTGAGGATCAACGTTCTTGCAATACCTACGCGCTTTTTCATACCACCCGAAAGCTCCGCAGGCATTTGGTCCACAGCACGTTCAAGTCCTACGTCATCCAATGCCGTCATTACCATTCTATCGAGCTCACGCTTATCAAAAATTTTAAGATTTCTTTTTAAAGGAAACTCAAGATTTTCTCTCACGGTCATAGAATCGTAAAGTGCGCTTCCTTGAAATGAAAAACCTACATCAATTCTCAACGCATTCATTTCTCGCGGAGATAAACTAAAAACATCTTTACCAAGAATATTTATACTTCCGGAATCAGGTGTAATTAAACCCACCATGCATTTTATTAAAACAGATTTGCCTGTTCCTGATCTTCCAAGGATTACCAAGTTTTCACTTTCGTAAAGATCAAGATCAACACCATTTAAAACAGAGCGATCTCCAAATGCCTTTCTAAGATCACGAACAGAAACAACAATTTTTCGATTTGATTTCGGTTTCTCTGTTGTTCGAATGTTATTGGTTTCAGGAGCAATCATCTGAACAAATTAATAAACTGCAAAGAGAGAAGGTCAATTACAAAGATCAGGATCATAGAAACGACAACGGAAGTATTAGCTGCTTTTCCGACACCAGTAGTACCTTTAGCTGAATGATAACCAGCATAGCATCCAACTAGCCCAATGGCAAAACCGAAAAACGCTGATTTGATGAGAGACGAAAAAATATCAACGTAAGTTATATTGGCTGACACTTCATTGAAGAATAACCAGAAGCCAGAATTATTAAAAAAGTTAACCATTATAAATGAGCCGAGTAGCGCGACAATGTCGGCATAAACAACAAGTATGGGTAGCATCAGTGTTGTAGCCGTAATCCTGCTGACAACTAAATAAGAAAATGGTCGTGTTCCAGAAACTTCCATCGCATCTATCTGCTCGCTTACCTGCATGCTGCCTAATTCAGCACCAATGTTGGATCCTAGTTTTCCAGCGCAGATCAAACCCGTAATTAAAGGACCAAGTGACCTGATGACAGCTTGCGACACAAGTGATGGCAACCAGGACTCAGCGCCAAAAGAGGCCAGAGAGGGTCTTGACTGCCTTGTGAAAACAATACCGGCTAGAAACGCTGTAAATGTTATGAGAAACAACGATTTGTTGCCCATCATGAAACACTGTCGGAAAATTTCCTTGCCTTCATATGGTGGTAAAAAGAAGTGCTTGAAAACTTTCCCAATAAACGAGTATATGTTGGCGAGTTTTACTAAAAACTTTCGTATTGTCATTAAATAGAATAGAGTTATCGTCATAGTTTCTATTAATATGCCAGCCGTCTGCGATTAACTTTAAGGGAAAAGTAAAGGCAGATAATCTTTCCTTGGGGAAAACGCTACCCACACTAATAATTTTGAAAAGATTAAGTTGTCAAGGCAATGCCGCATCGTGATACGGGCATAGTTTTTCTTACTAATTATATATAAGGCGAGGAGCATACATGAAGGAGCAGCGTAAAACAAAGAGAATCGTTGTGAAGATTCTCAAGATTTTTGGATGGATATTTTTTTCAATTGTATTTCTGCTGATAGCTGTTGCGCTACTCATCCAGTTACCACCAATTCAAAATAAGATTTCACAAAAGGCAATTTCAATCCTTGAAAAGAAAATCGGAACAGAGGTTTCCCTTGATAAAATCAGTATTTCATTTCCCAAAACAATTGTAATTAATGGTTTGTACTTAGAGGATCAAAAGAAAGATACACTGCTCTACATGGGCAGGTTGGCAATAGATACTGACTTGTGGGCGCTTACGCAGAATGAGATTCAACTCAACGATCTTATGCTGGAAAATACCAAAGCTTACATCAGCAGACCAGAAGCAGATAGCGCTTACAATTTTAGTTATATTTTAAAGGCCTTTGCAGGCGATTCAACTGCTGCACCAGATACAGTAGAACAGCCCGGATGGAAATTCTCTATCGAAGACATTCAACTTGAAAATATAAAAGCGAAATATCACGATCTGCTCACCGGAAACATTGCTGACCTTGATCTTGGTTTATTCGAAGTATCAATCAGTGAATTTAATCTGGATAGTATGAAGATCGTCGTTGATGAGATCACGCTTTCTAATACAAGGGCAAATGTGGTTCAAACAAAACAACCGGAGGTTACAGAAGAGGTTGCAGAAGAAAAGCAACGTATCACCTACGATATTGGAGTAGCCGAAATAACGTTGGAAAACATCAACGCAAATTTTCAACAACAGGCATTGGGCCAAACCTTCAGACTTGACCTTGGTAAGTCGGTGTTGGAGACAGATAAGATCGATTTGAAATCACAAAGCATCGATCTTGACAAGTTCTTACTTGAAAACACATTTATATCGTATCAGCAGCGTGCCCCTCAAACTACAGCTAAAGCCAGTGAGGATCCAGAACCAGTTGCAGAAAAACAAGCTGAAGAAAGCAAACCATGGAAGGTAACACTAAATGAACTTGCTCTTACTGGCAACAGCATTCAATTTTACGATTTTACAAAACCACAGACTAAAGGCGCAATAGACTTCGATCACTTATGGATCAACAACCTGGAAATTGATGCAGAAGACATTGCACTGAATGGATCTGATATAAAGGGACAATTTAACAATTTCGCATTTCGTGAACGAAGTGGATTCATGATTGAATCCTTCAAAGCTGGTGTTGATTTAAAAGATAATGGAGTCAACATTAACGACCTATTATTAGTAACAGGGAACAGTAGATTTGAAGTGGATGCAAATGCAAAATTCACCAGTCTTGCTACGCTTGCTGATGACTATCCTAAAGCAACATTTAATGCAAACATCAATGAGACCTCCATTGGGTGGAAAGATGTTTTGTACTTCAATCCAGCGCTTGCCGATAGTATGCCTTTGAACTTACCCGAAAATGCAAAAATTAACATCGATGCGTCATTCAAAGGATCGGTTAATAATGTTAAGATTGATCATTTTGCTCTAAAAGCATTTTCTGATACCTATCTCCGGACTCATGGAACTATAACGGGACTTCCTGATCCTAAAAAACTACAGATGAACGTTTTTGTTGATAAGTTTTTTACCACAAAAAATGATCTTGATAGAATTCTGCCAGACAGCATTGTTCCTGAATCAATAGCGCTACCACAATGGATTAATCTTAACGGTTCTTATGCAGGAACTTTAGATCGCTCTGCTTTCAATACTATTCTTACCAGTAGCGATGGAGGTATAAACCTGAAAGGGAAAATGAATCTTGACTCCACATCTGCAAGCAGAGGTTACGATGCTCAGGTTAATATTAACCAGTTGAATGTGGGAAAGATTCTGAAGCAACCTGAAACAATGGGCAAATTGAATTTTGAGGCCAACGTCCATGCTAATGGTTTACGACCAGATGAAATGAATGGAACGGTAAAGGCGAATGTAAAGAGCTTCGACTTCAAAGGGTATCTTTACGAGAATTTTATCCTTGACGGAAAAATGAATAACAGTGTTTATTCAGGCATTGCTAAACTTCAAGATGAAAACCTGAATTTCACTTTCGAAGGAGATGTAAACTACAGCGAAGAAGTTCCTCAATACAATCTCACATTTGACTTGAAAAATGCTGATTTTAATGCATTACATCTTGCGGTTCGTCCTTTAAAAGCACGTGGCATACTCACAACCAATATGGCAACTTCTGACTTCAGAAGATTGAATGGGAATTTTGGTTTGAGAAAAGTCGCCATCTTCAACGGAGACGCTTTATATGCCATCGATTCATTATTATTCGCATCGATTGATCAGAAAGGAAAATCAGAATTAGAAATTGATTCAGATCTTTTTTCAGGAAGGTTTGCGGGCAACTTTAACATCTTTGAAATGGGCGATGTCTTGCAGGAATTTTTTGGAACTTATTACTCACTTCATGATACCGCTTTAGTAGCAGATAAAAAAAGTGAACAGGATTCAGGTCCACAGCGATTCAATTTTGAATTGAAGTTAAAAAAGACCGAACTGTTGACAGATATCCTTTTACCTGAACTGAAATCATTTGTACCCGGTGTTATCAGAGGGAAATTTGACAGCGAGTCTAAAGACCTTGATATGAAAATTGATTTCTCAGAAATAAAGTATTCAAATATCGGCGTGAAGTCATTTGTCATCAGTACAAATTCAAATCCGCAAACGCTCAATTACAATGTTATTGTTGATGAAATCCTAATTGACTCGATGCGTGTTGATGGACTTGAATTCAATGGAACTGTTGCGAATGATTCTATCCGAACAAACCTGGTTATTCTCGATTCACTTGATGTAACTAAATATTTATTTGGTGGCGTTTTTCATAGTTTAGAAAAAGCGTATCAATTTAGTTTACTTCCAAATGAAGTGATGTTGAATTATGTAAACTGGACTGTTCCAGGAGACAACTACTTTCAATTTGGAGGACCTAAGTTATTAGCCCATAATGTAGAATTAGCACATGGTCGCGAACGCATTATCATTGATTCTAAGGATGACGCTGCTTCTACCCTATTTGTTGGTTTTCGAGAGTTGAATCTGGAACACCTTGCGAGTATGGCGGCACAAGATAGAGCAGTATCCGGATTGCTGAATGGTGATATTAACATTGTTCCTGATACTGCAAACATGACCTTTACAGCAGATATTGGTATCAAGGATTTCAACATAGCAGAGATACCCTGGGGGGATATTTCTTTTAACGTAGCGCGGCAGAGTGCGGAGCGTTTTGATATTAAATTTGGAATTCATAGCCAGCAAAACAACATCCAGGCTACCGGCTACTATGCTACTGGGGCGAACCCGGAAATAAATCTCATCACCAATATTGAGCGTTTTAATCTTACTACCGCCGAACCACTTACCGGAGGACAACTAAAAGATTTGAAAGGTTTGCTGACGGGTGAAATCAATGTGCAGGGCTCACCTCAACAACCTCGAATCATTGGAGACCTGAATTTACGGGACATGTCTTTCTTATCCACGTATGTGAATAATCGTTTCAGTCTAAATAATGAAACCATTTCTCTTACACCAGAAGGAATATCATTTGATAGTTTCGAGATACTCGACGATCGAAAAAACACAGCGGTACTTGACGGAACAATTGAGACAACTGATTACAGAAACTTTGCTTTTAACTTAGATTTTGTCACCAATAATTTCCGAGTTCTTAACACCGCTGAAAAAGATAACGATATATTTTACGGCAGGGTTGATATTGATGCTACAGTAAAAGTACGAGGTGAAATGGCGGAACCTTCAATTGATATGAGACTAGGCCTTAGCGATGAAAGTTACCTCACTTATATTGTTCCTCAAACAGAGGCTGGGGTTATGGAGCAACAAGGTATTGTAAGGTTTGTGGATAAAACATTTAAGGCAGATCCTTTTATGAAATCCATTAACCCTGCTGATACCTTGAAATCTACATTTACAGGAATGAATCTGACAGCGCAGATCGAACTTACAGACAAAGAAACTTTTACGGTCATTATTGATCCAACCACTGGCGACCAGTTAACAGTGAAGGGAAATACAACGCTCACTTTAGATTTGGATCCAACTGGTAATATGGAACTTACCGGCAGGTACGAAATCTCCGAGGGTACTTACAATCTTTCATTCTACAAATTTTTGAAGCGCGAATTTTCTATTGGTAAAGGAAGCTCAATGACATGGACCGGCGAACCTATGAATGCCGAGATGGATATTCGTGCAATTTTCCAAGTGGAGACCGCTCCTATCGATTTACTATCAGCACAACTTCAAACATCTGATGAAACAATCCAAAATCAATACAAAGAGAAGTTGCCTTTCCTTGTATACCTGAATATCAAGGGGCAGTTACTGAAGCCGGAAATAAGTTTTCAACTCGACATGCTTGAGGAAGACAGAAACATTTTTCAGGGAAGTGTTTACTCAAGACTACAAGATGTTAATACGAGAGAATCAGATCTTAACAAGCAGGTTTTTGCACTTCTAATATTGAAACGTTTCATTTCTGATAATCCATTTGAGAATCAGGGTGCTAGCGGTGTCGAGGGAACAGCACGTTCCAGCGTGAGTAAAATCCTTTCTGATCAGCTGAACAAATTATCGGAAAATGTGCGTGGAGTTGAATTAAGCTTCGATGTAAAATCATATGAAGATTATTCTTCAGGTCAAGCACAAGGTAATACAGAACTGGAACTAGGATTATCAAAAACACTACTCAACGATAAGCTCGTTGTTAAAGTTGCAGGCAATGTAGACGTAGAAGGAGAAAATAATAACAGGGATGTAAGTGATTACATTGGTGATCTTGCGCTCGAATACAGACTTACGGATGACGGAAGATTCAGGATTACTGGATTTCGAAATAGCAATTATGACATTGTAGACGGCGAACTTACGGAAACAGGAGCTGGCTTGATTTACATCAAGGATTATAATTTATTAAGTGAGCTCTTCAGGGCTAATGCGAAAGAAAAGAAAAGATGACATGAGATTATTTAAAAACAAAGCGTTTCATCTTCCAGCATTTGTCCTATCGGCGGCAATCGGAGTTTTTCTAGGCGGTTGCACTGCGATGAAATTAGTACCTGAAGATCAGGTGTTATACACCAAATCCGAAGTTAAACTTGTTCCAACTGGGCGGGTAAGAGCACAGAATAAAATCAAAGAGCTCCTTTACAACAATATGAACCCGAAACCTAATACTAAAATATTGGGCATGCGACCATCCTTATGGGTGTTTTATAAAATGGGTAATCCAAAAAAAGGACTAAAGAGATTCATAAAAAATAAAATAGGGCAAGCACCGGTGTATCTTTCTGATGTAAATCCTGAAAAGACTTCTAATCTTTTAAAAGGACATCTCATTAATAACGGCTACTTCCACTCCAACGTGACATCGGAAGTTAAGGTGAAAAATAAAAAAGGTTCGGTGTTGTATACTGCACATGTTCACGCGCCTTATAGAATCAGAAATATTAATACGCCACGAATGGACACGTTGTTTGCGAACATCGATTCAATAAAACGTGATTCGTACCTCAAAACAGGACAGCGATATAACCTGGAAAGAATGCAGGCAGAGCTTGGCCGCATTGAAGAAGCGCTAGAAAATACAGGCTTTTACTTCTTTGACGATCGTCACCTAATATTTGAGGCTGATAGCACCGTTGGTGAAAATGAAGTAGACCTTACGCTAACGCTTGAGCGTGGAGTTCCTGCAAAAGCAAGACGAAGCTATAAGGTTGGCTCAGTAAATGTTTTCCCGAGCTTTGTACTTTCTCTTGATACCACGCGACTGGCTGATGATACGGTAAGGATCAACGGATATAACTATATTGATCGGTATCATGAGTTCAAACCGAAAGCAATTACTCGTGTCATAAATTTTAAAGAAGGAAATACTTACAGGCGCATTGACAGGGAATATACTATCAATCACCTTATGACATTAGGTGCCTTTAAGTTTGTGAATATCAAATTTGTCGAATCTGAAAGAGATTCTGCTACACTTGATGCGAATATTTACTTAACTCCCTATCACAAAAAATCTCTTCGCGCAGAATTCCAGGCAACTTCAAAATCCAATAACTTCGTTGGCCCAGGGTTGAATGTTACTTTCACCAATCGAAATGCATTTCGGGGTTCAGAAAGATTGAATATAACACTGACATCAGGGTATGAAGTTCAAATCAGTGGAAGGCAACGGACACCACTTAATGCAGTTGAACTGGGTGGTGAGGCGCGCCTAACAATACCAAGGCTAATTGTACCTTTCAAAATTTATTATCCCGGAAGGAAATATTTACCTACAACCGATGTTAGCCTAGGAACACGCATTCAGCAACGTGTAGGCTACTTCAATTTGAATACTTTTAATCTTTCCTACGGATACACATGGCGGGAGAACACCTTGAAAAGCCATGAGTTTTATCCAATAGATCTTAACTTTGTAAGACTTGGAAATACTTCCAAAGAGTTTGAAGATTTATTAGAAACTAACCCTTTTTTAGAACGCTCTTTCGAAAATCAGTTTATACCCGGATTGCGATACTCCTATACATTAAACACGCAGCTTAATGAAGAGCGCACAAATCAATACCGTGAAAGAGAATATGAGCCATCACATTTCTTTCTTAACGTTAGGGCTGATGCTGCTGGTAATATAGTGCACGCCTTGCAGGGACGAAATTTTAAACAGGATGAAAATAATAAGGCTGGAAAAATACTAGGATCAACCTATTCTCAATTCCTACGCGGAGAAATTGATGCACGGCATTATTGGCAGATTGATGAGAAGAACCAGTTTGTAACCCGTATAAATGTAGGTGTTGGTTATGCTTACGGAAACTCTGTAACGATGCCTTATATCAAACAATTTTCCATCGGAGGTTCTACCAGCTTAAGGGCATTTCCTGCTCGCTCACTAGGACCTGGCAATTACTACGCTTTATTAGATATTGACTCAACACAAGACAATAACAATAACAATTTATTTATTGACCAGAGAGGAGACATAAAACTAGAGGGTAATATCGAATACAGATATGACCTAACTAAGACTATCAAAACTGCTGTATTCCTTGATATGGGAAACATCTGGCTTATGCGACCGGATTCAACCCGTACGATGCCAGTTGAAGGGAGCATTCCGCAAAGGGCTCACACGGAATTTGAAAAAGATGAATTCTTAAATGAATTGGCGGTAGGTACGGGAGTTGGTGTTCGCTTCGACTTTAACTTCTTTGTATTGCGGTTTGATCTAGCCTTTCCGTTACGGAAGCCCTGGCTACCTGATGGAGAACGTTGGGTGTTTGATAAGATTGACATTGGAAGCGGCAACTGGAGAAGCGACAATTTAATTTTAAATATTGCCATTGGATATCCGTTCTGATTTCCACATGCTCTTTCATTTTGGGTAATGTTTTCCTCCGTTAACGGCATATTATTGTTACTATACAATAGGTACAGTATTAAATACATCTAACATAAAAGTGCAAAACATGAAGACCAGTATAATGTTTGTTTTAGGAGTCGGGATGGGAGTTGTCCTTGGATTATTAGTTGCACCGGAGTCGGGTAAAGCAACCCGGAGAAGAATCAGAGCTGAGGCGGACAGAATGATTGATCAAGCTTTGGCAAATAAACAGTTAAAGAATTTGCAGGAAGATGAGCTTGTTACCACAACAGCAACAACGACTCGTCCTGTTGAACGTTACACCTTATCATCATAATTATGGCAATGAATTTATTTTATAAAGCAGCAGGCGCGGTAATCGCCCCTTTCCGTTATGCAAAGCAGGAAGTAAAACACCTTAAAGAAAATCTTAAGGAAGACGCACAAGAAGCAATGGCTAGCTTGCTAAAAATGGCAGTGGTGGTTTTTTGCTCATTACTATTCCTATTGTTTATTAGTATTACTGCCGCAGTTGCAATAAACCGATCGATGAATAATGATTTCGCAGGTTTTGCAATTGTAGCGGGCTTCTATCTGCTCGTTGGCGTTGGCATGTATGCATGGAATGCCAGTGACAAACACAAAATGGAGCATACTAAGAACCAATTGCGCGAAACGTTGTAACGTTTTAAAGATCCATCTTTTTGTGCCTGGTGTCTTTGTGGAATTGAAATACTATTGCACAAGACACCAAGCCATACAAAATCACAATTCCTTTTCCGTAAGATGTTTCCAGTATCTGGAAGGCACATGTTGAATGTGGAGTTTCATATTTTTCCGTGATGGAATGTTAACATTTTGAAAGTAACTTTTCCAGAGCGCTTGATAGTTTAGTTCATCAATGTGAAGTATATCCTTCTGATTCCTATGGTGACTGTGAATAAAATCTAATTTAATTTCATCAACTGATTGCAGCTCGGGGTTGAAAGCTATTCCGAAATTACGTTTCTGATCATAAATAATCCAACGTTGATCCGCGTATCGACTTGCAAAGTGATTAATAATTAAGGGTAGAACATTGAAATCCGGTTCCACAATTGAGAAATATACATCGTCTGCAAGCCTCTGGAATCTTACAAATGCTTCCATCCGATGCTTCTCTCTAAAAACTTTTCGCGCAAGCTTGCTTAATGCTAGAACTGCGTCGTGGCTAAAGTCTTTTTCTACAATTCCATTTGTAGAGAATACATACTGGCAAAATTGCAACAACAAAACTTCAATGCCTTGTTCTTCCGAAAGGAAGCATGCATAGAAGTTATGCATGGTGCCAATAGATAATTTTTTTTGCAAACCATCCCAAACTCTTTTGGCTTTAATCTCATCGCTTACCACAAATAGGAAACCATCGAACACGTTTTTCTGATTAGCATTCTTTTGAATTCTAACAACATCCAATTTGCGTTCATACACTTCAAAAATTGATGTAAGCAAACCAGTGAAGGATCCATCGTACGATAAAAGTGTCTCCATTAAAAAAGTCTCAATTGAGAGGAGGCTACTGCTTTAAATTTACTGGTCGAAGCAATCCTTTGACGAAGGGAATATTGATCGAGATCGGTGTGATGTATCTCTTTACTATCGCAAACAAGAAAATATTTCGCTCTGCTTAATACTATCCCAATTTTCTTCAAATGCTCCCACGACAATTTCCTGAATCTTCTGGCAGAAACAATTTTCTTAGCCGCATTTACACCTACGCCAGGAATTCGTAAAATGCTTTCATAATCAGCCCGATTGATATCGATTGGAAAATATTGAGGATTTCTAAAAGCCCAACCTAGTTTTGGATCTATATCAAGGTCAAGGTTTTGATGCTTCTCTCCTACCAACTCATGAATGGAAAATTTGTAAAAGCGCATCAACCAATCTGCCTGATAAAGTCTGTTCTCTCTTATAATTGGAACTGGTGTTCCTAAAACAGGTAATCTATTATCACCGCTCACTGCTACATAACCAGAATAATAAACTCTTTTGAGCTTATAATTTTGATACAAGTTACTGGCCATTTGTAATACATGCTGATCTGTTTCAGGTGTGGCCCCGATGACCATTTGTGTGCTTTGCCCCGCTGGCGCATAGCTTGGTGTACGTTTAATAGTTTTCTTCTCGAGCTTGTAAGCCTGTATTGCTTCACCCAAATAAGACATTGGCTTAATGATGTCATTATAATTTTTTTCTGGCGCAAGAAGTTTTAAACTTTTTTCAGAAGGAAGCTCAATATTTACACTTAGTCTGTCTGCATACAACGCAGCCTCATCAAGAAGTTCATGGCTCGCGCCTGGAATTGTTTTAAGATGAATGTATCCATTAAACCGATGCTCGGTGCGAAGAAGCTTAGCAACACGCACCAGGCGCTCCATTGTATAATCAGAATTTTTGAAAATTCCCGAGCTTAAGAAAAGCCCTTCGATATAATTTCTTCGGTAGAAGCTTATCGTAAGTGAAACTACTTCTTCTACCGTAAAGCCTACACGCTTGATGTCATTGCTCTTTCTTGAGACACAATAAGCACAATCGTAGATACAGACATTGGTGAGCAGAATTTTTAACAACGATACGCATCGCCCATCCTCGGTGTAACTATGGCAGATGCCCATGACTGTCGTATCGCCAAGACCTTTTTCTTTATTTGATCGCTTACTTCCGCTGGAAGAGCACGACACATCGTACTTAGCGGCATCTGCTAAAACAGAAAGCTTTTCTTTTAATCTCTCCCACTCCACAAATCAATTCTATTTATATTAGTTCAAATCTAACAAAATACTAATATAAATAGATTTTCTTCCATTAAAAAAGCCGTTTACCGGCTTCTACGTTTAAAGTTTGTTCGCCCATTGGCGGGCCGCTTGGATTTTGGAGCAAGCGGATCGAAAGTAGGACCTTCTCCAATCACTTTCGGTAATGGAATTCTATTAATCTCTTTCCCAATTAACTTTTCAATGGTTACAAACTTGCGCTGATCTTTTTCATTAATAAAGGTAATTGCTGTACCCGTCTTTTGAGCGCGCGCTGTTCTTCCAATTCTATGAATGTAATCCTCAGCATCGTGGGGCGCTTCATAATTAATTACCAGGCCGACACCTTCAACGTCAATACCTCTTGCAAGAATATCTGTTCCAATTAAAACCTGAAGCTGTCGGTTTTTGAATTGGTTGAGGATAGCCTCACGCTCACTTTGCTCAAGGTCGGAATGAAAGGCTTTTGCAGAGACACCTGCTCGTGCAACATCATAGCCCAACTTCTTCACATTCTCTTTTGAATTTGAAAATACGATCACGCTTTGATTGTCATCTTGTTCAAGGATATGCTTCAACAGACTCATCTTCTGATTATCGTACACCATGTAAGCTTGCTGTAAAATCCCTTCTGCAGGTTTTGATATTGCAATACTTACTTCTTGTGGATTATTAAGAATTTTCCCAGCTAATGCTCGTATCTTCGGAGGCATCGTTGCTGAGAATAATAGTGTTTGTCTTTTCTTGGGCAGATGACTAATGATCTTCACGATGTCATCATAGAATCCCATGTCAAGCATTCTATCGGCTTCATCAAGCACGAGGTGCTCTAAACGACTGAAGTCAATTCTGCCTGATGCTAAAAATCCTATTAGTCGGCCGGGTGTTGCAATGATAATGTCTGCTCCACCTTCCATGGCCTTTCTTTGTTGATCCCACATAGAACCATCATTGCCACCGAAGATTGAAATTGAACTAACACCAACAAAATACCCGAGACCTTCCACCTGCTGGTCAATCTGCTGTGCGAGCTCTCGTGTGGGAGCAATAATCAAAGTATTAAGGTGTCTGTCTTCCGTCTTAATCATTTTATTGATAATAGGAAGAACATAAGCCGCGGTTTTACCTGTACCTGTCTGAGCGCATGCTATAAGATCATGTCCTGCTAAGGTTATGGGTATTGTCTGTTCCTGAATTGGTGTTGGCTTATCAAAGCCGATTGCATCTAAACCTTCAAGCAATCGCTCGTCAAAATTAAAATCTTTAAAAGTCACGGTATTGGATTAAAAAAAATGCGGTTGAGACCGCTTGTTTGTATAACGGCTGAAAGATACCGCTAATTTTTTAATTGCGGCATAGCTGTAGCGTACTAACCTAATTTTACCAGTAAAAGTTTAAAGAAGAAGCAGAATTGACTTAAGAATTATTCAGAAACCAAAATATTGCTTTGCATTGCCATACGAAATTTCTTGGGCCATTTTTCCGATCCTTGGTAAATCGTCAGGCAATTCTCCGTTTTCAATGTCTTTACCAAGCATGTTACACAAGATCCTTCTAAAATATTCGTGTCTTGGAAATGACAAAAAGCTCCTGGAATCAGTTACCATTCCAACAAATCTTGACAAAAGGCCCATGTTGGATAATGCATTCATTTGCTTTTCCATACCATCTTTCTGATCCAGAAACCACCAGCCAGATCCGAACTGCATCTTACCAGGAATACTGCCATCGTTGAAGTTCCCGATCATAGTTGCCATCAATTCATTGTCAGCAGGGTTAAGATTATAGATGATTGTTTTGGCGAGCTGATTTGTATTGTCGAGTTGATCAAAAAATCTTGACATCGAATGCGCCTGGGAGAAATCACCAATAGAATCGAAACCTGTATCGGGACCAAGTTCTCTCAACATCCTTGAATTATTATTTCTTAATGCACCGACATGAAACTGTTGCGCCCAGCCCTTCTCGTGGTAAAGCCGTCCGAGGTTCAGGAGCACTGCTGATTTGAATTGAAGTTGTTCATTCACATCAAGTGTTTTTCCTGACAGCAATTTCTTAAATAATCCGTCTGCCGTTTTCTCTGCATTTGAATCAAAATTGATTTGTTCTAAACCATGATCAGATGCTCTACATCCCAGGGAATGAAAGAAATCTATTCTTCGCTTCAGTGCCTCTAATAAAGTATCGAACGACTGAATGTTAACGCCAGACACAGAACTTAACTTTTCAATATAGGCAGTATAACTTTTAGTATCATGGGTTGCGTATACTTTATCCGGACGAAAAGCAGGGAACATCTTAAGTTGTGTACCTTGCTTTGCAAACTGCTGATGGTATTCAAGAGAATCGGTTGGGTCATCTGTAGTACATAGCACTTCTACCTTCATCATTTTTAACAACCCCTGCACTGAAAATTCATCTTGCTGGAGTTGGGAATTGCAATGATCATAAATTTCCTTTGCCGTTGTTTCATCCAGTAGTTGTGTAACGCCAAAATAGTTTTTCAGCTCAAGATGAGTCCAATGGTATAACGGATTGCGCATGGTATACGGAACGGTCTCCGCCCATTTCATAAACTTATCAAATGGTTTTGCATTCCCTGTACAAAACTTTTCGGGTATACCATTGGTGCGCATAGCCCGCCATTTGTAATGATCTCCTTCAAGCCAGATCTCCGTGAGGTTGTTAAATTTTCTGTTCTCGGCAAGATCTTTTGGAGATAAATGATTATGATAATCTATAATAGGCATTTTAGAAGCGTACTGCTCATACAGATGTTGAGCATAATCATTCTCAAGCAGAAAATCTTCGCCAAGAAAAGCTTTAGCTGTTTTTATCATATTCATTTACTTTCATCATTCCAATAATACCTAATTCTAAACCTCGTAATTCCGCCAGACCTCTTAACCTTCCAATAGCCGAATACCCTGGGTTCGTTTTTTTCTTAAGATCATCAAGCATCTGATGTCCGTGATCAGGTCTGAAGGAAATCTTAAAATCTTTTCTCTGCTGTAGCGAAACAAGTTCCTTCATTACTTCAAACATATTAACATCTCCTTCCAGATGGTCGGCTTCAAAAAAATTTCCGTCATCATCACGTTTAGTACTCCGCAAATGAATGAAGTTTATTTTATCGCCCAACCTTCTCACCATTCCTGAAAGATCATTGTCTGCCCTGACTCCATACGATCCTGTGCAGAAACATAATCCATTAGAAGCCGAAGGATACGCATTTAGTAGTTGTTGAGCATCCTCCTCTGTGCTGACTACCCGAGGTAAACCAAAAATAGCATAGGGAGGATCATCCGGATGAATGGCCAACCTCACTCCTGCTTCCTCTGCTACCGGAGCTATTTCTGCTATAAACTCATATAAATGATTTCTTAATACTTTGTCGTCAATTTCTCTATACTCACCCAAGGCTTGTTGAAATTCCGCTAACGAGTAGCCTTCTTCTGCTCCAGGCAAACCTGCAAGAACATTGCGTTGAATTTTTGCAATCGCATCAGGCGATGCAGTTTTCATAAAAGCTTCAGCCTTATTCCTTATACTTTCCGAATGATCTTTCTCTGCCCCTGGGCGTTTTAAAATAAAGAGATCAAATGCTGCAAACTGTATGGCATCAAAACGCAAAGCCTTCGATCCATCAGCTACTACGTATTCAAGATCTGTTCTTGTCCAGTCGAGCACGGGCATAAAGTTGTAACAAACAATACGAACATCACATGCTGCAAGGTTTCTGATGTTTTGTTTATAATTCTCGATATACTTTTTATAATCCGGCTTGTGTTTCTTAATGTCTTCGTGTACGGGAATGCTTTCTACAACGGACCACCTCAAACCTTCAGCTTCTATTAATGATTTTCGTTTTTCAATTTCGCTTATTGTCCAGATTTCACCATTGGGAATATGATGAAGTGCCGTAACAATACCTGTGGCGCCAGCTTGCCGTACATCGGGAAGGCTAACAGGGTCATTGGGGCCAAACCATCTCCACGTCTGCTCTAAATTTTTATATGATGATTGATTGACTTTCACACTTTTCTGCAAGCTATTAATGAATAGTTTTATTGTAACTCATGTCTGATTTTGATAGCACTTAAACGCCACAATACACATTGAAACCTCCATCTACAGGTATGGTGACACCTGTAACGAACTTAGAAGCATCAGAACACAAGAATAACAATGTCCCGATCAATTCGTCAGGAGCTCCGAATCTTCCGAAAGGTGTATTACCAATTGCAGCCTGGCCTCTTGCTGTGTAACTTCCATCAGGATTAGTAAGAAGATTTTTGTTCTGTTCGGTAAGAAAAAAACCGGGAGCAATACCATTCACCCTGATTCCCTCACCAAACTTTTTAGCCATCTCAACGGCTAACCATTCCGTAAAATTCATGACTGCAGCTTTCGCGGCAGCGTATCCTACCACACGCGTTATCGGTCTGTAAGAAGCCATGGAAGCAATGTTGATGATGACACCCTTCTTTTGATTCGCCATGTATTCACTAAAAATCTTTGTAGGTAATACAGTGCCTGTAAGATTGAGGTCTACTACTTTTCCAAATTCGCTCATCTGCAAATCAAAAAAAGTTTTATCTGGCGCAATCACTGCTCCTGCCATATTTCCCCCGGCAGCATTGACGAGAATATCAATGGAACCAAAAGTATTAATAACCTTTTCTCGCGCAACGCTTAAATCGCTTTCGCTTAATACATCTGCCTGGATAAATAATGCTTTGCCTCCAGTTGTCTGAATCGAATCAACAACTTCGTCACCAGCATCTTTTCGCCTTCCAAGTATTACAACGTTAACTCGCGCATCTGCCAAGCCTCTTGCCATGGCACTTCCTAACACACCGGTACCACCAGTGACAATTGCAGTTTTACCCTGGAGATCGAATAACTTTGCTGTTTTCATTAACAATAATAGAAATTAAATTAAATTTTCGTCTTTGAACCTTTCGTCTAGTTTCTGAAATGCTTTTTGGGAATCAAAGACATCTGAAGAAGGGCCTTTCTCAACGCTCGAATTTAATAATAATATTTCCTCTTTCAGTCCTGGCCATTGCTCAAATAAATTATGCAGCTGAACCTGATCTGCAGGGGAAGCCTCATCCCTCAGATACTTTCCGATCAGCGACCAATGGCCATTTAAGAGTCTCTTCATGTGTAGATACAATGAAAAGACGAATTTGTGGCTTGATACCCTTAATCAAAGAAGTTTAAGAAGCGTTTTTTATCTGAATGGCAAGTTATTGGTTTGGCAACGAATTCCGTAGATGTTTTAAAGCCCTGCCTATTTGTGTTTCTACCGTTTTAACACCGATATTAAGTGTTGAAGCGATCTCTTTATACTTCATGCCATGGTCCCTGCTTAACTCGAAAATTAAACGGCATTGTTTTGGAAGCGCGGCAACAGCACGATCGATCTGTTCCGCCAATTCGATCCCAATTAAATGATCTTCACTATTGTGATTGTCCGTAATCTCGGAAGCTTTCTCGATATCGACCCACAACGATTTTTTGATTCTTCTAAGATGGTCGAACCCTCTGTTTTTAACCGCAGTAAATAAGTACGCACGGGGTGTTGATACAATGATCTGGCTTCTGTTTTTCCAAATCGTATAAAAAACATCACTTACCAGTTCTTCTGCAACTTCATTGACCTGAACAAATTTGACGCAAAACTGGCAAAGAGGCGAATACATTTTTGTAAACAAAGTCTGAAATGCCTCATAGTCGTTTTCATCAACAACTCGAAAGAACAATGTGTCAATGTCAGATTGATTTGAATATTTTCCCGGGACTGAAGACGCATTTTTCCCGCTTTCAATTTTAATCAATGAAGTAGAAAAATTCATGCGTTACCGTTTATTTAGTTCAATTTTGAACTTTTTATTCAAATAAAATACTAGCCAGCAACAAATATTTTCGAGACCGTTCCCGGGAACGGTCCTCCATTTTACTATCTTTAGGCCATGGAAAATAAAGTCGTCACCATTAAAGACATTGCCAGAACATTGGGCATTTCAAAGTCTACAGTATCACGGGCGCTATGTGGAAGATCAGACATTCATCCTGACACAAAGAAAAAAATCATTGATCTTGCTACACAACTCAATTACGAGCCGAATGCTCTGGCAATAAACCTAAAGCAACAGAAGACAAATACAATCGGTGTTATTATTCCTGAAACGATTAACCGTTTCTTTGCGCGAGCTGTTGGAGGAATTCAAAAGCGTGCAGATATGGCTGGCTTTAACGTGATGATATGCCAATCCAACGAATCATATATTTCTGAAAAGAAGAATATTCATTCCCTCGTCACTAGTCGGGTTGATGGTTTAATTGTGTCTATCTCCCGCGAGACGGATCAATCAGAACATTTTGCTTCGCTAAAACAAAAGGGAATTCCCCTGGTTTTCTTTGACAGGATTTGTGAAGATCTCGAAACACCACAAGTCGTTACAAATAATTATGACATCGCTTTTGAAGGTACAGAGCATTTGATCTTTCAGAACTGTAAACGTATTGCTTTCATTGCAGGACCACATCATTTATTTAACAGCAGGAATCGCTTACAAGGTTACCTTGATGCGCTTACAAAACATAATATTCCTATTCAGGATTCTTACATTATACACTCTCACTACAGGAGTGATAAGGTTGAAGAGTACACGCGTTATTTGATGAATTTGCCACAGCGTCCAGATGCAGTGTTTGCCATTAATGATTATGCGGCGATCGAAATGATGCATGTGATGAAAAAAATTGGATTAAGAATTCCTGAAGATGTTGCTGTACTGGGATTTAATAATGAAAACATTTGCAGGTTTGTTGAGCCATCTCTTAGCAGCATAGATCACCCTGCTCATGACATCGGCGTAGCTTCAGCTGAAATATTAATTAATCATATCCGACATCAGGAACTAGAAATAGAAAAAAGAATTGTAAAAAGTAAGTTGATTGTGAGAGATTCAACACAGAAGCAACCACAGATGTAAAACGAGAAAAGTCAGAAGTCCCAACTTTTCTCGTTTTATGTAATTTAATTAATGGCCCAAGTTTTAATAACCGACATTCTGTTGTTCTGGTGTAATGTCAGGATTAAGTTCTATTTCTCGTGCAGGGATTGGAAACAAAGTTTCAAAGTCATCAATGTTTCCAGCCCATGCAGGATAGTAAGTTGATGCATGTGCCCTCATCGTCTCTATATACGTTCCCCAACGCACGAGATCAAAACGCCTGTGTCCCTCGAATGCAAGCTCAACCCTTCTTTCATGTCGTAATTCTGTTCTGAAATTTTCCTGGCTTTCAACATAGCCGGGCTTTTCCTGAAGATTGCCTAGGCTAGCGCGTAACCTTACTCGGTTTATTGCAGCATACGCTTCAGCAGTTGGTCCACTCAGTTCGTTTTCTGCTTCAGCGTACATTAGTAATACGTCTGCAAAACGAATGATAGGATAGTTTACATTTCCGATGGGTGGTGCTGGCTCGTTATATTTTGCGATGTATGGATTTTTGAATGGATCATAAACTCTAACTGTTCCATTTGTAAGCGGATAGTTTGTAAGATATGTTGTCGTAAACCTTTCATCGTGGGGCTCATAAGACTTAACGATATCTAAGGTTGGCTCATTTACACCATTACCGTTTGTTGCTATGCCACTGATTCCTCTTGGGGCAAAGAAATTTTGCAATGATCCGCCCTCACCCAGAAGGTTATTGAATTGCACGGAAAATATATCTTCTTTGCCATTTTCGTTCGCAACTTTAAATGCATCACCATAATTTTCCCAAAGATCATATCCAGGAATGGCTATTACTTCTTTAGCTTTATCCCGCGCCAAAGCCCATTGCTGGCGTGTTAAATAAACTCTAGCTAACAGTGCTTTCGCCGCGCCTTGTGTTGCCCTACCTTTTAAGTTTTGTGTCACTGGTAAAGCTTCTGCTGCAATAAGATCTGGTATTATCACTTCATTGTAGATTGTTTCCGCTGGCGTTCGCGAAATGCCAATGGAAGAAACTCCTTCGGTTTCATTTATCTTCATGGGCACATCTCCATACAATTGAACGAGATAGAAATATACCAGTGCTCGGAGAAACTTTGCTTGATTTACAATGTTGTCTTTCTGCGCCTGATCCATAGCTATTGCAGGCACTCTATCAATTACACCATTAGCCCTATTAATCATTTCATAACTCAAATTCCAACGATCAGCAACTACAGCGTTATTCTCGTCAACAGTGAATTCATCAATTTGAACGCGAGATGCATTACCTCTAAATTCACCAGTGAACGTATCATCAGAACTCATATCACCAATGAGGTATACTCCCCTGTTCCACATTTCGTCGGGTTGCAACCCACTGTATACTGCAGTCAATGCAGCCTCTGCATCCGCAGCAGTTTTATAAAAATTGGTTGGTCCAACAAAATCAAAAACTTCTTCCTCAAGTGGTTTCTCACAAGAGAAGAATCCTAACATAAGGGTAACAACTATATAGATTACTTTACTTTTCATAATGTTGATAATAAAATATTAGAAGCCTAATCTTAAACCAGCAGTGTACATTTTAGCTAAAGGGAAACTGCCTCTATCTGTGCCCAAACTTAAATTGTTTTGACCATTTGCATTCACTTCAGGGTCATAACCGGAGTAATCAGTAAAAGTCAAAAGGTTTTGACCTCCGATGTAAACCCTGGCACTCTGTAACCACTTTATATTCAAGTTTGATACTGGTAAATTATAGCCAACGGTAATATTTCTTAACCGCAGAAAAGAACCATCCTCAATTTGCCTGTCTGAGAAAATGAAAGGACGAGTCTGAGCACTTGGCATTGTATTGCTAGGATTTGTAGGCGTCCAACGTTCAAGTGCTCTTACAGTATTGTTAGCAGCTCCATTTAAGCTTTCTAATTCATGACGGTTAACATTCCATACAGAATTACCTGATACACCTTGAAAGAAGATGCTTAGATCAAAATTCTTAAAAGAAAAATTATTACTAAAGCCATAAATGAAATCCGGTTGTGCATAACCTATTATCGTGCGATCACCATTATCAATTTTACCGTCTTCAAGTAAATCTACATATCGAATATCTCCTGGCTTTGCTTGTGGATCAGTAGCTGCAATCAAATCCTCCTCCCCGGTTTGCCATATGCCATTCGTTTTTCTTCCATAAAAAGCCCCCAATGGTTCATCAATCCGCAATATGTAAGGACTAGGAATCTGCAAGTGGCCATCTCCATTTCCAACTAAACGTTCTGTTTCGCCAGGACCAAGAGATAAGATTTTATTTCTATTCAATGCAATATTGCCATTAGCATTCCACTTAAATTCACCTGTTAATATTTCACCGCTAATAGCAAATTCAAATCCCTGATTTTGTTGGCTTCCTACATTTTGAAAGAAACTTGCATATCCTGTAGTCCGGGGTAAGTCAAGACTTAGCAACAGGTCTTTTGTCTCTTTAATGTAATAGTCTAGCGTGAGTGTGATTCTATTCTCAAGAATTCCTACATCTAATCCAGCATCGAAGGTTGATGATCTTTCCCAGCGAAGATCTGGATTTGCAATCCTCTCTGGTCGATACCCAATTAAAGTGTTCGTTCCAAAAGCATAGTTATCAGCACTTAATCTTGCCAAAGACTGGTATAAGCCTATTTCTTGATTACCAGCAAAGCCATAACTTGCCCTCACACCTAAGTCACTCAGCACACCAAGATTCTTAATAAAATTTTCTTCTGATAGTCTCCATTTAACTGCACCGGAAGGAAAGAAAGCCCACTTATTTCCAGATCCAAAACGAGAAGAGCCATCAGCACGTGCTGTAAATGTGAAAATATATCTATCGAAGGCTGTATAATTTGCTCTTCCAAACCAGGAGTCCAACCTCCATTTACTCTTACCAGTTCGTTGTGTTCCAGGTACTGCGCCAGAAGCCAAATCATTACTTTCAAATGCATCAGTTGCAAACCTTTCTGATTGTCCTTGCAGATAATCCATAGTTTGTGACTGAGATTCATATCCAGCAAGAATATTAATTAGATGATTGTCGTTAAGTGACTTATTGTATGTAAGTGTAGTAGTGACAATGGGAGTAAAAACGTCTTTTTTCTCTGCGGCCGCTATACCTCCGGAGTTTCGCCCTCTATTGATGGTACTTGGTGCGTAGAAATCTCTTCTTGCTGCGTTGTAATCCATTCCCACCTGAACTTTGAAAACGAGACCTTCGACAAAAGTGTAATCAGCAAAGAACGACCCTAATATTCTATTGGTAACAACTTTGTATATTGTTTCATTCGCATCTGCTACAGGATTACCAACTTGTTGTTGTCCTGGTACCGCGCTGTTGTCAAACGTATAGATACCATTAGCGTCATATATTGGCAGCGTTGGTGTAAAGACTAAAGCAGCGTTTACTACACCGCCTCTCGTAATTCCTTCTATAAGCTGATTGCTCACAGTACGACTGATCTGTAAAGAGTTTCCAATATTAAATTTTTCGCTGATCTTTTTATCCAGGTTAGCTCTGAAAGCGCCCCTTTGAAATCCTGAGTTTATAATAATTCCTTTCTGATCAAAATAATTTCCTGATACAGCAAATCGTGTCCCTTCATTCCCACCTGTAAATGTTACTTGATGATTTTGAATAGGTGCACTTCTAAAAATAGCATCTTGCCAATCTGTACCAGCACCTAAACTTGCAAGTTGCTCTGGTGAAAATGTGGGGGCCTTGCCTGCATTTACATCTGCCTCATTTCTAAGCTCGGCAAATTGCGTTGCATTTAGTAAATCTAATTTCTTTGCTACTTCCTGTACTCCGTAGTAACTTTCAATATCTACGTTCGATCTTCCTGCCTTTCCTCTTTTAGTAGTAATTATAATTACACCGTTAGCGCCACGGGAACCATAAATCGCGGTAGCCGATGCATCCTTCAAAACCTCCATTGATTCAATGTCTCCGGGATTTATATTTGCCAGTGCATTTTGCGGCTGAGCCCCACCGCTTGTTCCTGGAGCGTAAGTACTATTACTCGGAAATATTGGAATTCCATCAATCACATAAAGAGGTTCATTAGAAGCATTGATAGAGTTACCTCCTCTGATTCTAATTTGGACACCTCCTCCTGGAGCGGATGAAGCTTGGGTTACCTGAACTCCAGCGGCTCTTCCCTGCAACGCCTGGTCTAGAGAGGTTACATTTACTCTTTTAATTTCTTCTGCTGAAACAGACGCAATTGCTCCCGTTAGATCTTTTCTTTTTTGAGTGCCATAACCCACCACAACTACTTCTGAAAGTTGCTGAATGTCGGGGACCAGTACTACATTGATCACACTTCTACCGGATGCTGATTGCTCTTGTGCAGCATATCCGATAAATGTATATACTAAAATAGGATCAGCAACATTTGAAGGAATTGCGAGGGAGTAATTCCCATCCGAATCTGTCGTTGTTCCAGCAGATGTATTTTTAACAACAATGCTAACGCCAGGAACAGCTGAACCAGTATCATCAGTGACTTTACCAGTAATCACAACACTTTGAAAGATGCTGTGCGATTCAGTAATTAGAAGTGAAACTCCTGCGAGACCATCAATTTGAAGTGCTATGAATAGAAGAATCCATATTACACCTCTTGGAAAATACCGTAAAGAATTTTTCATAGGTTGTGTTTTATTGTTTGGGTATATTCCCTTGACGTTAAAACACTTTTTAAACCTTACATAAAAAATTTTGGATACGATTCGAGACCGTTCCCGATCAAAAAATAATTTTTATTGTTTAGAAAACTCAGTGGTGAGCTTATTGAGTTCCTCATTAGAAGGTGTAACACCTTCTTTTATCACTATTCTATATCTGAAAGTAACAGACTCGTCTTTCTTTAAATTAAAATTAAGTTCTTCTTTACCCTTACTGAAAACTTTCTGTCCCAATGGATTTGCTGCATACAAGCCATAACCCCGAGCATGCCAGTAGGTAGGATATCCAATATTTTTAGGATGATCTATCATTGCTATAGTAATGGATTTACCATGCTTTTCTCCTGTAAGATAAGTCCATGCAGAACGCTTTCCCCACACGGAATCACCTTTAACACCTTCCTTGCTTACATATAACCCTGTAATATTGATATCCGCCTTAGGAACATCTGTAATGTTTCCATGCGCATCTACAAACTTGTCTTGTTGTTGAGACGGCATTTCCAATTCTCTTGCTACCCTAATAGCAATCATTCCATCCTTTACATCTTTGAATAGAACTTCTTCTTTAGCAGTAAGTGTGGCGAGCCGATCAATAATCAAAGCATCACCAGATTTACTAAATACAAATTCACTTACTTCATCCAGAAGTACCTTACCAGTATGATTCACCCATTGAGATGTAGTTTTTAAATTAGCTAAGTCTTTCTTACTACTTCTGGATAAAATTTTCTGATGCCTTATAGAGCCATAGAGATGTTTTCGATCTGAAGAAATGGCGGAACTGTTATTCCAAAAATCTAAACCGTTAACACTTTCATAATTAAACCACAACCCTACATGATGAGGATGGTCTGTTCTTTCCCCCTCTCTTGGTGCTATAGGATAACCTCTTGTAATGGTAATGCCACTGAAAGTTTTAATTGGGAACAATACCGGTTTTTCTGTTGAATCGAAATAACAATAGGATGTAATCAATTTGCCATCGTACAACAGCTCCAATTTACGTGCATCTGCCTTTTCAACAAACGAAAACCCGTTCTGTGAAAATGCATTTAACGTGTAACCAATTCCAAATATTAAGAGTAAAATCCGCATCTCAATATTTAAACACCTTACCCTCCGCCATTACTTCCTGTTTCTTTTCATCAAAAGTAGCCTTCTTTCCAGTGCGTGCTGCGGCAGTAGTCATAATGTTTGCAATTGAATGCTCATAGCCCGCTTCTACGGGTGCATTAGTTGCCTTTTTGCTTCTCACACATTCCATCCAATTGCGCATATGGTTAGAGGTAGTGATGTCTCCGCCCGTGTTTGCAGACGCAACTGTACGGACCGTGGTATCAGCTAAACTTAAAGCAGGCAAAAGATTCGCTTTCATATTCATTGCCAAAGCATGATTTTCCTTTAGTCCACCCGTTGGCGTTACCATGTTAGTGTTTAGGTTCAATTCACCGCCGTTGGAGTAGTAAATTTCTTTTGGATTTTCTTCTCCATTGTGCATCCGTGAGCCAAAGGTAACCTGGAAGCCAGAAGTCATATCTCCTTCTGGCCCGTAGTCAAACACAGCAGTAAGTGTATCCCAATTTCTCCGTCCGTCTTTCCATACATAGATACCTCCGTTAGCAACAACACTGCGCGGATGTTTCAGTCCGGTGAACCAATGTACTGTATCAATCTGGTGACTCATCCATTGTCCTGGTATGCCAGAACTATAAGGCCAGAATAACCGATACTCGAGATGTTTGCGAGCATCAAATGCTTCAAATGGTCTGTTCAATAAAAAACGTTTCCAATCGGTATCTTCCTCGCGCATTTTCTCAACAAGTTGTGGCCTTCTCCAACGGCCTGGCTGGTTAACGTTCCATGTTAATTCAACCATTGTAATAGGTCCGAACTTGCCATTTTTAATAAAATCAGCGGCAGCATGATAATTAGCGCCACTTCTGCGTTGCGAACCAATTTGTATTATTTTTTTTGACTCCTTTATTGCTTTTAGTGCCGCACGGTTGTCTTCCATCGTTTCAGCAAATGGTTTTTCAACATATGCATCGCAGCCAGCTTTCACCGCTTCTATTGCATGAAGAGCATGTTGAAAATCTGAAGTGCTTATAATGACCGCGTCGACCGACTTTGAGTCGTATAACTCTTCATTATTTCTATATCCCTTTACATCGTGCGCCAATTGTTCCTTCAATACCACTTGCCCTTCTTCTCTTCTCAATTTCCAGATATCTGAAACTGCAACGATATCAAAATTAAGTTCCTGATAATGATTCTTGAAAGCGGGAAATAAAGACGATCTGAAGCGATCAGAAAACCCTACAACCCCTACACGTACTTTATCATTTGCCCCAAGAATATTTCCATAGCTTTTTGCACTAAACCCTAATGAGCCTAGATAAGCGCCTGCCGTTGCTAAAGCAGATTTTTTTATAAAATCTCTCCTGGAATTTTCTGTGACTTTTTTTCTATCTGTACTCATAATTCAATATTTACTGGATGAATATTATAAGAGATGTCAGAATCTTCTGATTATTTCAATTCTTTGATTTTTATACTTCGAAAGGACACCTGATCACCATGATCCTGAAGCAGGATACGCCCCTTTTCTGCCATACCAAAATTTTCCCACTGGGCATATTTACTGCGCGCAACTAATGCCTGATAAATTGGATTTCCCCTTTGGTATTCTACTACCTTATAACCGTTGAGCCAGTGCTCTACACGATTGTCAGGATACACAACAACACGCCCGCTATTCCACTCACCAATTTTTCTTTGACCACGCTTAACTTCTACAGATGGAATAAGATCATATAGAGATGCCATGGTGCGATTACCTACTACACCTTGTTTTGCATCAGGATGCTTCTCATCGTCTAGTATCTGGTATTCTAAACCGATTGCTGAACCTTTATTTCCCTCGCTCTCTGTTACGAAGTACTTCACCCCGCTGTTAGCGCCATCACTTAATTTGAAATCAAATTGAAGATCAAAAAAAGCATATTCATTATCAGTTACTATATCACCACCATTTTGTGATTCAGCACCGGTCGATTTCAATACGCTTAGTACACCATCTTTAATCTCCCATCCCGCTTGCGGAAATGAAGTTTTATAAGCGCCCCTCCAACCGTTGGTTGAGGTGCCATCCCAAAGCAATCTGACGCCATTGTTTTTCTCCTGATCAGAAACAGAATTAGGAACAAGGTTTACTACAAAGAGTTTATCAGGCGCGCTGGGCTTAAGATTTTCCGTTTGTATTTTAATATTTCTCCAACGAATCTGTTGTCCTGCTTCTTCCGGTTTTCCAATAGAATGAACCTGTAAAGCGATGAACCCTTTCGGCGTCATGTTATCAACAACATGGCCGGTAGGGATACCGTTTATCCAGGTGCGCATGACATTTCCAATACACTCAATTCTAGCGGTGTTCCAGTCGTTTTTCTTGTAGGCAATCTTACCTTCAGGATTGTATTCAAGTGTATAAAGCCAATCACGCCTGGCTTCATCATAAATGCCACCTGTCCATGCCCGTGGAGATGGATCAACTTCCATTTGGTAGCCGTGAACTCGTCCGTTTTGAAATTCGGGTTTGCTCTCACTTCTGAACTGAATCCCTGAATTCATTTCTGCATCAAGCTTGAAGTCTAGCTCCAATATAAAATCACCATATGTTTTTTCGGTGACTAAAAAAGAATTTGGTTCGTTAAACACTGTGGTTCCTACAATCTCACCGTTCTTTACCTCGTATTTTGCTTTTCCATTGAGTTGCTTCCATCCGGAAAGATCTTTCCCGTTAAACAAATTGGTTGATTGTTGTGCCTGTATTTGCACGGTGATGAAAAAGAAAAAACACGCTATAAATATTTTATGTCGACTAATCATGAGTAGGTTTAGTTACTTCTTAACACTAATATGACGTACACTTTGCAGATAACCCTTACAATAACAAGAGCACCTACCAATATCAAATTTAACAAGGCAATCTCCAAGGAATTGTTTGACTAGTGGAAGAGCATCCAAGACTTTCATAAGGCTAAAGACTTAACCAGCTTTTAGGTTTTAATTGCTCTGCGCGATTTACTACTTTCCACACAGCATTCAATAAGTGCAATTACATCGCGTGCTTGTTCAGGCTTTACATGAGTAACTTTCTTTGCAGTAATTGCATCATAAACATTATCATAGAAGGCCATATAGTTTCCGGGAACGGTCTCGAATAATCCTTCAATTCTAATATCATTAAAATCGGTATTGATCTTGCCCCACCATTGTTTTTCATCTTTGCCCCACCCCTCACCTCCTGGCATTTTTTTTTCTTTTAAATCCTGCTCCTGGCGATCAAGACCATATTTTATAAATGATCCTTTTGTTCCATGAATGGTATAGCGTGGACCAAGTTCTCTTACAAGGTAACTTGATTTTACAATTGCTATCATTCCAGAATATTCAAGACGGATATCATAATAGTCATCAACTTTTCCTTCTGAACGCTGAATACCTAAGCGCGCGTCTACATAGGTGGGCATACCAAATAGAACGAGAACCTGATCAAGCATGTGTGATCCCAGATTGTACAGTATCCCTGTGCCTGGTGCTTGTTCTTCCTTCCAGGTATTTTGTTCGATGTAGTTTCTGTAGCGATCATAGTGCGCTTCGAATTCAACAATTCGTCCCAGCATTTTATCCTGAATAATCTTTTGTACAGTAAGAAAGTCGCCATCCCATCTCCTGTTTTGAAAAACGGTTAATACTTTCTCATGCTTCTGCGCTAAAGCAATAAGCTTATCAGCTTCTGATACTGTTACTGTAAACGGCTTTTCAACAATAACATGTTTCCCTGCTTTTAACGCTTCAGCTGCAAATTGAAAATGCGTATGATTAGGAGTGTTTATAATCACCAATTCAATTGACGGATCGCCCAGTACTAAATCCAGGTTATGAACAACCGGAAAGGAATGCTCCGGTTTCCTTGAAGGTGTTCTCTGATACACAACCTTTAAATTGAAACCGGGATGAGCCGTAAGTAATGGTGCATGAAAAATTTCTCCCGACATTCCATAAGAAAGTAAAGCTGCGTTTATCGGAGTATGTTGCATATAATTCTTTCATTCAATATAACAGTATAAAAAGAAAAAGCCACCCTGTAATACAGCGTGGCTTTCTCAAATATTTTACTGGCTTCTAGTTTTCTACACCTAATGTCTTCAGCTTCGCCTCAACTCTTTTTTCGTTTTTATCATCACCAACAAAGTAATAGATTGTTCTTAAACGATCTAACACATCAACATCATTTGGCTTGAGTTGCTCCGCTTTCTCCCAAACAGGAAGTGCCTCTTTGAATTTTACTGCTAATTGCTTATCAAGCTCTTGTTGTCTCTGTTTATCCTTTGCGTTGATGCCTAAACTTTTAAGCTCATTTCTGATTTTGTCAGCTTCAATAAGATATATCTGTGCAAGATAATATTGAGCATCAAAATAAGCTGGGTCAATTCTCAAGGCATTTTCAAAATTCTTACGCGCCTCATCCCATTTTTCCATCTTACTGTTTACATAACCCAGATAAAAATTATAAATCTTGTTATCAGGTTCACTTTTAACTGCAGCTTCCAGTCCACCTTTTGCTTCTTCAACTCTGTTTAAGTCGATCAACAAACCAATTTCTACTTTAGGGAATTCTGCATTGTTAGGAAACTTAGCTTTCGCTGCCTGCGCATACTGTAATGCCTTTTCTTTGTCCTCCTTTGCTCCACTATGAATATTAATCAATAATGAATGCGCATCAGGCGATGTTCCGCCCATGGCGATATACTTTTCAAAGTTCGTAATGGCCTTGTCCCACTGCTCTAATCCATTGGCTACAAATCCGCCATAAAAATATGAAGTAGTATCCTGAGGATATACAGTTTGTGTCTTTTCAAATGCGATTAATGCTTCTTCAAGTTTATCTTCCTGGTATAAAGTAGCACCCTGGTTCAAATAGAAATTAGCAAGATTCTGAATTTGTTGTGATTTGGTAACTGGTAAAACACCATCAGGACCTGGAATGAAATACTCGCTTTTACCGGCCATTGAATCTGCTTTAGCAAAAGATTCAATTGCAACTTGCAACGGTTGAGGTTCAAGCGCTTTTAATTGTTCGTTTGAGGTAGTATCAAGAGCGGCATAAACTAAACCACGATAGTACCATGTCTTACCATCGTCCTTCGTCTTCTCGAAAGTAGTTGCAGCGTCTGCCATTTCTTTTGCTTCCGCTAATTTACCATCGCGATAAAGACTTAATATTTTATTCAAATTCGGCTTTGGTTGCTTCTGTGCATGCACGGAAGTCACCGCCAACATCAACATCAAAAATGCTATACGTTTCATCTCAATTAAATTAAGTTTATAGGTTTATTAAGTAGTTTCTATTCGTTGCTATTCTCGTCAGAATCTTCAATAATATCATCGTCTTTAGTGTCGTCCTCAGCAATGTCTGGTGTTCCTTCATCAGATAGTGGTGCCGCAATGCTTTGCACTTCTTCTCCATCAAGCTTAATAATTGCACCTTCTATCTTCTGGATCTTTTCAACAGACGAAATTCTATCATCGTCATTGAGTTTAATGAGTCTTACGCCTTGTGTTGCACGACCCATAATTCTCAACTCACCAACTTTGATGCGGATGGTAATGCCTGAACGATTGATAATCATCAACTCATCGTCATCCCCAACTTCCTTGATGGCAACAAGTTTGCCAGTTTTATCCGTGATGTTAAGCGTCTTAACTCCCTTCCCACCGCGATTTGTAATCCTGTAATCCTCCACCAATGATCGCTTACCATAACCATGTTCAGAGACCACCAGCAGATTCGCATCTTCCCTGGTAATACAAACCATGCCAATAACCTTGTCGGCTTCAGAATCAAGTGAAACAGCACGAACACCAGCAGCAGTTCTTCCCATCGGCCGAACCTGCGATTCGTTGAAATGTACCGCCTTACCCTCGCTTTTTGCAATAATGATGTGGTTTTTACCATTCGTCATCGAAGCATTTAACAACCGATCTCCTTCATGAATCGTGATGGCGGTGATTCCACCTTGACGCGGTCTTGAATACGCTTCAAGTGAGGTCTTCTTTATGATACCTTTTTCTGTACAAAGAATTACATAATTGTTGTTGATGTACTGGTCATCCTGAAGGTTCTTGACGTTAATGATCGAGCGAACAGTTTCTCCTGGCTCGATGTTAATCAGATTCTGTATTGCTCTACCTTTCGATACTTTATTTCCTTCCGGGATCTCATAAGCTTTTTTCCAGAACACCTTGCCCAAATCTGTAAAGATCAGCAGGTAATTATGCGCTTGCGCTATGAATAAATGTTCGGTAAAATCATCGTCTTTGGTACTTACACCTCTTGAACCAACGCCTCCTCGACCTTGTGTACGGTATTCATTAAGAAGCGTTCTTTTGATATAACCCTGATTTGAAATAGTGATCACCATTTCCTCATTAGGAATCATATCTTCCATGGTGAAATCGTCATCGCTATGAACGATCTCAGTTCTGCGATCATCGCCATAACGATCTTTAATTTCAGTCAACTCATCTTTGATGATCTGCATCCTCAAAGGTTCATTATTTAAGATCTCTTTAAGCCTGTCGATTAATTCTTTTACCTCTTTGTACTCTTGCAATATTTTGTCACGCTCCAGGCCAGTAAGGCGTTGCAGCCTCATGTCAAGAATTGCCTTAGCCTGTATTTCTGATAAACCGAACCGTTCAATAAGCCCAACGCGAGCTGCATCCGGATCTGGTGAATTACGAATGAGCGAAATCACTTCATCAAGATGATCAAGCGCAATGAGATAACCTTCGAGAATGTGTGCTCTCTTTTCAGCTTCAGCTAAATCAAACTTCGTTCTCCTGATAATAACTTCATGACGGTGATCAACGAAATGTTTGATCAGGTCTTTAAGATTAAGTGTTTGCGGACGGCCCTTCACCAGGGCTACGTTGTTAACGCCGAATGAAGTTTGTAGCTGTGTATATTTATAAAGGTTGTTTAGAACAATATTTGGAATAGCATCGCGCTTCAAATCATATACAACACGATAACCATCTCTGTCTGATTCATCACGGATGTCCGAAATCCCTTCTATTCTCTTTTCATTAATTAAAGCTGCTGTCTTCTCAATCATCATGGCTTTGTTCACCATGTATGGTATCTCAGTTACGATAATCTGATCTTTACTGTTTGTATTGGTAACAATCTCAGCCTTCGCGCGCATTACAATCTTACCACGTCCGGTAAGGAATGCTTCCTGAATTCCAGAAGTACCATAAATGATCGCTCCCGTTGGAAAATCAGGAGCTGTGATATGCTTCATCAGCTCCGGTATTGTAATTTCATTATTGTCGATATAGGCGATGATACCATCCACAACTTCACGAAGGTTATGGGGTGCCATGTTAGTAGCCATCCCTACTGCAATACCTGAAGATCCATTCAACAGAAGATTAGGAATCTTGGCAGGAAGAACTGTTGGCTCAGTTAATGAGTCATCGAAGTTACCCTGGAAATCAACCGTTTCTTTATTGATATCATACAGCATTTCTTCTGCAATTCTGCGAAGTCTTGCCTCTGTGTAACGCATCGCTGCAGCAAAATCACCATCAACAGAACCGAAGTTCCCCTGACCATCAACGAGTGTATATCGTAATGACCAGTCCTGCGCCATACGCACCATGGTATCATAAACAGAAGAATCACCGTGTGGGTGATACTTACCTAATACTTCCCCGACAATTCTGGCGGATTTCTTATAAGGCTTGTTATAGTTTACACCTAATTCAAGCATTCCGTAAAGTACTCTTCGATGAACTGGCTTGAGACCATCACGGACATCAGGAAGTGCTCTTGAAACAATTACCGACATCGAATAATCGATGTAAGCTCCTCTCATTTCATCTTCTATGTTGATCGGAATAATACTTTGTCTGCTTGGCGGCACTCCACCTGTTTCTTCTGCCATTATTTGATGTGTTTTTTAAAGAAAAAATTGCTGTTTTTCGAAGCCGTGCAAGATAGGAAAAAGTTGAAATTTTAAACCTTAAAGTTTAATGTTTATGCCTGTATTTTGTTGCTAATTTTTTACGGCCTGGAATAGAGATTTATTCCATGAGAAAGAAGATTTTTCACTCCTTCAGCTTCAGTTACTTTTTACCTCGCGGGAATAATTTCGGTGCGCATTAATACATGAACACCCCAACATGTTAACACTTCAACATATCTAACAAAAAGTTGACTAATATGGATTTAGTCTCTTCTTATTCTTACCCTTGTACTTGATGAGATTGGGGTAATTTTCACCATAGTGTGGATTCTGTTTCTTATGAATCGGATGTCTGCGACTGCGGTATTCCCTGTTACCGTGGGCGTGATTTATCTGTGCATGACAATCTGAAAGAAAGCATCTTCGTAGTTCTGGGATACGATAGGTAGCACCAACATTGATGTAGAAAGCATTCAAGCGATGTGAGATCTCCTGGCCGGTTTCCGGAATGCTCAGCTTATAGCCTTTGATCTCATAGGAAGGCCGCACGAATATTTTGAAATACTCTGACATTTCCCGTTCAGCCGTCAGACCAATGTTTACATAAACACCTTTTTTCATCAGACTTTTATTGAATGATTTTCCAAGACTGTATCCACCAATATTGGCATCGACAACGAAGAGGTATTCATAGTACCTGTACACACTTGCACCAATCATGGCAAAATAGTGCTTCATGAATATCCCTTTTTTCTCGAGCGCGTAATCATTGATATCATCCTTGAAGCTGATAGGCTTAAAATCTCCTATCCTGGTGTAGTCGAAGGAGTATCCAGCACCAATCCTAAACCTATTGAATTCAACATGCGCGGTAAGCTTTAACAATATGCTAGAGGTATTACTTCGAAAACCTATATCAGCTGTATCTGAATCGACCATAAACCTGGGGGTTGGGGTAGTCGATGAATCCGATGAAACAACATCATTGATCCAATTGCTGTAGCGGGCAGATGTATTACCCGAATTGAATATCTCTGGCGCCAGCGAGTCAGCCCGCTGCATGATTCCAAAGCCGGACAAGTCGTGCTTGAAGGCAGTGTTTGCATAGCCGGTACTTAGCCCCCAATTGATTTTTGAAAGCAAATAACGCAACCCGCCATTACCCTGACGCTGTATGTAAAAATGTTCGAGTGGAATTGAAGCCTCTTTCTCAGATTTATACTGAGCAAGGGTATCAGGACTTGCAAGAACTGCAAGCAAAGCCAAAATGATTAAACGCTTAAGAATAAAATGCCTTGGTTTCACTGCTTGGCTCTTAGACATTAACTGAAAGGCTTTTAAAAGGTTAAATTTAAGCCAAAATTTACATTGATCCTAAAGGCTGTATTTCCATGTAGCACGCGCGGAAGGCGTTTTCAATCAAAAAGTAATGTGCCTGTCAAAAAGTTATACTAGTCCTACTCCTTGGACGTGTCGGACACGTAATGCATTAACCTCATCTTTCCTTCGTCCTAGATTCGTGTGAGCTTCGTCCTAGCTTCGTGCTTAAAATCCTTCGTGCCTGCTCTCAAAAACCTTAAAATAAGGCACTCAATGCATGATGCCAGTTTGACATGGCTACTAAAAATCCGACACAGTCTTCGCTGTCAGTTCGGATAAGCTTAGTACCCAACAATCCTATAAGGAACTGCTGAAGTTTCTAACGAAGAAAAGGTATGAAAAAGTGTTTGGGTGCGTAAGGCTTTATAATTGAAAGTGTAATCAGTTTTCTCATCAATGGTAAACTTAACATTGTTTTCACCTTCTTTTAATGGCACTCGCGAGTAGTAAATGGAATGCGGCAAGGTTTGCCAATTACGCGTATCTGCTTTTTCAGTAATGGCATTCATGAGCCCGATCAATGCACCAAGCCGATCGTCCTCTTTACGAATACTATGTTCTGTTACTTTTTTCATAGCAGCCCTTAACAATCCTTTACTAAATTCAAGCATCATGCGTTGTTGAAGGCTATAGAAAGCAATCTGACTAATATCTTCAGACCTTTCAAGAGAATAGGAAACACTATCTACTTGCAGCGTGGCATTGTGAAAATAAAGTGGCCGTTCTACATACTTTGGAAAAGCAACTCTAAAAACTTCAAGACTCGCAAGATCAGATTTTTCCTTTCTCTCCTCTACCTCAAATGGAAAAGAAATACCTAGGTCAGCATTAGAGAATACTACCTCTTTTTCTGTACGATGAGAAATTAAAAAGTTGATACTCCATTCTCCCTTTACAGGAGATAATCCATTATGCCAGAAAAAAACTAATTCAGCTTCTGGTTGAACAGGTTTATAATCAGGCATGTTAAACTTTTGTTTGAATGAATTAAATTCGTCAGTAAAACCCGTCCACCAGGCAGTGTTTAACAAATCTCGCTTTAGTTGTTCCGGAGCATTGAGCCCGAACATTATTGAATAATCAGTTTCATAAATTTCAATTGCATTTCTATAGGCAATAAATGCATTGTTATAATCTTTCGTGGACTGATAAATAATTCCCATCAGGTTGTGAATGAAAGCATCGCGTTGGAATTTTTTATCCGAATGATATTTATCGCTTAACTGATTCAGCCTGATGTTCAATCTTCTGCATTCTACCAGTGCATCTTCAGGCTTATTCATCTTAAGAAAGTTCAATGCCTTAAAATACAACAGCATCAGATGCTCGTGATCTTCACCACGATAGGTAATCATGTTCGGATTACTGATGTACGATGCAACTTCGTTTACGTAATTGATATGATAATCCTCTCCGAAAAGAAACGCTTTTTCAAAATAGCTATTACTCTCTTCATACTTTCCAAGTATTGAAAGCAGCAAGCCGTTGTTTACGTAGTAAACAAACCTTGATTTACTATCAGCTTGCTTGTCATTAGCCTGCAAAGTTTCCAGTGCTTTTTTAAGATCGCCCTTCTCAAACTCCGAGTTGAAACTATAGTTTTGTTGATAATAAGTAGCACACGACGAAAGTGTAAGAAGCGCGAAGAAGGAAGATCTAATGAAGAATGCGAAGTAGGAACCTTTACCTCCTACATTAACATTTAAACTTTCTTGTTTAGATCTTATCATTTGTAATATGACATTTAAAGTACGCTTGCCCCCTACGCCACTTTAATTTTTTACAAACTTCTTGATCTCGTTTTGGCCGTACCAGATTCGCTTGCTGGTCTCGACATCTGTAAGAAATAATGTTGTAACATAATTTACAACGCGCTTATTGTTATAGGTATCAACTTCAGCGGTCATCTCTCCGAACAACATCACATCAGCGCCTAGCTCCTTGCCAAATTGTTTAGCACTTCCCGCGTCAGCAAAGTCCTGTTGTTGGGTACGTTCAACTCTTAATTTATCCCGAAATTCATCTGACTCTACGAGGTCTGCTACATTAGAGTTATGAATAACAACTTCAAATTTCTTGACGAAGTTATCTGCATCAATATGTTCAGAAGTTTTATTGCGAATACTGCCAACGATGATGACAGGTTTTCTTCCTAATGTTTTAGCGTAATCTTTGAATTTATCCGAATCAAACAAATCATATATCATTTGATCTGCTACCTTACGGGAATCGGTGTCATTCCACCTTCCGCTAAGATCTACTTGTGTTGCCGGATCTAACCGCGTAACCTTGCGGGTCTGACAAGAGAAGATGCTCATTGTGATGAGAAGCAGTAGGGGTAGAATTTTCATAAGGGGAAATTTCACAAGATCACTTCAAAAATCTTGCCGAAAGATGTTACGGCTTTCCATCACTAAAGTTACAAAAGCACGTGATTGGGGCGTACGAGTTTAAAGTCAATCCAGAAATGGCAATCTTGATTTTAGAAAGATCAGGACTTCAAACCCTTAATCATTGCCTTCGGATCTGGGGCGCTAAAAACAAAATTTCCAGCCACAAGAACATCAGCACCGGCTTTTAATAGAGCCTTTGAATTCTGTTGATTTACGCCTCCATCAATCTCAATTAATGATTTTGAACCTGACTTAATGATTAATTCCTTCAGATCAGAGACTTTTCGATAGGTGTTTTCGATAAATTTCTGTGCACCAAACCCGGGATTCACAGACATCACTACAACTAGATCAATATCTGCAATAACGTTCTCCAACTGATTGATGCTGGTATGTGGATTAAGCGCTACTCCAGCTTTAGCCCCCAAAGACTTAATCTGTTGAATATTCCGATGAAGGTGCGGACAAGCTTCTAAATGAACTGATATTATCTCTGCCCCAGCCTTCCTGAAAACTTCAACATAACGCTCGGGTTGGACAATCATCAAGTGAACATCCAACGGTTTTTTTGCATGGCGATTTACAGCTTCCACTACTGGTAAACCCATTGAAATATTTGGGACAAAAACACCATCCATAATATCAACGTGAATCCAGTCGGCCTCACTTTCGTTGATCATTTTAATTTCGCGTTCAAGATTCGCGAAGTCAGCTGCTAATATTGATGGTGCTATTATTGGATTCATGTGATTCACTTTATTTTTAATCGTTGGAGATTTCAACAAATGGGATTCAGTACAAATTACTTTAAATCTTTACCACTTTAAAAACAAATCTCCTATCACCAAACCAAACTCTGATGAAATAGATGCCGCCAGGTAAAGCCGACAAATCTGCCTGAAAATTTCTTTCCAACCAATTGAAAGTAACGGTGTTTTTTGCAATCAACTGTCCAATAGATGAAATTACTTCTATTGTACAAGAAGAAATTGAATCAGGATCAATAGGACTTACCACTACTGTATCTGTTACAGGATTAGGGTAAACCTCAAACATATCTTGCTGAACAATTCTATCCTGATAATTTACAATAGCCGCGAAATTAGGAATACCATAACCCAGTAGATTATCGGGATTGTTAGCCTGAGATGATGTGGCCTTTATTAACTGGATAATTTCTTTATTGGATAAATCAGGATAACGTTGCCACACGCCAGCCACTAGCGCTGTCATTAACGGAGCAGATAAAGATGTTCCCGAAGCTGTGGTTATTGAACCATTCGGATTGATGACTTTTACACTTACACCCAATGCAGCAACATCTGGTTTAATCCGTCCGTCTGCTGTTGGCCCGATGGAACTTGATGCGCTTTTATTCCTTTGTGCATCAACACCTCCTACTGCAAGCACATCAAATGCATCTGCTGGAGCGGAAACAATGCGCCATGAAGGTACGTTTCCTTCATTTCCGGCACTGCAAACTACCAGCATCCCTCTGTCCGCAGCCCATTGTGCTGCCTTTGTCACTACAGCAGTTCTTCCATCCATTTGCGCCTTGGAGTAATTCATGGTTGGATCATCAAAATCATAATATCCTAATGACGAATTAATAATATCAACCCCTGCACTGTCAGCACGCTCTGCGGCAAACGTCCAGTTGTATTCTTCTATTCTATACTCGGAAGCTGCATCTTCGGTAATGTATAATTGAAAATTTGCTTCAGGCGCTCCTCCGTTAAATGCATCAGGTACTTCTGCGGCAATTACAGACAGCACTTCGGTTCCGTGTTCGTCATATCGAAATACGTTGTCTGTATTAAAAACAAAATCATAAGAAGCCTCTTTATTAATCTTGTTTTCCGTCATTAAATGCTGAAAGGGTGTACTCACATTTACACCACTAAAACCTGCATCAAAAAGGGCGATGATCATACCCTCACCTTTGTGTCCCGCTTCGTGCATTTGCGGAATTCCTAACATGCTTAGTTGATTCAACGTCTCAATTCCATTGGTATCATTCTTCTTTCTTGAATTTAATTTAGCTCTCCCACTTTCAATCAGTCGAGCCTGCGGAGCTACAAATTCAATATGATCAACAAATACTAAATTTTGAATAGAAGGAATCAAAGACTGATCGCATTGTACCAACGCAGCATTATACCACTTGGATTTAAAAAACAAATCGGCCCCTGTTTGCCTCACCGTAGCAACGTAATTCGGATTAATCGGTAAATCCTGTTCATTAATCTCAATTCCCTGGTTTATCCTTCTGGTAATGGCCCGTTCAGAAAGAAATTGACTTGGCTGTGCGACGCTGTACGGACTTCCATTTTTATCCTTAAAAAAAACCATGTACCGATTCACCTGGGCAATTGAGGTGAATGTTGAAAACATTGCTGCAATGATGAAACAAGTTTTTCTATTTAAAACCATACTCACGAATCTCTTGTTTTAACTTTACACCGCTTTCAATAATCTGATCATTGAGACAAAATTCATCCGTACAATATTGAAGTTGTGTTGTTTCCTTGTAAATGAGTCCGGCATTTTTTGCATATACCTCTGTTCGAATATCTGTAAAAACGATCGGGTCTTCTTCCAACTCTTGTTCTACTATCAAAACGTCTTCAAAAATTAATCCCTTAACTGCATAAGATGTTTCCTTCTTTTTCAATTCGTAAACATCCTCTTCCTCGTTATTAAATTTGTTGCCATTCCAAATGCGACCGATGTTAGTCGGAAAAGATAGTTTTACAAAAGGTGTGTTTCGCTCATAAAGGATTGCTTCCTGAAGATCAGTTCTGGCCGACCACGTATCTAAAAATATCCAGGCTGCATTCTCATTCTTACGCGTGCTCCTATGGATTACATAAGTAATTCCTCCACCCGTATTAGGGAATGAGTCAATTACATGTGTCATCAATTGATAGGTAGACGAGACAGGTTGTGAAACTTCTGAATATTTCGTTTCATCAATATCATATATTTGATAAAAGCCTCTGCGCAGCGGAAAGTAATCGTAACCTTTTGAAGGCAATGTAGCGGAATCCTCAGAGTCACAGGCGGAGAAAACAACAAGAAAAAAAAGGAAATATTTATTAAAATGCTTCAATGCTACCGCTGTTTTCGTTAAATCCGCACTCATATTGAAACATTCATTATACAAAGTTATTTTTTCTTTTTGGATTACCTATGCCGTTAAAAACGTTAGTTAAAGTAGGCAGTATCAGCAATTTAAGTGATGCGCGGTATTGCGCAGGAATGGGTGTTGATATGCTTGGCTTCAGGGTTATTGAAGGCCAGCCAAATTTTATAGCCCCTAAACTTTATCAGGAAATTAGGGGATGGGTGTCTGGACCTAAGTTCATTGCAGAACTATATGGAATTACCCGTGCTGATATTATCAAAAGCTTAATTGAAGATTATGCCCCTGATTATCTGGAGTTGTCTTTAACAGAATACCAGGTCTTAAAACATGCTATTACCTTACCGGCAATAATCCTTACAACAGCCGATGAGTTGCAGTCGCTACATCCTGATCCTACCATCAAATATTATATCATAGATGAGGACTCCGCGTCTTCCTTAAGTGGCGATCCTCATGTTCCTTTACTCGTGAAGATTTTAAAAAAAGAGAACCTAGACATTTTAGAAAAAAACCCGGCTCTTAAAGGAGTTGCTTTGAACGGTTCTCCTGAAATAAGGCCAGGTTTTAAAAATTACGAAGATCTTGCTGATGTACTCGAATTGCTTGATGAATAGGATAAACAAACTATCCGATCAACTGCTTTTTGCGTTCACATCTTTTAATTGACTCTGCTGCAGTTTCTATGCTCTTGCTATCAAAAGAATTTTTGATGTGCAGCTTGAAGTAATGAATAGCATCATCAAGCTTGCCTTGCATTTCGCGAAGCAAACCATATTCGTTATAAATGGTCGCGTAACTAATTCCGGAAACTCTTATTGAGTGCTCAAGCAATTTTTCCAGCTCATCGAATTTGCGAAGTGACGAAAGCAAGTAGCAGTAGTTATAATATGCGGCTGTGTAATCAGGAGAAAACTTTAACGCAAGGCGATAATGTTCTTCAGCGCGTACAAGATTTTTGAATTTAGTCTCGAAAAGCCATCCCATGTGATTATGCGCTTTTCCGTAATCTGGGGCTTCTTCTAAAATTTCTTCCAGCATTTTTGCTGCTTCTCCTAACCGGTTTTCGCTGATCATACGGTCAGCGTTTAAGAACTTTTCTTCAAGATCGAAATTAACTGGTTCTTCCATAAAGTCTTTTATTGTTTGAATTTGAATCGCAGGTATTTTATGCTTTCCCCTTTGGATGCAAACTCTTGCTCGTACCGGGTTTTAATGTCAAAGCACTCGGGGCGAAGATCAGAATTGTATACATCAAAAGTATAACGGAAATCATCAATATCTTGCCTGGATTGAATTTCGGACAAAGTGTATTCAAATAGAGCAGTATTGTCGGTCTTCAAGCGAACGTAGCAACCAGGACCGCAAAGTTTTTTATACAACTGAAAATACCGGGGACTTGTTAACCGCCTTTTTATATCGCGCATTTTCGGCCGAGGATCAGGAAAGGTGAGCCATATTTCATTGACCTCGCCATCTCTTAAAAAATTTTCAATTAATAATATGTGCGTGCGCAGGAATGCAACGTTCTGCAAATTCTGTTCAACAGCCAGTGTACTGCCTTTCCAAATGCGCTCTCCTTTTATGTCTACCCCTATATAATTATTATTGGGAAATAAATTCGCTAGCCCTACCGTATACTCTCCTCTCCCGCAAGCAAGCTCAAGTGTTATTGGATTATCGTTTTTAAAGTAATCTGCTTTCCATTTTCCCTTGATAATACCGTACAACGGTTTAGTGGGTTCGATTACATTTTGCCGTTCTTCAATGATCTTGAATCGTTCCAGTTTTTGTTTCACTACCAGTGGGTTATCTATAAATTTTCAATCTCTGCTACAACAAAGGTACTTCCGCCAATGAAAATCATGTCATTTTTTTTGGCCATTAACATCGCTTTTTCAATCGCCTGGTTAACATCTTCAACAACCTCCCCTTTCAAATTAAACGCTTTTGCAGATTGCTGCAAGAGATGTGCATCCATGGCTCGAGGGATTTTTGCTTTACAAAAATAGTAGTTAGCGTCTTTTGGTAAAATGCTTAAGATTTGTGAGACATCTTTATCCTTAACTACTCCTATCACGAAGTGAACCTTATCAACTGCTTGTTGGTAAATCTGATTGACTACTTCACGCATTCCATCAATATTATGACCGGTGTCACAGATGACGAGTGGTTTCTCCTGAAGCTTTTGCCAGCGGCCCTTGATGCCTGTTTGTGATGTTACGTTTTCTAATCCATGTCTTAAAGATTCTATCGTTACGTTAAATTTTTGGGATTTTATTACATCAAGCGTTTGTAAAACACCTGGTAAATTTTTGGTTTGATAATTCCCTAGCAACGGCAATTTAAGAGCAGGCAGATGTTCTTGTCCTTTATGAAAAATATTATAGTAGGTGCTCTCTGGTGTTAACACTTTTCTAGCTGTGTAAAAATCGGATGCAAAAAGTATTGGCGCATTGAGTTCATCAGCTCGCGAATTAAAAACATCGCTAACTTCTGGTTGTCTCTCACTGATAATTACTGGAATACTTTTTTTAATAATCCCTGCTTTTTCAAAAGCAATTTTCTGAAGTGTGTCACCCAATAAATCCTTGTGATCGAAGCTGATATTAGTTATAACAGAGGCTAGTGGCGTAATCACGTTAGTTGAGTCAAGCCTTCCGCCTAGCCCAACTTCGATAACAGCAACGTCAACCTTCTCTTGCGCGAAATAATCAAAAGCCATGGCTACAGTAATCTCAAAAAACGAAGGCTTAATTTCTTGAATAGCGTGCTGGATACGGTTTACAAAATTTACAACATACTGCTCCGAGACTTCTTCACCGTTAATTCTAATTCTTTCCGTAAACGCTTTGAGATGAGGTGAGGTGTATAATCCTACCTTGTTGCCTGACGATTGTAAAACGGAAGCCAACATATGAGATGTACTTCCCTTACCGTTAGTTCCTGCTACATGAATTGATCTGAATTTTGTTTCAGGGTTTCCTAAAATCTCACAAAGCTTGACGGTATTGGTAAGATCGTTTTTATATGCACTTGCGCCTACCCTTTGAAACATGGGAAGACTTTCATATAAAAATTGGACAGCCTCCTGGTAGGTTTTGAACATTGAAAACACTGCTGCAATTTAAACCGAAGCGCGGGTTAAGGCAAGGTGAATTTAGAGACAACTTCTTGAGACAAGAAACTCTGATCAAAAGCTTAAATTCCGATTTCTGCTTTCGGTAGCTTAAATTCTTCCGCACTGACTCTTATAATAGAAAGCATTTCCTGATAGGCCAAAAGTTTTGCTTCTATATGCGTAAGTTCCTCAGGGTCTGCAAAACCCTTGCGCTCCTGTAACTCGTGAATGTTCTCATGAATTGTAATCAGTACATCCTGGATAAAATCGATATACCGTTGTTCCATAGCTTATTGCGCTCTGATCACAAATGTGATTCTGCCTTTTGAGACAGGAGGAACTTTAGCGCCTGACTTCTTACTGAAAGTCAGTTTTTGTATAGCCGCAATACAAGCCCTTTCAGCTGCCGCACTTACTGAACCAGACTCCTTACGATAGCCTAAAAGATCTCCGTTTTCGTCTACTTCTATTTCAAAGACTACGCGGCCAGTTTCATTATCAGTAATATTTGGCTTTGGAATATTGTCCCATTCCCATCCATAAAGATCGAGTGTGCCACCATCTCCACCGCCTGGTCTTCCCTGATATGTCTGTGCTCCTACTGTCCCACCTTCAACGCCTTTATCCCCTTGTTTGCCAATGTCGTCACCTTCATTACCCGAGGTTCCTTGCTTGCCTGTCCCTGTTCCTCCAGTAGTAGAATTTGCTGAAGTGGTCTTACCAGGATAAACAGCATTTTTATCTACAACTTTCGGCTTCTCAATTGGCTTTTGCTCAATTGGTTTTTCAACAGGTTTCTTTTCTACTGGTTTTTCAACAGGCTTTACTTCTTTCTTTTCTTCAGGGATTTCTACATCACTGTTTGGATCTGTAACAGTTGTTGGCTGAACAATCTTTGTTTCAGGCAATTCTTCAACAGGAGCTTGTTGAGGAGTTTCTAGTTCAGGTTCTTCTTCTGCGGGCTGAGCAGGAGGATTTTCATCATCTGTTGCCTCTTCATTTCCGATAGGCCTGTCTGGCTGATCATCTCCGCTACCCTGATCATCATAACCTAAATTAACTTCAATACCTGGATATTGACCTTCACCTGATCCGGCACTTTTCCATGCTGCTGCAAAGAAAAGTATCAAGAACACAACAACGTTAACACCGAGTGTGGTGAGTGCCGCAGTAATTCTCTTTTTACGCTCTTCTTGCGCTGTCATAATTTTAACCTGGTTTCTTTGTAGCTAAAACAACTTTCGCACCAAGCTTGTTCGCAATTTCCATTAGGTTCACTACATCCTCGATGGGAACTGATTTTTCAGCATTAATGACAATTGTAGGCTCAAGATTTTCATTTGCCAATGCAGGACCTAAAGTGCTTTGCAATCGCTCGAAAGGAACCTTGGCAGTACCAACATAATATTCATGATTTGGTGTGATACTTACTACGACCGTCTGACGTGCCTTAGTATTGTTAGTAGCCTTAGGCAACTGAAGTTTAATAACATTAGGATTCGCTAATGTTGAAACAATCAAAAAGAACAGCAATAGAATGAAGAGTATATCATTTAAAGCTGAGTTATGAAATTCCGCCTGACGCTTATGACGCTTGCTGCGTATATCCATAAGTTTTATTTAACAGGCGCATGAAGTGTATCAATAAAATCAGCACTCGCAGCTTCCATCTGATTAACAACCTTATCGATTTGAGCATTGAGATAGCTGTATGCTATATAAGCCATGATACCAATCATTAATCCTGTTGCAGAAGTAACCATCTTCACATAAATACCATCAGCAATTGCGCCAAGTGTAATATCTGAAGTAACGGAGATATTAAAGAACGTCTGGATCATACCGGCTATCGTTCCAAGGAATCCGAACATTGGTGCAACGCCAGCTATAATTGTCAATATCACCAGATTCTTTTCCAGTTTATACAACTCAAGCCGGCCCACATTCTCCATTGATTTTTCAATATTTTCAATAGGCTTACCAATACGTTGTACACCTTTTCCTATGATATGTGCAATAGGCGTATTGTTCTGATTGCAAATAAGCCTAGCGCCATTGATATCACCGCGAAGTACAAGTTCTTTTACATTGTTTGTAAACGATTCGGGAACCCTTCCTGCTTTGTTGATCGTAATTAATCTCTCCGTAAAGACATATACAGCCATCACCCACATCAGGGCAAGTGGAATCATGATGATGCCACCTTTTACAGCAAGGTCTAGAACGGAAATTGATTGTCCATCAGCTACAGTTGAAACTGAAGTGGTGTCTGTTATTACCTGAAGTAAGATCATTTAAAGTTTAAAAAATTAATCAGCTTAAAAAATAATGTCAGTATCTGACTACCCAAAGTGCCTGGCCATATTCGTCACCTTTTAAACCATCAGCAATAGTTTGTGTGTCCGCGTAAGTATCACCTTCTGCAACCGCTAAACGGTAAAACTTGGTCTTGCCAAATGGTGGGATAATCTTGGCATTAACACCTTTAGGACTAAGCTTCTTAGCATAATCCATGATTAAATCACCGTCAATGGCACTTGCGACAACAACATAATAACGGCCCGTGCGGCCACTTAGTGTTTCAATGCTTCCTTCTTTTGGTTGTTGCAGATTTGCCAATGAGTCAGCAGCTCGTTGATCTGCAAGCCTGCGTTCCTCCGCTAAGCGATCTTCCAAAGCTTTCTTTTCTTCTTGTTCTCTTGCAAGTTGTTCCTGTCGTGCTTTCTCCTCCGCTGCTTTACCTGGTGTGTAGACACCAAAGAACCAGTAAGCTCCTGCTCCAACAAGTAAAAGTATAACAAGGATTCCTATGATCTTTGGCCAAGGTGAGGATATCTCCTCTTCTTCTTCCTCATACGATGGCCTGTATTCGCGTTGAACTTCCTCATGCTCATACACCGTATTTTCTTCTTCAACTACTCGCTCTTCTTCAACATAAGAAGTTGGTTCAGATATAGGTTCAGTCCGCGGAGTTTCTTCACGCTTCAACGGCTCATACTCTATTTCCGGCAATCCAAAGGTGTCATCTGCGTTTTCCTTGTTATCAGGTGGTGGCTGATCTTCGTTTAGCTTTTTTCTGCGGGCCATGTTAGTAGGTTTAACACATTGTTAACGTTAACATACAAAATTAATGTAATTTTTGAGGCGTACAAGCATTTGCGGCCTTCGGTCTTTATCCGTGATTATCAATCGCTAAAGCTTACCATTAAAAGCTCCAGGTAATACCACCTAAACCTTGAAAGCCTCTAACAGGATAATGGAGATAAACCTCGTAATTACTTGATGTCACATTATTAAGTTGAGCAAAAAATGAAAAGCTCTCTGAAAACATGTACTCAAATCTTAAGTTAAGATCAAAGGCGGGATCAATTTTCACTACCTTGTCCGTTACAGGATCCAGTGCTTTCATTCCACCCTGCGCAATAAGCGTAACGTCCACCAACATTTTCTTAACGATATTAAAAGATGCATCACCGGTTACTTTGTATGTTGGACGATGCCACGCTTCCGCAACGTTTTTAGTACCATAGCCATATACATCACCGCGAAGCAGGATGTTTGCATTTTCAGCATGCGCGTAGCCTATAGAGGCAAAGAAGTTAGTCCTCGTAGTCGCTTTATTATCATATACCGTTGTGAACTTTGATTGATCAGTTTCCTGGTTGACAAAAAAGTACCAGTTCTTTAGTGCTGCAAATGATAAGCCTCCATTAACTGCGATTTTGTTTCCAACTTTCGTATGAAGTGCTCCTTGAAGGTCATACAATTTATTGGTATGAAAGATGGGAATATTTGGGGCAATCCAAATGTTTTCGCGAGACAACGTATGCAAGGAAACTTTTTCTATACCGCCTGTTAGCGAGGCCGTTAGCTTTACCGATGGCGTTAACGGATACGCAATTCTCACATCAGGATAAGCATGTACATTTTTGTTGTCAATGCTATCATTTTCGATTGCAGCGACAAAGCCTGCACTCATGCTTAAATTTTCAATTGGAAAAAATTCGTAACGTGGATTCACTAAGAATAAGCTTCTGGGATCGGCTTCTATAAGTTTGTCCTTTCTATTAATTAAATTATAGCCCGCTTTTATTGCCACCCCTGCCTCATTGCTTATCTTATATTTTGAATCGAAATTAAAATTTACATCTGTTTCCCGAGCATCAAATTTATCAGCGAGATAACTAAAACCCGCTCCTAGCTTGTAGGTGAAATCAGTGTTTTTAGCATTTGAAATGTCTCCATTTAGTCTGAATTGATTATATGATTGTTTAATATCTTTTGCATCAACTTCGGCACCTTCAGGGTATCCATAAAAATGCGTGGTTCGGTTTTCAAAACCTGCATCTCCCGACAAGGCTATATATTCATTAAAAGTTTTTCCATAAATAGAAATTTTAGATAACCCACTACCGGAATTCTTTTCGTCTACAGGACCTTTGTTAGAACTGCTAAAAAGTCCGTGGGCACCTACTAGCTTGTTCTTATCTTTTCTAGTATTGATAAAACCTTCAAGATAAGGAGAAGCATAATTTCCGTATCCCGCACTCAAATAACCACCATAAACTTTGGAAGCATCTTCTTGTTTTATTCTTAAAGGCCTGATGGTCGGATTAATTTGTGACGTCTGAAAATTGAAAGGCCTAAAATCATATTGAATTTGAGTCTTAACTTGCTCTGCTGGCCTAGGTGGTATTTTTTCAAAATTACGATCTGCAGTTGGTAACGTGATTTGACGTTCCTTCACTATTTCAATTTCAACGTCTTCAAGCTCTCCCTCACTACTCCACTGGCCTTGTGCAAGCAATGAAGTTGAAGCAACTACAGAAAGTGAGATAGTAAAAAAAAGTGCCTTCCAGGTCTTCATATTAAAAAATAAGATCATCCTTAACTTGTTATCAATTAGTCTCAAGCGTATCCGCTTCTATTTTTTGTTGCTTTTCCTGCTCCAATTTTTCAATCTCGTTTAATTTTTCCCTGGCTGCGGTTTTTACACTTTCAAGCGGGAAGTTCTCGATCAGAGATTGAAGGGTAGCTTTTGCCTGAAAGGTGTCTTCTAACCCCACAAAGTTATCTGCAAGTAATAGATAAGATTTGCCAACCCATTGATCATAAGAAGCAAAATCATTATTTAAGCTGATGAGCGTTTCATAACTCTGCTTATACTGCTTTTGATTATAGAGGATCTGCGCCAGCATATACTTGGCTTCTGCTCCATGTTCATCTTGCGCGGCATTTACAGTGTTTAAAAATTCATCCTGTGCTGCATCATAGTCGCCTTTAGCAAAAGCGATCTTTCCTAAATACAACGATGCACGATTTTGTGCACTTGCATTTACAGCACCTTGTTCCAATATTCTACGAGCATAATTTTCCGCAGAATCATATTTCGACATCAAATAGAATGACTCCATTAAACCTGACCACGCATTGTATTGCTCTTTTTTATTAGTTGCAAGGGCTTCAAGCCGATGGAAATTATCAACCGCATTGTCATATTTTCCATTTCTGAATTCTATCTCAGCAATACGTCCAACTACTTTATTTCCCATAGTAAAGTTAACGTCCTTGCTCAGTTCAAGATAAACCGGTAGCGCTTTTCCAAAATCTTTTATCCTGTAGTAAGACTCTGCAATGTAATACCTAGCTTCCTGCAAACGGGAACTTTGCGGATAAGCATTAACAAATGCATTTAACTTATCTAACGCCTTTTGATATTGCTGATCAAAATAAAGGTTCTTTGCAGTTTCATAGTCGATGTGCTCAAGGTTTTGATTACCAGGATTTGCTTTCTTAAATTGTGCAAGCTGGCTTTCGAACTCACCAGAACGACCTGCTATTGTCAACGCCTCCTGTAGTGGTAGCAATGCTTCCTGTGCTACAGGATGACTTGGGAACTGCGATATTACGCTAGTGTAATCAGAAATGGTTTTATCATACTGCTTCAGGTTAAAATATGACGAAGCCCTTCTCATGTAAGCATACGGCAGAAATTTAGAATTCGAACTTTCACGAATTAATTGAGATAATCCATCAATAGAATTCTGATAGTTTCCCTGCTCAATATCAAATTGCGCCCGTTGAAACAATGCTTCATCACGATATTGTGACTTAGTATAATTTTTAATTAGTGCAGACAATTGATTGTTTGATTCCGCATAATTTCTCTGAATACCGTTGATAACGCCACTTTGCAAAAGAATGTAGTCATTGTCAGGAGATCCTATATTTCTTGCACGGTTATAAAAGTCAAGAGCAGGCGCGTATTGTTTGCTAACGTAATAACAATCTGCAACCCTGATGAGCGCATCTGTATGATTTGGTGTCGTCTTATTTGTTCTGTTTACAAATTCTTTAAAATTGTACAAAGCTTTGTCGTAGGCCGTAAGGTTATAATGTGCATAACCTAATCCATAACGAGTTTTTGCAAGCAATTCAGGTTCAACTGAAGAGGCTACGTCGATTACTTTCTGGTAATGCCGGATTGCTTCCTCAAACTTCCGACCTAATGAATAACTATCACCGGCCCAATAACTTGCTTGTGCCACATAGACAGGATCTTTCGGATATTGTAAAGATTTCTCGAAGTTAGTTGCCGCTTGCTGGTAGTCTTCTTTATTAAACGCTTCAGCTCCCTTTAAATAAGTTGCCTTCTGATACGCCTGATCCATAGAAGCGCTCCGAGATGGTAACGTTTCGATATACTCTATTGCCTTATTGAAGTTATTACCATTAACATAAGCTTGTGCTAAAATCTCTTTTACTTCAGTCGTATGTGAACTTCCTTTGTAGGTTGCCAGAAATTTTTCAAGTTCTGCGATGGCTAGGTCTTGTCGTCCTGCATCATAGGATACTTTCGAATACTGAAAAGTTGCCTCTTCTGCTAATTTTTGATCTTTCAGATATTTTCTAGCAAAATCAAAAGCATTGATCGCAAGTGGCTTTTCACCTTGCTTTAAATATAGTATACCCAAATAGTAAGAGGCATAATAGCTTATGGAATCCTTATTCGCTGCTGCTTTACTCAAATAGTCAATCGCCTTGTCAGCTTGGTTTAGGGAATAGTTAGCATAGCCCGCACGAAACAGAAGAGAAGTCTCTGCTTTGCCGGGATTGTCAGCAAGATATTTTTCATACGCTGTAATTGCGTTTTTGTAATCACCTTTATAGTAGTAGGCTTCTGCAATCAACATGGAAACTTCATTCACATTTGTAATGTCCTTTCTATCTTTGATGGTATTGGCATACTGCAAAAGTTCATCGTATTTTTTTTGACGATAATAAACATTTGCTATTAAGTAAGGAACAACTGAAGCATAAGCTGAATTTGATTCCGCCTTTTTCAGATCGACAAGGGCTTGCTCATAATTTCCTTTAGAATATTCTATAAAGCCAGCATAATAATTTGAAGCAGGAGCGTATTCACTGCGCTGCGTTTTTACAAAATTAAATTGCTCCAGTGCTTCATCAAGTTTCTTCTGATTAAAGTAACTATACCCCCACTTGAAGTGCGCCTGATTTTGCTGATCCATCGTCAGCGAAGGGAAGTCCACCTTTTTAAAGTACTGGATAGCCTTGCTATAATTCTTTTCGTTATAAAAGAAGTTTGCAAGATCGTAATAAGCAGTTGCTGCCTTAGGACTTGAAGGATTATCTACTATAAAGTTATCAATAAGCTTTTCTCCATCAGTGTGACTTAAACTAAGCGCACTAAAAGCAACATAATACTCAGCTTCACTTCTTCGAGGATCAGAAAAAGAGGCTACATCGAGGAAATCGGAGAAAACTTTTCTTGCCGCGCCATAATTTGAATGCGCTACGAGTTCGGAGCCCTTTTGATACAATCGCTCTGAATTACTTTGTGATAATTGATCCTGAGCTGAAATTTGAAGTGTTGAAATGAAAAAAAGAAAAGCAAACAATATCTTATACTTCACAGCAGAAATAGTTTTTTGATTACAACAGTCCTGCCTAGGTTTTATTGCAGCACTGTCTTGAAATAAATAAGAGCAAAAAATGAGCCGATGCTTAGAATGCATGGCCTCAAAGCTATAAATATCTGCCAATTATATCAAAGAGTTTCTCGCAGAAGAAAGAATTCTAGACGGATCTGAAGACAAGTCAGTGAAGTATTCTGTAAACTAACTCCCGAAAGATCTGTCCCTCTGAAACAGATGTAGAATTGACACCTTTTAATTTAAGGTCAGCATCTTTGAGATAAGAAATTGTATTAATGATCTTATCGGGAGGAAATTGGCGCAACGCAAGCGAGTAATCTTTCGCTGCATAAGGACTAATCTTTAATGCGCTCACAAGTCCTTTGTCGCTTTTATCCACAGTTTGTGTCGCTGCCAATAATTTGCTAAAAAAGGAGAACAAATAAGCTACAACCGGAATAATCGGATTCTTTCTCGTGTTGCTATCGAAGAAATTTACAATCTTATTCGCCAGCAACGTATCACGTTGGATTATTGCCTTCTGTAACTCAAAAATGTTATACTCTTTACTCACTCCCACCTGATTCATAACGTGCTCCTGCGTAATACTCCCGTTACTGCCGATTGCAATTGCCAGTTTATCAATTTCATTTGCTATCCTGCACAAATCATTGCCCACGTATTCGCAGATAGCCATAACAGCGCGATCATCAATCTTAATTTTTTTATCATCGCAGTATTCTGCAACAAAAACAGGTAGTTGATTATCGTATAGTTTCTTAGCGGATAAACATACCGAGTACTGATCTATTTTTTTTCCAAGTTCTTTTCGTTTGTCAAGGCTTTTATGCTTGTGGCAAAAAACGAGCACGGTACTGGGCACTGCTTTCGTCAGGTAATCAAGCAAAAGCTTCGCTCCCATTTCTTTGTTAAGATCCTGAATATCCTGCGCTTCCTTCACGATTACAACCTGACGCTGCGCCATCATTGGAAATCTCCTTGCGTGGGTTAGAATAGTAGCCATCGCGGCATCTTTACCGTACACAATTACCTGATTGAATCCTTTTTCAGCTTCCGTCAATGCATTTGCCTCGATATAATCAGAAATCATGTCAATGTAGAAAGTCTCCTCACCCTGCAAAAAGTAAACTGGTGCAAATCTTCCAGCTTTTATATCCGTCAATATTTTTTTTACCGCAGCATCCATTACGAAATATTTTTTTTAGAACTAAATCCTATGGCGGTATAAATTCCAACTAACGCTCCCGCAAAATGTGATTCCCAGGAAACTCTGGGATCAGTAGGCAACACACCGTAGATCACACCACCATATAAAAGGATCACGACTATAGAAATTAACATTGACGTAAAATCTCTTCTAAAAATCCCGAAAAAAATTAAGAAAAATGCAAGACCGTACACAACTCCGCTAGCTCCTATATGGCTCGAGTTCTGCCTTCCGAACAACCACACCATAATATTGGTCCAGAAATACGAACGAAAAAAAACAACACCGCCAATTCTAGAATAAAAGAAAAATAAAACACTTCCTAAAAACAATAAAGGGACTGTATTAGAAACCAGGTGATTGAGACTTCCATGGAGCATAGGAGCCGTGAAAATTCCTATGAGCCCCATGAATGTCCATGGAACAATGCCGAAATAGCTCAATGGCCATTGATAAAGGAATTCAACGAAGAAAGCAGCCCACATGAGAAAGACTAGACGCAATGGAATAACTGAACTACCAAACCAGGACGATTGCGACATGACGGATTTATTTTAACTGCAAATAAGGGAATAAAGAAGCAATGTAACCAGTGCGGATTATTTTTTTCCGGGATCAGAAATCATTGAGAGTTTTACATATTGTGCTTCTGCCGCGCCAATAGATTTGATGCCAAGCCACCCACCGGAAGATGAAGCTACTTTCTGTGCTAATTCCAAAAGCATCAGATAAAAATTTTTAGCAAAATTTGGTTCTAGCTTTGGCCACACTTTATTGATTGCCGCTAGCTCTTCAACAATTATAGGATTTCTTTGTGTTGATTCGTAAGGATAATTTTGGATCAATACTTTCAGCTTATCTTCAAAGTCATTAGAAACTTCTGCAAAGTAGTCTCCCCATATATTTTTCGATTTCTGACTTTTCTGTGTTACTGTTATGGCCTCTCTAATCTCCTTTCTGTCGATATCACCATCAGCACCTGCTATAAGCATACAAACCAAAAAAGGTACTTTTAAAAAGTACTCCTGCTCTTTTTCGTCAAGTCCTTTAAATGGTTCAATCATAACAGAATGATTATGGTGCTACTGCAAGATACGAATGATTGGACTGCGAATATTACTATTTGTAATATTGACTTTGCCATTTTTGCGCACTCCTGTTAATCAAAGATTTTGATATACGGTTAGGAAAATAATCAAATGCTGCTCAGAAAGCACATACCCACTTAAAAAGCACCTGCAATTTGTATATTTACTTTCTGAACCCTAACCTTTCACCTAACTTTTCATGTACGAGAAGGAACCTGCCAAGATTTTCGTTGTCGAAGATGACCCGGCTTACACCAAGTTTCTAAAATACGTTTTAGGATTAAACCCTGATTTTGAGGTAGAATTTTTTACAAATGGCCAAGACTGCCTCAGTAATCTTCACAAAAATCCTGCTGTTATTACCCTTGACTACTCTTTGCCCGACATGCCAGGCGAAAAAGTGCTGACACAAATCAGAGCTAATGACCCTAATATCAGTGTCATTATTGTTTCAGCCCAGGAAAAAATAGGAACAGCCGTAGAGTTATTGAAAGCGGGTGCTTTTGATTATATCATAAAAGATAATGAAACTAAAGACCGGCTGTTAAATTCAATTAACAATGCACGGAACAAATCTTCCCTGATAAAAGAGATTAACTTTCTGAAAAAGGAGATCTCTGAAAAATATGAATTTGAAAAAAGCATTATAGGCACCAGCCTTGCAATAAAACGTACATTTGCGTTACTAGAGAAAGCCTGTTCAACTAATATTTCTGTCTCTATTTCGGGAGAAACCGGCACTGGTAAAGAACTTGTCGCGAAAGCAATTCACTACAACTCAAAACGAAAAGCCAAACCGTTTGTGGCCGTTAATATAGCGGCCATACCAAGGGATCTAATTGAAAGCGAACTTTTCGGACATGAAAAAGGAGCATTTACTGGAGCAATCACAAGGCGTATCGGGAAGTTCGAGGAAGCGGAAGGCGGAACAATCTTTCTTGATGAGATTGGTGAGATGGACCCTAATCTTCAAGCGAAGTTATTAAGGGTGTTGCAAGAAAGAGAAGTTACTCGCATTGGTGGAAATCAAGTAATCAAACTTGATGTTCGAATTATCGCAGCCACGCACAAAGATTTAACAGAAGAAGTAAAAAGCAATAATTTTCGCGAAGACCTATACTACCGTCTTTTAGGATTACCAATTCATCTTCCACCCTTGCGGGAACGAGGTACAGACGCTATTCTAATAGCGAAACACTTTCTCGATCAATTTACAAAGGAGAATCAGATGGCTAAATTTAAAATTAGCCAGGAGTCACAAGATAAATTGCTGCAATATCCTTTTCCAGGAAACATCCGCGAATTGAAGTCGGTGATTGAACTAGCTGCTGTAATGGCAACTGATAATGAGATCAAGCCACAGGATATAAGCTTCAACAGCACAACCCGACTTGAGTCTTTTCTTTATCAGGAAATGACAATGCAAGAATACATGTATCGAATCATCAGGCATTTCTTAGATAAATATGATAACAACGTATTGGAGGTTGCCAGAAAATTAGACATTGGAAAATCCTCACTCTATCGTTATATCAAGGAAATGGAAGCTGCCAACATTTAGACATGACACTTCAACAATACGTCAGGAAAGGATCATTTTATGAAACCGTTGTGCAGGACGGATCTGACTTAATTTTCATTGTTGATTATGAGGGTAATATTTTTTATCACAATTCATCTGTGTTAGAAACGCTTGGCTATAGATCGAAAAGCTTAATCGACAAAAATTTCTTCGATTATATTCTTCCCGCTACAGTTCGTGATTTAAAAGTTAAGTTTAAACAAAGTCAAAAGAGAGCGTATACAGAAAAGGTTGAATTTCAATTCTTATGTGCCGACAGGTCTTATCGTTTCCTTGAATTCAATGCAATTAATTTAAAACACAAAGGGAACTTAACAGGATTTATTCTCGATTGCCGGGATATCACGCAGCGTAAAAGAGATGCTGAAGAACTTGTGAGACTTCAGAAAGCAAAAGAACAATTCCTTGCCAATATAAGTCATGAGATAAGAACACCCATTAATGGAATTGCAGGCATGGCAAGCCTCTTAAGCCAAAATCCAACCTTAGAGGAAAGGGAAACCTATCTCAACGCAATTAAACATTCTGCTGAAAACCTTAAGGTCATCATTAATGACATTCTTGATCTCGCAGCCATAGAATCAGGAAAACTACGCTTTGAAAAAATCGCCTTCAACCTAAAGGATCTTCTCCCTTCATTGATTGGTACTTTTGCTTATCAGGCTAAAGAAAAAAAACTGAAACTTGATTATACAATTGATGAGAAACTGAACCGTATATTATTAGGTGACCCAGTACGATTAAACCAGGTACTTATCAACTTGATTAGTAATGCAGTGAAGTTTACACACAGTGGATCAATTAGTGTTACCTGTAATGTAGAGCGATTGCAAAAAGACACTTGTTGGGTCCGGATAGAAGTAGTTGATACCGGAGTTGGGATTCCTCAGGAAAAACTTAATACCATTTTTGAAAGTTTTAGCCAAGCCGATGCGAGTGTCACAAGAAAATATGGTGGAAGTGGACTGGGGCTAACGATAGTGAAACAACTTGTGGAGTTGCAGGATGGAAAAATTACTGTGCGAAGCGAGGAACAAAAAGGTTCTGCTTTCATTGTGCTTATCCCCTACACAATAGGAAAGACAAGAAATCTTACTAAGACAACCCAAAAGACAAACTTCTCTTTAGCAAAAGGCGCGGAAAACGAACTTCATGTGTTGTTAGTGGAAGACAATGATATTAATCGCCTTTATGCAAAAAGCATTTTAAAAAATTGGAATTGCAGAACAGATATTGCTGAGAACGGACTGGTAGCAATTGAAAAAGTAAAAAATAATTTTTACGACATTGTATTAATGGACGTTCAAATGCCGGTGATGGATGGGTACGAGGCTACTAAAGCCATTCGTTTAATGAATGGTCCAAAGAAAGATGTTCCCATTGTTGCCCTTACTGCAAATGCTACTAAAAAAGACGTTGAGATGTGCCTTTTTGTAGGCATGAATGATTACTTACCTAAGCCTTTTACACCAGATGACCTTCAACGTAAAATTTTTGACGATTTAAAAATAAGACCATCTAAGACGAACAATATAAAAATAGAACAGACAGTTTCACAAGGCGGATTTGATTTTACCTATCTCCGCTCTGTTTCTGGCAATAATGAAGAATTCATCAGAGAAATGATTCAGACATTTGTTCAAACAATACCAGGAATTTTAAGTGAGATGACAGTTTCAGTTACTAAGAAGGATTGGGATAAATTGTCCAGACTGGCACATCAAATTAAACCTTCACTTGCATTAATGGGCATGAGCGACCTTAGGTCAAAGGTGCTTTATATAGAGCAAAGTGGAAAAAGCAAAGAGGACGTTTCTGAACTTCCTACCATAACAAACCGATTTATTATTTCGTGTGAAGAAATAATACCAGAGTTATCTAAATTACTTTAAACTATTAATCATCAATGCGAATTTAGTACGACCACTTTTCGGTATACAATTGCATTATCAGACAACGCTATCTTTACAAAGTACACACCATTAGAAAGATCTTTGATGATAATGTGTTGTGGCTCGCGCAAATCTCTATTAAGATCCCCTTTCAACAATGTTATTCCATGTTGATCTATAATTTCCCACTGATAGTCCTTGGTTAAAATATTTTGGAGAGAAAGATTTAACTGCCCTGATGCAGGATTTGGATAAATGTTGATGTCTCTGATTTCCGCATGCGCAACAGGATCATTCGTACTAACGGGTAGAATACCGTTTTTAGCAGGAGCTTTCACTATTGCTGATTGATGTACTTTGAATCCGGTTTTATCCTGAACAAACGCTGCCATATATAATTTATCAGGGTCTGCTATTTGAACATCTATAGTATAATCAATGTCTATTGTTTGAACATCACCGCGCTGCCATCCACGATTTACTGTTAACCCCTCTGGTTGCAACAGTAGTTTTCGTACAACGTTTTTATTTCCGTCAATATCCGTTTCTATTAATGCAGCATGGAATACTACGGGATTTGTTATTAGTTGAACAGTATCAATATAGGTAAAAGTTACGCGCGCCTTTAAGACACTGGAAGAACTAGCGAGCGGTGTAATACTGATATCAAACAACGGATCTTCGAGAGCACGCTGGTCTAGTACAATTTTATTAAGTTGTGCGTGATCACCAGAAAGATCTTTACCATAAAAATTACCTGTAATTCCATCCATGATAGCAATTGGTGGAAGTGTAACATCGTACATAAAAGCGCGTGCAGCAGGATCGGATGGATTCTGTTGATTTAGTTCATCCACCCCAGGAACCGGCATATGATACTGGATTTTAAAGAAGTCGGACTCCTGTTTTAATGGAATTTGTGTATCGTAAAGGTTATTCAGGTACTGGTTCGCCGCTTGGGAATTTGATGCATTTGTGAAGTGCTCGACCATTACTTTCCTTCTCTTATCTCCAACAAACACATTATCGAAAGCAAATCCATCGTACGGTTTTGCGTCAGGATTTCCATCATCACTTGAAAACGCAACTCTCAATCTAACCTGCTTGCGATTAGCATGTGGCACCATATCCATGTTAAAACGAGCATTTCTCCATTCTGCTTGACCTTCGTTTGCTGTGCCAGTCCATCCATATTGACCTAAAGATTGACTTCCAGGATTCGAAAATATACCTAATGCATTATACCAATTAATGCCTTCAATCCTAAGTTGTGATGCATCTGATGGACCAATAACATTCCAATTGAGACCTCCATCCGTTGAGAATTGCAAGACAGCTCCATCTGACACGTCAGCGTCAGAGAAGTAGTCAAGCGAAATCATGGGCCTTTTTAATTCTGTTAAATCGAAACATGGACCGTTCACAACTGAGTTTTCGAAAGGATAGTAAGACCCTTGGTTGTTACCGGTCCACCAAGCGCGTTGAGAATTATTCCCACCGCTTGTAAGATGAGCACCTGTTGGAATGCCCCATATCCAGCTCGTATCACTCGCAATAGAATTTTTTTCAAAAGCCTCTGGTATCCATCCACCTTCATTTGCCTCAAAAGATTCAAAATACGCATCAGAAGACACAGGTTTTACCGTGCTGTATGGAAGAATAAATACTTTTTTAGTGAGTGTATTTACGCAACCGTCGTTTGTTTTAACCGTGATCTTAGTATTGTACGTTCCAAACTGCAGGAACTTATGATTAGGCGAATGTAAAAACCCACTTGTTCTTCCATTATGAACATTATCACCGATTGAAGCATCTGCTTTACCAGTAATAATATCTCCGTCACCAAAATCCCAAGTATATTCTTCAATGATACTGTTTAAAGCGTTGGACTTATCCAAGAATTTTGTGCTGTCACTATTACATATCGATGACCAGATAAACTGTGGATTAGGAACCGCACCAACACGAATTGGATTTGCATTTGGATCGGTCTCGTTTGTGCAACCTTGATTTGTTGTTACTTTCAAAGTAACAAGATAGGTATCTGCTTCAAAATACTTTTTCTTAGGATTTTGTTCACTTCTTATCTCTCCATCATCAAAATCCCATTGCCACGTGATAATTTCAGAATCAAAAGGTGTCGGATTAACTTTAGAATCATCCAGAAATTCAACATCACTTGCTATACAGTTATTTGACGAAGTAAATTTTGCAACTGGAGCGGCAAATAATTTAAATGACTCAGTCCAGCGCGATACAGCGTCCTGGTTATTTACATAGATGTATTCAATGCGATAGACTCCTGATGTTGTACCCGTTGTCTGAATGTAAAAATCATTGCCCTGTTTTACAATTGGGCCGGGACCTGAAATAGGATCACCGGTATTCACGTCTACCATTATAAACTCAGTACCAGGTGTTTTTCCCTGGGATGCCGGTGGGGTTCCCTGAAGTTTAACAAGTCCTTGTTCCGCACAAAGTTCATATAGCCCATCAGCATTTTTTACTGCATTTTCAATTGAAAAAGATGCTGCAGTAACGGCATTGATAAATACTTCTTGAGTGTCAAAATTTGTACAGCCATTCCCATCGGTATAAGTATACGTAATATGATTTGATCCGAGTTCGACAGCATCGGGATCAAAAGAGACCTTGGCAACAGGATCAATAACCGTACTTCCGATATTTGATGTAATAGGTAAAATAGTGAAACTTCCACCAATTTGGTTTCCTGTCAATGTTATGGCAGCGAGGTTTTCAGCCATCTTGGGCGGCGCCCCTACTGGTAAGCCAGTAAAGACTACGACCGGTAGTCTATTAATTCGAAGACTCATGTTATCGACTTCTATCGGGCAAGGGCCACTTCCATCAGGATCGTTAGCTTGTAATTGTAACGTAAAAGAAGTATTTATTTCATCTGGGTTTTTAAAACTATACGTCGCGTTAGCAATATTAGTAGAGGCGAAAACTCCTTGTCCACCTGACCATATAATGCCATTAGGTGCGAAATTTACAGATCCTTGTAATTGTATTGACGGAATATTTTCACACAAAGATAAATCTGGGCCCGCGGAAATTTTGGCTCTGGCATTTACAGGAACACTAATGGTAAAATTATTTCCAAAGCATCCACTACCTTGCGCAACGGGTGTAATTGTATAGGTAACTGTTTGCTGCGAATTAGTGGGATTGATCAACACATCAGTAACTGTACTTCCTGACTGCAAGCTGGTACTTTCTCCTGTTATATTAGGGTGCGCTGTTGCAACCCAACTAAAATTCGAAGGAATATTGGTGATGTTAGTTTGCAGATTGTGTGTAACCGGTAAATTGCTACATATGACATCAGCACTTGTTATTCCCAAAGGTTCCGGTTTTACTGTAACATTAATTTGAAACGTACTCCCTACGCAGCCACTTGTGCTTTTTGGCGTAACTGTATACAAAACATTTCTATCTCCATTTTGAATGTTGTTAATCACATCTGTAATCTCGGAACCAGATTGTGGAGAAGTGTTTTCACCAGTTACATCGGGATTACTAGATGCTACCCATGTAAAAGTACTTCCAACATTATTACCAACACTTGCGAGGTTGTTCAATAAACTGTAATTGACAGCAAGATCGCTGCAAACTGCTTTTGAATCATTAACTCCTGCAGGCGCAGGGTTGATTGTAACCGTTACTGTCTTCCGTAAAGGATTTACACATAATCCACCAATACTCACTTCAAATTCATAGGTGATAGTTTGACTTGCATTTGTATTATTGTTAAGAACATCACTTATCACAATACTTCCCGGGAAGGATGAATACAAAGTCCCAGCTGCTGTGTATCCAGTTAATCCAGCATTGCTAGCTGTTGCACTTACTAATTTGATTTCAGAGCCGTTAACAGAACTACTTAGGAGGATATTAGTAGGACTTAATGGCCCTTCACAAATTACAGGGGAATTATTTGTTATCGTGAAGACTGCTTCTGGTCTAATCATTACTACAACAATTTCATTCGCACCATCAATACATCCGGCTGCTGAACTGCTAAATGTATAGGTAACGGACTGCTGAACGTTGGTGGGATTATGTAATACATCTATAACTTTAGAGCCACTTGCCCATGTGCTATTTACAGCACTATAACCATAAACTGACGGATTAGATGCGACTACAGATATTAAAGTAATTACAGCACCTTGCGTTGCATCAGAGAGGTCAATATTGGTTTGAGAAGATGAACAAATTACAGATGCATTATTGGTTACGCTTAAACTAGGAATAGGCTTGACAGTTACAAAAACAGTTTCAGTTATTGGTGTACAATTGTTACCAGTAGCTGTAAAAGTGTAGGTTACAATTTTTGGCGTCAAGGTTGTATTACTTAATGTTTCATTGATTTTTCCGTTGGATCCGACAACCGTTAAAACACTATAATTAATATTTCCTGTTACTCCAGCTGCGTAAAGAGCTTTTACGCTGACGACACCGTTCTGCGTAGGTGTGCTGTAATCAATATCCGTAGAGGTACCTTCACAGATCTCTGCAGCGTTGTTTATGATGCTCTGCGTTACACTAGGGCTTACTGTTACCGTATAAGTCTGCGGTGTACTGTTCGCACAGGTTAATGGCCCTGGGCCGGTAGCAGTAATCGTATAGGTCATCAGTTGGATAGTGCTCCCTGTATTGGTAAGCACATCGGTGATGGATCCTGTTCCTGACAAGGTCTCTCCTGTTATGTTCGCGCCTCCTGAAGTAGTCCAGCTAAAGGTGGTACCGCCTACATCTGATAAGGGTACAAAGTTTAACGTCTCCCCACTGCAGATGTTGACGGAATTGGGAAGGTTAGTAAGTGATGGCGTTGGGTCAATGCTCACCACTACCTGGATCGGTGTGCCTGCACATGCTCCTGCTCCACTGCCAATAATCCTCGGCGTGATCGTATAGGTTAACGTCTGTCTTGTCGTGCTCGTGTTATTCAGCGTGGCTACTGCTATGTCCGCATTGAGTGGCTGGCTTGTCGCACTGGCGGTAAAGCCTGTAACGCTCGCACTGCTGGCCGATGTGCTGTAATCATATTCTACACTGCCTGATGAAGGTGTCGTACTACTGTTGATATCTAAGGAGATGCTTCCTCCATTACAGATCAGCACACTCGATGGTGTGGCCGTAATCAATGCTCCTGGCTCTACGGTAACATCAAAGTTAAATGCTGAGCCTGTACAACCATTGGCTACTGGGGTGATCACATACCGTACTACTCCTATGCTATTGGTGTTATTGGTTAATACATCAGTGATCGTTCCTGACCCTGAGGCTGTAAATCCTGTTACTGTTCCTGAACTTACACTCGCAGTCCAGTTGAACACTGTCCCACTCACATTACCACTAGGTACATAGTTCACTGCGGCGCCACTGCAGATATCTCTGCTCGATGCACTGCTTACCGATGGCGTCGGATCAATGCTCACCACTACCTGGATCGGTGTGCCTGCACATGCTCCTGCTCCACTGCCAATAATCCTCGGCGTGATCGTATAGGTTAACGTCTGTCTTGTCGTGCTCGTGTTATTCAGCGTGGCTACGGCTATGTCCGCATTGAGTGGCTGGCTTGTCGCACTGGCGGTAAAGCCTGTAATGCTCGCACTGCTGGCCGATGTGCTGTAATCATATTCTACACTGCCTGATGAAGGTGTCGTACTACTGTTGATATCTAAGGAGATGCTTCCTCCATTACAGATCAGCACACTCGATGGTGTGGCCGTA